>Ga0209345_10000086_pt1 | contig 134283 bp, 121 predicted proteins | sample Cruoilmetagenom7_FD_187294 | JGI IMG/M metagenome (GOLD analysis project Ga0209345, IMG submission 187294) | Oil polluted marine microbial communities from Coal Oil Point, Santa Barbara, California, USA - Sample 7 (SPAdes) (version 2) | ecosystem: Environmental > Aquatic > Marine > Oil seeps ... | reverse complement strand
GGGGGGCGATCACATAAACACGTTGTAGACGGCTGGTATCAGCGGGCACTTCGACCACCGCGTCCAACGCGCCCTCAAGGGCCAGTTGCAGACCGGTATCGCCCACCTGCGACAATCGGAAATCCCGCGCCTCGCCATGTTTGTTGCGCAACCGGATGTCATAGGCGTTGCGGATTGATCCGTCGGACAGGGTCACAAACGTTGGGTTGCGGACCGGGGCGATGGTCATGTCGATCTCGGGCCGGATGAATAGCGCAACCACAAGCGCCACCCCGATGGCGGCCCAAGCCGTGGTATAAAAGATCGTTCTGGGGCGAAAGATATGCTGCCAGAGCGGTTTGGGCTGCCACGGGGGCTGCGTGGCCCCGGCAACATCCCCCGCGGGGCTTTCGGCCAATCCCGCAACGGCGGCGCTTTGTTGGGGTGCGGTCGGTGGCTCATCATCCAGCGCGAGGTAGTCAATCAGGCCCCGCGGACGCCCGATCTTGGCCATCACATCGTCGCAGGCATCAATGCACAGAGCGCAGGTAATACACTCCATCTGCTGGCCCTCGCGGATGTCGATGCCCATGGGGCAGACCGCAACACAGGCGTTGCAGTCAATGCAATCGCCCAACACCTCGCCACTGCGCGACTGGCGGCCTCCGGCGGAGTTCTTATCCAGCGCCGCGCCATAGCGCGCCACGGCATCGCCGCTGCCTATCGCCTCGGCAGCGGCTTGCTGACGTTTCACCCCACCCTTACCCCGCGGTTCCCCGCGCCATTTGCGGTAGCCTACGGTGAGCGTGCCGGGATCCATCATCGCGCCTTGGATGCGCGGCCAAGGGCACATGTAGATGCAGACTTGTTCCCGCATGAAACCGCCAAAAATGAAAGTTGTCGCCGTGAGAACTGCGATGGTGGCATAGGCCACGGGTGCCGCCTGCAAACTGACAAGGTCACGCGCCAAGCTGGGCGCATCGGCAAAGTAAAAGACCCAAGCGCCGCCCGTCGCCACCGCGATCAGAAGCCAGACCGCCCATTTGGTCAAACGCAGCCGCGCCTTGCGCAGGCTCCATGGGGCATTATGCAGACGGATGCGCGCGTTGCGGTCGCCCTCGATCCAGCGCTCGACGGTCATGAAAAGGTCTGACCAGACGGTTTGTGGGCAGGCGTATCCACACCAAACTCGGCCCAGAGCGGAGGTGAACAGAAACAGCCCAAGCCCTGCCATAATCAATAGACCGGCCACGAAATAGAATTCATGGGGCCAAATCTCGATCCAGAAGAAATGGAAACGCCGGCCCGCAAGATCGACTAGAACGGCTTGGTCTGGCAGGTTCGGGCCGCGGTCCCAGCGTATCCAAGGGGTGATATAATAGACCCCCAGCGTCAGGATCAGGATGACCCATTTCAACTGCCGAAAGAAACCGCTGACCCGACGGGGGAAAATCGGCTCACGCGCGGCGAAAAGCGGGGGGGCGGCGTTTGACATGGGCGGTTGGCTCCGGGTTACGTCTTGCGGCCTACACCCTTGGTACGCGGGCCGCTTTGATCTGCATCAAACTGCGGATCCTCTTTTGAACCGGCTCAGTCTGCGGGCATGTCTTCGGGGTCACCGACAGTAGCCTCACCGCCGCCCAAACCGTGGACATAAGCGCTCACGGCGCGCACTTCGGCTTCGCCTAAACGCGCCTGCCACGGCGGCATCACCCCCATACGCGGCGCTTTGAGTTGGCGTAGGATCGCGTCATGGCTGCCGCCTCGCAGCCAGATCGCATCAGCAAGGTTGGGGGCACCGATCTCACGGTCGCCTAAGCCTTTCTCGCCGTGGCACGCGCTGCAATTATCGGCGAAAACTTCCGCTCCTGCCTGTGCCGCTGCCGCGTTATATTCAAGTCCCGACAGGCTGCGCACAAAATGAACGGTGGCGTCCAGTTCCGCGTTTTCCATCCAGTCAAAGGGCGGCATCTCTGAGAAATGCGCGTCGTTGTCATCCTCATTCCGGATGCCGTGGCGCACGGTATAGGCGATATCCTCCATCGTGCCGCCCCAGAGCCAGTCGTCGTCCAAGAGGTTGGGATAGCCCGAAGCCACCACACCCCCTGCCCCCGCGCCGTGACATTGCGAGCAGTTGGCGGCGAAAACTGAACGGCCAGCCTGAACGGCGAAGCGGTGCAACTCCTCATTGTCCTTCAATACGCCCAAATCGACATTCACGAGGCTCTCGGTCAGATCAGCATTCGACAGGTCAACGCGCTTGATCTCGGCGGCGACCTCCGCGCGCGTGGAATAGCCCAACAGCCCCGCCGTCGCGCCCGAAACCATTGGCCATGCTGGGTACAGGATCGTATATATCACGCCCCAAACGATCGTCGCGTAAAAGGTCCAAAGCCACCAGCGCGGCAAGGGGGTGTTAAGCTCTTCGATACCATCCCAACTGTGCCCGGTGGTCTCGGTCCCGGTTTCGGGGTCGATCTTGCGATTGTCGGTCATTTGCAAGCTCCGTCATGGCGGGCATGGTCATTGCGGGGTTGTTCGGGGCGGGATTGTTCGGGGCGAGATTGATCGGGGTCTTCGTTCCGAAAAGGCACATCTGCCGCGTCGTCATGCAGGGCGCGCGACCCCGGACGGTAGGCCCAGCCGATGACTCCCAGAAAGATCAGCGTCAGGATCAGCAGCGCCCAGCTATCGGCCAGTTCACGCAGGAAAGAATAGGTGTCCATGGCAGGCTCCTTAGCGGTTGGCGTCGGGCACGAAGGTCGAGAAATCGACAAGCGTTCCGAGCATTTGCAAATAGGCGATCAGCGCGTCCATCTCGCTGACACCGGGCTGGCCGTCAAAGTTGCGCACTTGCGCGCCGGGGTAGCGTGCAAGCAGCCCGTCGTAATCACCGAAGGGTTCGACCTGCGCGCGAAAATCCCCACTGGCGCTGGCAATCATTTCATCGCTATAGGGCACGCCGACCATGCGGTGCGTCGCGACCAAATCGGTCACATCATCCCCCTCCAGCTTGGCATCCATGAGGAAGGCATATTTCGGCATCACGCTTTGCGGCACCACCGATTGCGGATCCATCAAGTGATCGACATGCCACTCATCCGAATAGCGCCCCCCGACCCGCGCCAAATCCGGCCCAGTGCGTTTGGAGCCCCACTGAAACGGGTGGTCATACATCGATTCAGCGGCAAGGCTGTAATGACCATAGCGCTCTGTCTCGTCGCGCATCGGGCGGATCATCTGGCTGTGACAGACATAGCACCCTTCGCGCACATAGATTTCGCGCCCCGCCAGTTCCAGCGGTGAATAGGGGCGCATCCCTTCGACCTCTTCGATGGTGTTCTCCAGCCAAAAGAGCGGCGCGATTTCGACTATCCCGCCGATGCTGACCACACCAAGCGAGGCGATGAGCAGCAAGGTCGCGTTACGCTCAAACCGCTGGTGAAAGGTGATGGTTTGCGTCTCGGGCGGCAGCTCGTTCGGGATTTCGCCGTGCGTTAGACCTTCGCGTGCGGTTACTACCTTGGGATCGTCAGCTGGGTTATAGTTCGGGCTGTGGGGGTTCTTGGCCATTGATCTTACTCCGCTGGCAGGGCGACGGTAATGGGGCGGGCTTCGGGGGCGCGGATGGTCATCCACATGTTCCAGACCATCACGACACCGCCAGCGAGGTAGAGAACCCCGCCCAGACCACGGACCACATACATCAAGTATTTAGCTTCGACGGTGTCGGCAAAGCTGTTGACCAAAAAGCCGTTGGCATCGACCTCGCGCCACATCAGACCTTCCATGATGCCCGACACCCACATCGACGCCGCGTAGAGCACGATGCCCACAGTCGCGAGCCAGAAGTGCAGGTTGATCGCCGCAAGCGAATGCATCTGCGCCCGCCCCCAGAGCCGGGGTGTCAGGAAGTAAAGCGCGCCGAAGGTAATCAGCCCGTTCCAGCCAAGCGCACCGGAATGCACATGGCCAATGGTCCAGTCTGTGTAATGGCTCAGCGAGTTCACCGCCCGGATCGACATCATCGGCCCCTCAAAGGTCGACATGCCGTAGAAGGCGAGTGAGGCCACAAACATGCGGATGATCGGATCGGTGCGGATCTTGTCCCACGCGCCTTCAAGGGTCATCAGACCGTTGATCATACCGCCCCAGCTGGGCATCCACAGGATGATCGAAAACACCATGCCCAGCGTTGCGGCCCAATCGGGCAGCGCGGTGTAATGCAAATGGTGCGGCCCGGCCCAGATATAGAGAAAGATCAGCGCCCAGAAGTGAATGATCGACAGTTTGTAGCTATAGACCGGGCGGCCCGCTTGTTTCGGCACGAAGTAATACATCATCCCTAAAAAACCGGCAGTGAGGAAAAACCCCACGGCGTTATGGCCATACCACCACTGGGTCATGGCATCCTGCACGCCCGCAAAGACCTGCACCGATTTTGAACCCCAGATCGACACCGGAATGGCCAGATTGTTGACCACATGCAGCATCGCCACGGTGATGATGAAGGCCAAGAAAAACCAGTTCGCCACATAGATATGCCGCTCACGCCGCTTCAGGATCGTGCCGAAGAACACGGCGAGGTAGGTCAGCCAAACGATGGTCAGCCAGATGTCGACGTACCATTCCGGCTCGGCATATTCTTTCGATTGCGTGGCCCCCAGCAGATAGCCCGTAGCGGCCAGAACGATGAACAGCTGGTATCCCCAAAAGACGAACCAAGCCGCGTTCCCGCCCCAAAGCCGCGCCGAAGAGGTGCGCTGCACAATGTAGAAGGACGTGGCGATTAGCGCATTGCCGCCAAAGGCGAAAATCACCGCGCTGGTATGCAGCGGGCGCAGGCGGCCGAAATTGGCATAGGGCTGGGCCCATTCGATGTTCAGCGCTGGAAAGGCGAGTTGAAAGGCGATGAAGGTGCCAACGAGAAACCCAACGACACCCCAGAACGCCGTGGCGATAACACCATAGCGGATGGGGCCATCCATATAGCCCTCCGGCCGCGTTGAAATCACCGGCTGACGGTCCTCGACCGGCACTTGGCGTAGCTGCCAAAAGAACAACCCCGCCGCCACGAACATGATCAGTAGGGCATGGACCATATAAGCCGGATCGCGCGCCCAATCCGCGCCCAGTGCCGCCAATAACACAATGAGCGCAAGCACGATCAACTTGAGCGTATCGAACATATCTCGAATCCCTTCATCTTTGGGAGACGGATCGCATGAGGCTCAAAGTGCTGCTTTGATCTAAATCAAATGAGACTGGATCAACGGGTTGGGTGCGCGCTTTTCTTAAGAATAGGTGGACGGCCCTACCCTTTGCTGCGCACCCCGCCGGGATCATACATCGGTTTCAGGCTCGCCTCGGCCCTGACGCGGCGGCCTGCGATGTCGATCTCATACGTCGAGCCGAGTAGATCAGCCACGCTTTGCCCGGCGCAGGGCACATAGCCAAGGCCAATCGCCCCCCCCAGATGGTGCCCATAGTTGCCCGAGCTGAGATAGCCCGCGATACGACCATCACGCAGGATCGGCTCGGCATGGTAAAGCAAGGGTTCAGGGTCTTTTAAGCGGAATTGCAGCATCCGCAGTTTCAGCCCCTCCTCTTTTTTGCGCAGCACCGCATCGCGACCAATGAAATCAGGCTTATCGGTCTTAACAGCAAAGCCCAACCCAGCCTCTAGCACATGATCCTCGCAGGTGATGTCATGGCCAAAGTGACGAAAGCCCTTTTCAATCCGGCAACTGTCCATCGCGTGCAGCCCGCAGAGTTTCAGCCCGAACGCAGCGCCTGCTTCCATCAAAACCTCAAACACATGCGCCGCCATTTCGGTGCTGACGTAGATTTCCCATCCAAGCTCGCCCACGTATGAAACCCTGTGCGCCCGAGCGAGACCCATCCCAATCTCAATTTTCCACGCCATACCAAAGGGGTGCACCACGTTAGTGAAATCATTCGGCGAAATTGCCTGCAACAGCCGCCGCGCGTTCGGCCCCATAACCGCCAGCACCGCCTCGCCCGCGGTTACATCGGTAATCACCACCCGACGCTCGCCCGCATGGCGGCGCAGCCACGTTTCATCGGCCAGACGCGTCGCTGCGGGGGTAACGAGCAGATAGGCCGTTTCACTCAACCGGGTCACGGTTATATCCGCTTCAATCCCGCCGCGAGGGTTGAGGAATTGCGTATAGACGATCTTTCCCACTGGCACCGCCATCTGTGCGCCGCAGACATGGTTCAAGAAGGCTTCGGCCTCCGGCCCCTCGACCCGGATCTTGCCGAAGGACGACATATCATAAAGCCCTACGCCCTCTCGAATGGCAGCGTGTTCTGCGGCCTGATTTACAAACCAGTTCTGGCGACCCCAAGAGTAGTCGTATTCCGGCTTCTGCCCCTCATCAGCGAACCAATTGGCCCGCTCCCAGCCCGCAAATTCGCCCATCACCGCACCATGCTCCAGCAGATGCGCATGGATCGGACTGCGCCGGATGCCCCGGGCGGTGGCCTTCTGGCGATAGGGAAAGTGATCGGCGTAAAGCAGCCCCAGCGTCTCGGTCGCCCGTTTGGCAAGATATGTTCTGTTGCCCTGAAAGGGCTGCATCCGCGCGATATCTACATCACCCAAATCAAAAGGTTTCTCCCCGTCCTCCATCCATTGCGCCAGCGCCATTCCCGCACCGCCCGCCGATTGAATACCGATAGAGTTAAATCCAGCGGCGACCCAGACATTGTCCATCTCAGGGGTTTGGCCCAGGTGATAGGCATCATCGGGGGTGAAGCTTTCCGGACCATTAAAGAAAGTGTGTATCCCGGCGTCAGCCAACAAGGGCAGCCGTTTGACAGCCATCTCAAGGATCGGCTCGAAATGGTCGAAATCCTCGGGCAGTTGATCGAATTCAAAGCTCTCTGGAATACCCTCCAGCGCCCAAGGTTTGGCCACAGGTTCGAAAGCGCCGAGCAGGATTTTGCCCGCATCCTCTTTGTAATAGGCAAATTCATCGGGGATCCGCAGCACTGGCATTTCGCGCAGGCCGGGTATGGCTTCGGTGACGATATAGAAATGCTCGCAGGCTTGCAGTGGCACATTGCTGCCCAGCATCTCGCCCACCTCACGCCCCCACATGCCCGCGCAGTTAATGACGTGCTCTGTCTCTATCCGCCCCGTGCTGCCGTCTTCACCGGCCCAATCTACCGTAGCAATGCGCCGCCTCTCACGGGCGACCCCAGTGGCCTTCACCCGCTCGGCTACGATAGCCCCGCGCGCCCGCGCACCTCTGGCCAGCGCTAGGGCGATATTGGCCGGATCGCCCTGCCCGTCTTTGGGCAAATAGACGGCACCGGTCATGCCTTGGGTCTCGACGTGCGGGTATTTCTCACGCACCTCTTGCGGGGTGATTTCCTCAACCTCTACGCCAAAGGCCCGGGCCATGGCCGCTTGGCGCAGGATCTCTTCTTTGCGTTCTTCAGTCAGGGCCGCCGTGATCGAACCGACGCGTTTGAACCCCGTGGCGACACCGGTCTCTGCCTCCAGCGCGCCGTAGAGTTCTTGGGAATACTTCGCCAAACGCGTCATATTCTGCGTCGCGCGAAGCTGTGCTATCAATCCTGCCGCATGCCATGTGGTGCCTGAGGTCAGCTGCTTGCGTTCCAACAAAACGACATCGGTCCAGCCGAGTTTCGTGAGGTGGTAAGCGACGGAGCAACCAATGACGCCACCGCCGATGATGACCGCGCGGGCCTTTTGGGGCAATTGCACCATCTTAGACCTCCTGCGCCCGAATGCGCGCGTTTTGGCTGTCCCAAAGTGGTGCGTCAGGCTGCACCACAGCACGGTAACTCTGGCCAAAAATCTCAACCATAAGCTCGGTGCCCGGCGCGGCGGCCCGGTCCTGCACCATCCCTAGCGCGATGGAGCCATCGACCCGGTAGCCATAACCCCCACTGGTCACTTCGCCCACGGCCTCTCCCTTCAGCCGCAGCGTTGCCATCGCTGGCGCATCTTGCGCATTGCCCTCAACGATTAGCGTCACGAAACGACGCTTTGGACCCGCCGCCTGCTCTGCAATAAGTGCCGCTTTACCGGGAAAATCTTGTGGTTTATCAAACCTCACAAATCGGGCCAGTCCCGCCTCCAGCAGCGTGTACTCCTGCGAAAGATCGCCCTTCCACGTCCGATATCCCTTCTCAAGGCGCATGGAATTGAGGGCGAACATCCCAAAGGGCTTGGCCCCCGCGGCAATCACCGCATCATAGATCGCGGGCATATCCGTCGGGGCTGCATGAATCTCCCAGCCCAATTCGCCCGCAAAACAGACCCGCGCGAGCAGTGCGGGCTTGGCTTGAACCGCAGCGTCTTGAAGGCTGAGCCAAGGCAGGGACAGGTCGGCGTCCGGCGCTAGCTGCGTCAAAACCTCACGAGATTTCGGCCCACAGAGGATCAGTGTCGAGACCGCGTCCGTCCGATCAGCCAAAGTGATCACGCCCTCCGAAGGAAGTGCATTACGCAGCAGTTCATAGTCATGCCATTGCGCCGGGGCGGCGGTGATCAGCGTAAATTCTTCTTCTGCGTGCCGCAGGATCGACATCTCACTTAGCACACGCCCGCGACTGTCGGGAAAATAGCCCAGCGTCATCCGCCCGACTTTGGGCAGCGCGCCAGCGATCTGGCTCAGCAGCCAATCCGCCGCCCCATCCCCCGACAAGGCAAACCGCGAAAACCCCGGCAGGTCCAGCACGCCGGCATGGTCCCGCACAGCCTCGACCTCCTCACGAACCCGCACCGCCCATGGGCCGTCCCGGTCCCATGTCTGGGTGGCTTGCTCTGATGTATCGTCGCCAGGCCTCGCAAACCAGTTCGCCCGCTCCCACCCGTTGTAGGCACCCATCTGCCCGCCGGATTTAAGCAAGCGGTCATGCAGCGGGGACAGCTTGCGGTTGCGTCCGGCGGGCCAGGCATGATGCGGAAAATGCATCGCATATTCATGGCCATAGGTCTCTAGCGCCTTGGCGAGGGTAAATTCGTGATCGGCATGCGCGGTAAAGCGGCGCGGGTCGACATCCCACATGTCCCACTCCGTCTCGCCATGCATGATCCATTCGGCCATGACCTTGCCCGCGCCGCCACCCTGCGCGATGCCAAAAGTGAAGCTATGCGCCTCGAACGCATTCGGCACGCCGGGCATCGGGCCAAGCATTGGCAAGCCATCGGGCGCATAGGGGATCGGCCCGTTGATGACCCGACCGACACCGCTGCTGCCCAAAAGCGGCATCCGCGCCATGGCATCTTCGATATACCACTCCAAACGGTCCAGATCATCGGGGTAAAGCTGAAAGCTGAAATCCTCGGGCATGGGATCATCGGGTGTGACCCAATGCGCTTTGCAATTGCGCTCATAAGGACCGAGGTTCAGGCCGTTTTTGTCTTGCCGCAGGTAGTACGAGCTGTCGACATCGCGGACCATCGGCATTTTGTGACCTTTCTCAGCGGTCCAAGCGGCCAATTCTGGGATTTCTTCGGTCAGGAAATACTGATGGCTCATCACCACGGCGGGCACCCGGCGGCCGCCATGCGCGCGGAACCATTCGCCCACCCGCTGCGCGTAGTACCCCGCAGCGTTGACGACCTTTTCGCAGCGAATATCGCCCTTCCCTGTCTTTACGATCCATTCATCGCCGTCCCGATCAATCCCCGTGGCGGCGGTAAACCGGTGGATCTGCCCTCCTGCCTCCCGAGCGCCCTTGGCGAGGGCTTGGGTCAATTGCGCGGGGTCGATGTCACCGTCCAGCGGATCCCACAGGCCGCCTGCAAGGTCATGCAACTCTATGAAAGGGTTATGCTCTTGCAACTCAGCAGGGGTGCACATCTCCATCCCCAACCCCTGTGCGCGGGCCATGGAAGCGACATGTTCAAACTCCTGCATGCGCGTGCGGCTATGGGCCAAACGCAAAGCGCCCGTCACATGATAGTTGATCGGGTAGCCCACCGCGTCGCCCAAGCCGCGGTACATCTCAAGTCCATAGCGCTGCATGTTCATCACCGCCCAAGAGTTTGAAAAATTCGGGCAATTGCCCGCCGCATGCCAGGTAGAGCCCGCGGTCAATTCGTTCTTCTCGAGAAGCACGCAATCGGTCCACCCCGCGCGGGCGAGGTGAAACAGGGTCGACACCCCCACGACGCCGCCCCCGATGATCACAACCCGCGCGGTTGTTGGAAGATCCGTCATGTTCCGCTCCTCATCCTACGGTTCGCCATTAAGCTAGCCGTGGATTTTCAGTGTTTGTTCAGTAAACCGGCGGAGAAATGACCCAAACTACTACGGCGGGCGTGTCGAAAGGGTTATCCCACGAATAATACTCACCCCTGATGCGGAAACTATCGCCAGAGCCGACACTGAAGCTGCGCTCACCGATCATCAGGTTCAACCGCCCCGAAATGACGAAGCCGACTTCCTGTGTTTCTCGCCTGATGGGCGCTTCCAACCCCGCATAGGGGGCGAAAGTAGAATATATCACTTCAAAACTGTCAGTCAGATCGGGCGAGAGCAACTCTTCTGTCAGACCATCTGCAGCACTTCCCATGGCCCGTCTGGCACCTGCGCGCACGACATAGCCGCGCTCTTCGGGCGGCACTGTCGCTTCGCCAAATAGCAAAGAGATCGGCACGCCCAACACCTCTGCGATCCGACGTAGATCGGCAATGGAGGGGGTTGAGATATCGCGCTCGACTTGGCTGACCCAGCCGACAGAGCGATCTAACGCCTCGGCCATGTCAGTTAGGGTTAATTTGCGCCCCTTGCGAATTGCGCGTAAATCCGCGCCAAGTGACCGCGGCGTCACGGCGTCAGAGGTGCGCGAACTCTCGTTGGTCATGTGAAAATTTGCTCCATTTTTTCACTGTGGCGTGGAATCCAACCGCTGGCAAGACTTTTACTTAGCGCGGAGCGGCGCGGTGGGCGGCGTTATGACCGCCCTTTCCAAGGCACCAGAACCCGCTCGGCCTTGCGCATCAGCATATCGATGCCGAAACCGATGACGCCGATGAGGATGATACCCATCAGCACGATATCGGTAAGCTGGAATTTCGAGGCGACCATGATCATCATGCCCGCGCCCTTCTCTGCCGCGACCAATTCAGCGGCCACCACGGTCCCCCAGCAGACCCCCATTGCCACACGCGCACCCGTAAAGATTTCGGGCAAGGAGTTCGGCACAATCACATGACGCATGATCTGCGCTTTAGATGCCCCCAGCGAATAGGCCGCATGCACCTTGGTAATATTCACCCCCGACACGCCAGAGCGGGCAGCGATGGCCATGATCCAAAGGGCCGCGAGGAACAGCAGGATAATTTTGCCAACCTCGCCAATCCCTGCCCAGATGATCACCAGCGGGATCAGTGCCAGCGGTGGCACCGGGCGCATGAATTCAACGATCGGATCGAACCAACCGCGGAACCAGCCAGAAAGGCCCATGGCATAGCCCAGCGGAATGCCCACCAACGCGCCAAGTGCAAAGCCCACGACAACACGGAACAATGAATAGCCCAGATGTTCCCACAGGGTGCTGTCACGGTAACCTTGGCTGGAAATCTCACCCAGTCGTGCGACAACGGCTTCCGGCGGCGGCAACCAGATCGGCTCCATCTGCCAGCCCTTTGCCGGTTCAAAATTCAGCGTGCCCTTGGGGGACATGCCAACACGGCCAAATTCAGTCAGCACCTCTCCACCGGGGACAATCTCTTGACCGTTCACCGCCACCACCCGGTGACCATCGTCGCGGACTTTCTCATCGTTCTTATCGACGCGCAAAAGACCCGAGCGCCAAGCACCTATGGTAAAAGCATCATTCTTGGCCCAACCCTCACCCGGATCGACCTGCGGCGCTTTGGCGTCTTCGCCGACAGGATGCACCAGAACAGAGATCGTCGCATCATCGCGACTGCCGTCATCTGCTTCGGCCGTGTAGGTCATCTGCGCGACCCCCTCAAAGGGGCCGGGCGCGTGCAGAAAGCTTGGCAACAGCGAGGACCCGGTGAAGGCGCCCCAAATCAGAAAGATCGTCAGAATTGAAATTACGCTGGCAAAACGGTTTGAGGTCACTGCACTTTCATCGCCAAAGGTAACTGTCTTACGCGCGACAAAGCCGTTCGCCGTTTGATCGACAGCAAGGCGTACCAGAAAGAATGAGACTACAAAGATAACGATGTAAATCAGTAAGATAATCATTATGCGTCCTCTGTCCGGCCCATGATTTCTTCTTCCATGTCCCAAATCATTCCAAGAATCTCTTCGCGTCTTTCGGCAAATTCAGGATGCTTCTTAACCTCTCGCAGGTCGTGACCGACGCCAAGGTCGGCGAACGGGAGGCGGTATTCGCGGTGGATGCGCCCCGGACGCGGGGCCATTACCAGCAGGCGCTCGCCCAGCAGCAGTGCTTCCTCGACCGAGTGGGTGATGAGAATGATGGTCTTGCCCGTCTCTTTCCAAAGTTTGAGCACAAGGCTCTGCATCTTTTCGCGGGTCAGCGCATCAAGCGCGCCCAAAGGTTCATCCATCAAGATCACATCAGGATCATTCGCCAAGCAGCGCGCAAGCGCGACACGTTGCTGCATCCCGCCGGAGAGCTCGTAAATCGCCTTTTCCTTAAAGTCTCGAAGCCCAACAACATTCAGCAGATGGTCAACCTCAGCGCCATATTGCTTTTCGCTCTGCCCCTTCATACGCGGACCAAAACTCACGTTTTCGCGCACCGACATCCACTCAAACAGCGCGCCTTGCTGAAAGACCATGCCGCGCTCTGCATCTGGCCCGATAACGTCGTGACCGTTCAGGATCATCCTGCCAGAGGTCGGTGCCAAGAACCCCGCCACAATGTTAAGCAAGGTCGTCTTGCCGCAGCCCGATGGGCCCAGCACCGACATCAATTCGCCCTCGGCAAGGTCAAGCGATACATTCTCGAGTGCTTGGATATGACTGCCATTGGGCAGGTCAAACCGCATCGACAGATTTTCGATTTTTAGTCCCGACATGCGGCCCTGCTGCCCCCAGTTTCTTTTTTGTAAAGTCGCCCCCCTGCCCGGCGCTTTGTTAAACGCGCCGGGCAGGGGGGCGATCATTCTTGCGCCGCTTTGACTTACATCTCGCTCGCAGATTGCAGCGGGCCGGTGTTTACCGCATCTTCATAGCTATCAAGCGCCGCATCAATCGCGCCCGCCTCGACAAAGACATCCGCCACGCCTTTCATGAACTCCTGCGCGCCGCCATCGAGCCACTTCGCGCCCATCTGCTCCTCCACGGATGGGAAGGTGAAAGTCGCGATCGTTTCCATGGTGGCGTCTTCGTCCATGCCCGCATCCTTAGCGATGACAGGCAGCATCTTGGCGTGATTGGCCTCATCCGCCCACATCGCACTGGCCTCTGCCGTGACCTTGAGGAACGAGGCCACCGTGTCAGAGTTTTCTGCCACCCAAGAGGCCGGGCCAGAGGTCACGTCAAAGACGAGGATGCCCAGTTCTTCTTTCTCCGCGCCGGTCATCAGAATATTGCCATGCTCCAACATGCGCCGCAGCGAGCCGCCCCAACCGCACGCCATATCGACCGAGCCCTGCGCTATGGCCGCAGCCCCGTCCGGTGGGGCCATATCAACCACATCAAGCGATCCAACATCGACGCCGAAGTGGCTCATTTGCTTGAGAAAACCATAATGCGCAGCAGTGCCAAGCGGCACAGCGACTTTCTTGCCCGCAAGCTCGGCGACGGAGGATTTATCGATCTCCAATTCCTCGCGGACGACGCAGTTGTCGTTTTCAGAATAGCTGACTGCTACATCAAGAATTTGGATATCTTGGCCCGCCGAGGTCGCAACCACGAAGGGCGGCACGCCTTGGCTCACCGACATATGGACATCCCCCGAGGCCATCGCTGCAGACATCGCGGTGCCTGAATCAAAACTGACCCAATTCACGGTTGTCCCGAGCGCCTCATCATACATTCCCTCTGACTTGGCGTATTGGAACGGCATCGGCCATTCGAGGAAATACCCAACAGTGAGATCTTGCGCGGCGGACTGGGTGACACCCAGCACAAGCAGGCTAGCGGCGGTGCTCATCAGTTTTACGGTCTTCATGATATTCTCCCTAGGTCTGTTATGGTCGCTTCTTCTGATCGAACGTTCAGTCCACATGTGTCGCGACCATTGACCCCCAATAGAGCAGTACGGGGAAGTCCCGGGCTATGTGAAAATATCAAACATGATTTCACGATACGAGCGGAATTGAAATTTTCAACAAAATTTTTGCGCTGCAGCGCAATATAATTGCGAAGTTAAGGGCTCTGCGTGAAATCTGTTCAGTCGGATACGCGGCCTTCTTCAGGACCATAAACAGACATTGGTCCAATATCCTAAACAGAAATTTAATAATTTTGGGGGACCGTCAAACTCGACCTATGCAGAAAGGGAGTTTTTCGCGTCTAAACTGGCCCCCAACCGGGGCCAAAGTACGCTTGACCCGCGCGGGGCGGGTCAAGTCGAGTTTCGCAGGCACGCAGAGCGATGCCTTACCAAGAGGTGATAACAGTGCCCTGATAGCTCTCGTCGATAAAGGCCTTCACCTCGTCGGAGTGGTAGGCTTTGAGCAGTGTTTCTACCCAATCAGCTTCCTCGTCACCTTTACGGACGGCAATGACGTTCACGTAGGGGTTTTCGGCACTCTCCATCGCGATGGAATCTTCCTTGGGGCTAAGGCCCGATGCAATGGCGTAGTTCGTGTTGATCAAGGCGGCGGTCAAATCAGCCAGCGAACGCGGCAGTTGAGCAGCGTCAAGCTCTTTGAACGACAGGTTTTTGGGGTTCTCGGTGATGTCGAGCACAGTCGGCACCAGACCGGCGGCCTCATCAACCTTGATCATGCCAAGCTGCTGCAGAACCAAAAGCGCGCGGCCACCGTTGGTTGGGTCATTCGGGATGCCGAAAGTGGCCCCTTCTTCGAGATCGGCAATGTCGGTGATTTTGTCGGAGTAGACACCCATGGGGGTGGTGATCGTGGTGCCGACAACGCTCAGCTCAAAGCCACGGTCCTTCATTTGCGCCTCAAGATAAGGCACGTGCTGGAACGAGTTAGCCTGAATATCGCCATCTGCCAACGCTTGGTTCGGCACAACGTAGTCCGAAAATTCGATCACATCGATGTCGAGCCCCATCGGTTCGGCGATGCGGGCGACCTCTTCCATGATCTCGGCATGTTCACCCGGGGATACGCCGACTTTGATTTCTTCGGCCGCGAGGCCCGTAGCCATCAGCGCCAAGACGGAAGTGAGTGTGGTAAAACGAAGCATAGTAGTCTCCTTAGATTGAGAGATCGGGTGTTAGGGGTAAGGTCTTATTGCCCGCCGCTTTTCGTGGCGCGCTTATCCACGGCGGTGGCGATACGCTCGCCGATGGACTGCACAAGCTGCACCAAGACGATGAGGATGATTACAACGATGGCCATGACATCGGGCATAAAGCGCTGATATCCATAGCGAATACCCAAATCGCCAAGACCTTCACCGCCAACGGCACCGACCATCGCGGAATAGCCAATGAGACTAACGATGGCGAGCGTGAGGCCCAGCGTGATGCCGGGCAACGCTTCGGGCAGCAACACTTTGCGGATAATCTGCACCGGGGTCGCACCCATCGCACGTGCGGCTTCAATCAGGCCGGAATCAACCTCGCGGATCGCGTTCTCAACCAGTCGCGCGATGAAGGGCACCGTTGCAATCGTCAGCGGCACGATGGCGGCAGTGGTCCCGATAGAGGTGCCTGCAACCATACGGGTAAAAGGGATAATGGCCACAACAAGAATGATAAACGGCACGGAGCGGGTGGCGTTTACCACCAACCCGAGGATCTTGTTCACCCAAGGTGCTGACAGTAGCTCACCACGCTGGGACGTGGCCAAAAACAGCCCCAATGGCAGACCAAATAGCGTGCCGAGGATCGCTGAAATGGCGACCATATAAAGAGTTTGCCCCGTCGCTTCGAGGAGTAGGTTAATAAGGTTAGCCGACATAGCCCAGCACCTCCGTCAGAAGCCCGTGTTGTTCAAGAAAAGCCCGTGCTTGGCCGGCCTGCGCGATTGGCATTGAAACCAACAGGTTACCAAAAGGCCGCGTGCCAATTTCTTCGACCGCGCCGGCAAGGATATTGACCGGGATGCCCATATCCTGCGTCAGTCGTGCCAGCATCGGGTCGGTGGCATGCGCCCCGGCAAAGGTCACGCGGACCACCTCTTCGCCATCCACTTCGGGCGCGGTTTGGGTTAAGCGTTCTTTGACGAAAGCAGGCAGCATGACACCGGTCACGCCTGACAGAAACGACCGGGTTGTCGCGTGTTGTGGCGCAGTGAAAATGTCATAGGTAGCGCCATGCTCCACGATCTTCCCTGCGTCGATCACCGCCACGTGGCTCGCAATATCGCGCACCACGGCCATCTCGTGGGTAATCAAAAGGATCGTGAGCCCCAGGTCGCGATTAATGTCCTTTAGCAGTGCCAGAACTGTCTGGGTGGTCTCGGGGTCCAGCGCCGAGGTCGCCTCGTCAGAGAGCAGCACCTTTGGCCCGGTGGCCAGCGCGCGCGCAATGCCGATACGTTGTTTCTGACCGCCCGAGAGTTCCGCCGGATAGCGGCCCGCCTGCGCGCTGAGGCCAACCCGGTCTATCAAATCAGCCACGCGTGGCTTTATCTGAGCCGATGGTACGCCGGCCACCTCAAGCGGCAAAGCGATGTTGCCCGCAACCGTGCGCGATGACAGCAGATTGAAGTGTTGAAATATCATGCCCACGTCACGGCGGATCATGCGCAGCTTGGCACCTTTGGCGGCGCCGACATCCTGACCGCCAACCAACACATTGCCCGATGTGGGCCGCTCTAACCCATTGACCATCCGTAGCAAAGTGGATTTTCCCGCCCCCGAACGCCCGATGATCCCGGTGATGGAGCCGGAAGCCACATCAAGAGAGACCCCCTCAAGCGCGTTCACAGTCGCCCCGCCCGCCTTGGCATAGGCCTTTCCGACCCTGTCGAAGGCAATTGAGGCACCTTGAATGTTGGTATCAGTCATTTTTTGTCCGGATTGGCGTGGGTTTCGGGTAGCGCCTCGTAGACAGAAACACGCCCCGTGATGCAAGGCACGAAGATGCATAGCTGCTTTGTTTTACGGGCCTAGCGCAAGGCGGCGCATTCACCCTTGCGACTTCAGCGGCGGGGGATGATTATATTCACGAATCGGAATGAATGGCGGGAGGGGATAAGATGAAGCTCAACAGACGTATGGTACTCGCCGGGCTGGGCGGTGCGGCAGTGGCCCAAGGTCCGCTGCGTGCGTTTGCCAAGACCACGGCGCAGATCGGCGATTACGAGTTCATCAGTGTAAGTGATGGCAATCTGGTCTTGCCGCGCAGCTTTTTCTTCGACGGTTTGCCGCAGGACGAATTGGCGCAGGCCCTCGCTCCGTTCGATCTCCCCCAAGACCAACTGGAGCCGCCCTGCAATCTGACCCTGTTACGCAATGCAGATCGCGTGGTGCTGTTCGATGCAGGTTCCGGCCCCACCTTCATGCCTTCTGCCGGCACACTTTTGGATAATCTGGACGCTGCGGGCGTTGCGGCGGACGCGGTGACAGATGTCGTCTTTACCCATGGCCATCCGGATCACCTTTGGGGCGTGTTGGACGATTTTGATGATTTGGTGTTCCCCAATGCAAGCTACCACATGGGTCAGGTCGAATGGGACTATTGGCGCGATCCGGCGACCGTCAACACGATCGGTGAAACCCGCGCGGCCTTTGCCGTAGGTGCTGCACGTCGGTTGGACGCGATTGAAGACAGGATGAGCCATTTTTCCGATGCGGCCGAAGTCCTGCCCGGTATCATGGCCCAAGCAAGTTTCGGTCATACACCTGGGCACATGTCATTCATGGTCGGCGGCGATAGTGACGCCCTGATGATCGGCGGCGATGCCATTGGCAACCACCACCTTGCCTTTGCCCGGCCCGGTTGGGCCAGCGGAGCGGATCAAGACCCTGACCTTGGGGCGCAGACCCGCCAGCGCCTGCTGGATAGGCTTGCGCATGAGCAGACGTTGCTGATGGGGTTCCACCTGCCGAACGGCGGGCTGGGCCGGGTCGCCCGAGATGGGGATAGCTATCGTTTCGTGAGGGCCGATCAATGAAAAAGCTTCTTGTCACCGCCGCGCTTCTTACTGCCACCAACGTCATGGCGAGCGAAGAAATTGCGGATAAATACCCCGGCTCTTTGCTCTATGACAAACCCTATGAGGTCATTCCCGGCGTCTTTTCCGCCATCGGTGCAACAGCGCCGCCGACCTATGAAAACGCAGGCCATAACAACAACCTAAGCTTTGTCGTGACCGGCGACGGCGTTGTCGTCATTAACGGTGGTGCAGCCTATGGACTGGCCAAGGCGCTGCATGATGAGATCAAAGCCGTGACCGATCAGCCGGTAAAGCTGGTGTTTAACGAGAACGGTCAGGGCCATGCAGTTCTGGGCAACGGCTATTGGGCTGAACAGGGCGTGCCCATTGTGGCGCATGTGGATGCGGCCCATGAAGTCGAAAGCTTTGGCGGTAGCATTTTAGAAGGGATGCAGCGTTATAATCGGGACCGCGCCGAGGGCACAGAGGTCCAACTGCCGACCGAAACTTTCGAGGATGAGTATATCGTCGAGATGGGCGATTTCCGTATTGAGGCGCGCCACCTCGGCCCCGCGCATAGCCCCGGTGATATCGTGATCTGGCTGCCCAAACAGCGCCTCGTCATCTCCGGCGATATGGCATTCCACGAACGCATGCTGCCGATTTTCCCTGACACGATGACGGCGGATTGGATCGAGACGTGGGAAACCGCTTTTGAACCGCTAGAGGCGACCTATGTGATCCCCGGCCATGGGCATCCGACCAATATGGATCAGGTCCGGCGCTACACCCACGACTATCTGGTTTACCTGCGCGAGCAAATCGGCGCGCATCTGGATTCAGGTGGCGGACTGGCCGAGGCTTATTACGTCGATCAATCGCCCTATGCGGGGCTCGACACGTTTGAAGAGTTGGCCACTAAAAATGCGGGCCGTGTGTATGAGCAGATGGAGTTTGAGTGAGTTGAACGATAAACGGCGACCCGCGAAAAGGGCCGCCGTTTATCATTTAATCAATGACTTAGTCAGGGCCGCGTCTATTTCCCCGCCAAGCTAAACGGCAGCTCAGCCGCGCCTGCACGATACCACTGCACAATCTTGCGGCGCTCTTCTTCCTCCATAAAGGACACATTCGCAGGCGGCATCGCGTTGGTCACCCCAGCCTGAACATAAATCTCCCGCGCAGCGCGGGCGATGTCAGACGGTGTCTCCAGCAACAACCCTTTGGGCGCGCGGTGGATGCCATCATAGAATGGTTCGCGCGCGTGGCACATGGCACAGCGGCCCGGCACGATGTTAGACACATCGTCAAACCCTTGGGCGCTGGCAAAAATCTGTTCGGTTTTGGTCAGCGGCCGCGCTTCAGCCGCCTCGATATCATCCTGCATCAGCGGCGCGGTCGACAGCCACATGATGGCTACGAACAGCAGCGCGGTCACGCCCCATGTCCAATGTGGCCCCTTTCCGGTGGCGTGCATGGTGTTGAAGTAATGCCGGATCGTCACCCCCATCAGAAACACCAACGCCGCGATCAGCCAGTTGTATTCCGTGGCAAAGGCCAGCGGGTAATGATTGCTGAGCATCAGGAAAATGACCGGCAGCGTGAGGTAGTTGTTATGGGTGGAGCGCAGCTTGGCGATCTTGCCGTATTTCGCGTCCGGTGTGCGGCGTTCTTGCAGGTCCTTCACCACGATACGCTGGTTCGGCATGATGATGAAAAAGACGTTGGCCGTCATGATCGTGGCCGTGAATGCCCCCAGATGCAGCAGTGCCGCACGTCCTGTGAACACCTGATTATAGCCCCAAGCCATCGCCATCAGCAGCACGAAGAGAAGCAGCATCAGCGCCGTGGGGCGGTTGCCGAGCTTTGATTTGCATAAGGCGTCATAGATCAACCATCCCAACGTCAGCGACCCGGCAGAGATCAGGATGCCTTGGAGAGTCGACAGGTCTGCTTTGGAGGGGTCAATGAGATACAATTCCGCCCCAGCCCAATAGACCACCATCAGCAGCGCCGCGCCCGAGAGCCACGTCGAATAGCTCTGCCACTTATGCCAGATTAGGTGCTCGGGCATATTTTCGGGCGCGACCAAATACTTTTGAATGTGGTAGAACCCGCCCCCATGCACTTGCCATTCTTCACCAAAAGCGCCTGCGGGCAAATGCGGCACTTTGCGCAGCCCCAAATCAAGAGCGATGAAATAGAACGACGCGCCGATCCACGCCATGGCGGTGATGACATGCACCCAACGAATGGCAAAGCCGATCCAATCCCACATGATGGCGATGTCGTGCATGGTGCTCTCTCCGGATGATTCACTGGCCAGACTATTCAATCGCGGATTTTACCGCTAGATTTGTCATTCCCTAAACTCTATCAAAAGTTCCCGATAAATGTCCTATTTCGACAACATCCGTACTTTCGTGCGCGTCTATGAACTTGGCAGCATGTCGGCAGCAGCACGCGATCAGCGCGTCTCGCCCGCGGTGGCATCGGCGCGGATCACCCAGTTGGAGGGGCATTTGGGCGTACGCCTGTTTCAGCGCACCACCCGCAGCCTGTCGGCTACCGAACAGGGGCGGATTTTCTATGACGGGGCCTGCAAGATTCTCGCCTCTGTCGCCGAAGCCGAAGCGGGCATCGAAGATGTCACCGACAACCCGCGCGGCACGCTGCATGTCGCAGCCCCTTTGGGCGTCGGCCGCAGGCTGATCGCACCGCATGTGCCAGCGTTTGCAGAGACCTATCCGCTGGTTGACGTGCGCTTGCGGTTAAGCGATCGCAAGCTCGACCTCACGGCCGAGGGGCTCGACGTGGCCTTCTTCCTCGGGCGGCCCGAAGATTCCACCCTGCGCATCCGGAAAGTGGCCGATTGCGAACGTGTGCTCTGTGCCAGCCCTGCCTATGTTGCGGCCCACGGTCATCCGCGCAGCGGAGCCGAGATCGACCGAGGCCAACATAACTGCCTAAACCTCCGCTTTCCCGGCGCGACAGAGTTTCAGTGGCAACTTCAAGGCCCAGAAGGCGCGGCGAAATACGACGTGCGTGGACGGTTTGAAAGTGACGACGGTGATGTGCTCACCGATTGGGCGCTCGCGGGGGCGGGCATTGCCATGAAACCGCTGTTCGAGATTGCCGAACACCTGCGCAGCGGCGCACTGGTACGGGTGGTCGAAGACACACCACCCCTGCCCGTTCAAATGGCGTGTCTCTACACACACCGCCGCCACCAAGACCCGAAAACCCGGCTGTTCATGGACTTTATGATCGCCCGGATGGAGGACTCGCTTAGAGTTGGTTAACTGCCGCGGTAAGTCGAATAGCCAAAGGGCGAAAGCAGCAGCGGCACATGGTAATGCGCGGCCTCCGACATGCCAAAGCGCAATGGGACGACATCAAGAAAGCGCGGTTCTTCGGCGGGGGTGCCATTGGCGTCGAGATAGGCCCCGCAGTGGAACAGCAGCTCATAGGTGCCGGTCTGAAATTCCTCGGCAGGCAGGATCTGCTCATCCGTGCGGCCATCGGCATTGGTGGTCAAGCTCCGCAGATGGGTGCGGTTCTCGCCTTCCAAGCGGAAAAGCTCGATCTTCAGCCCCGCTGCCGGACAACCGCGTGCCGTGTCCAATACATGTGTTGTCAGATAGCCTGTCATCATACCCTCCGTGCCTAACCCTTGATCGCTCGGCACGCCTTTCAGTGAAAGCGCCCTTTTTACGATAGTCTTTCAGGAATTAATTGAAAGCAATGCCGGACCTTCCGGTCTAGACAGAGAACGACAGAAGGAGAACGACATGACTCGCTACCCCCGCGACATGCAGGGTCACGGCCCCACCCCCCCGAACGCCCAGTGGCCCAATGGCGCGAAGATCGCCGTGCAACTTGTGCTGAATTACGAAGAAGGCGGGGAGAATAACATCCTGCATGGCGACGCGGCTTCCGAGGCGTTTCTGTCTGAGATCGTAGGCGCCGCGCAATGGCCGGGGCAGCGCCATGCCAATATGGAATCGATCTATGAATACGGCGCGCGCGCCGGATTTTGGCGACTTCATCGCCTGATGAAAGACCTGCCGATCACCGTCTATGGCGTTGCGACTGCGCTGGCCCGCTCACCGGTTCAGACTGCAGCGATGATTGACGCAGGCTGGGAAATGGCGACGCATGGCCTCAAATGGATCGACCACAAGGACATGCCCGAAGACGAGGAGCGCGCGGCCATCGCCGAAGCCATCCGCCTGCATACCGAAGTCACCGGCTGCGCCCCGCGTGGCTTTTACTGTGGGCGTTCATCGGAAAACACCATACGTTTGGCGGCTGAGACGGGACAGTTCGCCTATGTTGCCGACGCCTATGCCGACGACCTGCCCTATTGGGTTGAGATCGGCGCGCGTGACCAGTTGATCGTGCCCTACACGCTCGATTGCAACGACATGCGCTTTGCCACGCCGCAGGGTTTTAACGCGGGCGCGCAGTTCTTTGACTATCTCAAGGCCAGCTTCGACGCGCTTTACCGTGAGGGTGCCGAAGGTGCCGCAAAGATGTTATCGGTTGGCCTGCACTGTCGCTTGATTGGGCGCCCCGGTCGGGTAGAGGCGCTGCGCCAGTTCATCGAATATGCCCAAGGCCACGAAGGCGTCTGGTTCGCCACCCGTGAACAGATCGCGGACCATTGGGCCGAAACTCACCCGCATGAGCGTCGCGAACGGCCTAGTCAGATGGACCGCGAGACTTTCGTTGCCAAATACGGCAGCATTTTTGAGCATTCCCCTTGGATCGCCGAGGGTGCGCATGCGCTGGAACTCGGCGCGGGGCATGACACGGCGGTCGGGCTGCACAATGCACTGGCGCGGATCTTTCGCAGTGCGAGCGATGAGCAACGGCTCGGCGTACTTCAGGCCCACCCCGATCTGGCAGGCAAGCTCGCGCAGGCGCAGCGTCTGACGGCAGAGAGCACCTCCGAACAGGCCGCCGCAGGATTGGATGCGTTGACGGATGCAGAGCGCGAGACTTTCACCCGTCTCAACAATAGCTACGTCGAGAAACACGGTTTTCCTTTCATCATCGCGGTGCGCGACCACGACAAGGCGGGCATCCTCTCCGCGTTTGAACGCCGCATTAACAACGACCGCGACACCGAATTTGCCGAAGCCTGCCGTCAGGTCGAACGCATCGCGCAGTTGCGGCTGAAAGACATGCTGCCATGACCCGTCAGTTGATCTTGCAGCCCCTCACTGCCGAGGCCTTTGCGCCCTTTGGCGAGGTGCTGGAAGTGCGCGGCGCACCGGACAAGATCATCAATCAGGGGATGTGTGGGCGGCATCATGATTTGGCCGACCTCGATTTTGGCGACGGCCGCGCGGGCATCAGCGTATTTGACGCCACGCCCCGCGCCCTGCCCTTCACCCTTGATATGGTAGAGCGGCATCCGCTCGGCGCGCAGGCATTTTTACCGATGCACCAAAACCCGTATTTGGTCGTGGTGGCACCCGATAACGCAGGCCAACCCGGCAGGCCGCTCGTCTTTCTGGCTGGTCCCGGTCAGGGCGTGAACTACCACCGTAACACGTGGCACGCGGTCTGCTGCCCGCTCAGCGCGCCCGGTCTTTTCGCCGTGGTGGACCGGATCGGGGACGGTGACAATCTCGAAGAACATTGGTTCGACACAGCCTGGGAGGTGGTCGAAGCCGCAGAATAACCCGTCATGCCCTCAGAAGAAGCGGCAGGCGCAATCGGTCACAAGGGAGAATGAAATGACTGACGCTTCACTGGGCACACCTGAACAGCTGCGCGACCCCAACTATACCCCTGCGCTGGCCAAGGCGGTGCCTTTGGGCATTCAGCATGTGCTGGCGATGTTTGTCTCCAACGTGACGCCTGCGATCATCGTGGCGGGGGCTGCGGGTTTTGGCTTTGGCTCGGATGCCGGGGCCCAGGGCTTCCCTGACATGACCTATCTGATCCAGATGTCGATGCTCTTTGCCGGGATCGCCACGCTGTTTCAAACCATCGGCATGGGGCCCGTGGGTGCGCGGCTCCCCATCGTGCAAGGCACCAGCTTTGCCTTTCTGCCGATTATGATCCCGCTGGTCGCCGGCAAAGGCGTCGAAGCGCTGCCCGCGCTGTTTGGCGGCGTGCTGGTCGGCGGGCTATTCCATACGCTGCTGGGTACCTTCATTGGCCGGATACGCTTTGCCCTCCCGCCGCTTGTAACGGGGTTGGTCGTCACGATGATCGGCCTCGCGCTGGTCAAAGTGGGCATCCAATATGCCGCCGGCGGCGTTCCGGCGATGGATCAGCCGGAATATGGCAGCCTGCTCAACTGGTCCGCCGCGCTGATCGTGATTTTCGCCACGCTGGGATTGAAGTTCTTTACCCGTGGCATGCTCTCGGTCTCTGCCGTCGTGATCGGTATCGCGGTGGGCTATGTCTATGCGCTGCTCATGGGCATGGTCACGGTCGACGGCATCGCGACCAGCTGGGACCGTGCCGCCGCCGTGGCGCTGCCAATTCCTTTTGCCTATGGGTTCGAGTTCAGTTTTGCCGCCGTTGTGGGCTTCTGCCTAATGGCCTTCGTCTCAGCCGTCGAAACCGTCGGCGATGTGTCTGGCATCACCAAGGGCGGTGCGGGGCGCGAGGCAACGGATGCTGAGATCACGGGCGCGACCTATGCCGACGGTCTGGGCAGCGCGATTGCCGGAATTTTCGGCGGTTTTCCCAACACTTCCTTCAGCCAGAACGTTGGTCTGATTGCCATGACCGGTGTGATGAGCCGCCATGTGGTGACCATCGGCGCGCTGTTCTTGATCCTTTGCGGATTGGTACCCAAAGTCGGCGCGGTGATCCGCACCATCCCCATCGAAGTCTTGGGCGGCGGTGTTATTGTGATGTTCGGCATGGTTGTCGCGGCGGGCATCTCGATGCTGTCGGACGTGAACTGGAACCGGCGCAACATGGTGATCTTTGCCATCTCGCTGTCGATCGGTCTGGGCCTGCAGTTGGACCCGAAAGCGGTACAATATCTGCCTGATACGCTTCGGGTTTTGATGACAAGCGGGCTGCTGCCAGCGGCATTGATCGCGATTGTGTTGAACCTGTTGCTGCCCAAGCAATTGTCGGATGATGCGACGGAAGAGGTCTCGGGCGGCCTTGCGGGCGCTGGCAAAGGATCGCTTGAAAAGCGGGTCTGATCAGAAAAGAAGGGGCGCCGGTTAAGCGCCCCTTCTCATTCGTACAATCTCTGACGCTCACCCTGGCCCGGAATAAAGCCGCAGGCGCCGGGTCATCGCCTGCCCGTAGCGGAGGGCTGGCGGTTTGATGAAGATTTGCGCACCTTTGCGACGTCGCATATTGGCCGATCAAAAGTGTGGCTTGGATCGACTGAGTTTCCGCCCTACGGGCAGCCGCTGGCCCTCAGCGCAGCTTCATATGCCGGTTCACGTCCTTATAGAGCAGATACCGAAACGGCCCCGGTCCGCCCGCATAACAGGCCTGCGGGCAAAAAGCGCGCAGCCACATGAAATCGCCGGCCTCAACCTCGACCCAATCCTGATTGAGCCGGTAAACCGCCTTGCCCTCTAGAACGTAAAGCCCATGCTCCATCACATGGGTCTCACAAAAGGGGATCACTCCACCGGGTTGCAGCGTGACGATTGTAACGTGCATGTCATGGCGCAGATCGCTGGGGTCAACAAACCGCGTCGTCGCCCAGACCCCATCCGTATCGGGCATAACGTTCGGTTCAATGTCTTGCTCGTTCAGGACCAGCGGATCGGGATGATCCAACCCCTCAACCGCCTCATAGGTTTTGCGGATCCAATGGAACCGGGTGACCACGCCACTGTCGTTCTTTAGCGCCCACTTCGTCCCCGCCGGAATATAGGCATAGCTGCCTTCGCGCATCGCGTGGCTTTCCCCTTCGAGGGTTAGGGTGAAACCACCTTCGACAACGAAGAGCACCCCTTGCGCCTCGCTATCCAGTTCAGGCCGGTCGGAGCCGCCACCGGGCTGCACCTCCATGATATATTGCGAAAATGTCTCAGCAAAACCGCTCAAGGGGCGCGCGATGACCCAAAGCCGCGTATCCTCCCAGAACGGCAAAAATGAGGTTACAATATCGCGCATCGTGCCGCGGGGCAGAACGGCGTAGGCTTCGGTGAAAACGGCGCGGTCAGACAGCAAGGTTTTCTGATCCGGGTGGCCGCCAGTGGGCGCGAAATAACGAGGGGGGGGCATCATTTTTCTCCGTGGGGGTGGACCGCAGAATTGCCCTTTCCCGCGCTGAGGCCAAGGTCATTATCGATGAAGGATTTTTTGGTTAAATTTGATAGTCTTCGATAAAGGTCTGCCCACCACCCGAATTTTTCCCCGCGCCCGCCATTTTCGACCCTCAAGAACGCCGTATTTATCAGTCTTATTTGTATAAAATCTGAAGATTTGCGATTTCTAACCGCCCGGAAGCAAGAGATGCCACACCAAACCGCGCCACTGGATACAAGCCGCCACCGCCGCTTGTTTGAGATACTGTGCCACGCCGAACGGGCGGCACAGACCAGCGCGCGGTTGGCGATCGCACATCGTTTGGTGGATGAAGCCGTAGGTCTGGAGCTACGGCAAACTGCTGCGCGCTCCCTAGACCCTATCCCTTTCACAAGGCGAAAGCAGGCTTGGGACGTAATGTGTAGGCTGGTACAGCGGCATCAGAAGAAAGAAGCGGCCTCAAGCTCGACCGTAATTACCCCAATGATCGCGCCGTTCGATGGCTCTGTAATAGGCATTGATACGCGGCTTTGATGCGCCTTTGTGCTATCGTCAATGGCAACTTGATCGATCACAAATACCCCTGAAGGCGGCGAGAAACGATTGCTGCTTTTAGGCTTACCCCCTTTGAAATAGACCGATGCCGTACCGCTGGTGATAACGGTCAGACCGTAGGCGTCCAACAGCTTTACTTCGGCGATTTGACCGTCAGATCGCGCAATTTGGTTTTTTAAAAAGGCCACGACGGGCGCGGCCGTCGCGACCTTTGTCTGCGATGATGGCGCAGCGGGCCGTATTACTGCCACCGGTGCGGCTGCTAAGATATTCATCTGGCGGTGCCGAAGATTCTGCTCAGCAATCGCGTCGACAATCCGGGCGTCGTTCACCCAAGTTAGCAATTCCCTATCAATATAATCATTCAACGTTCCAGGCACGTCAGACGCAGAGAGTTTGACGACAGAACACAGGACGAAAATGAGCGATACAATTGGCAGGTGTCGTACCATCGGGAAGCCCTCATATGAATGGCGGCCCAGAGACCGCGGGAGGATTACACCCTAGCCGCGGATTGGTTTATCACTTATGAACGCCCGAATTGCCTTAGGCCTCGTTGCCCTTAAACCCTGTGGCCACAACGAATTTCTCTGAAGAATCCGCACGGCTGGCAGGGGGTTTGATGTTTGCGACCTTGGTAAAGCGCATCTTCAGCAGCTTTTGCAACTCACCCTCAGCACCCCCAGCCAGAACCTTGGCCACGAAAGTGCCGCCGTCTTCGAGAACGTCAAAGGCAAAGTAGGCCGCCGCTTCGCACAGCGCGATGATCCGCAGGTGATCGGTCTGTTTATGCCCCGACGCCGACGCCGCCATGTCTGACATGACAACATCAGCCTTACCGCCGAGCCATTCCTTGACCTTCAGGTCCGCGTCGTCTTCCATGAAATCAAGCTGGTGCAATTCGCACCCGGCAATCGGCTCCATCTCTTGAAGGTCGACGCCAAGAATGGTGCCAACCTGTTTGCCCGACCGCTCGCCCAGCACGTTACACCGTTTGACGGCCACCTGACACCAGCCGCCGGGGGCCGCGCCCAAGTCAACGATCCGTGCGCCGGGCACGAGGAACCGGAATTTATCATCTAATTCCATAATCTTATAAGCCGCACGCCCGCGATAGCCTTCGGCCTGCGCGCGTTTGACATACGGATCATTCAACTGCCGCTGCAACCAGCGGGTCGAGCTAAGCTTGCGCCCGCGTGCGGATTTAACCTTTACCTTAAGGTCGCGCTGACCGCGCCCTGAGGTGTTCTTTCCGTCCGGTGTCTTGGTCATCAAAAGACCCCTTCTTCTAATACGCCATCGGCGCTCATCTGTGCATATAGCAGGCCTTCGCGCAGACCGCGATCCGCAACTGACAAACGGTCCGTCGGCCAGCAGCGCATCAGCGCCTGTAAGATTGCGGCGCCCGACATGATCAAGGCCGCGCGGTCCTGTCCGATACGCGGATCGGCGCGGCGCCCGCCCGGTCCCATGGCGATATAAGAATGGATCACCTTATCGATTTGGGCGCTGCTCATGCTGAGCCCATCGACCTTGGTGCGGTCATAGCGCTTTAGGTTCAAGTGGCTCGCTGCCACGGTGGTCACGGTGCCCGAGGTGCCGACGATCTGAAACCGCTTTTGCGATTGGATCGTCTGGTAGGGCGTAAAATCGGTGAGGTTCTCTTCGAAAAACCAACTCATCAGCGCGAAACGGGCCGCGTCATCCTCTACGTCAGAGAATTGATCACGCAATGTCGCCACCCCTAAGGGCACGCTAATCCAATCCACCACGCGGGCCGAGGGCACATCAGACTTCGCCTGATTAAAACCACCTTGAAGCCGCATGATCGAACGCGCGCGGTCGGCCTTAGGCACTTTGGAAATATCAATCCAAACCAACTCGGTCGAGCCGCCACCGATATCCACAACCAGCAGATTTTCCGTCTTCCGGCTCACCAATGGCGCACAGGAGATCACGGCAAGTTGCGCTTCTTCCTCAGGCCGGATGATGTCGAGTTTAAGACCAGTCTCGCGCTGGATACGGCGCATGAACTCCGCGCCGTTGTGCGCACGGCGGCAGGCTTCGGTCGCCACAAGCCGCATGTTCTGCACCTTGTTGCGCCGCAGTTTCTGCTGACAAATACGCAATGCCTGAATGGTGCGCGCCATCGATCCGCGCGACAATCGCCCGGTTTTTTCCAAACCGGCACCCAATTGCACCGATTTCGAAAAACTGTCCACCACATGGAAACCGCTGCCACGTGGCTGGGCGATCAACATGCGGCAGCTATTTGTACCCAGATCTAGGGCCGCATATAGCTCATTAGATCTGGGCGGAACTGGCGCGGGGCTCAGAGCCGGAATGTCCTTATCGAGCGCACCCGCACCTTTGGGACGCTGTGGCGCCATGGTTACGCGCCTTTCATATCGAGTTATCCCCACGGTATTCTCTGCGCAGGGCCGGTGCAAGAGGCCGCAGTGTCTTGGGCCAATTTCCGCAGCGTTTCCTTCTGCGTGATCCCACCCTCACCTCACAATGATCTTGAGAATAATGGGGGCGCGCAGCCCTCGTGATGGACCGCCCGATGCGCTATCACCGCCATCAAGTCGCGGATGGGTCGTGTTTCGTCGAAAAACGGCCCTGTCCTGACCGCGACCCTCGTTAGACAGGCTTAACCGGACCGGAGGAATCGTCCCATGCCCGCAGTTACAATCGTTTATTGGCGCGATATTCCGGCTCAGGTCATCGTCGGCAAAGGTCGCCGTGGGTCCAAACGGCCCCTGCCCGAACGCTTTGAGCAGGCGATTGACCGCGCGGCGATGAAGGTGGGTGCCGGGGATACCGACGCCTATCTGGCGGAATGGCGTAAGGCGGACCCCTTTGAAGTTGAAGGCGACCCCGATGATGTTGCCGATGCCGAAGCCGCCCGGATTGACGCGGAATACGACCGCGACCGGATCAAGCAACTGATTAACAATGACGGCTGGGCATAGCCTGCCAGCCCAATGATCAAGGACACGCTCATGGCACTTTTGAACTTCCGCAAGAAAGAAACCGCCGCCCCACAGGCGCCGGTGGCCGAAGTTGAGGCGCTATTAAGGGATTATTCGATCGAGGTGATGCCCCGCACCGCCGAGAAGGTCGAGGATTTCCGTGCCCTGCTGCCCGAGGGCACCCGTGTCTATATCGCCCATATCGATGGCACCCCGATTGAGGATATGGTCGCCACTGCAGCCCGGCTAAACGCCGATGGCTTTAAAGTCATGCCGCATTTTCCGGCGCGTATTATTAAGGACCGCACCACGCTTGCCGATTGGATTGCCCGCTATCAGGGTGAGGCGGACGTGCGCCAGGCGCTGCTGCTGGCGGGCGGTGTCACCACTCCCGTGGGGGATTTCAGCGACTCGATGCAGCTGCTGGAAACGGGTCTGTTTGATGAGGCCGGTTTCACCCGGCTGCATGTGGCGGGCCATCCAGAGGGTAACCGCGACATTGACGCTGACGGTGGCCGCCTGAATGTGGATGCGGCGATGAAGTGGAAGAATGATTTCCAGACTCGCACGGATGCGGAAATGGCCATCGCCACACAATTCGCTTTTGAGGCGCAGCCGATCATCGAATGGGCCGACAGCCTTAAAGCGGCGGGCATCACCCTGCCCATCCACATCGGCATCGCTGGGCCTGCCAAGCTACAAACCCTCATTAAATTCGCCATCGCCTGCGGTGTTGGCCCTTCGCTTAAGGTGCTGCAGAAACGCGCGATGGACGTGACCAAGCTGCTGTTGCCATATGAGCCGGCAGATGTGATCAGTGAATTGGCCGCTTACAAGGCGGCGAACCCGGACTTCAACATCAGCCACGTGCATCTTTTCCCGCTGGGCGGGATTAAGACCAGTGCCACATGGGTACAAGAAAATGGCGGCGCCTCTGGGGTGCCAGCCGACGCAGCCTGAAGGACAGACTTACATGACCAGAACCGTCATCGAATCCAAAACCAAGACCGCCGTCATCGGCTTTGACGAGCCGTTCTGCGTGATCGGAGAGCGGATCAATCCCACGGGCCGCAAGATCTTAAGCCAAGAGCTGGAGCAAGGTGATTTTTCGCGGGTCGAGGCCGACGCCATCGCGCAGGTGGCCGCTGGGGCCACGGTTTTGGATGTGAACTCGGGCGCAGTCTTTTCCAACAAGATGGCCGAAGACCCACGCTATGCCGACAACAACTTTGTCGAGCCGATGCTGATGCCGGAACTAATCAAGGTCGTGCAAAACGCCGTCGATGCGCCGATCTGTATCGATAGCTCCGTGCCCGGCGCGCTCGAAGCAGGGCTTGAGGCCTGCGAAGGCCGCCCGCTGCTGAACTCTGTCACCGGCGAAGAAGAGCGGCTCGAACTCGTGCTGCCGCTGGTCAAGAAATACAACGTGCCAGTGGTGGCAATCTCCAACGATGACACCGGCATCTCCGAAGATCCGGATGTGCGCTTTGCCGTGGCGAAAAAGATCGTCGAACGCGCCGCAGATTTCGGCATACCGGCACATGATATCGTGGTCGATCCCTTGGTCATGCCAATCGGCGCGATGGCAACAGCAGGCCATCAAGTCTTCACCCTCGTGCGCCGCCTGCGCGAAGAGTTGGGCGTCAACACCACCTGCGGCGCGTCCAACATCTCTTTCGGCCTGCCCAACCGTCACGGCATCAACAACGCCTTTCTGCCGATGGCCATGGGCGCGGGCATGACCAGCGCCATTATGAACCCGGTCGCGGTGCCGCTGAACGCGGTTAAGATCGCCGAAAAACGCGCTGAAATGGCCGCCGCGGGCATCATCCTTCCCGAAGAGATGGATGATGAGACCTTCGCGACGCTCTTTAACCTCGGCTCCACCAAACCCCGCCCGGGCAAAGAGATGGAGGCGATCCGTGCCGCCAACTTCCTCTTTGACCGTGACCCACATGGCAGCGCGTGGATCGAGTTCAACAAGGTCGCCCCCAAAGCCGGTCACGAAGGCCGGGGCCGCGCAGGCCGCACCGGCGGACGCCGCCGCCGGTAAGCAACTCACGCTTCCTAAAAGACCCCGTCAGCATCGCTGCGCGGGGTCTTTTTTATGCGTAACGATTTCCTGTACCGCCGCCCGAGAATGCCCTCGGGCAAACGGCTGGCCATCCAGATGCACAAAATGAAAACCATCCGAACACTCAGCGGCGAGGTAACGACGGGTAACGATATCGAGGAAAATGGCGGACCCTAGAGGATTCGAACCTCTGGCCTCTGCCTTCGGAGGGCAGCGCTCTATCCAGCTGAGCTAAGGGTCCACTGAGGGGCGGTATAGCCAGAGCGCGCCGCCCCTGCAATGGGAAATCAGGGTGCGAGGGCGGCGAAAATGGGCTTAGGCAAAAAGATCATGTGCCAATTCAAGCGCATCAACCAATGTGTCGACCTCGGCGCGGGTGTTGTACATACCAAAGGACGCGCGGCAGGTAGCCGAGACGCCGAGATGCGTCATCAAAGGTGCCGCGCAATGATGCCCTGCCCGCACCGCCACGCCCTTTTTGTCAAGCACGGTTGAGATGTCATGGGCATGGGCCGCACCGTCCAATGTAAAGCTGAAAATTGCCGCTTTGTCGGGTGTCGTGCCTTGCAGGTTCAGCCAGTTCAAACCGCCCAACCGGGAGACGGCGTAGTCGCGCAGATCGTCTTCATGCGCGGCAATATTCTCCATCCCCAGATCCATCATGAAATCCAGCGCCACACCCAATCCGATGGTGGCGACGATGCCGGGCGTACCGGCCTCAAACATCATCGGCGGATCGTTGTAACTTACGGCGTCTTTCGTGACCTCACGGATCATATCGCCGCCACCGATGAAGGGGCGCATTTCGGCCATACGTTCGGATTTGATGTAGATCGCGCCCGAGCCCGAAGGGCCATAAAGCTTGTGCCCGGTGACAGCATAGAAATCACACCCGATGTCCTGCACATCCACCGGCATATGCACAGCGCCCTGCGAGCCATCAACCAGCACCGGAACGCCTTTCGCATGCGCCGCCGCGGTGATGGATTTAACATCAACTTTGGTACCCAAGACATTGGAAAGATGGGAAATCGCAACCAGCTTGGTCTTTGGCCCGATGGCATCGATTACCGCCTGTGGGTCCAAGGCGCCCGTGGCGTCCACATCGACCCACTTTAGCACCACGCCTTGGCGTTCGCGCAGGAAATGCCATGGCACGATATTGGCATGATGCTCCATCACCGATAGAACGATCTCATCACCCGCCTGCATCCGCGGCATCGCCCAGGCATAGGCGACGGTGTTGATCCCCATGGTCGCACCGGTGTTCAGCACGATCTCATCTTCTGATCCGGCATTCAGAAAGCGCGCAACCGTGCCGCGGACGCTTTCGTATTTGTCGGTCGCTAGATTAGAAAGGTAGTGCAAGCCACGGTGAACATTAGAATATTCCTGCGCGTAGGCCTGCGTGATCGCATCGATAACCACCTGCGGCTTCTGCGCCGATGCACCATTGTCGAGATAGACCAGCGGCTTGCCATTCACCTCGCGGCCAAGGATCGGAAACTGCGCCCGGACGGCTTCAACGTCGAACATAACTTAAACTCCTTGGGCGGTGAGCCCGAACAAAGACAGCAAGAGGCCAAGACCCAGCAAGACCCCAAGCGCAGCCCCTGCCAGCACGGCGGCAGCGTGCAACAGCCCCGGCAGATGCAGCAGTTCGGCCACGAAATTCAGCAGGATCCAAAGACCCCAAAAGGTAACGACGAAAGAGGCCAGCAGCGCGACAGGTGGCAGCGCCAAGGTCAGCAGAAGGATCCCCAGCTGCGCACAAAGCCGCAGCGCTTGCAGCCACACAACGGCGGCCAAGAGCGGTTCAACCGCGCCCTGCCCGCCCATAGCTCTGCCGACCCAAGAGAGCGCGTAGACATAGAGCAGCATCAACCCGGCCAGCAGCGCAAATAGCACAAGTGGCGATTGAAAAAAGGTCGGGAGCGCCATGGCGGGGGGCGCGATCACAAACATCGCCGAGATTACCAGCGCGTTCAGCGCCGCAACCAAGGCGAGCGATGTCCAAATCACCTCTCGCCCCAACGGCAGGGCCGCGATCGTCCGCGCCGCTGTACGGGGGCTGCGCAGCGTGGTTTGCGCAAGTTGGGTCAGCGAAGCAATGTCCATCTCAGCCCCGCTGCGCCGCTAGCAGGCCCGCGATCCAGAACCAGAAAAAGACCGCCAACCAAACCACGCCCAAGATTTGCGCCTGCACGCCCGGCCCGATGAAGCCAAGCGCAAGGCCCAACAGCAGCAGAAGCGGCGCAGAGGCGAGAAGCGACCAAACCAACGTTAGCCGCACCGCGTAGCCGGTAAGCCGCTGCCCCGCGATGCGGCTGATCGCCCAGATCATCGCGGCAAAGCCATAGAGCAACAGAGGCATTACAAAAATCCAGAAAAACGCGCTCCAATACTGGCGCACCGAAAGCGGCCCGTCAGGATCAAGATGAGCGGCACGCGCTTGATAGGGCGACATGGCAACAAAAATCAGCAGCCCTGCCATCAGCGCGAACATCAACACGCGCACTTCGTTACGGCCCTGCGCCAACAGCCCCGACATGACTTTGCCGGGGCCGCGATAGGTCGCAACGATATCGCTGGTGACAGCCATCAGCTGCTACGACGCTCCAACCAAGAGCTGAGACGCCCGTTGATCTCTTCGCGCAGACCTTCGGCCTCGATCTCCTCGACCGCTTCGGCAAGGAAGGCGAGTGTCAAAAGATCGGTCGCCTCGGCATGAGAAACGCCCCGCGCGCGCAGGTAGAACAGCGCTTCTTCGTCGATCGCGCCCGATGTGGAACCATGCGAACAGGCCACGTCATCGGCGTAGATCTCAAGCTCTGGCTTGGCGAGGAACTGGCTGTCACCGTCCAGCAGCAGCGACTGGCTGATCTGGTAGCCATCAGTCTTCTGCGCGCCTTCTTTGACAAGGATTTTACCCTGAAACACACCCGTTGCCCCGTTACGAAGCACCTTCTTATAGACCTGACGGCTTTCGCAGTTCACCGCGTCATGGGTGATAAACACCGTGTCATCATGGTGAAAATCGCCATCGCCAACACAAGCACCCGCCACATGAGCCGAGGCATCATCGCCGGTCAATTCGATCACGCATTCATTGCGTGTCATTGCGCCGTTGACGGTCACGGTGAAGCTTTTGAACAGCGACTCGGTGCCCAAACGGGTGAAAAGATGCGTCGCCGCGCGGCGTTCATGATCGCGCCCCTGAGCACGCACATGGTGGAAACGCGCGGTATCAGCAACTTCGACTTCCATGACGGTGTTAAAGCGTGCAGCCGCGGGGCCGTTCTCCAACAGGGTCACTTCAGCACCAGTGTCGAGCTTGACAACATGGTGCAACATCGCGTCGGAAGTCTCTGATTTATGGTGATAAACCAGATTGATCGGTTTACTCGGCTTACCGGTCACATGGATCAGCACTCCGTCCGTTGCGAAGGCCGTGTTCAGCGCCGCAAGGGGCCGTGCGACAGGCGTTTGGCCGTTCTTTTCCAACGCGCCATAGAGATCACGCGCCCAATGCAGATCGGTATTGGCCGCAGCCAGCCGTTCGATTTTAACACCTTCCAATGACAGATCGTCGGAGGCTTCCGCGTCAAAGACACCGTCGACGAAAACGATCCGCAAACGCTCGGTGTCGTCAAAGAGCGGCGCGTCACCGTGATCAAGGATCGCAGCGGGCAGCGCCTCGGCTTGGGTCAGCGTGTCAGGCCGCGTGAATTTCCAATATTCATCGCGACGCTGCGGCAAGCCCATGGTGCGAACCCGTGCCAGCGCGTCTTCCCGCGCCGCTTGAGCCCAACCACCCTGCGGCATATCAAGCGATGCAATCATCGCTTCGGTTGCGGTTTCTTGCAGTTTCGTTTCGGCCATTACACCACCTCGGCGAGGATGTCGGCGTAACCGTTGTTTTCAACTTCCAGCGCCAGCTCGGGGCCACCCGTTTTGATGATGCGGCCGTCGGACATGATGTGCACGACGTCTGGTTTGATGTGGTCCAGAAGACGCTGGTAGTGGGTGATCACGAGGAAACCACGACCCTCTGTGCGCAGCGCGTTCACGCCCTCGGCCACCAGTTTCATCGCGTCTACATCAAGGCCCGAATCCGTCTCATCCAAGATGCACATCTTTGGCTCAAGCATGGCCATCTGCAGGATTTCGTTGCGCTTTTTCTCCCCACCTGAGAAGCCCATGTTCACGGGGCGCTTCAGCATATCGGCGTCAATCTTCAGATCTTTCGCCTTGGCGCGGATCACCTTGAGGAAGTCAGCAGCCGACATTTCTTCTTCGCCGCGCGCCTTGCGCTGAGCGTTCACCGCGGTGCGCAGGAAGGTCATGTTGCCGACGCCGGGGATCTCCACCGGGTATTGGAAAGCAAGGAAGAGGCCCGCCGCGGCGCGCTCTTCGGGTTCCAGATCAAGCAAGTCGTTGCCTTCAAGCGTCGCAGAACCGTCGGTGACTTCATAGCCGTCTTTGCCCGACAGCACATAGCTCAGCGTCGACTTGCCCGAGCCGTTCGGCCCCATGATGGCGTGCACCTTGCCGGCTTCGACTTCCAGATCGACGCCTTTGAGGATCTGCTTGTCCTCTTCTTCCAATTTTACGTGCAGGTTTTTGATGCTCAGCATTTCGGTCTCCTTCTGGCGCGCGTTCGCGCCGCAATGTCAGTTATTTCAGTGTTTGAACAGGGGCTTGCCCCTGCGTGTTAAAGTTCATGCCGCCCCCTGACGGGCGCAGAGCGCGGCGGGAAAGCTGTCCACCAGCGCTAGGCGGCAAGCGTCGATTCCGTCTTGATAGGTCAGTGCTGCGTCTGGTTTGGGAGCGCTGGCAATCTGGTCTAAAGCAATCGGTGCGCGCATAGCCCGGCCCACAGATGCCGCATAATCGTGGAACTTGAGCCGACCTTGCCCCTCAGGTGCGACCCATGTGTTGGACACCCCGTAGGCATCTGCGGTAATCAACCCATGGAGGGAAGAAGCAAAAACATGTGCGCAAGATGCAATCGCGGCACAGACAACTTCTGCTGGGCTTCGCGGATCGATCAGCACATAGGCGCTGTCTGATGCGACCAATTCCAGCAGCTTGGGGTCATCCGCCAAGGTATGATGCGGGACAATGCCGATCTTGTCAGTGCGCGCGCCCTCAGCGGGAAGCACATCACCAACCAGCAGACCGGGGTCCCCGAAGACATCGGTTTCAATCCCCAAGAGTGCCGCTGTGATAGGTCCCCGCAGCAAAGCCACCTCGACGTTTTTGAGAAAACCCCGCCCGCCCGGCGGACGCAGCAACCCGCTGCCCCAGATCATCGGTTTGCCTGCTTCGCGCGGCTTGTCAAAATTACGCCGGACAAGCTGCAAAAGCGAACCGAGGCCAAAGACATCCGCGTCGTCCACAGACGCATGCACCACCCGCCGCCCTGAGACATGGCTCAGGATCAGCGGGCTCAGCGCATCGCCGAAATTCGGCTGCGCTTTCCACCAATGCAGGCGAAGAAGCGTATGCGCGGCATCGAGGCTCATTAGCCGACAGAGCCTTCCAGTGAGATCGCCACAAGTGCTTGAGCTTCCATAGCAAATTCCATCGGCAAGGCCTGCAGAACGTCTTTGCAGAAACCGTTCACGACCAGTGCGACGGCCTCTTCCTCGTCCATGCCACGCGAGCGGCAGTAGAACAACTGATCGTCGTCCACCTTGGAGGTTGTCGCCTCATGTTCTACCCGGCTGCTGTTATTCTTGACCTCGATATAAGGCACCGTGTGCGCCCCACATTCCGAGCCGATCAGCAAGCTGTCACACTGTGTATAGTTGCGCGATTCCTTGGCCTTGGGGTGCATCGACACCAGACCACGGTAGGTATTCTGCGCCTTGCCAGCCGAGATGCCCTTGGACACGATGCGCGACTTGGTGCGCTTGCCGAGGTGGATCATCTTGGTGCCCGTGTCGGCCTGCTGCATGTTGTTGGCGATAGCGATGGAGTAGAACTCGCCTTGGCTGTCGTCGCCGCGCAGGATGCAGGACGGGTACTTCCACGTCACGGCAGAGCCGGTTTCGACCTGCGTCCACATCACTTTGGCGCGGTCGCCGCGGCAATCGGCGCGTTTGGTCACGAAGTTATAGATACCGCCCTTGCCGTTCTCATCACCGGGATACCAGTTCTGAACGGTTGAGTATTTCACCTCAGCGTCTTCTTCGATGATGATCTCGACGACCGCCGCGTGAAGCTGGCTCTCATCACGCTGCGGCGCGGTGCAACCTTCAAGGTAGCTGACGTAAGAACCCTTGTCCGCGATGATCAGCGTCCGCTCGAACTGGCCGGTGTTTTCAGCGTTGATGCGGAAGTAGGTCGACAGTTCCATCGGACAGCGCACGCCCGGCGGCACATAGACGAAGGACCCGTCAGAAAAGACAGCGGAGTTCAGTGTCGCATAGAAGTTGTCGTTCACCGGCACGACCGAGCCTAGGTACTTGCGTACCAGTTCGGGATGCTCGCGGATCGCCTCGGAGATCGAGCAGAAGATGACGCCAGCCTTTTTCAGTTCTTCTTGGAAGGTGGTGCCCACGGAAACAGAATCGAAAACCGCATCCACGGCGACCTTGCGGCCCTCGGCGGGCGCGTCTTCGGCCCCTTCGACACCGGCGAGGATCATCTGCTCCTTCAGCGGGATGCCCAGTTTCTTATAGGTGTCCAGCAGTTTGGGATCGACGTCATCAAGCGATTTCGGCTTGGTCGCCATGCTCTTGGGCCGAGCATAGTAATACTGCTTCTGGAAGTCGATCTCGGGGTAATCGACCATCGCCCAGTCGGGCTCTTTCTTGGTCAGCCAACGGTCGTAGGCCGCCAGACGCCATTCGGTCATCCACTCGGGCTCTTCGTTCTTTTCCGAGATCAGGCGCACGATATCAGGGTTCAGCCCCATGGGGGCATAATCCATCTCGATATCGGTGGACCAACCGTATTTATATTTGCCGCCGACTTCGCGCACGGCGTCCACGGTCTCCTGGTCGACGCCTTCCTTGACGCCATCTTTTTCTTTCAGGGTCATATTTTCCAAGGTCTCGTTCCTTTCCGTGGGGGCGCTCAGGCGGCCCGCGTTTCGTGCTTTTTCAATTTTGCGGTCCAGCTTGTGGCGAACCGCAGGATATCTTCCCGGGTGGTGTTCAGACCCAGCGACACCCGGATCGCGCTGGCGGCCTGTGTTTCATCAAAGCCCATGGCGCGCAACACAGCACTGCCTCGCACTTTGCCGCTGGAGCAGGCCGAGCCGGCGGAGATGGCAAAACCCGCAAGGTCCATTTGCATCACTTGCGTCTCACCTTTCCAGCCCGGCGTGACGATGCAGGAGGTGTTGGGGAGGCGCGGCTCACCTTTTCCTACAAAAATAGTCAGCTTTGAGACATCCGCAAGGGTTGCTTCCAGCAAATCGCGCAGTTCGGCTACTTCTTTCCAACGCCCTGCAGCCACATCCGCCGCAGCTGCTTCTGCCGCTGCGCCGAACCCCGCGATGCCGGGGATGTTTTCGGTCCCAGAGCGGCGTCCCATTTCTTGTCCGCCTCCGCGCAGTTGAGCGGCGACATCGATTCCCCGCTTTACGATCAGCGCGCCAACACCCTTTGGCCCGCCCAACTTATGCGCCGAGACAAGAATGAAATCCGCGCCCGACGTAGCCATTTTAAATGAAGTTTTACCAAGTGCCTGCACCGCATCGACCAACACGAAGGGGGATTTGTCCATCGCCCAACACTGCTGCGCCAGTGGCATGGTCTGCTGGAGCACACCGGTCTCGCTATTGGCCGCTTGCAGAGCCACCAAATCGGCCCCTTCCGCACGGCTTAAATCCCCATCCCAAATACCTTGAGCATTGACGCCCAGCCGATCCGCCTGCCCCCAAGAGAGGACCGCATCATGCTCCACCGCCGAGGTGACAACCCGTGCGCCCAGAGAGGCGGCAAGCGCTGCTGCCTCTGTAGCGCCAGAGGTAAAGATCACGTCCACCGGATCACAACCGACCAACCCCGCTACCTGAGCGCGTGCGCGTTCAACCACCGCCTTGGCCGCGCGCCCTTCGGCATGCACCGAAGAAGGGTTGCCGGGCAGATCCATCGCCGCGATCATCGCCGCGCGCGCCTCGGGCCGCAGCGGCGTGGTCGCGTTATGGTCGAGATAAGTTCTCACGGCTCGTCCACCACGGCAAAAAGGTTGGGCACCGCAGGGCATGGGACCAATTCGTTATCCACCACATCCGACAGCCGTGTCTGATGCAAGAACACATAGACATGCGCGCTTAGCCCCTGCCACAGCCGGTTGGTCAGCGATTGCGCGCGGCTGCCCGACAGCCCGCCAGAGGCACCAGCGCCTTTGTGCATCGCGTCAACCGTTTCATCCACCGCCGCCAGCACATCGACCACGCGAATATCGGTCGCAGGCCGTGCCAGTCGATAGCCGCCGCCCGGCCCTCGGACAGACGCCACCAGCTCAGCGCGACGAAGCTTGACGAACAACTGCTCCAGATAGGGCAACGATACCGACTGCCGCTCGGCAATGTCGCCCAGCGACACCAGCGAGCCTTCGGGCTGCAAGGCAATATCGGCCAAAGCGACCATCGCGTAGCGCCCTTTGGTGGATAGCTTCATCGTCTTACCCTCACTCGCCGCGCCATTTGATTGACGCGGGCGGCTTAAATGCCTAAGTCCAAATACTGATCCACGCGAGACTGCGTGGAACCAGATTAGAACCGTTCTAAGGTGGCCTAGCGAATTCGTCAACTATTCGCGGCAACCTTTGAACCCCCAGACAGGGACACCCATGCCCGAGGTTATTTTTCCCGGACCCGAAGGCCGCCTTGAAGGCCGCTACCATCCCCAAAAAGAACGTGACGCCCCGATTGCCATCGTGCTGCATCCGCACCCGCAGTTCGGCGGGACGATGAATCACAAGGTTGTCTATAACCTGCACTATGCGTTCTACAACATGGGTTTCACCGTGTTGCGCTTTAACTTCCGCGGCGTTGGTCGCAGCCAGGGCGAATACGACCAAGGCATCGGCGAATTGTCCGATGCGGCTTCCGCGCTCGACTACCTGCAGTCGATGAACAACAACTCCAAGCATTGCTGGGTTGCGGGATTCTCCTTTGGCGCGTGGATCGGCATGCAACTGCTGATGCGTCGGCCTGAGATTACCGGCTTCATCTCGGTCTCGCCGCCCGCGAATATGTACGACTTTTCGTTCCTCGCGCCCTGCCCGGCCTCTGGTTTGGTCATTAACGGCACCGCCGACCGCGTGGCACCGCCTGCTGACACCACCAATTTGGTCGGCAAGCTGCATGAGCAAAAGGGCATCACGATCACCCATCAGGAGATCGAAGGCGCCGGGCACTTCTTTGAAGAGCCGCATATGGACACGTTGATCACCTCGACCAGCGACTATGTGAAACGCCGTCTGACGGAATCCACGCGCTGATGGCGGATGCAGTCGTTACCGAACTGGCCAACAAGCTTGCCGAGGAGTGCCTCGCCGTGCAGGCCGAGACCGGTGAAGAGCGCCTGTTTATGGAAGTTGGCGAGGTGCTTGGCGCCTCGTCACAGACGCTCGAAGAAGCCTTTTTGACGGCTGTCCGTACGCGGATGGCCAATGATAAGGCCCGCGTCTTTCTTGCCCGCAAACTGCGCGCGCATCGCGGCAAAGCAGGCGCATGACCGCACGGCTTGACCAGCAGATCGCCTTTTTGAACGAGGCCGATAAGCTCAAGACCATCCTGCGCGGCACAACACTGTGCGATGCAAGTCGCGCTGAAAACTCCGCCGAACACTCATGGCACCTGACCCTCTACGCGCTGGTGCTGGCCGATCAAGCCGGGCCGGAGGTGGACATCAACCGCGTCATCAAGATGCTGATTCTGCACGATCTTGTCGAAATTGACGCGGGCGACAATCCGATCTTTGGCGACTATGACGCTGCCGATATGGAAGCGCAGGAACAAATCGCCGCGACCCGTATCTTTGGCTTGCTGCCCGACGATCTGCGCGTTGACCTGCGCAGCATCTGGGAAGAGTTCGAGGCCGCCGAGAGCCCCTCAGCGCGCTTCGCCAAATCACTCGACCGGTTCCAGCCACCCATGCAAAATCTCGCGTCAGGCGGTGGGAGTTGGACGGAATACAAGGTTTCTGAAGCGCAGATCGAAGAGAAGGTCGGCCGCAAGATCGCCATCGGCGCCCCGGCCCTTTGGTCCTACGCCCGGACCCGGATCAGTGCATTTTTCGCCGGGGTCGGCGCCTAAGCGCGGCCCTTCGGCATACCGTGGTATACCATCTTCCTCTTTGGCCCCGAATAGGCTAAAGCACGCGCAAAGACACCCACAAAACAAAGGAATTCGTCATGTCGAAGATTAAGGTAGAGAACCCCATCGTCGAACTAGACGGCGATGAAATGACCCGGATTATCTGGGATTTCATCAAGAAGAAGCTAATCCTGCCCTATCTCGATGTGGACCTGAAGTATTACGATCTTGGCATTGAGGTCCGCGATGAGACCGACGATCAGATCACCGTTGACGCAGCCCATGCGATCCAAAAATACGGCGTGGGCGTGAAATGCGCGACCATTACGCCTGACGAGGCTCGCGTTGAGGAGTTCGGCCTCAAGCGCATGTACCGCAGCCCCAATGGCACGATCCGCAACATCCTTGGCGGTGTGATCTTCCGCGAGCCGATCATCTGCAAAAACGTGCCGCGCCTTGTGCCGGGTTGGACCCAACCGATCGTCGTGGGCCGCCACGCCTTTGGCGACCAATACCGCGCCACCGACTTCCGCTTTCCGGGCAAGGGCAAGCTGACGATCAAATTCGTCGGCGAAGATGGCGAGACCATCGAGAAAGAGGTCTTCGACGCGCCCTCCGCCGGGGTGACCATGGCGATGTACAACCTCGATGATTCGATCCGCGATTTTGCGCGGGCATCGATGAACTACGGGTTGAACCGGGGCTGGCCCGTTTATCTGTCGACCAAGAACACCATTTTGAAAGCCTATGACGGTCGGTTTAAGGACATTTTCGAAGAAATCTTCGAAGCTGAGTTCGCCGAGGACTTCAAGAAGAAGGGCATCTGGTACGAGCACCGCCTGATCGACGACATGGTCGCGGCAGCGATGAAGTGGTCGGGTGGCTATGTCTGGGCTTGTAAAAACTACGACGGCGATGTGCAGTCCGATACTGTGGCACAGGGCTTTGGCTCGCTCGGGTTGATGACCAGCCAATTGATGACCCCCGACGGCAAGATCGTCGAGGCCGAAGCCGCCCACGGCACCGTGACGCGCCACTACCGCCAGCATCAGAAGGGCGAGGAAACCTCAACCAACTCGATCGCTTCGATCTACGCATGGACTGGCGGGTTGAAGCACCGTGGCAAGCTGGACGAGAACACGGCGTTGATCAACTTTGCGGAAACGCTGGAAAAGGTCGTGGTGGACACGGTGGAATCGGGTCACATGACCAAAGATCTCGCGCTGTTGGTTGGGCCGGACCAAAGCTGGCTCACCACTATGGGCTTCTTGGAAAAGGTCGATGAGAACCTGAACAAGGCACTGGCGGGCTAAGCCGGTCGGATGCTGAAATGACAAGGGGCCGCAGGGATGCGGCCCTTTTTCTTGGGCGCTTCCGCCCCCGGGGTATGCGATTTGGTGCGGCGGGCATGACCTCAAGAAGGTGCATCAAAGCCGAACCATAAAGTGGGATGTGGCCACCGAGCATCGCCAACCCGCGGGCAGTCGCTAGCCCTCGTCGCCGATTGGCACCGGATGCTGAATACGGGACTGCAAACCGGCGCCGTCTGTCACTGACCCCGGTTATGAGTCCGCGCGTAAAGCTTCGCGATAATCCCGCTCGCCGTCTTTTCGAACAAACAGGGGATCAGCGCATGCACCAAAGCCGCCCCTGCCGCTGCAAACAGCAGACCGGAAAATTTCAACGCAAATGCCATATGTTCAAAAAACGTCTCGTCCACTTTGGCGGGATGGTCGAAAAAGATCCGTGCGATCATGGGAAACTCCTGAAATTGGCTTGGCACCAACATAGACCAGCCGCCCTGTGACGTTTTCTCAAATCATTGCGCGGTTTTTCTTGTCTGTGGGAAAATTTCCCGCCAGATTAGCTGAATGACAACACTTGATGAAATTGACCGTCGCATTTTGACCGAACTGCAACGTGATGCGGCCCAATCACTCGAAACGCTTGGTGCTGCAGTGAATCTATCCCGCAACGCCTGCTGGCGTCGTATTCGTGCGTTGGAAAAGGCAGGCATCATCAAAAGCCGCGTAACGCTCTTAGATGCTGCGAAACTTGGCCTTGGTCTAAGTGTCTTTATCCAAGTGCGTACCAATGCCCATGCGCCCGACTGGCTAGAACAGTTTTCCAAAGCCACCCGATCAATGCCCGAAATCCTTGGTGTGTACCGCATGACCGGTGATCTGGACTATTTGATCCGCGCGCGGGTTGCGGATATGGCGGGATACGATCAATTGTATCAAGATCTCATACGCAAAGTGCCGCTCTCGGATGTCTCGGCCAGTTTTGTGATGGAAGAGATTAAAGAAACCACGCAACTGCCCCTCTGAATAAGGCGTCACCTCATGCATTACCTGTGGCTGTTCATCGCAGTGATGGCAGAGACCCTTGGCACGACCGCCGTGCAGGCCTCGCATCAGTTCACCCGGCTTTGGCCCTCTGTAGCTGTCGTCGTGTTCTACGTGATCTCGTTCTACTGCATGTCGCTGACGCTCAGAGTGATGCCAGTTGGCGTGGTCTATGCGCTTTGGGCGGGACTTGGGATCGTCTTCATCGCCATCATCGGCTTTCTGCTCTTTGGTCAAAGGCTCGACGCCCCGGCGCTTTTGGGGATCGCGCTAATCATCTGCGGTATCCTCGTTATCCATCTATTTTCCAAAACCAGCCCCCATTAAACGGCCAAATGCATGGCGATAGACCGCGCAACCGTGACGGTATCGGCATTAGGGCTAGCAATTAACGCCGTGGCACGTTATTGGCGGCGCAATCTCTCGCGCGGCTTTTGGCCTGCGCGCCACTCCCCAATCCAAAGGCTTACTTAATGGATCTGCGCAACATCGCAATTATCGCCCACGTTGACCACGGCAAAACCACGCTGGTAGACGAGCTTCTCAAGCAATCCGGCACCTACCGTGAAAACCAGGCCACGACTGAGCGTGCCATGGACAGCAACGATCTGGAGCGCGAGCGCGGCATCACAATCTTCGCCAAGCCGACCTCGGTCGTCTGGAACAACACCCGCATTAACATCGTCGACACCCCCGGCCACGCCGACTTCGGCGGCGAGGTTGAGCGTATCCTGTCGATGGTCGACGGTGTGGTCCTCTTGGTGGACGCCGCTGAAGGCCCGATGCCGCAGACCAAATTTGTGACCTCCAAAGCACTGAAGCTGGGCCTGCGCCCGATCGTTGTGCTCAACAAGGTCGACAAAACCGACGCAGAGCCCGACCGCGCGCTTGACGAATGCTTTGACCTCTTCGCCAGCCTCGACGCCACGGACGAGCAGCTTGAATTCCCGCATATGTATGCCTCCGGTCGCTCCGGCTGGGCCGATTTGGAACTTGATGGTCCGCGCAAAGACCTCACTGCTCTGTTCGACCTGATCCTGACGCATGTTCCCGCGCCCAAGCAGATCGAGAACGCAGAAAAGCCCTTCACCATGTTGGCCACTACGCTCGGCGGTGATCCCTTCTTGGGCCGCCTGCTGACAGGTCGCGTGGAAACCGGCACGCTGAAAGCGGGTCAGACGATCAAGGCGATGTCGCGTGATGGCACGCTGATCGAGAACTTCCGCTGCACCAAAATCCTCGCCTTCCGCGGCTTGGACCAAACCGCCATCGAATTGGCCGAAGCGGGTGACATCGTCTCCATCGCTGGCATGACCAAGGCGACCGTGGCCGACACGTTGGCCGAAGCCTCGGTCAGCGAAGCGATCCCCGCCCAGCCGATTGACCCGCCCACCATCACCGTGACCTTCGGCATCAACGACAGCCCGCTGGCGGGTCGTGACGGCAAGAAAGTTCAGTCCCGCGTGATCCGCGAGCGCCTGATGAAAGAAGCCGAATCCAACGTCGCGATCAAAATCTCCGACACGCCGGGCGGCGACGCTTTCGAGGTTGCCGGACGTGGCGAATTGCAGATGGGCGTTTTGATCGAGAACATGCGCCGCGAGGGTTTTGAGCTTTCAATCTCCCGCCCGCAGGTTCTGTTCCAAGAGATCGACGGCGTCCGCCATGAGCCCATCGAAGAAGCCACCATCGACGTGGATGACGAATACTCCGGCGCCGTGATCGAAAAGATCACCGGCATCCGCAAAGGCGAGTTGGTCGAGATGAAACCCGCTGGCGCCGGCAAGACCCGGATCATCGCCCATGTGCCATCGCGCGGGCTGATCGGCTATCACGGTGAATTCCTGACCGACACGCGCGGCACAGGCGTCATCAACCGCGTCTTCCACTCTTGGGCACCGCACAAAGGCCCGATCCCGGGCCGCCGCGCTGGCGTTCTGATTTCCATGGAAAACGGCACCTCGGTCGCCTTCGCTCTGTGGAACCTCGAAGAGCGCGGCAAGATGATGATCGGCGCACAGGCTGACGTCTATACCGGCATGATCATCGGCGAACATTCCCGCGAGAATGACCTCGAAGTGAACCCGCTGAAGGGCAAGAAACTGACCAACGTCCGTGCCTCGGGCACCGACGAAGCTGTCCGCCTGACCACGCCGATCACGCTGAGCCTCGAAGAAGCCATTGCCTATATCGACGATGATGAGTTGGTCGAAGTGACGCCCAACGCGATCCGTCTGCGCAAGCGCTTCCTCGACCCGCATGAGCGTAAGCGCATGGCCAAAGCTGGCTAAGAGTCCAATTTCATTACGAAAAACGGCAGCGCATCCGAACGATGCGCTGCCGTTTTTTTGTGTCTGAAGGGGGTTGGCGCAAGGCGCTGCTAAGTATCGCTCGCCTCTTGTTCGATATGCCCGCGTTTGGCCAAACTGCGCGCGACGAGAAGACACAGCAGCGCCCAAGCGCCGCCGCCCAGCCATCCGGCTGCCACGTCGGTGGGCCAGTGTACCCCCATATAGACCCGGCTCATGCCCACCAGCAGTGTGAGCATCACAGCGACAGCGAGCGTATAGGCTTTGAGCGCCCATCGCGTTTGCGCCCGCGCCACCATGGCGCCGAGCGTCAAATACGCCACCGCCGCCATCATCGAATGCCCTGAGGGAAAGCTTGCCGTATGCACAAGCGACCCATGCGGCACGAGGTCGGGGCGTGGACGGTCAAAAAATTCCTTGGCAATGCTGCTCAGCACGATCCCGCCGCCCACGGTCGCGAGGATATAAAGCGCAGTGGACCACCGCCGCTGCAGCATGAAAAATACCGCGACCACCACCGTCGTCATCACCAAGACCGCCACACCGCCCAAGGCTGTTAGGTCACGCCCGATCTCCTCCACCCACCAAGGGCCGATGGGGTCAGAAAGGTCGCCGGGGGTGCGGAGGAGTAGTAATATCTTGCGGTCAAGATTGCTCGTGCTGCCAGCCACGACTTCTTCGGTCAATTCGGCCAAAGTCCAAACCGCGATGATAGAAAGGCTCATTAGGGCGAGCGTGGTCACCTCCACATGGCGGCGGCACCAATGGGCGAAGGCGGATATGCGGTCGAGGTTCATATGGTTCAACCTCAGTTTGCGGGGAATGTTCCCGCTGGAAAAGCAAAGCGCCCCGCCTTTTTCGCTGGCGGGGCCGCTCCGATCATTCGTCGGTTTCGACGATCATCAATTCGCGCTCAGACGCGCCGCGCGCATGGCTCAATGCCGCCTGGTAAGCGTCGGAGTGGTAACATTTTTCTGCGGTTTCGACATCAGGGAAACGAGCCACAACATTGCGCGGGCGTTCCTTGCCCTCAAGCTGAACAAAACGTCCGCCCCGCGCGATGAACTTGCCACCATGGGCAGCAATCGCTTGTGTGGCACCGGCGGCGTATTTCTTATACGCCTCCTCGTCGGTGACGGTGACATGTGCAATCCAAAGTGCGCCCATGGGTCTTATCCTTTCAAAATGTTTTCAGCTGCAGCAATCGCCGCATCCGCATTCTCAGCCGAGGCACCGCCGCCCTGAGCCATGTCAGGCCGACCACCGCCACCCTTACCGCCCAGTTCCGCGACCGCCGCCTTGACCATGTCGACTGCCGAAAGACGATCTGTCAAATCCTTGGTGACGCCGCCCGCAACTGCCGCTTTGCCACCGGTGTCGGCGATCAACAGCACCGCGCCCGAGCCGATTTTGGCTTTGTGCTCATCCACCAACCCCGGCAGGTCTTTGCCCGTCACGCCGCTCAGCACTTGGCCAACGAATTTAACGCCATTTACCTCGCGGGCCTCTGGCGCTGCTGCGCCGCCACCCGACATCGCCAATTCACGACGCAGTTGCGCAACCTCATTGGACAGGCTGCGGCGTTCATCAAGCAAAGCACGCACACGATCCGGAACGTCCGCGGTTGATGTTTTCAGTTCCGCCGCGACACGGCTCAACGCCGCCTCTTGGTCTCGGAGCCAAGCCAGCGCTTCGGTCCCGGTAAGTGCTTCGATCCGGCGCACGCCAGAACTGCTGGCGCTTTCGCCCAAGAGCACAAAGGCACCGATGTCGCCCGTCTGGCGCACATGCGTGCCGCCACAAAGCTCCAAAGAATAGGTCGATTTGTTACTTCCCTTGCCAGAGCCTTCAAGCTGCCCCATCGACACAACCCGCACTTCGTCGCCGTATTTCTCACCGAAAAGCGCCTGCGCGCCCATGGCCCGCGCGTCGTCCGGGGTCATGATCCGTGTCTCAACAGGCGTATTCTGGCGAACATAGTCGTTCACCTCACGCTCAACTTGGGTCAACTCCTCGGGCGTCAGCCCCTTTGCGTGCGAGAAATCGAACCGAAGACGGTCATGTGCGTTTAGGGAGCCGCGCTGCGAAACATGATCACCAAGCGCGTTACGCAGCGCCTCATGCAGCAGGTGCGTCGCCGAGTGGTTGGCCCGGATTGCGCTGCGCCGTGCGCGGTCGACTTCCAACACGGCAGACTGACCCGGCTTTACTTCGCCTTCGATCACACGCCCGAAATGCACGAAAACACCTGCCGACTTGCGTGTATCGGTCACGTTAACGATGCCTGTCTGCGTGCGGATCACGCCCGTATCGCCAACCTGCCCGCCGCTTTCGGCATAGAAAGGTGTCTGGTTCAATGCGACCTGAACGTCGCTCCCTGCAGATGCGGCGTCGACCTTATCGCTGCCCTGCACCAATGCAACGATCTGACCCTCGGCGCTTTCGGTGTCATACCCCAAGAATTCAGTGACGCCACTTTTGTCAGCCACGTCGAACCAGACGGTCGCATCCGCCGCTTCGCCCGATCCAGCCCATGCCGCGCGGGCTTTGGCCTTTTGCGCCTCCATCGCGGTGTTGAAGCCATCTGTATCCACAGCGCGGCCCTTTTCGCGCAACGCATCCTGCGTAAGGTCAAGCGGAAAGCCAAAGGTGTCGTAGAGCTTGAAGGCGGCTTCGCCCGGCAGGGTCGCCCCCTCAGGCAGGCCGTGCAACTCATCGTCCAACAGTTTCAGACCCCTATCTAGCGTCTGTCGGAAACGGGTTTCTTCCAGTAACAACGTCTCGCGGATCAGCGACTGCGCCTGACCCAGTTCGGGATAGGCCGCGCCCATCTGCTGTACCAAAGACGGTACCAGTTGATGCATTAATGGGTCCTTAACGCCCAGCAAATGCGCATGCCGCATGGCGCGGCGCATGATACGGCGCAACACATAACCACGGCCCTCGTTCGATGGCATCACCCCATCGGCGATCAAGAAAGACGTCGACCGTAGGTGGTCCGCGATCACCCGATGGTGGGTTTTGCCCGGCCCATCGGGGTCGGTAGAAGACGCATGAGCGCTGGCTTCGATCAAGCTGCGCATCAGGTCTGTGGCGTAGTTGTCGTTGGTACCCTGCAGCAGCGCAGCCACCCGCTCGATCCCCATGCCTGTGTCGATCGATTGGTTCGGCAATGGCTGGCGCGTGCCATCCTCAAACTGCTCGTATTGCATGAAGACGAGGTTCCAGATCTCTACAAATCTGTCGCCATCTTCCTCTGGCGATCCTGGAGGGCCGCCCCAAATGTGGTCGCCGTGATCGTAGAAGATTTCGGTACACGGCCCGCAGGGGCCGGTTGGGCCAGCGGACCAGAAGTTATCATCAGTGGCGATGCGGATAATTCGTTCGTCTGGCAGGCCAGTGTGGGCTTTCCAGATTTTTACCGCTTCTTCATCTGTGTGGTAGACGGTCACCAGCAGGCGGTTCGGATCAATGCCGAACTCCTTGGTCAACAGGTCCCAGGCAAAGGGGATCGCTTCTGATTTGAAGTAGTCACCAAAGCTGAAGTTGCCCAGCATTTCGAAGAATGTGTGGTGGCGTGCCGTATAGCCCACATTGTCGAGGTCGTTGTGTTTGCCGCCTGCGCGCACACATTTCTGCGCCGATGTGGCGCGGCTATAATTGCGTGTCTCGACTCCGGTGAAGAGGTTCTTGAACTGCACCATACCGGCAGCGGTGAACATCAGCGTCGGGTCGTTGCGCGGCACCAGCGGGCTGGAGGGCACAACCTGATGCCCCTGCGCATCGAAATAATTCAAAAAGGTTGAGCGAATTTCATTCAGCGTCTTCATGGGCGAGGCCTTCCGGGGCAGATTGGATCGATCCCAAATACCCCTCAGCCCCGGCGCTGTCTACCTTTGCTGCCCACGAAAAAGGGGGCGCAGCCCACGGCCACGCCCCCTTTGTAAAGCTCGGCACCCAAAGTAACTTCAGGCTTCGAGAATATCCGCGTCATCCCGACCGGGGCCGGCGGAATCCAACCCATGTGCGGCGCGGATCTTATCTTCGATCTCCGCGGCCATGGCAGTATTCTCTTTCAAGAAGTTCTTAGCATTTTCACGCCCCTGCCCGATCCGCTCATCGCCATAGCTGAACCAAGAGCCCGATTTATCGACCACGCCAGCTTTCACCCCAAGATCAAGTAGCTCACCCATCTTGGAAATGCCTTCGCCATACATGATGTCGAACTCGACCTGTTTGAACGGCGGGGCGACTTTGTTTTTAACGACCTTTACCTTGGTCGCGTTGCCGACGACTTCGTCACGGTCCTTCAGCGCGCCAATGCGGCGGATGTCGAGCCGGACAGACGAATAGAACTTCAGCGCATTGCCGCCCGTTGTTGTCTCGGGCGAGCCGAACATGACGCCGATCTTCATCCGAATCTGGTTGATGAAGATAACCATACAGTTGGATCGACTGATCGACCCTGTGAGTTTCCGCATGGCTTGGCTCATCAGACGCGCCTGCACGCCGACACTGCTGTCGCCCATCTCGCCCTCAAGCTCCGATTTGGGCGTCAAGGCCGCAACCGAGTCGACAATGACCATGTTTACCGCACCGGACCGCACAAGCGTGTCCGTAATCTCAAGCGCTTGCTCGCCCGTATCGGGTTGCGAGATCAGCAGCTCGTCAATGTCTACGCCAAGCTTTTTTGCATATTGCGGGTCAAGCGCATGTTCCGCGTCAACAAAGGCACAGACGCCACCGGCTTTTTGCTGTTCTGCAACGCAGTGTAGTGTCAGCGTGGTCTTACCGGAAGACTCTGGGCCATAAATTTCGATGATACGCCCCATTGGCAAGCCGCCAATGCCAAGCGCGATATCAAGGCCAAGCGAGCCAGTAGAGCTCGCTCTAATATCCTGGACTGCCCCTTCGGCGCCCAGCTTCATGATCGACCCTTTACCGAACTGACGTTCGATCTGGGCCAGCGCGCTGTCGAGCGCCTTTTGCTTTTCTGCGGTTTTCTTGCTGTCCATTGTCAAAAGATCTGCCGTTGCCATTAGGTTCATCCCTTAGTGTCACAGTGGCGTCCCGGCGGCAATCGCCTGCGCGCCGCGCTGCGTATGTTCTTCTAATGTTCTATATGAGGGTAAACGAAGAACATTTCAATCATTTTGTTTGTGCTTTAAGTTTTCTCTGGAATGGTAAAGAAATGGTTTACCCTACAAAAATTGATCCGTGCGGAGCAGGGGATAAGACACGCGTGATAATTTTCTTCAAAGAACGGCTGGCCTTTCTATCGGTGCCCAAGACTGGAACCACTGCGTATGAAAAGGCTCTTGCCCCGCGCGCGGACATGGTCATATCGCAGCCCCCGATGCTGAAACATGCGCCCGTTTATCGGTATAACCGTTTTATTCGACCCATGTTCCTCAAGGTCTGCGATGCAGAGCTAGAGCTTATGGCGGTGATGCGTGAGCCAATTTCTTGGCTAGGTAGCTGGTACCGCTATCGTCAACGCCCCTTTATGGAAGGCAAGCCCAACAATACCTTTGGGATTACATTCGATGAATTCGTGTTGGCTTATATGAAAGGGGATAAGCCAGGCTTTGCCGATGTGGGAAGCCAGTTGAAGTTCATGGAAACGCAACCCAATGGCACCGGTATCACCCACCACTTTCGCTATGAAGATCAGCAACGGTTGCGCATTTTCTTGGAGGAGCGGTTGGAAGTAAGTCTATCCCTCGGTCAGGAGAATGTCTCTCCGAAGATGACGCTTGAGCTCTCGCCAAATGTGGAAAAGCGTTTTCGTCGGAAATTTGCGGCAGAATTCGAGCTTTACGAGTCGATCCCTTAATCGACGTTATTAACCCTTCAGTTTGACAGCAGAGTTAGTGCAGCTGGTTATGTACCGTATTGGTCAGATCGGTCAGCGAAAATGGCTTTGGCAGGAAGACTGAGTTCGGAATCTTTGATTGCTCTTCGCCGAAATTATCCTCTGCATAGCCTGAGACGAAAACGACGCGCACATCTGGACGCTGTTTGAGAGCCTGGCGCACCCAGCTTGGGCCATCCATCCCCGGCATCACGACATCTGTTACGAATACATCGATATCAAGATCCTTATCCTCAAGTGTCTTCAGCGCGGCTTCGGCGGATTCTGCTTCCAGCACAGTATAGCCGCGCAGGCGCAGTGCACGGCTGGCGAATGCGCGCACCGGGGCCTCATCTTCAACCAGCAAGATCACCCCGTCCGACCGTGGTGGCGGCCCATTATCGGGTGGGGATACTACGGCACGCGACACGGTTGTGGGCTGCCCTTCAAGTACAGGGAAGTAGAGGGTGAACGACGTCCCCCTGCCGACCTCGCTATCCACAAATATAAAACCGCCGGTTTGTTTGACGATGCCGTAAGCTGTTGAAAGGCCAAGGCCTGTGCCCTCGCCTGTCCGCTTTGTCGTAAAAAACGGCTCAAATATCTTTTGCAGCTTATCCCGCGGAATCCCGGTGCCATCGTCGTTCACTTGCACCGTTACAAATCGCCCGGCTGGGACGCTGACGCGGTCCCGTTCTAGCGGATGGTCAAGAGTGGTCACTTCCGTCACGATACGGATTTCGCCCCCGGCGGGCATCGCATCGCGCGCGTTTACGACGAGGTTCATCAAAACCTGCTCCAGCTGACGTTTGTCTGCGCGAATGGGGGCAAGCACTGGGTCATGACTAAGGGTGAGGGTCACCTTTTCCCCGACCAGCCGGTTTAGCAGATGAGTTAGATCAGCCAGCGTATCGCGCATATCGAGCGTTTCTGGCCGCAAAGTCTGTTTTCGGGAAAATGCCAGTAACTGGCCCACGAGAGCTGCCGCGCGGTTGGCATTCTGGTTGATCTGGACCAGATCGCTGAAATCCGGATCGCCTTGATCATGACGCAGCAAAAGCAGGTCGCAATGGCCAGAAATCGCAGTAAGAAGATTATTGAAATCATGCGCCACGCCGCCGGCCAACTGCCCAATGGCCTGCATCTTCTGGCTTTGTACGAACTGGGCCTCTAGCGACTTTAACTCAGTAGCGTCTTGCAGAACCGCAATTAATGCCGCCTCCCCGGACTCGGAAATCCGGTTGAGCGAAACCTGCACGAAAATTTCGCGATCCGTGCGGGTCAGCCTGAGAAATTCTGACTTTTGCACCAGCCGCCCAGCCAGACTGTCATCTAACCAATCTGAAATTGAGCGCCCTAAACCTTCCATAAGCTGCGAAAGGTGAGCTTCGCGTCGTAACGACACGCCAAGCAACTTCGCGGCCATGCGGTTGAATGCTAGTACCGTCCCGTCCGGGCCAAGTTTGATCAGGGGCACGGGCAGGTCTTGAAAAGTTTCCCATCCGAGTTCGCTGGGTGAGATGATTTCGTCCGGGGGCGGCAGGAGGTAGAGCGCGCGGCGGTTGGCACCGGCATCAATTTCAGCCACCAACACCTGTCTGCTCCCTTCAGATGTTGATAACTCGGTCACCGCACCGGGCGTTAACGGAAGGGAATTGAACAATCTATCCAGAGACTTCACCCGGTGCCCGACGAGGGCCCGTGCGGCATCATTCATGAACAATATGGCTCCGCTGCGACCAACCATTACCATCGGTAGAGCCACACCTTCTTGAGAGCTGCGAGGGCCGTCCCGGGCAGGGACCGGGTCAATGCGCCATAAAAATCTTTCGTTGGTAAGTTGGTGTACGGATATTCGGACTGGACCCTTGCGGGTGATCACCTCCTCGCGCGCATTACCGCTGGCCGTTGCCCGCGACTGCAAGCGATAGAGAAGTCCGACAGGATTAGAAAAATGTGCCTGCAGAGCCCGTGCAAGGGTTTCTGCGTTCAGCTCGCCAAACTGCACCTCAGCCGCCTGATTGCGGTACAAAATTTGCCTGTCTGTTGTCACAATAAAACTAGGCGTCCCGTCCTTTGCTATGAAATCTGCCACCCCGGCGCTAGCAGCCTGCTCCCGCGCCTGAGCGCGCAGGTGCAGGCCCAAGTAACCCAATGATATTAAAACAAGTGTTACGGCGGAGGCGGCAAGGCCGATTGTCATTACCGCATCGCTGCTTTGGAGCGCGAGACCGCCGGTAGCCAAGGCCATAATGCCCAGCAACCATAGCCGCCCGAGGCCTGTCTGGCCGCCAATCGCTGAATGCCGGACGTCCTGCTGCACACAAATCCCCTCACAACCGAATCACACGACTATTACGTGCGACAGAGGTTAAGCGGGCTTTAACTCAGATCGCTTTGCACGCATTGGTTGATTATGAGGAAGTTTAGTCGCGCGTCAACTGTGCTGAAAAGAAGCCGTCGCCATCAGGGGTTACATCATGACGGTCCATCCGCGCGATTTTCCATGCCGGATGTCGGGTCAAAAAGGCTTCAACCCGCGCTTCATTCTCTTCGCGGAACAACGAACATGTTGCGTAAGCCAACACACCCTGCGGCGCCGTAAGTGCCGCTGCAGTATCGAGAATCTGATCCTGAATGCCAGTCAGCTCTGCCAGGCGGTCGGGGGTCAACGTCCACTTCCCTTCCGCCGCACGCCGCCATGCACCCGAGCCGGAACAGGGCGCGTCACATAGAACAAGATCGTAGGGAGCGCCTGCCTTGGCCTGTTCGGTATCGGCCAGAGTAATCGACACGCCTGCTCGCTCAGCGCGGGGGGGAAGATCGCTCATCCTGCGCAGGTCAATGTCATGGGCGGAGATTTCGCGAGACGGGTCCATTGCCAAAGCCAACGCCTTGCCCCCGCCGCCAGCGCAGTAGTCAAGCACCCGACCACCCAAAGGCAAAGCGGCGACGACTGCCTGGCTCGCGGCATCCTGCAATTCGACATAACCATCACTAAAAGCGCGCGAATTTCGGATGCGGCGTGTGCCTTCGGTAACTGTCAGAGCGGCATCGGCGAGGGGATTGGCGCAGGTTTGAACGCCATCCTCCGCGAGTAATGCCTGTGCGGCAGAAACTTCAATCCGCGCCGTGTTCACGCGCAAACAGATCGGTCCGCGTGCCTGTAATGCCACGGCGACTGCGTCCGCCTTATCGCCAAGCGCCGCGTCGAAAAGGGGCGGGAGCCAATCGGCAAGATTGTTCTTTGTAGCGCGGTCTTCGGGTGCGTCCGGGGCCTGTCGTTCTTCGTCGCTTAGCGGAGTTGGCGCATGGCCTTCGCCCGTGAACAAAGTGTCAAGATCAGCCCCCTGCCCGTGCAGCATACCAATCATCAGCGCGCGACCTGTTTCACCGCGTCCATAATGCGCCGCCGTACGCCTCTGACGTAGAACGTCAAAGACATAGTCGCGCACGGCGGCTCGGTCTTTGGAGCCTGCAAATCGGCTCTGCCGTGCCCACCGTGTTAATGCCTGTTCGGCGGCCAGCCCCCCGGCGATCGCATCAAGAACTTCTATTGCAGCCGATACACGCGCGCCCGGGGTCATGCCGTCTTCCTTTGTATTAAGAACGACCCCAAGGCCGTTGCATTTGTTGCTTAACCGATCCGGTAGTTCGGAGATTCTCGCGTGATCTGAACGTCATGCACATGGCTCTCTTTCAGCCCCGCACCTGTGATTTTCACAAAGCTACAGTCGCGGCGCATCTCATCAACGGTGGCACAACCGGTATAGCCCATGGCCGCACGCAGACCGCCCACGAGTTGGTGGAGCACATTGCCCGCGCTGCCCTTATACGGCACCTGGCCTTCGATACCTTCTGGCACCAACTTGTCCGAAGCCGCGTCTTTCTGGAAATAGCGATCCGCCGAGCCGCGCGCCATGGCGCCCATGCTGCCCATACCACGGTAGCTTTTGAAGCTACGGCCTTGATACAGAATGACTTCACCGGGGCTTTCGTCGGTCCCAGCGATCATGCTGCCGACCATGGCGCAGGAGGCACCAGCGGCAATCGCCTTGGCGAAATCGCCGGAGAACTTGATGCCGCCGTCCGCGATAATCGGCACGTCACCCGCCGCCGCCACACAATCCATGATAGCGGTCAGCTGCGGCACACCGACGCCAGCGACCATCCGCGTGGTACAGATGGAGCCGGGGCCGATGCCGACCTTGACCGCATCGGCGCCTGCGTCGATCAACGCGCGGGTTGCGGCACCGGTGGCCACGTTGCCCGCGACAACCTGGACATCGCCGAAATGTTTCTTTGCCCGCGTCACCGCAAGGGCCACACCTTCGGAATGACCATGCGCCGTGTCGATCACGATCATATCGACACCGGCGTCAACCAGCGCTTCAGAGCGTTCAAAGCCCGCGTCGCCCACCGTGGTGGCGGCGGCAACGCGCAGACGACCAAGATCGTCTTTGCAGGCGGTCGGGTTCAACACGGCCTGTTCGGTATCGCGCAGGGTCAACAGCCCGGTCAGCTTGCCTTTGGCATCGGTCACCAGCAGCTTCTCGATCCGGCGTGCCTTCATAAGGCTGATCGCCTCGTCGCGGTCGGCAGGCTCTTGCAGGATGGCAAGCTGATCAGAGGTCATCATCACCGAAACAGGCGTACGGTCGTCAGAGGCAAAGCGCATATCACGGTTGGTCACGATGCCCAGCACACGGCCACTGTCATCCACCACCGGGAAACCGGTCACGCGGTAGCGTTCCTGTAGTTCCTTAGCATCCGCGAGGGTCTGATCGGGGCGCAGGGTGATCGGGTTGTAAACGATACCGGATTCAAAGCGCTTGACCCGGCGCACTTCGCGGGCCTGCTCTTCAACCGTAAGGTTGCGGTGCACAACACCCATGCCCCCGGCCTGCGCCAATGCAATTGCCATACGGCTTTCGGTCACCGTATCCATCGCCGAGCTGAGCAGCGGGATGTTGAGCGCAATGCTCTGCGTGACGCGGGTTCTTGTATCTGCGGTAGACGGCAACACAGAGGACGCAGCGGGAACCAGCAGTACGTCATCAAAGGTCAGGGCCTCACGAATCTCCATTTAACACCTCGGTCTGGATGGGTTCATTTGGCGGTTTCCTATTTCACGGATGGCCCGGATTGGAAAGACCTATTCCCCAGCATAAGCCGCAATGCAGGAATGACGTGTGCGCCGCACTAATTGCCGCGCAGCGGCTTTCCCCTGCCGCGCGGAACGCTATGGTGGCGCAAAGCAGTAAAGGACGGCCCCGATGAGCAGCGATCCCCTCGTGATTTTCACCCCCTCTGGCAAGAGAGGGCGCTTCCCCAAAGGCACACCGGTGCTGACCGCCGCACGGCAACTGGGCGTTGATCTGGATTCGGTCTGTGGCGGGCGCGGTATCTGCTCGAAATGTCAGGTCTCGCCGGGATATGGCCAATTTTCGAAACATGGCGTCACCGTAGCACCTGATGCTTTGAGCGAATGGAACGCGGTTGAGGAGCGGTACGACGAGAAACGCGGGCTGAAGGAAGGCCGCCGTTTGGGCTGTCAGGCCACGGTGCAGGGCGACGTGGTGATAGACGTGCCGCCAGAAAGCCAAGTCCACAAACAGGTCGTGCGCAAGCGCGCTGAGGCGCGGGACATCGTCCTGAACCCTTCGGTGAAACTGTTCTATGTTGAGGTGACAGAACCCGACATGCATGAACCTTCGGGCGATCTGGAACGCCTGCGCACCGCGCTCGCTGAGCAATGGGAGTTAAAGAAGGTCACTGCCGATCTGCACATCCTGCAGATGATGCAGCCTGTACTGCGCAAAGGCGCGTGGAAGGTAACCGTCGCTGTGCATCTAGGCGATCAGGAGAACCCGCCGCGGATCATGAACATCTGGCCGGGGTATTACGACGGCACCGTCTATGGGCTGGCGGTTGATCTCGGCTCCACTACCATCGCGGCGCATCTGTGCGATCTGCAAACGGGCAAGGTCGTGGCCTCCTCTGGTGTGATGAACCCGCAAATTCGCTTTGGCGAAGACCTGATGAGCAGGGTCAGCTATTCGATGATGAACCCCGAGGGCGCGCAAGAAATGACCCGCGCGGTGCGCGACGGGATGAACGCGCTCTTTACCCAGATCGCTAAAGAAGGGGCGGTCGAGCAGAGCCTCATTGTCGATGCGGTCTTTGTCTGCAACCCGGTGATGCACCACCTGCTGCTTGGTATTGATCCCTTTGAGCTTGGCCAAGCGCCGTTCGCGCTTGCGACCTCTGGCGCGCTGCGACTGCGGGCTGAGGACTTGGATCTGAAAATCCACCCCTCTGCGCGGGTCTACCTGCTGCCTTGTATCGCAGGCCACGTGGGGGCAGATGCCGCCGCCGTTGCCCTTTCCGAAGCGCCAGAGAAGTCCGACGATCTGATGCTGGTGGTTGATGTGGGCACCAATGCGGAAATCCTACTGGGGAACAAAGAAAAGGTGCTGGCATGCTCCTCGCCCACCGGCCCCGCCTTTGAAGGCGCGCAGATCAGCAGCGGCCAACGCGCCGCCCCCGGCGCGATTGAGCGTGTCGAGATTGACCCCGAAACCAAAGTGGCGCGGTTCAAAGTGATCGGGTCCGATATCTGGTCTGATGACGAGGGCTTTGCAGAGGCCGTCGCAAGCACAGGCGTTACCGGCATCTGCGGCTCGGGGATCATCGAAATGGTCGCAGAGATGCGCATGCACGGCATTGTCGACGCCCCGGGCCTGATCGGCAGCGCAGAGCAGACCGGCTCTCCGTCAGTCTTTGCGGATGGGCGCACCAACAGCTATCTGGTTTATGACGGCACCGACAAAGGCGGCCCCAAAATCACCGTCACCAACCGCGACATCCGTGAGATCCAGATGGCCAAGGCTGCGCTTTATTCCGGGGCGCGTTTGCTGATGGACAAATTCGGCGTCGACAAGGTGGACCGCGTTGTGCTCGCGGGGGCTTTTGGCGCGCATATCAGCCCGCGTCACGCGATGGTGCTCGGCATGATTCCAGATGCGCCACTCGACAAAGTGACCAGTGCTGGCAACGCCGCAGGCACAGGCGCCCGGATCGCGCTGCTGAACACCGACGCACGCGCCGAGATTGAGGCGACCGTGCGCGCGATCCACAAGATCGAAACCGCCGTAGAGCCGCGTTTTCAGGAGCATTTCGTGAACGCCTCTGCCATTCCCAACGCGGTGGAACCCTTCCCCATCCTCAACAGCCTCGTTGCCCTGCCGAACGTTACTTTCAACACCGGCGGCGGTGGCGCAGGCGGTGCAGAGGGCGCGCGTGGCGGACGCCGTCGCAGAAGAAAGACGACGTGATGAGCGATTATAACAACAGCGATCAGATCGAATTCTGGAGCAGTAAAGCCGGGCACAAATGGGTCGCACGGCAGGCAGAGTTGGATACCCTTATGAAACCCGTGCTCGACGGCGTGCTGGCACGGGCGGAACTGAACTCAGGACTACGCGTGCTGGATATCGGTTGCGGCGCAGGTGCAGCTTGTCTAGCGGCAGCCGAGGCAGTGGGCACCGCAGGCGCGGTGCTGGGTGTTGATGTCTCTGAACCTCTTCTTAACCTTGCGCGGAAACGCAGCGCCGCCCTGCCCCAAATCGCCTTTCACCATGGCGATGCGACGACACTTCAACTTGATCCGCCCTATGACCGCCTGATCTCGCGCTTCGGGGTGATGTTCTTTGCCGACCCTGTCTTAAGCTTTAGGCGCATGGCCGCGCAGCTTACGCCTGGCGCACGGATCAGCTTTGCCGCTTGGGGGCAGATCCCTGAAAATCCCTTCTTCACCCTGCCCGCCCGTGCCGCCCGCGCGACCCTCGGCGCGATGCCCAAAAGCGATCCCGATGCACCCGGCCCCTTCGCGCTTCGCGATCCTGAGCGAATCCAAGCGATCCTCACGCAGGCGGGCTTGACCGAAGTGAGATGCGAGGTAGCCAAGATTGACCTCACGCCCGCAGGGTCGGTCGACGATCTGGCTCAACAAATGTGCGACATCGGCCCCGCTGGCGGGGCAGTCACCCATTTCGAACCGAGTGCCAAACAGGTGGACGAGCTGCGTCAAACAATCGCCGACGCCCTGCGCCCCTTTGCCGAAAACGGCCCTTTTCACTTGCCTGCCGAGATCAATTTCGTCACCGCCATCAAACCCTGACTTGACCTTCCCCGGCGCGCCGATTATCTGACCTTCAGCGCGCGGGTATGGTGAAAAGGTATCACGGCAGCTTCCCAAGCTTTAGTTACGAGTTCGATTCTCGTTACCCGCTCCACGCCGATTTACAGCCCCAGGCACTGGCGACGGGTCGGACCTCGCGAGGTCCGATGGCTTCCCTTAGGTCATCCGTATGAAAAGTCTACTGATGTCCGAATTTTGCCATGATTCCCTAGAAAGGTAGCGCTCAACAGGGAAGTAACTTACGCGCAGTTGGCCCAACGATGTCAGATGCGCCCGGAGGCAAAGGATAAAAGCGTGGCAAACACGTTTCGGGACTACGCGACATCCAAGGCGTTTATTATCGTCAATTTCATCGTGCTGTGCTGCGTGGCCGGCATCAGTTATTCGATCGTCAAACTGGATTACGAGCATCATATCGCCAGCATCCGTCAGGATGCGCGGCAAGCGCTGCATGAAGTCAGCAATCAGGTGCAACATCAGTTCCAAGAAACCATATTGGTTACCAAGAACATCGAGAATATCTTGCTGTCCGGCGAGGCATTCAAAGACAAAAAAATCGAATTGTTGGTGAAAGAGTTACGCGGGCGCAATCCCGGCATTCAAGCCTTTGCCCTCGCGCCGGATTTGAAGATCACGCAAAGCTATCCCAAAGCCCCGAGTGGCGAAATTATTGGGCTGGAATACAAGAATATTCCAGCCCAGTTGTCGGGTGTCGCCAATGCCTATCGACGCCAAAGCCCGACCATCGAAGGCCCGCTTGATCTAGTTCAAGGGGGTAAGGGCTACATCATGCACTATCCGGTGTTTGAACGCCCTATCGGCCTTGGCGCGCCGCGCTTTTGGGGGGTAATGTCGATCGTGTTTCAGCCTGACCGGCTGTTTGAACCGCATCAAAACCCGCATCAGGCCGCTGATTACATCTACAGCCTCCAAGCCTTTCCAACCGGCATATTGCCCCCTGAGATCGAGCCCGAAGCGACGGACCCCAGCTCGCCGGTCCGCACGCGGTTTGAACTTTTGGGCAAGACATGGGAAGCCACGGCCAGCCCGGTCAACGGCCTGCCCCCCTATGCCCCGCAAAGCCCTTACCTCGTCGCCTTCGCGCTGGTTGCCACCATCGCGCTGATGGCAGGCCTTTGGGCGTTCCGCCGCGTGACGCTGAAAAAGCAAGAGGCGCACGCGCTTTTGGCTGAGGGCATCGGCTCGATCCAAGAAGGATTTATCGCCTTTGATGAAAAGGAACGGCTGGTCACTGTGAACAGCAAATTCCTTGAGTACCACCCCGAGATTGCCGATCTTCTTGTGCCCGGTAAGACCATTGAAGAACTGTTGCGCCATTGGGTCGCGCGCCATCAGCATCCTAAAGATGTTGAGGAACGTGAGAAATGGATCGCCAAGCGCCTCGCGCGGTTCCGCAACCCGACGGGCACCTTCAACCTAGAGGTTTCCGACAACTTCTGGCTCAAGGTGACTGAATCGCGCACGCCGCATGGGTATACCGTGGGCATTTGGACCGATGTGACCACCGAAAAACGCGCGCTGGATGCGGCCAAAGCGGCAGATCGGGAAAAGACCGAGTTCCTCAACAACGTCAGCCACGAGCTACGCACGCCGCTTACGGTAATTTCAGGCCGGGCATCCTTTCTGCAGCATTCTGAAAAACTGCCGCAGGCGCGGCGCATGCAGACCGCCCTGACCAACAGCCCGAATGCCACGCCAGACATTCGTTCAAGCGTTAATGAATTTCAGGATTTCGTCTCTGATCAGGCGGGCGGCATTGCGGGATCATCAAAGCATATGCTGCGTCTCGTCGAAGACCTGCTCGACTGGACCAAGGTTGCGCGTGGCAAGATGGAATTGGACCTGCAAGAAATCGAGGCCAGCGAAATTGCCCGATCCGTTGCCGATGATCTGCGTCCCGATGCCGAGGCAAAGGGGCTGACCCTCACCTATGAGGACAACGGCACCGCGACAGCCAACGCCGACCCCGTGCGCCTGCGGCAGATCCTCTACAACCTGATTTCAAATGCGATCAAGTTCACCCGCAGCGGCAACATTCATCTCAAGATGCATCAAACCGCCGAAGAGATCACCTTTTGCGTGACCGACACAGGCTGCGGCATTTCCGAGGAAAACATCAAACGGGTTTTCTTGCGTTTCCAGCAGGTTGACGGCTCCATGTCGCGAGAGAATGGCGGTCTGGGTTTAGGATTGGCGATTGCCGAACAACTGGCGACGCTGCACGGTGGCGGGCTTTCGCTTGAGAGCGAAGTCGGCGTTGGCAGCACTTTCCGGCTCACCCTGCCGCGGCCTCTGGCGAACAGCGAGCTGCGCCGCTCGGCATAATCGACAGCCTAGAAAAATCGCCCCGGTCCGAAGACCGGGGCCGCTCTGCCTCAGCTTTCGCCTTGCAATAGCACATCGCCAAATTGATCCCGAAGATCGCGTTTTAGGACTTTACCCGTCGCATTGCGTGGCAGCGCCTCTGCAAAGATCACCCGGTCGGGCACCTGCCATTTTGCGACCTGATCCTCGAAAACCTTGAGAATGTCGGCCTCGGACGGATCTGCCCCTTCGGCTTTGACCGCAATCAAAACCGGGCGCTCGTCCCATTTGGGATGGGTCGCGCCGATGACGGCGGCATCGGCCAAATCAGGATGGGCAATCGCGATATTCTCCAGCTCAACAGAGCTGATCCACTCGCCACCAGACTTGATGATGTCCTTCGCCCGGTCGCAGATGGTGACGTATCCGTCCTTGTCCATCGTCGCGATATCACCGGTATCGAACCAACTATCGCGCAGAGTGCTGGCGCGATCAGATTGGTAATAGGCGTCCAAAATCCAATGCCCGCGTGTGACCAGCGCACCTTGGGTTTTCCCGTCCTGTGGCAACGGATTGCCCTCATCGTCCCAGACCTCAAGCTCTACGCCAAAGACCGGGCGGCCTTGGTTCTCACGCAGTTTGTGCTGCTGCGCCTCGGGCAGATCGCCATGTTTTGCCAGCGGTTTGTTCACAGTGCCGACAGGCGACATTTCGGTCATGCCCCAGGCGTGGATCGTTTCAACCCCGAAATCTTCGCGGAAGGTTTTGATCATCGACGGCGGACAGGCCGAGCCACCCACGACGCTGCGTTCCAGGCTCGTCAGTTCGCTGCCCGACTTCTTGGCCGCCGCCAATAGTCCTTGCCAGATCGTCGGCACACCAAGCGCGAGGGACACTTTGTATTTGTCAATCAGCCCCACCAGCGACGCGCCATCAAGGTTCGGCCCCGGCAGCACCATCCGCGCGCCGGTCATGGCGCTGGCATAGGGCGACCCCCAAGCATTGACGTGGAACATCGGCACCACGGCCATCACAATATCCCGCGCGGAAATGGCAATACTGTCGGCCATATTGATGCCGAATGAATGCAGCACAGTCGAGCGGTGGGAATAGAGCACACCCTTGGGGTTGCCCGTTGTGCCCGAGGTGTAGCACAGGCTCGATGCCGTGTTCTCATCCAGATCCGGCCAGGCGAAACCCGCGTCACCTGACGAGACCAATTCATCATAAAACAACAGCCCCGGCAGCGCCTCAGCGGCTTCTGTGTCGGGACCAGACATCAGCACGAGATGCTTAAGGTGCTCCAGCTTATCGCGGATCGCTGCGACCAGCGGCACAAAGGTCTTGTCGATGAACAACACCTCATCAGCAGCGTGATTGAGGATATAGACCAGTTGATCGGGAAAGAGCCTTGGGTTGATCGTATGGCAGATGAACCCCGCGCCAGACGTGCCGAAGTAGATTTCCAAATGCCGCCGATTGTTCCACGCGATTGTCCCGCAGCGCGCCTGAGGTGACAGCCCCAGACCCGTCAGTGCCGACCCCAAGCGCCGGGCGTTCTTGGCCACGTCTCCCCAGCTGGTCTCCTCAACCCCGCCCGTGGTCGAAACCGAGATGATCTCGCCTTCAGGATGATAGCGTTCGGCATGGGCAATCAGGCTCGAGATCAGCAGCGGCTGCGTCATCATCTGGCCAAGCATAATGGGATCCTCCAATCATTTATCTTCAGACTGTCCAATGGGCGCAGCAGTTGCAAGCCTTCCCCACGGACAAGTGAGGATCGGCGCTGATGGACATGGGCAAAGGCTGCGCGGCCGGCCTTCGCCCACGCAGCCTAGTGGCCAACCTTCGATTGCAAAACCTAGTCGCGGTGCTGGTGAATATAGCCGATCAGACTTGCAGTAGAGCCATCCTTACCTTCGGCAGAGACCTCCCCCTCGATCAACGGCTGCAGCGACTTGGCCAATTCCTTGCCCAGCTCCACGCCCCATTGATCAAAAGAGTTAATGCCAAGGATGATACCTTCGACGAAGACGCGATGCTCATACAGTGCGATGATCTGGCCCAGAGTAAAGGGATCCAGCGTTTCATAGACCAGCGTTGTCGAGGGCCGATTGCCGGGGAAAACCCGGTGGCGCGCTTGGCGTTCAAGCTCATCGCCCGATAGCCCGGCGTCGCGCATGATCGCCCGTGCCTCGTCCAAAGACCGCCCGCGCATCAACGCTTCGGACTGGGCAAGACAGTTAGCGATCAGCAAGTCGTGGTGATGCCGCAGGTCGGGCTCATGCCCCTTGGCCGCAACCAGAAACTCACACGGGATCACGCGGGTGCCTTGGTGGATCAACTGATAGAATGCATGCTGTCCGTTGGTGCCCGCGGCCCCCCAAACCACTGGCCCGGTGTGGCGCGGACTGTCAGAGCCATCCATCTGCACACCCTTGCCGTTCGATTCCATCTCAAGCTGTTGCAGGTAGTCGGGCAGCATCTCAAGCCGTTGATCATAGGGCAGCACGGCGCGGGTGGCATGGCCGCAGATCTGGTTGTGCCAAATTCCCACCAGCGCCTGAAGGATCGGCATGTTCTCAGCCGGATCGGCGGCACAAAAGTGGCGGTCCATCTCCTGCGCGCCGCGCAGGAAACTGTCGAAGGCCGTGGGGCCAATGGCGATCATCAGCGAAAGGCCAATCGGGCCCCAAACGGAATAGCGTCCGCCGACCCAATCCTCAAATCCAAAAACCTGCGCAGAGTTAATCCCAAACTCGGCGGTCTTATCCTCGGCAGTGCTGAGTGCCGCAAATTGCGTGGCCGGATCGCCGCCATGATCTTGCATCCACGCCCGCGCGGTGCGCGCATTGGTCATGGTCTCAATGGTCGTGAACGTCTTCGAGGCGACGATCACCAAAGTCGTCTTGGCATCCAAGCCGCGCAACGTATCCGCAATATGCGCGCTATCGACATTCGAGACGAAATGGCAGCGCGGCCCATCGTGATAAGGTGTCAGGGCGCGCGTCGCCATCGCAGGGCCAAGGTCGGACCCGCCAATGCCAATATTGACCACATCGGTAATCGCGCTGTCCCTGATCTGATCAGCGAAGCTGCGCATCCGCGCCAGCGTGTCGCGCACCTGAGGCATGACATCCGCGCCTTCGACCTCAATCGGCCCGCCATCAAGGTTGCGCAGGGCCGTATGCAGCACAGCGCGGCCTTCAGTCTCATTGATCGGTGCACCCGCAAACATCGCATCGCGGCGGCGGGGCACCTCTGCTTCGTCCACCAGACGCAGCAAAGTTGCGCGGGCCTTGGCGTCGATGTTCGTTTTGGCGTAGTCAAACAGCATGAACTGAGTGCGCAACGAGAAGTCTTCGGCGCGGTCGGGGGCGTCAAACAGCGCTGTAATCTTGCGATCTGCGGTCCCGCGTTGCTGTTCTTGAAGGTCTTGCCAAATGTTCATCATGCTGCCCAGTAAACTTCGGTTTCATCAAGCACCGCTGATATGGGTGCCTCCTCCGGTGAAAGCGTCTCCGCGCGCTCCAAAGCAGCACGTTTCTCTTCGCCGAAGATAACGAGGTGTTTGTTCAATGCCCCATCCAACGCATGTGCCGGGAGGGTGACACGCGCGGTCGGCTGGCCCTGAGGATAGACCGGACACAGAAGCGGCGCATCTGCGGCCAGCGCGTCATGCAAACTTGGGTCGCCGGGAAAGAGCGAGGCGGTGTGCATGTCATCTCCCATCCCTAGCAGCATAACAGAGATCGGCATATGGGCGGCCAAACTGGGCGCCACAGCCTCTGCCCCCTCGCCCGGTGTCAGACCGGCGCGGAAAAACGGGATGAACCGCGCAGCGGCGGCGCGGTCGTTCAGCAGATGCTCCCGCACCAGCCGCGCGTTGGACAGCGGATCATTCTCATCGACCCAGCGTTCGTCGGTCAGCAACACGTCTACCCGGTCCCAATCAAGATCGGTCGCGCTGAGCATCTCAAATATCGGCCCGGGGGTAGAGCCGCCGGGCACGGCAAACGACACCCGGTCATTGCCCGAGAGCGCCGATTTCAATTTGCCCGCCAATTTGTTGGCGACATTCATGACCAGCATTTCGCGGTCTGCATATTCGATGAAGTTCATGGGGATACCTTTCGCCATTCACGGCCATCGCGCCGCATCATTTCACCTGCATCCGTGGGCCCGGTAGAGCCGCTGTCATAGGGCTTTGGCACATCATTGCGTGCCTCCCAGCCTTGGATGATCGGATCGGTCCAAGCCCACGCGGCCTCGACCTCGTCATCGCGCATGAACAATGTCTGGTTGCCCCGGATCACGTCCATGATCAGCCGCTCATAGGCATCGACCTGATCGCCCCCATCGGGGCCAAGCGCTTCGGCAAATGTCATATCAAGCGGCACATCGACAAGACGCATGCCCCCCGGCCCCGGTTCCTTGATCGTTACACCAAGGGTGATGCCCTCATTAGGTTGCAGGCGGATCGACAGCACGTTGCGGTGACGGCCCGCGTCTTCGGCAAAGATCGAATGCGGCGTGTCTTTGAATACCACGGTGATCTCGCTTGACCGGGCGACCATGCGTTTGCCGGTGCGCAGGTAAAACGGCGTGCCATGCCAGCGCCAATTGCTGATATGCGCCTTCAGTGCCACAAAGCTTTCGGTGCGCGAACGCGGGTTCTCCACGGCATCGCGATAGCTGGGCGCCTTCTCCTCATTCCCCGCCTCGGCCTCATACTGACCTCGGACAAGGTGATGCGGCAGCACCGGGTCAAGCGCGCGGATCACTTTGAGTTTCTCATCGCGCACCGCATCAGGATCAAAGCGCGCTGGCGGCTCCATCGCGATCAGGCACAAAAGTTGCATCAGGTGGTTTTGCACCATGTCCCGCATGGCACCGGATTTGTCGTAATATTCGCCGCGCCCCCCGACCCCCACAGTCTCGGCCACGGTGATCTGGATGTGATCGACGTATTGCCGGTTCCACAGCGGCTCAAACAGCATATTGCCAAAGCGTACGGCCATGAGATTTTGCACCGTCTCTTTGCCAAGGTAGTGGTCGATGCGGTAAATCTGCTGTTCCTTGAAATAGGTCGCCAGCGTTGCGTTCAGCGCCCGTGCACTTTCCAGATCACGCCCAAAGGGTTTTTCCACGACAATGCGGCTGTCTTCGCCCGCCATGCCCCACTGCTGCAAACGCTCGGCCAAATCACCAAACAGGCTGGGCGCAACGGAGAAGTAGTAAACCTCAATCCGATCCTTCCCGGCCATTATCTTCTGCAGTTCGGCCCAGCCGGTCTCTCCCCGTGCGTCGATCGCAATGTAGTCAAGCTTGGCCAGAAATGCGTCAAGGTTGTCGCAAGCATCTTTGCCGCCAAACTCACTGATCGCTTCAGACACCATTTCGCGGTAGCCTGCGACGTCCATCTCTGTGCGTGCGGCGCCGATGATCCGGGCCTCTTCTGGCATCTGACCCGCGCAATACCGCCGGTAGAGGCCGGGCAAAATTTTGCGCCGAGCCAAGTCGCCCGTCCCACCAAAAATAACCAAATCAAAGGGGTCGACAGGAATAACGCGCGAAACCATCAATTAATCCTTGTCTGTGAGAGCTAGCAAAGTTAGCGCAAACATACTCATTTTCACCCAGTTCACAAGACTGTGCACCCCGCACCTTGGACTTTTAGGCAGGGCCGCAATAGCTTAGCACAACTGGACAGGAACAAACGGGATCACGCAAGGACCAATCATGAAAGATATCGCGCAAGCAAACGAGGGCAAGTTCCAGAACCCGGCGGTCACCGCCAAGGGGGAACCACGCGCCACCGTTGCCCTGCGCGGGGCCGAGACGCTGTGGTTCAACACCGGCACCCTGTGCAATATCGAATGTGTGAACTGCTACATCGCCTCCAGCCCGAAAAATGACGCGCTGGTCTATATCACCGCTGATGAGGTGCGCGATTACCTTGACCAGATTGTTGAGCGTGACTGGCCGGTGCGTGAAATCGCTTTTACGGGCGGTGAGCCGTTCATGAACCCGCAAATGGTTGAGATCACCGAAGCCTCTTTGATGCGCGGCTATGAGGTGTTGATCCTGACAAATGCCATGCGCCCGATCATGCGTAAATCCGTGCAAGACGGGTTGTTGCGCCTGCGCGATGCCTACCCCGGTAAAATGACTTTCCGCATCTCTGTCGACCACTACCGCCGTGATTTGCACGATGCGGAACGTGGCGAAGGGGCGTTTGATAAGACGCTGATTGGCATGGAATGGCTGCGTGACAACGGGTTTCGGATGGCCGTCGCGGGCCGCTCTATTTTCGCCGACAGCGATGCCGACAGCCGCGCGGGCTATGCCGCATTTTACGCCGAGCATGGCTTTGACATCGACGCGCATGACCCTGGTATGACGGTGCTCTTTCCAGAGATGGACGAAGCCGTCGAAGTGCCAGAGATCACCACCGCCTGCTGGGGCATCTTGGATATTTCGCCCGACGCGGTGATGTGCGCCTCATCGCGTATGGTGGTCAAACGCAAAGGCGCTGAGAAGCCTGCTGTACTGGCCTGTACCTTGCTGCCCTATGACCCAGAGTTTGAACTTGGCACGACCTTGGCCGAAGCCGAGCGTGACGTGGCCCTGAACCATCCCCATTGTGCCAAGTTCTGCGTGCTGGGCGGGGCGAGCTGTTCTGCCTGACACCCCTGCCCATTAGATTAATGTAGCGTAAACTCACCCACCTGATTTTGCCATTCCCCGGGGCTGATCATCTTGCGGTGGGTAAAGCGCACCGAATGCAACGGGCCGTCTAACTCGGCTTGCCAAAACTCTACGAATTTAAACAGCCGCGGATGATCTGGCGCGATGTCATACTCCTGCCAGATGTAGCTGTTGAGCACATGGGCGTAGTCGGGCATATGATAAAAGAACTCTGCCGTGGTCAGCCCATAGCCTTTCAGCATCATTTCGGTTTCACTGCGGGGCATATTGCGCCTCCTTTGCTGCCTCTGTATGACAACTGTGCGCGATGAGAATTACTTTTCAATGAAAACAGCATGTTGGCACTCAGCATGGAGTGCTGCCAGTGCGTTTTGGCCACAGCCATTGCACCTGATATGCCCCGTCTGCTATAGAAAACCCCAAGATATAGAACCATAAAAATGGTGGGCAAGACACGTGAACGATACGCCGGAAACTCCTGATAACGCAGACGAAAAGCCTATTTTCCACGGGCCGTCGGTAACAATCGAACACGAGATGCGCACGTCCTATCTGGACTATGCGATGTCGGTGATCGTCAGCCGGGCGATCCCCGATCTGCGCGACGGGCTAAAACCGGTGCATCGCCGCATCCTTTTTGCCATGCATGAGACAGGCAACACCCACGAAAAGTCCTATCGCAAATCTGCCCGCCCGGTGGGCGATGTTATGGGCCAGTACCACCCGCATGGTGACTCTGCGATCTATGACGCTTTGGTGCGTATGGCGCAGGATTTCTCCATGTCGCTGCCGCTGCTCGACGGTCAAGGCAACTTTGGCTCGATGGACGGCGATAACCCGGCGGCGATGCGCTATACCGAAGTGCGTATGGACAAGCCGGCCGCATTTCTGCTGGCAGACATCGACAAAGACACCGTCGACTATCAAGACAACTATGACGGCAAGCAGAAAGAGCCGACGGTTCTGCCGGCGCGCTTCCCCAACATGCTGGTCAATGGCGCGGGCGGTATTGCCGTCGGCATGGCAACCAACATTCCGCCGCATAACCTTGGCGAAGTGATCGACGCCACGCTGGCCCTGATCGAAGACCCGGATCTGACGTCCGAGCAATTAATTGACTATGTCCCCGGCCCCGATTTCCCCACGGGCGGGATCATGCTCGGCCGTTCCGGCGCGCGCAAAGCCTATCTTGAGGGGCGCGGCAGTGTCGTGATCCGCGCCAAGACGCGGGTCGAAGAGATCCGCAAAGACCGTTGGGCCATTGTGATCGACGAGATCCCCTATCAGGTTAATAAAGCCTCGATGATCGAAAAGATCGCAGAGCAGGTCCGCGACAAAAAGATCGAAGGCATTTCCCACGTTCAGGACGAAAGCGACCGTAACGGCGTGCGCGTGGTGGTCGAGCTAAAACGCGACGCGACTGCCGAAGTCGTGATGAACCAACTTTACCGCTTTACGCCGATGCAAACCTATTTCGGTTGTAACATGCTGGCGCTCAACGGTGGCCGTCCTGAACAGCTTACCTTGCGCAAATTCCTCAGCTACTTCATCGACTTCCGCGAAGATGTTGTCGCCCGCCGCACCGCCTATCTGCTGCGCAAAGCGCGTGAGCGGAGCCATATCCTCTGTGGTCTGGCTGTGGCCGTCACCAACATCGACGAAGTTGTCGCCACCATCCGTTCCTCCGCCGATGCGGCTGAGGCGCGCGAAAAGCTGATGACACGCCGTTGGCCTGCCGAAGACATTCTGCCCTATATCGCGCTGATCGACGACCCGACCCACACAGCGAACGACGATGGCACCTATAACCTATCCGAGGCTCAGGCCCGCGCCATTTTGGAACTCCGCCTACAGCGCCTGACCCAGATCGGCGTTAAGGAAGTCACCGACGAGTTGGAAGAGCTGGCGAGCAAGATCAAGGAATACCTTGAAATTCTCGGTTCCCGCGAACGTATCCTCGGCATCATCTCGGACGAGCTGCGCGAAGTGCGTGAACTCTTTGCCGTGCCGCGTCGCACCGAGATTGTCGACTGGTCCGGTGACATGGACGATGAAGACCTGATCGCCCGCGAAGATATGGTCGTGACCGTGACTTCTGGCGGCTATATCAAACGCACGCCCCTGGTCGACTTCCGCGCGCAGCGCCGCGGCGGCAAGGGTGTTTCGGGCATGCAGACCAAAGAAGAGGATGTCGTTACCAACCTTTTCGTCGCTAATACCCATACGCAGCTGCTGTTCTTCACCACCGACGGCATGGTCTATAAACTGAAGACATGGCGCCTGCCTCAAGGCGCGCGGACTGCCAAGGGCAAGGCCATCGTCAACATCCTGCCCATCCCCACCGGCGTCTCTGTTGCTGCGATCATGCCGGTTGACCGGGATGAGAAGGACTGGGACGATCTGCAAGTGGTTTTCGCCACCTCCGCCGGGACCGTGCGCCGCAACAAGCTGTCGGATTTCACCAACGTGAAGTCCAATGGCAAAATCGCCATGAAATTCGAAGGCGAGCATGAAGGCACCACATTGATCAACGCCCGCATCGCATCAAACGATGATGACGTGATGCTGGTTACCGACGCAGGCCGGGCCATCCGCTTCCCCGCCACCGACGTGCGGATCTTCAACTCGCGCAACTCGGTCGGCGTACGCGGTATCCGTTTGGGCAAAGGGGACAATCTAGTTTCGATGTCCGTGATCCGCCATTTCGAAGCAACCTCGGAAGAGCGTGTCGCTTACCTCAAACAGCGCCGCTTGATGGCCGGGTTAACGGATGACGACAGCACAGATGACGAGGAAGAACAGGTTCAAGCCGGACAGTTGAGCACCGAACGGTATGCAGAGATGTCGGCAGCCGAAGACCTGATCTTAACGATCACCGCCAAGGGCGCGGGTAAAGTTTCTTCTGCTCACGATTATCCTGTGCGCGGTCGAGGCGGCATGGGCGTCACAGCCTGGACGAAAGCCATGGCGCACGGTCCAATTGTTGCCTGTTTCCCAGTTGAGATGTCGGATCAGGTCATGTTGGCCACGTCCAAAGGCCAATCAATCCGCGTGCCAGTTGAAGGCATCTCTTTCCGGTCGCGTAGCGCGGGCGGGGTGAAGGTCTTTAGCACCGGCAAGAATGAAGAAGTTGTCAGCGTGGCTTGGATTGCCGATCAAGGGAACGAAGAGGATGATGCTGTCGAGGACGACGGCGCCGCCGAATAATAAACTGTTATCCCGCCCCGAAGTGAAAGCTTCGGGGCGATTTTCTTTCCAAGTCTACGTTTTTCCCAAGTCTACGATCGAACACAAAAAATCCCCCGCGCCAGAGGCACGGGGGATTTCCTGATCTTAAGCTTATGTTAAGAAATTAGTTGGTAGTAGTAGTTGTCGAAGAGGACGAGGAGCCCGCTGCGATAGCAACCAGAACCAATGCCGCGCCAGCTGCTGCTGCGCCGCCGCCAAGGCCAGCACCGGCTGCAAAGAGGCCAGCACCATCTGCGCGTACGCAAACACGTGCAGTGTTGCCGTCAACTGTAACCGGGTTTGGCTTACAGTTATAAACAACGCCGTTGGCGCCCTGAACCTGAAGCGAATACACGGCATCGTCAGACGCGCCCAGCACAGCTTCTTGAGTTGTTGTTTGGGCGAAAGCAGCACCCGTAAGAGCGATAGTCGCCGCGACCGTTGCAAGAATTTTCATTGATTAGGTACTCCTATGATATCTTAAAAACCGAAACTCTCCGCACCATTGCATATTATCTTACCTAGAGCAAAGCCGAAATGCTAAAGCATAGTTAAGGATTGCAGTGGTGCCCGTTGTTTAAGCAACGCCGGCGAAGGCCAGTTGTTCCCTATTTATGAGCTTAAATTTTATGAGCTTAAATTCCATATAAATCGGTAAACTTATCTTCGAGATAGTTTAGCAAGGGTGCCTCATTCGGCGCCTTTCCGCAAGCCCGCGTAATGACCTCGCGTGGCTCATAAAGCCCACCATGCCGTTGTACGTTTTCACGGAGCCAGTTGGTTGCCGTGCTCGTGTCTCCCCGCGCAAGCGACTCGTCCAGATCCGGCACCGCTATACGCAGGGCTTCATGCAGGCATCCCGCGTAGACATTACCAAGACTATAAGTCGGAAAATACCCCAGCAGGCCGACTGACCAATGGACGTCCTGCAGCACACCGTTAGAAGGACGATCGACCCGGTACCCGAAATCGGCCTCAAACCGGTCATTCCATGCGGCTTCTAATCCATCGACTTGTAGATCGCCCGACATCAAGGCCCGCTCAAGATCAAAGCGAAGCAACACGTGCAGGTTATATTGTAACTCATCGGCTTCGGTACGGATGAACCCGTCTGACACACGGTTAACGATTCTATAAAACGTCTCGGCATCGGCTACGCCAAAGTCCCCATAAGCAGCGGTCATCTCTTTATAAAGCCAACCGGTGAAGGCACGGCTGCGGCCGATCTGATTCTCATAGATGCGGCTTTGGCTCTCATGCACACCCATCGACACACCCCGGCCCAAGGGTGTCAGCAGATAGGCGCTATCAATCCCCTGTTCGTAGGCGGCATGGCCAACTTCGTGAACTGTCGAATAAAAGCAGTTAAACGGATCAAGTGCATTGGTTCGGGTCGTAATCCGAACGTCCAACCCCGAACCGGAGGAAAACGGATGCACGGCCTTGTCGATCCGTCCCGTGGTAAGATCATAGCCAAAGCGCCGCGCCAGTTTAGCGGCGAGGGTCATCTGCGCGGCTTCGTCAAAGTGCCCCTCTAGCACCGGCGGCGCTTCGGCTTCACGCACGGCCGCCCGCAATTCAACCAATTTAGGGCGCAACGCGTCAAACATAGCGCTGAGATCAGCTGCAGTGGTGCCGGGCTCGTAATCCTCCAGCATTGCGTCATAGATGCCGATGTCCCGGCCTTCGGCCAGCGCGGCCCCCTCTTCACGTTTGAGAGAGATCACTTCTTTCAAGGTGGGGGTAAAAGCCGCGAAATCATCGGCGGCGCGGGCTTCGGCCCATGTGCCTTGAGCGGCTGAGGTGACACGTGCAATCCGTGCAGCCAGATCAGCAGGCACGCGAACGGTACGGTCGAAGTCGCGCTTGATATGACGCAGGTTGGCCTGCCCCACCTCGTCCAAAGCGGACGGATCAATAGTGCCGAGCCAATCGGCAATGCGCGGATCGATGCGGCGGGCGTGCAGCACGCCTTCCATCGCCGCCATCTCCTCGCCCCGTTGCGGCGCGGCGCCCCGCGGCATGACCGTTTCTTGATCCCAGCCCAGGCGGCCCGCGACCTGCGCCAGCGCTTCGGTTTCGCGCTGAAAGGCCATCAAATTGTCATATGCAGTCATGTCTCAGCCTCTCAGCGATGTGGCAACGGGAAAGGCGGCAAGGAAGCGCGCGCGCAGGATGAGCACCCAAAGCAGCACAGCCAGTGCCTGATGCATCAACGCCAGATGCACAGGGGCGGCATAGAGCACCGTGGTGATGCCCAGCACCACTTGCAACGCCAGCACCGCCATCACAGCATTAAAGGCAAAACGCGTGCGTGCATGGGCCGAACGGCGGCCGCGCAGCCAGACGACCACGCCAAAAGCGAAAAGCAGATAGCCCGCCATCCGGTGCATGAATTGGACAAGTCCGGGGTTTTCGAAGAAATTGCGCCATGTGGGCGTGATGTCAAAAGCCTCCGGTGGGAAGAACTGGCCTTGCATCAGCGGCCAATCGACGAAGTAGCGCCCGGCGTCGATGCCCGCGACCAATGCCCCCAGCAGAATCTGCAGCGCTGCAAAATGCAAGAGCCCCGTGGCCAGACCGAACTGCTTACCCTCCTTGGCGCGCCGGGCCTGAATCAGGTCGCGTTCGCTGCGGCCCAGCAGCAGCACATACCATGTGATAAAGCCAAGGATGACAAAGGCGAGGCCGAGATGGGTCGCCAATCGGTAAGAGGCCACATCCGTCACCCCCTGCCCGCTGGTCACGCCTGAGGCAACCATCCACCAACCAATCGCCCCCTGTGCGCCGCCCAACGCGCCGATAAAGAGCAGGCGTTTGGTCCAGCCCACCGGGATCTGGCGCCGAAGAAGGAAGTAGAGGAAGCCCAAGGCCCAGACGAGGCCGATGACCCGACCGAGTTGCCGATGCCCCCATTCCCACCAATAGATGCTTTTGAAATCAGCAAGTTCCATCCAAGCGTTCTGGACCTGAAACTCGTCGATCTGCTTGTATTTGTCGAACTCTGACTGCCAGTCGGCCTCGTTCATTGGCGGCAAAGCCCCGGTCACGGGACGCCATTCAGTGATGCTGAGGCCGCTGTCCGTAAGCCGCGTAAGCCCGCCCACGGCGATCATAATAAAGACCAGCGCAAAGAGGATCATCAGCCAGATCCGGATCGGGCCGCGGGCGCCGCCACGGCCTTTGTCGATGCCACCGGTTTGCACCGGGGCACGGGTGGGTTGGTCGGTCCCGACCTCTTCGAAAAGTTTGCGTTTCTCCGCCATGGCGCGCCTCATTTTCCGTTTGGATGCAGTGGTATGCGATGGGCGGGGAAAGGTCTAGCGGGGTGGCGGCATAGCTGTTGAGGGCCATCGCCTGACCGAAGGGTGGCGATCTTAGGGTCGCGTCATGCCACTTTATGGTTCAGCCGTGGCGCGATCTATGTAAGGCGTTGTACCCATTTGTAAAATCGCCTCCCCGTCTGGCGGCAGGCGATGGCCCGGCGCCTGCGGCTTGAGTCCAGGCCAGGGGAAAACCTCAGCCCTTCTCTTTCCACCGGACCATTTGCCGCAGGATGCCATGCAGCATCTGCACATCCGCCCGGGTCAGTGGCATCCGCGACCACATGTTGCGCAGGTTCAGCTTCATCGACGCCGTCTTATGCTCAGGATAGAAGAACCCCGCCTCTTCCAACCGATCCTCATAATGCCGCGCCAGATGGTCGACCTCGGCCCCTTTGGCCCAATCGGTGCCTGCCATTTCGGTCACCTCATGGGTCACCTCACCCTGCGCGCGCATCCATTCGTAAGACATCAGCAGCACACATTGCGCGAGGTTCAGCGAGGCGAATTTCGGGTTCACCGGGACCGAGACGATGGCGTTGGCCTGCGCGATATCCTCATTCTCCAGCCCGGCCCGTTCTGGCCCAAAAAGCACCGCAACCCGTTGCCCTGCCGCGATTTTTTCCGCTGCCAACTTCATCGCAGCTTCCGGGCTATAAACCGGCTTGGTCAGATCCCGCCCGCGCGCCGTGGTGGCAAAGGTGAAGTCACAGTCACCAAGCGCACTTGGCAGATCGGCAGAGTGCTGCGCCTCATCCAACAGCCGCCCCGCACCCGAGGCCATCGCCACAGCAGACTGGCTTGGCCAGCCGTCGCGCGGTGCCACGACCCGCATATGATCAAGGCCAAAGTTCCACATCGCACGCGCAGCCGCGCCGATGTTCTCGCCCATTTGCGGACGTACGAGCACGATTGCCGGAATCGGCGCGGGAAGGACGGGAGATGAAGGTGTCTGGGTCATGCGCGCCTCATAGCCCCTGCGCCGCACCACCGCAAGAAAGCCCGCGCCACACACGCATATCCGTTTTCTTTTGCAACGCCTTGCGCTACTCAGACCTTCAGACCCGAGCAAGGACTTAGACCATGGACGCGCCAGAACAGCCGCAGATTTACCTTATCACCCCGCCCGAAGTTGAACTCAGCCGTTTCCCGGCGCAACTGGCCGCCGTATTGGACGCGCACCCCGTGGCCTGCGTGCGGATGGCGCTTTCAACGCGGGACGAAGACCGCCTGTCGCGCGCGGGCGATGCCCTGCGCGAAGTGACCCATGCTCGCGATGTAGCACTGGTGATCTCGGATCATCTGCTGATGGTCGAACGCCTTGGCCTTGACGGGGTACACCTCAGCGACGCCGCCCGCACCGTGCGCCATGCACGCAAAGAATTGGGCGAGGACGCGATTATCGGCAGCTATTGCGGCACCTCGCGGCATGAAGGCATGGCAGCAGGCGAAGCGGGCGCGGATTACGTCAGCTTTGGCCCTGTTCAGTCCAGCGCGCTTGGCGATGGCAGCTTTGCCGAGGCCGAATTGTTTCAGTGGTGGTCCGAAGTGATCGAAGTGCCTGTCGTGGCCGAAGGCGCGCTCGACATTGACATGATCCGCGCGCTTGCCTCGCGCACCGATTTCTTCGGCATCGGCGCCGAGATTTGGGATAAGGACGATCCGGTAGCAGAACTCGCCACCCTGATCGCCGCAATGCAGGGCTGATAGGCCCTTGGGGCAGCCCGGTTAGGGGCTGCCCGCTCGCTTACAGAAACACCCGCTCGACGAACCAATAGGCCCCGACCGCCGCGATCACGCAGGAGGCGGGCACAGCAATGGCGCGGCGATACCAGTCACGTTTCATCGCCCAGCCGACCAGCACAAAGGCGATGGCGATCACCGCAAGCTGGCCCAGTTCCACACCGATGTTAAAGCCGATGAGCGCGGGCACGAATTGTCCCGCAGGCAGGCCGAAATCCCCCAGCACTGACGCAAAGCCAAGCCCGTGCAGCAGACCGAATCCAAAAATCACCAGAGGTCGCCAGCGGTTCAGACCCGAGTGAAAGATATTCTCAACCGCGACGTAAGTGATCGACGCCGCGATCAGCGGCTCAACGATCGCGCCGGGGACATTCACCCAGCCCATCGCCCCGAGCGCCAGCGTCACCGTATGCGCCAAGGTAAAAGCCGAGACCTGCCAGATCAGCGGTCTCAAGTGTGACGAAAGGAAGAATAGCCCTAAAACAAAGAGGATGTGATCCAGTCCTTTGGGTAAGATGTGGTCGAAGCCGACTGGAATATAGCTGACAAAAGCCTGCAACCCGCTTTGCGCATCGCCCCCGGAAAGAACGATCTCAGGGCTGGCTTCGCCGCCGGCCAAATATCCGGTATAAGGCTCTTCAACCCCCTGTTGGCGCAAGACCAACGCGCCTGCCCCCTCGGGCCATGTGATCTGCACGCGCGCGGCCCCGTCAGGCACCTCTGCTTCCAGCCGCCAAATGCTATCGCGCGGCAGCTCTGCGTCGATTCCATTGGGTACGTCGACCGATACGCTCTCCAGCGCCACAGCCTCTCCGTCCACGCTCAGCAAGGGAAGGCTGTTCCAGTCGGGCAAAAGCTCGGGCACGCGGGCAGCGATACGCTCGGCTGGCAGGCTGCGAAGCGCGTCATAATCGCCTGCATTCTCGGCATTGTCGGTGTTTTCAATGCTATCGAGATCAATCCCCGCGAGCAGCGCTTCAAAGTTGATCTGAAGCTCCAACACCGCGCGGCCTTCGGTGACCGTCAGGTCCGCAATAGTGGGTTTGACCTCATGGGCCTGTGCCGCAGCGACCATTGAAAAAAGGATCGCGCTTGACAAAAGCCATAGCAACGCCAGCTTGGATCTCAACCAAAAGAAAGTACTTTTCATGAAAATGTCCCAGTTGTCCGCCATTATTTTCAGTGCCTTACCGGTAGCACCGGCATTTGCCCATGAATACTGGCTGTCGCCTCTGAACTATCAAGTGGAAAGCGGCGAAAAGATCGCAGCGCATTTTCGCAACGGCGAAGAGTTTGTCGGCGCGACCTTTCCCTACCTCCCCAACCGCCTCACGCGTTTTGAAGTCGTGGTAGAGGGGCAGACCTACAACCTCTCCCCGCGCGCTGGCGACAACCCGGCCTTGCAAATCCCCGCGCCGGACAAGGATGCACTGGTCGTCGTGGTCGCCGAAACGACGCCCTCCAAGGTGACTTATGAGGAATGGGTGAAGTTCCTTTCCTTTGCAGAACACAAAGATTTTCCCAAGGCGGAGGCCGATCATACCGCCAATGGCTGGTCGCAGGAAAAAATCATTGAGACCTACACGCGCCATGTCAAAACATTGATCGCCACCGGCACAGGCACCGGGCAAGACGCAGCAACTGGCATGGCCACCGAATTTGTGGCCATGACCAACCCCTATGACGCGAATTTTGACAATCAGATGAAGGTTCGGCTGCTTTATCAGGACGAACCGCGCGCCGATGCGCAGGTCGAAGTCTTTGACCGCGCGCCCGATGACAGTGTTACCATTTCGCTGCACAGCACAGATGCGGCTGGCGAAGCGGTGATTCCAGTAACAGCCGGCCATGAATACCTTTTTGACGCGGTGGTGCTGCGCATGGCGGCGGATGCGCAGACAGGCGGCGGCTACACTCCCGATGAACCGGTGTGGGAGACGCTCTGGGCGGCCTTAACGTTCCAAGTGCCGCAATAAGGCCGCTTGCGCGCGGTGACGCTTGGCGGCTAGAAGCGCCGCATGACCAGAACACCTGACATCCTATGCATCGGCTCCGTCCTTTGGGACGTGATTGGCCGCTCTGAAAACGCCATGCGCCAAGGCTCTGACATGCCGGGGCGTATTACGCGTTTGCCGGGCGGGGTGGCGTTGAACATCGGCATGGCGCTGGCGCGCTTTGGGCTGACGCCTGCGCTGCTGTCCGCCGTGGGCCGGGATGCGGAAGGTGACGAGTTGATCGCCGCTTGCACGCTGCGTGGGCTGATTACCGATTATGTCTACCGCTCTGATGATCTGCCGACTGATCGCTATATGGCCGTCGAAGGCTCAAACGGATTGATCGCCGCGATTGCTGATGCGCATTCGCTGGAGGCCGCGGGCGATAAGATCCTCCGCCCGCTCGAAGACGGCAGCCTGCCCGCGCCCTACAAAGGGGCTGTGGCGCTCGATGGGAACCTGACCGTCGAACTGCTCGCCCGCATGGCGCAAAGCCCGCTGCTGGCTGAGGCTGATCTGCGCGTCGCCCCCGCCTCACCCGGCAAAGCGCTGCGACTGACGCCCTTCCTCAAGGCCGGGCGCGGCACGCTTTATGTGAACCTCGAAGAAGCCGGACTGCTCTGTCAGGCGAGTTTTGACGATTCCCCTGCCGCCGCCCGCGCTCTGCTGGCCCGTGGCGCGCGCCGCGCTGTGGTGACCGACGGCGGCAACCCGGCCACCGTCGGCGAAGGCGATGAGATCATCACGTTAACCCCACCTTCGGTCCATGTGGCACGGGTGACCGGCGCAGGCGATACATTCATGGCGGCCCATGTGGCCGCTGAACTTGGCGGTGCCGTTGCGCAATCCGCCCTCAAGGCCGCGCTCGACGCCGCCGCCCTCTATGTTTCCGGAGAGACCAAGATATGACCACCGCGCCCAGCACCCTGCCCCTGACCTTCAGCGCCGAAGTGGCCACGGCCCGCGAAAGCGGCGCACCGATCGTGGCGCTGGAAAGCACCATCATCACCCATGGCATGCCCTATCCGCAAAACCTTGAAGTGGCGCGGCAGGTCGAGCAGGATATTCGTGACGCAGGCGCTGTCCCAGCAACCATCGCCGTGATCCGTGGCGCGCTGCATATCGGTTTGGACGACGATCAGTTGAGCGATCTGGCGCAGGCCAAAGACGTTGCGAAACTGTCACGTGCGGATATGGCCGTCTGTATCGCATCGGGTGGCACAGGTGCCACCACTGTCGCCGCCACCATGATCGCCGCCAATCTTGCGGGCATCGAAGTTTTCGCCACAGGCGGCATCGGCGGCGTGCACAAAGGCGCAGAAGATAGCTTTGACATCTCCGCTGACCTGATGGAACTGTCGCAAACCCCCGTTACCGTGATCGCAGCTGGCGCCAAAGCCATCCTCGACGTGCCAAAAACGCTGGAAGTGCTCGAAACCCAAGGCGTGCCAGTCATCACCGTGGGCCAAGACAGCTTCCCCGCTTTCTGGAGCGCAGGATCCGCGCTGCAATCGCCGCTGCGTCTAGACGACGCCGCCGCGATCGCTAAAGCCCACCGCACCCGCGCCGCCATGGGCCTGCCCGGCGGTCAACTCGTGGCCAATCCGATCCCAGCGGACGAAGAGATCCCCGCCGCCGAACTGGCGCCGATCATCGCACAGGCGCAGTCCGAGGCCGATGCGCAGGGTGTCAGCGGCAAAGGTGTGACCCCCTTCCTGCTCCAGCGCATCTTTGAGCTGACCGAAGGCCGCTCGCTTACCGCAAATATCGCATTGGTGCGCAACAACGCCCGACTGGGGGCCAAGATCGCGGCAAACCTCGTCAACCTGCCGCGATAAAGGCGAAAAACACCGTCGAGCCATTGCCGGACCGGGGCATACGCCTTAGCTATGTTGCGAATAACTCTTCGGAAAACGGCGCAGATGAACACACCTTTCGATCCCGACCCAACGCAGGTCCGGCGCAGCCTTGTCGCAAGGCTGCGGGCGTCCTTCTTGACCGGGTTGGTCGTGATCGCGCCCGTTGGGCTGACCATTTGGCTGATCTGGAGCGTCGTGGGCTGGATCGACGGCTTCGTGCTGCCACTGGTTCCTAAAGCCTATCACCCTGATCGCCTGATCCAAGACTTCCTTGGCCTCGACCCGTCGATGCAAATTAACATCCGTGGGCTTGGTGTGGTGATCTTCTTGATCTTCACAATCATGGTCGGTTGGGCCGCCAAGGGGCTGATCGGCCGCTCGATGATCCGCTTTGCCGAAAGTCTGGTGGAGCGTACCCCCGTGGTGCGGACCATCTACTCCGGTATCAAGCAGATTTCTGAGACGATCTTTGCCCAGTCCGAACGCAGTTTTGAGACCGCCTGCCTGATCGAATACCCTCGGCGCGGCATTTGGGCGCTTGGTTTCATCTCGACCGAGGCCAAGGGCGAGGTTTTGGCCCGCACCAATTCAAATGGCGAGATGCTCTCGGTTTTCCTGCCGACAACACCGAACCCGACCTCAGGGTTCTTGCTATTCGTCCCCCGTGGCGATGTGATCGAGCTCGATATGAGCGTAGAGGACGCGGCGAAGCTGGTGATTTCCGCCGGGTTGGTCTATCCGCCGCGCCCCGGTGCTGATTTGCCCGAGGCGCTGGCGCTGTCAGACCCCGAAAGCTCAGCTGAACATCGCAGGTAGATCGACGCTGCTGCGCTGGTTCAGATCGTCGAAGTGGTCTGTCAGGAACCGTTCCGCAGCCGCGACACCAGCCTCACGCAGTGCCTTGATGATCGCCGGGTTCGGCAACATCTTGGTCGCCACCGAAAGCTGCGCCATCAGCGCGTCGTCGGCGATCATATGCATGTGAACCCGCTTCATCCGCCCTTCGGGCAAAGTGCCATCCGCAATCAGACGCTGCACGAAATCAATCGCGCGTATCTCGCGTAACAGACTGGAGTTAAAGCTGATTTCGTTGATCCGGTTCTGGATCTGCTGCGGTGTTGTCGGCAGGTCTTCGCGTTCTAACGGATTGATATTCACCACAACGACATCTTCGGGCAAGTCATCGCGAAACAGCGGAAACAGCGCCGGATTGCCGGTATAGCCGCCGTCCCAAAACGCCTCGCGCTGGCCAGTCTGGGCATCGTCGATTTCAACGGCCTTAAAGACGGTCGGCAGACAGGCCGAGGCCAAAAGCGCATCGGGCCCAATCTCATCGCCTTCAAACACCCTGATCTTGCCATTGCGAACCCGCGTGGCACAAACAAAGAAGAACGGCGGTGTGTTCGCCCCCACCTTACCATAGTCAAAGCGCGCGACGACGTCCTCCAACGGGTTACGATAAAACGGCCCGTAGGCATAGGGCGAGACCATCCGTGTCAAAGAGTCCGAAAACGCAACCGGCAGCGAATATTCCATTGCTTGACTGAGCTTATCCAACCCAAACGGCGCCAGCCAATGCGAGAGCCGTAGGTCGGAGATGCCCGAGACCTGCGCCCACAGCCAATCAAGGTTCTCTCGCGCCCCCTCGCGCCCGCCTGAGATCATGCCAGATTTCAGCGCCGCACCATTCAGCGCCCCGGCAGAGGTGCCAGAGATGCCGCAGATTTCCAGATCATCCTGTTGCAACAGCCGATCCAATACCCCCCAAGTGAAAGCGCCATGCGCGCCGCCCCCTTGGAGGGCGAGGTTAATGCGTTTTTTCACCGCCACAGCCCTTACAACGCCGTCCAGCCGCCATCGACGCTGATCGTCGTGCCGGTGATCTGGGCTGCCGCATCAGAGCACAGGAAAGTGGCCGTGCCGCCCATCTGCTCAACGGTTGCAAACTCGCGCGACGGTTGGCGGGTGAGCATGACCTGCTCGATCACCTCTTCGCGCGACAAGTCGTATTCCTTCATCGTGTCGGGAATCTGTTTTTCGACAATTGGGGTCAGCACATAGCCGGGGCAGATTGCGTTGCAGGTGATCGGCTCCTTCGCCGTTTCCAGTGCCGTGGTCTTGCTGAGGCCAACAATCCCATGTTTCGCGGCGATATAGGCAGATTTGTAGGGCGAGGCCGTCAGACCATGGGCGGAAGCGATGTTGATCACCCGACCCCAGCCCGCTTTGCGCATCATCGGCAGCGCCACAGCCGTGGTGTGGAAGGCCGAAGAGAGGTTAATCGCAATGATCGCGTCCCATTTCTCGGCCGGGAAATCGGGGATTGGGGCGACATGCTGGATGCCCGCGTTGTTCACCAGGATGTCACAGGTCCCGGCTTCGGCAATCAAGCGCCGACACTCATCCCCCTTGGACATATCGGCCTTGATGTACCGGGCCGTTACGTTGCATTCCTCGGCAATCTGCTGCGCCAGCGCGTGATCCGCTTCGTCGTCGGTAAATGAGTTCAACACGATATCGGCCCCGGCCCGCGCCAGTTCCCAGGCGATGCCTAGACCGATTCCAGAATTCGATCCGGTGATGACGGCTGTTTTGCCGGACAGGTCGATAGTGAAAGCCATGGCGCGTCTCCTTGTTCATGCTGCGACTGCATCATGTACTGCGATCGGGCCAAAGGGAAAGGGTTTGCGCGCGAAAGCGCCACGCGAATAAACTGGAGGGGCTCAGGCCAAAAAAAAACGCCCGCACGAAGCGGGCGTAAGTTATTGAGGCAGGTTTCATACAGGCAAGAAACCTATCGAGCAGTGATCTCTGTATACGCCTTCTATGGTCACAATCCAAGCTAAAAGTTTGATAAGGCGGGAATCCGCGGGTATGGATTAACTCCAACAAAATAAGGGCAGAACGTGATTGTTTCAAAATTGAGCAGGGATTTTTTCTCGACAGCACGGGGCGTTGCGGCCCTTTCTTCACTGATTCTGCTCTCGGGCACCGCTTTGGCGGCCCCTCAACATGGAATCAGTATGTACGGGGAACCTGATCTGCCCTCGGATTTCAGCGCCCTGCCTTATGTGAAGGCCGACGCGCCCAAAGGTGGTGCGATTGTTTTGGGCAATACGGGGGGATTCGACAGCCTCAACCCCTTCGTGCGCAAAGGCACAGCACCTTGGCAGTTGCCGCATTTCACCCATGAGACCTTGATGGGGCGCTCGTGGGATGAGCCATTTGCCCTCTACGGCCTGCTGGCCGAAACCATTGAGGTGCCCGACGACCGCTCATGGGTTGAGTTTACCCTCCGCGAAGAGGCGCGGTTTTCCGATGGCAGCCCGGTGACCGTTGAAGATGTCATCTTTTCTTTCGAGCTTTTGGGAAGTGAAGGCCACCCGCGCTACCACGGGCTCCGCCAACAAATTGATACCATTGAACAAACCGGCCCGCGCAGCCTGCGCATGACCTTTACCAGCGACAACCGTGAGCTTGCCCTGCTGGCCGGGATGCGCCCTATTCTCAGCAAAGCGCAATGGGAAGGTCAGGACTTCGCCAACGCGCCTTTGGAAGAGTTCCCGCTGGGCACCGGCCCCTATGTCATCAGCGACTATCAGGCAGGCCGCCACGTCACCCTGACGCGCAACCCCGACTACTGGGGCGCTGACGTGCCATTCCGCCAAGGCACGCATAACTACGACGAAGTCAAAATCGACTTCTACGGCGATGCCAATGTGTTGTTCGAAGCGTTCAAGGCTGGCCAAATCTCAGCCGTGCGCGAATTCAACGCCGAGACTTGGGCCACGCAATACAACTTCCCCGCCATCACGCGTGGAGAGGTGGTGAAGTCCACCTTCCCACACAGCAAACCCTCGGGCATGACCGGCTTTGTCATGAACGCCCGCCGCGCGCCTTTTGACGATTGGCGGGTGCGCGACGCACTGATCTCGGCTTTTAACTTTGAGTATATCAACGAGACGCTCACAGGCGGTGCCCTGCCCCGGATCACTTCATATTTCTCGAACTCCGAGCTTGCCATGCGCCCCGGCCCCGCAACGGGCCGCGTCTTTGACCTGCTGGCCGATTACACCGACACACTGCCGCCGGGCACCGTGGATGGCTATACGCTGCCAGTAGCCGACGGTTCGGTCCGCAACCGCGCGGGCATTCGTGCGGCGATGCAACAACTTGACGCGGCAGGCTATAAGGCCGAAGGCGGCATGATGCATCGCGCCGATGGCACGCCGCTGACCTTCACCATTCTTCTGTCCAAGGGCAGCCGAGAAAACCTAGCCATTGCAGAGCTTTACACGCAGTCTCTAAAGCGGCTTGGGATCACCGCACAGATCGAAACGGTCGATGACGCGCAATTCGTAGCGCGGCAAAATGAATACGACTTCGACATGACCTTCTTCCGCCGCTCTCTTTCGCTCAGTCCCGGCACAGAGCAGCGCTTTTATTGGGGGTCAGAGGCCGCAGATCAACCCGGCACGCGCAACCTCATGGGGGTCCGCTCTCCCGCAGTTGATGCGATGATTGATCAGATGTTGCAGGCCCGCGAAAGCGCTGACTTTGTCGCTGCCACACGTGCGCTGGACCGTATCCTGACGGCGGGGCGCTATGTCATTCCCTTTTGGCAATTCGATGAGGGGCTGATCGCCCATGATGCGCAAATGGCCTATCCGGACGAAATCCCGCTCTACGGCGACGGGCCGAACTTCATGCCCGAAGTCTGGTGGTGGAAACCGGCAGAGACCTCAGACCAGTGAGGTCACCCAAAGGATCGTCGCGTCCTCGTCGCTGAGCGACACCACATTATGCCCCATGGTAGCGTCGTAATAGGCGCTATCACCCCGGCGCATGTCGACGGGTTCATAAAACTCGGTAAACAGGCGCACCATCCCGGTCAGCACATAGAGGAATTCCTCACCGTCATGGCGCACCCAGCCGTCGAATTCCTCCATTCGGCGTGCGCGGATGCGGGCACGGTAGGGTAGCATCTGTTTCTTGCGCAGCGCATCGGCCAGCAAGACATGCTCATAAGTGCCTGTCGCCTTGGCCGCGCCCTCTTCGGCACGGGTCACGGCCATGCGTCCGGTAATCTTCTCACCGGCGGGTGGGGTGAACAACTGCGGCACGGTAATCTCCAACCCCACCGCAAGCTTCTTCAGCGCGTCATAGGTCGGCGACATCAGTCCGTTTTCGATCTTGCTGAGCGTGGAACGTGCCAGCCCGGCCTGCCGAGCAGCTTGTTCCAACGTCCAGTTTCGCGCTTTACGTAATTCGCGCACCCGTGCGCCAAGGTCGACCGGCGGTGCGGTCTCGCTCGCGCCGCTTTCGCGGGCGATTTGGATCATGGAACGGGGCGGCGTGTCTGTCATGAACCTGCTATAGACGCGCCCCCTAACGCTTGCAACGCCCGCCCGCCTTGCGATACGCGCCGCGGCCCGCTATGCCCGACGCGCAGCAACAGATGGGATGTACCATGGCCGAAGCGATCAAACTCGATATCATGTCAGACCCGATCTGCCCGTGGTGTTATATCGGCAAGGCGCATCTGGACCGCGCGTTGCAGGATCATCCCAATCATCCTTTCGCCATCGAATGGCACCCGTTCCAACTGAACCCCGACATGCCGCGCGAAGGGATGGACCGCCGTGCCTATCTCGAAGACAAGTTTGGCGGCAAAGAAGGCGCGGTGAAAGCCTATGCGCCAGTCGTGGAACATGCTGAAAAAGCCGGGCTGAACATTAACTTCGAGGCCATGCAACGCACGCCCAACACGCTGGATGCCCACCGCTTGATCCATTGGGCCGGAATTGAGGGCCGCCAGACCGCTGCTGTCTCAGCCCTATTCAAAGCCTATTTTGTAGATGCCCGCGACATTGGCGATGCCGAGGTGTTGGCCGACATCGCCGATGGTATCGAGATGGACGCCGCCGTTGTCACCCGCTTGTTGAAATCCGATGTTGATACGCAAGACATCCGCGACCGCGATGCGCACAGCCGCCAGATGGGCGTAAACTCGGTCCCGACCTTCATCGTCGCCAATGCCCATGCCGTGCCTGGCGCACAGCCGCCTGAGCTATGGGCGCAGGTCATTGCTGATCTGACCAAACAGCAGGGCTAAACCGGGCGGAAATCATTGCCAAGTTAAGCGTTCTCGATTATCGAGAGCGCAACCACTAGTTATTCCCCAAAGCCCCCCGCGTTGACCTGTCCGCGAGGATCAACCGCCGGAGCGCCGTGTGACCACTGAAAACCCAAAATTCGCCATGGGTCGGATCGAATTTATCGGTCTGATCGCGATGATGTTTGCCACGATCGCCTTTTCCATCGACGCGATGCTGCCCGCCTTGCCAGAGATCGCTGCAGAACTTTCCCCAGAACTCGCACATCGGGCGCCGTTGATCCTCACGGCCTTCGTGCTGGGTATGGGGCTTGGCACCTTCTTTAGCGGGCCATTGTCCGACGCCTTTGGCCGCCGCAATGTGGTCTTCGGCGGTGCGGCGCTTTATTCGCTGTCGGCTTTTGTGGCTTGGATGAGCAACTCGCTCGAAGTCATGCTGGTGGCGCGGGTCTTTCAAGGGCTCGGTGCCTCTGGCCCCCGCGTGGTGGCCGTGGCGATCATCCGCGACCTCTTTGAAGGGCGAGAGATGGCGCGAATTATGTCGATCGTGATGATGGTCTTTGCACTGGTGCCAGCGCTCGCGCCGATGCTGGGCGCAGGGATCATCCTTACCGCCGGTTGGCGCGCGATTTTCATCGCCTTTATGGTTTTCTCTATCATATCGGTGGTTTGGATGGGTCTGCGCCTGCCCGAAACCCTGCCGCGCGAAAACCGCCGCCCATTGCGGGCGCGACTTATCATTGCCGCTGTGCGCGAGTTGTTGACCCACCCTTCGGTGCGCCTGTCGATCATTGTGCAGTCTTTGGCCCTAGCGATGCTGTTTTCGATGCTGATGCTGGTCCAGCCGATCTATGACAGCGTCTATGGCCGGGGCGATAGCTTCCCACTGTGGTTTGGCGGCATTGCCGTCGTGGCGGCCAGCGCCAGTCTGATCAATGCGCTGCTGGTCGTGCGTTATGGCATGCGCCGGCTCGTGACCATTGCCCTTGGCGTGCAAATCATCCTGTCGGGGGTCATGTATTTCGCAAACCTCGGCGCCCTGCCCGACCCTTACGGCTTTGCTGCCTTTGTGTTTTTCCAGACCTGCTTGTTTTTCCAGGCGGGCCTGACACTGGGCAACCTCAATGCCATCGCGATGGAACCGATGGGCCATATTGCGGGCATGGCCGCGTCGGTCGTGGGGGCGATTTCTACGGTTTTGGCCGCCCTCATTGCCTCACCCGTTGGGCTGATGTTTGACGGCACCACCAAACCGCTGGCTTTGGCCATGCTTTGCATGGCGGTCGTGGCCTATGGTTTGATGCTTTACATGGGCCGGGTCGAAAACCGGCTCCCGGCGGCGGCGGAATAACCGCCGCCCCTTTGGGGTTTAGCCCTTGGCTTTGGCCTTCTTCGCAAGCTTTTCCTTGGCGATCACATGTTCGGCAAGGTCACGCGCGATGGCAAAAGCGCCTTTGATCTTATCCGCATCCGACTTCCAATCGCGGCGTACGACGATCTTGTTGTCTTTCACTTTGGCCAGCCCGCGCTGATCTTGGATGAACTGCACCAGCCCCTCCGGCGAGGCGAATTTGTCGTTGTGGAACTGGATCGTCGCCCCCTTGGGCCCGCCATCAAGTTTAGCGATCCCGGCGCGTTTGCACATCGCCTTGATCCGCACCACCAGCATCAGCGTGTTAACCTCTTTCGGCAGTTTCCCGAACCGGTCGATCAATTCGGCGGCAAAGCCTTCAAGCTCCACCTTAGTCGACAGCTCGCTCAAGCGGCGGTAGAGGCCAAGCCGCACATCTAGATCAGGCACATAGTCTTCGGGGATCAACACCGGCACGCCAAGGTTAATCTGAGGCGCCCATTGCTCGTCAGCCTCGCTCAGGCCTTCCATCTCACCCGCCCGGATCTTGGCAATCGCCTCTTCCAGCATCGACTGGTACAGCTCAAAACCCACATCGCGCATCTGGCCGGATTGCTCTTCGCCCAAAAGGTTGCCCGCCCCGCGAATATCAAGGTCTTGGGACGCCAGCGTAAAGCCCGCACCGAGCGTGTCGAGACTGCCCAACACCCGCAAACGTTTCTGGGCCGTATCCGTCAGCTTGGCGCGAGGCTTGGTCGTGAGGTACGCATAAGCGCGGGTTTTCGAGCGGCCCACGCGGCCCCGAATTTGATAAAGCTGCGCCAGACCGAACATGTCGGCACGGTGCACAACCATCGTGTTGGCGGTCGGGATATCGAGCCCGGATTCGACAATCGTCGTCGCCAATAGAACGTCGAATTTGCCATCGTAGAAGGCGTTCATCCGATCATCCAACTCGCCCGGTGCCATCTGCCCGTGGGCGACGACATAAGAAAGCTCTGGCAATTGCGCCTGCAAGAAATCCTCGATCTCGCGCAGGTCGCTGAGGCGGGGCACAACGTAGAAACTCTGCCCGCCTCGGTAATGCTCGCGCAAAAGCGCCTCGCGGATCGTCACCGCGTCGAACTCGCTCACATAGGTACGGATCGACAGACGGTCGACGGGCGGCGTGCCGATCACCGACAGATCGCGCACGCCGGTCAGCGACAATTGCAAGGTGCGCGGAATCGGAGTGGCCGTCAGGGTCAGCACGTGGATGTCGGTCCGCAGGGACTTAAGCCGTTCCTTATGACTCACCCCAAAATGCTGCTCTTCATCGATCACCAACAGGCCAAGATCCTTGAACCGAATGCCTTTGGCGAGCAGCGCATGGGTACCGATGACGATATCAACCGTGCCTTTTGCCATACCGTCGCGCGTCGCCGTCGCCTCCTTGGCCGAGACGAAACGGCTGAGTTGACGCACTTCAATCGGAAAACCGCGGAAGCGTTCGGCAAAGCTTTTGTAGTGCTGCCGCGCCAGCAGCGTCGTCGGCGCGATCACCGCGACCTGAACGCCCGACATCGCCGCAACAAAAGCCGCGCGCATGGCGACTTCGGTTTTGCCAAAGCCCACATCGCCGCAGATCAGACGGTCCATCGGGTTGCCGCTGGTCAGGTCATCCACCACATCGCCAATGGCGCGCAGCTGGTCGTCGGTCTCGGTATAGGGGAACCGTGCCGAGAATGCGTCCCACATGCCCGGAGGCGGGTCGAGCACCGGCGCTTTGCGCAGCGCGCGTTCGGCGGCGATGCGGATAAGCTTGTCGGCCATCTCGCGGATGCGCTCTTTGAGCTTGGCCTTTTTCGACTGCCACGCCCCACCACCGAGCTTATCCAACAGCCCTTCGTCATGGCCGTAACGCGACAGCAGTTCGATATTCTCAACCGGCAGATAGAGCTTTGATTGTTCGGCATATTCCAGCACAAGACATTCATGCGCCGCACCGGCGGCGGTGACTACCTCCATGCCATGATAGCGCCCAATACCATGGTCCACATGAACCACCAGATCGCCGGGGCTGAGGCTTTGTGCCTCGGTCAAGAAGTTCTCGGCCCGGCGCTTGCGTTTGGGGGCGCGGATCAGCCGATCACCCAGCACGTCCTGCTCAGAGATCACCGTCATCCCCGGCGCTTCGAACCCATGCTCCAGCGCCCAGACGGCCAAATGCAGCCCGCGTTTGCCGATCCGTGTGGCATCTGTCACCGGGATCGCTTCGGCCAGACCTTCGTCTTCGATCAGCCCCGTCAGCCGTTCCCGCGCGCCGTCAGAATAGCTGGCAATCAGCACCGGCCCAACTTCAAGCTTTGCTTTAATATGAGACGCCAAAGCACCGAAAAGGCTGATAGATTCCTGCTGACGCTCTGGCGCAAAGTTGCGCCCGATCCGTGCCCCTGCGTCTAAGACGCCCGGTCCTGTCGGCTGCGGCAATGGGTTGAATTGGATCACCCGACGCCCAACCAGCGCTGCTTCCCAAGCGTCATCGGTCAGGTAAAGCCCTTCGGGCGGCGCAGGTTTATAGACGCTGTCCATCTTAGACCGCGTCTTCATCGCCAGTTGCCGCGTCTCATACTGGTCGGCAATCGTGTCCCACCGCGCGAGGCGCATGGGCGTCAGTTGATCGTCCAGCGTGATCGTGGCCTTGGGCAGGTAATCAAACAGCGTCTCTAGATTGTCGTGGAAGAACGCCAGCCAATGCTCCGCGCCCTGATGTTTGCGGCCGGCGCTGATCGCTTCATAGAGCGGATCATCGGTACCTGCCGCGCCAAATTCGATGCGGTAGTTCTGCCGGAATCGGGTGATTGCCGCGTCGTCCAAAATCACTTCGCTGACCGGGGCCAGTTCGACCAGATCGAGCTTTTCCGTCGTCCGCTGTGTCGCCGGATCAAAGCGCCGCGCCCCGTCCAGCACATCGCCGAAAAGGTCGAGCCGCACCGGGCCTAGATCGCCCGGTGGGTAGATGTCAATAATGCCGCCGCGCACCGCGTAGTCACCCGGCTCCATCACCGTGGGGCTTTGCACAAAGCCCATCCGCACCAGAAAATGACGCAGGGCTTTTTCATCAATGCGGCTGCCCACCCGCGCCGCAAAGGCCGCATCGCGCAATGTGTCCCGCGCAGGGATACGCTGGCTCGCAGCATTCAGCGTCGTCAGCAGGACAAACTGATCCGGCATGCCATGCACCAGCGCCGCCAAAGTCGCCATGCGCTGCGCAGAGATATCAGCATTGGGCGAGACGCGGTCGTAGGGCAGGCAATCCCAACTTGGGAAAGTGAACACCGGCATCTCAGGCGCGTAAAACCGCAGGGCGGCCTGCATCGCGGCCATCCGCTTGTCATCGCGCGCCACATGGGCCACCGGCTGGCCGCCCTTGGCGATCTCATCAAGGATGGCGCGGGCATCAAAGCCTTCGGGAACGCCGGAGAGGGTGATATTGCGCGGATCGTTCATCGGGTCTCAATTGGGCCTGCGGCGTGGCCTGTCAACCCGCGAGCGGGCCAAGGTTTAGATTTTGATACATTCCCCAAAGCGCGGTCACAAAGATCGCGACCATGCCGATGATCTGAGTATAGAGCCGGTGCCGCATCAGACGCCGCTGCAATACATCACCGCTGGACCCCTCAATACGGATCAGCCGCGCGGTCGATAGGCTCAGCAGCCCAACCAACGACATGGGAAAGCCGAGCAGCAGCAAAGCCTGCGCAAATTCGATGTCATAGACAAAGCCCAAAAGCACCAAAGTGGTCAGCGCAAAGAACCCCAGCCCCAACAGCCAAAGCCCTGAAACTTGAGAGATATAGAGCAGCCGGTTCACATTGATCCGCACGATGTCTTCGAGATCGGCCTGCGCCTCACCCCCGTGCCGCCGGGCGCGCAACACCATGTCAAAGGGCACGCCCAGCACCCAATGGCTTGCCGTGGACCACATCACCGCCAGCGCGATCCAGAACCAAAGGTTCGAGAAAGAGCGCATGTCGATCATTTCGAAAAGGGTCTGATACCAGTCCAAGGCGTGCTCGTCCGAAAATTAAGTTCGCATCTCTTAGCTGTCCGGTGCGGCAATTCATAGGGTTGAGGCGTTCAAAAATACATGGCAAGCCCGTGCCAAGCCATTCTGAGGTAAAATTGATGCAACCCGTTCAAGCCCCCTTCCCCGCGACACGTCTGCGCCGCACCCGTGCAAACGCTGGCATTCGCGCGCTGGTGCGCGAGAATAACCTGCAACTGGGCGATCTGATCTGGCCGGTGTTCGTGCGCGAAGGTGAAGGCGTGGAAGAGCCGATCCCCTCCATGCCCGGTGTCATGCGCCGTTCGGTCGATAAGCTGGTCGAGGCGGTGCGCGAGGCGGCTGAGTTGGGTATCGGCGCGGTCTGTGTCTTTCCCTATACCGGCCCCGAAGACCGAACCGAAGACTGCGCCCGTGCGTGGGATCCGCAGAATGCCACCAACCGCGCGATTGCCGCGATCAAGCAGGCGCTGCCTGACATGGTGGTGATGACCGATGTGGCGCTGGATACCTATAACATCAACGGCCATGACGGTTTTGTCGAAGACGGCATCATCGTGAATGACCGCACGGTTGAGGCGCTGGTCAAGATGGCCGTGGCCCAAGCCGAAGCGGGGGCGGATATCATCGGCCCCTCGGACATGATGGATGGCCGCATCGGCGCGATCCGCGAAGCCCTTGAAAAGGCTGGGCACCACGACGTCATGATCCTGAGCTATGCCGCCAAATACGCCAGTGCCTTCTACGGGCCGTTCCGCGATGCCGTGGGCGCATCCTCGGCACTCACAGGCGATAAGAAGACCTATCAGATGGATCCCGCCAACAGCGATGAAGCGCTGCGCCTAGTGGCGCGCGATCTGTCTGAGGGTGCGGATATGGTCATGGTAAAACCCGGCATGCCTTACCTGGATATCTGCCGCCGTGTGAAGGACGCCTTCGGCGCGCCGACCTTTGCCTATCAGGTTTCCGGCGAATATAGCATGATCCGCGGTGCGGCGGATCAAGGCTGGGTCGATGGCGAACGGGTGATGATGGAGAGCCTTTTGGCCTTCAAACGCGCGGGCTGTGATGGGGTGTTGACCTACTTTGCCCCCGATGTTGCCCGGCTTTTGGCCAAAAACGCGTGACCTAGGGGCGTAAATCTGCGCAAAGGGTCCAATCAACATGACAAAGCGCATGATTATGCGTAATCTCGCGCTCAAGCTGGGAAAACCGGCAGGCAGGCAACCGATCTTATACAGGCAGATAAAATGAGCAAGCAAACTTACAACCGGCGCATCGTGACTTTGGGCGCCCTCTCGGCGCTTGGCGTGACCGCGGCATGCGGCAACGGCGTGGGCGGGCGTGGCAGCGCAATGATCGACGCGCGCGTCGACGCGACATTGGCCGAGATGTACCGCAGCTATCCTAACACGCGACAACTGGCCGAAAAGGCCAACGGCATGTTGGTCATGCCGTTGGTCACCGAAGCGGGTCTGGGCTTTGGCGGCGCATACGGGCGCGGCGCGCTGCGCGTGAACAATGTAACGGTGGATTACTATTCGGTAACCAAAGCCTCAGGCGGGTTGCAGATCGGTGCACAGCAATACGCGCATGTTCTGTTTTTCATGACCGAACCCGCTTTGCGCGATTTCCGCACGTCGCCCGGTTGGGCGGCTGGGGCCGGTCTGGAATATGTGATTTCCGACAAAGGTGACAGCGTGAGCGCCGATACCACCACCGTGATGGCCCCTGTGTTGGCAGCGGTATTTGGCCGCGCAGGCCTGCGCATCGGTGCGACGCTGGAAGGCACGAAATACACGCGGATCATCCCCTAAAACGGGGCCGACCTATGGTCTTTGAAGGGCAGCGCCAGTCGTAACCCGCGCTGCCCTTTTTCCTTTGCGGTAAGGCTTAGCCCATCGCGCGCAGGCGTTTGATCAGGCTCGACGTATCCCAACGCCCACCGCCCTGCTTTTGCACGTCTTTGTAGAACTGATCGACCAGCGCCGTGACCGGCAGGCTCGCCCCCGTTTCATCCGCTGTGTCCAAACAAATGCCAAGATCCTTGCGCATCCAATCCACGGCAAAACCATGCTCGAACTCATCATCCAGCATCGTCTCGTAGCGGTTCGCCATCTGCCAAGACCCCGCAGCGCCCTGACTGATCACCTCGACCACCGCGCGGCCATCAAGACCGGCTTTCTCGGCAAAATGCAGCGCTTCGGAGAGCCCCTGCACCAGCCCGGCAATGGCGATCTGGTTGCACATCTTGGTCATCTGGCCCGCGCCGCTGTCGCCAATGCGGCGGCAAATCTTGGAATAGACCTCCATGATCGGCAGCGCGCGGTCGAACGCAGCTTTGTCGCCGCCACACATCACCGACAGTTGGCCATTTTCCGCTCCTGCCTGACCGCCTGAGATCGGCGCGTCGACAAAGCTGACCTGCGCGTCATCGGCAGCGGCATAAAGTTCGCGTGTGACCGCCGCCGAAACAGTGGTGTGATCAACAAATATCGCCCCCGCCGTCATGGCACCAAAAGCGCCTTCATCCCCCAGACAGACTGAGCGCAGATCATCGTCATTGCCCACGCAGGACATGACAAAATCCGCATCCTTTGCCGCCTCGCGCGGGGTCTTGGCCATAGCACCGCCATAGGTTTTTACCCAGTCCTGCGCTTTACTTTCAGTGCGGTTATAGACGGTCACATCGTGGCCGGCCTTTTGCAGGTGCCCTGCCATTGGGGCGCCCATGACGCCCAGTCCTAGAAACGCGAGCTTTGCCATGTGCTTTTCCTTATCATTCAGTTGCGTTATTGCCTGTGACTACACCTACCACCCTGCGCGCCCCGGTCAATCTGCGCGCCAGTCGAGGACTTTCCGATGGCATTGATGTTTCGCTGGCTTGTCCGATTGGCAGTGTTTCTCATCACACTGAGCGTCGTGGTGCTGCTGCTGGTCTATTGGTTCGCCGCACGCTCCCTGCCCGACTATGACGATACGGTTCAGGTGCGGGGTGTCAGCGCGCCTGTTGAGGTCGTACGCGACAACGCCAATGTGCCGCATATCTTTGGCGAGACGGACGAAGACGTCTTCTTTGGGCTTGGTTTCGCCCATGCACAGGATCGGTTGTGGCAACTTATTACTCTGCGTCGCACCGCCCAGGGGCGGCTGTCGGAGGTCTTCGGCACCTCGACGATCACCACCGACAAGCTGATGCGGCGCTATGACATCTACCGTCTTGCGACACGTTCAGCCGAGCAGTTGGACCCCGAAACTGACGCCGCGCTGGAAGCCTATGCGGCGGGGATCAACGCCCGCCTTGACCAGATCAACACCGAAGCGCTTGGCCGTGGCGCGCCTGAGATGTGGGTCTTTAATGCCCCGATGGCCCCATGGCGCCCGGCGGATTCGCTGGCCATTGCAAAGCTTATGGGGCTGCAAATGTCTGGCCATCTTGAGGCCGAAGTCCTGCGCGCCCGGGTGTCTTTGGCATTGACCGACGAAGACAGAGTGAAAGACATTCTGCCCGATGTGCCGGGCTCTGGCGTCGCAGCTCTGCCCGAATATGCAGCCCTGTTCCCCGATGCCCGGCACTTTGCCTCTGCAACGCCCAATCCGGGCCATCCGCTCTCCCCCTTCAAACCGCAGGCTTTTGCCGGGGCGTCGAACGCTTGGGCCGCGGCGCCCTCGCGTTCAGCGGCGGGCGGCACACTTCTGGCCAATGACCCGCATCTGGGCTTCAGTGCCCCGGCGATCTGGTATTTGGCCCGGCTGGAGCTTGAAACCGGCGGTGTTATCGGCGGCACCATCCCCGGCATGCCGGTGGTCCTGACAGGGCGCAGCGCCGATTTAGGCTGGGGGCTCACCACCGCCTATGTCGACGACCAAGACGTCTATATTGAAGAGCTGAACCCCGACAACAGCGAGGAATATCGCACCCCGGATGGGTTCAAGAAATTCCGCAAACGCTCCTCAATCATCAACATTAAAGACGCCGACCCCGTGACCGTTACACTGCGCTGGACGGACAATGGCCCAGTGCTTCCCGGCAGCCACTACAACCTTGGCGAAATTACACCGGCGGGCCATGTGGCCTCTCTCGCCTCGACGCTGCTGCGCGACGACGACAGCTCGCTCGCTGCCGCAATGAAGGTGATGCGTGCAAAATCGGTGCAGCAGGCCATCAACGCCGCGACCGACTATGTCGCCCCCGCTCAAAACCTCACATTGGTGGACCGTGACACAATCGCCATGAAGACCATCGGCGCCCTGCCGCGCCGCGATGCGCAACATCAAAGCCAAGGGCGCATGCCCAGCCCCGGCTGGATCGCAGAAAACCGCTGGGACGGCATGATGCCCTATACCGCCAACCCCGAGTTCATCGCCCCGGCGGGCGGCATCTTGGGCAACACCAACAACAAGACCGTCGACCGCCCCTTCCCCAACCACGTTTCTTTTGTCTGGGGCGATACGCAGCGGGTGCAACGCTGGCAACGCTTGATGCAAAACCGCGAGGTCCACACCCGCGACAGCTTCATCGAGGCGCAGCTTGATACTGTCAGCCCCACCGCACGTGCTCTCTTGCCCCTAATCGGCGCCGAGCTGTGGTTCACCGGAGAGGCCGCTCCCGACGGCACGCCAGAGCGTCAACGCCAGCGCGCGCTGGACCTGCTGGCCGGCTGGTCGGGAGAGATGAACGAACATCTGCCCGAACCGCTGATCTATGCCGCATGGGTCCGCGCCTTGCAGGACCGTCTGATCCGCGATGAATTGGGCCCCTTGGCCGAGGACTTCACCCACGTTCAGCCGCTCTTTGTCGAACGTGCCTTCCGCGATGTCCAAGGCGCTTCAAAATGGTGCGACGTGCGCCAATCGGCCCCGGTTGAGACCTGCCACGATATGGCGCGACTGGCGCTCGATGACGCGCTTTTGTGGATCAATGAGACATGGGGCACGCAGCTTGAATCCCTCCGCTGGGGCGACGCGCATCAGGCGACACATGATCACCCGGTGTTGGGCGACGTGCCGCTGTTGCGCTATTTTGTGAACATCAGGCAATCGACCTCGGGCGGAGACAACACGCTGCAACGTGGGCTGACCCGCGGCACCGGGAAAGACCCGTTCTATAACGTGCACGGCGCGGGCTATCGCGGGGTCTATGATTTTGCCGATCCCGACAGTTCGGTTTTCGTAACCTCCACTGGGCAATCGGGGCATTTCCTGTCGCGCCATTACGACGATATGGCGCAACTCTGGCGGCGCGGTGAGTATATCCCGATGTCACTGGATGCCGAATTGGCCCGCGCTGCTGCCGTAGGTGTAACCCGCTTGGAGCCAGCCCAGTGACCGCACGCGTGATCCTGCTGAACAAACCCTACGGCGTGCTGTCGCAATTCACCGACAAGGGCACCGAGGGCAGCACGCGCCCGACCCTGTCGACCTATATCGATGAGAAGGGTTTTTACCCCGCAGGACGACTGGACCGCGACAGCGAAGGATTGCTGGTGCTGACCGACCACGGCCCGCTACAGGCCCGCATCGCGCATCCCAAGTACAAACGGCCCAAGACCTATCTGGTACAGGTCGAAGGCACGCCGGATGCTGCGGCGCTAGAGGCGCTGCGCAAGGGTGTGGACCTGAAAGACGGCCTTACCAAACCCGCTGAAGTCGATCAGATCGACGCGCCCGAGACCCTCTGGCCGCGCGACCCGCCGGTGCGTTTTCGCAAGACGGTGCCGGACGCTTGGCTGCGCATCACCATCCGCGAGGGGCGCAACCGCCAAGTGCGGCGCATGACGGCGCATGTGAACCTGCCCACGCTCAGGCTGATCCGCGCCAGCGTGGGCGATTGGGAATTGGCCGGGCTGCAGCCGGGCGCTTGGCGCTGGTCGACCGAAAACGGCCGTTAGGTCAGCGCGCGGGTGAGCGCAACACCAGCTGTTGCCGCCGTGCCGGTCAACAGCGACCCCCACGTAAAGTCTCGCGCCACCATGCCCCATGTCCAATCTTTGAGCGTCGCCAGATTGGTGAACTCATAGGTGCCATAACCCATCGCGCCGATCAGCAGCGCATTGCCAAAGACCCAAAGCAGCGAATGATCCTGCGCCATCGCGGGCCACGATACGAACCAAAGCACCACCGCGACAAAGAAAGCATAGAAGATCAGCGCGGGCGCAGCTCGAAACTCGTCCAAAAGCCAATCGCCGATGTCACGCTCAAACACCGGTTTGATGAGGTAGGTCAGGCCGAGGTAATCAAGCCCGAGAAAGACAACCACAGTGAAAGCATAAAGAATGACGAGGGTCATGGCCGCGCTCCATAAAAGATCGCATCACCATATGCGGCGCAGCGGACAAGTTTCGATGCCCGCCGGGCAAAAAACTGCCCCGGCGTGCGCCACCGCTCTCAAACCTGCAGAAATTCAGCCTCTTGCCGCGCGGACCAGCGGACGGTGATTTCAAACCCGTCTTCGGTCTGACGTTCACCTTCAACCACATCCTGCGCAAACAGCCAGGCGCGTTTTTTGCCGTCGGAAAAGCCAAGGGTCAGCACCGCCTCGCGCACCGCACCTTGGAGCGCTTCGGCAATGGTCTCTTGCAGCGCCTCTAGCCCCTCGCCCGTGATGGCCGAGATTGCCAACACATCGTCGTTGCGGGCGGCGCGGGCGCGCATGGCATCGGCGCGGTCTTCGGGCAGTAGGTCGAGCTTGTTCCAAACCTCAAAGCTGCGGGTCTCTTTAGGCACGCCTAAGGATGCAAGGATATCGCGCACGTTTTGGGCCTGTTCTTCGGTCTCGGCGTGGGACACATCGCGCACGTGGCAGATGATATCGGCGGCCAGCACCTCTTCGAGCGTGGCGCGGAAGGAGGCGACAAGCTCGGTCGGCAAATCAGAGATGAAGCCCACAGTATCGCTCAAAATGATCTCAGGCCCGTCCGGCAGCACAAGGCTGCGCATGGTCGGGTCTAGCGTGGCAAAGAGCATGTCTTTCGCCATGACCTCGGCCCCGGTCAAGCGGTTGAAAAGCGTGGATTTCCCGGCGTTGGTATAGCCCACAAGTGCGACAATCGGGAACGGCACTTTGGCCCGCGCGGCGCGGTGCAGAGCGCGGGTTTTCACGACCTTTTCCAACTGGCGGCGCAAGCGCACCAACTGGTCGTCAATGGCGCGGCGGTCAGCCTCGATCTGAGTCTCCCCCGGACCGCCGACAAAGCCCAAACCGCCCCGCTGACGCTCAAGGTGGGTCCAAGCCCGCACCAGTCGCGTGCGCTGATAGTTCAATGCTGCCATCTCAACCTGCAACACACCTTCACGGGTAGCGGCACGGTCGCTGAAAATTTCAAGAATCAGCCCGGTGCGGTCGAGCAGTTTGACGCCCCAAGCCTTTTCAAGGTTGCGCTGCTGCACGGGCGTGACGGGGCCGTCGACCAACACAAGCTCGACTTCCGCCGCCTTCATGCGCTGCTCAAGCTCTTCGATCTTGCCTTTGCCAAACAACATCCCGGCATGAACGGTGCGCAGGGGCACAACTTCGGCTCCCACCACCTCAAGCTCTGGAAGTGCTTCGGCCAATGCCACAGCTTCGGCCAGCGCGGGCTCTGGCGCGCGCCGGTCGTTATCGGTTTTGATATCAGGATGCAGCACCCAGGCGCGCGTTACGCGGGGTCCGTCGCTGTTATCGATCTGAAAAGTTGGACGGCTCAAGAAGCGTCTTCGCCCTCATAAAGGCTGATCGGCTGGCTTGGCATAATGGTCGAAATCGCATGCTTGTAGACAAGTTGCGATTGGCCATCACGGCGCAGCAGAACGCAAAAATTATCAAACCAGGTAATGACGCCTTGCAGCTTAACCCCATTGATCAGAAAAATGGTTACCGGGACCTTGGTCTTGCGGACGTGGTTTAGGAACGCATCCTGAAGGTTCTGTCTGTCTGACGCCATGGTAGTCTCGCCTTTTGTTCTTGCTGGCGTCCGCGTACCGGACCCCCCCGTTAAGCCAAGTATGGAGTGCGAAAGCGCGAGTTTCCAGCCCCAATATCAGCGGTCTAGGACAGTTCTGGGGACAAACGTGTCAGGCGCGCCACAAATTCGGGGTCATCAGCGCAATAATCGCCAAAGTTTCGAGCCGCCCCAGTACCATTGCGCCGCTCAGAATGATTTTCGCGGCCAACCCCAGTTCAATCAGGCGAATGGGCGTGTCGGCGGCATGTTCGATCAACGGCCCCGTTGTGGAAAGTGTGGCGACCGACATGACCACAGCAGCATCAAAGGACGTACCTGTAAGGGTCAGCAGCAAGGTGACGCCAGCCAGCGACATGGCGAAAAGCATGAAGAAAATCCACGCGATGAACGCGCCGTTACTTTGCAGCCGCCGCCCCGCCGCACCGGCTCCGCTGACGGAATTGGGATAGACCAGACGGTCCATCTCGCGCACGCCATTTTGATAGAGCGCGAATACCCGCAGCAGTTTCACACCGCCCGCCGTTGTGGCCACCCCGCCGCCGATCAGCGCAAGCCCCATGAGAACCAGGCCCGGCGTGCGCAGGCCCGACCAGCTCTGCGCATCGGACCAATGCTCTGACACAAATCCGGTGGTCGTGAGAAAGGATAGCACCGTAAACAGCCCCCCCCAAAGCGCCTGAAGCGCGCGGGCACCATCGACCTCAACCTCAACCTCAAACGCGCCGATCCAGTGGCGAGCAAAAAGCAGCAAAGGCACACCAATGACGACAAGAAGGCCAATGCGAAACTCAGGGTCGGTCATCAGCCCGCCTTGGGTCGCCGTGACCGTATCCTTAGAAAAGGTGAGCCGCGACAGGGCAAAAAGCATAAACAGCATCATCACTGCTTCGCCTGAGACCCCAATCTGCGCATTATCGACCCCGCCGATAGGCGAAATGCCAGAAGTCGCCATCACCGACATCGCGTGACAAAGCGCCACCAAGGCCGTCTCTCCACCGATTACCAGCAGGAGCCAAAGCAGCAGCGTCAGCCCGGTGTAGATCGGCAGCAAAGCCTGTGTTGTCCGCAGCAGGCGTTGGCGCGGGGTGATCTTGCCCATCCGGGCGCCCATACGGTCATCGGGCCGTCCGGGTTCGGCCTGTGCGGTCACCTCAAACCCACCCAAGTGCAACGGCGCCAGAATCGCCGACGCCGTGACCCACATGAGCAAGCCGCCCATCCAGCCGACCTGCGCACGCCACAGATGCAGCGTGTTACTCAGCCGTGCGGGGTTTTCGAACATCGTAGCGCCCGTGGTGGTCAAGGCGCTGACCATCTCGAAATAGACATTCACAAAGCGCGTGGTCGGCAGCGCCTCAAGGAAAGGCACTGCGAAAAAAACTGGCAGAAACACAAAGGCCGAGAGCAGCGACAAGAGCGGCCCAAGTGCGCCGTCCAAGGGTTTGCGCCCGGCATGGGCGATGGCAATGAGCGTAAAGGCGACAAGTCCCAACAGACCCGCATAGAGAAAGGCGCGGCTGGCCAGGTGGTCATTCACCACCAGTCCGTGAATTGAGGGCAGGATCATCGACACGGCAGAAACGCCGAACAATTGCAGGAACAGCGGCAGCTGCACGATCTCGCGGCGGATGCCGGTCGGGCGGTTGCCGGTGGGACGGATGATGGTCGGTTGCGTCACACGGCGCTCCTGCGCTTAGAAAAAGTCGATCGAGACCTGCAAAAGCTGCTCAACCCGCGGCACGTCTTCGGCCAAAGCAAAGAGCGCCACAACATCACCTTCGTCAATCCGGGTGCTGCCCATAGGGCGGATCACCTTGCCTTCTTTGCGCAGCATGCCGATCAGTACGCCTTCGGGGAAGTCGATATCTGAAACTTTCTTGCCCGCGAGGGGCGAAGTGGAGAGCACCTCGGCCTCAATCACCTCGGCCTCGGCATCGCCGATGGAATAGACCGCCCGCACCCGGCCATGGCGGATGTGGCGCAGGATCGAGCTGACCGTCGTGGCGCGCGGGTTGATATAGGCGTCGATCCCAAGGTGGGTCATTAGCGGCACCAGCGTCGGGTCATTGATCAGCGCGATCACATAGGGGCAGCCTTCGGCCTTGGCGCGCACGCAAGACAGCATGTTGGTCTTATCGTCGTCCGTCACCGCCAGCATCGCATCGGCGCGGCTGATCCCTGCTTCTGCCAGCAAGGCCGCATCAAGGCCATCCCCATGCAGCACGATGGTCCGCTCTAACGCCTCGGCGGCGCGTTCGGCGCATTTGCGATTTTTCTCGATCATCTTGGTGCGCACGCGCAGCGGCCCGGCCTCAAGGTGTTGGGCCACGGTCAACCCGACATTGCCGCCACCCACAAGAACAACACGCTCTTGCTTGGTGGTCTGTTTGCCGAAAATCTCCATCGTGCGAGCGATGTCGTCGTGATGCGAAAAGACATAGCAGTCATCGCCAACGAACAGCTGATCCTTCGCCTCGGGTGCGAAAAGCGTGCCATCGCGGCGCACCCCAACGACCACGGCGCGCAGGGTTGAGAAGAGATCGGTCAACTGACGCAGCGGCGTGTTCACCACCGGGCAATCACTGTCGATGGTAATGCCCAAAAGCTGCGCCTGTCCGTCCATGAAAATCTCGGTGTCGAAAGCCGCAGGCGCGCTGAGGCGCTGAAGTGCGGCGGTGGCGACTTCTTTCTCTGGGGAGATCACCACATCAATCGGCATGTGATCGCGGCGGTAGAGGTCGGAATAAATGGCATCAAGATAGGACTGGCTGCGCAGCCGCGCGATCTTGCGGTTAATGCCAAAGACCGAATGCGCGACCTGACAGGTCACCATGTTGACCTCATCGGAATGGGTCGCGGCGATGATCATCTCGGCGTCCCGCGCGCCTGCACGGTCCAGCACATCAGGGTAGCTGGCAAAACCGGCGATGCCCTGCACATCCAGCGTGTCAGTGGCGCGGCGGATCAATTCTGCATTGCTGTCGACCACGGTCACATCGTTGCGCTCTCCGCTCAGGTGGCGGGCAATCTGCCAACCCACCTGCCCTGCACCGCAAATGATGATTTTCATGAAGGCTTCCTTACCCTGAGCAAAGATCGTGTGAGGGTTATCTTAGGTCGGTTAGAGGGCATGACAGATGGGTTGGCAAGGGTCAAATCAATTGTCATTCCCCCGCAACAGCGGCATGATGGCGCTATGAAACCGATATCCCTTCGCCCCTCTCGCGCCGCCTTTGCCCTGACGCTCATCGCCTTGGGGGCTGCCGCCTGCGCGCCACTAAATACCTATTATAAACCGGGCGCGAGTGTTGCGCAGGTGAACCGCGCGACCACCGCCTGCGAGGTGCAGGCGCTGCGCGATGTGCCGATCTCTACCCAAGTGCGCCGCGAACCACCGCGCTATGTGCCCGAGCGGCGCCACTGTAATGCCGACAATAAATGCAGGGTTACGGGCGGCTTTTATGTCCCCGGTGAGCTGGTGACCTTTGATCCCAACGAGAACCTGCGCAACCGGGTTGAGGGGCAATGTATGGCCGATCAGGGCTTTGCCCCTGTGTCGATCCCCGCTTGCCCGAACAATATCGCCCGGGCCGCACCACCGCGCGCAACCACGACGCTGCCGGCCCTGAACTCCAACTCCTGCGTGATCCGCAACAAGAACGGGTCTTTCCAGATCGTTACGCGCGGCTAACCGGGATCGCGAGGGGTGCCGCCCCTCGCGCCTGAGCCTTAGGGCTTAGCCCGCCGCTTCGACCTCCTCGTCCACATGTGCGATGCGCACACCTGCCTTGGCCGAAGTCACAACGCCAAGCGATTTCAGCTTGCGGTGCAGGGCGCTGCGTTCCATCCCCACGAAATTCGCGGTGCGACTGATATTCCCGCCAAAACGGTTGATCTGGGTCAGCAGATATTCCCGCTCGAATGCCTCACGCGCTTCGCGCAGCGGCAGTGTTGCCAATGCGCCCGAAAGCACCACACGCCCATCATCGCCGCCGTTCTCATCGTCGCCGGGCAATTCGCGCGCTTCAATAGGGCCAGTGCCATCGCCAAGGATCAGCACACGCTCAACAAGGTTCTTGAGTTGCCGCACGTTGCCGGGCCAGACCATCGTCTGCATCAAGGCCACGGCATCTTCGGTCAGCGCCCGCTGCGGCAGACCTTGGGAGGCGTTGAACTCAGCAATGAAATGCTCGGCCAACAGCGGGATATCCTCGCGGCGCTCTTCTAGGGACGGCACGGCAATCGGCACCACGTTGAGGCGGTGATACAGCTCTTGGCGGAAAGTATCTGCCTTGATCGCCTGATCCAGATCGCGATTGGTGGAGGAGATCACCCGCAGATCAACGCGCACTTTGTCGGTCCCGCCGACGCGGTTGAACTGTTGATCCACCAACACCCGCAGGATTTTTGATTGGGTGCCAAGCGGCATGTCCGCGACCTCGTCAAAGTAGATCACCCCGCCGTGTGCCTGTTCCAGCAGCCCCGGCTCGATCCCCCGGTCCGGCGTCTCGCGGCCAAAAAGCACCTCTTCCATCCGGTCCGGGGCTACCCCGGCGCAATTGACGGTGACAAAGGGCGCAGAGGCGCGGGCGGAATGGGCGTGGATATAACGCGCGGCCACTTCCTTGCCCGAACCGGCGGGGCCGGTCAGCATCACGCGGCCATTGGATTTGGTCACCTTATCAAGCTGGCTTAACAAAGCGCGGTAGGGCGCGGAGGTGCCCAGCATCTCAGCCGACGCCACATCGCGCCGCTTAAGGTTCTGGTTTTCACGGCGCAGACGTGAGGTTTCCATCGCGCGGCGGATCACCACCAAGAGTTGGTCAATGTTGAAGGGTTTCTCGATGAAGTCATAAGCACCCTGTTTGATCGCCGCGACGGCAATTTCGATGTTGCCATGGCCTGAGATGATCACCACCGGCACATCCGGGTTGTCGCGCTTGACGGTTTTGAGAATGTCGATCCCGTCCATTCGGCTGTCTTTGAGCCAAATGTCGAGAATGATCAGCGCCGGCGCTTCGGTGTTGATCTCGGCCATCGTCTCGTCTGAATTGCTGGCCAATCGCGTGGCAAAGCCTTCGTCCTTAAGGATATCCGAGATCAACTCACGGATGTCGCGTTCGTCGTCTACAATTAGGATGTCACTCATCTGCCTTGTCCCCTTGATCTGTCATTGTGTCGATGGCCAAAGGCAGCGCGATGACTGCCATGGCCCCGTGATGGTCTTGCCCGTCAAACGCGGGCGCGGTTTCGAGTGTCAGGCTGCCGCCATGCTCTTCGATGATCTTTTTCACGATTGGCAGGCCCAGCCCGGTGCCTTCGCTGCGCGTGGTCACATAGGGCTCAAACAGCCGTGCGCGGTCTTCGGGCAGGCCGATGCCATTGTCGGCGATGGTCAGCCGCACAAGCCGGGTGTCAGGTGCAAGCACCACGCGGATCTGCGGAACATGCCCCTCTGGCGGGCCTTCTTTCTTTAGTGTTTCGATGGCTTCACCGGCGTTCTTAATCAGATTGGTCAATGCCTGCGAAATCATGGTGCCGTCGATATTGGCCATGACCGGCTGTGTGGGCAGGTCAAGATTGATTGTCACGTCTTCCTGCCTGCTTTGCTGCAAGAGCACTGCATCGCGCAGTAGTTGCCGAATGTCCTGACGGCTGGTCTCTGGCTCGGGCATCCGCGCGAATTTCGAGAATTCATCGACAATGCGCCGCAGGTCACCCGTTTGACGGATGATCACGCCGGTCATTTGCTCAAGCGCGTCGTCATCGCCCTCGGCCATTTTCGGGCCGAACTTGCGCCGAATGCGTTCCGCGCTCAATTGGATGGGCGTCAGCGGATTCTTGATCTCATGGGCGATCCGACGCGCCACGTCGCCCCAAGCGGCCATCCGCTGCGCACTGACCAAATCGGTCACATCATCAAAGGCCACCACATAGCCTTCCAGATCGCCATCCTTGGCACGCCGTGTTGCCATGCGGACCAGCAGGTTTTCCAGCGCCCCTTGGCGAGAGACCTTTACCTCGGCCTGCGCCACTTCATCTGTTGCGGTTTTCACGGTTTCAAACAGCGGTCCGAATTCGGGCACAGCAAGGGTCAACGGCAGGCTCTGCTGATCCTCAGACCAATCAAGCAACCGCATGGCGGAGCGGTTCACAAAGGTCACGCGCCCCTCGGGGTCCAGCCCCACAACGCCGGAGGTGACTGAACTCAGCACGGAATCAAACAGCCGGCGGCGACGCTCAATCTGGTCGGTATTTTCCAGCAGCGTCTCGCGCTGGCCCTTAAGCTGCCGGGTCATTTGGTTAAAGTAACGGCCCAGCATGGCGATCTCGTCATCGCCATCCTCTTCGCGGACCTGCACGTTCAGATCCCCTGCCCCGACCTGCTGTGCGGCACCGGTAAGGCGACCAACAGGGCCGGAGAGCCGCTCGGCGAACCACAGGCCAAGCCAAACCGCGGCCAAGATCAGGATGACCGCAAAACCAAGGTAAACCAGCGCGAATTCAAACAGCAGCCGCCCGCGTTCGGACTCAAGTTGTTGGTAGAGGCGCACCGTTTCCTTGGTCTCGTCCAGCAGCGACAAAATATCGCCATCCACCGCGCGGGACACATAGAGGAAACGGTCGACATAGGCGTCCATCGGCACCAAGGCCCGGAATTCGTTGTTGGGCCAATCTTCGATGACCAGCAAACCTTCCTCGCTAGCTGCTTCGATCTGCTCTTCGGTGATCGGGTCAAAATCGAATAGGTAAGATCGATCTCCCCGCGCCCGGATCTGTGCGGTGCTGTCGACCAAGAACGCTTCGCGCAGGCCACGTTGGATTTGCCGCTGACCTTCGCCTAAAAGCTCACTGTCGCTTAGGTTAATGCCCTGCGCCCGCGCGCTGTCGATGCTGCGGGCAAGGGTCTGTGCATCTGAGATTAGGTCTTCGCGCTGCTCGGCCTCATAGGCTTCCGCAGCCGCCAAGGAGGAGCCAACCACGCCACTAACCCGGTCAGAGAACCACCCTTCAAGCCCGACATTCACCGTCAACCCTGCAAAGATCGCCACCGTCACCGTCGGGATCAACGCCATCAGGGCAAAGACACCCGTCAGCCGCAGGTGAAGACGTGAGCCCGCCGATTTGGCCCGGCGGGCCGAGATCAGCCGCCCGACCTGAATAAGGACCAGCGCCGCAACCAGCAGCACATAGACGAGATCGGTGAGCAGGATAAGCCGCAGGTTAAGCGTATCCGCCCCCTGCCCCAAAGGCCCAAGTGCCAGATAGGTGGCCAGCGCCAAAACCGGCCCCAGCACAACAAGCCCAAATGTGGACCAGTTGCGCAGCCGCTTAACGCGCCTGAGCCGCCCCAAACGCTCGAGCTTAAACCTACGTGCCCGGGTTGCCACCCCCATACCTCACCGATGTTGTGATGCATCGCTGCATCAACCGCCATATTTTGTGGTCCTGAACGGGGTAGTACCCCGATGGCCACTGTTATGTGGCTCTTTTACATCATCTTGCGGCCCCGTGTCACCTCAATATCGAGGTCGGTGATCTTCTTACGCAAAGTATTTCGGTTGATTCCCAACAATGCGGCACATTTTGCTTGGTTACCCGCGGTTGCAGCCAGTGCGATTTCGATCATCGGCAGCTCAACCTCGCGCAGGATCCGCGCATAAAGTCCCGGAGGCGGCAACATTGAGCCGTGCAAGTCGAAGTAGCGTTGCAGGTGACGCTCTACCGATGCCCCGAGCCGTTCTGTGTCGGCCTCTGCTTGCATCGGGGCCGGGCCGGTCTGCGCGCCAAGCAGCAGCTCCGCCTCGCTGGCTGTAATCTCGGCCGCCTGACTGGACAGTGCCAGTTGGCGCATCGCATGTTCTAACTGGCGCACGTTGCCGGGCCATGGGAATTTCAGAAGTATCTGTGCGGCTTTGTCCGAAAGTTTGCGCGGCGACGCCGGGCCGGGGTTGGCGCGGGCCAAAAAGTGGTCGGCCAAAAGCGGAATATCATCGACCCGGTCACGCAGCGCGGGCACTTCTAATGTAGCGCCCGACAGACGGTAATAGAGGTCGCGGCGCAGTTTGCCGTCCTGCATGGCCGCATCAAGATCGTTTTGGCTGGTCGCCATGAAGCGCGGCGCATCCTCACCCGGGGCGTCCATCATGCGGACCAAACGGGCCTGAATTTCTTGTGGAAAATCAGCGATCTCGTCGATCATCAGCGTGCCACCGCGCACCCGCGCTAGCACCCGCGATGGGCCTTCGATATCAGATAGATCCGCATCCGTCACCGTCACAAACGGCAGGCTACGCCGGTCGGAGAAGTCATGAATGGCGCGTGCAATCAATGATTTACCGGAACCGCTCTCGCCCCAAATAAGCACAGGCAAGTCGGTGTTTATGACCCGCGCCACAGTACGGTAAAGCGCCTGCATCACCGGGGTGCGTCCGATCATCGGCAGATCGTCGCGTTCGGCGTCGATCTCGGCGCTGTCATCAGCGCTTGGCTTCCGGCTCAGCGTCGCGCGCTGCTCAAGCGCGCGGGCCGTGCGTTTCATCAGGTCCGGCAAATCGAACGGCTTGGGCAGATAATCAAAGGCTTCGGCCTCTGCCGCCTTGATCGCCGTCATGATCGTGTTTTGTGCCGAAATGACAATGACTGGCAAACCGGGGCGATCCTGCGCAATTTTCGGCAGCATTTCCAAACCGTTGCCATCGGGCATGATCACGTCAGAGATCACCGCGTCGCCCTTGCCTTCGCTCACCCAACGCATCAGCGTGGTCAGGCTTGAGGTGGCGTGCACCTTGCAGCCTGCGCGGGTGAGCGCTTGGGTCAGAACGGTTCGGATTGTGCGGTCGTCATCGGCGACGAGGATGGTGCCATCCATGTCAATTCTCCTTAATGGCCGCGGCACCAGCGCGCGGCAGCGAAATACGGAATGCGGTTCGACCGGGGGCAGAACTGACAGAAATCCACCCCCCGTGGTCTGAAATGATTTTGCTTACGAGGGCGAGGCCCAGCCCCGTGCCGTTCTCGCGGCCCGATACAAAAGGATCGAAGACATCGGCGCGGATATGGTCAGGTAAGCCGGGGCCATCGTCGATTACCTCGATCTGCAAGGGCAGCGGTTGGCCGTCCCCATCGGCGCGGCGCAACTGGAAACCGTGTTCATAGAAGCTGCGCAAGCGGATCGTGCCACCCGCGTCGCCTGCGGCCTCAGACGCATTACGGATGAGATTCAAAAGTACCTGCAAAAGCTGGTCTTTGTCGCCAAGAGCGGGCGGCAATGAAGGGTCGTAGTCCTCGCAAATTTTCATCTTCGCGCCGAAGCCCAGGAGCGCCGAGCGTCGGGCACGGTCGAGCACGTCATGCAGGTTCACCGGCTTGCGCTCAGGCGGCATGAGATTGCCGAACTGCTCGACCTGCTCCAACAGTTTCACAATGCGGCGGCTTTCAGCGACGATCAGATCGGTCAGCTCCAGATCATCCTGCGGTAGGTTCATCGACAAAAGCTGTGCCGCGCCGGTGATCCCGGCCAGTGGGTTCTTGATCTCATGTGCCAGCATCTCGGCCATGCCGATGGCGGATTTCGCGGCGGACTTCACGCTGTGATCCTGCGTGATGCGCCCGGCCAACTCTCGCGGTGTGATCATCAAGATCATCTGTTTGGCCCCGCCCACCAGCGGCGCGATTTGCAAGGCACATTGAAGCGGCGCACGCTGCATCGCCCCCACATCCACATCATTAACAAACAGCGGTGTTCCCTGCAGTCGCGCGCGGGCAAAAGCGGCCTCAAGCGGGTGATCCACTGCAATCAGACGCCAAATGGACTGACCGATCGCCGCACGCGCCGACGCATTCAGGAACCCTTCGGCAGAGGGGTTCAGATCATCAACCCGGTCGTCGGCACTGATGATGAAGGCAGGCACCGGGAGCGAGGTCCAAATCTGACGCTCGGAAGTCTCGGTTCTCATGCTGCGACCGGGGGTTGCAGGGCTGCGGCGTCATACTGCATCGCTTCGGTGATCAAATCGAAGGTGGTGTTCACCTCCCGCGCGGTCAACACAGCGCGGCGCAGGTCGGCGGGGGTGCCGCATTGGTCCATATACCAGCCCAAATGTTTCCGCGCGACCTTGGCACCCAGTTCGACCCCGTAAAAACGCAGCACCTCGTCGTAATGCTCAGTGACCATTTCGGCCATCGCGGGCCCTTTGGGGATCACCGGGGCCGGACGACCGTGCAGATCATGAGCAATCTGCGCCAGAAGCCAAGGTCGCCCCTGCGCGCCGCGCCCGACCATCACACCGTCTGCGCCTGACAGCCGCAGCGCCGTCCGCGCCTCGTCGCTGCCGATAATGTCACCATTGGCAATAACAGGAACATTAACCGTCTCTTTCACCGCCCGGATCGCCGCCCAATCGGCGCGACCTTTGTAGAACTGGCAGCGCGTGCGCCCATGAATGGTGATCATCTGCACGCCAGCGTCTTCGGCCCGTTTGGCGATAGGTGCTGCGTTGAGCATATTGTCATCCCACCCGAGCCGGGTTTTCAACGTCACCGGCACGTTGACCGCGCCCACAACCGCCTCGATCAACCGCAGCGCATGGTCTGGTGTTTTCATCAACGCCGAGCCGGAGGCCCCTTGCGTCACCTTCTTGGCCGGGCAGCCCATGTTGATGTCGATGATCCGCGCGCCCATGGCCTCTACCATGCGGGCAGCCTCGGCCATCGGCTCGGCCTCGCGGCCCGCAAGCTGGACTGAGGTGCCGATGACATCCAGCCCCAGCTCCGCCTTCTCGCGGGTGCCGGGGCGACGGCTCAGCAATTCTTGGCTGGCGACCATTTCAGACACGACCAACCCCGCCCCGAATCGTGCCACGAGACTGCGATAGGGCAGATCGGTGATCCCGGCCATCGGGGCAAGGAATACCGGCGGATCGAAATTTAGGGGGTCGGCGGTCACATGCTTAATCCTTGTGCGGTCCTTTGCTGTGTAGCTCTGCCACGGCACGACCTCAATAAAACTAGCCTGAAAAGCAGCTATGCGCCAAGCGAATGCTTAATTTTTAAGCAATGCCCCCAGATTGCACCCTGCCCGTGCTTTGCCTAGACAGGGTCATGTTCAATGACTTGCCCGGAATGCCCTCATGAGTATCGCAGCCTTGATTGTCGCCGCCGGGCGTGGCAGCCGCGCAGGCGGTCCGCAGCCCAAGCAGTGGCAGGCCTTGGCAGGCGCGCGGGTGATTGACCACACGCTGGCGGCCTTTCGCGCCCTGCCCCAGATCACTGAGATTGTGCTGGTGCTGCATGAAGATGACATGGATCAGGCCGAGGCGTTTGCCGCGCAAGGCGTCACCGTCACCACCGGCGGGGCGGAGCGCGCGGCCTCTGTTCAGCGCGGTCTTGATGCGATTGGCCACGCGGACAAGGTGCTGATCCACGACGCCGCGCGACCCTGTGTTTCGGCTGAGATCATCCTTGGGGTGGTTGAGGCGCTTGCGCACCACCACGCCGCGGCCCCCGGCCTGCCTATCACCGACGCACTTTGGCAGGGCAACGATGGGCACGTCACGGGCACACAAGACCGCAGCACCCTGTTCGCCGCACAAACGCCGCAGGGATTTGACCTTGCCGCGATCCGCGCCGCCCACGCCAGCTACGGCGGTCAAGCGGCAGATGATGTCGAAGTCGCCCGCGCGGCGGGCCTGACCGTTGCCATCACCCAAGGCAGCGCCGATAACCTGAAAATCACCCGGCCCGAGGATTTCGCCCGTGCCGCCCGCATATTGGAGACCCGCATGGACATTCGCACCGGCAACGGATTTGACGTGCACGCCTTTGGCCCCGGAGATCACGTCACCCTCTGTGGCCTCGACATTCCGCACACACATGGTCTGGTCGGCCATTCCGACGCCGACGTGGCGCTGCACACGGTCACTGACGCGATTTATGGCGCATTGGCACGGGGCGACATCGGCCAGCACTTCCCGCCGAGCGATCCGCAGTGGAAAGGCGCGCGCAGTGATATCTTTCTGCGCCATGCCGCGCAGATGGCCCGCGATATGGGATTTACGCTGACCCACGTTGATTGCACGCTGATCTGCGAGACCCCTAAGATTGGCCCCCATGTACAGCCGATGCGCACCTCTATGGCTGAGATGCTAGGGCTTGAGATCGACCGCGTGTCCGTCAAAGCGACAACAAGCGAGCGCCTCGGCTTTACCGGACGTGGTGAAGGCATTGCCTGCATGGCCACAGCAACATTGGTGAAATCATGACCCCTGCTCATCTCATTGCGACACTTCTGGGCGTTGGCCATATCCGCCCCGCGCCGGGCACTTGGGGGTCGCTTGTTGCTCTGCCCTATGCGTGGCTTTTGCATGTGATCGGGGGCTTTCCGCTACTGGTGATTGGGATACTCGTGGCCATCCCCTTGGGCTGGTGGGCCACGGCGCGCTATACGGCCGGCGGGCCGGATCATGATCCGGGCGAGGTTGTGATCGACGAATTGGTCGGCCAGTGGATCGCGCTTTTGCCGCTGTCTTATGCCGCATGGTCCATGCAAATTCCGATCCTTGTCATGTGGCCCGGTTGGATCGCCGCCTTTGCCCTGTTCCGACTATTTGACATCACCAAACCGCTGATCATCGGCTGGGCAGACCGTCAGGGTGGCCCCTTTGGTGTGATGCTGGACGATATCTTTGCGGGCATCTTCGCCGCATTTGGCGTTATGGCGCTGGCGGCGCTTTACCACGGGGCGTTGTAAATGACCCTTGCCGCGCAACTCTTGGAAAAGGCACGCAAAACCGGCGTAATGGTCGCCTGTGCGGAGAGTTGCACGGGCGGGATGGTGGCGGCCGCACTGACCGACTTGCCGGGGTCTTCGGCGCTGCTCGACAGGGGCTTCGTGACTTACACCAATGCCGCGAAAATCGCGATGTTGGGCGTTTCAGAGGCGACGCTCGCGCAATGGGGTGCGGTGTCTGAACAGGTGGCCGCAGAGATGGCTGCAGGCGCATTGGCCCACTCTGAGGCGCAGATCGCGGTGTCGATCACAGGCATCGCGGGGCCCGGCGGATCAGAGCATAAGCCCGAAGGCCGCGTTTGTTTTGGCCTCGCCACAGCGGCGGGCGTTCAGACGGAAACGATTGAGTTCGGTGCACAGGGCCGCGGCGCGGTGCGGCTTGCGGCCCGTGACCATGCGCTTGGCCTGTTGCTGCGAGGCTTCGCGGCGCTTTAGCCTTTAGGGCCGTAAAGCTCTTTCGCACGGTTCTCAAAGGCCCGCACGATGCGCTGCATCGCTTCGTTGAACACCACGCCGATGACCTTCTGCAAGATCATGTTCTTAAACTCAAAATCGACAAAGAAATGCACCTGACATCCTTCGAGGTTATCCTCAAAATGCCAGTTTGATTTCATATACTTGAACGGGCCATCCAGATATTCCGTGTCGATCTTCTTGGCCTCGGGCCAGAGCACAACACGGCTGGTGAACCGCTCCCGAAACACCTTGAAGGAGATCACCAGATCGGCTTCCATCACCCGGTGATCGCCGCGCTCTTCGTCGCTACGGATGCGCGCAGCAGCGGTCCAGGGCAAAAATTCAGGGTAGCGGCCCACATCGGCAACCAGATCATACATCTGTTGCGCGCTATAGGGCAATTGGCGGGTCTCAGAATGGGTGGGCATTGCGTTCCGTTGCGTAGCGAGGTACCCCCTATCTCACTGTTCGATCCCGCAGATTCAAGGGCAAAACCATGGCACAACGGCCTTACGTCATCGATGAAATGATCTCGGCCAAGGCCATCGCGGCCCGGATCGAGTCTCTCTGCCGCGAAATTCACGACGAATTCGACGGCACCGACAAGCTGGTCGTGGTCGGCCTGCTGCGCGGTTCCTTCGTGTTCATTGCCGATTTGGTACGCGAACTGGACCTGCCGATCGAGGTCGATTTCCTCGAAGCCTCCAGCTATGGCGACGGCATGGAGAGCAGCCGGGAAGTGCGCATTCTCAAAGACTTGCGCGGCGCGATCGAAGGGCGTGATGTGCTGGTTGTCGAAGATATCGTCGACACGGGCCACACGCTGCACCATGTCACCAACCTGCTGCGTTCTCGCGAACCGGCGCGGTTGAAATCCATCGCCCTGCTCGACAAACCCACCCGGCGTGAGGTCGATCTTAAGGCTGACTGGACCGGCTTTGAAATCCCCGATGAATTTGTCGTGGGCTATGGCATCGACTTTGCCCAACGCAATCGCAACCTGCCTTTCATTGGCAAAGTCCGCTTTACATGATGGACCCACGGTGGCTGTTGCGCATGTCCCAGTGGGCGCGCAATCCACCGTCGACGAAGCGGGTGATCGTGATCTTCACAATCATCGCGGCGGCCCTGGCCATCGGCTTGATCGAATGGCTGGGCTACTGGCCTGATTGGGCCACGGCAGAGCGCATCCCCCGCCGGTTCTAAGCCGAACCGCGCCTGTTATCCTGCTGATCACGTTTTTGTTTTTTGTCAGATTCCTGCCCCGTGTTACGCTGCGGCAATCAAAGGGAGAAAATCATGCATTTAACAAAGAGTATTACAGCGATTAGCCTCGGCGCCTTGGTCATCGCAACCGCTGGCTTTGCCGCCGGCCATAGCGACAAAGCCGCTGCCGCTGCCGTGGGCGCACGCCATGCGCAGATGCAACTTATCGCTTATCACACCGGGATTTTGGGTGGGATGGCCAAGGGCGAAGCCGAGTATGACGCCGAAAAGGCCAAAGTCGCCGCGTCCAACCTGCATGCCGCAGCCACGCTTGATACATCGACAATGTGGATCGAAGGCACCGAGAATGGTATGGTCGAAGGATCAGACGCCAAGGCCGAAGTCTGGACCGACGCCGAAGGTTTTGCCAGCAAGTTAGAGAACCTGCAAACCGCCAGCGCCGCGATGATGGACGCTGCCGGGACCGATCTTGATGCGCTTAAGGCCGGCATGGGCAATCTCGGCAAAGCCTGTGGCGCTTGCCACGACGATTACCGCGTACCCAAGAGCTAATCCTTGCGACGCATTTTGATGATCCTGCTGGGCTGCGCCATTCTTGGCGCGGCCTTTGGCTGGGTCGTTACCGGGCCCGATCCGCTTGACCCGTCCTATGGCGCGGGGCTGACGCCTGATCCCGAGGCTGGCGCGCTCGTCTTTGCCGCCGGGGGCTGCGTATCGTGCCACGCCGCGCCCAAGAGTGAGGGGGACAAGATGCTGGTTTTGGCCGGTGGCCTGCCCTTCCCCAGCGACTTCGGGACCTTCCACGCGCCAAATATATCGCCAGACCCGAACCACGGCATCGGCGGCTGGACCTTGCCGCAATTTGCCCGCGCCGTGACGCGCGGTGTCTCGCCCGAGGGGCAGCATTACTACCCCGCCTTCCCCTATGCCGCCTATCAGCACCTCGCCCCGCAGGACGTGGTGAACCTCTTTGCCTATATGCAGACCCTGCCCGCCGCAGAGGTGCCAAGCCTGCCGCATGAGGTGGGCTTTCCCTTCAACGTGCGCCGCGGGCTTGGGGTGTGGAAGATGCTGTTTTTAAAGGACGAATACGTCATGGCCGATGTGTCAGACGCGCAAGTTGAACGCGGTCGATATCTCGTCGAGGGGATGGCCCATTGCGGGGAATGCCACACACCCCGCAATGCTCTAGGTGGGTTACAGCGGGAGGCTTGGCTGACCGGCGCGCCGAACCCTTCGGGCAAAGGGCGCATCCCTAGTATCACGCCTGCGCATCTGGATTGGTCGCAGGCCGATCTGGTGGAATACTTCACGTCCGGCTTCACGCCGGAATACGACAGCGCGGGCGGTGAGATGGCCGAGGTCGTGCGCAACCTTGCACAACTGCCCGAGAGCGACCGCGAAGCGATTGCGGCCTATCTCAAAGCCTTGCCCGGCGGGTAACGCCGGGCGCAGCTATTGGTGCTTTACCCCAGCCCGAGCTTACGGTTACGCGCCTCGCGCAGACGCGCGAAATCGTCGCCGGCGTGATAGCTCGACCGGGTCAGCGGCGTGGCCGAAACCATCAAGAACCCCTTGCCGTAAGCCGCCTTTTCAAAGGACGCAAATTCCTCGGGCGTGACAAAACGGTCCAACGCGTGGTGCTTTGGCGTCGGCTGCAAGTATTGTCCGATGGTCAAGAAGTCGATGTCGGCGGCGCGCATGTCTTCCATCACCTGAATGACCGATTGCCGATCTTCGCCCAAACCCACCATGATGCCCGATTTGGTGAACATCGACGGGTCCAGTTCCTTCACCCGCTGAAGCAGGCGTAGGGAATGGAAGTAACGTGCGCCGGGGCGCACTTCGGGATAGAGGCCCGGTACGGTTTCAAGGTTGTGGTTGAACACATCCGGGCGGGCTTCGACAACCTTTTCAAGGGCTTCGGGGCCGCAACGGATGAAATCCGGCGTGAGAATTTCGATTGTCGTGTCGGGGCTGCGGTGACGCACGGCGCGGATGGTTTGGGCAAAATGCTCGGCCCCGCCATCTTCGATGTCGTCGCGGTCGACCGAAGTAATGACGACGTGGTTCAGCCCCAGTTTGGCAACCGCATCTGCCACGCGGCCCGGCTCAAACACATCCAGATCCTCTGGCGGCTTACCCGTAGCGATGTTGCAGAAGGTACAAGCGCGGGTACAAACCTCGCCCATGATCATCATTGTGGCGTGGCCCTGCGACCAACATTCGCCAACATTGGGGCAGCCCGCCTCTTCGCAGACCGTCGTCAACTTGTTGTCACGCATGATGCGCGCAGTCTCGGCATAGCCCTTGCCGCCGGGCGCTTTGACCCTGATCCAGCTCGGCTTTTTCGGCTGGGCGTTGTCAGGCTTGCGCGCCTTTTCGGGGTGGCGCTGTTCGGGAATCTTCAGATCGCGCATCGGGGGCCTCTGATCATTGTGTCGCCGCCTGTTTATCATAGTCCTTGGCCCGATGACCACCTACAGCATGCGCCCTCAGAACAAGGCAGCCATGCGCCAGCGACATCGGCCCATCGTCTTGATTTAGCGCATTGTTTTCTAACCCGAAAGATACGATGCAGTTGCAGCATTGCGAAAGTTGATCACGCTTCTTATATCCGCTACCAAGCCACAAAGATTCCAATTCGAGAAAGAGAGACGCGATGAAACCCGGTATCCAAGTCCCCAACGTCACCTTCAAAACGCGCGTGCGCGATGACAGCATCGAAGGCAACAACCCTTTCCGCTGGGAAGACAAAACCAGCGAAGACTTCTTCAAAGGCAAGCGCGTTGTCCTGTTCTCGCTCCCCGGTGCCTTTACACCGACATGCAGCACCTACCAGCTGCCCGGCTTTGAGAACAACTTCGCCGCATTCCAAGAGCATGGCATCGACGGCATCTACTGCCTGTCGGTCAACGACAGCTTTGTCATGAACAAATGGAAAGAGATGCAGGGCGTTGAGAACATCGACGTGATCCCTGATGGGTCGGGCGAATTCACCCGCCGCATGGGCATGTTGGTCGCCAAGGACAACCTCGGCTTTGGCGCACGCAGCTGGCGCTATGCCGCCATCGTCAACGACGGTCAGATCGAAGCATGGTTCGAAGAGCCCGGCATCAGCGACAACCACGGTGATGACCCTTACGGCGTATCCAGCCCCGAAACCGTGCTGGAATACCTCGAAAACCAGAAGAAAACCGAAGCGGCCTAAGCCCTTCCATGTGATCGGATCGGGCCGCTTGGCCCGGTCCCTTTGACCCGCTTGCGCCTAGTAATTTGCGCGCAGCCGTCCGGTCAGCCCCTCCCCCACTTCTGTTAGCGTTTTGGCCAATTGCGTCGCCCAACCGCCCGCTGGTGTGCCCGCCCGACGCACGAGCCCAATTTGCCGCGCAGGCTCCGGCCTGCCGAAACGGTGCAGGCGCAGCCCCGGTGCGGCGTCAAGCTCGGTCCGGGCGGCGATTTCGGGCATCAAGGTCATGCCAAAACCCGCCTCCACCAGCCGCGACAGGGTGGCGAGGGACGATGCCCCCGTGTGAATGCCCGCCTGCGTGCGGTCGCGCTGACAGACTTCTAGCGCCTGATCGGTTAAGCAGTGGCCATCCTCCAACAACATCAAAGGTGTACGCGCCAGATCGGTCGGATGGTTGACCATGGCCCCGGCCATACGCTCTGCCGATCCTGCGAGGAGAAAGCGGTCTTCGAACAGCGCAACTTCGGCCAATCCGGTTTCCCCCGTCGGCAGGGCCATCACGGCGGCATCAAGCGCGCCGGCCCGCAGGTCGGCCAGTAGTTGATCAGTCTGCGCCTCGCGCACCTCGACCCGCAGCGAGATGTCCTGCGCCCGGAGCGCTGCCAGCACCCCCGGCAGCAGATAAGGCGCGACAGTGGGGATAAGCCCAAGGTTCAGTGTGCCCGCCAGCCCCACCTGTTCACGGGCCGTCGCCTCCAGCAGTTTCGCGCGGCGCAGGATGTCATCAGCGCGGGTCAAAACCTCGCGACCCAGAGGCGTCAGCACCGAAGCGCGGCTCTGCCGTTCGATAAGCCGCCCGCCAAGCGACTGCTCCAAACTGCGGATCTGCACTGACAGGGCCGGTTGGGAGATGTTGCACGCCTCCGCCGCGCGGCCAAAGTTGCCCAATGTCGCCAGTGCACGGAAATATTCTAATTGTTTGAGCGTGAAGTTCATAACTTTTTCCTATCGAGTTTTTACAAAACTGCAATTGGAAATTATAGATAACCTCCGCCATTCTCCCCTCAGACAATAACCGAGGGGAACCCAAGATGAGCAAGCGTCTCACCACCACCGCCGGCGCGCCGATGCCGACCAATGACACCAGCAAAACCGCCGGAAGCCGTGGCCCGGTCTTGCTGGACGACTACCAATTGATCGAGAAGTTGGCCCATCAGAACCGCGAGCGGATCCCCGAGCGCGCTGTGCATGCCAAGGGCTGGGGCGCGGAAGGCACCTTTACCGTCACCCATAACATCAGCGACTATAGCTGTGCGGCGATCTTCTCCGAAGTGGGCAAGACCTGCGAAATCCTCTCGCGCTGGTCCACTGTGGCGGGCGAATTGGGTGCCGCCGACAGTGAGCGTGACGTGCGCGGATTCTCGGTGAAATTCTACACCGAAGAAGGCAACTGGGACGTGGTGGGCAACAACACCCCGATCTTCTTTGTCCGCGACGCCTATAAATTCCCGGACTTCATCCGCACTCAGAAACGTCACCCGCGCACCAACCTGCGCTCGCCCGAGGCGATGTTCGATTTCTGGGCGGCGCAGCCTGAATCGGTACACCAAGTCACCATCCTGATGTCCGACCGCGGCATTCCGGTGAACCCGATGCACATGCACGGCTACGGAAGCCACACCTATTCGATGTGGAACGCCAAGGGCGAGCGTCATTGGGTGAAGTTCCACTTCCGCTGCCAGCAGGAGATTCGCAACCGCTCCAATGAGGACGCGGAGAAGCTGATCGGGTCGACACGTGAGAACTTCCAAGAGGATCTGTTCAACGCCATCGAAGGCGGCGAATTCCCGAAATGGGAGCTGAATATCCAAGTCATGCCCGAGGCGGAGGCCGAAACCTGCGGCTTCAATCCCTTTGACCTGACCAAAGTCTGGCCGCATGCGGATTACCCGCTGATCCCGGTTGGTATGTTGGAGTTCAACCGCAACCCCGACAACTACTTCCAAAGCGTCGAAAACGCCGCCTATTCGCCGTCGAACAAGGTGCCCGGCATCGGTTTCTCACCCGATAAGATGTTGCAGGCACGAGTCTTTTCCTATGCCGATGCGCACCGCTACCGTCTGGGCACGCATTACGAGGCTCTGCCCGTCAACGCGCCCAAGGCGGCACCGATGCACCACTACCACAAGGACGGCTCCATGCGGTTCTTCCCCCAGCAGACCGGCCACCCAGATGCCTATTACGAGCCGAACCAATACGAAGAATCGGCCCGTCCCGACCCGTCGGTTCAGGAACCGCCGCTGCGCATTTCGGGCGATGCAGATCGCTATGTCCAAGAGGAATCGGATGCCGATTACGTCCAGCCGCGCAAGCTCTACCTTGAGGTTTTTGACCAAGGGCAGCGCGACCGTCTGCATGAGAACATGGCCGGTGCGATGGCCCCCTGCTCGCAGTCGGTGAAAGAACGCTGGTATGCGGTGCTTGAGAAAGTGCACCCAGATTATGCCGCCGGTGTGCGTAGCGCTTGTGAGAAAGACGAAGTCTCGATCTCGGTAACAGATGAGACGCCGACGACGGTCGCAGACTAAAACGATTGGGGCGGCAGGGTCTTTTCCCCTGCCGCCCCTTCTCTATCCGATCATCGGCCCACCCGGCCCTACGGTTTCGTCGTAGTGTCGCTTGAGCCGCATGAGCGCGATCCGCAGCACGATCTTGCCTGAGCGTGCCGACCACCCCAGACGCTTTTCAGTGGTCTCCAACCCTTCCAAATAGCAGCAACAGCGCAGCACCACATCTGACAGGCCGGGGCCAAGATCGGCCATCGCATCGGCCACCCGCTTGCGTGCCTCTGCAGCGGCCATGACGCCCGAATTGTCGCCCCGCCCGGTTGGTTTGGTACCGGGGGTCAGAAAATGATCCCAATTCTGCGTGATTCCGCCGCCCATCTGCGCCAATTCGAAATCTTCGCGCAGCCGCTCTCCTGCGTGCACCAGCCCATCCTCTAAAAACGGCGTGCCAGATTTGTCCCGCCGCCGCGCCAGTGCAGAGAGCGGGCTTTCCGACAGGCAATAGCGGTTGCGACGGGGTGTTGGTTCTGTATCGCCGTCCTCTTCCATTTGCGGATCACAAGACATGCCCAGAAACGCCGTTTGATCTTCGGCAAAGCCGTCGGCTGCCACCGCGCCATGATCCTCTATCATGCGCCGCAACGCGCCCCGGCCTGCGCTGGTGATGTGATAGCGTGTCACACGGCCAGTGCTGCCCGGCGCGATCCAGTCCTTCAAAGCCATCGCTTGCGCCACGGCGCTGTCGACCACAGCAGTGCGCGCGCCGGGGCCGGCATCTGTTTCCCGGACGACGACGGCCTTCTCCATGCCCTCGGCCACGGCGAGAACCGCGCCTGTTTCATGCAAACGGCGCAACACGCGCAGCGCCTCTGCGGCAAATGTATCTTCGTCCAAGAGGAGGGGGGCGGCTGTTGTATTCATTGTTGTTGTCTTTCCTGCTGGGGGGCCAGCAGTACAATCCAAGTCACGCCGCACCGCGCCGAGCCTGCGCAAAGCTGCATCCACCAGCGGATCGTCGCGCCGGGTCTCGATACGGCGAATTTGGCGCATGATCGTTGAGGCATGACAGCCAGCTTGGCGTGCCAAAGCCCGGATCGGTGCGCCGGTCTCCGTATGTGCGAGGTAATGCAGGGCCCCATGCGGCACCCATCCCGGCATAACTGTCTGTTGGGTTTGGTGATGCGCCTTCAATTGACTGCCACTTCCATTTTTGGCGGGTCCCCAAGCTGGAGAGCTATCCCCAGAGACATTCACAACCTATGGATGTTTTGGTTACCCGTTCGTTAAAATCATCGCGTTTGGCAATGATTGTTTCCAAAAGGTAAACGACGCCGGAATGCGCCGTACGCCGGGAAAGTGCACAACGCAACACCCGCAAAAGTTGTGACACACTTTCCGAGATGGGGTGATTCACCACCCGCTTACCGGAGAGTTGTGATGCAAGATCTACTGACAATGCTGCAAAAGCTTCACCGCCCGCGCCTCTTGATGCGGGCCGCACGAATTGGGTCTGAGGACTATCGACGCGGCACCCATCTGCCCCGCATCTTGGGCTTTGGGGTGCTGCCACGTCACGGTACTGCGCTGATCACGCTTATTGAAATTGAGGCGGAGCTAAACACCCAGCGCAAGGCGGCAGATGCAAGCTATAGCCTGATCCGCCATGTCGATGTGTTGATCGCCATGATTGGCGAAGCGCGTTATCTTAAGGCTGCGCAAACCCCCAGCGCCTGAAAGCCAACGCGGGGGGACCGCCCCCCGCCTGAACGCCTTAAGTAAAACTGTCAGGCTCCGCCGCTTTGCGCTCCGCAACAAAGGCATCTAGCGCCTCGCGAATGGCCGAATCCAATGCCGGCTGCTGATAATCCGCCAGCATCTTTTCCACCCGTGCAGTGGCAAGCGCCTGCGTATCCCGCGCGCCTTCGTCCGACCATGTCTCGAAGGGTTTGTAATCCAGCAGGTCCGACTTCCAGAACGCCTCACGGAAGTTTTTCTGTGTATGGGCGCAGCCAAGGTAATGCCCCCCCGGCCCGACTTCGCGAATCGCGTCCATCGCCTGCGCGTTTTCGTCAATCTCGATGCCACGGGCGAGGTGATGCAGCGTGCCCAGTTGGTCAGCATCCATCACGAATTTCTCAAAGGAGGATACAAGCCCCCCTTCCAGCCAACCGCAGGCATGCAGCATAAAGTTTACGCCCGACAAAAGCCCCATGTTCAGACTGTTCGAGGTCTCATAGGCCGCCTGCGCATCGGGCAGTTTCGAGCCGTTGAACGACCCGGCACTGCGGTACGGCAGGTTCATGCGCCGCGCCAATTGCCCAGCGCCATAGGTGATATGCGCAGCCTCTGGCGTGCCAAAGGTCGGCGCGCCACTGTTCATATCGATGGAGGTCACAAAGGCCCCCATGATCACGGGTGCACCGGGGCGCACAAGCTGGCTATAAGCGATCCCTGCCAAAGTCTCGGCCAGCACCTGCGTGAGTGTTCCTGCTACACTCACAGGTGCCATAGCCCCCCCCACAATGAAGGGCGAGATGATGCAGGCCTGATTGTTCTCGGCATAGACCTTAAGCGCGCCCATCATCACATCGTCAAAAGTCATCGGCGAGTTGATGTTGATGAGCGAGGTCATCACCGTGTTTTCCTGCACGAAGTCCTTACCAAAGAGGATCTCGCACATATCGACACTGTCCTGCGCCCGCGACGGTTCAGTCACCGAGCCCATGAACGGTTTGTCACTGAGCGTCATATGCGCGTGCAGCATATCAAGGTGGCGCTTGTTCACCGGGATGTCGGTCGGCTCGCATACCGTCCCCCCCGAGTGGTGCAGCCATTTGGACATATAGCCCAGCTTCACGAATTTCTCGAAGTCCGCCATCGTTGCATAACGGCGTCCCCCGGCGGCATCGCGCACGAAGGGCGGACCATATACGGGGGCGAGCACCAGGCTCTTCCCCCCTATCACAACATCTCGGTCCCGGTTACGCGCCACTTGGGTAATCGTTGAAGGTGCGGTGGCACAAAGCTTGCGGGCCAACCCACGCGGAATGCGCACCCGCTCCCCCTGCACATCGGCCCCCGCTTCACGCCATAGCGCCAGCGCATCAGGATTATCGGGGAAGTTCACGCCGATCTCTTCGAGCACCGTGTCGGCGTTATGCTCAATGATCTGCAGCGCCTCTTCGGTCAGCACTTCGAAGTTCGGGATGTTGCGCTCAATATAGCGCGCTGTCTCGAAGGAAACCGCTGTGCGTGCCGCGCGCCGTGCTGCACCTCCGCCACCGCGTGCCCGTCGTGCTGATTCCGCCATTGCTCTGTCCTTCTCGCAAGTCTTGCTTGTGACTAACCCATTCCCAGCGCCCCCTTCGCGCGGATAACGCCCCTCCGCGGCAAAAAGCGACATCGCGTGCCGCCACCGCGTCATTGCGGCGCATTAAACGCCTTGGGGCTGCTTCTTCGGCGCCCTTGAGGCTTGCCAGCACGCGCCCACGGGCCTAATCACACACCCATGACAGATATCACCCATGACCGCCTCCTCATCATCGACTTCGGCAGCCAGGTCACGCAGCTTATCGCGCGTCGCCTGCGGGAGCTGAATGTCTTTTGCGAAATTCACCCGTTCAACGTGGTGGACGATGCTTTCCTTAAGGAATTCGCGCCTAAGGCGGTGATCCTGTCAGGCGGCCCGTCCTCTGTGTTTGCCGAAGGCGCGCCGATGCCGCCACAGGCTGTCTTTGAATTGGGCGTGCCGATCCTTGGCATCTGCTATGGCCAGCAGGTCATGATGCACTGTCTTGGCGGTCATGTAGAGCGTGGTCACGGCACCGCCGAGTTTGGCCGGGCCTTTGTCACCCCCACCGGGCAGCAGCTTGAACTGCTCGAAGGCTGGTTCGCCACCGACCGCGAGCAGGTCTGGATGAGCCACGGCGACCACGTCAGCAAGATCGCTCCTGGGTTTGAGGTCTACGGCACCTCCCCCAATGCGCCTTTTGCCATTACCGGCGACGTATCGCGCAACTTCTACGCGGTGCAGTTCCACCCCGAAGTGCACCACACCCCCAACGGCCCGCGCCTCTATGAGAACTTCGTGCGTCTTGCGGGCTTCAAGGGCGACTGGACCATGCGCGCCTACCGTGACGAGGCGATTGCCGCCATCCGCGAACAAGTCGGCGACCAGAAGGTGATCTGCGGCCTTTCCGGTGGCGTCGACTCCTCCGTGGCCGCTGTACTGATCCACGAAGCGATCGGTGACCAACTGACTTGCGTCTTTGTCGACCACGGTCTGCTGCGCAAGGGTGAGGCCGAAGAGGTCGTCACCATGTTCCGTGACCATTACAACATGCCGTTGATCCATGCGGATGAGCAGGAGCTTTTCCTTGGTGAGCTCGACGGTGTCTCGGACCCCGAGACCAAGCGCAAGATCATCGGCAAGCTGTTCATTGACGTGTTCCAGAAACACGCCAAAGACGTGGGCGATGCGACCTTCTTGGCCCAAGGCACGCTCTACCCAGATGTCATCGAAAGCGTCAGCTTCTCCGGCGGCCCTTCGGTGACCATCAAGAGCCACCACAACGTCGGTGGTCTGCCCGAGAAGATGGGCCTCAAACTGGTTGAGCCGCTGCGTGAGCTTTTCAAAGACGAAGTGCGCGAGCTGGGCCGTGAGTTGGGCCTGCCGCCGTCGTTCATTGGCCGCCACCCCTTCCCCGGTCCGGGTCTTGCGATCCGCTGCCCCGGTGAGATCACCCGCGAGAAGCTGGCGATCCTGCGCGAAGCCGATGCCGTCTATATCGACCAGATCCGCCGCCACGGCCTCTATGACGAAATCTGGCAAGCCTTCGTGGCGATCCTGCCCGTGCGCACCGTGGGCGTCATGGGCGACGGCCGCACCTATGACTTCGCCTGCGCCCTGCGTGCGGTGACCTCAGTGGACGGGATGACAGCGGACTACTACCCGTTCACCCATGACTTCCTTGGTGAAACCGCCACGCGGATCATCAACGAAGTGCCGGGCATCAACCGCGTCACCTATGACATCACTTCGAAACCTCCGGGCACCATCGAGTGGGAATAAACATGAGGGTGGCCCTAACCGGCCACCTTCGCTGCGCCACCCCGGCCCAAGCGGACCGGGTGCGCGCGGGACTTGACGCGCATCTGCGTCTCACCCGTGCCGAGCCGGGATGTCTACGCTTTGACGTGACCCCCACCGATGATCCACTTGTCTGGCAAGTCTCGGAACTCTTTACCAACCGCGCTGCCTTTGATGCCCACCAAGTCCGCGCTGCGGCTTCAGACTGGGCCACACTTACCACCGGGATCACACGCGACTATCAGATCACGAGCCTGGCATGACCCCGACCTTCCGCGCCGCCCTTTGGATGATTGGTTCCATCGGCTCCTTCTCGACCATGGCGGTGGCGGGGCGTGAGCTTTCGGCGCGGTTCGATACGTTTGAGGTGATGCTCTACCGCAGTGTAATCGGCGTGATCATCGTCGTTACACTTGCCGGGGCCACCGGGGCATGGCGGCAGATCAACACCCGCAACTTTGGCGCACAACTGCTGCGCAATCTTGCGCATTTCACCGGGCAGAACCTGTGGTTCCTCGCCGTATCCCTGATCCCGCTCGCGCAGGTTTTCGCGCTTGAGTTCACCTCACCGCTTTGGGTCATCGTTCTGTCGATCTTTCTGCTCGGCGAACGGTTGACTGCCACGCGGGCGCTAGCGGCCGTTTTGGGGTTCATCGGCATCTTGATCGTCGCACGCCCTGATATCGGCAATCTTAACACCGGCATTCTGGCCGCGGCGGGCTGTGCCGTTTTCTTTGCGCTGACCAATGTGCTGACCAAACGACTGACGCGCACCCAAGGGATCACCACGATCTTGTTCTACCTCACCACGCTGCAACTTATTTTCGGCCTGATCTCTGCTGGCTACGACGGCGATATCGCTTTGCCCACGGCAGACACGGCACCCTTTCTGTTGCTTGTCGGTGCCTGCGGTCTGCTGGCCCATTACTGCCTGACCAACGCGCTTAGCCTTGCACCGGCAACCGTGGTGGTGCCGATTGATTTTGTCCGGCTTCCGGCCATCGCCGTGGTCGGTATGCTGCTCTATGGAGAGGTGTTGGATGTCTGGGTGTTCATCGGCGCCGGTATCATCTTTGCGGGCAACTATCTGAACCTCTGGTTCGAGACCCGCAAACCACACATTTGGTAATTTTGTCTCAGATATCAGCCTGACCTTAGGTCAGGAATTGACGCAAACGGCAGCAATCCGCTTAGATCATTTCAACTCGCGCCGGGGAGGTTCGGCGCAGCATCTTGGGAGAGAAACATGAAGTCACATTTCTTGGCAATTCCGGCGCTTCTGGCGTCGACCGCCGCCGTTCATGCAGGCGGTATTGACCGCTCTGGTCAGTCCATCAACGCTCTGTTTGAAAGCGGGCGTTACGCGGAGTTCAGCTTTGGGCATATCTCGCCCGATACATCTGGCACTTCGGTGGCCGGGCTCGGCAGCCGGAATTCGGGCAACGCGACCGAAGACTACATGCAGTTCGGTGCTGCTTATAAAGCCGACATTAACGACAAGCTGTCCTATGCAATCATCTATGACCAACCCTTTGGCGCGGACATCGATTATCCAACAGGCACCGGATACTACGCCGCAGGCGCGCAGGCTGATCTTGATGCGCACGCTCTGACCGGCCTGCTACGCTACCGGATGAACGACAACTTCAGCGTTCACGGCGGTCTGCGTGTGCAAACCATCGAAGCCACAGCGGCTGTCCCCTTCGTCGGCGGCTATACGGTTGATGGTGAGCGCGACACAGGCGTCGGCTATGTCGCTGGTGTCGCCTATGAACGTCCCGACATCGCCATGCGCGTGGCGCTGACCTATAACTCCAAGATCGAACATGACGTCGACACGACCGAGTTCGGCGCAGCGATGAGCACGACCGAAATCGAAACACCTCAGTCGGTGAACCTCGACTTCCAGACCGGTATCGCTGCTGACACGCTTCTGTTCGGTGGCATCCGCTGGGTTGATTGGTCGTCCTTCGATATTTCTCCGGCTGCCTATGCTAGCGCCACGGGCGGGGCCTCCCTCGTGAGCTATGAGAACGACGTGTTCACCTACTCGCTGGGTGTGGGCCGTCGTCTGAATGACAACTGGTCGGTCTCTGCCTCCGTCGGCTATGAGAAGTCCGAAGGCGGCTTTGCCTCGAACCTCGGCCCGACCGATGGCAACAAGAGCCTCGCACTGGCCGCTGTCTATACCCGCGACAATATGAAGATCACCACCGGCGTGCGTTACGTCAACATCGGTGACGCGCAGACCGCGATCCCGGGCTTTGCCCCGGCAGCGGACTTCGAAGACAACGATGCCGTGGCCTTTGGTGTCAAAGTGGGCTTCACCTTCTAATCCACTTTAGAAACCTCGTAGATATCACGCCGCCCGAAACCTTTCGGGCGGCGTTTTTCATGCTTGCGCATCTTTCGGGTCGTCCGCGCCGCGCCAAACGCCTAAACCCCTGCCATGATCACACAAAAAACCATCCCCCCGCGCGCTTGGATTGAAATGGGCTTTCTTGCCCTCCTCTGGGGCGCGTCCTTTCTAGCCGTGCGTGTAGCACTTGATGAGATCGGCCCGCTCACTTCGGTCGCGCATCGGGTGTTTTGGGCGATGCTGGTGCTTTGGGCTGCGGTCGCCGTCATGCGCTTGCCCCTGCCACGTGAGCCGCGCATTTGGGCGGCGTTCCTGCTGATGGGACTTTTGAACAACGTGATCCCCTTCTCGCTGATGGCTTGGGGGCAATTGCACATCCCCTCAGGGCTGACGTCGATCATCAACGCAGCCACGGCGATCTTTGGCGTGGTAGCCGCGGCGATCTTTCTGGCAGATGAGCGTATTACCCCTCGTAAGGCTGTCGGCGTCTGCCTCGGCTTTGCCGGGGTCAGCACCGCCATCGGTTTGGAAAACCTCACGAATTTCGACCTCGGCAGCCTTGCGCAACTGGCCGTGCTGGGTGGGGCGATGTCCTATGCTATGGCCGGGGTCTGCGCGCGTAAATTCCTGCCCGGTCAGCCGCCGCAACTGGCCGCCGCGGGGATGCTGACCGGGGCCACGTTGATCATGCTGCCGCTGGCATGGGCCGTCGAAGGGCCGCTGACGCTCGATCTTGCCCCGACCACGCTCATGGCCATCGCCTATTACGCGCTGGCCGCCACGGCGCTGGCCTATTTGCTATATTACCGCGTGCTGGCCATGGCGGGCAGCAGCAACCTGATGCTGGTGACGCTGCTGGTTGCACCCGTGGCAATCTTGCTCGGCGCATGGCTGCGCGATGAAACCCTGCGCCCTGCCGCCTACATCGGCTTTGCCCTTCTGGCGCTTGGGCTTTTGGTGCTCGATGGCCGCATCTGGCGTCTTGTCAAACACTGGGGTAATCAGGGGAAACGAAGCACTTAACCTTGGTGATACATGCTCTACCCCACGGCTGACGACTGGCGCGCGGCCCCGCGCCGCAAAGTTCTGATCTTTGGCATGTCGGGCTTGGGCAAGACCCATCTGTCCAGCCTGCTGCGCGCCAGCGGGGATTGGTTTCACTACTCCATCGATTACCGCATCGGCACCCGCTATCTGGGCGAACTCATCGCCGACAACGCCAAGGCCGAGGCGATGAAAGTGCCGTTTCTGCGTGATCTGTTGCTTAGTGACAGTATCTACATCGGGTCAAACATCACCTTCGACAATCTATCGCCCGTTGCCACGTGGCTCGGCAAACCCGGCGATCCGGCGCGCGGTGGGCTGCCCATGGCGGACTATGCAACGCGCCAAGAGGCGTTCCGCCGGGCCGAGATCAGCGCGCTGCAAGACACCGCCTATTTCGCCAACCGCGCCGAGCAGCTTTATGGCTATCCGCATTTCATCTGCGACACCGGCGGCTCGATCTGCGAATGGGTCGATCCCGAAGACCCGAACGACCCGCTGTTGCAGCAATTGGCCGACGAATGTCTGCTGGTCTGGATCAAAGGCGACGAGGCCCATACCGAAGAACTGATCCGCCGCTTCGACAAAGCCCCCAAGCCAATGGCCTACCAGCCCGCATTCCTCGCCCGTGCATGGGCCGACTATCTCGCCGAAAAGAACATCACCGAAGACGCGGTGAACCCCGATGATTTCATCCGCTGGACCTATGCCGCCGCGCTGTCTCACCGCCAACCGCGCTATGCTGCCATGTCGAAATGGGGTGTCACGATCACCCCTGCCGACATCGACGCGCTGAAAGCTCCCGAAGACTTTACCGATCTTATCGCCCGCCACCTGCCAGCGGGTGGTTGAACCCACCCCGCCCAAGATTACCTGACTGCTCTGGCTATCCTTGAAAGACCTGTCTCATGCCCATCAAGATCCCCTCCCGCCTGCCCGCCTTTGACGTTCTGCGTAACGAAGGGGTCATGGTGCTGGACGAGGAGCTGGCATCGCGGCAAGACATCCGGCCTCTGCGCATTGCCCTGCTCAACCTGATGCCCAAGAAAATCCAGACCGAGAACCAGTTTGCCCGCCTCATCGGCGCGACGCCCCTGCAGATTGAGCTGAGCCTGATCCGCATGTCCGACCACCAAGCCCGCAACACGGCAGCGGAACATATGGAGAGCTTTTACCGCCCCTTTGAGGAGATGAAGGCCGAGAAATTCGACGGTCTGATCATCACCGGCGCGCCGATTGAGCATCTTGAGTTTGACGAGGTGACCTATTGGGACGAACTGGGCGAGGTGATGGAATGGACGCAGACCAACGTCCACTCCACCTTCGGCGTTTGCTGGGGCGGCATGGCGATGATCAACCATTTTCATGGGGTCAAAAAACACATGCTCAGCGAGAAGGCCTTCGGCTGCTTCCGTCACCGCAACCTTGCGCCCGCATCGCCCTATCTGCGCGGGTTTTCGGATGATTGCACCGTGCCCGTCTCTCGCTGGACCGAGATGCGCCAAGACGAGGTGAACGCGCACCCCGGTCTCACTACACTTTTGGGAAGTGATGAGGTTGGCCCCTGCCTGATCGAAGACCCGGCGCATCGCGCGCTCTATGTCTTTAACCACTTTGAATATGACCGCGACACGCTGAAACAAGAGTATGACCGCGACGTGGAAAGCGGCGTGCCGATCAACGTGCCTTGCAACTACTACCCCGAGGATGACCCATCGCGCACCCCGGTGAACCGCTGGCGCAGCCACGCGCATTTGCTTTATGGCAATTGGATCAACGAGATATACCAGACCACCCCTTTCGATATGAATGAGATTGGCCATTAAACTGTTGCTCGTCCTTCTGCTTGGGTTGGCCCTGCTGGTGGCGCTTGTCCAATGGCGCGCCGCGCGGCATGAGGCCCGCGCCGAAGCCAGCCATCCGCCCGAGGGCGAGATCATTGATGTGGATGGCCTGCCGGTCCATGCCAAAGTGATTGGCAACGGCCCCGATCTGGTGCTGATCCATGGCGCCAGCGGCAACCTGCGTGATTTTACCTTCGACTTTGCGCAACGGCTTAGCGACCGCTACCGCGTCATCATGTTCGACCGCCCCGGCATGGGCTATACCGCCCGCCTGCCCGGCGCGCGCGGCGCGTGGAACCCGCGGGGTGAGTCGCCACAAGAGCAGGCCGCTTTGCTGCAAAAGGCTGCCGATAAACTGGGCGTCGAGTCTCCCATCGTATTGGGCCATTCCTTTGGCGGCGCCGTGGCACTGGCATGGGGGGTGCAGCGCCCAAAGGACACCGCCGCGCTGGTGCTGGTCTCAGCGGTGTCAGAGCCTTGGCCGGGTGGGCTGGGCTGGATCTATAACCTGAGCGCATCCCGCCTTGGCGGCGCGCTCTTTATTCCCACCGTCACGGCCTTTGTCCCCGACAGTGTGGTGCAAAGCAGCATCGAATCCATCTTTGCCCCGCAACCCGCGCCCGAAGGATATGCCGATCACATCGGCACCGGGCTGACCTTGCGGCGCAGCGCCAGCCGCGCCAATGCCCAGCAAGTTCACCAACTGCGCCCACATGTGGTTGAATTGGCAGCGCAATATGACCGTCTGACCATGCCGGTCGAGATCATCCATGGCGATGCAGATACCATCGTCCCAATGCATATCCACGCCGAAGAACTGATCAACGACATCCCTAACGGGGCACTGACCCGGCTGCCCGGCATGGGCCATATGCCCCAACACACCGCGCCGCAGGCGGTCGTGGATGCCATTGACCGCGCCGCCGCCCGTGCGGGTTTGCGTTAATCGCCTTAACATCCCATATTGAAACAAGAACACCCGCAAGGAGCGCCCATGGACCTGCCCTTTGACGGCGCGATCAGCGCCTTTTTCGAGAATGACGCCCCCGAGGACATCCGCCAATCGATTCAGCGGGCCGACAAGGACGACATCCTTTCGCCCAGCTACCCGCACGACGAGCGCCTGTCGCGCAAGAGCTATGAGCGCGACTATGAACGGCTCCAGATCGAAATGGTCAAACTGCAGTCTTGGGTGCGCGAGACCGGCCAGCGGGTGGTCATGGTGTTTGAAGGGCGCGATGCGGCGGGCAAGGGCGGCACGATCCGCCGCATGCGAGAGAACCTCAACCCCCGTGCAGCGCGCGTCGTCGCCCTGTCAAAACCCACCGAGACGGAACAGGGCGAGTGGTATTTTCAACGGTATATTAAACACTTGCCCACTGCGGGCGAGATGGTCTTCTATGACCGCTCTTGGTACAACCGCGGCGTTGTGGAAAAGGTCTTTGGCTTTTGCACCCCCGAACAGCGCGCGCATTTCTTTGAGCAGGTCACCCCGTTTGAACAGATGCTCGCCGAAGACGGCATCCACCTGATTAAATTCTGGCTGAACGTCGGACGTGCCGAGCAGTTGCGCCGCATGCTGTCGCGCGAATCTGATCCGTTGAAACAGTGGAAACTCAGCCCCATTGACGTGAAAGGCCTCTCGAAATGGGAGGAGTACTCGACCGCCATCAGCGAGACCCTGTCGCGCAGCCATACACCCGAAACCCCTTGGACCGTGATCCGCTCTGACGACAAACGCCGCGCGCGGCTGGCCGCGATGCGCCATCTGCTGAACCGCTTCGACTATCCCCAGAAAGACGCCAAGGCGATCGGCAAAATCGACGACGACATCTGCGGCGGGCCGGACATCTGGGATGCCTAAGCGCGGCTATCATCACGGCAACTTGCGCCAAGCCTTGATTGATGCGGCACTTGAGTTGATCGAGCAGCGCGGCCCCACGGGGTTCACCCTGTCCGAGGCCGCCCGACGCGCGGGCGTCACCCCTGCCGCCGTTTACCGCCACTTCGAAGGCCGCGAAGACCTGATCGCCGAGGCCGCGCAGATCGGAA
>Ga0209345_10000085_pt1 | contig 134887 bp, 122 predicted proteins | sample Cruoilmetagenom7_FD_187294 | JGI IMG/M metagenome (GOLD analysis project Ga0209345, IMG submission 187294) | Oil polluted marine microbial communities from Coal Oil Point, Santa Barbara, California, USA - Sample 7 (SPAdes) (version 2) | ecosystem: Environmental > Aquatic > Marine > Oil seeps ... | reverse complement strand
TTATCTGGCCGTGGTTCTGGACCTGCATTCACGGCGGGTCATAGGCTGGGCTGTCAGCAATCGAATGAAACGCGATCTGGCGACCCGGGCACTGAACATGGCCATAGCCCTGCGCAGGCCACCCAAAGGTTGCAGCCACCACTCAGATCGCGGCAGTCAGTATTGCTCGCATGACTACCAGAAAATCCCGCGTCAGCATGGCTTCAAGGTAACGATGAGTGGCAAGGGCAATTGTCATGACAACGCTGCGATGGAAACCTTCTTCAAAACCATTAAAGCAGAACTGATCTGGCGGCACCCGTGGCATACGCGCCGTTCTGTTGAACTGGCAATCTTCGAGTACATTAATGGCTTTTATAACCCGCGCCGCAGACACTCTGCATTAGGTTGGAAAAGCCCCTTGGCTTGCAAAAGAAAGGCCGCCAAAATGAGTAACCGGAGCGGCACTAAAGCGTGACAGGTCCACTCTCTTCAATTTGGAGTTCTTCATATAGACGTTCCTCACCATAGGTTTCAATCGTTTGCTCCATAAACTCTTCGACTATTATTTCATAGTTTTCAGATAAAACGGTACTTTGAGAATCGAGGTTTGAAACTAGCGTTAGCCCACTAGGCGGACAATCCAGAATCTGTAAATCGACATCTGGACGATATTTTCTTAATATTGGTACAAGTTTCCAGACATCACCCGTCCACCCCCAAGTTCGAACATGGTCCCACACCCTTTCTGCAGCCACAGCCGAAATAGGAATGCAGTCATGCAACACAATTGTACTTTGATTTGTGCAAAATTTTTCTGTGTTAATAAAGTCGCGAAGTAAAAACTCAAACAGGTGCATTCCGTCGAGAAATGCTAAGTCAATTCTAGGAGAATAGTGTCCAAGGCGGCCAGATTCAAAAAATTCATCACTTGTCATCTGGAATAAGTGGAGTTCTTTTTTTCCCGCGTAGACGTCAGTATCTAACTTAAACTTAGGATCAATGGCAATCGAATTGGCTGTAGCGACCTTTAGACTACCGCCTCTAAGAGTTCCGATTTCTAAATACCATTCAGGTTGAATTTTTTTGTGAAGCTCGGCCAAATAGTCCTTATATCCAATACCTTTTAAAGGTGGGTACAGTCGTGGATTGATCGGCTTTGTAGCAGGTTTTTTATCAGTATCGGCACCATCAGGATTAGATTGCATCTTTTTCACTCCAAAACGAATTTGTTGTTATTCCAAACTTATCCCTATTTCTCAAAACCTCCAGCCGAAACTTAGTAAGCGTTCGGCGTCTACGTTTCGGGGCTGTAAATCAAAAGCAATTGTTCGTCGAGCCTGTTTATTTTGTGGTCAGCGATGCGCTCCAGAACCCATGTAAGCAATGCCTGTGGATCAACCCTGTTCAACTTGGCGGTTTCGATCAGAGTGAAGGCGATAGCCATGAAACCGCCGCCGCGTTCTGATCCCGCGAATATCCAGTTTTTGCGGCCTATGGCGATTGATTTCATGGCACGTTCGGCAGACTGTTCTGCATTACTGGACTGGTTCGCCGCTCAGCTTAGATGCATTTGTTTTTATGACGCTTTTTGTATCGTGGGCGTCTCAAGGCGCTATGTGCGGTCTGCGAGTGTTCTTGTAATAGCAGTATCTGCGCTAATCAACTAACCGAGCTGGCCAAGGTTCTGGAGGTTGAAACCAGAGACAGTGAGTGAACCTATAGGAAACCATCAACCCCTTCTCTAATTAGCACTTTAGAGCGGATGCGAAATCATGCGCAAATACAATGCAGAAAACGAGCGGGCAAAACGACGCTACGATCTAGCTTTGCATCGTTCGATTTGGCTGCGACTATGGGATAGCATCAATATTCCAGCCATCGTGATGGTGGCGACAGACCCGTATTCACGTGTCAGCCTACCAGGATCTACGCCTTGATTTGACCAAAAAAAGTGGGTAATTGGAGGCAATTGTTTTCAATTGAGAGCCGCCGGCTTAAGTTTTTATTAGAGGTAGTCCATTGGCAGTTCATGACCGCACGCATCTCATCGTGCAGCGACAAACTTTGGACTGGGCAGGCCCAAATTACAGTAACCGGGCTGCGGCAGAGGAATTTGAAGCATCGCGCAAGGGCGAGAGAAATCATCCCCTCGAGGTTGCACCCACACCCGAAATGGCGGCCGCACAGACCCGCGAAGCCGCAGAAAAAGAGAGCCGAATAAGCCAAACAGAAGAACTTTTAGATTTTTGGGATTCGATTTCATCCGTTTCTTTTGCACATTGTCGCCGCCGGTTGAAAGAGATTGCGCACTCGTCTTGGGCTCAAGTTCTCGACTGCGACCACATTTATTTCGATTGGACGGATACAGAGCTGCTGCGGTACACGTCTGACGCGGGCTGCGTTCTGCTTTTTACCGATGATGATGACTGGTTTGCACCCGATATTTTTCGCAGATTAGAGGCCGAAAAACTTAAGAAACAATCCGGTTGGCTTTGGAATCGGTCGCGTTACGATGGCACCCTCCTGATTTCGCCGCTGGGGGATCCGATTTTTGCCTTTACCAACAATTATGCGCTGCTGGGTGACACTCTGAATGGCACGACGCAGTTGAACGACGTCATGCAGCATATCGAAGCCGACGGTTGGATCACCACCGAAAAGATACAGGTTGCCATGATGGACGGGGCCTGCCTCTCGGTCACCAACAAGACTCCCTGCTCGCTGACCACATTGCAAAGGGCCGCGCGAGATGCCACCCAAAGGACGGCATTGATCGAAGATATAAAACGCTACGCTGCGACCAATTTGGTTGTAGATCCCGCGCTGGAATGGGCCGTTCCCTTCATGAAAGGAACCAAATCTCTTTTTATTGAGGTCCGAGACAACCTGCGCATTTGAATGGCTCGATGCTGCGCCCCCGACAGGCAAGGACCTCGAACTGGAGATCACCTGCTATAAGCTAGGCCGATATTGACAGGTGGGCTTGCAAGCCGACCTCTCTGCATCAACGGCTAATCTGTTGCTAAGGCTGGGCAATCCCGTATCATTAGGCAATAGGCCACCTCCGAAACAGAAAAAACAAGAGCGGGGGGAAGTTTTTCGGGCACGAGTAGTTTTACTTGTTGCAATGACCAAAATATTGTCAATGGAGTTGTCGAATAGATGCATCCTTATAAAGATTTAGATAAATCCGCTTACTGGAAAACAGGCGTATCCGATGTGTCAGCATTGGAGTTTTCCAACATTTTTCAGCCTAAGATATCGATAGCAAAGGACACTAAGATTGCTGCCGCTGGAAGCTGTTTTGCCCAACATATAGGACGGCAATTCAAGAAACGGGGTTACGACTTCCTTGACAAAGAGAAGGCCCCCCCAATGCTGGACAGGCGAGATTATAACCGTTTCGGATTTGACATCTATTCAGCCCGATACGGCAACGTTTATTCAATGCGCCAAATGGTCCAACTGCTTCAGCGCGCGCGTGATGAGATTATTCCTGTCGAACGACCGTGGCAAGAAAACGGACGATGGTTCGACCCGTTTCGCCCTGCAATTCAGTCAGGCGGCTTCATTTCGGACGAAGAACTTGAGGCAGATGTAGCTTACCATCTGTCGCGTGTTGTGTCCTTGATAGATGATGCCGATCTATTTGTTTTTACTTTTGGTTTGACTGAAAGCTGGATGGTTAAGGCAGATGGAATAACGCTTCCAACATGCCCTGGGACAAATGCCGGAGTGTTTGATGCGGACAAGTATGCCTTCGTAAACTTTACGTTCAACGATGTATTAGAGGACGCTGAGAAATTCATTTCGATCTGCCGTGAACACAATCCAAATATGCAGTTTCTGTTCACAGTGTCACCTGTCCCATTGACTGCGACAGCTTCGGGTCGCCATGTGCTCCCTGCATCCGTGTACTCGAAGTCTGTTCTAAGAGCTGTGTGTGGCGAATTGGAGCAAAGGTACTCGTTTGTCGACTACTTTCCATCATATGAATTGGTGGCGTCGCACCCCATGCGCGCAATGTTTTTTCAGCCAAACTTGCGGGGTGTTTCACCGATTGGTGTGGCGCATGTGATGAACGCATTTTTCGACGCACATGGCTCTCATGAGGTTGAGGCCATTTTGAAACCTGAGGAAGCCGCTTTGCCAAATGAAATTGATTTGGTTTGTGAGGAAGAAGTTCTGGAGGCGAATGTGCAATGACCAAAGTTTGGCTGATTGGTTCTTCGCACACCGCCGCAATTCTCCGTGCTCAAAATGACTTTCATTCGGAACGCGATGATTTGGATGCAGTTCTTCTGGGCCCCTCAACTGTGGTTCAAAAAAAGTTTCACAAAATCAAAAACGGTAACGTTGAGTTCACGAATGAAGGTTACCAGAAAAATTCTGTGCGGTTTAGGAAAAGTATTAATGCTGGAAAAGCTGACACGGTGGGAGTCTATTTAGGGGATACAATTCGAATTCTTTTTCTGTCCAGCTCTTATTGGCAATCTCATGAACCATCGATAATTGCCACGGGAGATAGAGCTCCTGTACCAGATTCAACTATCCGGGCGTTTATTGAATCTGACAGCCGGGCAGTATGTGAATTTCTATCTGATTTGAAAGATCTAGGAAAACGGGTGTATTGGATCACCTATCCTGCAATTAAGAGCAACCACCATATGTTTGAAGAAGGGGTGAGAAAAGAAGTGGCAAAGTATATTGATGGTCTCTTTATCGAACACATGACGAACGTTCTTAGCGCTAAAGGCATTTCGACTATTGGCAGGCCGAGAGAGTCTTTGACACAAGAGGGTTTTCTAAAAGAGAAGTACTCGCAGGATATCACGTCCGAGGGCAATATTGATAAGCTTCATGCAAATAGCCAATACGGAGAATTAATGCGAAATGAAATTAGACTTGCCACAAGAGCAGGCAGGTAATGGCGCTGCGCCACGCACGAATGCCGGCAATACCAAAACTGGGCCGCAGTGTTGATATCTTCGCCCAATGTCTGCTTCTCCAATTGGGTGTTTAGGCCGAGCTCTTTTTCCTTTTCAATTTATGGGTCATGGTCAGAGCAGGTCAAAACCATTAAGATGAGCCTGAACTAGGTGTAAAAATGACGATTTATTGCGTGCCCCTATATATATATCCCGGTAAACGAGCCTCCCCGTCCCCCCCTTTCCGATCCTGCTTCCGCTGCACTTGAACCGGACGGGTCCACTATCTTGACGCGCTGGTATGTGATCTTTCACTAGCGTTGTGTTGCATTCAACATGGTGATGTGCAACTCTCAACTTACTGACAACATAAGGCATCTGAAGGGTTCAGGTGTAGTTGATGAAAGTGTGATGATACGAACCTAGAACAGAGTAGAGCGCTTCGTTTACACCGAAGATGTCGGGAGTTCGAGCCTCTCACCACCCTCCATTCCCTTTATTATTGTGCGAGCAGGCCATGGCCGACAAATACCCCGAAATATTTGTACTGCGCCACGGTCAAACCGAATGGAATCAGATTGCCCGGTTTCAAGGTCGCAAAGATTCTGCACTGACCGGCAAGGGGCGGGAGCAGGCCAAGGCGCAAGGGGAACTGTTGACCAAGGCAATTGCTGCTCGTGATGGCGTAATGGCTTACTGCAGCCCACAGGGGCGCGCCGCAAAGACCGCCGCAATCGCGCTTGGGCCTTTGGGTTTGGCAGCCAAAGAGGACACACGCCTGTGTGAGATATCCTTTGGTGAATGGGAGGGGTTAACTTTTGATCAAATCGGTGCTGGCTGGCCCGAACATACTAAAGACGCGGATATGAATGGTTTTGAGTGGCAATTCCATGCACCTGGCGGTGAAAGTTTTGAGGCGATGCGGCAACGCATTGAGGATTTTTTGGCTCACTTGAGTGCGCCCAGCATCATTGTCACCCACGGCATAACCTCACGGATATTGCGCGGGGTCTGGCTGGGGCAGGGGAACAGCGATCTTGGGGCTGTGATGGGTGGGCAGGGCTGTGTTTATCACATGCGGGATGGTCAACAAACCAAGCTGGGCGACTAATGCCGCAGGCAGAAAAAACTATTTTGCTAAAACCCACCGGAACCGCTTGACGCGTATCGCCCATAGCCCTAGAACGCCCAAACAGATCATTGATAAGATGTTTTGTTAAAGTGCGCGGTTGTAGCTCAGTTGGTTAGAGTACCGGCCTGTCACGCCGGGGGTCGCGGGTTCGAGTCCCGTCAACCGCGCCACTTATCCCCCTTAAGGACTGAGAGACCCGATATGTCATGGCTTGATAAAATCCCGATGCAGACTCTGGTTATAGCCGCGATTTTTCTGGGGCTATCACCTTTTGTACCTGAGCCGCATCTTTGGCAGAAACTAAAAATGTTGGTTGCTGGGGATTTGGTAAAGCCGCTGGATATGTTCGATATGCTATTTCACGGCGCGCCAACCTTGCTGTTGATCGCCAAGATTGCACGCAAAAGCAAAAATGCTGGTAAGGAATAGGCATGTGGGCATTGTTGGAACAACTGCCTCTGTCCTATGCGTTGATTGCAGCGGCCACATTGGGGTTGGCACCATTCTTGCCGGAACCGCACATTTGGGAAAAAATCAAAATGATCAAAGCGGGCACATTAAAACGTCCGATTGATGTATTTGATTTCTTGCTGCATGCCGTGCCGTTTGTGGTGCTGTTGGCAAAACTTGCGCAGATCGCAATCGGTTGAGGCCGAGGCAAATATTTTGAAAATATTTGGGAAAATCCTATAGAAGGATTTTACTTCGCCAACGCCGCCAAAATCCGTGCCCAGCTGCGGGTGCCTTTGTGAAAACTCTCCATGTCGTATTTTTCATTCGGCGAATGGATCGCGTCATCGTCCTTGCCAAAGCCGATCAACATTGCGTCCATACCCAAAATTTTCTTGAAAAACCCGGCAATCGGGATCGAGCCGCCGCACCCAGTGTAGGCCCCAGCCTGCGGCCATTCATCCGTTAACGCTTGGCGAGATTTCTCGAACACCGGATTGTCCGTCGACATTTGCGAAGCCGGTGCGCCGCGGTTGGAGGTGAAATCGACGGTGAAATCTTTGGGCAGGCGTTCGTTGACATAGCGCACAAAGGCCGCGTGAATTTTTTCAGGATCCTGTTGGCCGACCAGCCGAAAGCTGAGTTTGGCATGGGCGTCGGCAGGCAGAACAGTTTTGAACCCATCCCCAGTATAGCCGCCCCAAATGCCGTTTATCTCGCAAGTCGGGCGCGACCAGATCATTTCAAGCGGGGTACGGTCCTGCTCGCCAGCGGGCACGGACAGGCCGACATCGCCAAGGAACGTGGCGTGATCAAAGGCAAGGTTTTGCCACTGGCTGCGCATTTCATCTGACAGTTCAGGCACGTCATCATAAAACCCCTCCAGCGTGATGTGTCCTGTTTCGTCGTGCAGACCAGCGACGATGCCGGACAACACATGGATCGGATTGCCTGCCAACCCACCGTACATGCCCGAATGCAAATCACGCGACGCGCCATGCACGCTGAATTCTTCGGTTAACATGCCGCGCAATTGGGTGGTGATGGCGGGGACCTTGCTCTCAAACAGCCCTGTGTCGCAAATCAAAGCAACGTCAGCCGTCAGCTCAGCTGCATTTTCCTGCATGAAAGGCACCAATGATGGCGAACCGGATTCCTCTTCGCCCTCAAAGAAGATCGAGACCTTGATTGGTAATGCGCCGTGAACTTGCACCCACGCGCGGCACGCCTCAACGAAGGTCATCAGCTGGCCCTTGTCATCACTTGACCCACGGCCTCGTATAACCACACCCTTGTCGGTGTCTTCCAAGGCGGGCTCAAACGGTGGGGTGTCCCACAAATCAAGCGGGTCAACAGGTTGTACGTCATAGTGTCCGTAAAACATTACATGGGTGCCGGGGCCTTCGGCATGCCCCATGACCATCGGATGCCCCGATGTCGGCCGCTTGCTGGCGTCAAAGCCGATGCTTTTTAGATCCTCTACCAGCCAATCGGCTGCACGGTCACAATCTGCCACAAAGACCGGATCGGTAGAAATGGACGGGATGCGCAACAAATCCAACAGTCGATCTGTGGCTTGTGGCAGGTTTTCGTCAATTTTTGCAAGGACGGCATCAAGGGTCATTGGGGGGCTCCGGTGATTGGATTTTTTGCGAGCCTATCAGGCGATGACCGCTTGTCCATGGGGTCTGGTCAGTTGGCCAGTTGCACGGTAAGATTTCGCCGAGTAGGGGAGAATTTCATGAGACTACTTTTGGCGACAGCAGCCCTGATTGCAATGGGCACCACTTCGGCCTTTGGTGCGTTGGATGCGTTGGATGGAAAGTCAGCAAAGAAAATGCTGTTTTCCCATAAAGGGTCTGAATTCGTGATCATTCCACAGGATTTTATGAGGGATGCCGATATTGCGACCTTAGATTTTATGGCCAGCAGCAAAGAGTTCAAAACGGTGCTGTATTACGCGGCGATTGCGACATCTCCTGATGACGGGCTTGTGCACAAGGCAACAGTGGCAACATCAGACCATCACACCATCGAGGCCGCTGAATGGGCTGCACTTGAGGAATGTAACCGGCTGCGCGGTGGGGCAGTGGGATGCGTTGTGGTGGCACATATCTTGCCCAGGAAATACGCAGCCCAGCCGTTTCAATTGTCTGCCAGCGCGACAACGGCTTTCAAAAAATCCTATTTGCGCGGCAAAGGGCCCAAAGCCATGGCGGTCTCCCCAAGTCAGGGCAGCTTTGCCATTTCCAAAGGCGATAGGGCCATGGATGCAGCGCTTGCCGCCTGTGCAACCGATGGTGCCAAGGACTGCCAGATTGTTGTTCAGGATTGAATCCTACGGCAGCGGCATTTTGTAGCCTGTTCTCAGAAATCGTAGGCGGATAGTATGCTCTAAGGACAGGCTCGGCGGTGATTCTATACCGCTGACATCTAGGAGCTGAACATTGGATTACACTGCCAAACTGGACGAAAACCTGCAACGATTGCATGACGAGGGGCGTTACCGGACGTTCATTGATATTGAACGACGTAAAGGTGCGTTCCCTCACGCGATCTGGCGGCGTCCCGATGGGCAGGAACAGCCTATCACAGTTTGGTGTGGCAATGATTATTTGGGCATGGGCCAGCATCCGCATGTTTTGGAAGCGATGCACGAAGCGCTGAATGCCACCGGAGCTGGGTCTGGCGGCACGCGCAACATTTCCGGCACCACGGTTTATCACAAACAGCTCGAGACCGAGCTGGCTGATCTGCACCAAAAAGAGGCCGCACTGATTTTCACCTCGGCCTATATTGCCAATGACGCCACCCTTTCGACCCTGCCACGCCTCTTCCCGGGCCTGGTTATCCTATCGGATGAGCTGAACCACGCCTCGATGATCCAAGGCATCCGCAATGGTCGTGGGGACAAGAAAATCTGGTGCCATAATGATGTGGCCCATCTGCGTGAACTGCTGGAAGAACTGGATCCCGACCAACCCCGCGTAATTGCCTTTGAATCGATCTATTCAATGGACGGCGATTTTGGACCGATTGAGCAAATCCTTGATCTGGCGGATGAATTCGACGCTCTGACCTATATTGACGAGGTCCATGCCGTGGGCATGTATGGTGCGCATGGTGCTGGTGTGGCAGAACGTGACGGGTTGATGGGGCGCATTGATATCATCAACGGCACCCTTGGCAAAGCTTACGGCGTGATGGGGGGCTATATTGCCACCTCTGCCAAAATGGCCGATGCGATTCGCTCTTATGCACCGGGTTTCATTTTCACCACCAGCCTGCCACCTGCGATTGCGGCGGGGGCGGCGGCTTCGGTCAAACATCTAAAGACCGACCCGCATTTACGCGCCCTGCAGCAGACTCAGGCACAGATTCTAAAAGATCGTTTGAAGGCGCTTGGCTTGCCAATCATCGATCACGGCACCCACATCGTTCCGGTGCATGTCGGCGACCCTGTTAAGTGCAAAATGTTGTCGGACCGTTTGCTGGAAGATTACGGCATTTACGCCCAACCGATCAATTTCCCGACCGTGCCGCGTGGCACTGAGCGGCTCCGGTTCACCCCGTCTCCCGTGCATGGTGCTGATGAGATGGACAAGCTGGTTGATGCGATGGATGACCTCTGGTCGCAATGTGCGCTGAATCGCGCCGAGTTAACCGGCTAGCACACTGTAAACGTGCAATATTGGTTGTCCTGTGTTATGGAACTGGGCAATAGGTTGGCGCAGATCGAATCGTCAACTGATTTGGGGATGATCAAGTGACAACGGAGCAGGGTGTATGATCAGGCGTTTTTTATCGTCTAAAGAAGCTGAAGCTGAAACGCCCAGCGGCTTTGACGCCTATGATCTACGACTTGGTGACGTGATGCGCGGCGAACGTGCGACGCTTGGCAAATCCCTTTTGGATGTGCAGCGCGAGCTAAAGATCAAAGCCTCATTCGTCGCGGCCATTGAAAATTCTGACCCCCATGCGTTTGATTCTCCCAGCTTTATTGCTGGTTACGTGCGCTCCTATGCACGCTATCTAGGGTTGGACCCGGAGTGGGCCTTTCAGGAATTCTGTAAAGAGAGCGATTACCAAACTGCGCACGGCATGTCCTCTGAGGCCTCAAGCCCCTCCAAGGCCGCAGCCAAAGCGGCAACGCTTGAGCGCCGTGACCCGCTGTCTGATCCGAATGCAGCTTTTGTTCCGCAACGCGAAGCAATGTTCGCCCATATTGAGCCCGGGGCCATTGGCTCGGTGTTGGTTCTGGTGGCGTTGATTGGCGGTATAGGATATGGCGGCTGGTCCGTGTTGCAAGAAGTGCAGCGGGTACAATTTGCACCAGTTGAGCAATCGCCGGGTGTGACCGCCACGGTTGATCCACTGGCCGCAAGCGATGACGTTATCGCCGCGGTTGAGCAATCTTCGGGGTTTGTCGCCCCGACACCGGATGCACTGGACCGGCTGTATCGCCCACAGGCGCTGGATGTGCCGGTGATGGTGGCCCGCGACGGCCCGATTGCCGCGCTGAACCCGCAAAGATTTGGCACGCTCGCCCCTGACGATAGTTTGAATGGGGCCGATCTGCGCCGCGTGATGGCAGGGCTAGAGACGCCCGACCTGACGCCGGATACGGCCCGCGCCGCTGACCCGTCCTTGATCAAGGTGACCGAGGACGGCGTGCCTGAGGTTTCGATATTTGCTGTGAAGACGGCATGGGTTCGGATCAGCTCGGCTGATGGCACGGTGATTTTTGAAACGGTCATGGAAAAGGGCGGAAAATACGTGCTGCCCAAAACCGAAGAGCCGCCAACTCTGCGCACGGGGAACGCAGGCGGGGTTTATTTTGCTGTGAACGGCAAAACCTATGGCCCAGCGGGCGAAGGGGCCTCAATCGCCAGCAAAGTTGCGTTGGGCGAATCCGAGATCATGGAAAAATACCAGTTGGCCGATCTGACAACGAACGAAAACCTGGCCAAAGTCGTTGCCGAACTTTCGAGCGGTCCGGTGATCAACGAATAGCTTTCGCGCTTAGCCGTTGCCAGTCAGCCCTTTGGTGCTTATCTAATTCCGAGACATATTTGAAACGGCCCAAGCGGGCTGCCCCAAAGAGGCTGATCAATGACGCATAACCCTATTCGTCCATGGCGCGATATCGAGCGCCGTAAATCACGTGTAATTCATGTAGGTAACGTGCCGGTCGGCGGAGATTCCCCGATTGCGGTGCAGACCATGACCAACACGCTGACGTCAGATGCGTCCGCCACCATCAAACAGATTCAAGCCTGTGCCGAAGCAGGTGCCGATATTGTGCGGGTGTCTGTACCCGACGTTGATTCCTCAGCGGCACTTAAGGAAATTGTTGCCGAGAGTTCGGTGCCAATCGTGGCCGATATCCATTTTCATTACAAACGCGCCATCGAGGCCGCCGAGGCCGGTGCCGCCTGTTTGCGCATCAATCCCGGCAATATCGGTAAACCCGAGCGGGTGCGCGATGTGATCAAAGCGGCCCGTGATCATGGCTGCTCAATCAGGATTGGCGTGAACGCCGGATCATTGGAAAAGCATCTGCTGGATAAATACGGCGAGCCATGCCCCGACGCGATGGTCGAAAGCGGGTTGGAGCATATCCGTATCCTGCAAGATAACGATTTTCACGAATTCAAAATCTCGGTCAAAGCGTCGGATGTGTTCATGACGGCCGCCGCCTATCAGCAACTGGCCGACGCCACCGATGCGCCGATCCATCTGGGCGTCACCGAGGCGGGTGGTCTGGTGTCAGGCACCATCAAATCGGCGATTGGGCTGGGCAACCTTTTGTGGAGCGGCATTGGCGATACCATTCGTGTTTCACTATCGGCGGACCCGGTTGAAGAGGTCAAGGTTGGCTTTGAGATTTTGAAATCGCTGGGGTTGCGCCATCGCGGTGTGAACATCATTTCCTGCCCCAGCTGTGCGCGTCAGGGGTTTGACGTGATCAAAACCGTGGAAACGCTAGAACGCCGTTTGGAGCATATCAAAACACCGATGAGTCTGAGCATCATCGGTTGTGTGGTAAATGGCCCCGGGGAGGCTTTGATGACCGATGTCGGGTTTACTGGCGGTGGAGCGGGCAGCGGCATGGTTTACCTTGCTGGCGCGCAGAGCCACAAGCTGTCTAACGACGAGATGGTAGAACATATCGTGGGGCAGGTTGAGGAGCGCGCGCAGATTATTGACGCCGAAATTGCTGCAAAAGAGGCCGCTGAGGTTTAAAAAACTGGACATAATCCCTCAACCCTAGGATGGTATGACTGTAGTAAATTCACCTTTTTAGGGAGTGAGTGGATACCATGCCAGACATCACATTAACCGGCGGCACGGCTGTGGGCGAAGAAGTTAGCACCAACCATTTCGGTGTGAACGCAACGTTTAACTATCAGCCCTACTCAGCATTTGTAAATTCATCCCAACCCATGAATTTAACCACCGCGCGCTATCCCGGCGGCACTGAAACCGAGTTGTATTTTGATTTTACTCAACCAAATCGTGACTTTGTCGTTCATGCCAATGGCAATCAGACAAATGATGCCGGCGAAGTAGGGTTCAACCTTATTCCGATGGACCGGTTTTTGGCCCATTGTGTCGCCGCGGGAATTCAGCCGACCATCGTTGTACCAATGACGCAGCTTATTGCGACTGACCGAGGGTTTGACGAGGCCCAAACCCAAGCTCTCAGGGATTTTATCACTTCGGTCCTAACCCAGATGGGGTCGATCGGGGTCGCTTCATTTGAGTTGGGGAATGAGTATCAGGCACAGTTTTCAGGGGCCGAGCATTTCAATTCGTCGGCAGAGTATGGCGATGTTTCAAGTGCCGCTGCCTTGATCATTCAGGGTGCAATAGACGACTATAATGCAGCGAATGGATATGACGATGCTTTCGTTGAGCCCCGTATCGAGGTGCAAATCTGGGGTTATGCCACCAATCCGAATATTGATCTGTTCGCCAGAAATGAAGCCGTATTTGACGAATTTGATGCGGATGAACTCGCCGCAGTTGATGGTGTTGTCAGCCACTATTACTATAATTCAGACCTGTATGGGATTGACGGTATTGCGACGGCTATCGCTGATATTACAGCCATGATGGAGCATTGGCAGGCAAACACCAATCAAGATTTGGCATTTGCGATCACCGAGTGGAGCGTAAGTTTCCTGACCACAGAGTACACAGGCATGCGTCAGGTTGCGCCGGTCCTAGAGATGTTTTCCGAATTTGTGGGCAGTGGCATCGACACGATGGATTTTTGGTCGGTGCAATACCATAATACATCCCTTGCCAGCCCTGGAAACAATCTCACATTGATTGGTGATTTTATGGAGCTGCTGGAGGAAACAATCGAGGGTATGGTGGTTCTTGAAATCGGGGCCGCACCAGCAGACTTTGCGGTGCATGCCTTTAGTAATGGCGATCAGGCTGTCGTTTTCATATCGGCCTTAACATACGAAGGCGGTCAGAATCTCAATCTGGATTTCAGCGCAATATTTCCGCAAATCGACGGTGTTTCGGCAACGGTTCTTGGATATGGCGGCACCAGTATTGATGGCCATTTCCGTGATAACGCCCCTGATAATATTGGTCGGGTTTGGCATGATTACGATGAGCCAGACGCGGAATTAACCCAGACCAGCTATGCAATCAGCAATTTCATGGACGGGGACGTCACATTCTCGCTTGGGGGATATGAAGTGATGATGCTCGAATTTGACCTAAGCACTTTGGCCGCAATCAGTGGTTCAAATACGATAAACGGCACCCATTATTCCGAAACCATCAATGGTCAGGGTTTGGCGGATTCCTTATTTGGTGGCGGCGGCAACGATTACCTGTACGGGAACGATGGCAATGATACGCTGCACGGAGATAGTGGCAGCGACGTCCTATATGGCGAAAATGGCAGCGATCAAATCTATGGCGGAACGGGCAGCGATTGGATGATCGGCGGCGCTGGCAACGATTGGCTTTATGGGGGCACAGGGGCTGATAATCTGCGCGGTGATGATGGCAATGACGTTCTTTTTGGGGACAACGGTGACGACGATTTGAGAGGGGCCAGTGGGGAAGATATTCTCTACGGTGGCATTGGAAACGATACGCTTTATGGCGGAACCGAGAGCGACCATTTACATGGCGATGATGGCAATGATGCGCTAGATGGCGGCGGCGGCAGTGACGTATTATATGGCGAAAATGGCAACGACCAAATCTCCGGGGGCACGGGCAACGATTGGCTGTTCGGCGGCAATGGCGGCGACAGGATTTTTGGTGATGCAGGGGCTGACAACTTGCGTGGTGACGCGGGCAATGACGCGCTCTTTGGTGGCGCAGGCGCTGATAATTTGCGCGGTGGCCTCGGCAATGACCTGCTTTACGGAGAGGATGGTAACGATACCATTTATGGCGATGCAGGTGATGATGCCCTGCGCGGCCGCAATGACAATGATGTGCTTTATGGTGGAGCGGGCGCTGATGATTTGCAAGGCGATGACGGCGACGACTGGCTGTTTGGCGGAACAGAAAATGATACGCTCTATGGCAATGCGGGGAATGACAGCCTGCGCGGAGATGATGGCAACGACACGCTCTACGGCGGTGTAGGAAATGACAATTTGCGCGGTGGCCTCGGCAATGATCTGCTTTACGGAGAGGATGGCAGTGACATTATCCATGGCGACGCGGGTGATGATGCCCTGCGGGGCCGCAATGACAATGATGTACTCTATGGTGGCGCGGGTGCTGATGATTTACAAGGCGATGACGGTAATGACCTGCTTTACGGTCAGGATGGTAGCGACACCATTTATGGTGGTGCCGGCGTCGATGCCCTGCGCGGTGGCGACGGTAATGACATACTCTACGGCGGCATGGGCACTGACAACCTGCAAGGCGGCGATGGCAACGACACCATGTCGGGCGGCATTGGGGCTGATATATTCATCTTCGACACCGGATTTGGAAGCGATATAATAGCCGACTTTTCTGTATCAGAAGGGGATACGCTGGACTTCAGCAGCATGAGCAGCATTAGCAGCATGGCGGATTTGACGATTGCGTATGGTACATCCAATACGGTGATTGCGAATGGGGGGGACAGTATCACGCTTGAAGGCACAACCGCAGCCTTGCAGGCCGATGATTTCATCTTTTGAGGAGGTCATTGCGACATGGCCCTCGATGATGCCGACAAATTGATCAAAGGAAAGCCGGGCGGCGGATCATGTTTTAACGGGCGCACTGTTTGAAACGCGCCCGAAGGTTGTGAGCCGCCTGTCGGATTACTGGCTGCGGATGTCTTTAACCACAGCGCGCATGTTATCCAGCGGCAAATATCCACGTACAAACTGGTCGCCTATGATAAACGTTGGTGTGCCCGAGATATTCAGGCGTTGTCCAAGGGCGCGGTTTGCCTGAATAGCTTGGCTCACCTCGTCACTTTTCATTTTGGCCATGACTGCATCGGTATCCAGGCCATGCTCGTTGGCCATATTGATGAACGTTTCATTGCTGGGCACGCCGCGCATTTCCATCAGGGCGTCGTTGATACTTTTATAGGCTTCGGGGCCTGACACCATCAAGGTGGCCATCGCGAAATTTGCGGCGGTCAGGGAATCGGGTCCCAGAATAGGGAATTCCTTATAGATCAGGCGGATGTTGCCATCTGACGCAATCAGCTCAGCGATTTCGGGATGGGCCTTTTTGCAATAGCCACAGCGGTAGTCTGTAAATTCGACAATGGTGACGTCGCCATCCGGGTTACCACCGACATAAGAAACCCCGTCGTTGAAAATTTCATCGGCATTTTCCAGCAAAAGGGCTGCTTCAGTGTTGACCGCTTCTGCGGCTTGACGGTCTTCTAAAACAGCAATCGCTTCCAACAGCACTTCGGGGTTTTCCAACAGATAGGCCCGTACTTCGGCGCGAAAAACATCGCGTTCCACGTCGGTCATGGTGATGATGTCGGTGGCAAAAGCCGGGTTCACTGTAGTTAGGGCGGCGAGCGCTGCCGACAGGATGAGGCGTTTCATATCAGGTGTTATCTCCGTTTAGATGCGGACTTGGCCGCGCGTATGACGTCTTGTGCCCTGTTCCAACCAACAGTGCCGCGCGGCAAAAGCCCTGCGGCGCGTGTGGCGTGAAGTCCGGCGTCTTTCAGGCGACCTTGTATCGCATAACGTTCGGCTGTGGCCAGAGAGGCCATGCCGTTATTTCCCAGTTTCGCATAAGCTACAGCCAGATCACGCATCATGCGGGCATCTTGCGGGTCGCGTGCACGGGCCTTTTCCAAAGCCCCTAGCGCCTTTTTGAGGCTGGGGCCGGTATTTTGGGCCAGCAACGCGCGGCCATATCCGGCCAATATCAGCGCCTCGGAAGGGGCCAGCGAAACCGCTTTGGCATAGGCCGCGGCGGCGGCTTTGGCTTGGCGGGACTCCAGCAGGATTTGCCCCTTTAATTCATGCGCATAGGGGTCTTTGGGACGTGCCGCAATCAGCGTGTTCACGGCTTTCAGGGATTTCTCTAAATTGGCCATTTTGTGATAGGAAACCGCCTGCATCATCAACGCCACATCTGAAAACCCGGTTTTTTTGGCTTCGCGCAATCCCCATTTCGGATTGCGAATAAAGGCCCCCAATTTGCCACGGGCGCGGGCATACCAATAGGCCGAATTGGGATCGGGTTTGCCTTGCGGGCTATAGGCGGCGGCATAGCCTTTGACGGCGCGCAGCCGATCACGCGACAGTGGATGCGACAAGGTGTAGGGATCGCGACGTGCGATCGACAGTGATTCCTGACCGCGAAAAAGATCAAGCACATCAACCATGGCCGACGGGTCAACGCCAGCGCGGGCCATATATCGCGCACCGGCTTGGTCGGCCGAGGATTCTTCGGACCTTGAGTGTGACAGCAAAACGCGTTGTGCGCTGTTCGCAGCGCCAACAGCAACGGCTCCGCCGACCCCCCCGTCACCGGATGCCGCCGCCGTCACCACCGAAAGCAACATCCCAAGACCAGCGGCTGTTTTGGCGGTTTGCATATTCAGCAAACGCCGCGAGATATGGCCATTGGCGATATGGGCGGCCTCATGGGCGATAACCGCTTGCAACTCTTCAGGGGTTTTCAATTTTAGAATCAAGCCAGAATGAATGAACATATGCTGGCTATCAACCACAAAGGCATTCAGCGAAGAATCCTTGATGACCAGTATCTTGATCCGGCTTGCGTTCAATCCTGCCGCCTGCAGGACAGGCTGGGCCAGGCGGCGCAACGCAAATTCGATTTCAGCGTCACGGATCAAGGATTGGGCCCGCGCAGGCGTCGCCAGCACAGCAAAGGACACCAGCAACAGGATCACCGCCATAGATAAGCGTTTGATTTGGATGAGTGCCATTGACCTTCAATCCTTGAGTTGGGACAAAGCCCGTGAATTGGTCCGCAGTCTGAGAGGGTTGGATGAAAACATCAAGTCGAAGCGTCGTTGATCCTTTTATTGTGATGGATGTGATGGAAGCTGCGCGTGCCGCCGAAGAAGCAGGGCACCACATTATCCACATGGAAGTTGGTCAGCCGGGCACTGCGGCCCCTGAGGGGGCGCGGGCGGCATTGGCGTCGGCAATGCAGAATCAGGCGATGGGGTATACCGTGGCCTTGGGTCTGCCAGAGCTGCGGGCCCGAATAGCTCAACTATATAAGGACTGGTATGGCATAACGTTGGACCCAGCCCGCGTTATCGTGACGCCGGGCTCATCAGGTGCTTTCCTTTTGGCGTTCACCACCCTTTTTGATGCGGGCGCACGGGTGGGGCTGGGCGAACCTGGTTATCCGTCCTATCGTCAAATTCTGTCGGCACTGGATTTGACGCCTGTGGCCATCCAGACTTCGGCGCAAAACCGCTTGCAACCCGTGGCGGATGATCTGGCAGGGCTGAAATTGGACGGGTTGATCGTGGCATCGCCTGCGAATCCCTCGGGCACCATGCTGGACCGCAGTGCGATGGAGGGGCTGATCGCGTCCTGTGCGGCCCAAGACATCAGCTTTGTCTCAGACGAAATTTACCACGGCATTCAATACGAGGGCCGCGCGGTCAGCGCCCTTGAGATCAGTGACGACATCTATGTGATCAATTCGTTCTCCAAGTATTTCTCGATGACGGGTTGGCGGGTGGGCTGGATGATCGTCCCCCCCGATCATGTGCGGGTGATTGAGCGTTTGGCTCAGAACATGTTTATCTGCCCATCGCACGCCTCGCAGATTGTGGCGCTGGCGGCGATGGATTGCGAGGACGAGTTGCAGGGCAACATGGTGGTCTATCGCAAGAACCGCGAACTGATGATGCAGGGGTTGCCCAAAGCCGGTTTTGACAAAATCGCGCCACCTGACGGGGCGTTTTACATCTACGCGGATGTGTCCGATATCACGGATGACAGCCGCGCTTTTGCAAGCGAAATTTTGGAACAGGCCGGCGTTGCGGTGACGCCGGGGCTGGATTTCGACCATGTGCGCGGGGCAGGGACCTTGCGGTTTTCCTATGCGCGGGCGACGGCGGATATTGTTGAGGGGCTGAAACGGTTGCAGGAATTCATGGCGAAACGTAGCGCTGGTTAATGCGGCAGGATACCTTATAGTCCTGCGTGTAATAGGCACTGGCAAAACAGTCACCCGACAAGAGGGACAAATGAGCAGTATAGCACGGTTTTTGGTGATAATCTTTGGCCTGTGGGCAATGCCTGTGCAGACCCAAGACCTGTCGGCTTTGGCGCGGCTTGATGCGACGCGCTCGTTCATTCGGGATGAAGGGCGCGGCGGGGTGAGCATTGATCTGCATATCACCCAAGCGGTGCCGTACCGGGTGTTCACCTTGGATGAACCACGCCGGTTGGTGGTCGATTTTCGCGAAGTGAACTGGGGCGCTGTCAAAGCGAAGGACTTGTTAAGCGGCGACAATGCCTCTGCGGTCCGGTTCGGACTATTTCGGCCCGGTTGGTCGCGCATGGTGGTTGATCTGGCGGCTCCTATGATGGTGCAGGCGGCGGGCATGGTGACGGACCCCACTGATGGCGAGGCAACGGTGCAATTGCGCCTGAGCAAGGTGGACGCCGAGGCGTTTGGTGCCAGTTCGGGTGCGCCCGAGGGGGTGCAGTGGGGCCAGCCACAGATTGCTGATGTGCCTGAATTGATCCAGCGTCGCACCGGCGAGGGACCGCTGGTGGTGGTGATTGATCCGGGCCACGGCGGTATTGATCCGGGGGCGGAGCAGGGCGGTCAGTCTGAGGCGGAGCTGGTCCTGACCTTTGCCCGCGAACTAAAAGAAGTTTTAACGCGGGCTGGCGGATTTACCGTGGTGTTGACCCGCAATGAGGATATATTCGTGCCGCTAGAGATGCGCATCAGCCTTGCGCGGGCGGCTGGTGCAGATGTGTTTTTGTCACTGCACGCGGACACCTTGAGCGAGGGGCGCGCAGCGGGCACAACGATCTATACCTTGTCGGACGAGGCCTCGGATGCGGCGTCGCAAACCTTGGCCGAACGCCATGAGCGCAGTGATTTGCTGGCCGGCATCGATCTGGCCAATCAGGATGATGTGATTGCGGATGTGTTGATGGATTTGGCACGGCGCGAAACTGCCCCACGGGCAGATAAGCTGGCGGATCAACTGGTGATCAGCATTCGCGAGACGGTGGGCAAAATGTACAAACATCCACGACAGTCGGCAGGGTTTTCAGTGCTCAAAGCGCCCGACATTCCGTCTGTGTTGATTGAGCTTGGTTTTTTGTCCAATCCGACCGATTTGGAAAACCTGATGTCGCCGGTATGGCGCAGTTGGGCAGCAGACGGGATTCGTAACGCTTTGACGACATGGGCGGCATCAGACGCCGCCGAGGCACAACTTTTACGTCAATGAGGCGCGTTTCGTGCTGCAAACTGGCGCAATTCTGCTGATTTTCGCGTAACACGTTTTGACCCTTGGGGCATGCGTGACTATATACTGAAGGAACCACAGGCTGGAGAGCGGCATTGCTCAGAACTACGTTATCATTTTTCGGCGCTATTTTTAGCTGGCTGACGATTGCTGCCTTTATGGGCGCGCTGACGCTGGGCGCTATTTTCTGGATGTATAGCCGTGATTTACCTAGTCACGAGTCGCTGGCGCAATACACTCCGCCCACAATCAGCCGGATCTATTCGGGCGAGGGTCGGATCATTGACGAATTTGCCAAAGAGCGCCGTTTGTTCGTGCCGATTGAGGATGTGCCTGATCTGGTAAAACATGCCTTCATTTCTGCCGAGGACAAGAATTTTTACGGCCATAAGGGCTATGATGTTCTGGGCATCGCCAAAGCGGCGCTTGATGCCGCACGAGGCAAGCGTTTGCGTGGGGCGTCGACCATCACCCAGCAGGTGATGAAAAACTTTTTGCTAAGTTCGGACCGTTCGGCAGAACGTAAGATCAAAGAGCTGATCCTTGCCTCTCGGTTGGAGCAATCCTTGAGCAAAGACAAAATTCTGGAACTATATCTGAACGAAATTTTTCTAGGGCAGAACAGTTTTGGGGTGGCCGCCGCCGCCCAAACCTATTTCAACAAAACGCTGGATCAATTGACCCCCCAAGAAGTGGCCTATCTGGCGGTGCTGCCCAAAGCGCCGTCGCGGTATCATCCGGTGCGCCAGATGGAACGTGCTTTGGAGCGGCGTAATTTCGTTTTGGAGGAAATGTTTGAAAACGGCTATCTGACCAAAGCTGCCTATGACGAAGCCGTTGAAGCCCCGCTGTTGTCGGTGCAAAACGGTGATTTTGACAGTTTCAAAAAGGCCTTGCCACCGCGTGACTATTTCACCGATGAAATCCGCCGCCAGTTGACCCGCGATTTTGGCGAGGGTGAGTTTTATTCCGGCGGCTTGAGCATTCGGGCGACGATTGATCCCGAGATGCAGGTGCACGCCGCCAACGCGTTTCGGCGCAAGTTAGAAGAATATGACCGTGGCACAGGGGTGTGGCGGGGCACAGGTAAGGTTTTGGTGGCCGAAGCATTGGTGGATGAGAAAAGCTGGCGCGAGGCATTGTCGGAGGTGCGGGTTGCCCGCGATGTCGACCTTGAGAGCAAATGGCATGTCGCCGTGGTGCTGGAGGTGAGCGATAAGGGCGCACGCGTCGGCATTGAGGGGGTGGACACTGCGACGGATGGCAATTGGGTGCCCAAAAAGGATATGGGATGGGCGCGCAAGCGGCTGGAAACCGGCAAACTCGGCCCCAAGGGTAAATTGGTCGAGGTTGGCGATGTGGTGCATATCCGCGCCATGGTGACGGATAGTGACGGTAGTTTCATCCGCTGGACCCTGCGCCAAATCCCCGAAATTCAGGGCGGGTTCATGGCGATGGACGTGCATTCTGGCCGGGTTATCGCCATGCAGGGCGGGTTCTCGTACCAGCATTCGGTGTTCAACCGCGCAACCCAAGCGCAACGTCAACCGGGCTCGAACATCAAACCCTTCGTTTATGCCGCTGCCCTCGACAGTGGCTATACGCCAGCGACGATTGTGGTCGACGCCCCGATCGAGATCGAAACCAGTCAGGGCATCTGGCGGCCCAAGAATGCGTCGCACAAGTTTTACGGACCAACCCCATTGCGCACCGGAATCGAGCAGTCACGCAACATTATGACCATCCGCCTGGCCAGCGAAATCGGCATGGATGTGGTGGCCGAATATGGCGAAAAATTCGGACTTTATGAGCGGATGAACCCGTTTTTGGCCAACGCGCTTGGCAGTCAGGAAACCACTTTGATGAAGGTGGTGACGGGATATGCGATGATCGCCAATGGCGGCGAGCGGATCGAACCAACGCTGGTCGACCGTGTGCAGGACCGCTACGGCAAAACCATTTACCGGCGCGATCAACGGACCTGCGATGATTGCCGGCTGGCATCCTTGCCTGAGGGTCAAGCGCCGACGATTATTTCCAATCGAAATCGGGTGATTGATGCGATCACCGCCTTTCAAATCCGCTCGATGATGCAAGGCGTGGTTTCGCGCGGCACGGCGCGGGGACGCATTAATTTGGGCGTGCCTGTGGCTGGTAAAACCGGCACCACGAATGACGCCAAAGATGTGTGGTTCACAGGCTTTACCTCTAACATCGTGGCGGGCTGTTACATGGGCTATGACACCCCACGACCTTTGGGGCGCGGCGCTTTTGGCGGCTCAATGTGTGCGCCGGTTTTCAACGAATTTATGAAACATGCCACCCTCAAATATGGCGGTGGTAAATTCGCGGTGCCTCCGGGTGGCCATTTCATCAAGATTGACCGTTTTTCCGGTGCGCGCCTGTCGGATGATGCTTCGGGACCAAATGTGGTTTCGGAGTATTTCCGCGATGGCGAAGATCCGGTGTTTGGCATTACCTTTGATGGTGGTTTTGCAATGGGGGCCAACCTGCCTTTGTTCAAAGAGGCCGAGACAGTGAAATCGGTGACCACCTCAAGCGGCAACACGGTCAATTTGGGCGGCAAGGCCAGTTTTGGCACACTGTCGTCTGGTGGGTTGTATTAGGATATATGTCACAGGCCATTCGTGAAAATTACCTATAGGTTGAATTCCCCCCCCCTTATTAGGCTAGATTTACAAACCTGATAGTCTAAGATTTTTAGTTTTGTATGTTGGTGAGGGAAATTAATGGAACTATTTGCACTGCTTTTCTTTGGGTCGATTGGGCTTGGCGCGCTTTTGACGGGGTCTTCTGACGAGGAAGACATCCCGCCAGAAGAAGGAACAACCCAAAATGGAACAGACGATGTTGACGAACTTATTGGCGGTTCGGGCGACGACATCCTGCATGGGCTGGCCGGTGATGATACCCTGCGTGGTGAGGCCGGTGATGATCTGATTTATGGCGGTGACGGCAGCGATACCGTTGAGGGTGGCGACGGTGACGATGTGCTATTTGCCGACAGCGTAGCTTTTGAAGAGGGAGGGTCGAGTGGTAATGATGTTCTGCGCGGTGGGGCAGGCAACGACACGCTCTTTGACGGTTCTGGCGATGATGAGCTGCATGGCGGCGATGGGGACGACGAGTTACATGCGATTTATGGCGATGATGTTCTTTATGGCAATGACGGTGATGATGTACTCATCGCTGGTGGCGGGCATGATGACTTTGGCGGCAATAACATTCTTCATGGCGGCGCAGGCAATGATTTCCTTCGCGGTGTCCCTGGTTTTAACGCGGACGGCCAGGTTTTCCTTGCCAATGAGCTGTATGGTGAGGAAGGCAATGATGAATTACGCGGATTTGGCACCCTTGATGGTGGCGCAGGGGACGACATCTTGCGAGCATATGCGACAGTTGGTGAGGACGTCACAACAACCTTAACGGGGGGCGCGGGCAGCGATACATTCGAAATCGGCTTCGACTTTGACCCAGAGGAATATACCGCAAGTGGTGACCCTGCGCCTGTTTTCTATGATCCCGTTCGCATTACAGATTTCAGCCCATCCACCGACACATTGCGCATAGGTGTGCCGCCCGAAATGGCAGGTTCGAGAAGTATATCGACCATAGGATACGGTGACCGACTTGAGGTTGTTTTGGACGGCCCAGACGGAAATGCATATGTTGTCGCCATTTTGGAGGGCCTTACTGGGGGCATCGACGTTTCCAATATCCACTTGGTGGACTACACCACCCTAACGTAACAAACCTTGCCCCTGACCTGTGCGGTTGATATCAGCGAGATGAATATCCGTAGTCAGGGCAGGGACCATGCGTGCAGAAATTGAAAACACCGTTGCGGCGATTGAAAAATCGGCCGGCTTGTTGCGTCAACGCATGGATTGGGACACCGCCAAACACCGCATGGAAGAGTTTGACGCGCGGGTCGAAGACCCGACCCTGTGGGACGATCCTGACAAGGCGCAAAAACTGATGCGCGATCGGCAAGCGTTGCTGGATGCGATCAAGACCTATGAAGACATCACGCAAGAGCTGTCTGACAATGTCGAAATGATCGAGCTTGGTGAGATGGAAGACGATCAGGAGATTGTCACGGACGCCGAGAACGCCCTGACCAAACTGGCCGAACTCGCCGCCAAGAAAGAACTCGAGGCCTTGCTGGACGGTGAGGCCGATGGCAATGACACGTTCCTCGAAATCAATTCGGGGGCAGGCGGCACCGAGAGCTGTGACTGGGCCAACATGCTGGCACGCATGTATGTGCGGTGGGCCGAAAAGAAAGGTTATAAGGTCGAGCTGCAAAGCGAGACGGCGGGCGAAGAAGCGGGCATTAAATCCGCAAGCTACAAAATCAGCGGCCCGAATGCCTATGGTTGGCTAAAGTCCGAAAGTGGGGTGCACCGCTTGGTGCGGATATCGCCGTTTGATTCAGCCGCCAAACGTCACACCTCGTTTTCCTCGATCTGGGTTTATCCGGTTGTTGACGACGATATCGATATCGAGGTCAACCCATCCGACATCCGCATTGATACGTACCGCTCGTCAGGCGCTGGTGGGCAGCACGTCAACACCACGGATTCCGCCGTGCGTATCACCCATATTCCGACCAACATCGTGGTGACCTCGTCGCAAAAGTCCCAACACCAGAACCGTGATATCGCTATGAAGGCGCTGAAATCACGTCTGTACCAGATCGAGTTGGACAGGCGCAATCAAGCCATCAATGAGGCCCATGAAAACAAAGGGGATGCTGGCTGGGGTAACCAGATACGGTCCTACGTTTTGCAGCCCTACCAGATGGTTAAGGATTTGCGCACCAACTATGAGACCTCGGACACCCAAGGCGTACTAAACGGTGATCTGGATGCCTTTATGGCCGCCACATTGGCCATGGACGTGGCCGGAAAATCCCGCGCCGAGGCTCAAGGCACGGACTGATACAGACCGCTTGCTGGCCGCATAAGGTCTGCAACCTCAGATTTTACTTGCCCAAAGCACAGTCCCCCCCTTAGCCTTTGAGGTATGTTTGGGAGGACAATGAATGACGACAGAGAACACCGAGGCACCTTCGCGGGTCCCCGAGATATATACCATCACTATTCCAATGCTGAAATCAGCCCTGAAATCGGGCTGGAGCGATTTTATGGCCTATCCGCTGTTTGGCTTGTTTTTCGGTGCAGTCTACTTTTTGGGCGGGGTATTGATCTGGTATGTCACCAACCTAACCGGCGATACTTACTGGATCATGATTCTGGGATTCGGCTTTCCGCTGATTGGGCCATTTTTGGCGGTAGGTCTTTATGAAATCAGCCGGTGCCGTGAGAAGGGCGTAAATCCGACATGGGCGCGTCTGCTGAGCATGGCGTATCGACAAAAGAATCGCCAATTTCCGTCGATCATAGTGGTGATCGTGTTTATCTTTATGGTCTGGACCTTCGTCGGACATATGATTTTCGCGGTGTTTATGGGGCTGTCAACGATGACCAATGTGTCGTCGTCCTTTGATGTGTTTCTAACCCCAAACGGGTTGACCATGTTGGCCGTGGGCTCATTTGTGGGGGCGATCTTGGCGGGGTTGATCTATGCCATCACTGTGATGGGACTGCCTTTGCTGCTGGATCGCGAGTTGGATTTTGTCACCGCAATGATCGTCAGTTTTCAGACTGTGCTACAGAATTTCCCTGTGATGCTGGTGTGGGGGGCGATCATTGCCGCGGCATTGGGTTTGGCGATGCTGCCGTTCTTTTTGGGCCTGCTGGTGGCATTGCCGGTGTTGGGACATGCGTCGTGGCATCTCTATCGCGCCGCCCTTAGCCCCAGACGGCGAGACCCTTATATGGAAGAAGCCGAAGCCTAAACAAAAACGGGCACCGACATCTGGTGCGGTGCCCGTTTCATAATCTGTAAACTAGGCGATCAGACTTTGTCAGCCGGCTTTGGTACCGGGCCGGCTTTGCCTGTTGATGCCGCGCTGAGCGGATCATCCTGACGTTGAACAGAACCCTCGAAATGAGCGCCTGATTCAATCGCGATTGTCTTGTGGACGATGTCGCCCTCAACCCGCGCACTAGAGGTAAGGCGAACCTTCAAGCCCCGTACACGGCCAATGACGCGGCCATTCACCACAACGTCGTCAGCCATCACTTCACCCTTGATCGTGGCCCCTTCGCCAACGGTCAGCAGATGGGCGCGGATATCGCCGTCAACCTTGCCCTCAACCAGAATGTCGCCCGAGGTTTTCAGGTTGCCAATAATGTGCAGATCCGAAGACAGCACAGATGCCGGAGGCTTTGCCTTCGGAGCGGATGCCTGAAAGTCGCTCGCTGGTTTAGGAGCGTCTTTGGCGACTGGTTTGTCGGTTGCACCCGCATTCGGGCCAGGTTCATTGATTTTGCTTTTAGAAAACATCTTTTGCTGCCTTGATATAAGTCATCGGGTTTACGGCTTTGCCGCCGACACGAACTTCGTAGTGTAGATGCGTGCCTGTAGAACGTCCAGTGCTCCCCATAGCACCAATTTGCTGCCCACGCGAGACCCTTTGTCCCGGCTTCACCAGCATTTTGGACAGATGAGCGTAACGGGTTTCGATGCCAAAGGCGTGCTGGATCTTAACCAACTTGCCATATCCCTGACCCCAACCAGCCGAATAAACCACACCATCGGCGGTGGCATATATCGGGGTGCCGTGTGAGGAGGCGAAGTCGGTGCCTTTGTGCATCCGGCCCCAACGCATCCCAAAACCGGATGTGAAACGGAACGCGGATTTAACGGGCAGGGCGAACGGTGCCTTTTGGGCGGCGATGCGGTAAAGGTTCAACCGGTCCAGATCATTCAGGATGCGGTTGGCCCGCAAGGTCGCACCGTCCGGTTCCTGACCCATTGTCGAAAATGACAGCGGCGTCAACGGGCCACCTTGGCCGGAGTAACCGGCGCGCACTTGGGAAATCAGGCTTTTGCTGGACAATCCCGCAGCGCTGAACATTTTGTCCAGTGGCTTGACCGAAATTGTCATCGCGTCTTCAAGCTGGGTAAAGATGCGCTCGTTGCGCTCTTTGACCAGTTCGGCCTGAAATTCCAGCTCGCTGGCATAATCAACGGCATCTTGGGCATCTACGGCGATCTGGTCACGCTCGGCTGCGGTGCTTTGCAATGCTGCAGTCAGAAAATCAACGGTGCCGACGGCATCACCGACACGGCCCGCAGCGGTTTTGCCACCTTGCTCACTGCCGTTCAGTTGCAGGGACAGGGCCACAGATTGATCGCGGGCCTCGTCACGGTCGCTCATGGTGTGACGCAGGGTGGACTGGATCACATCGATGCCTTTTTCCAGCTCGGCGCGACGATCTTCTGAGGCCAGCAAGGAAGACTGCATTTCGGAAATCTGTTCCAACGCGACGCTAAAACGCTGATGCGCCATTTCCGCCTCTTTGGCGCGCATGTCGCGTTCAATCGACAGGCTGTTCAGGCGTGTTTCATAGGAAATCTGTTCGCGCCGGACCTGATCGCGCACATTGCCCGATCCAATGTTATCCATCAGCAACACAGCTGTGGCGATAATGGCCCAGGCAAACACTGCCGTGCTGCCAACCCATCCCATCAACTGGGTGCTGGGTGCCAAACGGATGAATTTCGTGTCTGTATCGGAGCGTAAAAACATGCGGCGTTCAGGGAACCAGCGCCCCAAAAAACCATCAATTCTTGTCATTATTCGAGACGTCAAAACTATTGCCCTATCATTTGTTTTCACATGCGGGGGCGTCCCCATAACGCGGACCCGCAGAAAAGGATTAACGAGATCGACGCTTTGGGGCAAGAAATTTGATTCGTTTTGATGAGGTTTCTCACCTAATCACCTGATAAATGGGCGGTTTTACGCCGATTCGCCGAATCAGACCCGCTCTTTCAAACTAAAACGCGGCAGGCTGTCGCAGTGGTGTCAAAACATGCCCGTCCTGAGGGCGACACTTCAGCTATGATCAGGATACCAGTGCGCGCACCGTTGCCAAGACGTCTTGGGCGTGGTCCTCGACCTTGACTTTGGGCCAGATTTGCGCAAATTTTCCGTCCCCATCAATCAATACCGTGGTGCGGGTTATGCCCATAAATTCTTTGCCATACATCTTTTTGGTGCCCCAAACCCCATAGTTTTCACAAACATCAGACTCGGCGTCTGACAACAGCGGGATCGCCAGCTCAAATTTGTCGCGGAATTTGCAATGCTTTGCAATGCTGTCTTTGGAAATGCCGTAAACCTGTGCACCAAGGGCGGTAAACTCGGGCAATAGCGCGGTGAACGCACGCGCCTCAAGAGTGCAGCCGGGCGTGTCATCTTTTGGATAGAAAAACAAAACCACAGGGGCTGGACGCAGTCCGGACAGCTGAATTTCAGCACCCGTATCGGCGGGTAGGGTGAAATCGGGGGCAGTTTGGCCTATATTTAGCATGTCATACCTTTATGTTCACTTTGCAGGTTCAATTTCACTGCGTTAAAGGCAAACATACAGACAATAAAAAAGATAGATAGGACGCTGATCAAAACGGCACCTATGAAAAGGCAGAATTTGGGCAATGACTGAGGAAAAGGCCATCAAAGCGCAAAAGCGCAAGCGCCGCCGCAAGCGCGCGGGCTACGGCTTGTGGGGATTGGCCAAGCTGACGGTTTTGTTGGTGGCGGTCGGGTTGCTGGCGTTCGCCCTGTCCGGCAAGCCATTCAAGGCACCGGACTGGATGCAGGTGCGTATTCTCGAACAGCTGAATTCTGTGGTGTCAGATGGTGACGTGCAGTTTCAGGGAATCGCGCTGAAGTTCTCGAAAGGGTTACAGCCGACAGTGACGGTCGAGGACTTGGTGCTCAGCAATGCAAGCGGCGTTGTTGTGGCCTATGTTTCATCCGCCAGCGCCTCTTTGTTACCCACCGCCTTGATCAAGGGCGAAGTGCGCCCGACTGATGTGAGCGTCCAGCAGGCCACAATCAACCTGCGTCGCGCCAAAAATGGCGAATTCGATTTGGGGTTTGGCGTAAACGTCGGAGAGGTGGGCGCGCCGACCGAGACCATAGGGGAAGTGCTCGATAGCATTGATCTTGCCTTTGAAGCACAAGGTCTTTCCACAATTGAGTCTATTGAATTGAGTAAACTGACATTGAATTTCTCCGATGCGCGGGCGCGGCGCGGTTGGCTGCTGACGGATGGCACAATGCGGCTGGTGCAGGATGCCCAAAAGGTCGGGATCAGCCTCGGGTTTGATCTGGATTATGGTGCCGAGCAACCGGCCACGGCGGAAATGACTTTTGAAACCCAAAAAGGCTCGACCAAAGCCAGTTTCGGGGCCACCGTTTCACAGGTTGCGGCCCGAGATCTGGCCAGCCAATTCCCGGCGCTGGCGTGGCTCGGGGTGTTGGACGCGCCAATTTCGGGCGCGATCAGGGCCCAAATCGGTGAAAACGGGCTGCTGGGGGATATGAATGGCACGCTGGAAATCGGCCAAGGCTCATTGCGTCCAACGGACGACGCACGTGCCTTTGGCTTTACCTCGGCGCGGGCCTATTTCGGGTTTGACCCTGTGGCGCAGAAAATCCGGTTTGACGAACTTTCGGTCCATACCGAAGCCGGACTGCTCAAGGCCGAAGGGCAAGCCTATTTGCGCGAACTGACCGACGGGATTCCAAAAGTGATGCTTGGCCAGTTGCGGATACTTGAGGGCTTGGTCCAACCCGAGGGTGTTTTTGCAGCCCCTGTCGCTATCACCGGCGGGGCGGCCGATTTGAGATTGCGCTTGGATCCCTTTGTTCTGACAATTGGGCAGGCCGTGGTCGAGGATGCTGAAAACAGCTACCTGATCAAAGGGGATATCAAGGCGGACAAAACCGGCTGGCACGTGGCTATGGACGCCAAAGCCAATGAAATAACACCCGATCGGCTGATTGCCTTATGGCCTTTGGCAGCGATCCCCAACACCCGTCGCTGGATTGATGAAAACGTGAACAGCGCTAGAATATTCAATGTTAACGGCTCTTTACGTGTGAACACGGACCAAAAACCAATCTATGCGCTTGGCTATGAATTTGACGGGGCAGATGTTCGGTATTTGAATTCTCTGCCGCCGGTCAAAGGTGGGTTCGGCCATGGCGCAATCGCGGCGGGGTTGTTAACCGTGGTTGCAAATGGCGGCCAAGTAACGGCACCTGAGGGCGGTGCGCTGGACGTGGCGGGAACGGTTTTTCAGATCCCTCACATTGGCATCAAAGGCCCGCCTGCAGTGGTTTCGTTAAAGGCGCGCGGCCCAATTCATGCCGCCTTGTCACTGCTGGATCAAAAACCATTTGAGGTGCTGAGCAAGGCGCGGCTGCCTGTTGATCTGGCGACAGGGGTGGCCGAAATATCAGGTAAAATTAAACTGCGGTTGGTTAAGAAAATCCTAATCGATGATGTTGATTATGATGTCGCCGCTACCCTATCAAATGTGCGCAGTGACAAGCTGGTTGAGGGGCGTGTGGTAACGGCGGAGAATCTGGCGGTAACAGCAACGCCCAGTGAAGTCGTGATCTCGGGGGCTAGCCTATTGGGGGATGTGCCTGTGCAGGGCAGCTGGGTTCAGAAGATGGGGCCGGAAAATGCCGGAAAATCGCGTCTTGAAGGCACGGTCGAACTGTCGCAGCGCTTTGTAGACGAATTTGGTATCGGCCTGCCCAAAGGAAGCGTTACGGGGGCGGGCCTAGGACGGGTCGAGATTGATTTGCGCCGTGGCCAGGCATCAAGATTCAAGATGGTGTCTGATCTGAACCGCGTCGGGCTGCGCCTGTCTGATCTGGGCTGGTCGTTGCCCAAAAACGGCAAAGGCCTGCTAGAGGTTTCAGGCACGCTCGGCACGCCGCCAAATATCGAGAGGCTGGTGATCAACGGAGCTGGATTGAAGGCCACCGGTAATGTCACGCTGACGCCTGCCGGTGACCTGAGGTCAGCGAGGTTTTCGCGGGTGCAACTGGCGGGCTGGCTGGATGCGCCGATTGAATTGATCGGGCGCGGGCGCGGGGCGACGCCATCCGTCAAAATCTCGGGCGGATCGATTGATACACGCAAAACAACCTTTGGCAATGGTGACGGGACAACCACGGGGGCAGGCGGTGCGCTGACGGTGGCGCTGGACCGTTTGGTCGTTTCCGAGGGCATCACCCTGACTGGGTTTCGCGGCAATTTTACACGCCTTCGTGGGTTCACAGGTGATTTCACCGCACGGCTGAATGGCAAAGCCCCCATTTCGGGGGTTGTTGTGCCCACCAAAGGCGGCAGCTCGTTTCGGATAAAATCCAAAGATGCGGGCGCGGTTTTCAAGGCTGCCGGCGTGTTGGATACTGGGCGAGATGGCACGATGGATCTGACCTTGATTCCGCGAAGTGGCTATGAGGGGCAATATGATGGGCGCTTGACAGGTGAAAATGTCCGCATCAGAGGGGCACCTGCGATGGCTGATTTGTTGGGGGCGATCAGTGGCGTTGGCTTGCTTGAGCAGTTGAACGGCAAGGGCATCGTTTTTACCAATTACCAAGTGCGGTTCCGGCTAACGCCGCGACAGGTCATCATCACCTCGGGCAGCGCGGTCGGTGCCTCGTTAGGGGTGTCGATGGATGGTGTTTACAATCTAGGTGTGAGCACGCTGGATATGCAAGGCGTGCTGTCGCCGATCTATTTTTTGAACGGCATTGGCCAGATTTTGACCCGCAAGGGCGAAGGGTTGTTCGGGTTCAATTACCGGATGACCGGCAAAGCGTCCGATCCAAAGGTGCGGGTCAACCCATTGTCAATTCTGACCCCCGGGATGTTTCGCGAATTGTTCAAACGCCAGCCGCCAAAGGTTGAGGGGGCACCAACACGTCCGGCACCGCCCGCACCCACAAGCCCGGCCCCCACAAGCCCAGAACAGCCCACACCACCGGCCCGTAAACCCGCGCCACCAATCACCGGGGGAGACCGATGAAGCTATCCGATTTCGATTTTGAATTGCCAGAGGCATTGATTGCCACGCGGCCCGCACAGCCGCGCACAGCCGCGCGCCTGTTGGTGGCGGTTGGCGACGAACTGCGCGATCTGAGCGTGTCGGACCTGCCGGACATATTGCGATCCGGCGACCGATTGGTGTTGAATGACACCAAGGTGATCCCCGCGCGCCTGTTCGGGCAGCGTCATCGTGACAGTGCGCAAGGCGCGGTCTCGGCCAAGATCGAGGTGACATTGCTAGAGCCGCGCCCCAATGCGGATTGGCTGGCGCTGGTTAAGCCTCTGAAAAAGCTGAAAGTTGGCGAAGACGTTGTGTTTTCGGACGATTTAAGCGCCAGATTGGTGGAAAAGGTTGATGGCACCGCCGTATTGCATTTCAACCTGACGGGCGATGATTTCGATTCGGCGTTGGCGCAGGCGGGGATGATGCCACTGCCCCCCTATATTGCCGCCAAACGCGCGGCTGACGAGCGTGACAAACACGATTACCAAACGGTTTTCGCCCGCCATAAGGGGGCGGTTGCTGCCCCTACGGCCTCGTTGCATTTTGACGATGGTCTACTGGCGCAGATCGCCGCCAAGGGTGTCGATTTTAGCCATGTGACGCTGCATGTAGGGGCAGGGACCTTCCTGCCGGTCAAGGTGGATGACGTCAGCCAGCACAAAATGCACGCCGAATGGGGCGAGGTCAGTGCGCAAGCCGCTGCTGAAGTAAATGCAACCCATACTGCGGGTGGTCGGGTTATTCCAGTTGGCACCACGGCGCTGCGGCTGATTGAAAGTGCAGCCGGAACAGACGGCCAATTGCAACCGTGGCGCGGCACCACTGACATTTTTATCCGGCCTGGATATACGTTCCGGGTCGCGGATGCGTTGATGACCAACTTCCATTTGCCCAAATCCACCCTGATGATGTTGGTATCGGCGATGATGGGTCAAAAAGTGGTGCGCGACATCTACACATACGCAATCAAACATGGCTACCGGTTCTTTTCTTATGGCGACGCGTCGATTTTGTTTCCCACAGATCAAACGCGACGTTAATCCGTCGGCGGTGAGATAGCGAATCTGAATGGCTGCCGCCACGATTACCACACGAAATTCGCGCGGAGAGATTACATGTTACAAGTGCTGAGAAGCTCATGGGCATTGCTGTTGGGCATGCTGTTGCTGATGATCGGCAACGGCTTGCAAGGCACATTGCTGGGGGTGCGTGGCGGAATCGAGGGGTTCTCTACTTTCAACATGTCGATCGTGATGTCAGCCTATTTCATCGGCTTTCTCGGCGGATCACGCATGACCCCCGAACTGATCCGCCGCGTCGGCCATGTGCGGGTGTTTGCGGCGTTGGCTTCATTTATATCGGCAGTGCTGATCCTCTATCCGGTGATCACCGAACCCGTTGCATGGGCATTGGGCCGGGTGGTGATCGGGTTTTGCTTTTCCGGCGTTTATGTGGCCGCAGAAAGCTGGCTGAACAACTCGGCCACCAACGAAAACCGTGGCCAAGCGCTGTCGCTTTATATGATCGTGCAAATGGCGGGGGTTGTGACAGCGCAGGGGTTGCTGGTGTTGGGGGATCCGTCGGGTTACATCCTGTTCATCCTATCTTCGGTGCTGGTTTCGATTTCATTTGCACCGATCTTACTATCAATCAGCCCGACACCGGCGTTTGACACCACCAAACCAATGAGCCTGCGTGAATTGTACCACCTGTCCCCGCTTAGCTGTGTTGGCATGTTTTTATTGGGCGGCGTGTTTTCCGCGCAATTCGGCATGTCAGCGGTTTACGGATCTTTGGCAGGGATGAGCCTTGGGGAAATCTCGATGTTTGTCTCGACGATCTATATCGGGGCGTTGTTGTTGCAATATCCGATCGGCTGGATTTCTGACCGAATGGATCGGCGCAAGCTGATCCTGCTGATTTCGCTGGCTGGCGGGGTTGCCGCGATGCTGGGCTATTTGTTCGAAAGCAATTTTTCCCTGCTATTGGCGGCGGTTTTTATTGTCGGCGGCATGTCGAACCCGCTCTATGCGTTGTTGATTGCCTATACCAATGATTTTCTGGAGCATGAAGACATGGCGGCGGCCTCGGGGGGGTTGATTTTCATTAACGGATTGGGGGCTATTCTAGGGCCGCTAAGTATTGGTTGGATCATGGGTCTACTCGGATCTGGCGGTTTCTTTTTGTTTTTGGCTTTGCTGATGTTTTCCCTGACCATATATGCGGCTTACCGGATGACCCAACGTGCCGCAACGCCGATAGAAGAAACCGGCAGCTATACACCCGTCACCCCGTCTGCTTCACCTGTCGCGGTCGAGCTGGCCCAAGAGGTGTTTATCGAGACCGCACTGGAGGAAGAGAGCAACGCATTAACGAATGGTGAATTTTAGGATTGCCAAAGTGTAAAAGTTTTGCAACGCTCCGATTATTAGGTAAGCATAATACAAAGGGGACTCTTGTCATGCTTGACCCAATTGAGGTGACGAATTTTTGGCTTAACGATATTGGGCCAGCAGGGTGGTATCAGGCGGATGATGCGGTTGACGCAAGTATTCGCAAACGGTTTTTACCAGCTTGGGAATTGGCACGCGATGGGGGGCTGACCGATTGGAGACTGCGCCCTGATACAATGCTGGCCTTTCTTATTTTAACGGACCAGTTCCCGCGCAATATGTTCCGCCAAGATGGCGATGCTTTTGCCACCGACAAAATCGCCCGCAGCGCCGCGAAAAAGGCGATCGATAAAAAATGGGACCTGAAAGTCGCTGAACCACAGCGGCAGTTCTTTTACCTGCCTTTGATGCATTCGGAGTGTCTGGCTGATCAGGAACGCTGCCTGTGTTTGCTCAAAACACGGATGCCCGAGACTGGTGACGGCCAATTGTTGCACGCCAAAGCGCACCGTGAAGTGATCCGCCGGTTTGGGCGATTCCCCTACCGTAATGCCGCCCTGGAGCGCCGCGATACGGAACCGGAAATGTCATTTCTACAGCAAGGTGGTTATAGTGTTGCGATTCAAGCCGTTCAGGCTTGATAAATACACCAATACTGTCAATCGTTTAGAGGTTTTTGAAGCGAAATTGGCTTCGCCTCATTGATGCGGCCTGAAGGATAGTTTAATATCAAACTAGTTTTTTCAGCCGGAGATATGCCAATGCCTGCAGATGCGAAATCGAACAGCTATGATGTGATTGTTGTCGGGGCAGGGCCGGGCGGCTACGTGGCTGCGATCCGTGCAGCACAACTGGGCAAAAGCGTAGTCATTGTAGAGCGCGAACATCTAGGCGGTATTTGCCTGAACTGGGGCTGCATCCCGACCAAGGCGCTATTGCGCTCTTCGGAAGTTTTTCACCTGATGGGTCGGGCCAAGGAATTTGGCCTATCTGCCTCCAAGATCGATTACGATCTGGAGGCGGTGGTCAAACGGTCGCGGGATGTGGCGGGGCAGCTGTCCGGTGGCATTGGCCATTTGATGAAAAAGAACAAAATTGCAGTGGTGATGGGGGCGGCAACGCTTCCCGCCAAGGGCCGTGTTTCGGTTAAGACCGCCAAGGGCGTGCAGGAATTGTCAGCGCCCAACATTATTCTTGCCACGGGTGCGCGGGCTCGGGAATTGCCTGGGCTTGAGGCCGACGGTGACAGGGTCTGGACCTACAAGCATGCTTTGAACCCGCCGCATATGCCAAAGAAGCTGCTGGTAATAGGATCGGGTGCGATTGGCATAGAATTTGCTAGTTTTTACAACACATTAGGGGCCGAAACCACTGTGGTTGAGGTGATGGATCGCGTGCTGCCTGTTGAAGACGCTGAGGTCTCCAAGTTTGCCAAAAAGCAGTTCGTGAAGCAGGGTATGAAGATTATGGAGAAATCTATGGTCAAAAAGTTAGACCGCGCCAAGGGCAAGGTTACGGCGCATATTGAAAAAGACGGCAAGGTTGAAACGCACGAGTTTGACACGGTGATTTCGGCGGTTGGGATTGTTGGCAACACCGAGGATTTGGGGCTGGAAGCGCTAGGGGTCAAGCTGGACCGCAGCCATGTGGTGGTGGACGCGTTCTGTCGTACTGGCGTGACAGGGGTATATGCAATTGGCGACATCGCGGCTCCACCGTGGTTAGCGCATAAGGCAAGCCATGAGGGCGTAATGGTGGCCGAACTGATTGCGGGGAAAAAACCGCATGCGGTGCGTCCTGAGAGCATTGCCGGCTGCACCTATTGTACACCGCAAATCGCCAGCGTCGGCTATACAGAGGCCAAAGCCAAAGAGCTTGGATACCAGATCAAGGTCGGTCGGTTTCCGTTCATTGGCAATGGCAAGGCGATTGCGTTGGGTGAAGCGGAAGGCATGGTCAAAACTATTTTTGATGCCACGACGGGCGAGTTGCTGGGGGCGCATATGATCGGTGCAGAGGTGACCGAGCTTATTCAGGGCTATGTTGTCGGACGTCAATTGGAAACCACGGAAGAAGATTTGATGCAAACAGTATTCCCGCATCCGACCTTGTCGGAAATGATGCATGAATCGGTGCTGGATGCTTACGGTCGTGTGATCCACATGTAGGCAGGTGGGTGAAGGATTTTTCGCAAAATCCTTAATAAAATTCTTTTAAAGAATTTTGGGCATCGTTTGGGCAGCTCTATGCGCGCACGACTTTGCCGCCAGCGTTGGCCCAATTCCCGAGCCCACCTAAGTTATGCACGGATTTATAACCCATTTGCAGCATCGCACGCATCGCCATCCCTGAGCGCGCACCGGTGGCGCAGTATATTCCGACAGGTGTGTCGACACTGAGTTCGGGCATTGCCTCGGGGCTGCGGGGATCGGTTTTCATCTGGAATGACATCAGCGGCAGATGGATCGCACCATCGGCTTTGCCGGTCTGGGCCAGTTCATTGCCATCGCGCACATCAATCAAGATCAGCGTACCCGCTGCCACTTGCTCAATAGCATCGGCCATAGAAAGCTTTTCACCTTCGGATTGGGTTTTGAATGGGTTAAACATGCCGGTTCCTGTTCGCGTATCGAAATTGATCAGAAGGCTAGATATATTTACAGATCAGGATGTATCAAGGTAAATTTGAGAATAATGCTGATTTATCCGGCGCGCATGTTGGAATTATGCGCGCCAGAGGTCTATTTATTGAATCTGTAGCGGCTGGCGCACCAAGACATGACCATCTTGGCCCATCACATAGAGCAGCTCAAAATCACCGACACCGTCGGGTGCCTTAACGATCAACGGGCTGCCGTCACGGGTGTAAGCGTAGGTCGCTAAGCCTTTATCACCGACCCGACTGATGGCGATGCGGTCGTTTTTATAGTTTGGACCGCTCCACTCCACCACAAGGTTTGCACCAGGGGCAACAGTGGCTTTGGCCGTCAGGGTTGCGCCAACCGTTTCAACCGTCAGCGGTCGTGTGGTCAGAATTACCTTGGGAGAGCCGTTCTGGATATAGCGCATTTCGTAAGTGCCAGGCACCCCCGGCACGTCAAGGAAAATGGCCTGACCGTCGCCGTCTCTGAGGTAGGCGTAGGTTACTTCATCTGCGACCTTGCTGCCAATATTTGCGATTGAAATATAATCACGGTCATTGTTCGGCCCCGTCCATTTGACCAGTAATTTACCACCCGATGGTGCGGTGGTGTCGGCCTCCAAACTGGCTGTAACTGCTTGAATGGTCACGGGTTTCATCGCCAGAATTGTTTTTGGATTGCCGTTCTGGATATAACGCAACTCAAATTGGCCCGTGACAGTGGGCATCACCAACGCCAGATTTTGCCCATCCGAGCGCTCGACATACTCATATGCCAGCTCCTTCTTCACAGGGCTGCCGACTTCGGCCAGGGCGATATAATCGCGAGCGCCATTTGGCCCGCTCCATGTGACCATCAACCGACCACCAGCCGGTACTGTATCATCCGAGGCGACAGAGGCCTCAACGGCGGTGATCGTCAGCGGGCGCGAGGCCAGCATTGCTCTGGGTTTGCCATTTTGGATATAGCGCAACTCGTAAGTGCCAGTGGTATTGGGCATATCCATCGTCAGAATTTGCCCCTGTGATCGTTCCAGATATTCGTAAACCAACTCGTCGTTAACGTCGCTGCCCACTTCGGCCAGTGCGATGTAGTCGCGTTTGTCATTTGGTCCAGACCATGTGACTTGTAATTTGCCACCAGCGGGCACCGTATCCGTAGTCTCAATAGTGGCGCTGACCGGTACCAAGGTGATGATCTTGCTGGCCAACATGACCTTTGGTTTGCCATTTTGGATGTACCGCAATTCATAGGTGCCAGCCTTAGTGGGCAGATCAAGCGTGATCTTATTACCGGTGCTGTTTTGGGTGTAGAAATAGGCCAGTTCACCGCTCAAGTCGTCACCGACCTCGTTGATAGCGATATAGTCATTTTTGCTGTCGGGCCCCGTCCATGTGACCTCAATCTTGCTGCCGGCAGGGGCAGTGTCTTTGCTCTGCAGCGTGGCCGTGACGGGCACAACCGTGATGATTTTGCTGGTGAGCATGGCTTTTGGTTTGCCGTTATGAATGTAGCGCAATTCATAGGTGCCGACGGTCGTGGGCAGTTTCAGAGCGATTTTGTCGCCCGTGCTGTTTCGCAGGTAAGCGTAAGACAACTCACCACCTAGATCATCGCCAATTTCATTGATGGCAATATAGTCGTTTTTGTCATTCGGGCCGGTCCATGTGACCATTATTTCACCTCCCGCAGGCAGAGTATCGTCACTTTGCAATGTTGCGGTGACAGGGGCCACGGTTATGATTTTGCTGGCGAGCATGACCTTTGGTCTGCCATTTTGGATATAGCGCAGCTCGTATGTGCCCGGCGTCGTGGGGGTTTGTAAGTTCAGTGAATCCCCCGTGCTGTGTTGCGTATAAGTATAGGACAATTCCCCGCTTAGATCGTCACCAACCTCGTTGATGGCGATATAGTCGTTTTTGCTATCAGGCCCGGTCCATGTGACCGCAAGTTCGCTGCCCGCAGGTACAGTGTCTTTGCTCTCCAATGTGGCGCTGACCGCGACAACCTCGACCTCCATGCTGGCAATTGCCATCTGGTCAGGACCTGCGCCGATGTAGCGCAGTAAATAGGTGCCTGGCGTTGTGGGGGCCATCAACTGCATTGGGTTGCCGTTTTTGGTATAGGCATAGGTTTCACTGGTACTTACTTTGGTACCCGGTTTGGCCAGTGTAATATGGTCATTCTTGTAATCAGGACCAGTCCACTCTAGCGCAAAAATGCTGCCTGCGGTGATCGGAGTAGGGGGCGACAATGTGGCCGTAACAGGGGTGATAATGATTTTGCGACGGGCCAGAATCTTGCTGCCCAAGCCCATGACATAGCGCAGCTGGTATTCCCCCGGATGCAGGGGCATTTTCAACGATGTTGGGTTACCGTCTTTCATGTAGGAATAGCCGATGGATTTCATACCAGACGTGCTAATTTCGGCCACCGTGATGTGGTCATTTTTCCCATTCGGGCCATCCCAGCCAATTGCAATGTTCGACCCCGCAACTGCGGTGTCCGGCGCGGTGAGCGAGGCGGCGGGTAATAATTCCGGTAACACCAGTGTCACCGTCATGCTGTCTGTATCTACGGTGAATTCGGCCTGAACATTGGCTTCATCCTCAGGTCGCATCACTTCGACGCGTCCGCTGCCGGCCAGCATTTCCATGCTGAAATTGTTGTCATGCGGGGTATTGTCGATCAGGGTCTTGTCCTCATACCCCAGCCACCAGACCAATGGTGTTTCAATCACAGGACCATCTTTGCCTTCAATAGCGCGAAATGTCACCTTAACCGGATCAGGTTCGGCAATCACCTGCAAGGCATCATTCAGTTCGGCGGCATTAGAGGCTGTGCGAAATGTGCCACCGGTTTCTTCGGCCAGACACTGCAATTCTGCACGGTCTTTGGCGCTGGAAATATCAAAGCCGATCACATGGGCGGTGAAATCAATGCCCGCCTTTTCCAGATTGCGACCGACCTCGCAGGGGTCCAGCTCGCAAGTCTCGCGCCCGTCCGATACCAAAATGACGGTGGCACGCTCTTCGGTGTATTTCAACGCTTCAGCCGCCTGAATGACCGCAGCCGACAGCGGGGTTTTTCCCTTTGGCGTGATGGCGCTGACCGCCATCATAATGGCGTTTCTTGTGTCGCCACCGGGTAGGATCATGGTCTCAATATCGCTGCAATCGCCTTTGCGCCGATGGCCGTAAACCGTTAGGCCCAATTCTTGGTTGGCGGGCAGGCTTTGTAATAAATCACCAATAACGTCTTGGGCGATGGTGATTTTAGCCTTGCCATCAATCTGCCCCCACATCGAGCCAGACGCGTCCAGCACCAGAATGGCGCGGGATTTATCCTGAGCGATGCCTAGGGTTGGGAGAAGACAAAGTAGAGCGGTAAAAAGATGCTTGAGCATGATCCGAATCCATTTTTTTGCGCGTCCTGACCACATGGTAAACTTTTTTCTAAGCTGACGGTAGGTAAGGAATACCCTAGCGCGCCCAGTTCCTCTTTTGTTCTCATTTTTTTATTGGCCTTTGGTCCGGTTTGCTTTAACCGTTAAGAACTGGTGAACAGGTGGATCATGGCAGAGCAGAAAAATATCGAAGTACGCGGCGCGCGCGAGCATAATCTTAAGAATATAGATGTGGATATTCCGCGTAATGAACTGGTGGTGATCACTGGTCTTTCAGGGTCGGGCAAGTCGTCTCTGGCGTTTGATACGATTTATGCTGAGGGTCAGCGCCGATACGTAGAATCGCTGTCGGCCTATGCGCGCCAGTTTCTGGATATGATGGAAAAGCCGGATGTAGATCACATCACCGGCCTGTCGCCTGCGATTTCGATTGAGCAAAAAACCACTTCGAAAAATCCGCGCTCAACCGTTGGTACCGTGACCGAGATTTACGACTATCTGCGCCTGTTGTTTGCCCGCGTTGGCACCCCCTACAGTCCCGCCACTGGCAAGCCGATTGAAGCCCAACAAGTGCAGGACATGGTCGACCGCGTGATGGCGATGGAAGTTGGCTTGCGTGCTTACCTTTTGGCCCCGATTGTGCGGGATCGAAAAGGCGAATACCGCAAAGAATTCATGGAGTTGCGCAAGCAGGGCTTCCAGCGTGTCAAGGTCGATGGCGAATTTTACGAGCTGGACGAGCCGCCCACCTTGGACAAGAAGTTCCGTCACGACATTGACGTGGTGGTGGACCGTCTGGTGCTGCGTGAAGGCATGGAAACACGGCTGGCGGATTCGTTGCGCACCGCCCTTGATTTGGCCGATGGCATTGCCATTCTGGAAACCGTTCCAGTCGAGGGCGAGACCGAGCGCCACGTGTTTAGCGAGAAATTCGCATGCCCCGTGTCGGGCTTTACCATCCCCGAAATCGAGCCACGGCTGTTTTCCTTCAACGCCCCGTTTGGTGCCTGTCCTGATTGCGACGGGCTGGGGGTTGAGCTGTTTTTCGACGAACAACTGGTGGTGCCGGACAAGACCCTGACGCTCTATAACGGCGCGTTGGCCCCGTGGCGCAAAGGCAAATCACCCTATTTCCTGCAAACCATCGAATCCATTGCCAAGCACTATGAATTCAACAAAAGCACGCCTTGGAAAGATCTGGACCCCGAAGTGCAACAGGTATTCCTGCGCGGCTCTGGCGACGACGAAATCAAATTTCGCTATGACGAGGGTGGTCGGGTCTACGAGGTTACCCGTGCCTTTGAGGGCGTGATCCCCAACATGCAGCGCCGCTACCGCGAAACCGATAGCAACTGGATTCGCGAAGAGTTTGAACGCTACCAAAACAACCGTCCCTGTGCGGCCTGTGGCGGCTACCGTTTGCGCCCCGAGGCGTTGGCAGTGAAAATCGACGGCCAACACGCGGGGCAGGTCGTGCAAATGTCGATCCGTGAGGCATTGGACTGGTTTTCCGAGGTGCCGACCCATTTGGGCAAGCAGAAAAACGAGATCGCAAAGGCGATTTTGAAAGAGATCGTTGAGCGGTTGGGATTCTTGAATAATGTCGGGTTGGATTACCTGACCCTGTCGCGCAATTCAGGCACCTTGTCGGGCGGCGAAAGTCAACGCATCCGGCTGGCCAGCCAGATCGGATCGGGCCTGACGGGGGTGCTGTATGTGCTGGACGAACCCTCCATCGGGCTGCACCAGCGCGACAATGGTCGCCTGTTGGAAACCCTGAAAAACCTGCGCGATCAAGGCAATACGGTGATTGTGGTTGAGCATGACGAAGAAGCCATCCGCAGCGCTGATTACGTGTTCGACATTGGCCCCGGCGCAGGTGTGCACGGCGGACAAGTAGTGTCACATGGCACGCCTGACGTGGTGGCCAATGATCCAGCGTCGCTGACAGGGCAATACCTGACCGGTGCGCGTGAAATCGAGGTGCCTGCCAAGCGACGCAAGGGCAACAAGAAGAAAATCAAGGTGGTCAAGGCAACGGGCAACAACCTGAAGTCCGTCACAGCCGAATTCCCACTGGCCAAATTCACCTGCGTGACCGGCGTGTCTGGCGGCGGCAAATCCACCCTGACCATTGAAACCCTGTTCAAAACCGCCAGTATGCGTCTGAATGGCGCACGCCAAACCCCATCGCCTTGCGAAACCATCAAGGGGCTTGAGCATCTGGACAAGGTGATCGATATCGATCAGCGGGCCATTGGGCGCACCCCGCGCTCCAACCCTGCGACCTACACGGGGGCGTTTACGCCGATCCGCGATTGGTTCGCTGGTCTGCCCGAAAGTAAAACCCGTGGATACAAACCCGGGCGGTTTTCCTTTAACGTCAAAGGCGGGCGTTGCGAGGCCTGCAAGGGCGACGGGCTGATCAAGATCGAGATGCATTTCCTGCCCGATGTCTACGTGATGTGCGAGACATGTAAAGGCAAGCGCTACAACCGCGAAACGTTGGAAATCCGCTTTAAAGGCAAAAGCATAGCCGACGTTCTTGATATGAATGTTGAAGATGCCCAAGAGTTTTTCAAAGCCGTTCCCGTCATTCGTGACAAGATGGATGCGCTAATGCGGGTGGGGCTTGGATATATCAAGGTTGGCCAGCAGGCGACCACTCTGTCAGGTGGTGAAGCGCAGCGTGTAAAACTGTCCAAAGAGCTGTCCAAACGCTCCACGGGGCGCACGTTGTACATTCTGGATGAGCCCACGACGGGTCTACATTTTGAAGATGTACGCAAACTGTTGGAGGTGCTGCACGAGCTGGTTGATCAGGGTAACACGGTGATTGTCATTGAGCACAATCTGGACGTGGTCAAAACCGCTGACTGGATCATTGATATCGGACCTGAGGGCGGGGATGGCGGCGGCGAGATCGTGGCCGTTGGAACGCCTGAGCAAGTGGCAGCTGAGGAACGCAGCTACACAGGCCAGTACCTCAAGGAAATGCTGAAGGTTTAAAAAAGCCCCGCACGCGGATGCGGCGGGGCTAATAAGAATGCCAATTGTTAAGAACCTAGCTGTCTTTCATTGGGCAGGTTCTTAGACCCAAAACTGTGTAGATAGGGCAGCTTGACATCAGGCCAGTGGCCAGCGGAATGATTCCGATCAGCAAGAAGGGGCTTGCGTTTTCGATTGCGAAATAGGCGATGATTAATGCCAACCCAACAACAACGCGCAAGATACGGTCAAGGTTGCCAACATTTTTCTTCAACATGGGGTGTCTCCTTTTTTGCGTCCATTGGGGCAGGAGGTAACCGATTCTCAGAGCGCAGTCTGTGACAGGGTCACATAGCCTCGTTCGACAGGGCTTTCAGGGCCTCAAAATCGGTGATTTCCACATGGCCCCGTGTGGTAATCACCCAGCCGTGTCGTGACCAAGCCTCTAAACGGCGCGAGATTACCTCGCGGGCGCTGCCAACGGCGGTGGCGAGGTCCTGATGGGTCGCGGTGAGTTGCCCGCTGGGGGCCGCGCGGTCCAGTAAATAGGTGGCCAGACGGCATTCAACCCGTTGAAAGGCAATTTTTTCCAGCAGATGCATCATGGTTTGCATCCGGCCCGCAAATGCGCTGAACACAAGGGCGCGAAAACTTCTGGAGTCGTCAAGAAGACGCAAAAACAATGGCTTAGGCAGTAAAACAACGCGGCTATCTTTATCGGTGATGGCCTCGGCGGTGTAGTCGTCGCCGCCCATAAGGCCCAATGTGCTTTGGATACAGCTCTGTCCGGGCGTGACCGCATAGAGCAGCATTTCGCGCCCCGATGCGCCCGTTAAAGACACCGAAACGCGGCCCTGCAACATGATCACATAGCCCTTAACGGCGTCCCCAGGCGAAAACAACACGGTTCCTGCGGGCACGTCCATCGGGACCAAAGCGTTTAGATCCGTCGCGGTCTGGGCGTCCAAACTGGCAAGGTCAGGCGCACCCTCAACCCAGCCCATCAACCGCGATGGCGTTTTTCAAAACGGGGGAGCATTGCACTAAAGTCCATTCCTTCGCCACCTTCCTTCTCAACGAACTGCTCATACAGATCCGTTGCAGAATGCCCCATCGGGGTGTCAGCGTCCACTGCCTCGGCGGCTTGTTGCGACAAGCGCAAATCTTTCAGCATCAGCTCGGCCGCAAAGCCGGGTTGATAGTCGTTGTCAGCAGGCGAGGTCGGCCCAACGCCGGGTGCCGGGCAGTAGGCGTTCATGGTCCATGAATAGCCGGACGAGGTGCTGACCACGTCGAACATTTTTTGACGGTCCAGCCCCAGTTTATCGGCCAGCGCAAAGGCCTCGCAGGTGGCGATCATGGTGACGCCGAGGATCATGTTGTTACAGATTTTCGCTGATTGGCCCGCACCGGATGCGCCACAATGCACGGCCTTTTGGCCCATGATATCAAACAGCGGGTTCACTTTGGCAAATCCCGCCTTGGTACCGCCTGCCATGAAAGTCAGGGTGCCACCAGCGGCCCCGCCAACACCACCCGAAACGGGGGCATCCACAGCCATCAGGCCAGCGGTTTCGGCTTGTTCGGCGACCTTACGGGCGCTCTCGACATCTACGGTCGAGCAATCCAGCAGCACCGCGTCTGCGCTCATCACAGGGATGATTTCATCTGCCACCGCGCGCAGGATAGCACCATTCGGCAGCATGGTGATCACTACGTCTTGGCCCGTTGCAGCACCCGTGCCGCTGGTGGCTTTGCTCACACCTTCGGGGCAGGGCGCATGCAGATCGAACCCTGTTACCTCATGGCCCGCTTTAGCCAGATTTGCTGCCATTGGGGCACCCATGTTTCCAAGGCCAATAAATCCGATTTTCATGTTAGCTCTCCTCAAATTTCAGCGCGTCCGCACCAAGCGGTTGCAGCATTTTAGCGACGTCCGGATATAGGGCATCGTCAAGGTTATGTTTCCAGTTTGGATTGCGATCTTTGTCGATAATTGCAGCGCGAATGCCTTCGATAAAATCAGCATGTTCCATTGAGCGATGGGTGAAGCGGTATTCCAGCTCCAACGCCTTGCGGATATCGGTGGTGCCGCGCAAACGATGGGTTATTTCAACAGAGCAAGCCATTGAGAGGGGTGCATTTCTACCTAATGTTTTCAAAGTGTTGGCCGTAAATTCGGAATCTTCAGATTTCAAAGACCGGACAATATCAGTCAGTGTTTCACCCGCGAAATGAAACGCGATGGCGTCGCTTTGCTCTTTTAGATTCCCCTCGGGGGCGAGTTTGGCGGCTCTGCTAATCTGTTCAACATCACCGGTTTCAACCAGCACCGATATCAGCGCGGACCACCTGGATTCGGGCACGAAATAGTCTGCAAATCCCGCATAGATCGCGTCCTCTGGCCCCAACCGTGTGCCGGTTGTGCCGATGTATTCACCCAGCCGTCCGGGGGCCGCCGCAAGGATTAACGAGCCGCCTACATCCGGCACCAGACCAATGCCGCATTCAGGCATGGTAATTTGGCTGGTTTCCCCAACAATCCGGTGGCTGCCGTGACAGCCAACGCCCACGCCACCGCCCATCGTGAAGCCTTGCATCAGGCTGACCACAGGTTTTGGGAATTCAAACAATTTGGCGTTCATGCGGTACTCGTCGCGCCAAAACTTGCGACCATAATCGAAGTCGCCGCGCATCCCGCTGGCATACATATCAGCAATGTCGCCGCCCGCGCAAAAGGCCCGATCACCCGCGGCATCAATCAGCAGCATTTGGATGGTTTCATCATCGTGCCACGCATCAAGAGCGGCCTCGATTTCCAAGCACATTGGATAGGTCAGGGCATTCATCGCTTTGGGGCGCATCAAGGTGACCCGCCCAACCTTGCCTTCAACCCTAATGTCGATATCAGCCATCAGTCGCGGCCCGCAAGCATGTGGCGCGCGATGATCATGCGCATGATCTCGTTGGTGCCCTCAAGAATTTCATGCACCCGCAAATCGCGCACCAGTTTTTCGATGCCGTAATCCGCAAGGTATCCGTAACCGCCATGTAATTGCAGGCATTGGTTCACCACGTTTGAGCCGGTCTCGGTGACCAGCCGTTTGGCCATCGCACAGAACTTGGTGGCGTCATGTGCCCCCTGATCCAGTTTCCACGCAGCTTGGCGCAGGAAAATGCGGGCGGCTTGCAATTCGGTTTCCATATCGGCAAGACGAAATTGCAGGGCTTGAAACTGATCAATGCTGCGCCCAAAGGCCTTGCGCTCCCCCATATATTGCAGTGTTGCGTCCAATGCGGCCTGCGCACCCCCAAGGGAACAAGACGAAATATTCAGGCGCCCGCCATCCAGCCCTTTCATTGCGTATGTGAAACCTTGGCCGGTTTGTCCGAGTAAATTGGTGGCAGGAATGTTGCAATTGTCCAATTGCACTTGGCGAGTCGGTTGGCTCTTCCAGCCCATTTTTTCCTCTAAGCCGCCAAAACTTAAGCCCGCGGTGCCATCCTCAACCACATAGGCAGAAATGCCCTTGGGGCCGTCTTCGCCACTGCGGGCCATGACGATGTAGGCGTCGGAATAACCGCCGCCCGAGATAAACGCTTTGGTGCCGGTCAGGGCATAGCCTTGCTCATTTCGCACCGCTTTGGTTTTAAGCGCCGCTGCGTCCGAGCCTGATCCTGGCTCGGTCAGGCAATAGGAAAGGACGGTCTCCATTGAAAGGGCGCTCGGCAGGTATTTCGCCTGCAATTCGGGGGAGGCGAATTTGTCCAGCATAGCCATGCACATGTTATGGATCGACAGAAACGCCGCGACTGAGGGGCAGGACATCGACAAGGCCTCGAACACCAATGTCGCATCCAGCCGAGTCAGACCAGAACCGCCGTTTTCCTCAGAGACATATAGCCCACCAAAGCCAAGTTCGGCCAGTTTGGGCCACAAATCCTTTGGAATATTGCCGTCCCGCTCCCATTGGCGGGCAAAAGGCGCGATATGTTCTTCGCCAAAGCCACGCGCCATGTCAAAAATCAGGTTCTGCTCTTCGCTCAGTGCAAAATCCATAGAATCCCCCATAACAATCAGAATTGAACGCTTGTTTAATTTCCAATTCTTACAGGAGTTTTGCAGGTTCTAAAAGAAATGTCATCGGTCATTTTCGCAGATTTCGGGTATACTAGGTTACCGAAATCTTGCCCTTCATAGCGGGGTGGAATTTGCAGGCGTAATTGAATTTACCCGCTTTATCAAAGGTGACTTGGCCGGAATTGCCTCGCTTTAGGGTGCCGGTTCTCCATTTGCCAGCTTTATCATCGGCTGTGTGTGGCGCGTCGCCGCGGTTGGTCCAGCGCACCGTGTCACCCGCTTTTATGGTGAGCGTTGCGGGGGTGAAGGCGAAATCGGAAATGTTGATTTTGTGGGTTGTGCCGGCCTTGGCAGCCTTTGCGCCAGAGACGACAAAGGGGACTGATGCGAAATAGCTGATGAATTTTCGGCGCGTTTGGCCAATCATTGAACAATCCCGTTATGTGAAAACTAAGGTTCAATCCTGATCCATTTGCTCGCAAATTTCAAGTGGGATGCAATTTCTAGAGGTCTGCGTGATATTCTTCGATCAGATGGCGCACCATATCGCGCAGGGCATCATCCTTGGATTTGCCCGCTGCCAGTGAGGTTTGATAGGTAGCGCGTTGGCGCTCCGAACTGCTTCCCCCTTTGGTGATCTCAAGGATCGACTCGATCTCGGCGGCACAGGCCAGCGCTTCGGAATCCTCGGTCAGCATTTCGACCAGCTCAGTGGCCAGCTCGTTCATCGGCACAATTTCACCGCGGCCAAAATCGATCATTCCGCCGGTGACGCCATACCGCTGGGCGCGCCAGCGATTTTCGGCAACCAGAAAGTTGTCATATAGTCGCCAGCGCTGATTTTTATTGGCCAGCCGCCACAACATGCGCGTGATGCATTGGGTTAATGCAGCGAGTGACAGGGCGTGTTCCATCCGGGGGGAAACATCGCAAATCCTTGATTCAATTGTGGGAAACCGCGAGGAGGGGCGCAAGTCCCACCAGATTTTGCTGCTGTCCTCAATGACGCCAAGGTCCGTCAGTGCCTTCACGCTACGCTCAAACTCACCCCAACTGCGCAATTGTGGCGGCAGGCCGGTGCGGGGTAGATTGTCAAATACCGTCAGCCGATAACTGGCCAATCCGGTGTCGTCACCCTGCCAAAACGGCGAGGACGAGGATAGCGCCAACAGATGTGGTAAAAAATAGGTCAACTGGTTCATCAGATCGATGCGCAAGTCTTTTTGGCCAATACCCACATGCACATGCATGCCGCAAATCAGCATCCGGCGCACCACGCCAGCCAAGTCTTTTTGCAACGCATTATAACGATCTTTGTTGGTGTGATGCTGGTCTTTCCAATCGGCAAACGGGTGGCAGGAGGCCGCAATCGGCACAAGCCCGTGGTCTGCCGCATGTTCGCTGACGCAACTGCGCAACCGTTTCAGATCGTCACGGGCCTCACCGATGGTATGGCAAACTTTTGTGCCAACTTCGATCTGGCATTGTAGGAATTCGGGGCTGACCTGACCGCCCATTTCGGCCATGCAACTGTCCATCAAGGCTTGTGGCGCGCGCGCCAGTTCCATCGTGTCTTTGTCGACCAAAAGGTATTCTTCCTCAACGCCGATGGTGAAAGCAGGGTCTGTTCTGGCCATAGTCGCTCCTCTTGGGGATGATTTCAGCAGGAAAATCGCGACTCTGCAAGCCTTGGGTGAATTTGTCGCATGGGATAAACACTCCAGTGCTGGAAGGTTTGACCCATGTCAATTCAAACAAATTCATAAACTGGCATAAGTGGTAGGCATATAACATGGAGAGAAAAATGCCATCCTTTATTAAATCACTTATTGCCGCCGCCTTCGTCGCGGTTGCGACCCTTGCCCCCGTGCAACCCGCCAACGCCGAAGATGGCAAAATGGGTCTATTCGTTAACCTGACCACCGATGACACTTGGGCAGCGGCCAAGGCAATTTCATTCGCGCACCAAAAAGCCCTAAAAGGCGGCCACGAACCTGTGGCGATCTGGTTGAATGTGCGCGGCGTCTATTTGGCTGACAAAAAACGGGCCAGCCACGTGCATGGGCTGATGGCTGAATCCGGTAAATCCATTCAAAATATGCTGACTGATTTCATGGCCGATGGCGGTCAAGTCATCATGTGCGGTGTTTGCTCCAAGGCGGCAGGGTTGACCAAAGAAGATTATATTGACGGCGTGGTGATGGGCAAATGGCCTCTCATTGAGGGCCTTTTGTTTGACCCGAACGTCAAAACACTGGCTTGGTAGTCCTCACCAATCGCCAGTGAAAAAAGCCCCCGACGCGATATCGGGGGCTTTTTTATTGGTTTATCGTATTAATGGATTAGTCATCAATGGCTTTGAAGTGGAACTCACCGCCCTCGCGGATGCCTGATGGCCAACGCGATGTGACGGTTTTTGTCCGGCTGTAGAATTTGAATGAATCATGTCCATGCTGGTTCAAATCGCCAAACATTGATTTTTTCCAACCGCCAAAACTGTGATAGGCCAGCGGCACTGGCACAGGCACGTTGATACCAACCATACCAATATTGACGCTGGCAGCGTAATCGCGCGCGGTGTCACCGTCACGGGTGAAAATCGCGGTGCCATTGCCGTATTCGTGGTCCATCACCATTTTTAGGGCGTCATCATATGTGTCGGCACGCACGCAGCAGACAACAGGGCCAAAGATTTCGGTCTTGTAGATGTCCATGTCGGTGGTGACGTTGTCAAACAAATGCGGGCCAACGAAAAAGCCCTTTTCATAGCCTTGCAGTTTGAAATCACGGTTGTCGATCACCAGATCAGCCCCTTGGTCAACGCCGCTTTGGATCAGGCCCAAAATACGGTCTTTGGCGTCTTGGGACACGACAGGGCCGTAATCAACATCATCGCCATCGGTGTAGGGAGCAACCCGCAGTTTTTCAACGCGTGGTACCAGTTTATCCAGCAAACGCTCAGCAGTGCCCTCGCCAACAGGTACAGCAACCGAAATCGCCATGCAGCGCTCGCCAGCTGCGCCAAATCCGGCACCTACAATCGCGTCAGCCGCTTGATCCATATCGGCGTCAGGCATAATGACCATGTGGTTTTTCGCACCGCCAAAACACTGGGCGCGCTTGCCGTTGGCGGTGGCGCGGCTGTAGATATATTGCGCGACCGGGGTTGAACCAACGAAAGAAATGCCCTGAACCGTGTCATTGTCTAACATCGCATCAACGGCCTCGTTCTTGCCGTTGACCACTTGGAAAACGCCTTCGGGCAGACCGGCTTCAATGAACAAAGCGGCCAACATCATTGGAACAGAGGGGTCACGCTCAGATGGTTTTAGAACAATTGAGTTCCCGCAGGCCAGCGCAGGGGCAATATGCCAAAGCGGCATCATCGCCGGAAAGTTAAACGGCATGATCGAGCCAACAACACCCAGCGGCTGTTTCATCGAATACATATCAATGCCAGTGCCAGCCCCAACCGTATATTCGCCTTTCAAAAGCTCGGCAGCGCCCATGCAATATTCTACAACTTCAAGACCGCGTTGAACGTCGCCCTTGGCATCCGGAATGGTTTTCCCATGTTCACGCGACAGCGCTTCGGCCAGTTTGTCCATGTCGCGGTTGATCAGGCCAACCATTGCCATCAATACACGGCCCCGCACTTGGGCGTTTTTGGCCCCCCATGCAGGTTGTGCCGCCGCCGCCTTGGCGATCGCCGCATCCATTTCGGCAGCCGAGGCCAGATCGACCTTATACTGAACTTCGCCAGTGGCGGGGTTCATGATGTCGCCTTGTTTGCCAGATGTGCCTTTGACCATCTCGCCGTTGATAAAATGTCCTACGTCCATAATCGAATCCTCTCAGTGGGTTTATCGGTGGGTTTGGGTTGGCCCCAGTTTAGCCTTGCAAAAATGCCATGAAAAGGGTCAGTTTCCCAAAGGTATATTGCAATAATGTAGGTATGGTATGGCATTTGATTGGGATGACATGCGGGTGTTTTTGGCGGTGGCGCGGGGTGAAAGCCTGTCTAAGGCCGGAAAATCGCTAAAATTGGATCCCGCCACTGTTGGGCGACGGATCGCGCGACTTGAGGAGCGATTGGGGGCAGCGTTGTTTGCCAAATCGGTTCAGGGCTACGTTTTGAACAGTGAAGGCGAGCGATTGTTGACCCATGCAATGCGGGCAGAAACCGCATTGGCGCAAGGGGCGGAAGAGGTTCACGGCGAGGCGGGGCAACTGTCGGGCGTGGTGCGGATCGGGGCACCGGATGGGTCGGCCAACTATCTGTTGCCACAGGTCTGTGCAGCGATATGCGATGACAATCCGGGGTTGGAGGTGCAGATCGTGGCCTTACCACGGGTGTTTAACCTCTCCAAACGCGAGGCCGACATGGCGATCACCCTGTCGCGCCCAACGGCGGGGCGGCTGATGGCGCAAAAGATTGCCGACTATAAGCTGCATCTGGCGGCGACACAGGGGTATCTGGACACACATCCACCAATCAAAACCCTGAAAGATCTAAAGGGGCATCGGGTGATCGGTTATATCCCCGACATGATTTTCGATAAAGAGGTGGATTATTTGGGGCAAACTGGTGTGGATCGGGTGACTTTGGCGTCAAATTCGGTGGCGGTGCAGGTCAATTGGGTGCGCCAAGGGGCAGGGTTGGCGATTGTGCATGACTTTTGCATGCCGACCTTGCCAGACATTCGCCGCGTCTTGACCGACAAAATTTCGCTAACGCGCACCTTCTATCTGGTGCGCCATCTGGATGATCGAAGGGTCGAGCGGTTGAACCGGTTTGCCGAGGCAGTCACCCTAGGGTTGCGGCGCGAAATAGCGTTGCTTGAGGGGGCGGCCTAGCGCCTTCTTGGGGCTTTACCTTGACAGAATGTCGCAGGTGAGGGACGGTAGGGGTTCACGAAACCGTTATGAGAGGTCTGCCTATGCTCGTCCAACAAATCCTGAAATCCAAAACCACAGACGGTGTTTTCACCATCAAACCGGGCACAACCGTGGCCGATGCGGCATCCGTGTTATCAAACAACCGGATCGGATCCGTGGTGATTTCGGCGACGGGGGACACTGCCGAGGGGATATTGTCAGAACGCGATATCGTGCGCGAACTTGGCAAACGAGGTGCCGGCTGTATGGCGGACAAAGTGGACGACATGATGACCAAGTCCCTTGTGACCTGTGAGCTTGGAGACAAGGCGGATGACATTCTGGAAAAGATGACCAATGGACGGTTTCGCCACATGCCGGTGATCGAGAACGACAAGATGGTCGGCCTGATCACGCTTGGCGATGTGGTCAAGTCACGTCTGACCGAACTTTCGATGGAGAAAGAGGCGCTCGAAGGCATGATCATGGGGCACTGAATACTGGGTTGCGCCGCGCTAACGCGCGTCGCCCCAAGCGCTTTGCCCCCTTCGGGGACAAAGCGCGACAGGTTCACGCAAATTGCCACAGTGTATCAAGAAACCGGATAATCGCTTGCAAATGGGCGCGCAATATTGTTGCGTGCGCGGGATAGCAAAAGGGGACAACCATGCGCACCGCACTTTATCCGGGAACCTTTGATCCGATCACTATGGGTCATGTCGACATCATTCGTCGCGGGGCCGCATTGGTGGACCGTCTGGTAATCGGTGTAGCGATCAACCGCGACAAGGGGCCATTGTTTTCCCTTGAGGAGCGTGTGGCGATGGTGGAGGCCGAGTGCATTGAGTTGGCAAAGAGCACGGGGTGCGAAATTCTTGTGCATCCTTTCGAGAACCTGCTGATTGATTGCGCCAACGATGTCAATGCAACAACAATCATTCGCGGCCTAAGGGCTGTTTCAGATTTTGAGTATGAATATCAAATGGTTGGTATGAACCGTGCGATGGACGACACCATCGATACTGTGTTTTTGATGGCCGAGGCCAAGCATCAGGCCGTCGCGTCAAAGCTGGTCAAGGAAATTGCCCGTTTGGGTGGCGACATTAGCAAGTTTGTGACACCTGCCGTCCAAAAAGCATTGAACGCCAAATTCGCGTAATTGAGTGGCTTGCCCGCCCCAAAATCTATGGGGCAGGCAAGATTGGATTGGTTTGGCTCTATAGGAATTTCGCCATCGCCACAGCGGTATCGGACATGCGGTTGCTGAAGCCCCACTCATTGTCATACCAGGTCAAAATGCGAACCATGTTGCCCGCAACCACTTTGGTTTGATCCATGTGGAAGATCGATGAATGCGGATCATGGTTGAAATCGATCGAGACATTCGGAACATCTGTATAGCCCAGAATACCTTTTAGCGGGCCATCGGCGGCGGCGCGGATGGCGGCGTTAACTTCCTCGATCGTGGTGTCGCGGCTGGCTTCAAATGTCAGGTCCACAACCGAAACATTCGGAGTTGGCACACGGATCGAAACACCGTCCAGTTTGCCGTTCAGCTCGGGCAGAACCAGACCAACGGCCTTGGCGGCCCCGGTGGATGTCGGGATCATGCTCATGGCAGCAGCACGGGCACGGTATAAATCGCCGTGCATGGTGTCGAGCGTTGGCTGATCACCAGTGTAGCTGTGGATCGTAGTCATGAAACCGTGGTTCAAACCGATGGTGTCATTCAGGGTTTTCACAACAGGCGACAGGCAGTTGGTGGTGCAAGACGCGTTTGAGACAACCAGATCGTCTGCGGTCAACGTGTCATGGTTCACACCGTAAACGATGGTTTTGTCAGCACCTGCGGACGGGGCGGAAACCAGAACGCGCGACGCACCATTTTCAAGGTGAACGCTGGCCTTTTCTTTGGAAGAAAAGATGCCGGTACATTCCATCACGATGTCCACATGTGCCCATGGCAAATCCGCAGGGTTGCGAATGGCGGTCACGGCAATTGGGCCACGGCCCGCGTCGATTGTGTCTTTGGTGGTTTTCACAGCAACCGGAAATCGACCATGCACAGAGTCAAATTGCAAAAGATGCGCATTGGTTTCAACCGGTCCCAGATCGTTGATGGCAACGACTTCGATATCGGTGCGTCCCGATTCAACAATTGCGCGCAGGATGTTGCGGCCGATGCGGCCAAAGCCGTTGATGGCTACTTTTACAGTCATGTCGTGACACTCCAGTTAATGATGACCCAGATGACGATGTTGGCGGGTCTGAATAGGCGACACCTTGGGGTTTTTGGGGCAAAGGTCAACCGTGTTAGCGCCAGCAATCCCGCCCTAGCGCCAGAAGGCCATATATTCGGTCAATGTGGCCAGTTTTTTGCCCAGCATAACGGGCAGGTTCCAGTCGAAATAGAAATGGTCCGCAAGGAAAATTGCGATGATGATGATGGCAAAGATAATTGCGAGTTTGTTGGTCATATCCAGCCTATACTACGAATGGTCTTATTTTTGTTCTAATAAATATCCGCGCCGCAGGCTTAAAACTTTTTGCCTGCGGCGCGGATGTTAGAGGAGCAAAAATGATCAGAGCAAGGATTTTACCTTGTCTGCAACGGCCTGAGCGGTGATGCCGAATTTTTCGTAAAGCACCTCGGACGGGGCCGAAGCACCGAACGAGTCCATGCCGATGAAACCGGCTTTGGAGGATTTGCCACGCTCTCCCGTTAGCCAGCGATCCCAACCCATTTGCACGCCAGCCTCGACGGCGACCCGAACCGGACCTCCTGGCAGGGTGCGTTTGCGATAGCGTTCTTCTTGCTCGGCAAACAGCTCCATGCAGGGCATAGAGACAACACGCGTGCCGATGCCTTCGGCTTGCAACAGATCACGCGCCGCCAGTGCGATTTCGACTTCAGACCCCGTGGCCATGATGATGGCTTGGCGTTTGTCCACCGCATCCGCCAGCACATAAGCGCCCTGTGCGGATACGTTTTTGGTTTTATGTTCCAGACGCACAGTCGGCAACCCTTGGCGAGACAAGGCCAACACAGATGGGGTTTCTTTGCTGGTCAGCGCGATCTCCCAACATTCTGCTGTTTCCACCGTATCGGCGGGGCGAAACACATAGGTGTTCGGCGTGGCACGCGAAATTGCCAGATGTTCAACCGGTTGGTGGGTTGGTCCATCCTCGCCAAGACCAATGCTGTCATGGCTCATCACGTAAACAGCAGGCACGCGCATCAGCGCTGATAGACGCATCGCACCACGGGCGTAATCGGTGAAACACATGAAGGTGCCGCCATAAGGGCGCATACCGCCGTGCAGCACCATACCGTTCATCGCCGCCGCCATCCCGTGTTCACGGATGCCGTAATAAATATAGCGCCCTTCGCGGTTTTCAGGGTCAAACACGCCCATATCGCCGGTTTTGGTCAGGTTTGATCCGGTCAGATCGGCCGAGCCGCCAACGGTTTCAGTTGTAAAGGCGTTTACGACCTCCAGTACCATTTCGCTGGATTTGCGGGTGGCCACCTTGGGCGCTTCGTCAGATATCTGCTTTTTCAGCGCTTTGATGGTGGCTGATAGTTTTTTGTGCGGATCCAACGCATAGGCGCGGGTAAAGTCGCGCTGCTTGTTGCCCGGAATGGTCAGGAAGCGGGATTCCCAATCGGCGCGCTCGGTCGCACCGCGTGCGCCAATCGCTTCCCATTGCGACTTGATGTCGGCAGGGATGGTAAAGATAGGTGCCGTCCAGCCATAGGCGGCCTTGGTGTCGGAAATCAGCGTTGCATCCGTCAAAGCGCCGTGGCCTTTTGAGGTGTCTTGCGCGCTGGAGCCCAATGCGATGTGGGTCTTGCAGGCAATCATCGACGGTTTTTTGGTTTTCTTGGCGGCGGTGATGGCCTCGTCAATTGCCACAGGGTCATGCCCGTCACATTCAAACACAGACCAGCCCGAGGCGCGGAAGCGTTTTATTTGATCTGTACGATCCGATAGCGCAACTGTGCCATCAATGGTGATGCCATTGTTGTCCCACAGCACAATCAGTTTGCCCAATTCGTGACGCCCAGCCAGGCCGATGGCCTCTTGGGAAATCCCTTCCATCAAACAGCCATCGCCTGCGATCACATAGGTATGGTGATCGACAACTTTTTTACCATAGCGGGCGCGCTGAATTTCTTCGGCGATCGCGAAACCAACCGCGTTGGCAATACCTTGTCCCAACGGGCCTGTGGTGGTTTCAACACCTTCCATGTGGCCATATTCAGGATGCCCTGCTGTGCGCGCGCCCCATTGGCGGAAATTCTTGATCTCGTCCAACGTGGCCTGCTTATACCCCGTCAGGTGCAGCAGCGCATAAATCAGCATCGAGCCATGACCTGCTGACAGGATAAACCGGTCGCGGTCTGGCCAGTGCGGTGCGCTTGCATCAAACTTCAGATGTTTTTCAAACAACACGGTGGCGACATCCGCCATGCCCATCGGCATGCCCGAATGGCCCGAATTTGCCGCAGCAATTGCGTCCAGGGTCAGCGTGCGGATGGCGGCGGCCCGCATCCAGTGATCAGGGTGGGCTTTGCGCAAGGTTTGAATATCCACGGTGGTTTGTCCTTATTTAGGGCTAAAACATGTAATGTGGTGATAACAGCGCTGGTCAGAAGTTCAAGCAGACAAGCTAAGCTATTGAGCCAAAAGGGGGGCGCATTTCCCCGGGGCATTGGGTAAACTTCTATTCAAGTTGATTTGTTCCCGATTCGCGCCTTTGCTGATTGGGTGGATTTGGAACACCAAGGAGGCAGGCATAGTGAACGATATCGCAGAATTGGAACGCCGGATAACGGCGGCGCTGGAACGGATTGGGACCGGTGTGGACGGTATGGAGACAGCTGGTGCCGGGGCAGACGGCAATGAGGCGGACGCGCTGCGTGAAGCGCTTGAGGCCGAGAAGATTGCCAATGCCCAGCTGGAAGAACGCGTAAGCGCGATCAAGGAAAAGCAGGAAACCACCATCAAGGATATGGAATCCCGCATCGAAGCCTTGACCACGGAGGCCTCCAAGCATGAGGCTGACGCCAAAAAACTGCTGCATGTGAATGCCCAGTTGCGTGAAAGCAATGACGCGCTGCGTGAATCCAATGAGAGCGGTGTCGGTGACGCCCATTTGATCAACAAAGCCATGCAGACGGATTTGGAAGCCCTAAAGGCCACGCGCAAGGCCGATCTGGCCGAATTGGAAACCATTATGGCCGAACTTAAACCACTGATAGGGAAGGGCGTGTAATGCCAGAGACAGAAATCAAAATTGGTGGTCGTAGTTTCAGCGTATCCTGTCAGGAGGGCGAGGAGCATTTCCTGCAATCCGCCGCTAAATTGCTGGATGCCGAGGCGACCGTTCTGACCGCCCAAATCGGCCGCATTCCTGAACCACGCATGTTATTGATGGCGGGTTTGATGCTGGCGGATAAAACCGCAGGGCTAGAGGAAAAGTTGCACGATGCCGAAGGCAAGCTGGGGGCCCAAGAAGCCTTGCTTGAGGAAATGCGTAGCAAACCTTCACCTGATCCCGAGCGGGTTGAAGTGGCCGTAATCCCACCGGTTGTGACTGACACATTGGCCGAGCTGGCGGCGCGCACCGAAGCCTTGGCGGATCGGGTTGAGGAAAAGGTAAAGGCGGGCTAGGGGCACTTGCCTTAATTATTTGCGCCTAAATATACGCCCGTCTGTAATGCCCAACCCAATGGCAATACAGATAAAACCAAAGATCGTGTTCGCGGCCAGTGTTTCGTTCAGAAACATCCAGCCAAATCCGATGGCGAAGGGCGGGATCAACAGGGTGACCAGCATCAGGTTAGCAGCCCCTGCGCGGTGCAATATGTTGAAATATAACAGATAAGCTGTGGCGGTTGCCAACCATGACAGGCCGAACAAGGCCCGCCAAACGGCTGCGGTATAGTTGAAACTGGGCCAACCGTCCTGCAGCAGCACGATAGGGATCATCCAGATCACTGCGCAACTCACCATGCCAAAGGCGTTCACCTCGGGGGCAATGCCTTTTAGGAATATCTTACCCCAGACGCTGGCCAAAGCATAGGACAGCGCCGCTGCCAATACCGCCAGCTGTGCAAGGTTATTCAGGTCAAACCCGTTGATTGCGTCAGGCCCCATCACCACCATGACCCCGACCACGCCCACACAGGCCCCGATGATTTTGCGCGGCGACAAAGGCTCGTCAATCAGCAACACCCCGGCAACAACGGCCCCGAAAACGGCAGTTGTTGCATTTAGAATTGACGCGGTGCCGCCGCTGATGTGGGTCTGCCCCCAGACAATCAGCGAAAACGGGATTGCATTGTTCAGCGCCCCCATGCCCAAATAGGCCAACCAAATCCGTGGTGCACGCGGAAATTCCAATCCTTTCCAGAGGACAAAACCTGCCAGAATTGGAACGGCCAATGTCACGCGAAACAAAACGATAGTGAGGGCGGGCAACTGTTCCAGTGCAACCTCGGCCCAAAAGAATGCTCCCCCCCAAAGGGCTGCCAGTATAAGCAGCATGAGCCAAGTCCGGCTGTTCATTACAGGTGTCATGTTAACGCCTTTCCTTTTCGCCTCTTAGTGAACCAATTGCGATCTATTTTCGACCCGTTTCATGATCAATGAATACGCGGTGAAAAAACGATGCTGATTAACCCGACCGCAATATTTGAAGCCTATCAACAGATGGAAATATCTAGAGGGTCCAGATCGTTGAGTTTCATAGAAAAAAGAAATGATTACCGCCCAGCAACTGGCAGCGCGCCCTTCGAGGTCAATGAGATTTTTTTCTCGCGCACGGACAAGCGTGGCATCATTCTGGCGTCAAATTATATTTTCAAACGTGTGACCGGTTTCGAATGGGAAGAAATATTGGGGGCCCCTCACAATCTGATCCGTCACCCTGATATGCCAAAGGGTGTGTTCTGGTTGTTTTGGGAGACACTGAATAGTGGTCAACCCATTGGGGTATATGTCAAAAACAGAGCAAACGATGGTCTCTATTACTGGACGTTTGCGGTGGCAATGCCGTTTCAGGATGGATTTTTGTCTGTTCGGATAAAACCGACGGGCGAATTGCTGGGGATTGTTGAAAAAGAATATGAAGCCTTGCGCAAAGCTGAAACCGAGGATGGGTTCTCGCCAGAGGAAAGTGCTGCGAAATTTTTGCGTTGGGTACAGGCGCTTGGGTATGAAGATTATCAAACCTTTGCCAGTGACGCGTTGACACAGGAGCTTTTTGCCCGGGACGTGGCAATGGGCAACAAGCGTGCCACAGAGTCAGGCTCGTTCACAAAGATGTTGAGTGTTGCTGATGGCTTGCAGACCGAAACGGCAGCGCTTTCTTGCGGCTTTGAGGCGATAAGCACTGTGCCCACCAATATGCGAATTATTGCAGCCAGACTAGAGCCGTCGGGCGGTGCGGTCAGCTCGTTAGCTCAAAACTATTGGGAAATGTCAGAAGAGATGTCGCGCTGGTTCCAAGATTTTGTCGACGGTTCCGACAGTAATTTTGCAACCATTCGCAGCGCGTTGGTTGCCAGCCAGTTCATGTTTGGAATCTCACGGATACTCAACGAAGTTGTAACCATTTTCAGTTCCGAACGCCGATCATTGGGTAATACGGATATTGGGAACGAGAAAAACCAGATGAACGAAATGGCCAAGCATTTTTCCGAAAAAGCCGAATCGGGCCTGCGTCGGGTTGTTCATGAGTCAGAACAAATTTTGCGAGCGATATCCATGATGCGCCGCTTTGCATTGGGACTTAGTTCAACCCGGGTGATGTGTAACATCGAAAGCGCACGGTTGCCATCTGGCGGTGGCAGCTTGATTGACGTTATCAATCAGCTCGAAGTGTTTCAAAAAAACCTGAATGTTCAAATGGACCAGATTGAAGCACAGAGCCATGAAATAAAAGAATATACGCAAACCTTGTTGTCAGGCGGGGCAGGTTAGAAACCCGCCCCTGATATGGTTTATTGCGTTACTTGGCGCGGTTGTTAGCCGTTTGCTTCACGGATTTTGTCAGCGGCTTCTTTGTTATAGGAAACGCCTTCCTTTTCAAACATCTGGTCCAATTCGCCAGACAGGGTCATTTCGGTGACGATATCGCACCCCCCGACAAATTCGCCTTTGATGTAAAGTTGCGGAACCGTTGGCCAGTCGGAATAATCCTTGATGCCTTGGCGGATGTCCTCATCGGCCAACACGTTCACATCCGCAAATTCGACGCCCATGAAATTCAGAACGCCCGCCACGCGGGATGAAAACCCGCATTGTGGCGCGTCTTTGGTGCCTTTCATGAACAGGACCACATCGTTTGCGGTTACGGTGTCTTTGATCTGTGTCTCTGCATTGCTCATTCTTTTTCTCCAGTTGTCCGCGCTTGCGGAGTGTCCGTTTTACGGGGATGGCGTTGTCGTGTATTTCTTGTCCAAAACTGCATGTCGCGTGCGCCCAAGGAAGCGGCTGTTTTATTGCCCCGTTCCGAGGCCCGGATCACGTCCATGTCAATTTCTTCCATACCCAGCTCGGGTTTGTCGTAATTTTCGTCATTTACCTCGTCGCCCAAGAACTGCTCGACATATGATCGGCGCGGACGGTTTCGCTTGATCAACATTTCAATCAGGATCGCAATAGCAATAAGCACGACGATGCCCAATAGGATGCTTTGCCACAGGGAGAGTGACGCGATCATGCGGCCTACTCCGGTGCTTTGGTGGTTAGGGCCAAGGCGTGCAAATCACCCGCGGGGCCGTCCATCTTGCCCTTAAGTGAGGCATAAACTGCGCGTTGTTGCTGCACACGGTTTAGCCCGCGAAAGCTTTCGTCCACCACTTCGGCGGCCCAATGGTTGCCGTCACCCGCCAGATCAGTGATGGTGATTTTGGCCGCGGGAAACGCGGCGCGGATCAAGTCTTCGATTTCGTGGGCTTGCATAGCCATGGATGGTATCCCCTGTTTACAGTCACCTACTATTTAAGTCGGGTTTAGAGCCGACGCAAGGGCCGCGGCGTTATTGTGACCGCTCATGCCTGAGCATGCCGAAAATCTGCATATCCACAATGTCACCGTTCGGACGCTTCCAGTTTTGTCGCAATGTGCCCTCAAAGGTAAATCCAGCGCGGTGATAGGCGGCTTGGGCGCGCGGGTTATCCTGTACCACATCCAACCAAAGCCGTGCTGCATTCAGGGTGTCGAATGCATGATCAATGAGGGCACGCAAAAACGGCTGTCCCAATCCAATATCGGTAAAATCTAACCCCAAACTGCGCAACTCTACCCGTCCCGATGGCTCACCAATTTCGCAAAACAAGGCATATCCGGCAGGGCTGCCATCCCGTTCCCAAATCGCCAGATCCATTTTGGGATCAGCCAGATGAGCGCACAACTGCTGATCCGGCAAATCGACAATAAAACGTTTGTTTTCGGGCCGCGCCGTGATGGAGTGGATAAACGGAAAATCTGTCGGTTTTGCGGCGCGGATCAACGGTTAGGTTACCGTGGCTTCGAAACTGTTGCGGAATATTGCGGACAGATCAGTCAGCGGCGCGGATGAATTGCCAAAGCTCACGCTGTCACCGCCAAAACGACCGACCGTCATGATCGGCACACCAGCTGTGCTGGCGGCAATCATCAAGGCTTCGGCCTGATCAAAGTTGCACGCCACCAAATAACGGCCCTGATCTTCACCAAACAGGGTGGGTGTATCGCCAGCCTCAAGTGTGACGCCAACGCCAGAGTTTTCGGCCATCTCGAATGCCGCGACAGCCAGCCCACCGTCAGATAGATCGGTCACGGCCGTGATCAATACACCGTTGGTACGGATAAATTCGCCTGCACGGCGCTCGACTTCTAGATCAACATGTGGCGCGTCGCCGTCTTCGCGGTTAAACACTTCGGCCAGCAGCGCAGATTGCCCCAAATGGCCGTGGGTTTCGCCAACCAACAAGGCCACATGCCCATCACGTACGTCCCCTTTGATTAGCAAATCAATGTGTTCGATCAACCCAACCGCCCCGATGGTCGGGGTTGGCAGAATGCCGGTACCGTCGGTTTCGTTGTAAAGGCTGACGTTGCCTGAAACGATTGGCATATCCAGCGCTGAAACAGCTTCGGAAATCCCTTTGATCGCGCCCACAAATTGGCCCATGATCTCGGGTTTTTCGGGGTTGCCGAAATTCATGTTGTCGGTCGTGGCCAACGGCCTTGCCCCGACAGCGCAGAGGTTGCGATAGGCTTCGGCCACCGCCTGCTTGCCGCCTTCGAACGGATTGGCCATGACATAACGCGGTGTAACGTCGGACGTGAAGGCCAGCGCCTTGTCAGTGCCATGCACCCGCACAACGCCCGCACCCAAGCCCGGCACAACGACGGAATCCGCCATCACCATGGTGTCGTATTGCTCATAGACCCATTGCTTGGCGGCGTAATTGGGCGATGAAATCAACCCGCGCAATCCATCAATCGCATCAATTTCCGGCACATCTGCCAGCGGTTCAGCGGCGGGTGTTTCTACCCAAGGGCGATCATATTCAGGGGCGTTGCCTGACAGGGCTTTCAGCGGCAAATCCGCCTTCAGCACATTGCCATGCATGATGATAAAGCGATCCTCGGCAATGGTTTCGCCAACGATGGCGAAATCCAGATCCCATTTGTCAAACACCGCTTTGGCCACGGCTTCAAGCTCGGGGCGCAGAACCATCAACATGCGCTCTTGTGACTCGGATAGCATCATCTCATAGGCGGTCATGTTTTCTTCGCGCGCGGGTACAAGATCAAGGTTTAGACGCACGCCCAAATCGCCCTTGTCGCCCATTTCAACAGCCGAACAAGTCAGCCCAGCCGCGCCCATGTCCTGAATGGAAATCACGGCCCCCGTGGCCATCAATTCCAGCGTTGCTTCCATCAGACGTTTTTCGGTGAATGGATCACCAACCTGAACGGTGGGACGTTTTTCCTCGATTGTATCGTCAAATTCAGCCGACGCCATGGTCGCGCCGCCGACTCCGTCGCGTCCGGTTTTGGCCCCGAGATAAACCACCGGCATGCCGATGCCAGACGCGGCGGAATAGAAAATCTTGTCGGTGTCGGCTAGCCCTGCGGCAAAAGCATTGACCAGACAGTTGCCATTATAAGCGGGATGAAAACGAACTTCACCGCCCACGGTCGGCACGCCGAAACAGTTGCCATAGCCGCCGACACCCTCAACCACACCATGTACCAGCTGGCGGGTTTTGTGGTGGGCGGGTTCGCCAAACGAAAGCGAATTCATCGCCGCAATTGGCCGTGCGCCCATCGTGAAAACGTCGCGCAGGATGCCGCCAACGCCAGTGGCAGCCCCTTGATAGGGCTCGATATAGGACGGGTGGTTGTGGCTTTCCATTTTGAACACCACACATTGACCGTCGCCAATATCGACGATGCCCGCGTTTTCACCGGGGCCGCAAATAACTTGGGGGCCTTTGGTCGGCAACTGGCGCAGCCATTTTTTGGATGACTTGTAGGAACAATGCTCGTTCCACATGGCTGAGAAAATACCCAGCTCGGTATAGGTCGGTTCGCGTTTGATTATTTCCAGAATGAGTGTGTATTCGTCCGTGCTCAGCCCGTGGCTGGCGATCAACGTGTCAGTGATCTGCGGCTCTTGCATATTGTCCGTCCCCCGGATGGCAAATGATGCCTGACCTCATATGCGATGGGGGCGGGCAGGGAAAGGGGGACAGGGGAATTCTGAAAGAAAAAAAATGTTGAGATGTCGAAAATCCGGCGTGGCATTCGTCTTTACTGTATCTTGGACAGATGATCTGCTTGGGATTGACCATAAAACAGGAGAGTATGATGAAATATCTTGCACTAATATATGCGGCCGCAGGCACAGGGCCACAACCCGACACTCCGGAATTTGGCGCGATGATGGCCGGATATCAGGCAGCCGGAAAAACCTATGCCGAGGATGGAGTGTTATTGGCGGGCCAAGCCTTGCAATCTGTTGAGACGGCCACCTCGATCCGCATCCGCAACGGCAAAGCCGAATTGACAGACGGCCCGTTTGCCGAAACCAAGGAGCAATTGGGCGGGTTTTACATGTTTGAATGTGAAACACTGGATGACGCGATCAAATACGCCAAAATGATCCCGACAGCCAAACATGGTACGGTCGAAGTACGCCCCATTATGACGTTCGACTAGGCAATGATAGCTGCCTCCGCCCCTGATCCTGGTGCCGTTCACGCGGCGATCGAGTATACCCTGCGTCAGGATAGGGGGCGGCTGATCGCGGCGCTTACGGCTGTGATCGGTGATTTCGAGATGGCCGAGGGGTGCTTGCAGGACGCGATTATTGCGGCGCTCAAGGACTGGCCAAAAAACGGCATTCCGACATCGCGTCGCGGCTGGTTGTTGCAAGTCGCTCGCCGCCGCGCATTGGACCGGTTTCGCCGCGCCAAAGGATTTGCCGAAAAATCCGCGCAAATTGCGGTGCTGAAACAGGCCGAGGTCGATGCACCTGCCGACACCCACGACATTCCCGACCACCGTTTGCGGCTGATTTTCACCTGCTGCCACCCGTCATTGGACCAAAAAACCTGTGTTGCACTGACCTTGCGCACCTTGGGCGGGCTCACCACCGAGGAAGTGGCGCGGGCCTTTTTGGACAAGCCCGCAACCATGGGCCAACGGCTGGCGCGGGCGCGGGCCAAGATCGGCAAGGCCGGTATTGGCTTTGACATACCGGATGGCGCGGCGTTGAACGCGCGAATGGATTCGGTTCTGGCGGTGATTTATCTGATCTTTAATGAGGGCTATGCGGCCACCAAAGGCGATAGCCCAATCCGCATTGATCTGTGCAACGAGGCCATATTTCTGGCGCGCCTGATGGCCGATCTTAGCCCCGAAACCCCCGAAGTTGGCGGATTGCTGGCGCTGATCCTGCTGACCCATTCGCGTAGTGCCGCCCGATATGTCGAGGGTGGATACATCCCGCTGGGCCAACAAGACCGAAGCCTATGGGACCAAAACCGCATCACCGAGGGGCAAACTGTTCTGGAACGGGCGCTAAGGTGCGGGCAGGTTGGCCCGTATCAAATACAAGCGTCGATTGCGGCGCTGCATTGCGAGGCAAAATCATCCGACGCAACGGATTGGAGGCAAATTGCAGCACTCTATCGTCTGCTCGCGCAGATCGAGCCAAGCGCCATTGTCACGTTGAACCTTGCGGTGGCGGTGTCTTATGGCGGGGATCCACAAAGGGCGCTGGATTTGTTAACGCCTCTGGCAGATCAACTGGCCGACTATCAACCCTTTCATGCAGCAAAGGCGGATGTTTTGCGACGCATGGGCTTGGGCCAAAAGGCCGTCACGGCGTATCAGCGTGCTTTGGCTATTACGCAGACGCAAGGCGAGGTTTCATTTTTGGAAGGCCGGATCGCGGAAATTCTCGACCAGCAAAAAAAAAGGCCGAGCTCAAAGGCTCGGCCGAAGTCCAACAGGGAGGTATGAAACCAGCAAGAATTTCTTCGATTGCTGCCTTCATGAGTCTCATTTAGGTAGCCACGCCGCCGTATTCAAGAAAAATAATGCGGAATTTGGGCAAAGCCGTTATGCCCTCAGTGCATAGCTTACGTAACGGCCTCTGAACGCAGTCTTTTTCGCCGTGCAATGATCTCGTCTGTGACGAAGTCCCGAAACACCGCAATCCGTTTTGATTGGCGCAATTCCTCGGGGTAGGCCAGAAAAACAGGGATTTCAGCTGATTCAAGCTCTGGCAGCACCCTCACAAGGTTGGGAAAGTCCTCGGTCACGTAATCGGGCAAGACGCCAATACCCAAATCGGCCAGCACCCCTTGAAGCACCCCGAAATAGTTGTTCACCGTTAACAACGAACGCATATTGTAGGTCAGCAGGTGTTTAACGAAACTTGAGCCCGCACTGACTTGGGTCGCCGTTGTGCTTTGGCAGACCAACCGATGCTTGGATAATTCATCCGTGCTGTGGGGTGTGCTATGGGCGTTCAGGTAGTCTTGCGTAGCATAGAGTCGCATATTGACGCCCATCAGGCGTTTGCGGATCAGGTCGGCTTGGCTGGGTTCTTTCATCCGGATGGCAACATCGGCTTCGCGCATCGGCAGATCCAGCACGCGTTCTTCCAACATCAGATCAATTTTCAGATCTGGGTATTTATCATACAGCTTGGACAGACGCGGGGCCAACCAAAGCGAGCCAAAACCGGTCGTGGTGGTGACCCTCAACTCGCCAAACACCTCGTCGGTGCTGTCGCGAATACGGGCGGTCGCGGTTTCCAACCGGTTATCCATGGCGCTGGTGGCGTTGAACAGCAACTCGCCTTGTTCGGTAAGAATCAGACCACGGGCATGGCGGTGGAACAGTGTGGCGTTCAGGCTTTCTTCCAGGGCGCGAATTTGACGGCTGACGGCAGATTGCGACAGATGCAAGACCTCTCCGGCATGGGTCAGGCTGCCCGCATCCGCGACCGCGTGAAATATTCTTAGTTTATCCCAGTCCATTTTGCACCAACCACCATAATTTACGCCCCGTCGCGAAATAGAATTATCAACTGTACCACCACGAAAGGAAATAGCTATATATCACAATTTTTTGCTTGGTAGGTCAAAGTTTATGACCTATTGTTGTGATATACTGCGCCTAAAGGGGAAACGACGCCATGAGTGATCATTCTGTAAGCCTGTTTGACCGTTACGATCTGAAAAAATCGCCAGTTCTGTTGAACGGAACGCAAGCGTTGGTGCGGTTGATGATGATGCAGCGAGCGCGGGATGCGGCGGCAGGGCTGAACACGGCGGGTTATTGCACGGGCTATCGCGGATCCCCCCTTGGGGCGGTCGATATGCAGATGGAGCGCGCCAAAAAGGAATTGGATGCCTCTCACATCACTTTTCAACCCGGCATGAACGAAGATCTGGCCGCCACCGCGATATGGGGCAGCCAGCAGGCCGAACTGCGCGGCGAGGGCAAATACGACGGCGTGTTTGGTCTTTGGTATGGCAAGGGGCCGGGGGTGGACCGTTCCGGTGACGTTATGCGCCACGCCAATATGGCTGGCAGCAGCCCAAAGGGCGGCGTGCTGATGGCGATGGGGGATGACCATACTGGCGAAAGTTCGACCACATTGCACCAATCCGATTGGGCGATGGTGGATGCCTATATGCCGATTGTGTCGCCCGCCGGTGTGCAGGAAATTTTAGACTACGGGCTTTATGGTTGGGCGCTTTCGCGGTTTGCTGGGGTCTGGTGTGGTCTGAAAGTGATGAAAGATACCATCGAAGTTACCAGTGTGGTGGACGGAAACCCTGACCGGATGCAGTTTGTGACGCCAGAGTTTGAAATGCCGGACGGTGGCCTGAACATCCGTTTGATAGACACCCCCGTTGCCCAAGAGGCGCGGATGATTGATTACAAAAGGGTCGCGGCACAAGCCTTTGCAAAAGCTAATAAAATTGACAAACGGGTTTGGGGTAAATCGGGCGCGAAAATCGGATTTGTAGCGGCGGGAAAAAACTGGCTGGACCTAACTCATGCGATGGAATTATTGGGGCTGAACGGCACCGAAGCCGAGCGTTTGGGCATCACCACCTATAAAATCGGGCAGGTCTGGCCGCTGGATATGGACAGCTTTAACGAATGGGCCGAGGGGCTGGATTTGATCGTGGTGGTCGAGGAAAAGCGCAAACTGATCGAAGTGCAGGTTAAAGAGGCGATTTTTGATGATCGTCAAGGCCGTCGCGTTTATGGCTGGCGCAAAGGCGAGCACGCAGAAGAGTTGTTCCCAACCCGCATGGCGCTAGACCCGATTATGATCGCCGAAAAAATCGGCGGCATCCTGATTGAAGAGGGGCGTGATACGGAGCAGATCAAGGCGGGGCTGCAACTGCTGTCCACCGCCCGTACCGCAGATAACGCCGAAGAAATCGCGGCCCGACTGCCGTATTTCTGCTCGGGTTGTCCGCATAACTCCTCAACCAAAGTTCCCGAAGGCTCCCGCGCATATGCGGGCATTGGTTGTCACTATATGGTGCAATGGATGGACCGCTCGACCACTGGGTTCACCCAGATGGGCGGCGAGGGCGCGAACTGGGTTGGCGAGGCGTTGTTTTCGAATACCGACCACGTCTTTCAGAACATCGGCGATGGTACCTATAACCACTCCGGCATCATGGCGATCCGCTCCGCCGTGGCCGCAAACACCACGATGACATATAAAATCCTTTTCAACGACGCGGTCGCAATGACCGGCGGCCAAGGCAATGAGGGCGGTCTGGACGCGGGACGTATCGCCAAGGAAGTGCAGGCGATGGGGGTTGAACACATCGCGATCGTCTATGACGAAGCCGAAGATGTAGACCGCGCGTTGTTCCCCTCCAAACTGGAATGGCACCCACGGACGGACCTTATGAATGTTCAACGTAAATACAGCAAAATCAAAGGTGTATCGGCGATTATTTATGTGCAAACCTGCGCGGCAGAAAAACGCCGCCGCCGCAAACGCGGGCTGTTTCCGGATCCTGACAAGCGGGTGTTCATCAACACGGATGTCTGCGAAGGTTGCGGCGATTGCGGGGTGCAATCCAACTGTGTGTCGATCGTTCCAGTGGAAACCGAACTGGGGCGCAAACGGGCAATTGACCAATCGTCGTGCAACAAGGATTTTTCCTGCGTCAACGGGTTTTGCCCATCCTTCGTAACACTGTGCGGTGCGACGGTGAAAAAGGCGGCAACCACGATGATCGATCTGCCCGACTTGCCAACCCCGACGCTACCCAAAATTAAGGGCACCCATAATGTGGTGATCACCGGCGTTGGTGGTACGGGCGTTGTCACCATCGGCGCTATTTTGGCGCAAGCCGCCCACATTGACGGCATGGGGGCCGGCATGATGGAAATGGCCGGTTTGGCGCAAAAGGGCGGGGCGGTACACATCCATTTGCGGTTGGCCAAGCGGCCTGAGGATATCAGCGCGATTCGAGTCGCCTTGGCTGAGGCGGATGCGGTACTGGGCGGGGATCTGGTGACCACGGCGGGGGCGAAAACCATCGGTTTGATGAAAACCGGGCGGACGGGGGCTGTGGTCAACAGCCACGAGATTATAACAGGTGATTTCACCCGTGATACCGAATTCAAGCTGCCGTTTGACCGGCTGACACTGCAACTTGAGGCGCGATTGTCGGGCAATATGGCTGAATTTGACGCCTCTGAACTGGCGCGCGCCTTACTGGGTGATAGCATCTTTTCCAACATGATGATTGTTGGGGCGGCTTGGCAACGCGGGTTATTGCCGCTGAGCTATGACGCGATCATGGCAGCAGTTGAGCTGAATAAGGCGGCTGTTGAGGGCAACAAACGTGCCTTTGAGATTGGTCGTTGGGTGGTTGAACATCCCGAGGATGCGGCCAAGGTTTTACAACCCGTCGAGGTTGAAGCTCCTAAATCACTGGACGAGATGATTGCCTATCGGGCCGATTTCCTTGCCGATTATCAAAACGATGCCCTTAAGCAGCGGTTTTTGTCGCTGGTCGGCAAAACGGACGATCCCGCCCTGAAAGAAGCGGTGGCCAAGGGCTATCACAAATTGCTGGCCTATAAGGACGAATACGAGGTTGCGCGCCTAATGCTGGACACCGCAGACAAGGCCCGCGTCCAGTTTGATGGTGATTTCAAAATGCGGTTTCATTTGTCGCCGCCAATTTTACCGGGCAAAGACGCCAATGGCCGCCCGAAAAAGCGTGAATTTGGTGGCTGGATCATGCCGATCTACCACGTGTTGGCTCGCATGAAGGGCTTGCGGGGCACAGCGTTTGATCCGTTTGGGCGTTTCTCCGAGCGAAAAATGGAGCGCGCTTTGATTGCGCAGTTTGAGGCTGACATGGCCGAGGTGTTGGCCAATGTGACGTCGCATACCATGGACCGCGCGATTGCACTGGCCGAATTGCCGCTGAGCATTCGCGGATTCGGCCCCGTCAAACTTGCCAATGAAGCGGCGGCTTCCAATCGGCGCGAGGCCCTGTTGGCAGAATTTCGCAATCCTGTGCCAACGGCAGCGCAAGCCGCCGAATAAGGCATGGATTTTCCCATCGAAGCGGATTATTGCACAGATAGGTTTTAACGCGAAAACGGGGCTGACATGGCGGTAGGCATTTTTGATTCAGGGTTGGGTGGCTTAACGGTGCTGGACGCGGTCAGCAAACGTTTGCCGGATGTGCCCTTTGTCTATCTCGGCGATTCCGCCAACGCGCCCTACGGGGTGCGCGATGCCGATGATGTTTTCAACCTGACCAAAGCGGCTGTTGAGCGATTGTGGGCGGCAGGCTGTGATCTGGTGATCCTTGCCTGCAACACAGCAAGCGCCGCCGCTCTACGCCGGATGCAGGAACAGGGCATGCCAAAAGGCAAGCGGGTGCTGGGTGTGTTCGTGCCGCTGATAGAAGCGCTTACGGAACGTCAGTGGGGCGATAATTCGCCGCCCCGCGAGGTCGATGTGAAACATGTCGCCCTGTTTGCCACCCCCTCCACTGTTGCCAGCCGCGCCTTCCAGCGCGAGTTGGCCTTTCGCGCCATTGGCGTCGATGTCGAGGCCCAAGCCTGCGGCGGTGTTGTCGATGCCATTGAGGATGGCGACGAAATTTTGGCACAAGCGTTGGTGCGCAGCCATGTTGAGGCCTTGATGCGCAAGATGCCAAAGCCGCAAGCCGCCATTTTGGGCTGCACCCACTATCCGTTGATGGAGCAGTATTTTCAGGCGGCCTTGGGCGCGGATGTCAAGGTCTACTCCCAGGCCAACCTGGTGGCCGAAAGCCTTGCCAACTATTTGGAACGCCACCCAAACATGATTGGCGAAGGGTCGGAGGCGATGTTTTTGACCACAGGTGATCCGGCCTCGGTTTCAGACCGTGCTACTCAGTTCCTGCGACGAAAGATCACTTTTGTTGCTGCGTGATTGCAGAGCGCCCAAACACCCATTATATCCACATATGAAACGAGAGGTCCTTTGAGATGACCCATAAAATCGCCATCCTTGGTGCCAGCGGCTATACCGGAGCCGAATTGGTGCGCCTGATCGCCAGCCATCCGTCGATGCAGATTGTTGCCCTGTCAGGCGAACGCAAAGCTGGCATGGCTTATAGCGCTGTGTTCCCGCATCTGCGCTATCTTGATTTGCCCGATCTGGTGAAAATCGATCAGATCGATTTTTCAAACGTCGATCTGGCGTTTTGCGCCTTGCCGCATGCCACGTCCCAAGCCGTGATCCGCGACCTACCTGCGGATCTGAAAATCGTCGATCTGTCGGCTGATTTCCGGCTGCGCGATATCGACGAATACGCCAAATGGTATGGCAAACCGCATGGGGCGGCGCATTTGCAGCCCGAGGCGGTTTACGGGTTGACCGAATTTTATCGCGAGGAAATTCGCGCCGCTCGTCTGGTGGCGGGCACCGGATGCAATGCGGCCACCGGCCAATTTGCGCTGAACCCGTTGATGACAGGCGGGCTGATTGATCTGGATGATATTGTGATTGATCTGAAGGCGGCGGTGTCAGGGGCAGGGCGCGCCCTGAAGGAAAACCTGCTGCATGCTGAATTGTCCGAGGGCTATCACGCTTACGCCGTTGGTGGCACGCACCGCCATCTGGCCGAGTTTGATCAGGAATTTTCGCGTCATGCGGGCCGTCCAGTGAAAGTGCAGTTCACCCCGCATCTTATCCCTGCCAATCGCGGGATTTTGGCAACGGTCTATGTCAAAGGCGACGCTGAAAAAGTCCACGCAGCCCTTGATGCGGCCTATCGGGATGAGCCCTTCATTCTGACCTTGCCCTTTGGTGAGGCCCCCTCGACCCGCCACGTGCGGGGCTCTAATTTTTGCCATATCGGTGTGGTTGCAGACCGCATCAACGGGCGCACGATTATCATCGCAGCATTGGACAATTTGACCAAAGGGTCATCCGGTCAGGCGCTGCAAAACGCAAATTTAATGTTGGGAGAGGATGAAACAGCGGGTCTGATGGCCGCGCCTGTTTTTCCTTAGGGTATCATATGAAGGGCTTGAAGAAAAAACGCCGGATACAGGTTATCATCGTCGCTATTGTGGCGTTGGCGCTCTCGACGGGGATGATTGGATATGCGATGCGCGACGGCATCAACTATTTCAAAAGCCCGTCTGAAATTGTCGAAGAAATACCACTGGCCAGTCAGGTTCTACGGGTTGGCGGCCTAGTCGAAGAAGGTTCACTGGTGCGCGGTCAAGGCGAGGCGATCACTTTTAACATCACCGATGGCGGAGCTACTATCAAGGCCAGCTTTACCGGTGTGTTGCCGGATCTGTTCAAAGAAGGCCAAGGCACAGTTGCCACGGGTAGTTACATTGAGGGTGTGTTCCAAGCTACTGAAATTCTTGCTAAACACGATGAAAATTACATGCCCAAAGAGGTTGTTGATGCCTTGAAAGAACAGGGGTACTATCAAGACCCTGATGCGGCCCCGAGCGGTAGCTAAGGGCTAAATTAACCAAATTGATACCATCCTCGCTGGGCAAATCAGCGGGGATATCATGCACACAGTTCACCAAATCGCTACCGAGATCGTTGCCCGCGAAGGCGGCTATGTAAATGACCCTGATGATCCGGGCGGGGCCACCAATTATGGCGTCACGATCCATACGATGCGCCGTCTTGGGCTGGATTTGACCAATGATGGCCGCGTCAGCGAGGCCGATGTGCGCGCGCTGACCCGCAAACAGGCGGTGGACATATTTATCACCCATTATTTCAAACGCCCCCGTGTGGCGGACCTGCCAGAGGTGCTGCAAGCCAGCGTGTTTGATATGTATGTCAACGCGGGCGCGAATGCGGTCAAGATATTGCAGCGCCTATTGGTGGAAATGGGTCATGCCATCGGGGTGGATGGTGGGATTGGACCGCAGACCATCACGGCCGCGCAATCGGCACATGCGGCCGCCCCAAACCATTTGGCGGATGCGTATGGGATTGCACGTCGCAACTATTACTATTCATTGGCCGATGCCCGCCCCGCCAGCCGTAAATATGCACGTCGCCGTGATGGTGGCAAAGGCGGCTGGATCAAACGGGCCGAAGAATTCATTTCGCCCCGGTTCCATTTGACGATTGATGAACATCGTAGGAGGACTGCAAAATGGGCTTGATTGAAAAGCTGTTCACGATGATTTTTGGCGGCGGGCGCAATATGGTGCGTGAAACCGCCGAGGTTTTCCGCGAGAATGCTGAAGCTGGAGCGGTACGAACAACTCAATTGCAAACACAGGCCCTGGCTCAACACGGCCAAGAATTCAGCCACCCCCAAAAGGGTGGGTTTGATCAATTCATGGACGGGATAAACCGGTTGCCACGCCCGCTGTTGGCGTTTGGTACTTTGGGGCTGTTTGTGACGGCGATGGTCGACCCGATCTGGTTCGCCACCCGTATGCAGGGCTTGGCGCTGGTGCCGGAGCCATTGTGGTGGTTGTTGGGGGCGATTGTGTCGTTCTATTTTGGCGCGCGACATCAGTTTAAAGGGCAAGAATTTCAACGCTCGATCACCGAAACTATGCTGCGGGTTCCGCAGGTTGTTGACAATATTCGCACCCTGAATGCGCTAAGCCCCAGTGTTGCGGATCACAATCTGGGTAAACTGTCTGTCAAAACAGACGGTAACGCGGCACTGTCGGAATGGTCGGCAGGGTGAACACCCCAACGACTTGGCCAACTCCCCAGATTGTGACAATGCGCCCCGCCAAATCGCACGAATTGCCGTTGGCCTGAGCGTCTGAACCGCTTATGAAGGGGGCATGATTATTGAACTTGGCCATTTTGCCCTGATCCTCGCCCTCGCCGTTGCCATTGTGCAGGCGATCATTCCTCTCATCGGTGCGCATAAGCGTTGGCCGGGCTGGATGGCCGTTGCCATTCCTGCGGCGAATGCGCAGTTCTTCCTGACGGCCTTTGCCTTTGGGGCGCTCACTTATGCGTTTGTGACCTCGGATTTCTCGCTGCGGCTGGTTGCGCAAAACTCGCATACCGCCAAACCGATGCTTTACAAAGTGGCCGGTGTCTGGGGCAACCACGAGGGCTCGATGTTACTTTGGGTGTTGATTGTAACACTGTTTGGCGCTTGTGCGGCGTGGTTTGGCACCAACCTGCCTCCAACCTTGCGGGCCCGTGTGCTGGCGGTACAATCCTCCATCGGGGTTGCTTTTCTTAGCTTTGTTTTGTTCACCTCTAACCCGTTTTTACGCCTGCAGAACCCACCCTTTGACGGTCAGGGTCTGAACCCACTACTGCAGGATCCGGGCCTCGCGTTTCACCCACCGTTCCTCTATCTGGGCTATGTCGGCCTGTCGATGTCGTTCAGTTTTGCGGTTGCCGCTCTGATCGAGGGGCGCGTTGATGCCGCTTGGGCCAGATGGGTGCGTCCATGGACCTTGGCAGCGTGGATTTTCCTGACCATCGGCATCGCGCTTGGCTCTTGGTGGGCCTACTATGAACTCGGTTGGGGCGGTTTTTGGTTCTGGGATTCGGTTGAAAACGCCTCCTTCATGCCATGGTTGATTGCGGTGGCATTGTTGCATTCCGCCATCGTGGTGGAAAAACGCGAGTCGTTGAAAAGCTGGACAATCCTGCTGGCAATCCTTGCCTTTGGCTTTTCTCTGATTGGTGCCTTTATCGTGCGCTCCGGTATCCTGACCTCGGTTCATGCCTTTGCCACAGACCCCGAACGCGGGGTCTATATCTTGTTCATCACGGCCTTTTTTACAGGTGGATCCCTGATCCTTTTTGCCATCCGTGCCCATGCGATGGAGGCCAAAGGCGTGTTTTCGATGGCCAGCCGCGAAACTGGGCTTGTGTTGAACAATATCTTGCTGGCTGTTGCGGCGTTTGTCGTGTTTATCGGCACGGTTTGGCCGCTGGTGGCGGAACTGGCGTTTGATCGCAAACTGTCTGTTGGTGCGCCGTTTTTCAACATGGCCTTTACCCCGTTCATGGTGGCATTGGCTGTGATCATGCCCATCGGCGCTATCCTGCCATGGAAACGTGCTCGCCTAAAACGGGCTGTAAAATCCATGTCAGGGTTGATGGTTCTGGCATTGGCTGCGGGCCTGTTGGTCTGGTCGATGCAAACCGGGCGCACTGCGCTAGGCCCGGTCGGGATCGCACTGGGCGTCTGGCTGGTGGGTGGCGCGGCAACCGATTTGTGGATGCGTACAGGACGCAGTGGGTTTTCTGCGCGTATGCGCCGGATGTTCAAACTGCCCCGCGCCGATTGGGGCAAGGCACTGGCACATAGCGGGTTCGGGATTGCCATCATCGGCATTGCCTGCCTGACCGCGTGGTCGGAAGAAGACATTCGCGTCGCGCAACTGAACGAACCCTTCACCGTTGGGACGCTGGAAATCACTTTGCTAAACGTCAACCGTCTGCAAGGGCCAAACTACATCACCACCATGGGAGAAATGTCGGTCTCTGAAAACGGCGCATTGGTCACCACATTGACGCCGGAAAAACGCGTCTATCCGGTGCAGGCGATGCCCACGACCGAGGCCGCAATCCATAACGGTTTTTTACGCGACATCTATCTGGTGATTGGGGATCCCCAAGACGGCGGCGGCTGGGCCGTGCGCACCTATATCAAACCTTTTGCCAGCTGGATTTGGGCGGGCTGCATTATTATGGCGCTTGGCGGCTTAACCAGCCTGACGGATCGTCGCTACCGCGTCGCGGCGGGTGCGCGTAAACAGCGCAATGTTGCAATGGCACCGGCGGAGTAAACTGTAATGAAACACCTGATCTTGATTTTGGCCCTGCTGGCCAGCCCTGCATTTGCCGTGCAACCGGACGAAGTCTTGTCCGATCCGGTGCTTGAGGCTAGGGCGCGCGGTTTGGGCCAAGAGCTGCGCTGCGTGGTTTGCCAGGGTGAAAACATTGATGAATCCAACGCCGGAATCGCGCGGGATTTGCGCCTGCTGGTGCGCGAGCGTCTTGTGGCTGGCGAAAGTGATCAGGAAATTCTGGATTTCGTGGTTGGTCGTTACGGCGAATATGTGTTGATGCGCCCGACATGGGCCGGTGCAAATATCATTCTCTATATCGCAGGACCGATTTTGCTGTTCTTCGCGCTGTTCGCCGGTTTCTTCTATTTGCGCCGTCGCGGCATGGCTCAAAACGTAGCGGGCGCGGACCTGTCCAAGGAAGAAGAAGCGCGGCTGGTGGAAATCCTGAAAGATTAAGCCAAAGAATTACGCAATGTCGCCCTTTCAATTGCCCGCCAAAACGGTATTCCTATAGGCAAAGCTATTGGAGGCGCGCAATGAATTATTCAACAATCCTGCTCAGTATACGTGACGATATCGCAATTTTGACATTGAACCGTCCTGATGTGATGAACGCATTGAACACTCAGATGCGGGCCGAAATCACCCATGCGGTTATCGAGGCTGGCAAAACGGCACGGGTTTTGGTGATCACCGGTAAGGGCCGCGCATTTTGTTCCGGTCAGGACTTGGGAGATCGCGCCAACGCTGCGGATATTGATCTAGAGCGCACCTTGCGCGACGAATATATGCCCATGTTGACGGCGATCTTTGACTGTCCGATCCCGACCATTGCCGCCGTGAATGGGGCCGCCGCGGGGGCAGGGGCCAATCTGGCGCTGGCTGCCGATGTGGTGATCGCCACCCAGAGCGCGGTGTTTCTGCAAGCCTTCACCCGCATCGGGTTAATCCCTGATGCGGGCGGCACTTACTGGTTACCGCGCCAAATGGGTGCCGCCAAGGCGATGGGAGCGGCGTTGTTTGCTGAACCTATCAAAGCCCAGCAAGCCGCCGATTGGGGCATGATCTGGGAGGCGGTGGAAGACGACGCCTTTGCTGACCATTGGTGGGGACGTGCCAACAAATTGGCGAAAGGGCCGACTGCGGCTTATGCCCATGTGAAACAGGCCATTCGTGGCACCTACGACAACACGATGGATGAGCAGCTCGCGTTAGAGGCCCGCTTGCAAGGTGAATGCGGCAAAACGCGGGACTTTAAGGAAGGCGTGCTGGCGTTCCTTGAGAAACGTCCAGCCAACTTTGAAGGGCGGTAGCGCGCAGCCCCTCTAGTCCAGTTGCAAATGGGCGCGCCCATCCGAGGTGCGCTCGCGCGATTTGCCCTCAGGGCCGACAACCGCCTGAATGCGTTTGCGAAAGTTGGAAAAGCTGTCGAATGTCACAACATCGACGGCCTCATCCAAGTCCAGCACCAAGCGAAACCAACCAGAGCGCTGCATTTCTACCGCAATCACCGTGGCGGTAAACGGTTGCGATAAATAGCGGCCCTGCACCCGCCCGCCAACCGCCCAACCCTCGGGGGGGCGGTTGCCAATGGCGGCGTGATACCCGTTCCAATCCGCAAAACCGTTTTGATGTGCTACCAGTTCAAGGGCGGCTGCGTGGCTGATCTGGGAACCTTGATTTGCCAAATCCGCCCGTAGACGTTTGGCATGGGTCTTGGCCTCGGCCAAGGATGGTAAATGCGGGCTCATAACGGGCCCCCCTGCGTATTCATAAACGCGATAATGGTCCGTAAATATGTGGTTGGGATGTCAGACATGGCCCCGTACTCCTCAAGCAAAGCTCGCGTAAATAAAGGATGGGCACCCGCGTTACCATCCGCGCGAAATGCGTGGAAGGATTACAAAGACAGTAAAATTACCGAACTTCACCTAGACATGTGTCAGCGGGTGGCAGGCGTCAGTGGCCATGGTCGTTTGCTAACGCAGGGGGGCTGATGCGTCAAGGTGGCAATAAATTGGCACCAAATATGTGGTATGTGAGGGTCCGTAACGAAAAAGGCCGCCCAATTGGACGGCCTTTCTATTCGTATAAATGCGTTAAACCCTAGCGGTCTTCAACATTCACGTAATCGCGGAATGTTTCGCCGTGATACAGTTGGCGCGGGCGACCGATTTTCAATTGCGGGTCGTCCAGCATCTCTTTCCACTGTGAAATCCAGCCAACTGTGCGTGACAGCGCGAAAATCGGCGTGAACATCGAGGTCGGGAAGCCCATCGCTTCCAGAATGATCCCCGAGTAGAAATCGACGTTCGGGAACAGCTTTTTTTCCTTGAAGTACGGATCCTCAAGGGCGGCTTTTTCCAGTGCCTTGGCAACTTGCAGTTTGGGATTGTTCTCGACCCCCAGCAATTCCAGCACCTCGTCAGCGCTTTCTTTCAGAACCGTGGCGCGTGGATCAAAGTTTTTGTAAACACGGTGGCCAAAGCCCATCAGGCGGAATGGGTCATTCTTATCTTTGGCGCGGGCAATGAATTCGGGGATCCGGTCAACGGTGCCAATTTCTTCCAGCATCTCCAGGCATGCTTGGTTTGCGCCGCCGTGTGCGGGGCCCCACAGACAGGCAATGCCAGCTGCGATACAGGCAAACGGGTTGGCACCGGAGGAGCCAGCCAGGCGGACTGTCGACGTCGAAGCATTTTGCTCGTGATCAGCGTGCAGCGTGAAAATCCGGTCCATAGCGCGGGCCAGTATCGGATCGACTTCGTATTCTTCGGCTGGCACAGAAAAACACATCCGCAAGAAATTCGAAGCATAATCCAGATCATTGCGCGGGTAGACAAAAGGTTGCCCTTGCGCATATTTGAACGCCATCGCTGCAATCGTTGGCATCTTGGCGATCATCCGGATCGAGGCAACTTCGCGCTGATATGGATCATTAATATCAAGCGAGTCATGGTAAAATGCCGACATTGCACCAACCACACCATTCATGATGGCCATCGGGTGGGCATCCCGGCGAAAACCGCGGAAAAAGTTCATCATCTGTTCATGCAGCATTGTGTGATGCGTGACGCGACCTTCAAAGTCTTCCATTTGCTCTGCCGTTGGTAACTCTTCGTTCAGCAACAGATAACAAACTTCTAGATAATGGGATTTTTCGGTCAGTTGCTCAATCGGATAGCCACGGTGCAGCAGGATGCCCTGATTGCCGTCAATATATGTGATGGCTGAATCGCAGGCCGCTGTCGATGTGAAGCCCGGGTCATATGTGAAAACCTTGCCCTGCGCATAAAGCTTGCGAATGTCGATAACATCTGGTCCCACGGAGGGGGAATACATAGGGAGTTCAAGTGTCTGCCCGTCAAAGGTCAGGGTGGCGGTCTTTTTACTATCGGTCATCTTTGTTCCTTCGTTGTCCGTTCCGCGCGGATCGCGGTCAGGAGTGCGGTGATCGTTTTGACAAAAGCATTTGTGCTCTAGCCAATTGCATCGGTTAGGCGGGCGATGGTTTCTTCGCGCCCGATAACCAGCATCATGTCGAAAACACTGGGCGTCGCGGTTCGTCCCGCCAGTGCTGCCCGAAGCGGGCCTGCGATTTTGCCAAACTTGGCATCATTCGCTTCTGCAACCTCAGTTGCCACCTGTTCCAAGGTGTCGCGTGTCCAGCTAACATCTTGCAACAGGGGCGTCAATTGGTTCAGTATACCACGGGATACATCATCCAGCAATTTGGCGGCCTTTTCATCCGGTTCAATTGGCCGTGATGATAGGATAAATTCAGCCTTTTCAAGCAGTAAAGGGAATGTTTTTGCCCGATCTTTTAGGCAATACATGCCGCGCAGCATGGTGATTTTTTGTTCATTGCTTAATGTGGGTTGATCTGTTGCGGCCAAAAAAACATCAATTTGATCCAGCAAGGCCTGATCATCGGTTGCGGCAATATGCTGACCTGAAATGCTATCCAGCTTTTTGAAATCAAACCGAGAAGGCGATTTGCCGATCCCGTCCAAACCAAACCACTCAATGGCTTGTTCAGAGGTGAAAAACTCATCATCCCCATGGCTCCAGCCAAGTCGCGCCAGATAATTGCGCATTGCGGACGCAGGATAGCCCATGGCCTGATATTCTTCGACTCCCAGTGCACCATGGCGTTTTGACAGCTTCTTGCCGTCCGGCCCGTGGATCAATGGAATATGCGCCCAAACCGGAACATCCCAGCCCATCGCGGTATAAACCAGCGTCTGGCGGGCGGCGTTATTCAAATGGTCGTCCCCGCGGATAACATGGGTCACGCCCATATCATGATCATCTACTACAACTGCCAACATGTAGGTGGGTGTGCCATCAGAACGTAAACAAATCATGTCATCCAGCAATTTGTTTTCAAATTTTACGTTTCCCTGCACTTGATCGTTGATCACAGTTTGACCATCGCGCGGGGCTTTCATGCGGATTACATAAGGGGCGTCAGGCTGACTGGCGACCTCTGCATCGCGCCATGGGCTAAGGAACAGGGTCGATTTACCCTCGGCTTTTGCGTCCTCACGCAAGGCAGCAATTTCGTCCTGGGTTGAATAACACTTATAGGCATGGCCCGCGTCCAACATTTGGTGTGCCACTTCGGCATGGCGTTCGGCGCGTTCAAACTGGCTGACCACCGCGCCATCATGGTTCAATCCCAGCCACTCCATGCCGCGCAAAATGGCGGCGGTGGCGTCAGGGGTTGAACGGGCGCGGTCGGTGTCCTCGATCCGCAGTTGGAATTCACCACCATGATGGCGGGCGAACAACCAGTTGAACAGGGCGGTGCGCGCCCCGCCAATATGTAGGTATCCGGTCGGGGATGGTGCAAAACGGGTGACAACGGGGTGCGAGGACGCAGATGTAGGCATGAATATTAACCTTTTGGAAACCATGAGGGGGGTAGCGTTAAGACTGTATTAATGTGGCATGAAGGCAAGGACAAGAGTGGCGCAAATTTCCAACCTGATTGATCTGGTGCCCGATTTGCTTTTGCGCCAGCGCGGACATTTGTCGGCTTGGGTGCCGGTGTGTCTGGCAATCGGCGTCGGCCTCTACTTTGGGATAGGCGTCGAGCCCGGCAGCGGAGCATATGCCTCGCTTGGCTCAACGGTGGTTGGGCTGGGGGCGGCGGCGCTTTGGTTGGGCGAACGCATGCGGCCGCTGTTTTTGGCAGCCCTTTTGATCATATCAGGCTTTCTGGCGGCGGGTTTGCGGGCCAATATGGTGGCCGAACCCGTGCTTGGCTTTCGCTACTACGGCCCGATCGAGGGGCGGGTGATCAAAGTTGACCGCTCGCAATCCGACAAGGTGCGTCTGACGCTGGACCGCGTGGTGCTGGAACGCACGCCGAAGTGGCGCACCCCCGCCAAGGTCCGGGTGACGCTGCACAGTAAAGAAAGGTTCATCACCCCAGAACCTGGGATGTTGGTGATGACGACGGGCCATTTGTCGGCCCCCCAGGGACCCGTCGAGCCAAATGGTTTTGATTTCCAGCGCATGGCGTGGTTTCAAAGTTTGGGCGCAGTTGGATACACTCGCTCGCCCGTGTTAACGCTTGCACCGGCAGAGCAGGGTCTGGCGGGGTTGACGATTCAACGTTTGCGTCGCGGCATATCCCAAGGCGTTCAGGCGAGGATTTCGGGCGATGCGGGGGCATTCGCAGCTGCGATTATGACGGGGGACCGGTCTGGCATGCGGCGCGAGGTTTTGGGGCAATTGCGAGCTTCCAACCTAGCGCATTTGCTGGCGATTTCGGGCTTGCATATGGGGCTGTTAACGGGATTTGTGTTTGGCGCGATGCGGTTTACCCTGTCCTTGGTGCCGGTGATCAACCTACACTGGCCGATCAAGAAAATCGCAGCGCTGGTGGCACTGGTGGCGGCCTCGGGGTATTTGGCGCTGTCGGGCGGCAATGTGGCGACCGAGCGCGCCTTTATCATGGTGGCGGTCATGCTGGTGGCGATCCTGTTCGAGCGGCGCGCCTTGACCTTGCGTGCGGTGGCGCTGGCGGCGACCATCGTGCTGTTGCGCCGCCCCGAAGCCCTAACCGGTCCGGGCTTTCAGATGTCATTTGCAGCCACCACGGCGCTGGTGGCGGTGTTCGGGGCGATACGCTATTGGGACGGCTCGAACGTGCCGGCGGTTTTACGCCCTGTGGTCGCAGTCCTGATTTCGTCCTTTGTGGCGGGGGCGGCAACGGCCCCTGTGGCGGCGGCCCATTTCAACCAGATCGCCCATTACGGATTGCTGGCCAATATGTTGACGGTGCCCCTGATGGGGGTTCTGGTGATGCCTGCCGCCGTGATGGCAGCGGTGCTTTACCCGCTGGGGCTGGCATGGATTGGCCTTGGGGTAATGCGCTGGGGTATCTTGTGGATATTGGGCGTGGCCGAGTGGGTGGCAGGGCTGGACGGCGCGCTGAGCCATGTGGTGACGCCGATGGCGGCGGTGCTGCCGCTGATCGGGCTTGGCATGTTGTGGTTGATCCTGTGGCAAGGACGCTTGCGCTATGCGGGCGTCGGGGTGGCATTGCTTGGATTTTTCCTGTGGGCCAGCACCGAACGCCCTGCCGTGCTGATCTCGCCCAGTGGCGGGTTGGTCGGACTGATGGGGGTCGAGGGGCGTGCGATCAGCAAATCGCGTGGCGACGGGTTTTCGGCCCGCAGTTGGCTGGAAAACGATGGCGATGGTGGGCTGGAACAGGCAGAGGCCTTTCGTCGCGAGGGGTTTTCGGGAGAAAAGGGCGTATTGCTGTTTGAGGTCGACGGGCAGGCATTTGTGAACCTGACAGGCAAGGGGGCCGAAGCGCGATTGGCGGCGGCATGTCAGGCAGGGGTCTGGGTCGTCAGTACGGCACATTATAGTGGCGAAGGGTCGTGCCGGATGATTGATGCGACCTCATTGGAGAAGACGGGGGCACTGGCGATCTATGCGCAGGAAGATGGGTTGCGCGTGATTGGTGCCAAGGATCAGGCCGGCGAGCGCTTATGGAACACGAACTGATATCCCCAGCAGATCATTGGCTCCATGCGGGTGCTTTTCGTTTGGCACGGTTTGGCGAAGGGGGCTGTCAGGCCCGATAAGCCCGCCCCAGAGCGTTTCACCTTAAACCTGAATCGCCCTTCGTTGCCTCAATTCATAGAATTGAACGCGAAAGGCGATGCACTGATGTCCTAAGTCAAAGGCGAAATGCCCTAATAGGTCCGGATCAATCCGACCAAACGCCCCTGAACCTTGACCTGTTCCTCGGGCAACATGCGGGTTTCATAGGCCGGATTGGCGGCCTCAAGCGCGATCATCGCGCCCTTGCGGCGATACCGTTTCAACGTCGCTTCATGCCCCTCGACCAGCGCCACAACGATATCCCCGTTGTCCGCTGCCGACGTCTCGCGGATCACCACCACATCACCATCATTGATGCCCGCGTCAATCATCGAATCTCCTTTGACCTCAAGCGCATAGTGATGCCCTTGGCCCGCCACCATGCCGCCTGGAACGGCCACATTATGCGACACCTCAGAAATCGCCTCAATCGGCGTGCCCGCCGCGATTCGACCCATCACCGGCAGCTCGACCGCATGGCCAATCATCACTGGCATCGCGTCACGCGGCGCATCCACCTTGTCGCCATCAATCACTTGCGGGGAAAACCCTGCTTTCCGGCCACTGGTCTCAACATCCGTCGGCTCGCCGCCCAAAGCATCCGGCAATTTGATAATTTCGATGGCACGCGCCCGATGCGCCAGACGCCGGATAAACCCACGTTCCTCCAGTGCCGTGATCAACCGGTGAATACCCGATTTGGAACGCAAGCTTAATGCTTCCTTCATTTCATCGAACGAGGGCGGAACACCATCCCGCGACACCCGTTTGTCAATAAAAGTCAACAGTTCCAGTTGTTTGCGTGTCAGCATATTCACACTCCCCGTATTCACCCAATGGCCCCTTTGGTTGAGGCGTTCGGCTCATGTTCTACACATGTTCCCGTTTTGTGTCAACTCCCCCAACTTCCACCATTTTGCCGCATGTCGCTGCTCGACCTGCTTTGCTATGGCGTGCTGGTCCCTATGAAATAAGCGAGCATACCAAATGAAAAACCCTGATCTAAAATGGCTGAAAACGGCCGCCCTGTTTGAAGGCACCTCCCTCATCGCGCTGGTTTTCGTCGCGGTGCCGTTCAAATACTGGCTGGATATGCCGCAACTGGTCAAAATCATCGGCCCCGTGCATGGCGCGCTGTTCGTGGCTTTCATCGCGACCCTGCTAACGCATTTTTCCAAAGGTCGTATCAACGCCCGGCTGACAGGCATCGGTGCGATAGCCTCGTTCATCCCGTTCGGGACGTTTGTCTATAAAGTTAAGCTGTTGGGCTGACCCTAAATATCCAGCTTGCCCTGCGCTGTATTATCTTGTTCTTTGGCGGCTTTTTTATATGTGTTCACTGCCAAAGGGACCCGCAAGGCCCGTTCACCATGTTCCAGCAAATCCTCAACTGTGACGATCTGCACGCGTGGCACAGGGGCGACGCCATCAGGTGCATAATGCCCGGCGGCGGCAGCTTCGGTTTTCATTGGGCCGGTTGGTGGTGTCAGGGTTAAAAAAACCCCCATCTGCGCGCCTTCACGGTCAAGCACCCCGACCAGATCACGCACCATCGCCACCCCAACGTTTTTACCACCTTTGACCGAGACAATGCAGCGGTCGGATTTGCCGATATAGCGGATTCCGTCGATACCTTTATCCGCGCCCTTTTTGCCGCCCTTCCATGGCTGGGCGTTGAGCAGCGACAGCGCCCATTTTTCAAACTCGTATTTGTCGGCCTCGGCCAATGCCTTTGCGCCGCCAATGTCTTTTGGGGTGCCGTGGGTTTCAAATTTGATCCCTTCAAAAGCATCGCGCAAACGCCGTTCAATCAAGCCAATCGCCAAATGGGTGACATCAATACCGATCCAGTTGCGGTTTAGCTTTTGCGCCGCGTGAACAGTGGTGCCGCAACCGCAGAACGGATCAAGGATTGTGTCGCCTTCGTTAGATGAGGCCATGATGATGCGTTCCAGCAGAGTCACAGGTTTTTGGGTGGGGTAGCCGAGGCGTTCTTGGGCGTGCGCCTGTAAGTGCTTTATATCATTCCATACATTTCCAACTTTTGGCCCCTTTTGATCCTTCAAGAACAGTTTACGTCTCAGCCGTCCGCTTGATTTCTTCGGAAATAATATCCGCCCGTTTGCATCTAGCTTCTTCATTTCATCTTGTGAAACTCGCCAGCCTTTTGGTGGGTGCGGATACCCTTTGTATTCATACATTAAATTTGGGCGGGGGTTCGGGCTATCAAGTGGGGCGGATTGATAAGGCCCTCTACCGTCATCATCGTTAAGATTAAACCGATCTTCGTATTCCGCATCTCCTGCGGTGAATACAGGTGAGAAATAGTACCCATCGGTTTTGGTATACGCTAATATTACATCGTGATCATCAGAGAATTTTCGACGCGCATCACCCTTTGTAACGGATCGCTTCCAAATAATTTCACTCATAAAACGAGGTGCCCCAAAAACTGCATCCAGCAAAATCTTCAAATAATGGCTCGCGGTCGGATCACAGTGTAAATAAAGGCTGCCCGTAGCCTTTAGCACCCGGTGCAGCTCAATCAACCGCACCGCCATCATGGTAAGGTAGGCCATCATGTCGTTTTCACCCAGAAACACCCGCATTGCTCGCAGCATTTCTGCAACGTCAGTGTTGCCCCCCCGCAACACCTCACCATAGGCGGCCTCGGCCTCGTCGCCCCATTCCCAAGTGTCGTCAAACGCCTCGATCTGGGCGGCGCTTTCATTGCCCGAGGGACCCTTGAATAACACGTTATAGGATGCGTTGGAATTGAACGGTGGGTCTAGATAAATCAGGTCGACCGATTCATCAGGAATGCTGTTGCGCAATACTTCCAGATTGTCGCCGTAATGCAGATGATTACCCATTTGCCTGCCTTTGTTAGGTTCGATGCCTGTTGCCACACTATGTTGCAACAACAGGTGTTAATCAATCTAGAGCAAAGAAATAAAATCGACCCGATCGTCCTTGCAGATCTGGGGCGCATCACAGGGGCGGATCAACAGCGCGTTGGCGTCGGCCAGAACGGTCAGTAAGGCGCTGTCTTGGCGGGCAAACGGGGTGATTTGATCGCCCTCAACCCGTGCTCGCATGTAATGTTCGCGCGGGCCGTTGATGGGCATGTCCTCAGTCAGAACTGCAGTATGGCGTGGGCGGGGATTGGCGTCAAAGCCCAGCATCACCCGCAGGGCGGGCAGCAAAAAGACATGCCCGCAAACCATTGATGACACAGGGTTTCCCGGCAGGCCAATCATCGGCACCCCGTTGATTTTACCCGCCATCAACGGTTTTCCGGGGCGCATGGCGATTTTGTAAAACGCCCGATCCAGCCCCAATTCAGTCGCCACTTGGCCGACCAGATCATGGTCACCCACCGACGCACCGCCAATGGTGACGATCAAATCAACGCCATCGCACAGCGTAAATGCCGCCTCAAGCGAGGCTTGGTTGTCGCGCGCAATCGGCAGCATCCGCGCTTCTCCGCCGTGTTGTTCAATTAGCGCGGCCAGACCGAAATTGTTGGAGGCAATGATCTGGTCCGGCCCCGGATTCTCGCCGGGCATGACCAGCTCATCGCCAGTTGCCATCAGCGCCACAATCGGGCGGCGCGTGACGGTGACTCTGGCGATATTCATCGCGGCCAAAAGCGCGATGTCAGACGCGCCCAGAACCCGTGGAGCCGCGAGTGTATCGCCGATCTTGAAGTCACCGCCAGCGGGACGAATATAGAGGCTTTGGTCCAACTCACGGCCCAAGGTGATCAGGTCGCCGTTCCGCGTAACGTCCTCTTGGATCACCACCCGCGTCGCGCCTTTGGGCACCGGGGCACCTGTGAAAATACGCACGGCTTGTCCGGCTTTGATCTCGCCGTCAAACCGGTTGCCGGCAGCGGATTCACCGATGACCTTGAACATAACGTCATCCTCAACCTCGACGCCCATCACCGCGTAGCCATCCATCGCCGAGGAGGCAAACGGCGGCTGATCGCGCATCGCCACGGCGGGTTCCGCGAGGGTGCGACCCGCGGCCTTGGCCAGCGGGATAACTTCGGTTGAAAGCGGGGTGATGAGGGCAAAGATTTGGGTGAGGGCTTCGGTGACTGTGATCATTGTTCGGATTCCAATTGTTCGGCTTCCCATTCGGCATAGGTTTTGTTGGTGCCTTTGAGTTTCCATTCACGTGGACCGCTTGTGGATCGCCCATTGACTATAGCGCCAGCCGCACTTGGACTTGAAAAGGCATAATCTTGAGTGAAAACTGAATGCTTGCCTGACTCTGCAATTATACCGGAGGCCATTAGCTTGTCGTGTAATATAAAATAGTGAGTTTTTTCGCCTCTTTCGCCCGTCCAGCTTTTTCGAACAATTGATCCAGACTTAACAATCATCTCGCCGCCTATAAGCTCTGCTGTGGCATCGGTTCCAAGTCTTTCCGACTTCAATTTGAATGTTGGTGTATTAATGCTCTCGGTTACCGTTTCTCTGCTTGCATTCACTGGCCGCGCCTTATTCACAAACATATCCACCTGAATAGCGGGCAGCACCATCATCAGGGTTTCCAGAAATTCTTCCATATTGGCTGTGGCGGATTCGGACAGGCTGCTGCGAGTCGGGGCGTTGCCATTTTCAAGCGGCATGCGTTTGGTGAAAAGCGCCAATTCCACCAGCCGCGATTCCAGATATTTCACATGCGCCTTGTGCAGATTGTTGGCGGTCGAGGTGACCATAACGGCGACCTCCCACCAGTCCTTACCTGCCACATGCCCACGCAGACGCGTGCCCAACTCTTCGGCCTCGCCAATATAGGCTTGCGGCCCGTTCTCGGTCTCGCCCAGCAGGATGTAAACACCCGTATAGCCAGCCTCATTGCGTCCCAAAGCATCCTTGATGCGGGTGCGGGGCGTCATCAACACATGGCCGGTCCAGTTGAACACCTCGGCGGTCAGCATTCCGTCAGGTTTGCCGTCGATGAAATACAGCTCCAGCGAGCGCCCTTTGCCCATCTACTCGGCCTCGAACGTGCCCGATTTGCCGCCTTCTTTCATCATCAACCGGATGCCGGAAATCTCCATGGTTTTCTCGACCGCCTTCAGCATATCGTAAACCGTCAACCCCGCCACAGACACCGCTGTCAGGGCTTCCATTTCGATGCCGGTTTGGCCGGTGGTTTTCACCGTCGCCTCAATCACCACGCCCGGAATGCTGGCGTCGGGCGTCAACTCCAGCGCGACTTTGGTGATGGGCAGCGGGTGACACAAAGGGATCAAATTGCTGGTCTGTTTGGCCCCCATGATCCCCGCCAATCGGGCCACCCCCAGAACGTCACCCTTTTTGGCGGTGCCGTCCGTCATGATGGCATAGGTCGCGGGCGTCATTTTCACGTGCCCACGGGCAATCGCGGTGCGGGACGTGACAGGTTTGGCCGAGACATCGACCATATGGGCCTTACCGCTATCATCAAAATGGGTCAGGCCGGTTATTGCTTGATCAGCCATTTACATCCCTCCAGCGGGCATCAACGGATTGGCAAGCAAGGTGCGGGTGGCGGCGGCAACATCCGGCTGGCGCATCAGGCTTTCGCCAATCAAGAAACAACGTGCCCCGTATTGGGCCAACTCGGCCAGATCCTCGGGTGTGCTGAGGCCGGATTCCGCAACGATGGTGCGATCAGCAGGCACCAGTTTGGCCAATCTTTTGGTGGTGTCCAGCGTGGTTTCAAAGGTTTTCAGATTGCGGTTGTTGATGCCAATCAGTGAGGATTTCAGGTTTGCGGCGCGACTCAGCTCTTGCTCGTCATGGACCTCGATCAACACATCCATGTTCAACTCGAACGCGGCCTGTTCCAGATCGGCCGCTTGGTTGTCTTCCAGCGTCGCCATGATCAGCAGGATGCAATCGGCCCCCAGCGCACGGGCCTCGGTGATTTGGTAGGGATCATACATAAAATCCTTGCGCAGGGTCGGCAAGTCAACCGCCGCATTGGCCGCCTGCAAGAATTCATCCGCACCCTGAAAGCTGGGGGTGTCCGTCAGCACCGACAGGCAGGTGGCACCGCCGTCTTTGTAGGCTTGCGCCAAGGCTGGCACATCGAAATCCTCGCGGATCAACCCTTTGGAGGGGCTGGCCTTTTTGATTTCGGCGATCAACCCATAACCGTCATGGGTCGCGAGCAACAGGGCGTTTGCAAAACCGCGCACAGGGGCGGCGGCTTTGGCGGCGGCGTCGATTGAGGCAATCGGGGTGGCCGCTTTGCGCGCCGCCACGTCCTCGAGCTTATATGCTTTGATTTTGTCTAGAATGTTCATGCCATTTGTTTAACTGGATTGGCGGGCGGCGACAATTGCTTTTGATGCGGGCGGCTTTGCCTTCGGGTTGGTTGGCGCTATGTTGGGTGAAACAGGAGACATGCATGCAGAGTGAAGATGAAATTCGTGCGAGTTTTGCCAAGCAAGCGGTTTGGTGTGAGCAACTGGGCTCGCCTTTGACGGCTAGGTTGGTGGCAGGGCTGGGCGTGCAACTGGATCGCAGCACCAAGGTCGGGCAGCGGATATTGGGCTGGAGCGGGCAGGCAGATGCTTTGGGCGATGCGGTGGCGTTGCGGCTGGCAGGGGCGTTGAATGCGCTGGTGCAAAAGGGACGGTTGCCTGCCTTGGCGCGGTATTATCCGCCCAATGACTTGCCCGATCCGGACGTGCTGACGCGGGCCGCGTTGGTGGCGATTGCGGATGCTGATGACGAGATTTGCGCATGGCTGGCGCATCCACCGCAAACCAACGAGGTGGCGCGCTCAGGCGTGCTCTATCCGGGGATGTGTTTTATCGCCAAGCAGACCGGCTTGCCGCTGGGTTTGTATGAGGTTGGTGCGAGCGGTGGGTTGAACCTGTTTGCGGATCGATTTTCCTACCAGTTTGGTGATCAGCACCGCGGCGATCCGGACTCTGGCGTGAAGTTATCACCCGACTGGAGCGGTTCAAAGCCGCCCAGTGAAAAGCCGCAAATCATCCGCCGCAGGGGGTGCGATCGCAACCCGCTGGATATCACGCGGGGCGAGCATCGCGACCGGATGCTGGCCTATATCTGGCCGGATCAGGCCGCGCGGATTGTGCGGATCAAGGCCGCTTTGGAGATCGCGCAACGTGAGCCGCCTGTAATGACAAAGATGGATGCTGCGGACTGGGTGGAAGCGCAGATATTAGAGGTGCCTGAAGAGGGCGTGACGCGGGTGTTGTTTCACTCGATCGCCTATCAATACTTCCCAAATGATGTGAAGCAACGGATTAAAATGCGGATGGAACAAGCCGGTGCACGGGCGACAAAAGCGGCCCCGCTGGCGTGGTTGTCTTTTGAGCAAGACAGCGATGACGGCCCGCGTTTGACGCTACGCTTGTGGCCTCAGGAAGGTGCGGCGCGACAGTTGGCCATGGCGGGCCCGCATGTGCATTCTGTTGACTGGCAGGGGTAAGACGTAGGGAAGCGGATAATAATCCTGCTAAAAATCACGTTAAAATTTCGAGGTCAGCTTGGCCAACTCTTCGATTTTCTGCTTGGCCGCCCCACTATCAATGCTCTGCGCGGCCATTACAGCCCCGTCTTTCAGGTTGGTCACTTTGTCAGCCACCATCAGCGCGGCGGCGGCATTGAGCAGCACAGCGTCACGATAGGCAGATTTTTCGCCGTCCAGCAGGTCGCGAAAGGCGACGGCGTTCTCGGCGGGGGTGCCGCCAAGGATATCCTCGAACGGATGCACAGGCAGGCCCGCGTCCTCGGGGTTCACCTCAAATTCGGTGACCTTGCCGTCTTCAAGCGCAGCCACCCAGCTGACGCCCGCGATCGAGAGTTCATCCGTGCCATCCGAACCATGCACAAGCCAGGCTTTGTCAGACCCCAGCGCCGCCAAAGTTTCGGCCATCGGGCGGATCAATTCACGAGAGAACGCGCCTGTTAGCTGGCGTTTTACACCCGCTGGGTTGGTCAGTGGTCCAAGGATGTTGAAAATCGTGCGAGTGCCAAGTTCGGCACGGGTTGGCATGACATGCGCAATGGCAGGGTGGTGCATTGGTGCCATCATAAAGGCGATCCCGACGTTTTTCAGCGCCTTTTCAACGATCTCTGCCCCAACCATCACGTTGATACCCATTTGCCCCAGCGCGTCGGCCGCGCCAGATTTGGACGACAGATTCCGGTTTCCGTGTTTGGCGACGGTCACGCCCGCGCCCGCCACAACAAAGGCGGTGGCGGTGGAAATATTCAAGGTGCCCATGCCATCGCCCCCCGTTCCAACGATATCCATCGCGCCGTCGGGGGCGACCACGGCATTACATTTGTCGCGCATCACTTTGGCGGCGGCGGCATATTCATCCACTGTTTCGCCACGGGTGCGAAGCGCCATCAACAGACCACCGATTTGGCTTGGTGTCGCCTCACCATCGAACAGAATTCCAAAGGCCTGTTCGGCCTGCTGGCGGCTCAGCGGGCCGTTGGCAGCGGCTTCGATCAGCGGTTTAAGAACGTCACTCATGCGGCCACCTTTGTTTTGATACCAGCGATTTCTAGAAAGTTTTGCAGCAGCTTGTGGCCATGCTCCGACGCTATCGATTCGGGGTGAAACTGCACCCCGTGGATCGGTAGATCCTTATGACGCAGCCCCATGATGGTGCCATCCTCAAGTTCGGCATTCACAACCAAACAATCGGGCAGGGTTTCGCGCTCGACGATCAGCGAGTGATAGCGCGTGGCTGCAAATGGTGAGGGCAGATCGGCGAAAACACCACTGCCATCATGGATCATCTGACCCATCTTACCATGCACGATTTCACCACAGCGCACCACGCGCCCGCCAAACATTTCGCCAATGGCCTGATGCCCCAGACAAACCCCCATCAAGGGCACCTGTGCGGCAGCAGCGGCGCGAGTCAGCTCAAGGCAAATTCCTGCCTGTGCCGGGTCACACGGGCCGGGTGACAGCAATATCGCATCTGCCCCCATCGCCATCGCCTCATTCACTTCAAGCGCGTCATTGCGTTTCACCACGACATCGGCCCCCAATTCGCCCAAATAATGGACCAAATTATAGGTGAAACTGTCGTAATTATCGATCAGAAGGAGCATTTTTCCGCTTTCATTGCTAATTCGCGCAGTTAAGTGATGATTGCGCGCATTTGTCAGGCTATACATCCCCCAGAGGCGTCAAAGGGTCAAGGCCTGAGGGTCATTGGCTGTCATAAGGTGCCAACCGAACAGACAAGAGGCGGACTGAAACGTGTTACGTGGATTATTATTGGGCGTTAGTTGGGGCGGATTGGTTGCGGCAACGGCTGTGACCACGTTTTCGTTGGTTTACAGCAAGGCAAATCGGTCCCCAATGGCGGATGCACCCCAAGAGGTGGCGTTGCTGGCAAAACCCGATGTGGACGCTGAGCCAATCGCAACCGCATCGCCTGCTGTTGGCACAGTAGAGGCACCAGCCCAAGGGGCGGCACAACAGCCGAGTGAGGCAGACAACACCCTTCCAACCACCGACACAGCGCAAGTGCCCACCGGTAACCCTGCGTCACCTGCCATGAGCCCAAGCGATGAGACACCCGTCGGCAGTGATGCCGTGACGGCGCAAGCGCCCGACGTGATGATCCCGGCTGAGGGCATTGGTGAGACCGAAATGGTCGTAAACGATGAGGGTACGCAGATGATGAACGCAGATGATGCGCCGATCTTGTCTGGCGAATTGTCAGTTCTGCCTGACGCTCCGCTTCCCGAGGCCCAACCCCAGAGCGACACGCAAACGGACGCAATGTCGGCTCCGGCAATGCAGGACGCGCCAGCAGAGGGCGACGCTGCGCAGGCCGAATTGCCGTCACAAGCAGATGCACCGGATGTTCAAGAGGCAGCTTTACCCCAAATCACCACGCCGGATCAGATTCAAACCCCAGAACAGGATGCAACTTTGGCGGTGCCCTCACCAGCCGTACCACCTGCCTCTCAAATACCTACTGACGCTGCGCCGGAACCAGCCGCACCCGCCTCGGAGGGTCAATTTGATACCGCCCGTGCGTCGGTGCCAAAAATCACAAACCTTGCCCCGAATGTCAAAACCAACCGGTTGCCAACAATTGGCGGCACCGCAGAGGCCGACGCAGTCGAGGTCGGGCAGGAGGTCACACCAGAGGCTGATAAAGGCGCTTTATCGACCCACGCGATGGCGTTTGAAAACCCTGATGCCAAACCGATGCTCTCGGTTGTGTTGATCGATGATCCGCAACACCCCGTTTCAGACGATGTTCTGTCACATCTGCCATTTGCGCTAAGCTTTGCGGTCGATGCGGTGCGTGATGATGCTCATGCCGTTGCGGGTCGCTATCGCGCTGCAGGCTTTGAGGTGTTGATGCTGACGAACTTGCCGTTCGGGGCCAATGCCACCGATGTTGAAGTCGCTTTCGGGGCCTACACACGTGCCATTCCCGAAGCTGTCGGGGTGCTGGATCTGGGTGCCAACGGATTTTTGCGCGGCCCCTCTACGGCCACCCAGATTGCCGGTATTATGTCGGACAAGGGCTATGGGTTGATCACCCCCAGCAAGGGGTTGAATTCGGCGCAAAAGGCGGCGATGCGCGAAGGTGTGCCCGCGGCGCTGCTGTATCGCGAGTTGGATGAGGATGGTGAAAAACCATCGGTGATCCGCCGCTATATGGACCGCGCCGCCTTTCGCGCCGCCCAAGAAGGCAGCGTGATTATGCTGGGCCACACCCGACCTGATACGATCGAGGCTTTGGTGACATGGGCGCTAGAAGACCGCGCGGCATCTGTGGCAATCGCCCCGGTTTCGGCGGTATTGTTGGCGCAATAAAAATGGCCGTCCTGATCGCCACCAGCACGCTGGATTTTGACCCAACAGAGGTGGCTGTGCCGTGGCAGGTGCTGTCTGGTGCCGGTGTGCAAGTGCAGTTTGCCACCGACAGCGGGCGGGCAGGGGTCGCGGATGGCCGGATGCTGGATGGCAACGGGTTCGGGGTGCTGAAACCGGTGCTGATTGCGCATAAGGCCGCCCACGAGGCCTATAGCGCAATGTTGCAAGACGCGGCGTTTCAAAGCCCGATGTCCTATGACGCCATTCGGGTTGACGACTTTGACGCCCTTGTATTGCCCGGCGGCCATGCCAAAGGCGTTATTCCCTATCTGGAATCCAAAGTTTTGCAGCGGGCGATTGCGGCGTTCTTTGCGGTCGGCAAACCGGTTGGCGCGATCTGCCACGGGGTGGTGGCGGCGTGCCGCGCGATTGATCCTGACACGGGGCGTTCGGTTCTGCATGGGCGCAAAACCACGGCGCTGTTGCGGCGTCAGGAACGGCTGGCGTTTCAACTGACCCGGCGCCGGTTGGGCGACTATTACCTGACCTATCCGGTGACGGTGCAGGACGAGGTTATGGCCGCGCTGGCCTCGCCTCAGGATTTCAAAGAGGGACCAATGCCGGTGCTGCGTGACAATATGGAGCATTTGGGGCGTGGGTTTACGTTGCGCGATGGGAACTACCTGTCGGCAAGATGGCCGGGAGATGTATATCGGTTCTCGACCGAGTTTCTGGAGATGGTGCAAGCGAAACGTGGATAGGTCTGTCATCAATGGCTATGAAGTTGACGCGCACAGGTTAATACCAAAGTTTGAGGCGGTATTGCCGTCGAGATTATTCGCACCTGTCGCACAATATTTTCCCCAAGGTCGGTGCAGGGTGATAGACATCGGCGCTGGGACTGGGGCTGCAGCTGCATGGTTCGCGCAGAAAGGTCAACAGGTGTTGGCTGTGGAGCCTGTCGCGGCGCTTCGCAAGGCGGGCATGCAGTTACACCAATCGGAAAACATTGAGTGGATTGATGATTACCTGCCTGATCTATCGGCGACGAAAAGGCGACGCGAGGTGTTCGATCTGGTTCTATTGAGCGCTGTTTGGCACCATCTGAATGCAGAGCAGCGGTGGCGTGCCTTGCCAAACATCCGAGGTTTGATGTCGGCTGGTGGGGTGTTGGTTGTTTCTCTGCGTCACGGCCCAGCCGCACCGAACCGGGTCAGCTTTGGCGGCGCAACTGAGGAATTGTCAGTACAGGCAGATGCTGAGGGCTTAAAGCTAGAGCTCTGTCAGACTGTGGGCTCGGTTCAAGCGGACAATCGTGCAGCAGGTGTCACATGGTCATGGATGGTTTTTCGCTCGGAAAATCTATAATTTCCCAACCGTCGAGCAGTACCGCCTAATTGCGCCCGCGCACAAATAGCCCTGCATCTTCGGCTGCCTTGCGGATGGCTTTGGATTTATTCACTGATTCCTGATATTCGGCCTCAGCGTCGCTGTCGTAAACCACGCCGCCACCGGCCTGAATATACAGCTTCTCGTCTTTCAACACAGCCGTGCGCAATGCAATGCACATGTCCATGTCGCCATTGGCCGCGAAATAACCGCAGCCACCGCCATAGACGCCGCGTTTCTCAGGCTCCAGCTCATCAATAATCTGCATTGCCCGCACTTTGGGCGCGCCTGAAACCGTGCCAGCCGGCATACCCGCGAAAAACGCCGATAGCGCGTCTTGGTCGTCGGCCAATTCACCCACCACGTTGGATACGATGTGCATCACGTGGCTGTAGCGCTCGACAATGAATTCCTCGGTCGGGCGCACGGTGCCGATTTTGGCAACACGGCCCACATCATTGCGGCCCAGATCCAGCAACATCAGATGTTCGGCCAGCTCTTTTTGGTCGGCCAGAAGGTCCGCTTCCAACGCGCGATCTTCATCCGGTGTAGCGCCGCGTGGCCGTGTGCCCGCAATCGGCCGGATGGTGATTTCGCGGCCGAACACCCGAACCAGAATTTCGGGGCTGGCCCCGATCACCTGAAAACCGCCAAAATTGAAGTAAAACATAAATGGTGACGGGTTGGTGCGCCGCAACGAGCGATAGAGCGAAAACGGCGGCAAGGTGAAATCCTGCGACCAGCGCTGTGACGGGACCACCTGAAAAATGTCACCGGCGCGGATGTAGTTTTTGGCGGCCTCAACGGCGGCCTTATAGCCATCATGGGTGAAATTGCAGGACATCGGTCCGGTCTCGGTCGCGTCCCCAAGATCACGGGCAGCGTCAGGCGTTTGGCGCTCCAGATCGCGCACCGCATCCATCACCCTTTCGGCCGCTTGAGCATAGGCGGCTTTGGCGGACAAGCCACTGGACGCCCATGCGGGGGCGACCACGATCACTTCGCCTTTGACCCCGTCCAGCACCACCACCACTGAGGGGCGCATCATTACCGCGTCAGGCAGGCCCAGCGGGTCAGGGTTCATATCGGGTAGATGTTCCACCAGCCGGATCATGTCATAGCCGAGATAGCCAAACAGCCCCGCCGAGGCGGGCGGCAGGTCGTCCGGCATATTGATGCGGCTTTCCTGAATCACCGCGCGCAGATTGTCCAATGGGTCGCCCGTTTGTTTCTCAAAGGTCTCGCGGTCAATGCGTGCCATCCGGTTGATCTGGCTGACCTTGCCGTGGCATTGCCAAATCAGATCAGGTTTAGCCCCAATTATGGAATAGCGCCCACGAACCTCGCCACCGGTGACGGATTCCAAAATAAAACTGTCTTTACGTGCCTCTGACAACTTTAGCATCAAAGAAACCGGCGTATCCAAATCAGCCGCGAGCCGAGTATAAACCAGTTGGTTCTCGCCCGCTGCAAAACCAGCTTCAAACGTATCATATGCAGGGGTAAGGGCCACGTTTGATGCGCCTTATTGAGGGAATTGGGAATGCACCGCATTCACCGCAGCACTGTTGATATAAACCCCGACCTCGGACTGCACCGCGCCGTTAAAGGCGGCAAAGATATCGTCAGATAGGGCTTGTGAAATCTGGGCTTGCAGATTGGTTGTGATCGTCGGCAGATCGGGATTTTCCGGGTCGGGCTTCTGGATATCCGTCAGCCGTACCACAAACACAGCCCCATTGCCGTCAATGGTTTGGGCGTCACCTTTGTGCATTTTGAACACGGCTTCAACAAAACCCGGCGGCGTACCCTCGACAGTATCGTCGCGCAGCGTGCCGCTTTGTTGTACGGTGTCAAATCCTAGCGCAGTGAAGTCTTCACCATCTTTGATGCGACCCAACATATTAGTGGCCAGTGCGGTCAGGCGTTGCTCGATTTCCTGATTTTCCCAACCCGTGATGACATCGCTCATCACCGTATCGATTGGGTTCAAAGCAGGAGCAACGGTTTCGACAAACTCCAGCGCAAAAATGCCGCCATCGTCCAATTCCAGCATTTCGGCGTAATCACCATCTTTTACGGCAGCCGCGGCATCACGAAAGGCGCTGTAATTGGCAATGCCGTCGCTGTCGCCCTCGGACCAATCGATTTGCGAGAGTTGCAAGTTGGTTTCATCTGCAACCTCTTGCATCGACGCGCCACCGGCCAACAAGTCATCAATGTCCGAAATACCGGCGTTGATTTGACGCCGTGCGCGATCCAGCGCCAATTCATCCTGCAACTGCTGGCGAACTTCGCCCAATGCGATCTCGGTTGCCGCCAGAATGCCGTTCATGCGGTAAAGTGCCGGGCCAAGGTTGGTTTGGATCGGGCCGACAACGCCGGGGGCATCCAATGCAAAGATCGCCTCGCCTGCATCTTTTAGCTCATCAATGGTCTGATCGCCAAGATCGACATCAAGCAGGGTCAAGCCTCGCTCGGTGACCAGCTCCTCAAAGGTGACGTCGCCTGCATCCAGACGGACCTTGGCGGCGGCAATATCCTCGGCATTCGGGTAGATCAGCCGCTCAACGAGACGACGCTCGGGTTTGGAATATTCAGAAAGGCGTTTGTTGTATTCTTCAACCAGATCGGCCTCGGGGACTTCTATGTCGCCAACAATCATTTCAGGTGTAACCCAAATATACGTCAGGCGTTTCTTTTCCGGTTCGGTAAACGCGGCGGCGTTGGCCTCGTAAAACGTTTGCAACTGCGCGTCGGTCGGTTCCGGCACCACATCGGTTAGGTTGTTTTGGCCCAACCGGACCCATGTGAAATACCGCCGTTCAAGTGTAAAATCAAGGAACGTATTGGTCATGGCATCGGGGGCTTTGACGCCTTGTTGGATGGCCCCTTGCAGGATTGAGCGGGCCGTTTCGACGCGAATGCTGTCCTCGTATTCGGCCTCGGTTAAACCAGCCCGATTCAGCGCTTGGCTATAGCCCGCGCGATCAAACTTGCCATCAAGACCTTGGAATGCCGTATTGGCCAACACTTCGCGGCCCACACGCTCATCGCCAATCGACAGGCCAATGCGATTGGTTTCATTATCGAGTGCAGCGCCTGTGATCAGGCGGGCGCGGACGTTTTGGTCAATGCCGAATTGGATGGCTTGCGAAAGGGGCAAGGGTTGGCCGGTCTGGGCCTGAAAGCCGCGCAAATCCTGTTGCAGGGCACGGTAATAGTCGTCCACGCTGACTTCGGTTTCACCAACGGTCGCGATGGCAGCTGTGGAGCCGCCAAAGTTGCTGACGCCAAATCCGCCCAAGCCCGCAATTAGCAAAAGCAATATGATCCAGACGATGAAATTGCTCGTTTTTTTCCTGATGCTGCTCACGGTTGTGACCCTCGCTAGATTGGTGTTTAGCGATGTTTAGGCGGTTGTGGGCAGGGGGGCAAGAGCCGTGGCATGGCAATCGGGAATGTGGTTGGGGGATGATTGGTTCTAGGCGCTGGAAATAGAGCCACTATTCCGGAATAATGGTTCTATTAGAGTGGTTAAATACTGTTTAAATATCAAACGGCTAACGGTAGTTTAGGGCGGTCGCAGAGGTTTAGTTTCCGAAGCTTTTCAGGCGCTCGAAAAGGCTGGCAATCCCTGCACTGTCGATATTGGCAAAGGCGATGCGCAACTGGCGCGCGCCGGATGCATCATCCGCAGGCACAAACATCGTGCCGGGCAACGTCAGCACAGCGACCTCATGCACCAGCCTTTGGGCCAGTTCATCAGACGGAATCGCAAACGGGTGTTCGACATAGGCAAAATAGGCCCCACACCCCAGTAATTTCCACCCCAGCGCCTCAAGCGGTGCAAACCCCGCTTGAATTGAGGCGCGCCGGTTCAGGATTTCGTCCCGCTCGCCCGCCAACCATTGCGACAGATTCTGCATTCCCCAAAGGGCGGCGTATTGGCCCAGCTGATTGGGGCAAATCGCAACGGTGTCCAGGAACTTCTCGACCTCGGCCAGGCGGGATTCGCTGGCAACCATCGCTCCGACACGGTGGCCAGTCAGACGATAGGCCTTGGAAAATGAATAAAGCTGGATCAGGGTTTTTGACCAATCCGGGTCAGCAAACAGATCATGCGGCGCACCAGTGCGGGCGTCAAAATCGCGATAGGTTTCATCGACAATCAAAGCGATGCCGTTTTGCTGTGCCAGAACATAGAACCGTTGCAGCAGATCGGCGGGGTATTCAGCGCCCGTTGGATTGTTTGGCGTCACCAACACAATGGCGCGGGTGCGCGGCGTGATCAGCGTGGCAGCAACGTCTGGGTCGGGCAGCATATCGCCACCGCAAGGCAGAGGGGTTGCGTCGATTCCTTGCATATCAAGCCACATTTTATGATTGAAATACCAAGGGGTTGGAAGAATTACCTCATCTCCTGAACCGGCAAGTGTGGCGATGGCGGCGGCAAAGGCCTGATTGCAACCGGACGTGATGGCGACCTGTGTATCCTTGATACGGCCGCCATAGGCTGCGGACCATTGGCCAGCCACTTCTGCGCGTAGGGCAGGCAGGCCCAAAACAGCGCCATAAAGATGGGCTTCTGGCGTGTTCAAAACGATGTCGCTTAAAGCACGCAGCAGGGCCGGAGGTGGTGCGTCAACCGGTGCTGCCTGGGAGACGTTGATCAACGGCTTGTCGGAGGTAAATGTCACCCCGTCGAGCCAGCGGCGCGCCTCCATGACGGGTGGCGGCGTGGTGGCGGACATGGCTGGGTTAACGGGCTCGGTCATGCTGGTCCTTTGGGGCGCACGCGCATCAGTCCTTACGGCCTTCTTCGTTATGCTCGGTGAAGAACCCTCTAAGGCGTGATGAGCCTGCCGTTAATCTGTGCCGCGGTATGGTTCGACATATTGCAGCGCCATATCCCAAGGGAAGAAGATCCACGTATCTTGCGAAACCTCGGTGATGAAGGTTTCCACCATCGGGCGGCCCTTTGGCTTGGCATATACGGTTGCGATATGGGCTTTTGGATAGAGTTTTCTGACAACCTCTAGGGTTTTACCGGTGTCAACCAGATCGTCGATAATCAAAATACCGGTGCCATCGCCCATCATTTCAACATCAGGCGATTTCAGCACTTTGGCCTCGGATTGTTCCTGATGGTCATAGGATTTAATGCTGATGGTATCAACCGTGCGCACATCCAGCTCGCGGGCGATGATCATCGCAGGTGCCATGCCGCCACGGGTGATCGCAACGATGGCTTTCCATGCGCCGTCTTCAGGCCCCTTGCCATCCAGTCGCCACGCCAATGCGCGGCTGTCGCGGTGGATTTGGTCCCAACTGATGTGAAACCCTTTTTCGTGAGGCAGGCGATGATCGGACATAGTGGCTCCTTCGGCTTAACGGTCAAATAAAAGACGGGTCCCGAGAGCGCCCAGAACAACGGCGGCAACACGGTCGAGAATAGGTTTGGCACTCGGATAGCGTTGGCCGATGGCAGCGGACGAAGACAACAGTGATGCCCCCGGGCTGGTGATGCCGGCCAATATGGCGAGGTTAAAGGCGATGATACGGGGGGCTTCCATTTGATCAGCTTTTGCGCCCTGTCACCACATCAATATCCGGTGCATCCACGGCCTTCATCCCGACCACATGATAGCCCGCGTCAACATGCAGGTTTTCACCTGTCACGCCACTGCCCAGATCACTCAGCAGATAAAGCGCGGATTTGCCGACCTCGTCTTGGGTTACGTTGCGACGCAATGGCGAGTTCAACTCGTTCCATTTCAGAATGTAGCGAAAATCGCCGATCCCCGAGGCGGCCAGCGTTTTGATCGGCCCCGCTGAGATCGCATTGACGCGGATGTTGTCCTTGCCCAGATCCTCGGCCAGATATTTGACCGATGCCTCAAGCGCCGCTTTGGCGACCCCCATGACATTATAGTGTGGCATCACCTGTTCGGCTCCGTAATAGGTCAGGGTCAGGATTGATCCGCCCTCTGGCATCATTTTAATCGCGCGCTGGGTGACGGCGGTAAAGGTGTAAACCGACACATCCATCGTCATGCGGAAATTTTCAGGCGAGGTGTCAACATAACGGCCACGCAATTCGTTTTTGTCAGAAAACCCAATGGCGTGGACCACAAAATCGAGCGTGCCCCATTTCTCCTCAAGGGCCGCAAACATCGCATTAAGCGAATCCGCGTCTGACGCATCGCAATCAAACAAAATGTCGGTGCCAAGCGAGGCCGCAAGTGGTTCCACCCGCTTTTTGAACGCATCCCCCATATAGGAGAACGCCAACTCTGCCCCAGCCTCAGCACAGGCCTTAGCAATGCCCCAAGCAATCGATTTATCATTGGCAAGGCCCATAATCAGCCCGCGCTTTCCCTTTAGCAATCCTGTTGACATTTCGCGCCTTTCGCCCCCCTATTAATAAGAAACCAACCTTTAGGCGATTGCGCGATTGGCATCAAGCCTATGCTGACCAAATGGACATGTTGCAATGTCTTGTTGCCGAGTTTAGTTCATCCACGATATTATAGGGTCAATATGACGAAACGAAGTGGTATCTTTTCGGGAGATAATCCTTTTAAGCTCGCCCAGCACTGGCTGGACGAGGCTACAGACGTGGAACCAAATGATGCAAACGCCATCGCGTTGTCCACCGTGGATGCCGATGGAATGCCGAATGCCCGCATGGTGCTGCTCAAGGAAATCGACTCTGATGGGTTCGTTTTTTATACCAACTACCAGAGCGCCAAGGCGGCAGAAATCGAATCCGCTGACAAAGCGGCCTTTGTGATGCACTGGAAATCCTTGCGCCGCCAAATTCGGGTGCGCGGTGATGTTGTAAAGGTGGATGGGGCGCAAGCCGACACCTATTTCGCGTCGCGCTCGCTGCAAAGTCGTCTTGGGGCTTGGGCCTCAAAACAGTCGCACCCCTTAAAATCGCGCACAGCCCTGTTGGCCGAGGTTGCAAAGGTAACGGCCGCGCATGGTACCACCCCGAAACGCCCCGAATTTTGGGGCGGATATAAGATAATCCCGACCGAAATCGAATTCTGGGCGGACGGTCCATTCCGTTTACATGACCGATTCCGCTGGACCCGAAAATCACCAAATACGGACTGGGAAATCCTACGCCTCAACCCATGATGCTCGAACCGCAGCACTCGATTCTCGCCTAAGTTACTATTTTGTGCTTGCATCAAGTGCGCATTTTGACACATCCCAGTTTACGTAATGGTAAACTCGTCCACTTAGGGCCAATGAATGAAAACCGAAGAATAGCAAAGACGTGTAACGCCATGACTGAAGACACAGATAATAAGAAAAAGATAACGGGCTACGTTAAATGGTTCGACCCCTCCAAGGGGTTTGGTTTTGTTGTGGCCGATGATGGCGGGCCGGATATTTTGCTGCATGCAAATGTGCTGCGCAATTTCGGTCAAAGCTCGGTCGCCGATCAGGCTGGCATCGAGATTTTGGTGCAAGAAACCGATCGCGGCATCCAAACCACCGATATTTTACGCATTGACCCACCGCAAAATGACGCCGAACCGGGGCCGGAAGGGTTTGAAACCTTTGAAGAGTTGAACACCGATGATCTGGAACCGGCGCGGGTGAAATGGTTTGACAAGGCCAAGGGTTTTGGCTTTGCCAATGTATTCGGCTCTCCTGATGATGTGTTTATCCATGTCGAGGTTTTGCGCCGTTCTGGTCTGGCCGACTTGCAGCCAGGCGAAGCGATTTGCATCCGGGTCGAGGATGGTGAGCGTGGCTCGATGGCCACCCATGTTTTACCGTGGGATGCGTCCTTTGAGGTTAGTGAATGATCCAACGCCTTGCATTGGCGGTGACGTTTGCCATTGGGGCAGGGGCCGCACATGCGGATCAATGCACGTTAACGGGCGTCGATTTGCGCGGCGATTGGGGGCAGGCGCATTTCAACATTGAAGTGGCCGATGACGCGGACGAGCATGCCAAAGGGCTGATGTTCCGCGAAAGCCTATCTGCAAGTGGCGGCATGCTGTTTATTTACGACACCCCGCGCCACGCGCGGTTCTGGATGAAGAACACGCTGATTCCGCTGGATATGCTCTTTATCGATTCGGCCGGGCAGGTCACGCGGATTGCCGAAAACACCCGCCCGCTGGACGAAACCCCGATTGATGGCGGCGCGGATGTTCTGATGATTCTCGAAATCAATGGCGGAATGGCCAAATCACTGGGAATTTCGCTTGGAACCCAGCTGCGCCACCCTGGATTTGATTCGTCAATTGCGCTCTGGCCTTGCGAACCTGAGTAATTTTTTCACAAGTAGTTGAAAAACAGAGCAACTAGGGGTTTTCATTACCTGCCAGCCTATATAAAGAGGCGTCAGTTCGGGGCGTAGCGCAGCCTGGTAGCGCGACGGTTTTGGGTACCGTAGGCCGGAGGTTCGAATCCTCCCGTCCCGACCATTTCTCTTTTTCAGACTTTTTCTTCGCGAGTGACGATCCTGTGATTTCCTGCCTGCGCGTAGGCAGATTCTGTGGCACATGGGAAATGGGCCCTCATCTTTCATATGAGCATTTTTCGGCAAGTCAGCCGATATAAAGAACAAATTCAAATCAAGTTTTGCAAGGGCGGTTCAGCCCCCGTCTTTGTTCGGACGAAATGTGAATCACCACTCGCCTTTTCCCTGTTGCACCAAACGCATTCGTCAATGAAAAAAACCGCCAATAAAAGAAATATAAAAGTTGACGTAATAGGGGTGACTACGACACATAGTAGTGGCTGACCAACGAGACCACTAGATTTAGTAGTGGCGGGTCTACAAAGGGATATAACGGTTTTTTTGCCATTGGTTGATAATGGTGTGTATCGGGTGATTATTGCCCGTAATATTAAATTCAGTTTATCCCATTTGGTCAGCATGAGTTTGGCGTAAAAGACCCCGTTCTGAGGGTTCTCGCCTGAAAAATGTGACGCGCAATAGCTGCGCATACGGGGCAAAAAAACAAATGAAAATAGAGCGCAAGTTCACTAAATCCGGTCAGGACGCATATTCTGACCTCGAATTCACCATCACATCTTCTGAGATACGCAACCCGGATGGCACAATCGTGTTTCGTCTGGATGACTGCGAAGTGCCATCAAGCTGGAGCCAGGTGGCCTCGGACGTGATTGCCCAAAAGTATTTCCGCAAAGCGGGTGTGCCTGCTGCCTTGAAAAAAGTGCGTGAAAAGAACGTTCCCGAATTTTTGTGGCGCTCTGTGCCGGACGACGCCGCCTTGGCGAAACTGCCCGAAGAAGACCGCGTTGGCGGCGAGCATTCTGCCAAGCAAGTGTTTGATCGTTTGGCAGGCACTTGGGCCTATTGGGGCTGGAAGGGCGGCTATTTCACCAAAGAATCAGATGCCCAAGCCTATTATGATGAAATGCGCCACATGTTGGCCAGCCAACGCGCGGCACCAAACAGCCCGCAATGGTTCAACACAGGTATTCACTGGGCTTACGGCATTGATGGGCCAGCTCAGGGCCACCACTATGTTGATTACAAAACCGGCAAACTGACCAAATCCAAATCCTCATACGAGCACCCGCAGCCACACGCCTGTTTTATTCAGTCGGTGGGCGATGATCTGGTCGGCGAGGGCGGCATTATGGACCTTTGGGTGCGCGAAGCACGTCTGTTCAAATACGGCTCCGGTACCGGCACGAATTTCTCGTCCCTGCGTGCAGCTGGTGAATCACTTTCCGGCGGCGGTAATTCCTCTGGTCTGATGGGTTTCTTGCGGATTGGCGATCGCGCAGCAGGTGCAATCAAATCCGGTGGCACAACACGCCGCGCAGCCAAAATGGTGATCATCGATGCGGACCATCCGGATGTTGAAGAATTCATCAACTGGAAAGTCATCGAAGAGCAAAAAGTTGCCTCCATCGTCGCGGGTTCCAAGCTGCACGAAACTTGCCTGAACGATATTTTCGCCGCCATCAAAGCCTGGGACGGCCGTGAAGAAGATGCGATTGATCCTAAGGTGAATGAGACGCTGAAAACAGCGATCCGTGCCTCGAAAAAATACGCAATTCCACAGAATTACGTCAAACGCGTGCTGGATTATGCCAAACAGGGCTACACCAGCATTGAATTTCCGACCTACGACACGGATTGGGACTCCGAGGCCTACAGCTCGGTCTCCGGTCAAAATTCCAACAATTCGATCCGCGTCACAGATGCCTTCCTGAAGGCCGTCAAAGATGACGCCGACTGGGACCTGATCAACCGCACCAATGGTAAGGTCTCGAAAACCATCCGAGCCCGTGAATTGTGGGAACAAGTCGGCCACGCCGCATGGTCCTGTGCCGATCCGGGCATCCAGTACCACGACACGGTTAACGCGTGGCACACATGCCCCGAAGATGGTGCCATTCGCGGCTCCAACCCGTGTTCGGAATATATGTTCCTTGATGACACGGCCTGTAACTTGGCGTCGATGAACCTTCTGACGTTCCTGAAAGATGGCGAGTTTCAGTCCGAGGATTACATCCACGCCACACGTCTATGGACGCTGACGTTGGAAATTTCAGTGACGATGGCACAATTCCCATCCAAGGAAATTGCGCAATTGTCCTATGATTTCCGCACCTTGGGACTGGGTTATGCCAATATCGGCGGCTTGCTGATGAACATGGGTTTCTCTTATGACTCTGATGAGGGCCGCGCATTATGTGGAGCGCTGACAGCGGTATTGACGGGCGTATCTTACGCAACATCAGCGGAAATCGCGGGCGAACTTGGACCATTTGACGGCTACAAACGCAACGCCGATCACATGCTGCGGGTGATCCGCAATCACCGCACAGCGGCTTACGGTAAATCTGACGGATATGAATATCTGGACGTGAAACCTGTGCCTCTGGATCACGCCAACTGCCCTGACCAGAACCTGATCGCACTGGCCAAATCCGCTTGGGACGAGGCCTTGGCCTTGGGCAAGAAGCACGGTTATCGCAACGCGCAAGTTTCGGTGATTGCCCCGACCGGCACCATTGGTTTGGTGATGGATTGTGACACCACCGGCATCGAACCTGACTTTGCACTGGTGAAATTCAAAAAACTGGCCGGTGGCGGGTATTTCAAAATCATCAACCGTTCGGTTCCGGCCGCCCTTGAAAAGCAAGGCTACGGCTCTGCCCAAATCGAAGAGATCATCGCCTATGCGGTCGGTCACGGCACCATCGGCAACGCACCCGGGATCAACCACACGTCGTTGATCGGCAACGGCTTCGGCCAAAACGAGCTGGATAAAATCGAAGCGGCGCTGCCGTCGGCCTTTGACATTCGTTTCGTGTTTAACCAATGGACGTTGGGCGAAGATTTCTGCGCTAAAACCTTGGGCATTCCAGCTGAAAAACTGAGTGACCCTGCATTTGATCTATTGCGTCACTTGGGCTATTCCCGTGCTGATATTGATGCCGCCAACGACCATGTTTGTGGCACCATGACGCTAGAAGGCGCACCGCATCTGGCTGAAGAACACTACGGTATTTTTGATTGCGCCAATGCTTGTGGTAAAAAAGGTAAGCGTTATCTGTCGGTTGACAGCCACATCTACATGATGGCTGCAGCACAATCGTTCATCTCGGGGGCGATTTCCAAAACCATCAACATGGCCAATAACGCCACCATTGAGGACTGCCAAAAAGCTTATGAGTTGAGCTGGTCCTTGGGCGTTAAGGCAAATGCGCTCTACCGTGACGGCTCCAAACTGAGCCAACCACTGGCCGCCGCGTTGGTTGAAGATGACGATGAGGCCGAAGAGGTTCTCGCCTCAGGCAGCTTGCACGAAAAAGCAGGTGTTCTGGCCGAGAAAATCGTCGAGAAAATCGTCATTAAGGAAGTTCAGAAAAGCCACCGTGAAAAACTGCCACATCGGCGCAAGGGCTATACCCAAAAGGCGAATGTTGGCGGTCACAAGGTATATCTGCGCACCGGTGAATATGAAGACGGTGAGCTTGGCGAGATTTTCATCGATATGCACAAAGAAGGTGCGGGTTTTCGCGCCATGATGAATAACTTTGCCATATCCGTGTCTGTGGGTCTGCAATATGGTGTGCCGCTCGAGGAATTTGTCGATGCCTTTACCTTCACCAAATTCGAGCCAGCGGGCATGGTGCAAGGCAATGACAGCATCAAGAACGCCACATCGATTTTGGACTACATCTTCCGCGAATTGGCCGTGTCTTATCTGGACCGCACCGATTTGGCGCATGTGAAACCCGAGGGCGCGTCATTCGATGACCTAGGGCGTGGCGAAGAAGAGGGTGTGGCCAATATTTCGGAAGTGTCCGAAAGCACGGCTTCCAAATCGCTGGAAGTGCTGAAACAGATTTCCTCAACCGGATATTTGCGCAAGCGAGTGCCACAACAATTGGTGGTGCTGCAAGGCGGCGGCGGTATGCAAGCAGGCGCGGTTGCGCTTGAGGGCGGAACTGATCCGGTGGCGGTGTTGCAAACACTTATACCACAAGCGGCGGCAAATGCGGCAAATAGTGCTGTGTCTATGGCGGCCAGCGGTGCAATGGATCCGGTCGTCAAAGCAAAAATGCAGGGCTATGAGGGTGATCCTTGTGGCGACTGTGGAAACTACACATTGGTGCGTAATGGCACCTGCATGAAATGCAACACTTGCGGCGGAACCAGCGGGTGTAGCTAAGAGGCGCTTATCCCCCGTGTATGCGCACGGGGGGTAGCGAGTTCCGGGGCGGGTGCGCTCGCCCCCGACGCGGATCAGGCCGCAGGCAATAACTATACCGGGCGGTACAACGATGAGCCTGATAAGCGAAACTGGGGATCCTTCGGGGTCCCCATTTTTTTGATATATGTATGGTGGCTAGGGGGATTATATTAATGAGAAGTACCAGTTAACAAATTGATATTTCACAGATTTACGCGGTTGTTAGTGAAACTACTATTCCGGAATAGTGGTTTTGTAAAACCCTGTGGATTCAACCCAACCCTGAGGGGTAGTACATCAAACCTTATGCCCTGGTTAAATCATCCAGCAACGCTTCGACCGCGCGCAATTTCGGTAAACCCAACTCGGCCCGTAGTTGGGCGCGGGCGCGGGATATGCGCGACATCACCGTTCCGATGGGCAGATCGAACGTCTTGGCCAAATCAGCGTAGCTGGCACCCGACACGGCCAGCGGACGCAACAAATCTGCCAAATCATCCGACATGTTGGCCATGGCAGCTATAACGTCTGCGCAGGCGAGCCTGTCCCAGATTTCTGCAGGGTGGCTCGGGGCGTTCTGTTCGGTCAATTCTTGATCCTGTTGGGGTGGTTTGGAACTGGCGTTGCGCAGTGTCGTCATCAAATAGGGGCGCAAGTCATCTATTTTACCTCCTTTTTGCAACCGCGCCCAAACCCGCAGCAATGCGTCCTGCATCATGTCGTCGGCCTGATCGGGTGTCGGGGCCAGAATGCGGGCAAGGCGCGACAGCGCGGGAATCAGAGTCGTCAGTTCTTGGGCGCTTACCTTCGCGCCGATGCTTTGGTTGGTGTCATATGTCATGGCGGACCTCCTGTTTTGGTCTGCCTTCAGCTTGGCCAACCCTACGCGACTGAACAAGCTGGGGGATTATTGCCCATCATGCGCAAAGGGCCTTTTTGGGCAGGTTCCCGCATGTCTTGCCCATAAACGTCGGCGGCGGTTAGCCATAATTTGCGAATTTTGGATTGTGGCACAGATGCCGAGAATAAACCCCGAAAATGCGCCTCTAGGTATGTGAAGGCGTAAAAACACACCTTTATGACGCAACGGGCTTATGCCCAAGGAGACTGAAAATGAAAAAGATCGTAATTCAAGCTGCCACCGTGCTCGCACTGACTGCAACCGCCATTAGCGCCCAAAGCGAAATCGACACAGATGGCGACGGGCTGTTGTCTTATAACGAATTGCTGGCCGCACACCCCGATATGACCGAGGAAAACTTTGTGGCCATCGACACCAATGCGGACGGCGCGGTGGATGCGGATGAAATGCAGGTGGCTGGTGAGGCAGGGCTGCTGCCAACCGAGGGATAAGCCCCCGATTATCCACCCGCGATATTTCTAGCGTATCACCCTATGCGTTGGAAACCTTAGAGGCCCCGCAACCCCAGTGCCTTCAATGCGGGGCCTCTTTTTGGTTTATCTGCCTAAGTATTGCCGCGTGAAATGGCAGCAACCCCGGTGCGGGCGGTTTCTGTCAGACCCAAGGGGCGCATCAAATCGGCGAAGGCGTCAATTTTCTCGGACGTACCGGTCATTTCAAACACAAAGCTTTCCAATGTGCTGTCCACCACATTGGCGCGGAAAATATCGGCCAACCGCAGGGCCTCAACCCGTTTTTCGCCAGATCCAGACACTTTGAACAAAGCCAATTCGCGTTCCAGATAGGGGCCTTCAACCGTTAGGTCATTTACAGAATGTACCGGAATGATCCGACCCAGTTGTGCTTTGATTTGTTCAATCACCTGCGGGGTGCCGGTGGTCACGATGGTGATCCGCGAGGTGTGGTATTCTTCGTTGATCTCGGCCACGGTCAGGCTTTCGATATTATAGCCGCGCCCCGAAAATAGCCCGATCACGCGGGCCAGCACACCGGCCTCGTTGTCGACCACAACCGTCAGGGTGTGGCTTTCAATGACTTCAGCATTGGGGTTTTTTAGATCGTAGGCCGAATGGGCCGACGATCCTTTTTTGATATTGAGTGCAGACATTTGTCGCCCTTTCTTAAACCAAAACTGCGCCGGATGTGCCAATAACCCCTTGGGTATCGGCGTTGCCCATCAGCATTTCGTTATGTGGTGCGCCCGACGGGATCATCGGGAAACAGTTCTCGTGTTTCTCAACCAGACAATCGAAAATAACCGGCCCTTCATGGTTGATCATCTCCATGATAGCATCATCCAAATCGGCTGGGTCTTCACAGCGAATACCCTTGGCCCCAAACGCTTCGGCCAGTTTGACGAAATCGGGTAGCGCTTCTTGCCAGGTGTTGGAATAGCGTTCGCCATGCAGCAATTCTTGCCATTGGCGCACCATGCCCAGACGTTCATTGTTCAAGATGAACTGTTTGGCGGGCAGGCGGTACTGAACAGCTGTGCCCATTTCCTGCATATTCATCAACCATGAGCCTTCGCCTGAAACGTTGATCACCAACGCGTCAGGATGCGCCAGTTGCACACCCAAGGACGCCGGATGGCCATAGCCCATGGTGCCAAGCCCGCCTGAGGTCATCCAGCGATTTGGTTCATCAAATTCGAGGAACTGCGCCGCCCACATTTGGTGCTGACCCACTTCGGTGGTGATATAGCGATCATATTTGGCGGTCAGCGCTTGCAGACGTTCCAACGCGTGCTGCGGCTTGATGATATTGCCCGTCTGTTCATACGCCAGACATTTTACGGCGCGCCATTCGGCAATCTGTGCCCACCATTTTTTGAGACCAGCCTTGTTGGTCTTGCGGCCACGGGATTTCCATATTTTCAGAACGTCCTCCAGAACATGACCGATATCGCCAACGATCGGGATGTCGACTTCGATCACTTTGTTGATTGACGAAGGGTCAATATCGATATGGGCTTTTTTGGAATTGGGGCTGAAATCCTCGACTCGTCCGGTGATACGGTCATCAAACCGTGCCCCGATGTTAACCATCAGATCGCAACCGTGCATGGCCAGATTGGCTTCATACAACCCGTGCATGCCGAGCATGCCCAGCCAGTTTTTCCCAGAGGCCGGATAAGACCCCAACGCCATCAAGGTCGATGTGACCGGAATGCCTGACGCATCCGCCAACTCGCGCAACAACTGGCTGGCAGCTGGGCCGGAATTGATCACGCCACCACCGGTATAAAAAATCGGGCGCTCGGCCTTTTCCATCAACTCGACCAAGCGTGTGATGGCGTCGATGTCCCCTTTGATCTGTGGTGCGTAACGGCTGGTGTTGGCCTTCTTCGGCGGGATGTAGTCGCCTTCGGCAAATTGCACATCTTTTGGTACATCGATCAACACAGGACCAGGACGCCCCGATGTGGCAACGTGAAACGCCTGATGGATCACCTCGGACAGTTTTGAGGTTTCGCGCACGAGCCAGTTGTGTTTGGTGCAGGGCCGCGTGATGCCAACGGTGTCGGCCTCTTGAAACGCATCATTGCCGATCATGAAGGTTGGGACTTGACCGCTGAGAACCACCAAGGGGATGCTGTCCATCAAGGCGTCCGTCAGACCCGTCACCGCATTGGTTGCGCCGGGGCCGGAGGTCACCAGTGCGACGCCGGGTTTGCCAGTCGAGCGGGCATAGCCTTCGGCAGCATGGATCGCGGCCTGCTCGTGCCGAACCAGAATGTGGCGAATGTCGTTCTGCTGAAAGATTTCATCGTAAATCGGTAGCACAGCGCCGCCGGGGTATCCGAATATGACATCCACACCCTGATCTCTCAGGGCTTGCAGGATCATTTTGGCACCGGTCATTTGACGTGTCATCTTTCTCTCTCCGTCTAAAGTCTGTTCTGGTCATTTATTGTCTGTATATCGTAGTTGCCTTGAAAAAAACGTGGCCCATAAAAAAACCCCCGATCTTCGGGGGCGCATGGAGTACCGTTATGGTTGTCTTTACAGACCCATGCGCCAATATTCCACAATCACAAGTAGGACGTTCATGTCCAAGGCTCCTTTGTTATGTGCGTGACTTTATGTTTGCCGGAAAGGGTCGTCAACAGCCAATTGCGCGAATAATGTGTCGCGAATGTCGCAGTTTGGGGTTCATTATTGCGTTTACGCACGCATATAGCGAAGTTTTGACAAAGTGGGACCCTGTAAGCTAATTCGGGCCGGGGACCGATCTTTAGCGGATCCATTGAAAATTCGTAACTTTGACTAAATATGCAAAAATTACGGTTTTCAGTGCGACTTTCTGGCGGTAAGGTCTCCACACATGAAACGACCTGTCCGGCATAATGAACGGACAAAAACTCTACGGGAGGAGTAATTCTATGGATCGTCGCTCATTTTTGAGAACTTCTGCACTTGGTGGCACAGCCGCCGCTGCATCTACATTGGCCGCACCAGCCTATGCTCAAGGTAAAAAAGTATTGACCATGGTTCAATCATGGCCACGTGGTTTCGCGGTTTTGGATGACGCCGCTGTTTATGTTGAAAAAATGGTTGGTGAAATGTCTGATGGCAATTTGACCATCGACAAAAAAGCACCAGGCGAGCTGGTTGGAGCGCTGGAAGTGTTTGACGCAGTTTCATCCGGTCAAGCCGATATGTACCACTCGGCTGATTACTATTTCATCGGTCAGCACCCGGGTTATGCCTATTTCACAGCCGTTCCATTTGGCGGCACAGCACAAGAGCTGACAAACTGGTACCATCACGGTGGTGGTCAGGAACTGCACGACGAACTGGGCCAGATTTTCAATCTGAAATCATTCCTTGCAGGTAACTCCGGATCACAATCCGGTGGTTGGTTCCGCAATGAAATCAAATCTGCCGAAGATTTCAACGGCTTGAAATTCCGCATGCCAGGTCTTGGTGGCAAGGTTCTGGGTAAACTGGGCGCTTCTGTTCAGAACATCCCGGGCGGCGAGCTGTATCAGGCCCTGTCTTCAGGTGCTTTGGACGGTCTGGAGTGGGTTGGCCCATTCGCTGATGAACGTGCAGGCTTCCAAGAAGTTGCCAAAGTCTACTACACAGCTGGTTTCCACGAGCCAGGCTCCGGTCTTGCGCTGGGTATGAACTTGGATGTTTGGAATGACCTAACACCACAGCACCAGGCGATCATCAAATATGCCGCAATGGCGACCACGCACACCCAATTGGCTGAAACACTGGCCAACAACGGTGCCGCCCTGAAACGTCTACAAGCGCAAGGTGTCAAAACCCTGCAATTCAGCGACGATGTTTGGGATGCGTTCGGTAAAGCATCTGCTGAAGTTATGGACGAAAACATGGGCGACGAACTGTTTGCTAAAATCCGCGGCAGCTTTGAAGAGTCGATGGCATCTTCGTCCAGCTGGATCGACAAATCTGACGGCTACTACGTTTCTCAGCGTAACCGCGTTCTAGGCGGATGATCTAAAACATAATAATATCAAAGGGCTGCGGGATATATCTGCGGCCCTTTGTTCTACCGATACAAGTGCTACGGATATGCTAGATAAAAAACCCTGAAAACAGGGTAACGGGGGGGGGGAATATGCAAAGCGAAGGCACGATTAGCCTGTTTGGAATCCTAGCAGGGCTGTTCAACGGCATCCTGTGGGTTTTGCAAAACATCGCAATCGCATTTTACAATTTTGGCTATGCGGTCAGCCATCCGGAACTTTGGTTGGACTGGTCCAATAAAGAATCGATCATGCGCTTCATCTACTACGGTGGTTCGCGTGAGTTTTTCTTCTTCGTTCTGACGGTTTTTCTACTGCTCACGGCCTATGGCATGTGGCGCAATACTTTCATGTGGAGCTGCGTGCGACTGCTAGAGGGATTCGCCAATACGGTCGGACGCTTCGCAGCATGGGCAGGCCTGTTGATGGTCCTGCAACAGATCATCATTATTTTTATGCAGCGGATTTTCACCCGTCCCGATATTGTCATAGGCTTTGGCATTCCACTGCAATATGACATCAGTTGGTTTGGAGAAGGGTTGAAGTTTTACAATGCCATAATTGTGACGCTTTGTGTGACCTATACCTTTGTTCAAGGCGGACATGTGCGGGTCGATCTTGTCTATGCCAAGGTTCGCTTTCGCACCAAAAAAGTCATCGACATGCTGGGCGCGCTGTTCTTTATGATGCCGTTTGCGGTGCTGGTCTGGATGTATGGCTGGTACTTTATGTGGCGCCATTTGATGGTGCCAAAGCCATCGGCCAGCGACACATTGGAACGCTTGCTTTTGAAATCACGCGCGTTTCGCTGGAACGTGGAATTCATCGGGTTCTCGCCCAACGGGTTTACCGGATACTTCCTGTTCAAAATATTGCTGATTACATTCGTTGGCATGGTTTTCCTACAGGCCGTCGCCTTCTTCTACCGCTCCTTTCTCGAATTTAAGGAAGGTCCGGAATCTGAAGGTAAATACCTCGACAAGGATACGCTTGGCGAAGGTGAAGAAGCCTATGAGGGCACGCATTAAAGGGGCGACTTAAGAAATGTTATTTGGACTTGATGGCGTTGAAATCAGCCTGCTTATTGTCTTTCTCTGCCTCTTTGGCGGAATTTTATCGGGTTTTCCGGTGGCGTTTGCCATTGGCGGGGCTGGGGTTATTTCCTTTGGGATTATCGCAGGACTGGACAGTGCGGGACTGCTGACCCACTTTACCATTGATCAGGGCTCGCAAGCCTTTAATGATCTGGTGGCCGGTGGGGTTGATCCCAATATTGTAACCACATTCCGCTTTCCGGATTTGCCGCGCCTTGCAGAACCTGTGTTCGTGCAGGGCTGGGAAGTCGCGTTAAATCGTAACGTTTCCTTCATTGTAAACCGGATGAATGAGCGCGTACTGGCGGGCCAATCCATCGAGACCCTGTTGGCGGTGCTGATGTTCGTGCTGATGGGCATCACGCTGGAACGCTCCAAAATCGCCAATGATCTGCTGACAACCATGGCGCGGGTGTTTGGCCCGTTGCCCGGTGGTTTGGCTGTATCAGTTGTGGTTGTGGGCGCGTTTTTGGCCGCCTCAACGGGCATCGTCGGCGCGACTGTTGTGACAATGGGGCTGTTGTCCCTGCCCACTATGTTGAAAAATAACTACTCGCCTGAATTGGCCACCGGCGTGATTGCGGCGTCCGGCACCTTGGGGCAAATCATTCCGCCCTCGATTGTGATCGTGTTGCTGGGCACCTTGGCGGGCGATCTTTACTCCGCCGCCCAAGAACAACGCGCCCAATTGGCGGGCTGTACAGACGCGCTAACCTATCTGGGCGAGGCGGCTGTTGTCTCTGTGGGCACCCTGTTTCAGGCGGCGATCCTGCCTGGCATCATGTTGGCCTTCCTTTATGCGCTCTATGCGTTTGGCTATGCGCTGGTGAAACCTCAAAACGCGCCGCCTGTGAAAATGACGGAAACCTCGGGCGATAAATTGTCACGCGGTTGGGGCCTGACATGGTTCCTTGCAGCGCCCATGGTGCTGATTGGCGGGATGGTCCTGTTGGGCAGTTTTGGCGTGGTTGGATCGCAAAACACGGTGATCGACAGCTATTCGGACATCGGCCAGGCCTCGTCTTTGCGCACCAATGTGGAGCCCAAATGCCAAGCCTCGTTGATCGAGCTGCACGGCCAAGAAAAATGGGACGAAGCCATTGCCCAGCAGGCCGCGATTGATGCCTCGGGCGTTGATCAGGAAAGTCACAAGCTTTCTGATGAAGAAATGGCCGAGGCCAAAGCCGCCAAAGTGGCTGCCGCTGCCCCAATCGGGACAGGCATAGCGATTTTCTTTGTGATGATGGCGTTGGTTTTGGTTTTTGCCCGTGGCATTGCGCCCACGACCAAACCCCAGCCAATCCTGATCGGGCTGGCGGGGGTTGTGCTGGCCTTCATCACAGACATCGCCCTGATCACTCCGACCACGACATCGGGCTGGGCGGCTATATATCTGCTGATCCCCGGCTTGATCACGCTTTATGGCGTGGTCCATGCGACCAAATTGCTGAGCAAGAACGAGTTGATCGCTGTGGTTTTCCCTCCATTGGTGTTGATCATCGCGGTACTTGGCTCGATCCTTGGCGGGATCACCAACCCGACACCGGCTGCGGCGCTTGGGGCAGGCGGCTCCATTTTGTTGGCGGCTTACCGCAAGCTGAAAGACCAAGGTGGCACCGGCAAAGTGATCGTGATGGCGACCTTCGCGATTATCATCATGATCTTGGTCGGCGTGAACTTTGATCTTCGGATGAACCGTGACGTGGTGCCGGTCGAGGACGTCATCGCCTTCATCTTCGCCAAAGTGGCCTATTTGTTCGCCATGTTCGGCTTGCTATTTGGCTGTTGGGTGCTGTTCAAAGGCGCGGTTCTAACGCCGATTGTGCGCGAAACCGCCAAAGTGACCAGCATGGTTTTCACCATCCTGATCGGTTCGCAATTGTTGAACCTTGTGATCATTTCGTTCGGCGGCGAGGCCTACATTCAGGACTTCCTGACCAGCTTTGACAACGAGATGAAGGTGTTCTTGATCGTGATGATGGTGCTGTTCTTCCTTGGCTTCGTACTCGATTTTCTCGAGATCATCTATATCGTGATCCCGATCGTCGGGCCGGTGATTTATGGCGGCACGTTCGATCCGAAATGGGTGACCATCATGATCGCTGTGAACCTGCAAACCTCGTTCCTGACGCCACCCTTTGGCTTCGCGCTGTTCTACCTACGCGGTGTGGCACCGCCCAGCGTGACCACGGGGCATATCTACCGTGGCATCATCCCGTTTGTATTGATTCAAGTGGTGGGGCTGGCGTTGCTTTGGTCTTTCCCGTCCGTTGTGACGATTGTGCCAAGCTTGTTTGCAAACTAAATGTCTTGGCCCGCGTCTCATTCACGAGCGCGCGGGCCTAGTCCGTCTTGGCCGACAGCGCGTCAGGCAAGTTGATCTGCGCCACTTGTTCGGCAATCGGATCAATAGACAGTGGATGCGTATCGGCCTCAAAACCGGCTGGATCATCCAACGAGATCCAGTCGCCCCCGCGATAGACCTCAAGCGCGGAAAACCCCGCCTTATAAGCCATTTTGGGGCTGTCGGGCACCCAGTAGCCCAAGTAAACATAGGGCAAATCCGCCGCGCGGGCGATCTCGATGTGATCCATTATGATATAGGTGCCCAGACTGTTTTTGGTCAGGTTGGGCTCAAAAAACGAATAGACCATGCTCAACCCGTCATCGAAAACATCCGTCAGACAGACGGCGGCTAGATCGGGTTTTTGGGCGTCCGGTTCAACGGGGCTTGTGTATTCAATGACCCGGCTTTTGATTGGGGTTTCCTCGACCATGGCGGCGAATTCAAAAATATCCATGTCGGCCATGCCACCATCAGCATGGCGATGCGCCAGATATCGGCGAAAGAGGGCGAATTGTTCTTCCGTGGCCCAGGGTGACATCGCGCTGCGCGACAGCATCTCGTTGCGCTTTAAAACACGGCGCTGGCTTTTGCTTGGGGTGAAATCGGCCACCCTGATACGGGCGGAATAGCAGGATGAACAGTCCGCACAAGAGGGGCGATACAGCACATTTTGCGATCGACGAAATCCTTGTTTTGAAAGCGCATCATTTAGTTTCCCTGCACTTTCACCCTGCAATGCGGTGAACAATTTGCGCTCCATACGACCGTCCAGATAGGGGCAGGGCTGGGGGGCAGTTACGTAAAACTGCGGGGCAATGGGTAGGCTATGGCGCATGTTATTAATTTGTGTCCGTTGATTTTAATCAACTTTAAGATAACAACGCACAACCGATGCGCCAAGCCCCTTTGTCAAAAGAGGTTAAAGCGGCCCCTTATAAGGGCCGCTTTTGGTTATTTGGGCTCAACAATTTCAACCGGATCTTCAACCTTTTTGGCGCGCTCATCCATAAAGTCATCAAATTCTGACTTGTCTTTGGCATCGCGAAGACGTTGTAGGAAGTCCGAGAACTTGCCTTGCTCTTCCTCCAAACGCTGCAATGTGTCGGCCTTATAGGCGTCAAACGCCGAGTTGCCCGAGGAATGCATGACGTGACGGTTGTGGTGACGGCTCATGCGACGGTTTTTGCGACAGCTTCCTGCGAACATGCGTTTACTCCAGATCATATAAAAGAGAAGGGCGAGGCCAACAGGCCAGAAAAAGATAAATCCAAGGACCATCGCAATGATCCATGCGGGCTTCCCGCGTTCGTCCAGCCAAGTTTCAGCCTGATTAGGCCATGCGGCAAGGGTGCTCATGTGGTTCTCCGTGTTAGGGTTACGTTACAATGTGAATGCCTTTCACATTACCAAGATTGGCATTTGCAGTGCAGGTTTCAAGTCAAAATGTAAAAGATATTTACATTATCTTGATTTATGATGTGAAATCAGCAACTTGAGCGTCAGAAACTTGCTGCAATTGGATGGGATTGATCGGAAAAACATGCCGCGGCGTGCCCGCAGCCGCCCAAATTACGCCGAATCCCAGCAGCTTTTTGTCGAAAAACGTGCGGATTGGTGACAGATGCCCGACAGGGGACACACCGCCAATTGCAAACCCGGTTTGGCTGCGGATCAAAGCCGCATCCGCCTTGCCCAACGCCTCGTCTGCAACAGCACTCGCCTTATCGGCGCAGACCTGATTGCCGCCAGCGGTGATGAACAAAATGGCTTGATTGCTGTCTTGGCCGCAAAAGATGATCGATTTGGCAATCTGGTCCAATTCACAACCCACCGCATCTGCCGCAGCCTGCGCGGTGCGCGCGCCATCTGTCATTTCCAGCGGGGTAACATCCAGACCCGCTGCATCCAGTGCGCGTATCACCCGTTTCAGACTCTTGCTCATTTTCGTGCTCCCGTTGCTTGGCGTGACTATCCAATGTCGAAAATATCAACGCAACCCCTGTTGCCTTCACCCGCGCCTGAACGCATCTTGGCCTCATGAGCAATGCATTTGAAATCACCCGCACGCCGATTCCCTTTAATGCAATACGAGGAGATGAGGTCGCTGCGCGTTTCCCCGATTTGCCCCCGCAATTACACACGTTGATCACAGGCACAGCAGGGTGCAGCCCGTATCTGGCCGCCATCATAGCCCGCCAATCTGACTGGTTGACCGAGGCTTTCAAAGACTCCGACGCAGCCGTACAAGCCCTGTTTTCAGATTTAAAGGCCGTCCCGTTGGACCAACTGAAAACCCAGTTGCGCCATGCCAAGTCGCGCATTGCAGCGCTGACCGCTCTGGCCGACTTGGGTGGCGTTTGGCCCTTGGAACGTGTCACGGGCACCTTAACGGATTTCGCTGATCTGGCGGTTGATGTGGCGATCAAGGCGCTTGTGGGCGCTGAAATCAAACGTGGCAAATTGCCTGGAATGGGGCCGGATGATGTGGCCACTGCGGGCGGTATGGTGGTGCTGGCGATGGGCAAAATGGGGGCCGGCGAGCTGAACTATTCTTCGGACATTGACCTGATTTGCCTGTTTGACGAAAGCCGCTTTGAACCGGATGACTATTTTGACGCTCGCGCCAGTTTCATCCGCGTCACCCGCAAAATGGCGACGATGTTGTCCGACATCACCGGCGACGGTTATGTGTTTCGCACCGATTTGCGCCTGCGCCCTGATCCGTCCGCCACGCCGGTTTGCCTGTCGATGGAAATTGCTGAACGCTATTACGAGAGCCTTGGGCGCACTTGGGAGCGCGCCGCCCATATCAAAGCGCGTCCCTGCGCCGGAGACCTGAAGGCCGGCGAGGCGTATCTGAAACGTCTTGCACCGTTTATCTGGCGCAAGCACCTGGATTTCGCTGCCATTCAGGACGCCCACGACATGCGTCTGCGCATCCGCGAGCACAAGGGATTGGGCGGGCCGATCACGCTGGAGGGGCACAATATGAAGCTGGGGCGCGGCGGTATCCGCGAGATCGAGTTCTTTACCCAGACCCGCCAAATTATTGCGGGTGGGCGTGATCCTGAGTTGCGATCCCGTGATACCGTGCCCGCGTTAATGGCCCTGGCGCAAAAAAATTGGATTCCGCAAAATGTCGCGAATCTGCTAGTTGAGCGCTACCGCAGCCACCGCGAGGTCGAGCACAGGTTGCAAATGGTCAATGATGCCCAGACCCACGACCTGCCCAAAAAGCCGGAAGAGTTCGACAGGTTGGCTCAGTTTATGGGCCAAGACGACACTGCAAAATTGCGCAACCGATTGATGGATGAATTGACTGAGGTGCATGATTTGACCGAGGGTTTCTTTGCCCCCAGCACCACAGCGCAAGTGGAAGAAGACGCGCTGTCTGACGGGGCCAAAGACATTCTCGCCCGCTGGCCCAGCTATCCCGCGATGCGCTCGGAACGGGCGGTTGAAATTTTCAATCGCCTGCGCCCCGACATCATGGCGCGCCTGCAAAAGGCGGGCCACCCGCACGAGGCTTTGGTGCAGTTCGATGGCTTTCTCGCGGGGCTCCCAGCCGGCGTACAGTTGTTTTCCCTGTTCGAGGCAAACCCGCAGTTGATCGACCTGATCATCGACATTTGTGCCACCGCTCCAGCCCTTGCCCGCCATCTGTCGCGTCACTCCAAGGTGCTGGACGCCGTGCTGGGCGGCACGTTTTTCGAGGATTGGCCAGGCACCGATGCCCTCCAGATCGAATTGGCCACGGTTTTGGCAACGGCGGATGATTATGAACAAAAGCTGGACGCGACGCGGCGCTGGAACAAGGAATGGCATTTTCGCATCGGTGTGCATCACCTGCGCGGGTTGATCAACGCCCAGGAAGCAGGCCGCCAATATGCCGATCTGGCGGGGGCCAGTGTGGCAGCCTTGTGGTTGCCGATCACGGACCATTTTAGCCAAAAGCACGGGGCTATGCCGGGCAATGGGGCGGTGGTTTTGGGTATGGGTTCGCTTGGCGCGGGTCAGTTGAATGCAACCTCGGATCTCGATCTGATCGTGATTTACGATGCGGACGGGGTTGAAGGCTCGGATGGCAAGCGCCCGCTGGCCACGCGCCCCTATTTCGCCCGCTTGACCCAAGCCTTGATTACCGCCGTTTCGGCCCCGATGTCCGAGGGACGTTTATATGAGGTTGATATGCGATTGCGTCCATCAGGGCGGCAAGGGCCCGTCGCAACATCGCTACAGTCGTTTCAATCTTATCAACAAGACGAGGCGTGGACGTGGGAACATTTGGCCCTGACACGGGCGCGGTTTATTGCAGGCAACCCTTCCTTAGGTGCAGCGCTTGAAACGTTTCGCAGCGCGTTGTTGGCGCAAAAGGGCAAAGGCGCTCAAGTGTTGGCCGATGTGGCCGATATGCGGGCACGTCTGGCCGAGGCTAAGCCAGCTGTTGACCCATGGGAGGCAAAACTGGGCGCGGGCCGCATGCAGGATATTGAGCTGGTGGCCGAAACCGCAGCCCTGTTAGCGGGTGATACGGCCTACGACGTCACCACCCAGTTGGCCGCCGGAGAGCAGTCAGGCTGGCTGACACCGGACCAACACCAAGCCCTGATAACAGCCTATGACGCGTTTTGGCGATTGCGTGGCTGTGCCAGATTGTTGACCGAAGACGCCTTGGATATGGATGTGATCGGCGAGGGTGGACGCCTGTTTGTGTTGCGGGAAATGGGTCAGGAAACCATCCAAGACTTGCAGTCAATGCTTGATACGGTCGCATCCGCAGCCCATAAGGTCGTGAAAGAAGTTTTGATCAAACCCGTTGAGCGATAGGGTTGGGACAAGGAAGCGCACATGGAAAATAATCCCTTAGACCCGAGAGGGTTGATCAAAGATAGCTATAGTATCGGAGGCATTTCTGCCCCCGAATGCCGGTCCATTTTTCTGGATTGGGCGCTTGGCGTTGACCAAGCCGCTGATATGCGCAGCCAGATCAATGAATTGCTCGCCATTTATGCCGCTATAGCACCGGATCACCCGATGACGGGCGTTTTGAAAGACGGGCTGGCCCCTGCCGCATCATCAATGCGGCGCGGCGGACGAAAAGCACGTCTGGAGCGCGATTAACAACTGATTCCGCACAATTTTATGTGAAATCACCTCAATATTGCGCATAATTTATCACAATTCCGCCCTAATTCAGGTGCAGTTTGTTCATGAGCAAAAAGGGGAAAACCCTTTGTAACAAACTTAAGGCATAGGCCTTGGAGGATAGTGATATGAAACCGATCAAGAATGTCATTCTTGCAGTGCTGGTACTGGGCCTTAGCGCCTGTACCCAAGCCAATCAGGTGAGCCGGAACGAGCCATTGACCACGCAATTGCTGGGGCCATCGCAGGCTGTCACTTTCAATGTTCAGGATGTACGTATTTCGGTGCCCGATTCACTGAGCGTCTCGGAGGCCAATGTTTATTACCCAACCGCAGATATTGTTTGGCGCGGGGATGTGTATGGTGAGCGTCATCAGCAGGTTAAAGCGATCTTTAAAGAAGGCATCGAACGGGGTGTGAAAAACCTGGACGGCACGCGGGCCTTATTTGTCGACATTGAAGTTGTTCGGTTCCATTCCCTGACAGAGCGCGCCCGTTATACCGTTGGTGGCGTTCATTCGATTAAGTTCAATCTGACACTACGGGATGTTCAAACCGGAGCGATCATTGGCGAACCGCGTTTGGTAAACGCAGATCTGAAAGCCTATGGCGGCAAAAAAGCTGTTGCCTCCGAGCATCGCGGCATAACCCAAAAGGTTCGTATTTTGGCGCATCTCGCCGAGGTTATTCGGCACGAAGTGATCAGCCAACAGTCGGGTGATGTGGTGGCCAATGCGCCAACAGTCGCATCTGAGTAAATCTAGGGGCTTTCGCCCACGGCAATAGTTGAATAGGAGGGGGGCATGACACAGCCCCCTTTTCCCGCATCCGCCCCCCAGACAACTGCCGTTGTTCGTATGAAACCAAAAGCCGAAGTGCGGGCCATCCGCCACGGCTTTCCTTGGGTCTATAGTGACGAGGTCGTAACCGACCGGCGCACCAAGGCACTGAGCGCTGGTACGCTGGCACGGCTCGAGGACAGTGAACGTCGGCCTCTTGGTCTGGTCGCGGTGAACATGGATTCAAAGATTTCCTGCCGGATGTTGGACCGCGATCCTGACGCTGTGGTCGATGTGGCATGGTTCGAGGCGCGTATTGCGCGGGCCCTAAAACATCGCGAACTGGTGTTTGATGCGCCATTCTATCGCTTGGTCCACGCTGAATCCGATGGATTGCCCGGCGTTGTGATTGACCGTTTTGGCGATGCCGCCGTGATCCAGCCCAACGCGGCATGGGCCGAAGTGCATCTGGAATTGTTAACCGACGCCTTGATCAACGTAACGGGCGTCACGACGGTTGTTAAAAACGCAACAGGGCGGTCGCGGGTTCTGGAAGGGTTGAACGAGGAAACGATTGTGCTGCGTGGCGCGATTGAGGGTCCGATCCCTGTGCTAATGAACGGCGCGATCTATATGGCCGATCTGATGGGCGGTCAAAAAACCGGTCTGTTTTTTGACCAACGCCCAAATCATGCTTTTGCGCAAAAACTATGCAAAGGTGCCAGCGTGCTGGATGTATTTTCCCATGTCGGTGGCTTTTCGCTGGCCGCTCTGGCCGGTGGCGCGACATCCGCGCTGGCTGTTGACAGTTCGGCCCCTGCATTGGAATTGGCACAGGCCGGTGCTGAAGCTATGGGAAAAACGAGTGTATTCGACACCCGCAAGGGCGACGCGTTTGCGGTGCTTGAAGATTTGGCCAAAGAAGGTGCCAAATTCGACGTGGTGATTTGTGACCCACCCGCCTTTGCGCCCAGCAAGAAAGCCCTAGAAGCCGGATTGCGGGCCTATGAACGGATTGCCCGTCTTGCGGCACCTTTGGTAGCTGAGGGCGGCTATTTGGTGGTGTGTTCCTGTAGCCATGCCGCTGATTTGACGCGGTTTCGCAACGCGTCTGCACGCGGCATTGGTCGGGCAGGGCGTCGGGGTGTACAAGTCCATTCAGGCTCGGCTGGTGCGGATCATCCGTTGCTGCCTCAACTGGCCCAGAGCGGCTATTTGAAAGCTTTGTTTTTCCGGCTAGATTAATGCGGGTTCTGATTGACGCTTGCGTTTTATACCCAACGGTCATGCGCGAAGTGCTGATCGGGGTTGCCGGGCAGGGGGTATTTGAGCCGCTTTGGTCGGCACGCATTCTGGAAGAGTGGGCAAGGGCCGCCGCGCGCCTGGGTGATGGGTTCGAGGATTTGGCACGAGGCGAGATTGCGCTGCTAAAAGCGCGCTGGCCAAATGCCGAAATTGCCTATTCGCAAGATATCGAGGCCGGTTTGCACCTGCCGGACCCTAATGACACCCATGTATTGGCGGCAGCCATTGCAGGCAAGGCGGATATCTTGCTGACCATGAACCTAAAAGATTTCCCAACCCGTACTGTGAGCGCGCAGGGTGTGGTGCGGCGTGATCCTGACAGCCTTTTGCGCGAGATGTTTGAGGAAAATCGAGACACCGTGGGGCAGGTCGCTGAAAACGTGCGCCAAGTGGCAGAAAACCTGTCAGGTATGCCACAAGATATGCGCAAGCTGATGAAAAAGGCGCAGCTTCCGCGTTTGGGCAAGGCGCTCGTCGCGCCCTGACAGGCACATCCGTTGCGAACGGAGAGGGCTGCCATCCTTGAAACGCTGCAGGTGCTACTATGGGTTCGTCCAGCGTTTTTCCAACACCTCGATAGCCTTGATCCGCTCGGCGGTTTTGGGGTGGCTTAACATCCACGCAGGGGCCGCCCCACCATTCGATTGGGTCAGTGCATTCAGCTTTTCAAACAATGATTTTTGCGCGGCCGTGCCAATGCCTGACTTGGTCAGCAGTGCCGAAGCATAGGCATCGGCCTCGTATTCGTCCGACCGCGATAGCCGAGCCGCCAATAGCGTCGTTAGAAAATTGGCTATATAGGTGCCAATTCCCGGCAAGAACCGCGAAAACACCATGGCCATTGCGGTACGCAGCGCGTTTTGACCAGAAAAATCGATCATCCGGCGCCGCGAATGCCCCAGCGCAACATGGCCCAGCTCATGGGCGATCACGCTGGCTATTTCATCGCCAGTTACTTCGCCCGCGCGGTATTTGTTGTAAAACCCGCGGGTGATGAAAATGCGTCCGTCAGGGGCCGCCAATCCGTTGACCGGCTCAATCTCGTAGATATGCACCTTGATGCGCGGTAATTCCAACGCTGCTGCCATCTGGTCGCACAGCGCTTTTAGGTTGGCGTCTGCCAACTCTGTCGATTTGGCGTCCAACTCGCGTGCGGTGCGCCACGCCGAGAAGCGATACATCACCAGGGCGTAAAGCACTGCGATCAGGATGGGGGAAAACCGTAGCATAGGCCCTATATGGGGGGCGTGGAGCGTTATGGCAACGGGTCATGCATCATTTTGGCACGTTGTAATGTGGGGTAAACGGGGGTGAAATAGGCTGGCAACACCTAGGAGAGTCTGATGCAATCCAAATTCAAAAAATCCATCCAAATCATTTCGACGGCTCTGGCGAGTGGTCTGCTGGCAACTGCGGTTCAGGCGGCGGACTGTGAAGAATACTACTATGGGGCCGAATGGGTTGAAGCTGTGAAATATTGTTCCAGCTCGCACTTGCGTTCCTCCAATGTTGCGGGCTATGGCCCCGGAAATGCGGAAACTTTCGATGAGGCCAACCGCAATCTGGCGTGGTGCGAAGGGGCCAAAGGCAATGGCATCAATGAGTGGTTGCAGCTGTCCGTTATCAACGGCGGTGCCTTTGTCAAAACATTGACCATTGCCAATGGCTACCAAAAATCCAAGACGGCTTTTTACGCCAACGCCCGTGCCAAAAAAATTCGGGTTGAAATGGATTCAGGCCTGCGCCTGACAACCACGCTCAAAGACCGCTTTGGCGATCAAGTACTGACCTTGCCTGAATGGCAGGACATCACCAAAGTCCGGGTCACGATTTTGAGCGTCTACCCCGGAGAAAAATACCACGACACCTGCCTGACAACCTTGGGCCTCAACTTTTCCGAAAGGGCCGATTACGAGTGGGAGCAGATGCAGGCGGACTAGAGACGCCAGGCAACCGGCATGGCGGTCGGGCCACGAAAGGCCCAGCCTTCAAACGGGGCATCGCCCGTTAGGTGCAACCCGATAAGGCGTTCAAACAATTTGGGCAGGGCAACATCGGCAATCAGCGCACGGCTGGCAGCAGCGCCTGCGCAAAAATGCGGTCCCGCCCCAAACGACAGGGCCGCGCGGGTGTTGCGGCCTAGATCATATGTGTCTGGTTCGCTGAAATGGTCTTCGTCGCGGTTGGCGGAGCCAAACATAAAGAATACCCTCTCCTCCACGTTGAATGAGACGCCGCAGGTGGTGTCAGCAACACCGATGCGCCGTGGCGACATTCCAATGGGGGAAATCCAGCGGGTGTATTCTTCAAAGGCTTGCAACCATGTCGCATGGCCAGCGTTGATCTGGGCCAGTTGATCGGGGTGGGTCAGCAGCGCCCAAGCGGTGCCAGCAATGGCGTCGCGTGGCTCGTTCTGGCCACCGGAAATCGCCAATTTAATGTTGGCGCGGGTGGCTTGCATCGACAGGCCTGCTTGCAGTTGCACGGACAACAACGAACTGTCCGGCGTGACTTGCACCACAGGCAGCATCTCATCAATATGCGCATCGATCAGCGCGGTGCAGGCGTTGCAGTTGTCCTCAACCGACTTGATACCAGCATAGTTGGATATACCGTCGATCATACCTTGCGAGACGCGGTCCATTTCGGCAGCGTCCATATTGGTCAGACCAGTGATCACCTTTAGGGCCTCAGCGGCCACAGGCATGGCGAAATCAGCCACCAGATCGCAGGCCCCGCGGGGCGCAAGATCGTCAAGGATTTGATCAGTTGCAGCGTTGAACATCGTCACCCACTGGTCGCGCACAGTGCGTGGTGATAGGGCGGGAAAAATAGCACGACGCTCATTCATATGCGCCGCGCCATCTTTACGCATCAGGTTTTCACCCATCAGAATGCTCATCAACCCGTCCGGTTGCGCCGAGCAAAACACATCAATGCGCTTTTCCTGTTCAAAGATATCATCGCGTTTGGTGAATAGGGTCGCGCCCAATTCAGGCACATAGGCCACAGGCGCTGTTTTTCGCATATCAGCCAGAGTCGGATAGGGGTCAGCGAAGAAGGCGGCGGGGTTGATGTGATATATGGGGGCAGTTGACATGGTTATCTAGTCCTGATCCGGTTTCCCTGATTTTATCGGTTTTGCCGCCGTTAGCAACCAATACCCCAACCCAAAGGTGACGACCCCAGCAGCCATAAACCCGCTGGCATTCCCCAAAATGTCAGCCAAATCGGTGATCCGGTCTGCGAAAGTATAGCCAAGACCGACGTAGAGCGTCACCCAAACGGCCTCGCCGATAGCCGCCCACATTGTGAACCGCAGCCAGTTCAAATCCGCCGCTCCACCAGCAAAATTGACGTATGGCCCAAGCGGGCTGAACAACCAGCGCGACAGGAACACACCCGTGCCACCATGACGATCCGTCAGAGCGGTAGCTTTTTGATGCAAGGCGGCGCGTTTGGGGGCGTTGGCGAGCTTGACCTTGATCATCGGCCCCGCCCGTTGGCCGATCTGAAAACCGGTCTGGTCCCCCAAAACGGCCCCCAAATAGGCAGCCCCCGCCGCATCGATCAAAGTAAGGTCTCCACTGGCAACAAACCCACCGCCCGCCAGCATCAACAGTGAGGACGGCACAGGAATGGCCAGACAACTGAGAAAAGTGACGGCGAACAACAGCGCACCACCGTAATCGACGACCAAGGACAGCAGCAGATCGTTCATTCAGCCGTGCGCGACGCGACAAAGGCATCCAGCCGGATTTGCAACGCCTCCAGTGTCTCATTTTGATTTCTTGCAATGCTTTGCAAGGTTATTCGGGTCTCAGGTGCCTGACTAAGCCCAAAAAGGTCACGCACGTCTTGGCGTTCCAACCCATAAGACAGCGCCACATACCGCGGTGTCATCCATCCCTTGAGCGGTTGGTTTTGATGGTTCGGGTCATTCCAGTAGATGCCAAACAACAGCATGCGCACGCCAAAGGCGATGGTTAGCATGGCCGCCAGAGTAAACGCCACTAACAGCACTTTGTGATTGTGCCAAAAGTATTTGAGCGCTTTTAGCATTCCAGCAAGTCCAATCCATGGCGTGACAGCCGCTCAACCCCCGTGTCCGTGACCAAAACCGAATGGCCCAAGGTCATCGCCAATCCAGATTCGCTGTCCATCAGGATCATATGCAGGAAAAACACCTGTCCGACCTGCATTTTCAATGGGTTGCCCTCGTAAAACATCGGGAAATCGACCCAGATCGGGTTGTAAACGGCCCCCATCCCGTAGCCGCAGGCCTGTAGGCGAGCGTGGTGCAACCCATGCGCATCAAAGACGCGGGCGTGGGCGTCAAATACGTCGCCCATTGGCGCACCGGGGCGGATGGCGTCTTCGCAGGCCTCAATCGCCTCGCGGGTAGCCGCGAACATCTTTTGCTGGGTAGCGTTCGGTTTGCCAACCACAACCGTACGCATCATGGCGGCATGATAGCGGGCATAGGCGCCAGACCATTCCAGCGTCAGCTGATCGCTTGTGTCCAGATGCCGGCGACCAGAATAGTAGCGACACAATAGGGCGCCCGCGCCCGAACCCAGAATAAACTCGTTGCCCGCATAGTCACCGCCACCCTTGAACACGGCCCCCTGCATGGCGGCCAGAATATCGCCTTCAAAGGCCCCCGCATGGGCGGCTTCAAGGGCTGCATCCAACGCGTCATCCGACAGGGCCGCAGCGCGGCGATGCATGTCGATCTCGGCGGCGGATTTGACGCGGCGCAGGCTGCGGATCAACTCGCTGGCGTCTGTTAGGTCAGGCATCACAGCCCGCAACCGCTGGCCGTCAAAATCGGTCAGCCCCGCCGTTTGGGATTCGTAACCTATTTGCCCGCCCGTCACACCCAACTTTGCCAGCAGCGCCTTAAGATCATTGGCCGGATTGGCCCCCTCATATTCGGCCCAGATGTGGATTTGATCATCAGCTAGGGTCGAGGTGTACTGGGCTTGGCGCAAATCAGGTGCGCGGGTTAACAAATGCAACTGCCCGTCCGCCGTCAAAACCAGACATTGGAACATCGCAAAGCCAAAGGTGTCATAACCGCAAATCCAATACTGGCTTTCGGGGGCGAACATCAGCAGTGCGTCCAACCCCGCGTTGTTCAAGGCCCGTTTGGCGCTGGCCAACCTTACCGCATATTCATTGGCATCAAAGTGTAGCGGCATGGTGGGGCTCCTTCCCTAAGTCAGGGAGCGCATGCCGCGCGTAATCCCCTCAAGCGTCATTGGTACCATTGCATCCTCGAATATCTCGCGGATCATTGCAACAGACTGGGTGTATTGCCAATGCTGTTCCGGCAGCGGATTGATCCAGACGTTGTTTGGCCATTGCTCGCGGGCGCGCCCTAGCCAAGTCTGACCGGTTTCCTCGTTCCAATGCTCGTTGGCCCCGCCGCGATAGGCGATTTCATAGGGGGACATCGAGGCATCGCCAACAAAGATGCATTTGTAATCCGGCCCGTAGGTGCGCAGAACCTCGGCGGTTGGAATTTGGTGGTTCCAGCGACGGTCGTTATCTTTCCACACGCCTTCATAAAGGCAATTGTGGAAATAAAAGTATTCCATATGCTTGAATTCGGCCCGCGCGGCTGAAAATAGTTCTTCCACGATTTTGATATGCGGGTCCATCGAGCCACCGACATCCAAAAACAAAAGGATTTTCACGGCGTTGCGTCGTTCGGGGCGGGTCTTGACGTCGAGATAGCCATTTTCAGCCGTGGCGCGGATGGTGCCGTCCAAATCCAGCTCGTCATGCGCGCCATCGCGGGCCCAATTGCGCAGACGTTTCAACGCCACTTTGATGTTGCGGGTGCCCAGCTCAACACTGTCATCCAGATTTTTGAAATCGCGCCGATCCCACACTTTGACGGCGCGCTGGTGGCGGGATTCGTTCTGCCCAATGCGCACGCCTTCGGGGTTATACCCATAAGCGCCAAACGGTGAGGTGCCAGCAGTACCGACCCATTTGGAGCCGCCCTGATGGCGCTTTTCCTGCTCTTTTAGGCGTTGCTTTAGCGTTTCCATCAGTTTGTCGAACCCGCCCAAAGCCTCAATCTCGGCTTTTTCCTCGGCGGACAGGTGTTTTTCGGCCATCTTTTCCAGCCAATCGGCAGGGATGTCGACGGCCTCCAGTACATCCTCCATGCTGAGATGCTCCAACCCCTCAAAGGTGGCGGCAAAGGCACGGTCAAAGCGGTCAAGGTGGCGTTCGTCCTTCACCATGGCGGTGCGGGCGAGGTAATAAAACCCTTCGACGTCATAGGTGACCAAACCGCGCTTCATGCCCTCTAAAAAGGCCAGAAATTCGCGCATCGAGACCGGAACCTGGGCACCGCGGAGGGTTTCAAAGAAACGTAAAAACATCGCTCAAGTGCCGCGGTTGCTGATGATGACGTAAAACAGCGCAACCAGCGCAAAGACGATGGCGTAAATCGCCACGAATTGGGCGACGTCAAGCCAGTTGCCGTTTTTGCGCAAGGCCGTAAAGGCACCAAGGCCCGCGCCGAAAATCGCGGCATAATATATGATCATAGGCTTCTCATTGAATCGGGCATGCGCAGGGGGGCCAGAGCGGATATTTCGGCCAGCCGGTTACGCACGGCCTTGTCTGATCCAAACCCGTAACGGGCCCAGCCTAGGCTTTCGGTGCGTACTGCACGGGCCTCGCTCGAGCGCCCGACCAGTTCCAGCGCTTCGGCCTTTATCATCATCAATGTGGCCAGCAAGGCCGCGTTTCTTGAGTTCGTAACAGCTGGCAGGCTGGCGTTCACCAGTTTTAATGTGCCCTCGCCATCCCCTGCCGACAGCGAAAACGCAGCCAGCTGCATGGCCACATGGGCCGCTTGAATGCGGGTCTCGACGCGGCTGTAAATGGCACCGGAATTTAGGAACGCATTCAGGGCAGACTCATTTTTATTCGACAACGACAGGCGGCCAAGCGCATAGAGGCTAAAAGCAAGGCGGGTGTCGTTCCAGCCGGAATTTTGGGCAATATTGACTGCGGTCACTGCCGCCTTGCGCCGCATCGTCGGGGTGCCTTTGGGGCCGAGCGCGGCTTCAATTGCGTTAATCCAGACCCGTGGAGTCGGTTGTGTCATAGGCCCTGTTGAGATGCGCTGGCCACGCGGGTTCAGGCGGGCCAGAACGCGGGGCAGGGTGATGGCGGCCTCGGAGCGGGTCATGCCATTGCGCATTTCGGGTGCGTAATAGGCCCGCAGGATCAGCATATCAAACCCCGTCAGAACGGTTTGGAAATTGTCGTCGTTAAACACACTGTCGGGAAGGCGATAGAGATCGTTCAACGGGCCGAGCGCTTGAGCCAGTTCTTCGTGCAGGCAGTCACGCACTTCTTGCGGGCTGACATCACCAGGCAGGAAAATGGCGATCTGGTCGCGTTCAGTCAGGGTGGCCCAACTGGTCACGCCGCCGCGCCGCAGTTTGCGATATTGCGCCCAGCTGGAAAGACGCGGCACCACGAAACAGGCGGCTTGGGGCACAAACCGCTGCAATTGGGCGCGCGGGATCACATCAATAGTGATATTGGCGGCTTGCGAGGCGTCCACACGGCGGATCGGTATACCGGCCTCGCGTTTCAAACGGCTCAGCAAATGCGCCAAATCCGGCCCAAGACTGGCAGGGGCATTGCCTGTAACGCGCAAAGTAATTGGCCCCTCAAAACGGGTCATGATGGGCAAAATGCGACCTGATTCCATTTTGAAGGTCAAATCCAGAAAGTCGCGGGCGATTTCAGTGTTGCTACGGCTGGGCGGGCTGATGTTGGCGTTGGTAAAGCGTTTCATCGGTGGCAGGGCCGTGGCGTGCGATGAGGCCCGCCGTTCAGTCATGTCATTGCTTGTTCCCCCTGAGGAACAGGCGGCCACGACAAGCAGAGGAATAAACAACAGAAATCGCATCAAACTATGGCCTTTGGTACTTGATGAACGGGGTTAGGACGCCAACTTTATCATACAGCATACGACCAGCTTTGTTAAAATCCTGTGTTAGCCAGTAAACAGCGGGGGCACCGGCGGCATCAGCGGCCGTATATACCGCTTCGATCAAGGCGCGCCCAATGCCACGGCCACGCACATCCGGGTCAGCAAACAAATCCTGCAAATAACAGGTGTTTTCAATTTTCCAACCATGCCTGTGGAACAGATAATGGGTCAATCCAACGAGCCGTCCATCCAATTCGGCAACCAACCCGTTAAAGTCTTGTGGGTCATCGCCCAACAGGCGGGCAAAGCTGCTGACATAGATTTCCTCGGGGACTGAGGTCTCGTAATACTCCAGATAGGCGCACCACAGGCGGCGCCATTCGGGCTCGTCCTGCGCCGTCATTGGGCGAATAATTAGGTTTTGGGCTTTGTCTGTCATTGCGCAGTGGTCCTTGGTCTACTGATCTGGACGTTGTAACGGGTGAAAGGGGGGGATGCCTAGAGGGTATATTGGAAACAAAGCCGTTGAAACGGTCAAATTGCCCCATCTTGAACTTAGATCAACCAACCTTTACATAGGGCGATAGGTGGTTTTGCGTTGGACGCCGTGAAATCACGCCTAAATATTGGAGAGATCGATGTTTAAACTATCAACTTTGAGTGCCGCATTTTTTGCGATTGCGGCAACGTCTGCGTCCGCATGCGTATCCTATGATGATGTTACCGATGTATTTACCAGCAGATGTGCCACGGAACAGGACATCGTGGTCCGGACAATTGGTGGCGGTTGCTATACACAAGAATTACTGACCTTCTCACTGAAACCCGGTGAGTCAAAAAGCTTTCCCAGATTGTCAGTACCTTGTGATGGAATCCCTGATTGGAATGTTACATTCGGTTGGAGCGATACAGCCAAGTAGGTATCTGGTTTTTGTAAACCAAAATACCTGCCAGACCTTACCGCTGCCTCCGTGCCATAAAGGCCAACCTTTCAAACAAATGCACGTCTTGCTCGTTTTTCAGCAGCGCACCGTGCAGTTTGGGTAACGCATTGGCCCCATCACGTTTCAGATCCTCAGGGCTCAAATCCTCTGCCAGCAGCAATTTTAGCCAATCCAGCACTTCGCTGGTGGACGGCTTTTTCTTTAGCCCTGCGGTTTCGCGCAGCTCGTAAAACTGGGTCAACGCCGTGGTCAGAAGCGCGTCTTTTAGCCCGGGATGGTGCACTTCGACGATTTTACGCATGGTATCAATGTCGGGAAACCGGATGTAGTGAAAGAAACAACGGCGCAAAAACGCATCCGGCAGTTCTTTTTCATTGTTCGAGGTGATGATCACGATCGGGCGAATATCGGCCCGTACCACTTGGCCGGTCTCGTAAACGTGGAATTCCATCTTATCCAGCTCCTGCAGCAGATCATTGGGGAATTCGATGTCGGCCTTGTCAATTTCATCAATCAACAGCACGGTTTTGGTTTTTGCCTCAAAGGCCTGCCACAACTTGCCTTTTTTGATGTAGTTGGCCACGTCATGCACGCGTGCCTCGCCAAGTTGGCTGTCGCGCAAACGGCTAACGGCATCATATTCGTATAACCCCTGTTGGGCGCGGGTGGTGGATTTGATGTGCCACTCGATCATCGACAGCCCTAAAGAATCGGCCACTTGGCGGGCCAGCTCGGTTTTGCCGGTGCCAGGTTCGCCTTTGACCAGCAAGGGGCGCTCCAGTGTAACAGCAGCATTAACCGCGACGCTAAGATCGTCGGTGGCGACATATGTATCGGTTGAAGTGAATTTCATAATGTTTGCTTGGGCCTGATTGATTGCTTTCATGCAATACCTAGCGGTTTGATCACTTTGTATCAATGGGTGAGAATGGGGCGTGACAAAGCGGACGGATTGGATTAGATCAGCGGCAGGTGAGGGTGCCATAGGCAGGGATGTCAGTATAAATGGCCAATGGAATGCAAGAGGGAGAAGGTATGAAAGCCGAAGTTTTCTTGCCCGATGATTATAGCCCAGCAGAAGACGAGCCGTTCATGAACG
>Ga0209345_10000084_pt1 | contig 136326 bp, 127 predicted proteins | sample Cruoilmetagenom7_FD_187294 | JGI IMG/M metagenome (GOLD analysis project Ga0209345, IMG submission 187294) | Oil polluted marine microbial communities from Coal Oil Point, Santa Barbara, California, USA - Sample 7 (SPAdes) (version 2) | ecosystem: Environmental > Aquatic > Marine > Oil seeps ... | reverse complement strand
TCCGCTTCGTTTACGCAAACCCAGCCGCAAAATCGTTGTATCTGATGGCAGATTCCTAGCGATCCAGGATCTCGATCTCGGCAACGAGGATACCTATGAGCTGGACAACACTCCGTTTCGCATTCTCCTGGGCAAAGATGTCAATCTTCTGCGCGATTCCAAGATACTCGCTGTGTCTGAAACAGCCGAGCAGATCTCATTGACGCTGGCCGATAAGTCGCCGAACGCTGTCGGTAGCATTACCGTGATGTTAAAACTGACGCCTACCGTTGAACTCACTGGGTGGGTTACCTCGGATGCTCAAGGCCTTGAAACGAGGGTGGACGTGGGTAGAATTTCGCGGCCTGAGAAGCTTAATCCAGTGTTATTTCAGCGCGCCCAACTATTTCCGCAAGGATCCTTGGATAAGTAGAAGGCGAAGGGTGGTTCGCCTCAAGGTGGTTCGCCTCAAAACGCGAAACAGCCAAAATATTGTAGGATTTGCGCCACTGTCGCGCGCTAGATTCGCAACACTCAAGCGCATTTACCTTGATAATTTATCGTTTTTGGTAACAATTTAGTGATCATACGCATTGGTACTTGTTGTAATGGGCCCCAATGCGCTTACATTCAGTTAGTCAGACGGCGTCAGTCTATTTTCGGCAAGCCCCCCGTCTAGCCGAAGATGTCGTCTGTTGTGTCGGTTCCCTCCCGGCACTTTGCGCGATAAGCGCTTAAGCGTCCGGCTCTCCCCCCCGGGAGTCGGACGCCTCACTTTTTAGAGGGCCTCCTACTCAATGAGACGTCACTTCGCTGGGAGACGTCACTTCGCTGGCCGTTAAAACTTTGCGGTTATGCTCATTATTAGATTTAGATTGATTTTCGGAAAATGTTTCCTTGGATTCTTCGAATGAACTGTCGATCTTTCTCAGTTCACCAGCCATTTGATTGAGCCGCCCGACGACTTCCGAAACTAGACTGTCAACCATTTCCGGGTCGTCTTCCATCTGGGCCAGAATCTCCTCGCGGGTAATCCGAATAGCTTTGACAGAGCTTCGAGCCACGAATGTGGCAGCGTATTCAAACTCTGTAAACATGGCCATTTCCGCCAGCAATGTGCCTGGCTCGATATGCGGGTCTTTGGAACACGAAGGCAGCCCCTCCGTACACTCCACCTTGCCATCGACAATCAGAATTGCAGCATCCGAGGCTTCGCCCGATTTCGCAATTACATCATCGCTACGGAACATCACACGTTCTGACCGGCGCGCAATCTCGCTGACCTGGAACGGCGTGAGGCCGGCGAATAATTCGATACGGCGAAAGGGGCCGAGCAGAGATGAGGCAACCATCGCAATATGCCTTTACGTGGATGATGTTTAGCTGCGAACACAACCCTGGGCCGACATGGCAAAGAGAAATACACGGAACGCTCAAAATACCTGTGGCGCGAATCAGTTCGTAGCCTGACCAATTGTCAGCTAATTCGCGTCTCAACGCCAGATGGGTGTTGATGAACTGAGGATAGACTGTTCAGGGCTCCATATCAGCGATCAGAGGCATCCATTACGGCACGAGCTTATAGCCACCCGTTTCGGTCACCAGGATTTCGGCGTTCGAGGGGTCACGTTCAATCTTCTGACGTAGACGGTAGATATGCGTCTCAAGCGTGTGTGTAGTTACACCAGCATTGTAGCCCCAAACCTCGTGTAGAAGAATTTCCCGCGTCACCACTTTCTCGCCAGCCCGATAGAGATACTTCAAAATCGAAGTTTCTTTTTCGGTCAATCTGATTTTCTGGCCACTTTCGTCGAGCAACAACTTTGAGGCCGGCTTAAAAGTGTAATGCCCCAGCGTGAAGACTGCATCTTCGCTTTGTTCATGTTGGCGGAGTTGGGCGCGAATGCGTGCCAGCAGGACAGCAAACTTGAAGGGTTTGGTGACGTAATCGTTGGCGCCGGCATCAAGCCCAAGAATGGTATCCGCGTCAGATACATTGCCGGTCAGCATTATGATTGGTGCCTTGAACCCGTTTTTACGCAGCAATTTGCAAGCCTCTCGGCCGTCCATGTCGGGCAGGTTAACGTCAAGGATCATGAGATCGCAGCGTTCGGCTTTGCATCGCGAAATCGCTTTGGTCGCCGTATCCTCAGTTACGACGTCGAACTCGTCATGCAATGCGAGTTGCTCACGTAATGGCTCGCGAAGGTCCTCGTCATCGTCGACAACGAGAATTCGGCGTGCAGTGCTCATTTTCTAAACTCCGCGATTTCCGTCAGTTACATGATAAACTATCATCATGCTGGAGGTAGTCCAAGCCTGCTTGCGATGCAAAACTGTGCAAGGAATTCCGTGGTGACCGTTGTCGCAGAAAAATCCTTGTTGAATAGTGCTCCGATGAAAGTGTGCTCGTGAATACCAGGAGACATGGAAACCTCGTCGCGCGGGCCTTATCCAAGAGTGCGACGTCTGGCTGGCTTGAGATTTCGGGGCGGCGGTTTGCCTGTGCGTTTGGGCGCGCCGGACTGGGCCATATCAAACGAGAAGGTGACGGCAAAACGCCGATCGGTCAATGGCCTGTTGTCGAAGTGCTATGGCGAGGCGATCGGCAGGGTCGCCGCTATTTCGGGGGACTGCCGTGCAGGCCCGTCATCAGATCTGATGGCTGGTGCGATGCGACCGGTGATGCCAACTACAATCGCTCAATCACGCATCCTTATCCGGCGAGCGCCGAGCGGCTCTGGCGCGATGATCATCTCTACGATGTGATTGTTGTGCTTGGGCATAACCGGTGCCCGCGCGTGCAAGGGTTGGGAAGTGCTATTTTCATGCATGTCGCGCGCGAGAATAGAGATGGCGGACTTCGGCCCACGGAAGGGTGCGTGGCACTCAGACAGCATGAGCTTGATATTGTGCTCGGACACCTCAGGCCTGGGTGTTTTTTGAGTATTTCTGCTTGAGGTGACATCCTTGAATGATGCCACCTCAAGCTTTCATGTTGCACGTAGCGGACTAAATCCGTTGACTGCCAGCACCGAATTCCGGATAGGCTTCGAGGCCGATCTCAGCTTTATCGAGGCCTTGGAATTCATCTTCTTCGCTCGGACGCAGACCAATAGTTCCTGCCAGCAATAACCACATCACCAAGCTTGTCACACTGACGAAGACACCGATTGAGATAATGCCGATCGCCTGAGTGGCAAAACTTGCCCCAGTGTTGGTCCACGGCACGATAATGGTGCCCCAGATACCAGCCAATAGGTGTACCGGAATGGCACCTACCACGTCATCGATTTTAAGCTTATCGAGAAGCGGGACAGCGAACACAACGATCACCCCACCGACAGAACCGATCACAACAGACTGCCAGATTGCCGGCATCAGCGGTTCAGCGGTGATTGCGACCAGGCCTGCCAGTGCACCGTTCAGCGCCATGGTCAGGTCTACCTTGCCGTAGAATAGCTGGTTCAGGACAACTGCTGCCACCACACCACCGCAGGCCGCAAGGTTCGTATTCACGAAGATCTTAGAGACTGAAGCGGCATCGGCAATCGTGCCCATCGCAAGCTGCGAAGCACCGTTGAAGCCAAACCAGCCGAGCCACAAGATGAATGTGCCAAGCGTGGCAAGTGCCATGTTGGAACCTGGCATTGCGTTCACCTGGCCATCTGGGCCGTATTTGCCGCGACGAGCGCCGAGGACGATGGCACCGACGAGAGCTGCCCAACCACCAGTCGAGTGAACGAGCGTAGAGCCGGCAAAGTCTGAGAAGCCACGGTCATCAAGCCATCCAGTGCCCCATTCCCACGAGCCTTGAATCGGGTAGATGAAGCCGCACAAAACAATCACAAAGACTAAGAAAGGCCAAAGCTTGATGCGCTCAGCCAACGTGCCCGAGACGATCGAGGCGGCGGTTGCACAGAACACCATCTGGAAGAACCAGTCTGATCCGCTTGAATAGACGTTTGCGACATCTTTTGCTGGCTCAGGCATGGTAACCGGAGACAATTTGCCAACGACATCCTGCATGATCCAACCGCCGTCGCCAGGATACATCAGGTTGTAACCAACCAGCCAGAAGGCGAGACCAGCGATTGCATAGAGCGAGATATTCTTGGTGCACTGCATTGCAACGTTCTTAGTGCGCACCATGCCCGCTTCAAGCATAGCAAAGCCAGCCGCCATCCACATTACGAGGAAGCCGCCAACCAGGAACAAAAGTGTATTTAGGACGTAAGTGTCGCGCGTGCCGAATGCACCTTTTACAGCGGCAGCAATTGCGTCAGTGCTGGCTTTGACCTGGGCTGCGGCATCCTTGCCTTCACCTTTGGCCTTTGCGGAAGCGGCCTTGCCGATGCCTGATAGGACATCACTGACTGCAGAGGAGGCATCTTGTGCATAGCTTGTTATAGCCGGGCTGGCCGCAAATACGAAAGCCAGCGCGAGCATAACAAATACAGGAACTAGTTTTTTCATTTTGAGCTTCCCTTAGATGGCGCTCGCATCGGTCTCACCCGTACGGATACGGACGACATTCTCAATGCTTGAAACGAAGATCTTGCCATCGCCGATTTGGCCGGTCTTGGCGGCTGCGGCGATAGCTTCAATTGCCTTTTCCGCATCAGCGGCTGTGGCAGCCACCTCAATCTTGATTTTAGGAAGGAAGTTCACAGCGTATTCTGCGCCGCGATAGATTTCTGTATGGCCCTTTTGCCGGCCGTAACCTTTGACCTCAGTTACGGTCATGCCTTCTAAGCCGAGTGACGTCAGCGCTTGGCGCACGTCATCCAACTTGAATGGCTTGATGATGGCTGTCACCAATTTCATGCGGAACCCCCATTGGAACGGGCAGCTCAACGGTTTTCCGTGTCGCCACCATTTAATTTATCGTGCCGGCCCATTGGCGAGCCTGCACCCAATAGTGAAAGAAGAATCAAACCTTATGCCAACTTTGATTTATTTTAATAACAGATTGTTTTATATGTATTATTTTTGTCTTCCTGAGAATCCTTCGATATGAAACGATCGCCAAACTGCCTATTGATTGGGCATTTTTCAATTTTTGCCTGCTATTTTAGCACTGCGATATTTCGTTAGGAGATGCCAAACCTTCATGAGCAATCAGGCTCAAGATCCGCGCAATGGCGAGACGCATGGTCACTTGCAGATTCCGTGTGAGAACTGAATAGTGAACCCGCCTCGACAGCCAAACTTGCTGGGGACCAAAATTTATTGAGGATATGGCCGATATGCGGATTGAGAACGAGCCGGAGCGACAGATCGTTAGCCAGTCCGACATTCTGATTGTCGGTGCGAGCTATACTGGATTAGCTGCCGCGCTAGCTTTGCGCCACATGCTTGGCGACGACGTTGTAATCTCGGTTGCTGATCAATCCGCACCTATTATTGCTGCAGCCAGTGATCCACGCTGTTTTGCACTATCCGCCGGCAGCCGCCTGCTGCTAGAGGCGCTGAAGGTTTGGCCAGATGTCGATCGACACGCACAGGATGTCAGCCAAATCACGGTGACTGATACACCGCTGGATGCGGCCGTACGGCCGGTGCTGCTACGCTATGACAATCACCTTGAAAGCGGTGCTGTTGCATCTTCGATTGTGCCAGGCGCTGTGCTTTTAAACGCGCTGTGGAACGCGGTTCAAAGGCACCCATCGATCCAATTCGTCGACAAGGCCACGGTTGTGGAAATCGATAGCGGTGATGCTGGCCGTGCTGGCGTGGTATTGGCTGATGGGCGGCAATTGAGTGCGTCGCTTCTAATTGCTGCTGATGGACGACAGTCTACGGTGCGCCGGTTGGCTGGCATCAAAACCACCGATTGTAATCACTTGCAGACCGGGATTGTTGCGACAGTGCGGCACAGTAAGCCGCATCAGGGGTGCGCTACTCAACACTTTCTGCCAGCCGGGCCGTTTGCCATCCTGCCATTGGTTGGGGATCGATCGTGCCTCACATGGACAGAGGATACCGACATCGCCGCCACGATTATGGCAATGGACGATGATGATTTTCTAGATGAAGTGAGACGGCGGATGGCTGGCCGCCTTGGAGAGGTGTCGCTTGAGGGGACACGGAGTAGTTTTCCTCTGACCACACACTTGGCACGACAGTTCATTGGGCCACGCCTCGCGCTGGTTGGCGATGCCGCGCACGGTGTTCATCCAATTGCCGGACAAGGGCTTAATCTTGCGATGCGTGATGTGGCAGCTTTGGCAGAGCGGGTTTCAGAGGCCCGTCGGGTTGGCCTGGAGCTTGGTGATCGCACAACGCTTGAAGCTTACGAGGGCTGGCGACGGTTTGATTCAACACTGTCGACAGGTGTATTTGTTGGGCTGAACCGGCTTTTCTCAAAAGAGGGGGCGCTGCTGCGCTCGATGCGCGGGGCCGGGCTTGGGTTGGTTGACCACCTACCAGATTTGAAGCGTCGACTGGTTGAGGAAGCTGCGGGATTGGCAGGTGATGTTCCCGGATTGATGCGAGAGAAAGCGAGCTAGTCTTCTAATATCTCTAGGTCCGGTCGGGTCGCTGATGACTGCGGCTTGCTTGCTTCTTCGCTTTCCTGCCCTTGGCCCGATCTGCGCGGCCATCGCCACCGTTTTCGCTATCGTCCTCTGGGTCAACGTCATTTTCTGGCTCTGGCAGCACAACATTCACCATGCCAGTTTCCAAATTTATCTCAGGCACGTAGGTCTCATTGAAGGGCAGAAACTCGGTCCGGCGTTGGCCTTGCAGGCGGTATTCCAGTAAATCACCCGCGCCAAAGTTCTGAATGGCAACCACCTCGCCGATCATTTGACCATCCGGATCGACAATTGCCAGTCCATGCAAGTCAGCATGATAGAATTCGCGATCATCGGGTTCGGGTAGATTTGCGCGATCAACAAACAGCTTGGTACCCCGAAGCGCTTCGGCGGCATTTCGGTCAGTGACGCCTTTGACCCGCGCGATCACGCCCTTGGGGCCAACACGGATGACTTTCAGCTCAAGTATTATCATCCCCACTTCGTCGCTCAAGACGCCGTAGGAGGCAATGTCGGCTGGATCTGTAGTGTATGATTTTACCACAATATCACCACGAATACCGTGAGCACCCGAGATGTGGCCGAGCAGGACACGATCGTCCCCGCTCGGGCTTTCTGGCTTTCTCGATTGTGGCATTCGCTACGATCGCCCGTCTTATATTTTGACTTCAGTGCAGTCGCCCGTCTGAATAAGACGTCTTATTCAGACGCTGCTTCTGCGCCTTCGGCCGGAGTGGCTGTTTCTGCGTCACCGGCTTCTTTCGCGGATTCTGCAGCAGCTGCTGCCTCGGCTTCACGCTCGACGCGTTTTTTACCTGGCAATGCCTTCTTAGGATTGCTGCGTGCTTCGCGCTTCAAAATGCCTGCTATGTCAAGGAAGCGAGCAACACGATCGGTTGGCTGCGCGCCAACGGATAGCCAATGTTTACAGCGTTCTTCATTCAGCTTAACGCGCTGGTCGCTGTCCTTTGGGAGCATTGGATTATAGGTACCAACACGCTCGATGTAGCGACCATCGCGAGGGGCCGTGTTAGAGGCTGCTACGATATAATAATAAGGGCGCTTCTTGGCACCACCGCGAGCGAGGCGAAGTTTTACGACTGACATATGATTGATCTCCTGATTTCGTCAGATGTTGATTTGTTTTAGGTTTGAGTTCCAAACAGGCTGTGCAGATAGGCAAGCCTGGGTTGTTTGCAACAATTCGATCTCTTTCTCGATGACCGCTATCATTTCTTCCGCTTCTTTTTTCGTTTGCCGGAGCCGGATGACGCACCGGGTAGGCCTGGAAGGCCACCGGGCAAACCACCGCCGAGGCCGGGCAATCCACTGCCCCCCAATCCTCCCGCGCCAAGTCCTGGTAAACCCTTGGGCATTCCGCCCCCACCACCCATGCCTGGCAGGCCTGATGGCATTTCGCCGGCTTTAGCCTGCTCAATCATTTCAGGTGTTGGCTGAGGCATCCCGCCACCACCGAACATGCGCGACATCAGGCCTTTGTTTTTGCCCATCTGCTTCATCATGTCCGCCATCTGGCGGTGCATTTTGAGGAGCTTGTTGACTTCGGCAACGTTGGTACCGGAGCCAGTCGCAATCCGCCGGCGGCGCTTGCCGTTAATAATTTTTGGACTGGCGCGCTCTTTCTTCGTCATCGAAGTGATGATGGCGTGCTGGTGGATGAGAACCTTGTCATCCAGATTGGCGTTGGCGAGCTGGCTTTTCATTTTGCCGGCACCGGGCAACATGCCGAGAACTCCTCCCATGCCGCCCATGCGCTGCATCTGCTTGATCTGCTCGCCGAGATCGTCCAGATCGAACGTCCCCTTCTTCATCTTGGCGGCGATCTTTTCTGCCTTTTCGGCATCGATCGTTTCGGCAGCCTTCTCGACCAGACTTACGATATCGCCCATTCCAAGAATGCGATTGGCGATGCGCTCGGGATGGAAATCCTCAAGCGCGTCCCATTTCTCGCCGGTGCCGAGCAGTTTTATGGGCTTTCCGGTGACCGCCCGCATTGAGAGTGCCGCACCACCCCGACCATCGCCATCGACACGGGTGAGAACAATACCGGTGATACCTAAGCGCTCGTCGAATGCGCTGGCGGTAGCCACCGCATCCTGGCCGGTGAGGCTGTCGGCGACGAGGAGAACCTCGTGTGGGTTGGTGGTGGCCTTGACCTCGGCCACCTCGTTCATCATTGCTTCGTCAACCGTGACGCGGCCAGCGGTATCGAGCAGCACAACGTCATAGCCGCCAAGTTTTGCCGCATCCATGGCGCGACGGGCGATCATCATTGGCGGTTGACCAGCTATGATCGGCAGGGTTGCAACGTCCGTCTGTTCGCCGAGCACACGCAGTTGCTCTTGCGCTGCGGGCCGTCTGGTATCGAGCGACACCATAAGCACTTTTTTACGGTCCCGATCGGTCAGCCGCTTAGCAATTTTAGCAGTCGTTGTTGTCTTGCCGGAACCTTGCAGGCCAACCATCAAGATGCCAACCGGTGGGGCGGCCGTCAGATTGATGCTCTGGTTGCCAGAGCCTAGAACACGGATGAGTTCGTCGTGGACGATTTTGACGACCATCTGGCCTGGCGTGATCGACTTAACAACGTCCTGGCCGACGGCCTTTGCCTTGACCGCCTCGGTGAACTCGCGAACCACTTCCAACGCGACATCGGCTTCCAGTAGCGCACGTCGGACCTCGCGCATCGCTTCGGCGACATCACTATCGGTCAACGCACCGCGTCCGGTGAGTTTGTCAAAAATTCCTGAAAGACGGTCTGAGAGGGATTCGAACATGAAGCCTCGTGTGCCTTCTGCCTTCGTGTGATCTGCGCGCGATCTCAACTGCTTCGCGTTGCAGATCCAAATTTATCGGCCACAAAACAAACAAGAACGCACCCGCGGGCGATACTCGCTAGCGGGTGTTACCTGGCTGGATCGGGCACAATGGCGGCATCCAGATCGGTGGCTCGTTTCTCGCGGGCCGGATTAAGCGCGCAATGTCATCTATGCGTGCTGGAAAGTCAACGAATTGTTGGGGAATTATTGAGAGGGCGCAATCTGCAAACTTCTGAGTATCCGACGCAATTTATCGCAGAAGGATAAACCCAGCGGGACAGACCCGGAGTGCCGAATTCTCTTCTGAGAATAATTCGAGGGGGTTTTTGGAACAATCCAACGGCAGGCGCCAGCACACTAAACAGAGCCTATCGTAGGCCCTCGATAGTAAATCGTCGTTAATGCGATTCAAATTAAATAGGGGTTTTGGCAGACTAAGTCCTTGGTGTGACGCGAAGAATGCGCCCCTTGCGGCTGTCGGTCAAAACATAGAGGGCGCCGTCCGGGCCTTGCCGGACATCACGTATCCGCTCGTGGAGGGATTTAAGAAGGCGTTCCTGGGCGACGATTTTTTCGCCGTTTAGGATCAAACGATAAAGGCTGCGGAATTTTAAGGCACCGACAAATAAATTGCCTTTCCAGGCTGGATGGAGGTTGGCGGTATAAAATGCCATGCCTGAGGGCGCGATGGAGGGGTCCCAATAGTATATTGGCTGCTCCATGCCGTGGCGATGCTGGCCCACACCGATTTTCTTCCCCGAGTAGTGGCGGCCATAGGCGATAATTGGCCAACCGTAGTTCTTGCCCGCTTGAGGGATGTTAATTTCGTCGCCGCCTTTGGCGCCGTGCTCGACTGTCCACAGCTTGCCGGTTTCAGGATGAATGGCTGCGGCTTGCAGGTTGCGGTGACCATGACTCCAAATCTCGGGCTGATATTTGGCTTTTGCGCTTTTGAGATCGGTGTAGGGGTTATCTGGGGGGGCTGAGCCGTCGGAGTTGATGCGAACAACAGTACCCAGATGCATTGCCAGGCCCTGGGCGTGGAACTTCCGGTGGCGTTCACCCAGCGTCACGAAGAGTTTGCCGTCGCGGGCAAATACCAGACGGGAGCCAAAATGCAAGCTGCCAGAGAGTGCAGGCAACTGTCGGAATATGATTTTTATGTCCTCGATACGTTCCCGCCCCGGCTCAAGCACCAAAGTGGCGCGCGCGACAGAGGTTCCGGATTTACCGAAGAAACCGCGCTTTTCACTGAATGATAAGAAAATCTGCTTCGAGGTCGCGAAATCGGGCGCCAGCACAATATCCAGCATACCACCCTGCCCCCTGGCGAATACGGCTGGTGCACCTTTTAGCGGCGAAGATATCCGGCCTGATTTATTATCGACAATGCGAATCGCACCGGGTCGTTCGGTGACGATGATGCGGCCGTCGGGAAGGAAGCCCATCGACCAGGGGTGGATGAGGCCTGAGGCGACTGTTTCCGCAACAGCGCCCGTGAGGACGGATGGTGGTGGAGCATTGGTTATTTCAGCGGCGGCCGGGAATGCTGCCAGCAACAGGGCCGCGCCGCAAAATATGGCCTTGTTGAGAAGATTGCGAATGAGCATGGTTACGCTGCCCTCTGGAATTACTGGCTTCTGCGTAACTATATGGCCTCCAATTTGGTCTGGACCAGTGTCCCCTCATCAAAATGATGTCAATCGGGGCAAACCGCCTCTATCTCAGGCGATCAGTCACGGGGCACCAGTCTCACGAGGGCAGCAGTCTAACGTACCCGGCGGGGATTCATGTAGAGGTCGATTTCCTGCTTTTCGAGTTTTGGTATCAGCTCGCCGTCGCGCACATGTTTTGCAACGGTCTTAATGTGCGCACGGCATTTGTTGTTGAAGATCAACATCCCGGTGAACATTTTGAGCACTTTCATGAATTGTGCGTTGGCATCTTCTTCACGCACCCGCACCCGCCATTTACCCGAGATTGTGAAAAACGCACCATCGATATGGGCGACTTTTTCGTTGCGCTCGTTGAACACTGTATAGTCGTCACCGATGCGGATAAGGTCTTGCTTGATCCGGAAGAATTCGAGCTTTTTATCGCGCAGAATGAAGAATGAAAAGTTCTCGGGCAGGAGTGGCCATTTGTTAGCTGAGCGCTCGATATAGACAACCTGATCATCGCCGGCGGTGTTGATCGAATAGGTTGTGACAGGCAACAGGCGGGCGCCGAGGGTTTGCTGAATTGAGCGGGCCAGCATGAGGTCCATCGTGCCACGCCAGTTGAGCTTATCTGAAAACAGCTTGAAGACGAGGCGGCGGTCTGCGCCGGAATTCTTCTTCCATAATGCCTTGCGATAGCCGATCAATCCGGTTCGCTTTCCTTCCTCGATCACTTCCGCGTAGATGTCCATGTCGGATGTGAATTGGCGGGACTTGGCGCGGTTACGCGAGCGCTTGAAGATACCGAATTCCGTAGGGTTGAGATCCCATAGCCAAACATCAACAATAAAATGCTTCCAGCCCCCCTTGGATTTTGACTGGGTGGCCAGCCGTTTTGCGCGGCGCTTGGATTGTTTGGGAGAGCTGAGGTCCAAGCCTCTTTCTTCAGCCTGGCGTAAAACTTCTTCGCGCGCTTCGCGGGCCGCATCATCAGCTGCGTGATCGGCTTCTTTGAGGATATTTTGGGCAGTTGCTGCGTCGTCCATCGTCATCTCCTGTCGCAAACGCAGGCACTACGCGAATCACTTTGGCAAAGATTAACACTTTGTTTCGTGAGACAATGGGTGAGAGTTGTTTGTACAGAGAGAAACAGCTTTACCGTTGCAACATCCGCCCAGTTAATCAGACCTTTGAGAACAACCGAGGACAGCCTCCTGATAATTCACAGCTAGAATCCACCGCTTGAGCCATAATGCTAGCTAGCTGCGTGCGCCAAATATTGCGCTGCCTACGCGGACGTGGGTTGCTCCAAACTTAATAGCCATCGTGTAATCACTACTCATGCCCATTGAGAGTTTTTGCAAGCCATGGGTATGTGCCAGCTTTGCCAATAGCGCGAAATGCACACTGGCTTCCTCATCGACTGGCGGAATGCACATCAGGCCTGAGATTTCGAGCTTGAGGGTGTCGCGGCACAAAGCCAAAAACTCGCTGACCTCCGCAGGACCAATACCGGCTTTCTGCGCCTCCTCACCTGTATTTACCTGCACGAACAATCGAAGCTTCTTTGCCTGACGGTGCATTTCAGCCGCTATCGCCTTGGCGATTTTAGGTCTGTCGATTGAATGGATAGCATCGAACAAGCCAACGGCGTCGCGGGTTTTGTTGGACTGCAATGGGCCAATGAGATGGAGGCCTATGTCGGGATATTCCAGACGCAATGGCGGCCATTTGGCTAAAGCTTCCTGGACGCGGTTCTCACCAAACGCGCGCTGACCCGCTTCCAATACTGGGCGAATGTCTTCTGCCTGGTAAGTTTTCGAGACCGCAACAAGTTCAATATCTGAGGGCGGGCGGCCTACTTCCTGTGCCGCCGTAATTATTTCCTGGCGAACCTGATCTAGAGCGGCATGAGGCATTGTTCGGTCTCGCTAAACGTTTGACAAAGGGATTTGCATGCATTGTTTCCCATACTGTGCCACGCGCTGCATTTACGCGCATTGTTGATGCAGTCTACAACATACAAGCTACCCGCACCCAACTCCGTTTGTCATATACTTTGGGCACTATCGAACTTATCAAAATCAGGCTTTGCCGGGAATGTATCGGGTCTGTTCGCCGCGTCGCGCTTGACCTCATCTGCCAATCGCGGTCTTTTCCCGGAAAATTCGCAGATTACTTCACAGATTATTACGGGAGCCCCCGAGAATGGCCGCCGAACGCTACAATGCCCCCGTGCAGGAAAAACACTGGCAGAAGATCTGGGATGACGCCAAGATCTTCAGGGCCGATGTCGATCGTGATAAGCCGAAATGCTACGTGCTTGAGATGTTCCCCTATCCCTCTGGGCGCATCCATATGGGGCATGTGCGCAACTACTCGATGGGTGATGTGCTGGCCCGCTTCAAGCGGGCGAAAGGCTTCAATGTGCTTCATCCTATGGGCTGGGACGCCTTTGGGATGCCTGCGGAAAACGCAGCGATGGAAAACAAAACGCACCCCGGCACCTGGACCTACAGCAATATTGACGCGATGCGCCGGCAGCTCAAATCCATCGGCTTATCGATGGATTGGGAGCGTGAATTCGCGACTTGCCAGGTTGAATACTACCAACACCAGCAGAAGCTGTTTCTTGATTTCCTGGAGAAAGGCCTCGCTTACCGCCGCTCCTCAAAGGTCAACTGGGACCCTGTTGATCAAACGGTTCTGGCTAATGAGCAGGTCATTGACGGGCGAGGATGGCGATCAGGCGCGGTGGTTGAGCAGCGCGAATTGACGCAGTGGTTCTTTAAGATCACCGAGTTTGCCGATGATCTGCTGGACACATTGAAGACATTGGAAAAATGGCCGGAGAAAGTTCGGCTGATGCAAGCAAACTGGATCGGCCGCTCCGAAGGAATGTTGATCCGGTGGGCGCTTACGGACGGTGCTCCCAATGAGCACACTGATGGCTACAGCGACCTCGAAGTCTACACAACACGACCTGATACGATTTTCGGCGCGTCGTTCATGGCGATTGCGCCTGATCATCCACTTGCCACAAGTGTCGCTCAATCAAACCCAGAGCTGGCAGCATTCTGCGATGAATGCCGACAGGCTGGAACGTCTCTGGCGGAATTAGAGACTGCTGAAAAGCTCGGCTTTGATACAGGCTTGCGGGTCAAGCATCCCTTTGATGAGAATTGGGAGTTGCCGGTCTACGTGGCGAATTTCGTGCTTATGAATTACGGAACGGGTGCAATTTTTGGATGCCCATCTGGTGACCAGCGCGACCTCGATTTCGCACATAAATATGACCTGCCGGTGGTGCCCGTGGTTGCACCGAAAGATTCTGATCCAGCGACTTTCACGGTTGACGATGTGGCTTATACCGATGATGGCGTGATGATCAATTCGCAGTTCCTTGATGGGCTCGGCACGGAAGCGGCTTTCGATCTGGTGGCCCAGCGCCTCGAAGCGATAACGCTTGACAGCCAACCGGTAGGCCAGCGCAAAACTAACTATCGGCTGCGCGATTGGGGGGTTTCACGGCAGCGCTATTGGGGATGTCCGATACCGGTCATCCATTGTGATAGCTGTGGGATTGTACCGGTGCCGGATAAAGATCTGCCGGTCGAGTTGCCCGATGATGTCGAATTCGACAAGCCCGGAAATCCGCTGGACCGACATGCCACATGGAAGCACGTCGATTGCCCGAAGTGCGGCTCTAAGGCCCGTCGGGAAACCGATACGATGGATACGTTCGTTGATTCATCATGGTATTTCGTGCGCTTTACCGCACCCGATGCAGCCACACCCACAGATATGAATGCAACATCCTACTGGTTACCCGTCGATCAATATATCGGTGGTATCGAGCATGCGATTTTGCATCTGCTCTATTCACGGTTTTTTACGCGCGCAATGAGCATAACTGGGCATCTTGATGAGTTGAAGGAGCCGTTTGCGGCACTTTTCACACAAGGAATGGTGATCCACGAAACATACGCCCGAGCCGATGGCCAGTGGCTGTTGCCCACCGCTGTGCGTTTTGAAGGCGATGGCGATACGCGCAAAGCATTCGAGATAGCAAATGGCGCACCAGTAACTATCGGCTCGATCGAGAAGATGTCGAAGTCGAAAAAGAATCTGGTCGACCCAGATGACATCATCACCAGCTATGGCGCTGATTGTGTCCGATGGTTCACGCTATCCGACAGCCCTCCTGAACGAGATGTGATCTGGTCGGAAGCCGGGGTGGCAGGTGCCAGCCGTTTCATGCAGCGAGTGTGGCGGCTGATGGATGAGTTCGACGCCAAGGCTGCGGCATACGGCACTCCAATGCCCAGCGAGCTCTACGCCGAGGCGGTAGCACTACGCAAAGCCTCGCATAAGGCAGTGCATCACGTTGGCGAAGGCATAGAAGCATTGCGGTTTAATGTTGCTGTCGCGCACATCTACGAATTGACGAACGCTGTTCAAAGCGCAGCAGGCCTCAAAACCTCTGATGCGGCGGGCATGGATTGGGCGTTGCGGGAAGCTGGAGAGTTGCTGGTTATGATGATTGCGCCGATCATGCCGCACCTGGCTGAGGAATGCTGGGCGAGACTTGGATACAACACCCTGGTCGCAGAACAGCCTTGGCCGGCAGTCGACATGGCACTTGTCGTTGACGACATGATCACCATTGCCGTACAGGTGAATGGTAAGCGGAGGGACGAGTTGACAATTGAAAGGTCGGCAAGCAAAGCAGCGGTCGAAGAGGCTGCGTTGAAGCTTGAGGCCATTGTTCGAGCTTTGGATGGCAAAGCGCCAAAGAAAGTGATTGTCGTACCGCAGAGGATTGTAAATGTCGTTGCCTAGTGCACACAAGTCAGGTGAGCCGGTCTTCCGGCAATCATCACAGCGACAGTTATTAGAGCGACATTCGCTGCCTGCGGGTTTGTTGCACGGTCGCTCGACAGCCAAGCAAGCACCACATCGTTATTCGTCATCCTCAATTGTCTGGCTGCTTTTGGCAGCAATCATTGTAACGCCGCTGCTTACCGCATGTGGTGGCTCTGGTTTTCGACCAATGTATGCCGCTAGCTCCGACGGGTCAGGCTTGATTGACAAACTGGCGCGGGTGGAAGTTACCACTATACCGGGCCGGGCTGGACAACTGATTCGCAATGAGCTGCTGTTTCACACGCGTGGGGCGGGCCAAGGACAATCTCCCAAGTACCGGCTGAGAATTGTCTTGCGCGAACGAGTTGTATCAACGTTGGTTAATCGTGAAGGTAACGCCGCCGACAACGTTTATACGATCGATGCTACGTTCCAACTGTTCAACATTAAAACCAAAGCACTGATGTTTAGTGGCACGAGTTTTGGGCGCGCCGGGTTTGAACGGTTTAAGCCGATCTATTCCAATGTTCGCGCGCAGCGTGATGCCAAGCGCCGTGCGGCACAGACAATTGCCCGCGATATCAAATCTCGCCTTGAGGGCTACCTGGCTGCAGTCTAGGTTAAGCTTGGCTAGGTTAAGCCTGGCTAAGTTAAGCTTGGGTAGACTTTTGAGCCGAAATCTTGATCAACGCAGGACTTTTCGCTGGTAGAATTAGGCCTCACTGAATGAGCAGGAATTAGCGCCTTGGTAGCCATCAAAGCGGCCCTTGTGCCAAGGTTCGTGCAATCCCCCAGCCCTGAATGTATTGCCGCACTGGTGTTCGGTACTGATCCCGGCTTGGTTGCTGAGCGAGCAAAATTACTCGCCACAGCGCTTGCCAGCCGGAATGACCCGCCATCGGAAATTATCAGAATTGAGGACGTTGATTTAGAGACTGACTCTGGTCGGCTGCTTATCGAATTACAGACGGAGCCAATGTTCGGCGGCGGTAAAGTAATTCGTTCTACATTGAGCCGCCGCATCAACGGGACGGCCATTAAGCAGATTTTTGCCTCTGGCCCCCCGGCTGCTAACTTGGTGATCGAGGGGGGAAATCTCAAACCCTCAGATGCCGCGCGTAAGCTGTTCGATGCCACCCCGTGGGCTGCATCGATTGCTTGTTATGGCGATAATCAGCGTGATCTGTCTGCCATTGTGGCGGAGATGACAGGCGAGGCAGGCATGAGCTTGGAGCCTGATGCCCGCGAGCTGCTGTTGGCACGGCTGGGGGCTGATCGTGCGCTGTCACGCGGGGAAGTTGAAAAGCTGATCATCTATGCCACAGGACGAACCACGATCACCGCTGACGATGTGGATGCGGTGGTGGGTGATGCCTCTGAGCTGGTGATGGATCAAATTGCCAGCGCGGCGGCCAGCGGGGCAGGGGAGGCAGCGCTCATGGATTTCAATCGTGCGCAGGCGGCAGGTGACAATCCGCAAACACTATTGCTTGCAGTGCAGCGTTATTTTCTCCGTTTGCACAGATTGCGGTCAGGAATGGAGGCGGGCAAATCTGTAGCAGACGCCATGCGCACGATGCGACCACCCGTCCACTTCAAGCAACGAGATATACTCTCCGCACAGTGCCAAGCATGGCCACTTACACGCCTGACTGGAGCGGTCGTGCGGATTTCGGAAACGATCAAGTCCGCGCGGTTAAATTCATCATTGCAAGGCCCGTTGGCCGAACGACTGCTAATCGACTTGTCTTTGATTGCCAGAGCAGGTCGGCGGCGCTGACGCGGTATCTTCCGCCGCACGCAGGCTGATAGATCCTAGAGCCTGATCGTTTTAGATTGAAGCACTTCTGCTTCGATCTAAAACGTGAATTCAGTCTCTAAAAGAAAAGCTTAGAGCACGCACAATCAGTCTTATTTGTTTCCATCAAAGATAAACGCACCTTAATGAATCTCCGGTTCGGGAGTGGCGGCACCTGATTCCAAAAAATCAAAATCACAACCATCGTCAGCCTGGCCGATATGCTCTTGGAACATCCGTCCATAGCCGCGCCCATAGTGCGGCGCCGGGGGCTTCCAGGCAGCCTTCCGCCGTGCCATTTCTATATCTGATATATGCAGATGGATTGAGCGCCTCTCAACGCTGACTTCGATCTCATCACCCGTTTGCACCAGCGCCAGCGGCCCGCCAATGAAACTCTCGGGCGCGACATGCAGAATGCAGGCGCCATAACTCGTGCCGCTCATTCGCGCATCCGAAATCCGCAGCATATCGCGAATACCAGCCTCAACGAGCTTCTTCGGGATCGGCAGCATACCCCATTCCGGCATGCCAGGACCGCCTTTCGGGCCACCACTTTGCAGCACCAAAATATCATCCGCCGTCACATCGAGATCATCACGCTCAATCTGTTCCGCCATATGGTTGTAGTTACGGAATACAACAGCCCGCCCACGGTGCTCACGCAATCGCGGCTCAGCAGCGGACGGCTTCATAACGCAACCCCGCGGCGCAAGGTTTCCGGTCAACACAGCCGTTGCGCCACCCTCATAGATCACATTTTCGAGCGGCCGGATCACGTCGTCATTGTAAACTTCAGCCTTCTCAATGTTCTCACCAATCGTCTTGCCATTGACCGTAATTGCATCGTGCTTAAGCACGCCACCAAGAACCTTCATCATCGCAGGCAATCCGCCAGCGTAATAAAAATCCTCCATCAGGAATTTACCGGACGGCCGAACATTCGCCAGCACAGGAACATCACGCCCGATCTGATCGAATTTCTCCAGCGACAAAGCCACACCGGCCCGTCGCGCCATCGCGATGACATGCACAATCGCATTGGTTGAACCACCCATAGCCATATGAACGGCAATTGCATTCTCAAAGGCCACAGGCGTTAGAATATCGCTCGGCTTTAAGTCGCCCCAAACCATGTCAACGATGCGCCGCCCGGATGAAGCGCACATCCGCATGTGTTGGGAATCAACCGCCGGAAGCGACGAGGCCCCTGGCAACGTCATGCCCATAGCCTCAGCAATCCCCATCATGGTCGCGGCAGTCCCCATCGTCATACAGGTTCCATAAGACCGCGCGATGCCGTTCTCCATCTCCCCCCATTGCTCTTCAGTGATTTTTCCGGCACGCTTTTCATCCCAATATTTCCACACATCGGATCCCGAGCCGAGCGGTTTGCCCGCCCAATGCCCGCGCAACATCGGCCCAGCCGGACAAAAGATTGCCGGCACATCCATCGAGATCGCCCCCATCAAAAGCCCGGGCGTAGTCTTGTCGCAGCCACCCATCAGCACTGCACCATCAATCGGGTGCGAACGCAAAAGCTCCTCCGTCTCCATAGCCAGGAAATTCCGATAAAGCATCGTCGAAGGCTTCACGAATGGCTCAGAGAGTGAAATCGCTGGCAGCTCAATCGGGAATCCACCCGCCTGCAACACCCCGCGCTTTACATCCTCAGCCCGGTCGCGCAAATGCGCATGGCACTGGTTGATGTCGCTCCACGTATTGATGATGCCGACCACCGGCCGCTTATCCCAGTCCTCCGAGTCATAACCCATCTGCCGCAGCCGGGAGCGATGACCAAACGCGCGCAAATCATTGACGCCCAGCCAGCGATGCGAGCGGAGGTCTTCAGGCTTCTTTGCTTTGTTGGACATGGGCTTCCTCAATGTTTTCCGACTAGAGCCTGATCATTTGATGAATATGCTCTAAGACGGGCAAATGTTGCCCTATCATACGATCGAAAATGTCAGCACACGAGCGCACACGCCGCCGATTACAAAAAAATCAGCTAAGCAGCACCCAAAACAAAGCTACAATGGGTGCGTAATGCAGCAAGCAAATTGAGAAATGTTATGAAGATAAACTGGAGCGGGCGATGAGATTCGAACTCACGACCCTCACGTTGGCAACGTGATGCTCTACCCCTGAGCTACGCCCGCATCCAAAAAGGTCACCAGCCGCAAGGCCAGCGAGGACGGTTTATGTACCAAACCCTCACTGAATGCAAGCGCATAGATATGGCAATTTAGCGCGTTTTAGCCGATATGAGTTGAGCGGAGCCTGCAGCCGAGACTACCAACCGGCCGTGAGTCCCCGCAAGTGCCCTTCTACGCGGCACCAAACAAGCCTGGAAAAGAGCACAGCAAATATGACCTCCGTCAATTCAGCCGAGCCAAAATCACCCAAACCTCCATCTGCCGGGGCCTTCGTCACGCGTACCGAACTTTTTGCGCACCTCGAAAACCTCGGCATTCAAACCACCACGCTCGACCATCCAGCGGTCTTCACCGTAGAAGAAAGCGAAGCCTTGGAGCAGGATCTTCCAGGTGGCCACACAAAAAATCTCATGCTGAAGGACGCTAAGGGCCGATTATTCCTCGTCATTGCCCAGGCACACACCAGTATCAACATGAAAACATTACACAAACTGATCGGCTGCGCGCGGCTCAGCTTTGCCAAGCCCGATCGGCTTATGCAGGCCCTCGGTGTCCCGCCAGGCTCGGTCACCGCCTTCAGCCTGATCAACGATCCTAACCACAACGTCACAGTTATCATTGACCAAACGCTCATGAACTACGATGTCATTAATTGTCATCCGCTGGAAAACACGGCTACGACAGCCATTGCGCGCGAAGATCTAATGCGCTTCATTCACGATGGCGGACATGAACCGCAAATCATTAACCTCGACAAGCGCCCAGAAACGCCACAGGAAGCCAGTTGAGGGTCACGACACGTCCAGTACAAAGTTAAACAGAACTAAAGCGACAGGCCAATCGGAGAAAACAATGAATTCAGATCTACAAAATGAAACCCCGTTGGCATCTGACCAGAACGCGGGCCTGATCAAAGAAACCAGCACTGCAAAATTCTCAGCCGACGTCATTGAGCCTTCGCGCGAAACATTGGTCCTGGTCGATTTCTGGGCCGATTGGTGTGAACCCTGCAAGCAGCTCGGCCCACTCATAGAAAAAGTCGTAAACAGCTATAACGGCCGTGTGCGCTTGGTAAAACTCAACGTTGACCAACACCCAGCCATCGCCGGGCAGTTGCGCGTGCAGTCTCTTCCAACCGTATATGCCTTCCGCAATGGCCAACCGGTGGATGGCTTCACTGGTGCTCAACCAGAAAGCGCCATCCGTGAGTTCATTGACAAACAATTAGGCCCCGATGTCGCAGCTCAACTCGCCGAAGCCCTCGAAATGGCTGAAGCTGCATTGGTTGCCGGCGATCTCCAATCCGCGGCACAAGCTTTTGCAGTCATTCTTCAAGGCGATGCCCAAAACCCGGATGCCTTGGCAGGTCTTGCGCAATGTTACCTAAAAAGCGGCGATATCGAACGCGCTAAACAAACCATTTCCCTGGTGCCACCAAACAAACAGAACCACCCCCCCGTATCCGCCGTCCTGGCCGCACTGGATCTCGCCGAAAACGCACCAACCATCACCGACACCTCAGGGCTGGAAGCCAAGCTAGCCGCCAACCCAGCAGACCACCAATCACGCTTGGAGTTGGCGATGGCAGTCGCCGCCGCAGGCGACAAGGAACGTGCCGTTGAAGAACTCATCGAGATCTTCCGCCGCGATCGCAACTGGCAGGAAGAAGCTGCCCGCAAACAACTCGTCCAGTACTTTGAAGCCTGGGGGCCTAAGGACCCCGATACGATCGAAGGCCGCCGCCGCTTGTCATCCTTGATGTTTTCGTAAAACGCCCACCAGCCAGGACGCTGCGGGCCAAATTTTTCTTAGTCAAACACGCTCTGGCACAGTACCGAGGTCAAACGTGGCACCAGTCAATGATTACCATAAACCCGCAGACTTACCCGCCCAGATCCCGGTCTTTCCCCTGCGGGGCGCGATCCTGCTTCCCCGCGCACAACTGCCGCTGAACGTGTTCGAGCCGCGTTATCTCGCAATGATAGACTGGGTGATGTCTGGTGCCAGAGTGCTCGGCATCATTCAACCGGACGAAGATGATCACTCAGCCGCGGAAAGCCCAACAGACCGGCACGCGCCACTCAAGAAAGTCGGCTGCCTGGGCCGCATCACCGCCTACCAGGAGCTGGACGACGGCCGCATAATGATAACCCTCACCGGCATCTGCCGGTTTGCAGCCCACTCCGAAGCTGAAACCCCCACCCAGGCACAAACAGCCGAGGCGACGACCCAGCAGCCCTTCCGCTTGTTCAATGTTAATTATGCACCGTTTGCGCACGACTTTGAATTCGGCTCAGGCGAAGACGCCGTAGACCGCCCCGGCCTGCTCAGAATCCTAAAAGCCTACCTAGAGGCAAATCAATTGAAAGCCGACTGGAAGGCCATCTCAAATGCCCCGACCGAGTTATTGATCAATTCTTTGTCGGTTATCAGCCCATTTGGCTTAGAAGAAAAGCAAGCTCTTCTCGAAGCTCCCGACCTCAAAACACGTGGCGAGGTGCTTGCCGCACTCGCTGAGATGGAACTTGCAACCGACGACCGCTCCGGCGGCCAAATCCAATAACTTGATTACTCATCCCAAACGCAATTATGGCCCACCGGAGGATGACCCAGCAACAGACCCCGTTTCGCTGCAATTTTCCATATAGAACCGGCCACGCAAATCGCTTCAAATATAAGCCTATATATAAAGTAATACCTCTCACTATATATAGTGAGAAATATAGAGATCCAGATAACCCGTAATATAACACCTTAAACGGCTACATCATGACCGACTCCACTGATAGTGGCGATGACCAAACCAACAACGCCAAACAGCCCGCAAAAACGAGCCCGGCAGTCGACCCACGCTTACTTGAGATCCTCGTTTGCCCGCTCACTAAAACGACGTTGGAATACCGCCAGCAAACACAAGAACTTATCAGTCGCGCCGCAGGCCTAGCCTACCCAATTCGCAATGGCGTACCACTGATGACCGAAGACGCCGCGCGCCCCTTGACTGATGATGACGCGGACCGCCGGCCGAAACCACGCTAACCAACTGTTGGCGCGCTCCATCAGGCACTAGAAGCCGAAGCAGCAGTCTGATCCTCCAAACGACGCTCACCTCGCGCCTCCAGGTAGGCTTGACTGCGCATTTCAATCAATCGTGAAGCCGTCCGCGCAAAAAGATCAACGCTGTCGCCCGCTGTATAAATCTTATTCGGCTCACCAGCCGCCGACGCCACCAAACTCACCCCCTGATCATAAAGCGTATCAATCAGATTGATGAATCGCCGCGCTTCATTGCGCTTGTCCCTCGTCAGAATGGGAATACCATCGATAAAAATGGTGTGATAGGCTTGCGCCAACGCCAGATAGTCCAACGGACCAAGCGGCACCGCGCATAAATCATCAAATGTGAAGCGCGCCGACCCCATTGCCGCCCGCGGCACATTCACTTTCCGGCCCTTGACTTCAATCTGAGTTGATATCCAGTCGGCCGATCCCGTCAAATTCTCCCATAATCGATCAAGCTCCGCCGATGCCGCATCATCTGCCGGTACGAAGTAGAGCTTCTGCCCTGCAAGCTTCTCAAGGCGGAAATCCTTCTCGACATCAAGCTCGACAACGGCCATTCGCTCCCCCAAAAGATCAATAAATGGCATAAACAACTGCCGATTGAGGCCATGCCGGTAAAGCTCGGAAGGATGCGCGTTCGATGTTGCAACAATTACTACGTCAGCCTCAAACAGCCCGCGAAATAACCGGCCAAGTATCATTGCATCGGCAATGTCAGTGACATGCAGCTCATCGAAACACAACAGCCGTGCAGCTCGCGCAATTTCTCGCGCTACATGCGGGATCGGATCGCCATCAATAGTCTTACGGGCCACACCAATTCGCTCATGCGCCTCTGCCATAAACTCATGGAAATGTAGGCGACGCTTCCGCTTAACCGGCGCCGCCTCAAAAAACAGATCCATAATCATAGTCTTACCGCGCCCAACGGCCCCATGCAGGTATATGCCTCGCGGTGGTGCGGTCTTGCCTCCTCGCATCCAGGAAAACAAGCTCGTAGACCCAGGCGACCACCGCCCCAGGTCCTCGGCTAGAGCGTCAAACCGCTCAACCGCTGCTGCCTGCATCGCATCAGCCTCGATTTGGCCTTCTGCAACGCGCTTTCGATAATGTTCAATAAGTGTCAGCGTCATGATCCAGTTGGTATTGCCCCGACACCGTCAAACAGGTCGGCATTTAATAGCTCCGTAACATCGCGCCGGAGCATACATATACCAGCTATCATGAACAACTAGACGACCAACCATCTCATATGCCTGATGTCACGTGCCTGATGTCCCATTCGGTACCAACCACGCCCCAACACTGCAATCTCATTGGCAGGCTTTAGGTCGTTAGCGCATAGCTCACCTAGTTGCAGGTGATAACGCGTAGGGGAAGCTCCATTGAGCAGTGACATTGGATTGTTTCAATTCATTAAATCCATTTATCAAAACTGCAGGCCTTTAGTCGCGACTAAATTCAGACCTTGTATAAATTTCAATAAATCAAACGCTCGTCCGTCATCTTATGTGGCCAACACTTTTTCTATCCATTACGGTCAAACGACGAGAGAACGTCATTTGCAAAGTTTAATAGCTTGCAAGCAATTCAACAGACGTAAGTTTTACAAAACTGTTTGAAAGATATTCTGTTAATCAAAGACGTTGAAATTGATCTGAAAGTCCATGACAGACAGTCACGTAGAGTCTGCGACTTAGAGCAATCAACTAATAAGAAGAGTCGGAAAGAAACCGAAGTGAATTGAAATCATTGATTTTTGAGGACTTTACGCAACACTTTTGGTCTTTGTCAAAACTTTCTCATTCACAAAGCAATTTTGTTGTCAACAAATGACGCGAACTTGCACATTATTTTTTTGTTCGAATCAATCGAACCTAAACGGGAGAGAGAAAATGGCTAAAGCAGTAGTGAAAGGTAAGGCTCCGGCAAAGAAAGCCGCGGCTGGTAAGACGACAGTAAAAAAAGCTTCTACACGCAAGACACCGGTCAAAGCAGTCGCCAAAAAGGCGCCAGCCCGTAAGATCGCTGTTAAGGTAACGGCAAAGAAGACCGTTAAGAAGGCTCCAGTTCGCAAGGCAACCGCCAAGACAGCCGTAAAGAAGGCACCGGCCCGCAAGGCCGCCGTCAAGACAGTTGCAAAGAAGGCGCCTACTAAGAAAATTGTTGCCAAGAAGACTGTTAAAAAGACAACAGCTCGCAAGGCAACCATCAAGACAGCAGCAAAGAAAGCACCTGCCCGCAAGGCCGCTGTCAAGACAGTTGCAAAGAAGGTCGTCAAGAAGGCTCCGGCTCGCAAGGCTGCAGTCAAGAAGACGACGGCTCGCAAGGCTGTCTCAAGAACGGTCGCCAAAAAGGCGCCCGCACGCAAAAGCGCTGTTCGGAAGGCACCTGCCCGCCGGAAGGCCGCCTGAATTTCTATCGTCTCACCCCGAGCCTGGGCACTCGGGGCGGAGACGATGGAATTATTGGTTGGAAATACTACTATTCAAGAAACTGGAGGCGTCGAACAGCCTTCAGTTTCTTTTTTTTGCGTCCCACAAAGTGCAATCAATAATACATGAATAGATACGCCCCGATTGGGGCTCACTCAGCAGGCAAAGCAAGCAGCTAAAGCGTTTCGATGCATATTCGGAAACGCTCTAACACCAAAGACTGAATTCCATTGGACGCTAAACGCGTCTCTCAACCATCAGCTTCTTTAGTTCCGCAATCGCTTTTGCTGGGTTGAGGCCTTTGGGGCACGCCTGCGCGCAATTCATAATCGTATGGCATCGATAAAGTCGGAATGGATCTTCAAGATTATCCAATCGATCACCAGTTGCTTCATCCCGCGAATCATTGATCCAGCGATAGGCCTGCAGCAGCACTGCGGGCCCCAAATAGCGGTCCGAGTTCCACCAGTAACTAGGGCAGGACGATGAACAACATGCACACAAGATACATTCGTAAAGACCGTCAAGCTTTTCCCGGTCATCCCTGCTTTGGCGCCATTCATTCGGCGGCATCGGGGTTGAAGTCTTGAGCCAAGGCTCGACCGACTGATGCTGCGCGTAGAAGTTGGTCATGTCAGGCACCAAGTCCTTAACCACCTTCATATGCGGCAGCGGATATATCCTCACCGCTCCTCGCACGTCTTCAACTGAACTCAGGCACGCCAGTCCATTCGTACCGTTGATGTTCATGGCGCAAGAGCCACAAATTCCTTCCCGACACGATCGGCGGAAAGTCAGAGATGAATCGATCTCGCTCTTGATCTTGATCATCGCATCAAGAATCATCGGCCCACAGGCTTCCATATCCACCCAGTAGCTATCCATACGGGGGTTCTGTGTATCGTCCGGACTCCAACGATAAATCTGGAATTTCTTCCAGTCTCCGCCTTTGCCAGGCTTATTCCACGTTTTGCCCTTTTGGACTTCAGAGTTCTTCGGCAGGGTCAGCTGCACCATGGGAAAGTCACCCTTTGCATTCGTTCATACCTTAAGCTAGCCACGTTTTGGCACGAAATCGCTCCGATGCGAAGCCATCCATTGAGCAAATATCCCACCAAACATCCCGCAAGTGCCCATTCAAATGCCACCAAGCGCCATTTACTCGCACTTCATCCAACATTAACTGTTGTGATGGCGCTTCAATTCCTGCACCAGCTTTGTTAAGCGGAAGGAAATTTGCGCCCCGGTTTCAACGGTTGTTTTAAGCGTGTCACGCTGCTGTAATAGCTGATTAAGCTGTTCTTGGACCTCACCAAAACCAAAAAACACCTCTTCCGGAGGATCGATATCACCGTCTTCGATCGCCGCCATTACATCAAACGCATTCTGCGCGGCCAAAATCAACATCGACGCAATATCATTCATCGACTGCTGATAGAGGCGCACCACCCTTGGGCCAATCCGCGGCCCATGCACACCGAACTTCATTGGTGACGCTGAGGCCGCCCCTTCACCCCCGAATAGCTTTGGACTTTTGTGAAACCGCTTAAAAATCTCCTGCATCCCCATGCAGCAACTTTCCAGATCACGGAGTGCAGCACTAGCCTTACGCTTGGAACGGGCTCTCTCGGGCGTTTTCTCCTCCGCCACCCAATTCACGGTCGCAATTGAAGCAATCGCCCCCAACGCTGCCAGGGCTGGCAGCACCGCTGTAAACGGGTCCGGCGCAATCCGCGTAGAAACCGGTTCATCTGGATCATTTGATTTAGGCGCTTGCGCCACACTGCATCCCTCATTCATCCACGGTCTTTCAACCCACCCGGCATCCTAAAGATCAGACTAGGCATCTCGCGAAAGCGTGAGACTTCTACTCCCACGAACTTTAGGTTTGATAATCGCTCGACATGGCACCATTAAGTTCGGTGATCATTGCCCAGTAGAGATGCCCAGTAGAGATGGATGCATGTAACTTACATACACACTCTCTCAAAGTGCGCACCTGCATTCCGCGCCGCCTGACCTCACTCTGGCCCTGTCGATAAAACACAGAGGCCGACACGTTGCCATGCCGGCCTCACAAACCCAATCAATGAGAGTTGCCAAAAACCTACACCTCTCAATCAGCAAGCCAAGTGATCCCCACCAAAGCGCTGAAACCGTACCTTCCGCTCAGTACACCCGCGCCTTCGGCTTGATGTAGGAAATTTCATCCGTCATCGTGTAGGCGTGCACCGGTCGATAATCCAACGCAACCGATTGCTCTTCGTCATTCGCCCAGGCCAAGGTGTGCTTCATCCAGTTCTCGTCATCGCGTTCAGCAAAGTCTTCCCGCGCATGCGCCCCCCGGCTCTCTTCCCGGTTCTTCGCCCCGATAACCGTGACGGCTGCCTGCGAAATCAAGTTTTCATACTCAAGCGCCTCGATCAGATCCGAGTTCCAAATGAGCGAGCGGTCGGTAATACCGATATCGGCACTTTCCTTCCAAACTTCCTTGATTTTTTGAACGCCCTCTTCGAGGATCGGCCCATCGCGAAACACCGCACAGTTGGCCTGCATTACGCGCTGCATCTTGCTTCGTAATTCAGATGTCGGCGCAGAACCAGACGAATACCGGGCCTTATCCAAGCGCGACAGAGCGAATTCCGTGCCGCTTGCAGGCAGATCAGGCTGCGAACTTCCCGCCTCAAGCACCTCACTGCACCGAAGACCAGCCGCACGGCCAAACACCACAAGGTCAATTAGTGAGTTCGACCCAAGCCGATTGGCGCCGTGAACCGACACACACCCAGCCTCACCGATCGCCATCAACCCTGGTACGACGTGATCCGGATTGCCATCCTTCAAAGTCAGCACTTCACCATGATAATTGGTCGGGATGCCACCCATGTTATAGTGAACCGTTGGAATTACGGGGATTGGCTGACGTGTAATATCAACACCGGCGAAGACCTTCGCACTTTCGGTAATGCCGGGTAGCCGCTCAGCCAGAATTTTCGGATCAAGGTGATCGAGATGCAGATGGATGTGATCGCCATCCTTACCAACCCCGCGCCCCTCCTGGATCTCAACCGTCATTGAACGCGAAACCACATCGCGCGAGGCGAGATCCTTCACGTTCGGCGCATAACGCTCCATGAAGCGCTCGCCTTCGCTATTGGTAAGATATCCACCCTCCCCACGCGAACCCTCGGTAATCAGTACACCGGCACCATAGATGCCTGTCGGGTGGAACTGCACAAATTCCATGTCCTGCAGCGGCAAGCCAGCCCGCAACACCATGGCATTACCATCACCCGTACAAGTGTGCGCTGATGTACATGAGAAGTAAGCCCGGCCATATCCACCGGTCGCCAAAATTGTGCGCTTTGAGCGGAAACGATGGATCGTCCCATCTTCAAGGCAGATAGCGATAATTCCCCGGCACGCGCCGTCTTCATCCATAATCAAATCTATGGCGAAGTATTCGACAAAGAACTCAGCAGAATACCGCAAAGACTGCCCATAAAGCGTATGCAGCATGGCATGGCCAGTCCGGTCGGCAGCGGCACACGTCCGCTGCGCCGGCGGCCCCTCGCCAAATTCCGTCGTCATGCCACCAAATGGCCGTTGGTAGATGCGGCCATCTTCGGTGCGCGAGAACGGCACCCCGTAATGCTCAAGCTCATAGACAGCTTCCGGCGCACTTCGACAAAGATATTCAATCGAATCCTGGTCACCCAGCCAATCGGCACCCTTCACGGTGTCATACATATGCCACCGCCAGTTGTCCTCGCCCATATTGCCCAGCGAAGCGGCAATTCCCCCCTGCGCCGCCACCGTATGCGACCGCGTCGGAAACACTTTGGTCACGCACGCCGTCTTGAGCCCGGCCTGCGCCGCTCCAAGTGTCGCCCGCAAACCAGCACCACCAGCCCCCACAACAACAACGTCATAGGTATGATCGATGATTGTATAGGCGCGCCCGTTAACACCAGGCGCCGCTCCACCGTTCGAATTATCTGCCATCGTCTATCAGGCCCCAAAGCTCAGTTTCAATACAGCGAATACGCAGGCAAACCCAACCACGATCGTAAAGAACGTGTTGAGCATCAAGAGTACAATCTTGCTGCCTTCGCCGTGGATGTAGTCTTCAATGATTACCTGCATTCCGAGCCGCATATGGATGATGCCGGACAACACCAACATCAATAATCCCAGCGCGACGAGTGGATTGGAGATAGCCGCTTTAACTGTTGCGTGATCAGCTCCGACCAGACTAACGACCAGCCAAACCAGCCCAGTCACCAAAACAATGTTTGCAACTGCCGTGACACGTTGTTTCCAGAAATGATCCGTGCCTTCCTTGGCTGAGCCGAGGTGGCGGACGGTCTTCAAAGGTGTTCGCATGCTCATAGCCATCCCCTAAGCATTTGTCGCGACGAACCAGATCGCCGCGGTAAGAATGATCGAGCAAAACAGAGACAGCCAGCCAAACAGGCGAACTGTACCCAGCCCAAACCCGCGCCCCGTATCCCAGATTAGGTGTCGGACCCCGCCGAGCATGTGATGCATCAGCGCCCATGTGTAACCAAACAGAATGATTTTGCCGAGAATCGACCCAAACAACCCGCTGACAAAGTCAAAATAACTGGGCCCGGTCGCCGCCGCAATCAGCCACCATGCGAGCAGCAGCGTACCGAAGTAAAGCGCTCCCCCCGTGATGCGATGCACGATCGACATCAACATGTTGATTTGGTTTGAGTAGATCTGAATGTGCGGCGAGAGCGGTCGCTCTTGCACACTTTGGCCGCTATCCGCCTGCGCCATTCGAATAGTCTCCATTGTCCGGGATCGATTTAAGCCTTCATGGCCTTTTAGACCGCTTGAACAAGGGCGGCAATGCGCCGAATAGCAGATTGAGTAAATTTAGGGCGAAAAATGTCTTGAATTGCACCCCCTGTGCTCACGCATCCAAAGAAACCACGCATCCAAAATCGCGCATTTGCAATTGCGACCTTGATGCGAAGTCGCAAGAGGTTGCTCGCACGATCCGTTAGAGATTGTTCATTTGATCCGACCGAGAAAAACGGATGTTGCAACCGTCAGTGATCCCCTGGAAGGACCAAACGCGTGGGCCGAAAGCATGGATTGCGTAATTAAGGCCGAGGGCTAAACAAAAGGAACACCTTCGGCCTCATATTATCTCATGAATTGAAGCGTCAGAACACCTTCACCAGGATGGATAGATATTAGGACAACAATACATCCTTCATCATGGCACGTGGCAGATCACGACACACTTGCAATCAAAAAAGCGTACACAGATGACGACACCGTTCAATGAGACCATTTCCCGGAATCAGGGACCTGAGCAGTAATACCAGTAGCCACTGGTCTTAATTGAATTGGTCCAAGTCCAGCACAACGATGGGTCCGGTGGAAACGGTGGCGTGTTTGCCGCGACCACGATTATCGTTCCCATAGTAACGCCGAATGCAACGGCACCCCAACGCGCACCTCGCCAACCGGCTCCGCGATGCCTTACCGTTACATTCACATTCTTATTGCGGTTGACATTCACGTTACGATTAACATTTTTATTGCGGTTGACGTTCTTATTACGATTTACATTCGTATTGCGATTGGTATTTCTACTTCTGTTTACGTTACGCCCCCCACCTCCTCTACCTCCAGCTCCTCTGCCTCCTCCACCACGTCTTTGTGCGTATTGACGGTGCGTCTTATCCATCGCGATGGTAGCGGATCGAGTGAGACTGTTGACGGTTGGTTCAACACCAGTCGCATGAGCTTTAACTATAACTCCGGCTGATGTGGCAAATAAAACTAAGCCAGTTGCAGCTGCTAAGAACAATCTCTTAAACATCTAAATACTCCTTTCTATACTTCAGCTCGCCGCCATTTATTAACGGCGATTAAAAAATCGTATTTCAATATTCAGCTTGTGGCTACAGGAGGTCTCGAACAATCGAGGCCTTTGCTTAAGAACCCCGGCGGCGCAGAGTGAGGCGCGGATGACTTAGCCATGCGTCATGCCTTCGCGCGGACCATGGCCTCTTGATCCTTCGGCATCAGGCGTGCGCTCTTAGGAACGCTCATTCGAGCTTTCCAAGGGATCACTGACGGTTGCAACATCAGTTTTTCTCTATCGGACCGTGCGAACAACCTCTTGGAAATACACATCTAGTTCAGTTAGTTCAGCGAATCCACGATCGCCTTGCCAAGCAGCGTGCCACTCTCAAAAGCATGTTCGGCCAGCCGCCCGAGCAAAAGCCTTGCTTCCGGCGCGCGACGGCGTCCAAGGACTGTGGGTCGGAATGAAACGATCAGGCTCTAAAAGAAAAGCTTAGAGCACGCTCAAACTCTTTCACGTGATTCCATCAAAGATCAATGTGCTCTAGGGGCCGAACAAATGGATGGGAACTGCTACAGGCAGGACCGCGTCAGACCGATGTTACCCACTCAGGACAGCGAGGAAGCAATTATTTGATTGCACTATAACCTATTTTGGCAAAAATACCCATAAATCAAGGTCAAGCACCACACTTGGATCAAAATTACTATCGCCCGATTTGTACGGAAAACCAGCGCAGCTATTGTCTTTTGTCGCTATCAGCCGAACCCGCAGCGCTCCCAGGTCCTTGCGATCTGGCAATTCAGCGGTCTCCAACACTTCCGACCAGGCATAAATGGTGTCGCCCGCAAATGTAGGCGCCACATGCTGCCCGCCATTAATAGCCGCGATATGAAATGCGTTGCCCAGCCCATTGAATGATAATGCCCGCGCCAGCGAAATAATCACACCACCGTAAATCAGTCGCCGTCCAAATCGGCCCTGACCTTGACTGTGTTGATTAAAATGCACCTTCGCAGTGTTTTGATAGAGCCGCGTTGCTATCTGATGCTCTGCCTCCTCGATCGTCATCGCATCGACGTGATCCAGTCGCTCACCTGCTGCATAGTCACCAAATCGAAATGGCGAACCTGCCAACGCCCCGTCATAGCTCGAAAGGTCAAGCACTGGCACGCTGCCGCCGAGCGTCTCAGGCGCCACCCGGTCGAGAAGCTCAGGCACAACAGTCGTTGGTGCAGGTGACGCCGGATCACGTTTGTGCACCATCACCCAGCGCACATATTCCAACACAACTTGGCCCTTATGATCCATGCCCTTCGAGCGCACATAGACCACGCCGGTTTTTCCATTGGAATTTTCTTTAAGACCAATAACCTCGGAGACCGCACTCAATGATGCACCCGGATAGACAGGTCGCAGAAACCGGCACTCGGCATATCCAAGATTGGCAACTGCATTCAATGAAATATCTGCGACAGTTTTTCCAAATACCGTGTGAAACACCAAAAGATCGTCAATCGGAGCCGCCTGATATCCAATCGCTTTGGCAAACGCATCCGACGACTGCACCGCAAACCGAGACCCATAAAGCCCGGTATAAAGCGCCACATCACCCTCAGTGATAGTCTTAGGCGTCGCGTGCTGAAGAACCTGCCCAACATGGAAGTCTTCGAAGAAATTTCCTGGATTGGTCTTCACATTCGGCATTATTGTATCCTTGGCTCAAGATTCACAGCTCTAATCCATCCCCAAAATTCACTCAGGGTCTCACGGTCGGGTCAGCTTCCAATCGCATCCGCAATTGCCACCGTGCGCTTAGCCATCTCTGCGTGCAGCAGTTCAACCATCTCGCCATCAATCTTGATCACGCCTTTACCCACATTCTCCGGCTCTTCGAACGCAGCCAAAATCCGGCGCGCCCAGACAACGTCATCCGCTGCCGGCGAGAAAACGGCATTAGCCCCTTCAATCTGCGTTGGATGGATCAGCGTTTTACCATCCATGCCCAGCATCCGGCCATGCTCGCATTCCCGTTTGAACCCATCGAGATCTTTGAAATTATTGTAAACGCCATCAAGCACATCAATGTCGTAAGCCCGCGCTGCCGTCACCGTTGCGCTCAGCCAATAAAGTGCGGATGTCCGTGCCGCATCAAGCTCGGCTCGCGTATCCTTGACGAGATCATTGGTCCCGATAATGAAACACCCCAGCCGTCCGCCAGGCTCAGAAGCGACAGCCGCAATCTCCCCGACATTCAGGATCGCTAAAGGCGACTCGATCATCGCCCACAGTTTCAAGGCTTCAGGCGCACCCGAAAGCAACTGAGATATCGCTCTCAGCTCATTGGCTGTCGATACTTTCGGCACCAATATCGCACTGGGCGCCACTTCAGCAGCCGCGGCGATGTCATCCGCCCCCCAAGGCGTATCCAAGCCATTTACGCGAATAACCAGTTCCCGCCGGCCATATCCTCCAGCCTTCACCGCCGCACACACTTGCGCACGCGCTTCCGCCTTGGCATCCGGCGACACCGCATCCTCAAGATCGAAAATCACGGTATCAGCATCCAACGATTTCGCTTTTTCAATCGCGCGCGCGTTGGAACCAGGCATATAAAGCGCACTGCGGCGCGGACGGATATTCATAAATCATCTCCACTGGATTTTTGCCGGGACAATAGTCGAAACAACCCAAAATCACAAAGCGCGCGTTGCCGCGCTTGGCACGCTTGCCAGACTTCGCCACACTGCCCAAACCGCGCAGCTATACGACAATTCCTACGATGATCTATCGATCATTCCTAACGGCCCATCACTCCACGTGAAAGACACCCCATGGCCCGCATCCTCGCCATATCCTCGCAAGTGGTCAGCGGCCATGTTGGCCTGTCAGCGATCGTGCCCACATTGAATTTCCTCGGTCATGAGGTGCTGGCCCTGCCAACGGTCATCCTCTCCAACCATCCGGGCCACGAGCACTGTTCCGGCACCCAAATAGACCCCATTGCGCTCAATAAAATGCTCGACACGCTGGAAGCCAACAATCTTTTCTCAGAGCTCGATAGAGTGCTGACCGGCTACCTACCCACCGCAGATCATGTCCAATTCACGTGCAACGCCATAAGACGCGTGAAGGCAGCAAGGCCCAGCGCAATAATCATTTGCGACCCGGTTCTGGGCGATGATCCAACTGGGCTCTATATCCCTCAGAATGCAGCCTCAGCCATCTGCAACAAGCTACTTCCTATGTCCGATATCACTCTGCCAAACAGATTTGAACTCGCCTGGTTATCAGATATGCCGGTCAACACAGTACCCGACGCCCTCAAAGCCGCCCGAACACTCAAGCCTCGAACAACACTCGCAACATCGATCCCAGTTGAGCCAGTTGCGACAGCCGAAACCTCCACCGCCACAAACCTCGCCAACGTACTGATTACCTCTGACACATCCCGTGCCTGCATCTCACAACACCAATCCGGTGTCCCTCATGGCACAGGCGATCTACTCTCTGCCCTCTTCGTCGCTGAAACCAATCTCAACAGCCCAAGCCTGGGAGGCATCGCAGCCCGGCTCAACCACGTCATCGCCTACAGCTTAGGCAAACCTGAGCTCGCACTCATCGAAGCGGCTCAATCCTGGCAGGCCCTTAAGCCACACCCTGAAATCGAGGCCGCTTAAGCCGAACTCCAACGAACGCCCACAGCCCCCGAGAACCCGCGCGCCCTCAGAACCCGGCGAGCTCAAACGAGACCCGCATGCATCTGCGCATTTTATTGCTTGAAATGGCGGACGTCACCCTGCAAGAAAACCACCGGCAACAGCCTCAATCGCCGTACCCAGCCTATTCCTTCGGCTCAGAAAGATCATAGTGATAGCCCTCTGACTGTCGAAGCGCCTCTAGTTGCTGGGTCAGGATAAACAAAGCAACGTCGTTCTCAGACGCACCCATCGTGGTCGTTCGCGTCAAAAAATTGAGGTATCGATGCAGCTTCGCCGACACGGTCAGCCGCATCAATACGGTATCTTGTTTCTTTGGTGCTCCAGCCATCAGTGATTTAATACACAATAAAATGCGCGAGTTCGACATTAATTTGTTGCCAAAACCGACTGACTCAGGCCAAATCTATCACGTTAGACACGCGCAATCGCACCATCGCTGGCGCAACTGCTGGTCTAACGCAAATTTTTCGGTGTGTTTTCGTCTGGCGGTGACGCTGGCTACAGCATATAAGCCGGGAAAAATTGGCGGCGTATCCGCGAGCCGATGCAGAAATGACAGCTCGTTTATGGATACGCCTACTGACGGATGGCGTGACCTGGGAAAACCTTTGCAGAGGGCCCGGGGCATGCCAGCGTCAATGCTATCTAAATGCCGCGAGTCGGCCAGCCTGGCGAACACCGTTTTCTCAACGCCTGTGGATAACTGCGTGCGGACAAAACTGTGCCATCCTCAAATCGCAGCGATATAAACCAACAGTAGGCATTGTCATTGGCCAGAAACCCACCATGAGCGATCTTGCTATCGTGGCCCGACAGGGCTAGATCAGCCTGCGTTCCTTCGAACGCAGATTAGTTGCTTGATCTAATGCATCACCTGATTATGCAGCCGACGCGAAGGCAAATACAGCAGTTGTCACAATTTCCAGAAAATCTCATTGACCGGTTTATGCGGTTCAAGTTCCGCCATTTCGCGCCGAACCTCGACCGATATGCCGATTTGGCCGCCGATGGGCAAAACCCGGAAACAATGATCGTCTCATGCTGCGACAGCCGTGTTGATCCGGAAACCATCTTCTCAGCCATGCCCGGCGAACTGTTTGTTGTCCGCAACGTAGCCAACCTGGTTCCACCCTTTGAAACCACCGGCACATATCATGGCGTCAGTGCCGCACTTGAGTTCGCAGCCCTCAATCTGCGCGTCAAAAACATCGTCGTCATGGGCCACTCCGGCTGTGGCGGCATCCGCGCCTGTGTTGAGAAAAGCACGACCCGCCAAAGCGAGGCACAGTTCATTTCAAATTGGATGTCGCTGCTGGATGAAGGCCGCGACAAGCTCGCCGACCAACTCCGCGGCAAACCGTTCGAGCAAGTTTGTAGCGCCATGGAATGGGAAGCAATCCGCACATCTCTGCGCAACTTGCGCACCTTCCCCTGCATTCAAACGCTGGAAGCCAAAGGCCGGGTCAGTCTGCATGGCGCTCATTTCGACATCGCCACCGGCGCGCTAACGGTCCTTAATCAAGCGACTGACACGTTCATCACGATCTAATCGTAAACCGAAAAGACCGTGGACCAAAAAGCCCCTGAAAATGAGCCGCATCATTTGGCCTGCCGCGCCCTTTTGATGGCTGGCAGTATTTTTTCCTGCAACTGCCGCCCGTTAATCGGCCCGACGTGCTTATGCACAATCCGGCCTTTGCCATCGACCACAAACGTCTCAGGCATTCCATAAACGCCCCATTCAATTGCGCCACGCCCGGCAGCATCAAGCCCCACCTTTGCATAGGGATTGCCGAGCCTGCGCAAAAACCGCAGCCCACCCGGTGCCGGATCCTTGTAGTTGATCCCCACAACCCGCACGCCTCGCTTTGCCAAAGCCATCAAATAGGGGTGTTCGCGCACACATGGCACGCACCACGACGCCCAAAAATTAACCACGCTGACCTGGCCGCCTGCGAGATCTTTGGCCATCACCCCGTCCACCGGCGCATCGCCAGCGGTTAGCCCCGCCATTGCTGGAAAATCAAAACTTGGTACTGACTTACCAATCAGTGCCGATGGCAACTTGGTCGGGTCTCCCCCAAAAAGCGCAAGCCCGAACATCAAAGCCATCGCGGCGAAAATGATCAGCGGTGCAACAATCCAACCACCACGACCGCGCCGCGTCTCAGTCGCGCCAGAAGGCTCTCGTTTCTCTTCACTCACTCGGCATTTTCCTTTTGCGAACGCCGCCTCACACCACGTGCCTCAAGCTCGCGTAGTTGCCTCGCATACCTGCGACCTTCAACAATCAGCCAAGCGATAAGGCTCGACACCACAACACCAACCACTGCATACGACGCCCAAATAAAAACCGCGTGTTTGCCAAGATCCATGATGCGCCTCAAACTCGAAAGATTAAATTCCAACAACCTGCTGCAAGCTTATTCCGCCAGTATTTCCGCCTCAAACGCTTGCGCTCGCTGTACTTCCGCCATTGTCAACGCGCGCACCCGCCGCCGCAAAATTTCATTGCGCATCGACTTGAGATGCATTGCAAAAAACAGCAACGTGAACCCCAGCGCATTGACCAATAGAGGAATAAGAATTGACGGGTGGATTTTAGGCCCACCTGCCCTCAGCACACTAGAAGGCTGATGCAGCGTGTTCCAACTCGGAATTTCAATGCCAAGCCAGGGAATGGTCAGACCTTCAACCGATATTTTGATAAACGGCAGAATAACCACGCCCACCAACGCCAGAATCGCGGTCAGCTTTCCAGCGGTTACCTCATCATCCATCGATGAGCGTAGCGCCATCAACCCAAGGTAGAGGAAAAACAGGATCAGGACCGACGTCAACCGCGCATCCCATACCCAATAAGTCCCCCACATCGGCTTGCCCCAAAGCGACCCCGTCACCAGCGCCAGAAATGTAAATGCCGCGCCAATCGGCACCGCCGCTTTCGCCGAAACATCCGCCAACGGGTGCCGAAACACCAGCAACCCAAAACTCGAAAGCGCAATAAAGCCATACCCCATCATCGCCAGCCACGCGCTCGGCACATGGACATACATAATCTTGACCGTCTGGCCTTGCTGGTAGTCCTCAGGCGAAACAAAAAATGCCAGATAAAATCCTACCGCCAACACTACCGCCGCCAGCACCGACAAAGTCGGCATAGCTATTCTGGAGAACGCCATAAAGCGACTCGGATTTGCAATTCGTTGTATCAGGCTTTGCATGCGTCAATCATACCACTGCTCGGGCCCCACGCTATTGGAGCTTTGGTCGGGCTTCCATTATTGAACTTGATACCGCAACGCCGCCGCCGCCGCCAGAGGACCCAGAACAACAGAAGCCAATGAAATTGCGCTCAAAAGCAGAAACGATGGCCAAGGACTGCCCGGCGGCGTCAGCGCAATTGATATAGCCGTAATGCCATAGATGAGCGTCGGCACGTAGAGTGGCAAGACCATAACCGCAACCAACACACCGCTTTTGCGCGCTCGCAAAGTCAGCGCCGCCGCAATCGCGCCCAAAAAGCTAATCGCCACCGTGCCAACCAGCATTGTTGCAACCAGGAACGGCGTTGCCGACAAATCAAAATTCAACAACAAACCCAGTATCGGCGCCGCCAACGCCAAAGGAATGCCCGTCGTCAGCCAATGCACCAACGATTTTGCCGCAACCACCAATTCCAACGGCAACCCGCAGCCAGCAATAATATCAAGCGAGCCATCCTCAAAGTCGGTCTCAAAAATCCGCCCCAATGACAATAATGCCGACAATAGCAGCGCAATCCACAGCACACCCGCTGCAATTCGCGACAGCATCTTGAGGTCCGGGCCGACCGCCAGCGGCATCATCGAAACCACAATTAGATAAAACCCCAGCGCCGTGCCCATAGCCCCGCCATCACGCAGTGCCAACCGGAGATCACGCCCCAATATCGCTACAAATCCCGTCATGCAGCAGCCCCCATCACGATGCCGCCCCACTTATGCAAGGCCCACTACCTGCACCATCCGCACGCAGCCGCAGCCGCAACTCCCGCTTTGTCCGGAACGGCAATGGCAAATGCGTCGCAGCCAGCACAATGCCGCCGCTCAACAGATGCTCATCAACCACGTCCACAAACAAATCCCGCATCTGCGCGTCCAAGGCGACTGTCGGCTCATCAAGCAACCACACCGGTCGCCGTGCCACCAGTAGCCGCGCCAATGCCGCCCGCCGTTTTTGCCCGGCAGACAGATACCCGCTCGGAACATCCGCCAAGTCACGCAACCGGAACCACTCAAGCGCGCCATCCACGAGCGCCCGCACCGATCCTTTATCAGTCTGCCCCGTGTCTTCCAATCTCGTTTCAGTTGACCCGATTTTCAGAAATGCTGCCCAAAACAATAAATTTTCACGCACGCTCATGCTCGTCTTCAACGCATTGAGATGCCCCACATAATGGCATTGCTCAGCGATTGTCAGTTCACCATTCCCACCCACTAGGCTGATCTGCCCGGAACTCACAGGCAGCAAACCCGCACATGCCCGGATCAGCGTTGTCTTACCCGCACCATTTGGCCCAGTCAGCACCAATGCCTGGCCGGCCACAGCCTCAAACGAGACGCCCAATAGCACGACCCTGCCGCCCCGTTCCAAAACCAAGTCCGTACCTGAAAGCGTCTCAATCATGCTTTGCCATCACCAAGATCAGTTCGCACTGAGTAACGATCAGAAAATCAAATATCAGGAACAATCTCTCGCAATCCTCACCAAAAATCAGCTATCCAGCCAAAAACCCGCCGCTCAACCCCCATTTTTAGGCAAACAACGGCCAAACCGCTCAGAATTGTCAACTTGACCTAGTGGCCCAGCGGCAAACAACGCTATATAACGACCGCAGACCACCGCGCGAGCACAGCGACGCGAACTAGTGGATTCCGAATTTGCCACTGGCGCCCCTCCAACAAGGGTTGCCCGAGAGGACATAATTTGGGAGGCCGATAGTTCGCATGCTCTTTGCGCCGGCACTCCGGCGGCACGGCATCATTAACACCGATTGTGGAGGACCCACCATGACCGCGCAAGGACCCGCTTCGCTCGACAGCTTCAGCTGTAAGAAAACACTCACCGCCGCCGGCAAGACTTACACATATTTCTCACTTCCCGACGCCGCAGCCAATGGCCTGGGCGACATTTCTCGCCTGCCCTATTCCATGCGCGTACTTTTAGAAAACCTTCTTCGCAACGAAGATGGCCGCTCAGTTACTAAAGATGACATCAAAGCCGTTGCCGCCTGGGGCAACGATAAAGGCAAAGCTGGAGTTGAAATAGGCTTCCGGCCGGCACGGGTCCTGATGCAGGATTTCACTGGTGTACCCGCCGTCGTCGACCTTGCCGCAATGCGTGACGGCATGACAGCGTTGGGCGGTGATCCACGAAAAATCAACCCGCTCATCCCGGTCGACTTGGTTATTGACCACTCCGTGATCATCGATGCCTTCGGCACCAAAGACGCTTTCGCCCGCAACGTCGAACTCGAATATTCTCGCAACGGCGAACGCTATAGCTTCCTGAAATGGGGCCAGAGCGCATTTGACAACTTCCGTGTTGTCCCGCCGGGCACCGGCATCTGCCACCAGGTCAATCTCGAATATTTATCTCAGGTCGTCTGGACCACCCAATCCGGCAGCGAAACTATTGCCTACCCCGACACCCTTGTCGGCACTGACAGCCACACCACCATGGTCAATGCCTTGGCGGTTCTTGGTTGGGGTGTTGGCGGTATCGAAGCTGAAGCCGCCATGCTTGGTCAGGCAATCTCCATGCTGGTGCCTGAAGTCATCGGCTTCCGCCTCACCGGCAACCTCTCTGAGGGTGTTACCGCAACCGACCTTGTACTCACCGTCACTCAGATGCTTCGGAAAATGGGCGTCGTTGGCAAGTTTGTAGAATTCTACGGCCCGGGTCTGTCTTCGATGACACTGGCTGACCGCAGTACAGTCTCCAACATGGCACCCGAATACGGCGCCACCTGCGGTTTCTTCCCAGTCGATGACGAAACCATGAGTTACTTGAATCGCTCAGGCCGCACCGATGATCGCCAGGCACTTGCCGAAGCCTATTCAAAAGCTCAAGGTCTATTCCGCACCAATGATACCCCGGAGCCAGAGTTCACCGACACCATGGAACTCAATCTCGAAGACGTGGTGCCTTCGATCGCTGGCCCGAAGCGACCTGAAGGACGAATTTCCCTCAACGCCGTCAAGCCAGGCTTCGAAACTTCACTCGCCGACGAATACAATCATCCGGTTGCCGAGCTTACCCAAGGCCACAAGGTTGAAGGCGAGGACTATGAACTCACTCATGGCGATGTCGTGATTGCGGCTATAACAAGCTGCACCAACACATCCAACCCGGGTGTATTGATCGCAGCCGGCCTACTTGCCCGCAATGCCGTAAACAAGGGCCTTACATCCAAACCTTGGATCAAAACCTCACTGGCACCAGGCTCCCAGGTGGTAGCCGCCTACCTCAATAAGGCTGGCCTCCAGCCTTACCTCGACCAACTCGGCTTCAATCTCGTTGGTTTCGGCTGCACAACTTGCATCGGGAACTCTGGCCCACTTCAGCCGGAAATCTCAAAAGCAATCAACGACAACAACATCATTGCCGCAGCAGTTCTATCCGGCAATCGTAACTTTGAAGGTCGCGTCAGTCCGGACGCCCAGGCCAACTACCTCGCATCACCACCCTTGGTCGTCGCCTATGCGCTTGCAGGCACCATCCACACGGATCTGTCCAGTGAACCACTTGGCACCGGCTCAGATGGTCAACCGGTCTACCTGAAAGACATTTGGCCAACCAACCATGAAATCCAGCAATTTATTGCTGAGAACGTCACCAGCGAGATGTTCAAATCGAAATACGCTGACGTCTTTCAGGGTGATGATAATTGGAAAGCCATCCAAACCACGACCAGCCTCACATATAACTGGGACTCAGGCTCCACCTACGTGCAGAACCCACCCTACTTCGAAGGCATGGAGAAAGAGCCCAAGCCCATCGAAGACATCGTGGGGGCCCGCATTTTGGGTCTGTTTGGCGATAAAATTACCACCGACCATATCTCGCCTGCTGGCGCAATTCAGAAGAAGGGGCCAACCGCGGATTACCTGCTCGAACGCCAAATCCGCCCGCAGGATTTCAACCAGTACGGCACCCGGCGTGGCAACCATGACATCATGATGCGTGGCACTTTCGCCAATATCCGCATCAAGAACCACATGCTCGAAAAGCCCGACGGCAGCATCAAAGAGGGCGGGTATTCGATACACTATCCCTCTGGCGAGCAGATGCACATTTTCGATGCTGCTATGCGCTACCGGAAAGAAGGCGTTCCGCTGGTCGCCTTCGGCGGGATCGAATACGGCAACGGCTCCTCTCGCGACTGGGCGGCCAAAGGCACCAGCCTACTCGGCATCCGTGCCGTCATCACCCAGTCTTTTGAGCGTATCCACCGCTCAAACCTCGTCGGTATGGGCGTCATTCCCTTTGTGTTCGAGGAAGGCCTCTCCTGGGCAGAACTCGGCATCAAAGGTGATGAGACGGTCACCATCCGCGACCTCAGTGACATCGAACCTCGCAAGAAGACCATCGCCGAAGTGACTTTCGCCGACGGTGTAACACGCGAAGTGCCGCTCGTTTGTCGGATCGATACACTGGACGAGCTAGACTACGTCCGCAACGGCGGCATCCTCAACTTCGTGCTGCGCAATCTTGCCAATCAGACATAGTTAGAACCTGACAATCACCTGAATTGGAAAAAAGACACTGGCTCGGCATGGATTTTCTCAAGCAATGAGAAAGTTCATGCCGCCAATCTCCCCACAATCAAATATCAGCGGGCACCCTCGCCGGCAATTCTAGTCCCCTGCAGCATAAACTAACCGTCACCCATTCGTGAGTGGCTATTGAACAATCAAACATTGATACTTTAGTTTATCGTGGAAATACTGAGATGGGTCTCGGCCGGGCAAATAACGCTTGGCGCACCAATGGCCTCATCCATTCAAGAGGTCGTGGAGACGATGCGGCGCCATCGACAACTCGTGATGTTATCCTTGTTTGGACTTGCGTTTGCATTGGCAGGCGCAGTTCACGCAGCTTCTCCCAAAGCGGCCTCCCAAACAACACTGATTGAACTCTTCACTAGCCAAGGCTGTTCTTCCTGCCCGCCAGCCGATCGGCTGTTCAAGACCTATGCCGGCCGCGAAGATATCGTGGCCCTCACCTTCAATGTGGATTACTGGGACTACCTCGGCTGGAAAGATACCCTGGCCAAACATGCGTTTTCAGATCGCCAAACCAGTTATGCAAATCAACGCGGCGATGGTGCCGTCTATACCCCCCAGATCGTCGTCAATGGCATAACGCATGTAATTGGCAGCCTTTCCAAGAAGATCAACCAGGCCATCGGCACTACGCGGCGGAAACTGACCGGCCGCACAATTCCGCTGTCCATTGCAGCAACTGCGGATGCATTCGTCATCGATGTCGGCGCTTCAACATCCCTGGCCAAGCCAGCTACAGTCTGGTTAGCCGCAGTCACCCCTAAAGTGTCTATCAATATCAAACACGGCGAAAATCACGGCAAATCCCTGACCTATTACAATGTCGTCCGCAGCATTTCCCCAGTCGGAATGTGGTCCGGTACTCAGACAAAAATCCGCTTGAACCCACACGCAATACTGCAGGGCAAAAAATTTAACTGCGCCGTATTCGTGCAAGCCGATTCTGGTGCCGTTCTTGCGGCAAGCTGGATCAAAATGCCCTGAAGCCTAGCCGTCTGAGATGGCAGCATCTAGCTTCTCTCGGAGTCTCGGAGACGATTTTCAAACTCTAAGATAAGAGCTTCGAGCACACCATTTCAGCAACCCGCTCAAAACCCCCAGGTTCACAGATTCCATAAAACAAAATTCAGCGCGCGGTCCTTGGGGGAAAAACCACACGCTGAATTTTGCACCAGAGTCCTGTCCAGTAAAATGACCCGGCCCGGAGGAGAGAAGACTCGGGGGACTAGGGGCTGAGATAACCGAGGCTAACCAAGCCGGGTCAAACTGTGTATGTTTTCTATTATACGAGTATTTGGGGCGCACACTGGGTCAGACTGTGACCTTATCGTGAAATTTATATCACAATATTTCAATGCTGTTGATCAGTCGTAGCTAGAGAGTTTCGATGCTTATTCGAAAACACTTAAATCCAGCACACATGCTTGCACGCACGATCGATACTTACGTTTTGCCGGAGCCATCGGGACGATGCCCTGTAGACATATAAAATTAACTGACAGTAGACTGGCAATACCGCAACCCAAACAATAATTCAGGAGGTGCCAATGGGAGATGTCGAACCAATAATATTGCGCCCGGTCGATCCGGGCGAAACTCTCCGCTCTTTCGGACCCAACCCGTCTAGCCCAAGATCAAGGGACGCGGCCCTGCCCGTGTGCTTCACCCGGGTCGAACTCAACACCATCCTCAACCTCTACGGCCGCATGGTCGCGGCAGGCGAATGGCGTGATTATGCCCTTGATATGGGCCGCGACAAAGCCGTGTTTTCGGTTTTCCGCCGTGCTAGCGAAGTGCCGCTCTACCGCATCGAAAAGAACCCCAAACTGGCCCGCAAACAAGGTGCATTCAGCGTTCTGACCCCGACAGGATTAATCCTGAAACGTGGCAGTGATCTGCGCCGCATCATCTCGGTACTCGACAAACGACTGCGCGTTGTCGATACGTAATCATATGAATTATATATTCTTTGCCGGCCAAGGACTTTCGATCTTCCGCGCAAAAAATAAGGGGCCCGAAGGCCCCTTGCATTTGGTCACATTGCTATTCTCAGCATCCAAAATATCTCCGCTAAGAATAAGATCAGTCCTTGCTGCCAAACAAGCTAAGCAGCATCATGAACATATTGATGAAGTCCAGATACAGGCTCAGCGCACCCATCACGGCGGCCTTCGAAGCAAGCTCTGCATTGCCTGCAACTTGATAATACATGTCCTTGATGCGCTGGGTGTCATAGGCTGTAAGACCGGCAAACACCAAAACGCCAATAGCCGAGATAACAAATTGCATCATCGTTGACTGCAGGAAGATATTCACGATCGCCGCAATAACGATCCCGATCAAACCCATGAAGAGAAACGTACCCCATCCGGAGAGATCCTTCTTCGTGGTGTAGCCATAGATGCTCAACGAAGCAAATGCCGCCGCTGATATAAAGAACACCTGCGCAATCGACTGGTGGGTATAAATAGCGAAGATCGACGACAGCGAAACACCCATGATTGCTGCAAACGACCAAAAGCAGATCTGAACGACGCTCGCGCTCATCCGATTAACGCCAAACGATAGCGCCATCACAAATCCAAGCGGCGCCAACATTACCAACCACTTGAGCGGTGAGGCATAGAGCGTCGCACCTAGTTGCGTAAGATACATACCACGCTTCAATGCATAAACACCGCCGGCGGCCGATTTCGCTGCCAATCCCGGATCAAGCGTAATTGCCTGCGTAAACAAAACATAGGCCACAAGGCCCGTCAGAGCCACGCCTCCCGCCATGTAGTTATAGACAGTAAGCATGTACGAGCGCAGGCCCGCATCTACAGCCGCACCTCGACCGTGCGTCGCTGTCGCGCCGTACCTGTTTTCATACTCTGCCATATCTCAAACCCCTTTCGCTGGATCGCATCCCAATATGTCTACATGTCTACGCGATCGACAGAATTCAAGCTCGATATCGAGCACGAACCCCAAATCGATCACGAATAAGAACTCACTCCGAATCTAAGTAACCGCAATAGACCTGACAAGTGACTGAATACCGACGATCCACTCATCAACGATGAATTTTTGACAATATAGGCCTTATTAAGCTCATATTGCGTCCAAAAAACCTCTTTTCTTCGGAATACACGCCAACTTCCGGCCCGCCTCCAACCACCAAGCGGCATATGGCATTGTACATGCAAAAAAAATACAATCAAAAATCCAGCACGAGCCAGCACGAGTAGGAATCATAAATTGAGCGTAAAACTAGACCCCACCGAACGGCAAGAGGCCTTCAAAGCTCTCTCCAACTGGAAAATCTGTGAGGGCCGCGATGCAATAACCCGCACGTTCAAGTTTGCAGACTTCAATGAGGCGTTCGGCTTCATGACCCGCGCGGCTCTTATCGCCGAAAAGATGGATCACCACCCAGAATGGTCCAACGTCTATAACCGCATTGATGTCACCCTCATCACCCACGACGCTAATGGCCTGACCCGGCGTGACTTCAAGCTCGCCGAGGCAATGGATCGTTTGGTCGCCTAAGATTGACGGGCTTAGCGGGCAATCGCACAGGTGAAAATCTCTGAAATAAAAACTCAAAGCACGCTACATACCCGATGTATTTCAATTGAAACCGACAGTGCTCTAATCGTCTCCTGGCCATCGGTACCGCGTTGATCCACCAAACCCCAAAGCCCAATCCTTCGAGCGTGACCACCGCTTCCGACTGCGCCGCCGATGGCTAACAGCCTGAATGCCAAGCGTCCTTGGAATGCCCACCATCGTCCTCACGCCCCCAGAAACGCTCCCAGCCCCCCCCGTGTCTTTCTTAAAAGCTTGCTCTTTTTCTAGCCGCTTGGCAGCCAGTGCCCGTACTTCATTCGCAGCGTAGAGGTCATGGCGTGCACGCTCCGAATAGGACCAGGGCTTTGCCCGGCATGTGCAGCTTTTGATTAATTTTTTGCGGTAGAGAAAAGCATTCTCAAGGCTGTCATAACCCAGCCCTCGTTGGTCAACTGCGTCTTTAATTTTGCTTGACGACACAGGCATAACAAACAACCGCGTCTCGCTAGTGCAACGCCTACGGCATTTATCGGCATCATTATAAAGATGACCGCGCGATACACCATGACGTATCGGGAAAAAATACCCATCGCACAACCGCACACACACCGATCGATATCGCCCAGACGAGCGCCAACGTCGAGGCTTGGAAAACCCCTCGCCGCCCTCGCGTCTATATGGTGAAAAAATGTACGGTGTATCCGCCGTCCGCAACTGACGTGATCCCGGCGCACGCGGAGCAGCCCTCAATACGCTACGTGGTTTTTGCGCCTTAAACGCACCAAACAATCTCTCAAACAAACTTTGTGCCTGAACCGGCTCGGATTCCCCAAAAACCCCGCCCAATCCTACACCAAGGATCAACAAGCTACGGCAAAACCACTGTGCTATTTTACGCATACGCACACGCCATCAGCAGTCGTCACGACCAGCCACCTGAAACGAAACTACAATCGTCCCGCTTCAAATAGCCGAACGCCTACAACCTATATAAAATCAGGTTTTCTATAATATTTGCTGAATCGAACGCTAACGCCTGATCGTTTTAGGCCGAAGCAAAAGTGCTTCACCCTAAAACGTAAATCAGTCTCTAAAATAAAAGCTTAGAGCACACACCGAAAGCCAGTAAAGGCCGTCTGTTTCCAGTACATCCGAAGATGATACTAAAACGAAGTCTTGAAGACCTTCAGGGCACAATGAGGCAAGACTGCTCTCGCAAAATCATGCCAGGATCAAAGTTTCTAGCACGCCATCTCGCGTCGTTAGCTTAGCGCGGTGCCAGCCGAAGCGCACCATCAAGTCGAATATTCACGCCGTTCAGAATCACGTTCTGACAGATATCAACGGCCAGCTGCGCATATTCTTCAGGCCGGCCTAGCCGTGAGGGAAATGGCACACTTGCCGCCAGTGCCTGGCGTGCCTCTTCAGGAAGCTTGTCAAACATCGGGGTATGGAAAAGTCCCGGAAGAATTGCTGCAACGCGCACACCATCCTTTGCAAGGTCGCGCGCAATCGGCAAAGTCATAGACTGCACACCACCCTTCGAGGCCGAGTAGGCAACTTGCCCGATCTGGCCATCTTCCGCCGCAATCGATGCCGTCGAGATTATCACCCCGCGTTCGCCATCCTCACCCATTGGCTCCAGTGACACCATGCCTGCAGCGCACTTGGCGATCACCGTGAAAGTCCCAATCAGATTGACCTGAACGATCTTCGCAAACAGCGCAATATCGTGCGCTGATGCCGCACCGGTTGCTCGGTCCTTTTGCACAATGCGCATACCCGCGGCGATCCCGGCGCAGTTTACCAAAATCCGCTCCTGGCCATGCACACCGCGCACCCGCGCAAGGGCGTCATCAACACTTGCCTCATTGGTCACGTCGCATTTGGCAAATGTCCCGCCGACTTCAGACGCGACCTGCTGCCCCATTTCTTCGTTTAGATCCAGAACACCAACCTTCACACCCTTGGCTGCCAACGCCCGCGCTGTCTCAGCCCCAAGCCCCGATGCCGCACCCGTAATTATCGCCGAAATCGTATTGTCGAGTTTCATTTTACCTCTCAAAACCTCCGGAATTTTCATCAGAAACTACTATATTTACCTCAACCCGCGACCCAACGAGCCTATATCACCCGCCCTGGCCAATCTCTGGCCAATCAATCCTTGGCACAATTGACCTTCGCTACTCAGATCTATAGCCAATCTGGCACCAACCACAATTCCCACGTTTCAATGCAACCCGCCAGTCAGCAAACGAGAACAACAATTGGAACCAGAATCGAAATGAGCAACAATAGCTGGCCGCCACATCCACGCGGCTACTTCGCCATTGGCGCCCAACGCATTTCCAAGTCGTTAAACCTTGGCAATCTGATGCGTTCGGCGCACGGATTTGGCGCAGCATTCACATTCACAGTTGGCGCCGAATACAAGGCCCTTGAAGCCCGGGCAGATACCTCAAAAGGCACGGCCCACCTCCCCCACTATAACTGGGACAAACTCGATGATATGCAGTTGCCCGCTAAATGCCGCCTGGTTGGCATAGAGCTAACCGATGAAGCTATAGATCTACCGAGTTTCCGCCACCCCCTCCGCGCAGCCTACGTTCTAGGCCCGGAAAAAGGTTCGTTGTCAGATGAATTAATCGCCAGATGCGACTACGTCGTGAAGATTCCAACCAGCTTCTGCATCAATGTTGCCATGGCTGGCGCCATCGTGATGTATGATCGCGTTAACACCATGAGCCGCTTTGCCGACCGGCCAGTTGGCGAAGGCGGCCCCATTGCAGCATTGCCACAACATGTCCAAGGCGGTCGATTTGTGCGCCGAACCCGGTGAAACGACGTGACACGAACCCACGACGCAGACTATATCGAGAGTATTCGCATTGAAGGAGCAGCCGCATTAAGTGCCAATGCCTCCCCCGCAGCCCGACGTTAGTTAACAGCCTAATCCAAATGCCAACAAGGAGCCCCAGGAGCCAATGATAAAATCGCCCATCGCTCTTGCCGGTGCCATAGCTGCAACACTGCTGCTAACCACCCTGCCCGGACATGCCCAGACCACCAAACTGGTCAATACCTTTAAGGACTGGGCAAAATATGCTCATTCCGGTGCACCTGCCGACATATGCTTCATTACTTCACAGCCGAAAGAGGCGTCCCCACCAGGCACACGAGGTGATCGCAGCTTCTTTTATGTCTCATCCTGGCCTAACGACGGTGTAAAGGCTGAAATCAGCCTCAAAATTGGCCGCCCGTTAAAGCAAGGCAGCGCAGTCACAGTCCAGATCGGCAACAATCGCTTTGCGCTTTTCACCAAGGGTGACAAGGCATTCGTCAGCGATCCCACTGACGAGCTTAAACTCATTGATGCCATGAAGCGGGGCTCGTTCATGGTGGTCAAAGCTACCAAAGACAGTGGTCAGGAAACTACCGAGACCTATTCGCTTTTAGGCGTGACCCAGGGCCTGAACTCGCTGACGCAAGGTTGCGGAGAATAAATGAGGTTTCGGGTTATGGACTTCAGGCATGCCGTCCTGAAGCTGGCCTTATTTAGTCCGACGCTTCAACTGCACATAAAATGCACCATCGCCGCCATGCCGAATGTCAGCCGTCGTGTAGCTGACAACAATGCCACGCAGTTCTGGCTCAGACAGCCACATCGGAACACTTCGGCGTAAAACGCCCCGCCCCGTATTGTGGCTCACAACCTGCCAGGCGGTGTTGTCATCGTTTGATGCCCCCTTCCCGCTGATCACCAAAACTGTTCGATGACCACGCCCCGCAGCCGCGAACAAAAAGCCTCGCAAAGCCGCATGTGCTTCCGCTTGCCGCATCCCATGCAAATCAATCCGCCCGTCGAGCTCTATCCTCCCCTTTCGAATTTTCTTTGCAGTACGTCGATCGAAAGATGCCATTGCTGGCATAGCTTTCAGACGCACGTCGGCTATTTTAGGTGGTTGCGCAGCAGACCTCTTATCGGCCCGGTTCCCACTGACCCGACTCCCACCGAGAGGTACAGAATTCGCGTTTTTTGTCCCGAAAGTCTGCTCAAATGTTTCACGTGAATCAGTGCTTACGATTGCCGCAGAATCTGTCTCGGTCACTCGCAACTTGTTATTTGATGGCTTGATAGAACGGACAACATGATCCCAAAGTGCGCGATCGCCAGCGTTCAAACCAGTACCGGGCACTCCAGATCCAGCATCGCTCTTTGAGTTTTCACCGTTATTGCTGCTCGGCTTGCTAGCTTTACTCGCGCTGGTTCTGCGTCCTTTTTTGTGGCGGCTCATGCCTCCGAATCCTGCCATTTCGACTTCGGCAGCAGAGCAAAAAAATTACCCCGGTGCTTGGTTTGGCCGGCTTTCAAGCCCGCTACATCACCCTCACCGAAATAAATATCGCCGCGTTCAGCCCCTCGGATCGCCGAACCGACATCCTGCGCCACCATCAACTGCGCAAACCCTGAGCCACGCTCCTCATCACCCTCAACTATTAGCTCAGGCGCATCGACAAAAATCGGTAAGCCCAATGCATGACAGCCGTTATCAACTGCTAAACTCCGTAGCGGCGTCAGCGGGATATCCCAAACACCTAGAGGCTGCGTCGCAGATTCAAGCCCAAGTTCGCGGAAGAAAATATAGGATGCATTTTGCCACAAGGCATACTTCGCCCGTTCAGGATCTGCCCGCAACCAGGCTTTCAGTCGATCAAGGGTCATCTCAGATGAACTAATTTCACCTTGCCCAATTACATATTGCCCAACCGAAGTGTAGGGATGCCCATTCTTGCCATCATAGCCAACACGAATGGTCCGGCCATCATCCAGTTCAATCAGCCCCGAACCCTGAACGTGCAGAAAGAATGCCTCCACTGGATCTTCAAGATAGACTAACGGCAGATCAAAAGCATCAAGCGCCCCCTGCTCGATTTCCGAACGGGACGCATATGCCACGAGTTCATCGTCGCACCGTCGCGCGTGAGTTAGCCGGTCACCGTCAGCACCGCGTAATGCGTCATCCACCAATGTTATGAGATCAGGTGGCCGTCGCAGCAGAGGCACTAAAAACTGCGGCGAGGCCTGGCGCGACCCCCGCAAAACCGGTCCATAGTACCCAGTCAACAGACCATCAGAATGCTCATGAATCACCCGATGCGGCTGAAAGCGTTGTTCAAAAAACCGCCGCGCACTTCCAGCACTCATCCCACCTTGCTTACAAAGGCCGGCGGCCGCCGCACAATGCACGATGAGATCAAGCTGTATCTGGTCTTTACCGGACACCATGTCATCACTATGAGCTTGGAGCGCCTCCAATGTGCCTGCAAATGCCCGCAGCGCCGCTGCATGGTCATCACATGACCATCCTCTCAGAGCATCAAAACCAACTGCACTATAAGAAAATGTTCGTCGTGGCTCATCTATCATGGAATGCCAAGTCTAATGAGGCGCCTGTGTCGCCACCAGAAACCAGTTCGGGTCCTGTGAGGAGACTTCGCGCGCAAACGTCCAGATATCCGTCACATTCTGGACCTTCTGCGGATCACCGCTGATCACCTGTCCTTCTTTATCGGTTGTCGATGTAATCAACTGACTAAGGAATTTCACCGTGACACTCGCCTCTCCCTGACTGAGATCGGCACCGATGATATTTGCCGTTTTAATACCGACAAAACTCTGCTCGACCCGTTCGCCACGCGATTCACGGTCCGCAATCGCCGATTCAAAACCTGCAAACACATCCGCACTGAGTAGGTCCTTCAGCATTTCCCGGTTGCTCTCGGCAAATCCTGTGACCACCATTTCGTATGCGTGCTTAGAACCATTCAGGAAATGCTCGGGATCAAAAGACCGGTCCTTATTGCCGATCGCAATTAAACCATCAGCTACACCGCTATCCTTCAAATTCATAGCTTGCACCCGCTCTTCAATAGCCGGAAGTGCAGGCTCAGCTCCGTCTTGTGGCTCAAAATCATCTCGATCCCGACCAGGTAACTTCACAACTTTCTCCCCGGCAGCGTCAGCCGCATCGCGCGCCTGTTGCGCCCGCATCTTGCGATTGACCCGCGCCTCGTCATCACTAGTTCGCTTTCCAAGCACACTGCGGAGCTTTAGAATGGCCACAACCGCCACCACGAGCGACAGAAGCGTGAAGATGTCGATATTACCTTGCATGATATGTGGCTTTCTCGCCAAAAGACCGGTGTGACTTAGCATTTATGAACGCGGGGCCAATTGTTCCAGGCCCGGCCAGCGCATCAACTTATGATTGGGTTGAATAAGTTCCAACGAAAAGCATGATATGCCTACTCTTCGGGGAACTTAGGCGATTGCAGCTATCAAGCCAACCAGGGTCTCCACCAAATCGTCAAAATACGTTAGTTTGCGTCACATTAAACATGTAAACTCGATTGCTGGAAACCAAATGCGACTAGGCATCCTCTTACTTTTCATAGCCGTCCCGCTGATAGAATTGGCTCTACTGATAAGACTTGGTCAGGATATCGGCTTCTGGGCAACAATCGGCATCGTCATCCTAACCGCCATTGTCGGAACATCGGTGCTCCAACGCCAGGGATTACATACCATCGGGCGCATCAATAAGGCGATGGCCAGTGGCGAACCTCCGATTGAGCCAGTCGTCGATGGTATGTTCCTGCTATTCGCAGGAGCATTTCTTTTAACACCGGGCATCATAACAGATGCCGTCGGCATAGCCCTTCTCATCCCCCCCGTGCGTCGCCTAATCGCCAGGTGGGGCTTCAAAAAACTGTTCCGAGGCGGACAAATCCATGTCAGCACATTTGGTATGGACTCGGCCGACACCACGCACGGTCATCGACCGAAACCCGGCTCCCACGGCCGAGGAGCCCCCCGCAAAAACCCATTCGACGACCCATCTCAGGCAGATCAATCGCCATTACGTGAAACCGATGGCCCAATCATCGAAGGCGATTTCAAGCGAATGAACGATACTGATAAGGCCCGATCCGGCGACCCCGAAAAAGCCAACACGGACACCGAAAACGCTCAGAAAAGACCTAGGCGGCCGAACCGGTAAGCTCAGACGCCCAATTGCCGCTCCATCTCTTGCATGATAGGCAAAGGCAGAATTCAAGCGGCCATAGCTCGCTCTCAGTTGTAGGCAACCGCCACGACGTCCCTCATCCCAAGACGTCCCTCACCAAGGATCATCAATAAAATGGCTGAAGAAGACGACCACGTACCCGAGCACTCCGACGACCCTAACGCAATCGAAACGCGCGTTGTCGCGCAGTTCGTTCGCGATCTATCATTCGAAAGCCCAAACGTTCATCGGCTAATTCACGGCCCTGGCGACAATCCAAATCTTCAGCTTGAAGTTAACGTGAACGCCAAAGGGATCGAGCAAGACCTTTTCGAGAGCACAATCGATTTCAAAGCTCACGCCACCAACGCTGAAGGCGTCATCTATGATCTGGAGATAATCTATGGCGGGCTTTTCCAGGCAAAGAATATGCCGCAGGATGCACTTGAACCATTCCTGCTCGTGAACTGCCCGGCAATCCTGTTTCCGTTCCTTCGTAGGATAGTCGCCGATCTCACACGCGAGGGTGGCTTTCCACCGCTATTCCTCGACCCGATCGATTTTGCGTCTCTCTACCTGAACAGGAAAAGTCAGGACGGCACCAACCCACTTGAGCAACCAAACGGCCCCACCAGCATCAATTGATGCAATGGTGCGGGCCTGCCCGCACCCAAACACACGTTACCGGTCGTTACCGGTCATTATTTCAAAACCAGACTAGCCGTCTTTTCCAAACCATAGCGGTGCATCGCCAAGCGTTTTCACAAAATCCGCATGTCGGGCTTCGTCATCTGCACTCAACCGCCGTGCCAGCGATTCGACTCGAGGCGCAGCCTGACCTTCACGACGACGACCCTTCACACCGCCGCGCTCAATCGAAGTCTCAACGCCTTGACCAAGCCCAAACGCCGCTTGTCGCTCACCCAGCAATTCGACATAAACGTCCGCCAGTAGAAGCGAATCCACAATCGCACCGTGCTTCGTCCGCGAACTCGTATCAATACCGTAGCGTCGGCATAATGCATCCAGCGAGTTTGGCCCCGCCGGGTGTTTACGACGCGCAATCATCAGCGTATCCACCACCCGCGTCATTTTCAGGGGCATCAACTTCAGCCTCCCGAGTTCCATATTCAGAAAACCGATATCAAAGCTGGCATTGTGAATTACCAGCGTATCATCACCGATAAACTCTAGAAAATCCGCAACCACATCATAAAAAATCGGTTTGCCTTCGAGAAAAGCCCCGGAGATCCCGTGCACCGCTTCCGCTTCCGGGTTCACCTCGCGCCCATCCGGATTAATAAAGCGATGGAATTCAACACCAGTCGGAATGCGGTTGAATATTTCCACACAACCAATTTCGATCAGCCGGTCGCCACCCTTCGCGGAAAGCCCTGTCGTTTCCGTATCCAGAACGATTTCACGTTGCATTGATCACCCCCTCAGACAGCCACACAGGCCCCAACGTAGTAAGGCACAGCCGCGAGCGAAACACCCCAACTTATGCTCAAAGCCAATAGTTCTGATAGGCCGTGCCTTTGCGGATCATCAAAGCATCAATGATAGCATCAACTTCGACAAGTGTTTGCGCAAGCTCCTGCCCGGTATTCACAACAAAGTCTGCACGCCGCCGCTTCTCTTCGTCCGGCAATTGGCGGGACACGATCTGCTCGAATTTCTCAGTCGTCATACCCGGCCGTTCAAGCACCCGTTTTCGTTGTATTTCGAGCGGCGCTGAAACAACCACCGTGACATCCACCCGCGCATCGCCATGCATTTCAAACAACAAAGGCGAATCAAGTGCTGCACACTCAGCCCCCCCTACAGCTGCCGCCTTGAGGAACCGCACCTCAGCCGCTTTCACCAGCGGATGAACAATTGCCTCCAATGTCTTGAACATCTCCGGCGCCTTCAGCAATACCGCACTGAGCTTGACGCGGTCCACCTCACCGTCAACCACTGTCCCCGGAAACGCCGCTTCAATAGGCCCAACCGCCTCACCGCGATAAAGTTCATGCACCAGCAAATCAGCGTCAATAACCTCAACGCCACGCTCCACGAACCGCTTCCCGACCGTCGATTTCCCCATGCCGATCGAGCCCGTCAAACCAATAATAAGCATTCAGGAATCCTGTCACTAACCGCCAACAATGTTGGCAACCAAAAGCGCACGAAGCTCATCCGTCACTTCGGGTCGCACTCCAAACCAAGTCTCAAAATGCGGTACGGCCTGGTGCAATAACATACCCAAACCATCAACTCCCGGTAGCCCTCTGGTTCGTGCCGCAGCCAACAACTCGGTTTCCAGTGGCGCATAAACAATATCGGCAACCGTCGCATTGAGTGACGCGCCCGCGAGCGATAACTCCAAAGCTGGCTGCCCCGTCATACCAAGTGACGTTGTATTCACAATCAAGCCGGCATCTTCAATCGCATTTTCTCGCATCGACCAATCAACCGCACTCACCTGCCCAAAGCCAGACCCGGTCTCGCGGCGAGATTGCTCCGCAAACACGTCAACAAATTCATCAGCTCTTTGCCGCGTGCGATTGGTAATTACGACGCGCTTAACTCCGGCATCCAACAAGCCGTAAACTACAGCTCGTGCGGCACCACCCGCCCCCAACACGACAGCCTTATCCATTGAGCTTCGCCAATTCGGTGCAACATGATCAAGGTTTGCAATAAATCCGTAAGCATCAGTATTCGATGCCCACAGCAATCCCGATTCCTTCCAGAGTAAATTTGCTGCGCCAATTGATGTCGCCGCATCATCCCGCCTGTCCGCGACAGCAAAAGCCGCCTCTTTATGCGGCAACGTTACACTGCACCCCACATAACCATGCTCTTCGAGATGCCGGGCAAATTCGGTAAAATCGCCGGGTCTCACACCCTTTTTCTCATACCCGCCAGCGACGCAATACTTCCGCATCCAGTAGTTATGAATAATCGGCGATCTGGAATGTTCAATCGGCCATCCAACCACGCACGCCATCAGACGGGTCTCAACGCCTTGCCGGCCCTTACCTTCATCACTCATCCATCAATAACCTCACGCCGCCGCAACTCAGCCAAAAGCGGAAACAACGGCAGCCCTAAAACCGAGAAATAGTCTCCCGAAATCCGCTCGATCAATTGAACGCCCCGCCCTTCAAGTTGGTAAGCCCCAACCGATAACCGTACATCCGGGCCAACTGCTGCCATGTAGCGACCAAGAAAATCTGCCGAGAATGACCGCATTATCACCTCCACCTCCGCAACGTGACACCATTGAACAGCCCCCTCTTCCGCAATCGTCACTGCACTATAAAGCGTATGCGTCTTACCACGAAGATTGAGCAGTTGCGCTCGAGCCGCTTCATCACTTTCTGGCTTCTCATAGATCCGCCCCTCAAGTGCCAGCACTTGATCGCAAGCCACCACTACGTGGCCAAGCTCCCGTTCGGAGACATCTTCAGCCTTCGCCCGTGCCAGTACTTCGGCAACATCTGCTGGATCAACCGCATTATCATGTCCGGCAAGCGCCTTGCGGACCGCGTGCTCGTCAATGCGGGAGGGCACCACAACGCACTCAATACCGGCATTTTCCAGCAATACCCGCCGCACCGGGCTAGCCGATGCCAGAACCAGCGGATCACCATTGCTATTCAGCACGGTTTTCCTCCATCCCCGAAAGCTTCCCCTTCACCCGCGCCGCTTCCCGATCATGATAAAGCTTCAGTATTGTCGCCGCGGTTTCTTCAATCGAACGTCGCGTCACATCAATCACTGGCCAGTTGTGTTTTGCGCAAAGTCGCCGTGAATGTGCGACTTCCTGCGCGATCGTGCTCCGATCGACATAGTCATCCAAATTCCTATCACCGAGAAACCGCACCCGGTTGCGACGGACTTCAGCAATTCTATCCGGCGAAGCAACAAGACAGACAACAAAAGCCCCATGCGGCTGGGTCAATGCTTCAGGCACCGGAATTGAAGGCACAATTGGCACATTTGATGTTTTAAAACCACGCTGCGCGAGATAGATCGACGTCGGCGTTTTCGACGTCCGTGAGATACCCAGCACGATAATATCAGCCTGATTGATGTCATCAGGCAATTGCCCATCGTCATGCGCCATGGAAAAATTCAGAGCATCAATTCGACGAAAATAATTTGCGTCCAGCGAATGTTGTCCCGCCACGATCGGCGTCTGTGGTGCCCCCAGATAGTTTTCAAAAACCTTCATAATCGGATTCAGCACATGCATTGAAGGCAGGTTCATTTCCTGACAGCGCTCTTCCAGCAATTTCGCCAGGTCGCCATTGACGATCGTATAAAGAACAATCCCCGGCGCCGCCTCCACCTCGAGCAGTACGCGGTCCAACTGACGACCCGACCGAACCAACGGATAGATATGTTCGATTACCCGAATTTGCGGATACTGCACCGAGGCTGCCTTGGCGATTGTAGTCAGCGTTTCACCCGTTGAATCCGAGACCAAGTGCAGGTGGAGAAAGTTAGTATTAGTGTTGGACATTTGTTGATTATCTCAGGCTTTTTCCACACACCCAAAAAATACACTGCATCTCTACCCACCTAATCAGGCACTACTCGACAGAACTGTCCACAACCCAGCCTTCGGGCATTAAATCGGCAGACATTCATCAACACTCCACCTCTCCCACAATATTGCACTACACTCCACCACTCACCCACAGGCAATAAACACCTATAACCTAAAATTATCTGCTCTCAAGATTTTGAATCAACGAAGGTTTTCCGAAATCCGTTGAAATTTCAACAGTTGCCAATCATCTCCAGAAGCGCGATTGATACACCTTGCATAACACCTGGATATCCCGTGTCTTGTCCGGAATTCCCGTAACTCACAGTCTAAGAACAACAACAAGAACTAACTAGAAGATTCTTTGTGGTGAAGATGAAGAGGTGGCAATCAATCCCCATCTCACTCCTTCACCACCTCCAGCAACCTCTAAAAGTCATCCAACATGCAAACCATCTCTACTCCAACGCCCTCCCCCTCAATGCTCAAAGTCTTCTCAAACATCCATTTCACTCCCCCCCCTATCTGGCTCATGCGCCAAGCTGGCAGATACCTTCCTGAGTACAGAGCCCTACGCAAACAAGCCGGTGGCTTCTTAAACCTTTGCTACACCCCGGAGTTTGCAACCGAAGTCACCCTCCAGCCAATCCGCCGGTTTGACTTCGATGCAGCCATTCTATTCTCCGACATCCTTGTTCTACCCAATGCACTCGGCCAAAAAGTATGGTTTGCAGAAGGAGAAGGTCCAAGGCTGGATCCCATTACAAATACCCAAGCACTCTCCATCCTCAACCAATCCGCAACCGGTGACATCTTCTCCAAGGTCTACGAAGCCATTACCCGTATCCGATCTGCTCTTGCACCTGAAAAAGCACTCATCGGCTTCTGCGGTGCACCCTGGACCGTCGCCACCTACATGGTCGCGGGGCGTGGCAGTCCAGATCAGGCAGCAGCACGAAGCTGGGCCTATAACGACCCCGCAGGTTTCCAGAAACTCATCGACATCATTACCTCCACCACTATCGAACACCTCAGCGGACAGATAAAGGCTGGCGTGAACCTAGTTCAACTTTTCGACAGCTGGGCCGGTAGTCTACCAGAGCCAGAATTCAACCGATGGGTTGTTGAGCCAACTATACGTATCGTCACCACAATCAAAAATCGCCACCCTGAAGTCCCGATTATTGGATTTCCTCGAGCCGCTGGCGTGAGCGCTGTTCATTATTGTCGGCAAACCAAGGTTGATGCAGTTGGCTGCGATACCTCCATGCCGCTTGGTTTCATGAGTGGTGAACTGGCCAACACCGGTGTCGTGCTTCAAGGTAACCTCGACCCGCTGCTGCTCGTGGCTGGTGGCAATCAGATGCGTCAGCGGATCGATGAAATCCTCGAAGCCATGCAAGGCAAAAGATTTATCTTTAATTTGGGTCACGGCATCGTGCCACAGACACCACCAGAGCACGTAGCCGAACTCGTTGCCCATGTTAGATCTCATACTAGCAACGAGGCCTGAACCATGGCTAAATCAGCGCTCTCGTCATCTGGTGCCCGGGCAGCTCTTGCACTTTTCATCACCGTCGTGACGACTGCTACGATTATGTTGCTTTTAGGTGTGGATGCCTATCTCTGGGTCAAAGCCGTTCATCTCATCGCGGTTATCTCATGGATGGCTGGCATGCTCTACTTGCCACGGCTCTTCATTTACCATTGCGATGCGACATCTGGCAGCCAGATGTCCGAGACATTCAAGGTCATGGAAAAACGCCTACTGACGCTCATCATCAACCCCGCCATGATCATTACTTGGGTGCTGGGTTTGTGGCTCGCTTGGCAGGGTGGCTGGCTGCTCTCAGGCTGGTTCCACGCTAAATTGGTTCTGGCGCTGGGCATGTCCGGCATGCATGGCTATTTGAGCGCTGCAGTGCGCAAATTCGACCAAGATCGCAACACCGTCTCCACTCGCAACTGGCGGTTACTCAATGAAGTCCCAACCCTATTGATGATCGGCATCGTCATCCTGGTGACCGTCAAACCGTTCTAATTCGATATAAACATCAAAAACTCGCATAAAGCAGCTTTAATTCAGGCTCGGCTTCTGCTATGCGATGTCCTAGGTCCTGCGGCGCCGGAGAGGTGCGCTGCAACTTCGCCCAATCATAAAATTTGCAGCGAAGCTACACCTAAGCGCGTCCCGCGCCCCCTACCCCAGCCAACCAGGCCCGACCGCTCCTCTCTCCCACCTTAAAGAGTCGCTGCCTGACCGGATTGAATTCATGAAAGAAATGAAACTGCAGGACTTGAAAGCCAAGTCCCCAACAGAACTGCTAGAGTTCGCAGAAGAAACCGGCGTTGAAAACGCTTCGACATTGCGCAAACAAGAACTAATGTTTGCTGTCCTCAAGCAACTCGCAGAACAAGATGTAGAAATAACTGGCATAGGCGTGGTCGAAGTTCTCCAGGATGGCTTTGGGTTCCTACGCTCCCCGGACGCGAACTATTTGTCGGGACCGGACGATATCTATATTTCTCCGACGCAAATCCGCCGCTTTGCACTGCGCACCGGAGATACCGTCGAAGGCCAGATACGCAGCCCAAAAGATGGTGAACGTTACTTCGCACTCCTCAAACTAAACCGGATCAACTTCGAAGATCATGATGTTGCTCGCCATAAAGTCCATTTCGATAACCTGACTCCGCTCTATCCGACCGAGTGGCTGCAGTTGGAGATCGAAGACCCAACACTAAAGGACCTTTCACCTCGCATCATCGATATCGTGGCCCCTATCGGTAAGGGCCAGCGCGGGTTGATCGTAGCGCCACCAAGGACAGGTAAGACAGTCCTTCTCCAAAACATTGCGCATTCGATTACGACCAATCATCCTGAGTGCTATTTGATCGTTCTGCTGATCGATGAACGCCCTGAAGAAGTCACCGACATGCAGCGCTCGGTTAATGGCGAAGTCGTTGCGTCGACTTTTGATGAGCCGCCGACGAGACACGTTCAAGTGTCTGAAATGGTTATAGAAAAAGCAAAAAGATTGGTTGAGCACAAACGTGATGTAGTCATTCTTCTAGACTCCATTACCCGCCTGGGTCGAGCCTACAACACTGTTGTTCCATCATCCGGCAAAGTACTGACCGGCGGCGTTGATTCAAATGCCCTGCAGCGTCCGAAACGCTTTTTTGGTGCCGCCCGGAACATCGAAGAAGGCGGGTCACTTACCATTATCGCCACTGCGCTGATCGACACCGGCTCTCGGATGGACGAGGTGATATTCGAGGAATTCAAAGGTACCGGTAACTCGGAAATCATTCTCGATCGCAAGGTCTCTGATCGCCGCATTTTCCCGGCCATCGACATTGCCAAGTCCGGTACCCGCAAAGAAGATCTTTTGGTCTCAAAAGAAAATCTTAAGAAAATGTTCGTGCTCCGCCGTATCCTCAACCCGATGGGCAGTCAGGACGCAGTTGAGTTCCTCATCGATAAGCTTCGCTCGACAAAGAGCAACAGTGAGTTCTTTGATTCAATGAACACATAAAAGCTTGCATAAAGAGTCGCTGCGAGTCATTCCGAGTCCAACTCGAGTCAAACCGGCGGCTCTTTGAGTCAAGCTGAGTCAAAGTGAAGCAATTGTTTGGAGTTTGTTTCACGTGAAACAATTCATTAGTAATTCAACAACAAATACTTTGGGTCAACCAGTCGGCCAAGCACTGCCCGCCTGGACATCACCACCAAGGCCGCCACGCGAGCCAATGCATGGCCGCACCTGCTGGCTGGAGCCATTGGATGCAGCAGTCCACGCTCATGATCTTTATCAAGCGAATGCTTTGGATAAGTCGGGTGCGTATTGGACGTATTCGCTAGTCGGCCCCTACGCCGGCTCAAACGATTACCGTGCCTGGGCAGAAACAGCCGCTCGCTCAGATGATCCGCTATACTTCACAATATTCGACCGCAGCAGCAGCAAGCCTGTTGGCACAGCCACTTTCATGCGGATCGATCCCAACAACGGCGTGATCGAAGTCGGCAGCATCAAGTATTCGCCACTCCTGCAACGTAAAACAGCCGCCACTGAAGCCATGTATCTTATGATGGCGCGCGCGTTCGAGCTAGGCTACCGGCGCTACGAGTGGAAGTGCGATAGCCACAATGCCCCTTCCCGTAAGGCGGCAGAGCGATTGGGTTTTCAGTTTGAAGGCCTATTTAGGCAATCGAACGTCTATAAGGGGCGCACGCGGGACACATCGTGGTTCTCGATCATCGATAGTGAGTGGCCTACTCTGCGCACGGCCTTTGAAACCTGGTTGGCGCCAGATAACTTCACGACTACTGGCGAGCAACGCCAACGTCTCAGTGATCTCACCGCTGCAGCACGAGCCAGCCTCTAAGTTCTTCTGAGAACTTTTGATTTCAACCTATGAGCAAGCCCTCTCCCGCCTGTCATCGCGAAGTACTGTAAAGTAATCTTATGTCCGCGAACCCTGCCGATACCATCTACGCCTTGTCCAGTGCCCCGGGAAAAGCCGCAGTTTCCATCATACGGATCTCCGGCCCGCGAGCCGCGCATATAGCTGAAACGATGGCAGCACCACCGCTTGTTCCACGTCGGGCAGCGCTCAGGACAGTAAGATATCCCAGCGGCGGTTTAGGTGATGGCCAGGTAATTGACGATGCGCTGGCATTGTTGTTTCAAGCCCCGGCCAGTGCCACCGGCGAGGATCTGTTAGAACTTCACGTTCATGGCGGCCGCGCCGTCCTGGATGCGATGTTTAAAGCGCTAGCCACATATGACGGCTGCCGATTGGCCGAGCCCGGCGAGTTTTCCCGTCGTGGTTTCGAGAATGGAAAACTCGATCTAACTGCCGCGGAAGGTATTGCTGATTTAATTGATGCTGAAACCGAAGCCCAACGCCGCCAGGCTCGCCAACAGGCCGATGGAGCGCTGCAGCGCCTCTATAATGGCTGGCGTAGCCAGTTGATCCAGGCGCAGGCCTTAGTGGAAGCCGCCATCGATTTTTCCGACGAAAGTGATGTTGCCGACGGCGCTATCCAAGCTGGCCTGGCTGTGGCCAAACCATTACTTGAAGCAATCAAAAACCATCTAGCCGGCGCAGACCGTGGTGAAATAATTCGGACGGGCTTCCGGGTTGTGATTGCCGGCCCGCCAAACGCCGGAAAATCAAGCCTTCTCAATGCTCTAGCCAAACGTGATGCCGCCATCGTTTCCGAAGAAGCCGGTACCACACGTGACGTTATAGAAGTGCACCTCGATCTCGATGGGCTGTCAGTCATTATTACCGACACGGCTGGTGTCCGCCACGTTGAAAGTGCTGTGGAACGCGAGGGCATCCGCCGCGCAATCGAGCGGGCGCGTGCATCTGATCTAATTGTCTGGCTTGAAAGCGTCGACTATCCCACCGAGCCACCACCAGAATTAACGAAAGAACTACCCAGAAATACTCAAACAATACTTCGCTGCATAAATAAGCTGGACTTGGCCAACTCAACGACTGCTAACATCGGCAAGCAAAGCATCAAAAATAACGGCTCTATTGGTATATCCGTACGCACTGGACAAGGTATGCACGAGTTGGTCACAAAAATCGTCACGCATGCGCATGCAGCTATTGGCTCTGTCGAGGACGCAGTCCCATCATCTGCGCGCCACCGAGAACACTTATCAAACGCAGTAAAGCATTTGAAAGTATTCCTTGATGGCCCAACCGTCCACCCGGAACTAGCAGCAGAAGATCTTCGTCAGGCGGCCACAGAAATTGGGCGGCTTACAGGACAAATCAATGTAGATGATGTGCTTGACCAGATATTTTCGAGATTCTGTATTGGTAAATAAATACTTTCAAATTGTTTCACGTGAAACAATAGAGTCAAACGAGTGAATTAAACCTAAAAATTGGATTCTATACTTCATAATTCACATGCGAGTCCTTTGGCCAGGGTTCGGATTAGTCACCTTTTGACCATACATGCAGACATCGGGTAGTTTCCATTTTCAGAGCGTCGAGTTTTCCAAACCGATTATCCAAAGCAGAACCGGTTAACCAGAACCAACATTGGCCTTCAGAGTAGACAATGAAAAATTCTTTTGACGTTATCGTCGTTGGCGGCGGACACGCAGGCGTCGAAGCTGCTGCTGCTGCCGCTCGAATGGGTGCGCGCACAGCTCTGGTGACCCATAAGTTTGCGACCATTGGTGAGATGTCCTGTAATCCAGCTATTGGTGGTCTCGGTAAGGGACATTTGGTTCGTGAAATCGATGCGCTTGATGGACTAATGGGCCGCGTGGCTGATGCCGCGGGCATTCAATTTCGACTACTAAACCGCTCCAAAGGACCAGCCGTCCAAGGACCACGGGCACAGGCCGATCGCGGTCTCTACCGCCAGGCGATGCAGGCTGAAATACGCGCGATCTCCAATCTTGATGTCATCGAGGGCGCCGTCGATGACTTGATCATGCTGTCCAACCAGGTGTGTGGTGTAATTCTGGCGGACGGCACTGAAGTGCGCGCACCTGCAACGGTGCTCACAACAGGAACCTTCCTGCGTGGCCTCATTCATATAGGCGAGAAGCAAATCCCCGCTGGCCGGGTTGGCGAAGCCCCCGCACTAAAACTTTCCGAGCGCTTGTTAAGTCTCAACTTAAACCTCAGCCGATTAAAAACAGGTACACCAGCACGACTTGTCGGCTCGACGATCGACAAGTCGCGCCTCGACGAGCAGCCAGCCGACAATCCCCCGGTTCCATTTTCGTTTCTAACCGATCGCATCACCGCGCCACAGATTTCATGTCATATCACAACCACAACCCCTGAAACGCACGCGATTATTCAAGAGAATATCAAAAAATCGGCTATGTATTCAGGCCGGATAGAAGGTGTTGGCCCAAGGTATTGCCCATCGATAGAGGACAAAGTTGTGCGGTTTGCAGACCGCAGCCATCATCAAATCTTCCTTGAGCCCGAAGGCTTGCCCGGAGGCCCCGATGGCGACACAGTTTATCCCAACGGCATCTCAACCTCTCTGCCCGAAGACGTGCAGGATCTATTCATACGCACTATGCCAGGTCTGGAGAAAGTCGAGATTAAGCAATACGGCTATGCCATCGAATATGACTTCGTCGACCCGCGCGAACTTCATCCGACACTTGAGATCAAACAGCTTCCTGGCTTGCTCCTGGCCGGACAGATTAATGGCACGACAGGCTACGAGGAGGCGGGCGCGCAGGGCCTGATTGCTGGCTTGAATGCTGCCCATCTAGCTGATGGAGCAGGGAAAACTACAGTACTTTCGCGCACGAATGCCTATATCGGCGTAATGATTGACGATCTGGTTTCTCGCGGCATCTCAGAACCATATCGGATGTTCACATCCCGCGCCGAATATCGCTTGAAGCTCCGCGCCGACAATGCCGATCAGCGCCTGACTGGACTGGGCATTGAAGTCGGCTGCGTTGGCAATAAAAGGTCAGCAGCATTCGAAGTAAAACACAGCCTGCTCAAGGCCGGTCGCACGCTTCTTGATCGTCTTTCCATGACACCCACAGAGGCTCGAAAACAGGGCTTGGAGATCAATCAGGATGGCCGACGACGAACCGCATTTGAATATCTCTCCTACACTGAGATTGATCTGGCGCGCCTATGTCGGGTCTGGCCCGAACTTGATAATATTTCGGCATCAATTCGCTCTCAGCTCGAAATTGACGCCAGATACGCCTCTTACGTGCGCCGTCAGGAAGCTGATGTCGAAGCCGTGCGCAAAGACGAAAACCTGCAAATCCCTGTGGGGTTTGATTTCTCCTCCATCTCCGGCCTTTCTAACGAAGTTCGACAGAAGCTGGAGGTGGCACGCCCATCATCGCTGGCGCACGCCAGTCGCATCGATGGCATTACACCCTCCGCATTATTTCTCCTGCGCGCACGGATGAAAAAATCAACACGCCAAAAAACAGCCTAAGGCCGCAAAGTTCATATTGATGAGAAAAATACCACTGAAAATATCCGAGAACTAACTTCAATGAGCCCTGATCCAAACTCAGTTTCTGCAAATGCAAAAGTCGAGCATGTTGACCTCAAGCGCCACGACTTCGGACATGACTTCGGGCCCGTAGACTTCCAAGGTGTATTCGGCTGGTCGTCAGCCAAGCTTACCAAGCTCAAACTGTATGAGGATCATTTGCATCGATGGCAAAAGGTCGTCAATCTCGTTGCCCCCAGCACCTTGGATGATATCTGGCGCCGGCATTTTGCCGACAGCGCTCAAATCCTCGCCCATTTACCGCAATCAGCTCGCCACATTGCCGATCTCGGTTCCGGCGGTGGGTTTCCTGGCCTGCTGATAGCCCTCCATTACGCTGAACAACCCGATATATGCGTATCACTCGTAGAAAGTGATGGCCGCAAAGCCGCATTCCTGCGCGAAATAGCCCGCCAGATGGAAATCCCTGTGGACATTCTGTCGACACGAATCGAAAGCAGTGCGACTGTAGAACGTCTAGTTGGAGTGGATACTGTAACAGCACGTGCGTTCGCACCACTAAACCGTCTATTTTCATTGGCGGTGCCGCTATTTACCGCTGAGACTGTTGGCGTTTTCCTCAAAGGTGAAAGTGTAGGTCGCGAGATCGAGGATGCCCGCGCCGCATGGTCATTTGATGTGGAGCTGCATCAAAGTGTTACAGAAAGCTCCGGTCGGATTGCCGTCGTGCGGCGGATAACACCGAAAACGGAGGCGTGAGCCGTGACAAATATATCTTCGGGATCATCCGAACTGCGCGTGCTTGCGATAGCCAATCAAAAAGGTGGCGTTGGCAAGACTACGACAGCAATAAATCTCGGTACTGCACTGGCAGCAGTTGGCGAAAAAGTCCTGGTAATCGATATCGATTCCCAAGGTAACGCCAGCACTGGCTTGGGCGTTCTCCCTAGCTCGCGAACCATTACAATCTACGATGTCTTAGCAGCCCAGGCGACACTTCTGCAGGCGGCAGTGAAGACTCAGGTGCCAGATTTACTTGTTGTTCCTGCGAACTCGGATCTAGTCGGCTTTGAAGCCGACTATCTAACCGATCGCAACCGTGCTTTCCGACTTCGCGACGCGGTCACCGGCCTGCAAGCCGGTCAAGCAGCTGGTACCAATGAGCGACCGTTCACATATGTACTGATCGATTGCCCACCATCGTTGAGCCTGCTCACATTAAACGCAATGGTCGCGGCAAATGCGGTTGTGGTGCCCGTGCAGTGCGAGTTCTTCGCGCTCGAAGGCATCAGTCAGCTTAGAGATTCCATCGAGCAGATCCGTGGCACTCTGAATCCTGAACTTGAAATTCAGGGCGTTGTGCTGACCATGCACGACTCCCGCACCGGACTTTCTCGCGAAGTGGCTAACGAAGTCCGGGCCTTTTTTGGCCCAAAGGTCTACGACACGATCATTCCTCGGAACGTCCGGGTGGCAGAAGCGCCATCCTTTGGCCAGCCAATACTATTTTACGATTATGATTGCCCTGGCAGTCAGGCCTATATTCGTCTGGCCTCAGAAATAATCGACCGCGAACGGGCTGCCCATGCAGCCTAACCGGAAGATATGGGCAAATTTGCCGGCTCAAGAAGCGAGCAACGAAATGAATGCGAACGGGGATCATAAAAGCATGGCTGCACCTCTTCAAAAAGGCAGGCTTGGCCGCGGATTAGCTTCGTTGATCGGTGATCAACCAGAGGCAGCACCAGCCTTACCACCCGAAGGCATCCATCGTGTCGTCGATATCAATCAGTTGAAAGGCGGCAACCTCAACCCGAGGAAGGAATTCCGCGAGGACGAGCTGGCTGAATTATCTGAATCTATCCGCCAAAGGGGACTAGTTCAGCCATTAATCGTCCGCGAGACGACGACCGGAAGCTACGAAATTGTAGCGGGTGAGCGCCGTTGGCGGGCCTCGCAACGCGCCGGTCTGCATATGCTGCCGGTCATAGTCCGCGCTCTCGACGACCAGGAAGTTCTCGAAATTGCTATCATTGAGAATGTCCAGCGAACAGACCTTAACGCAATCGAAGAAGCTGGCGGTTATCGCGAGCTAATTGAACGGTTTGGCTACACCCAGGACGGCCTGTCGGAAGTCATTGGCAAAAGCCGCAGTCACTTGGCTAATACACTTCGATTATTAAAATTGCCTGCCTCGGTTCAAGCAATGCTTCAAGAAGGTCAACTAACCGCAGGCCATGCGCGTGCCCTTGTGGGCCGCGCCGACGCAGACGTGCTGGCGCAGAAAATTGTCGAGAAAGATCTGAACGTTCGTGAAGTTGAAGCACTTGTCCAAGCGACAGATATTGCCGGTGAACACACCCAACTGCGACGTGTCAAAGAAAAAGACCCCGACACGCGTGCATTCGAGCATGAACTCGCACAGGCATTAGGCCTCAGGGTCGAGGTAAAACGTGGCTCCGGTGAAAGCGGTACCCTCACCGTCAAGTATGGCAACTTCGAACAGCTAGACTACATCCGAGCGCGTCTAATGGGAGCTGGATAGCTTAAATTCAACATCGGTTTAGCTCATTACTAAGCCAACCAGGCTAGAACCACGCAATATGCCTCTAATGTCAGAGCTTGGTCGCCTATGCATCATTGTGTCCCGGTGGCAATATTTGATGCAAAGGCAAGTGTTTTGTTGGGGTTGTGCTGCTAAAGTGATCCGACAGTCATTTATCTGCTACTCGGAAACTCCAATGATAGACAACGTGCTTGCCCAGTTGGCAGCGACAATCAAAAACCGTCGAACAGCCAAAGTTGACACTTCATACACCCGGCAACTTCTTGATGCAGGCCCTGAGCGTTGCGCCAAAAAGCTAGGCGAAGAGGCATCTGAAACCATAATTGCTGCGGTGGCGCAAAGCCCCGATGAATTGTGCGCTGAAGCGGCAGATCTACTTTACCATCTTCTTGTAGTACTTGAATGCCGAGACGTTGAGTTCAGTTCCGTCCTCGATGTGCTCAAACAGCGGATGGCACTATCAGGATTAGATGAAAAAGCATCACGGCAACTAGACAAGCAGTAACTATGAACAGAGTTCAAATAGTAAAAAAGAAAGCCATATCGGAGCATAATCCAGGTCCTGCCTCTCCGTATACAGAGTTCAATAGAATGGAATGGGCGCGTCTGCGTGCAGATACACCTATGACGATTGTTCCACGGGACCTCGATCTACTTTCCGGCATGCTGGAAGAACTATCGATGGAAGAGATCGAGCAGATCTACTTGCCGATGTCACGGCTATTAAATCTATATGTGCAGGCAGCCCAGGAACTACATGCCGTCTCATCGAAATTCCTTGGCCTAAAGGCTCATGGGATACCGTTTGTACTGGGCATAGCTGGCTCGGTGGCAGTCGGGAAAAGTACCACTGCGCGTGTTCTCCGTGCGCTGCTCGCCAGGTGGGCGGACCATCCTCGCGTCGACCTCGTAACAACTGACGGTTTCCTCTATCCCAATGCGACGCTGGAAAGCCGCGGCATCATGGACCGTAAGGGGTTCCCAGAGAGTTTTGACAGTGCCCGCTTATTGAAATTCCTCGCCGATGTAAAATCAGGGCACGAAGTTGCTACAGCACCGGTTTATTCCCACTTCCACTACGACATCGTGCCGGATGAAGTGACCGAGATAAGGCGCCCGGACATTCTAATTGTAGAGGGCTTGAATGTATTGCAGCCAGCCCGACTGCCTCGGAATGGTGATGCAATTCCCTACGTCTCTGATTACTTTGATTTCTCTATATATATCGATGCCGATGTAGGGGTTATCAAAGAATGGTACATTGAAAGATTTCTAAAATTGCGGAACACAGCATTCCAAGACCCTAGCGCTTATTTCCACCGATACGCCGATTTGAACGAAACAGATGCAAAGGCGCGCGCTACCGAGATTTGGGATACAATTAATATGAAAAATCTTATGGAGAACATTCTTCCGACCCGCAGGCGTGCCCAATTGATATTGAAAAAGGGCACCGACCACAAAGTCGAAAGTGTTTCTCTTCGAAAACTTTAGCACCAATTTGAGGTTTATTTTACTTACATAAAAAAAGCCGCGCCATTTAAGGCGCGGCTAGTATAGAGAGTTATCGGAGATCAACGGGTTGGGGAAAACCCGCTACAAATACTGATGCGACTTCAGTAACAAAAACATTTGGTCCTGATGCGCTTTCAACTCAATCACGATCGAGCTAAGTGTCTCGAACTTGAACTCTTCGATACTGAACATAACGCCCACATCATCTGAGACAGCAAAAACTGTTGCTGCAAGGCATAACTCGTCGATGGATGCCTAGCCATCTCTCGTGCGGCGGTAACCTGCTGGTTCGCAACCACAACGGCGCACTGGGTTGCAATACCAAACCACGGCATGGTGTAATCCTGCTTGGCCCTTCGGTTAGCCAAATCTCTATTCACATCAATAGCGCTGCTGCCCGCTCCAGGCATGGAAGCTGGCGTTACTGCCGGTACTGTCGGTATTCGGCTGAGTGTATCCTGGCACTTCCTAGTGTTTATTTGCTCACGAGCAATTGCTTGAAAAAGACCGTCGCGATGAACATTAAACTTGTCGCGCAGTCTCCTGATCACCGAAGGATTAGTATGCCCAAGATTTCTAATTGCTGTTGTTGGCTTTAAACTTGAATCGCCATGGATTAATAAGGCGATTTTACGAATTTGTTCTTCATCATTGATACCCGTACCTTTTGGGCGTCCACGCAATTTTGTCGTCTGTACCATGTTGACCTGCTCCCAAGCCAAGAATCAATTTCAAACAACAATGCCAGAAGAATTAAAAAAACCAAGAGAGAATAAATGGTTGTAGCGACGAAGTGATAGTTTGGTGGAGAAATGGGCGGCTGAAAAACCTCTGATCGCCCTAAAACATCGTTATTTTAGAGAAATTCAAGATAAAAAAGAATTTCTCTAAAAAACTCGATATTATGAAATTAATTGTTTTTTCTCTGCTAATTCGCGCAGAGACTGTCGAGGTCGTGCGCCCAGGTGCGAAATAACTTCGCTTGCTGCCAAGCCACCGAGCCGGCCACACGTTTCATGAGATAAGCCACGAGAGTGCCCGTATAGGAAGCCGGCCGCAAAAAGATCACCCGCTCCTGTAGTATCGACAACTTTAGAGACTGCTTCAGCTTCAACTTCGATAGCCCTGCCATCGGCCAGAATCAGAGATCCCTTAGCGCCGCGGGTAAGGGCTGCAAGCTTTGTGTCTGCTTGGCTCTGCTTTGCAGCCTCCTCCATCGAATTCGTTTGATAGAGCGCGGTGATCTCCGACTCGTTTGCAAACAAAATGTCCACGTCATTGCGGATAAATTCGAGGAATTGATCACGATGCCGGTCCACACAGAACCCGTCGGAGAGGGAAAGTGCAACCTTGCGGCCTGCCTCGCCTGCAATTTTGGCGGCCTGCCGAAATGCCTGCTTGGCTTCATCGCGATCAAATAGATAACCCTCAAGATAGAGAATACCGCTGTCTGCAATTAGGCCGGCATCAACTTCCTCATGATTAAGCTCCGGGCTGAGCCCGAGAAACGTGTTCATCGTTCGCTCGCCATCGGGGGTAACCAGTACGAGTGACTGCGCTGTGGGTGCACCACCGCTAACGGCTGCGGTCTCATAGGTGGCGCCAGAGGCGCGAATATCATGCGTAAAAACGCGGCCAAAATCATCGTCTGCAACTTTGCCGATAAACGCTGTTTTGCCGCCGAACGATGCGATACCTGCGATAGTGTTGGCGGCCGATCCGCCCGAAACTTCGATCGCAGGGCCCATCGCATCATAAAGCGCTGTGATGGTATCGCGATCAACCAAACGCATATGCCCCTTTGGCGCGTCATGCTGCTCAAGGAATGCGTCGTCGCATTGCCCAATTATGTCGACAATGGCATTCCCGATAGCAACGACGTCGTATTTTGCTTCACTCATGATATCCCTCTTGTGCATTTTGCCGCGCACTATAGGCAGGCATCATCCCCAGTCAAACCTCAATGGTTTTTTGGCACACCATACATGCATTTAGCTTGTGAGAGGTCGTCCGTGATACGCAGCCTATTGGCGATCGGCTTTGTATTCATGATCCTGTTAAGATGATTTCCAACTGTTTCCATCGGCAAGCTCCTATCAGGCTTACCGATGGTGATTGTCTGCCGCTAAGCCTTCTGTTTGCGTTTCCGTTGCGACATTAAATTAAGGCCCTCGACCAAGGCTGAGAAGGCCATGGCAGCGTAGATGTAGCCTTTGTGGATGTGGGCGCCGAAGCCTTCGGCAATCAGCACCATACCGATCATCAATAGGAAGCCCAGCGCCAGCATGACGACCGTGGGATTAGCGTTGACGAAATTGGCGAGCGGCGTCGCGGCTATCAACATCACGAGCACAGCCACGACAACGGCGATCACCATGATGGGGATGTGCTCGGTCATGCCGATTGCAGTCAAGATGCTGTCGATCGAGAATACGATGTCGAGGGCTATGACCTGGGCGATGATGACTGCCATACCGGTGGTAGCGGCTGCTAATTCGCCCTTGCCGCCGAACATATCGTTCCTTGGTTCCGGGTCGACCTTGTGATGGATCTCCACGGTGGCTTTCCAAACTAGGAACAGGCCGCCTGCGATCATAATCAGATCGCGCCAGGAAAAGCTCAATTCAAACAGGGTCAGGATGGGAGTTGTGAGTTTGGCGATGTAGACGATGGTGGTGAGGAATGCAAGGCGAAGGATGAGGGCTGCCCCAATACCGATGTAGCGGGCCAATGGGCGACGTTTTTCAGGCAGCTTATTGGTAATAATCGTAATGAAGATGAGGTTGTCGATGCCGAGGACGATTTCCATTGCGATGAGGGAGGCAAGGGCCACCCAGGCCACCGGGTCCAAGGCAATTGCTGCTAGGTTAGCCATAGGCCTTTACGCCCCCTGATGTCGTCTGTTCGATTGCATTTCTGCGAGGTGAAGGTAGCAAAATTGTGGACTACTCGAGTTCTTTGGTTTTTAGGAATTGGATGTCTTCGTTATTCTCGACCTTGAATTTTAGTTCCCAAGCACTTGTCGCTAGGTAAACAGGGTCGCCGTCACGGTCAGACATGACGGCTGTAATATTGCTTTTGATAAACGTATTCAGGGTCTTCTCATCGGATGCTTTAAGCCAGCGTGCGGTGGCGTAAGGGCTCGCTTCAAACTGGATCTCGACCTTATATTCATTGCGGGCTCGGTCCGCGACGACATCAAGCTGCAGAGCACCGATGGCGCCAACGATCCAGTTTGAGCCGACGTCTGGTTTGAACACCTGTATCAGGCCTTCTTCTGAGAGATCTTGCAGAGCCTGGCGCAATTGTTTGATGCGGGTGGTGTCTGGCAGGTGGATGCGGCGCAGGATTTCAGGGGCGAACACAGGAAGGCCGGTGAAGCGAAGATCTTCGCCTTCGGTGAAGGTATCTCCGACGCGGATGCTGCCATGGTTAGGGATGCCAATTACGTCGCCGGCGCTGGCCTCTTGAGCAATTTCGCGGTCTTGCGCGAGAAAGATAATGGGGCTGTGGACCATCACGTCTTTTTTGGTGCGAACCTGGCGTAGTTTCATGCCGCGTTTGAAGTTGCCTGAGCAGAGTCGCATAAAGGCAATACGATCACGATGGTTTTTGTCCATATTGGCCTGCACCTTGAAGACGAAGCCGGTGACGGGTTTTTCGTCGGGTGTCACGATGCGGTTTTCGGCGGGGCTTGGGCGTGGCTCCGGTGCGTAGTCGGCGATAAGGTCCAGCATGCTTTCGATGCCGTAATCGCGCAGGGCGCTGCCGAATATGACCGGGGAGAGGTGGCCGGCGCGATAGTCTTCAACGTTGAATTCTTCATAGCCGATAGCTGCAAGCTCCATGTTTTCACGGGCTTGTGCCAGCACATCGGCGTCGACCACTTCATCGAGGCGTGGATCATCGGGGCTGGTGCAATCGATGGTGGTGTCGTGGGCGCCGTTTGTTGCTTTGGTCGAGGTGAGGAATTTATTGGCCACCAAATCGTAACAACCAGCGAACAGACCACCCATGCCAATTGGCCAAACCCGCGGTGAGACATCGAGCTGCAACTCGTCCTGGACTTGATCGAGAAGTTCAAACGGATCACGGCCTTCACGGTCGATCTTGTTAATGAAGGTGGTGATGGGAATATCGCGGAGGCGGCAGACTTCAAACAGTTTGCGGGTTTGATTTTCGATGCCCTTGGCAGCATCTATAACCATGATGGCTGAATCGACCGCAGTCAGCGTGCGATAGGTATCTTCGGAGAAATCTTCGTGACCAGGGGTATCGAGCAGGTTGAACAGCAGACCCTTATATTCAAACGTCATGACTGAACTGGTGACGGAAATGCCGCGCTCTTGCTCGATCTTCATCCAGTCGGAGCGTGCACGCCGGGCCTCGCCTCTGGCTTTGACCGCGCCAGCATGGTGAATGGCCCCACCCGTGAACAAGAGCTTTTCGGTGAGCGTGGTTTTACCGGCGTCGGGGTGGGAGATTATCGCAAATGTCCGGCGTCGTTCATATGGTACCGGCATTGCTTGGTGGTCCGTTTCTTGAGGTTTGGGCGGCTGGAGATGGGATTTCTTTCCATGACCGCGCTAATGTTGGCTATGTTGGAATGGCTTTTACAGGATGTTGGGTGATTTGAGAATTGCGACGTTGCGGCCTGCTTGAGACCGGCACGGCAGCTTACGGACTAAGCTGGGACTGACGGCATGTGTGGGCCTATGTCTTGAGGCTTGAGCCTGCATCTGGGTTCTTGGGCCTTGCTGTTAGCCTCTGTGACAGGGCGTTTCAATCTGATAGATGGCTAATAACTCGCGCAATTCAATATTTGGGAAGGTAACCAATGGCGTTTCTATTTGATCCACCGCCGCAGGCCGCACTGCCGATATACGGTTCCGATAAGCTTTTCCCCGTGCACCGGATTTATTGTGTCGGCCGGAACTATGCTGAGCATGCGCGCGAGATGGGGTTTGATCCAGATAAGGAGCCGCCGTTTTTCTTTCAGAAAAACACGGATTGCCTGGTTCTGGACGGCCAGTTTCCTTATCCTATGGCGTCGGAAAATGTGCACCACGAGCTTGAGATGGTGGCGGCGCTGCATTCGGGAGGCACTAATATTCCCAAAGAGAGGGCGATGGACCACGTCTATGGGTATGGCGTTGGGCTGGATATGACGCGGCGGGATCTGCAAGGTATTGCAAAGAAAATGGGACGGCCTTGGGAAATCGGCAAGGCGTTTGATAATTCGGCACCCTGCACGCCGCTGACGCCAGCTTCTGAGGTTGGGCATCTTAGTAGTGGCTCAATTTGGCTTGAGGTGAATGGCAAACGACGGCAGAGCAGCGATTTGGCCAAGATGATTTGGTCTATCCCGCAGCAGATTGCTTATCTTTCGAGCTTGTTTGAGCTGAAGGCTGGCGATCTTATTTTTACGGGCACGCCGGAGGGTGTTGATGCCGTTTCGCGGGGCGATGTGCTGAAGGGGCATGTCGATGGATTACCCGATCTGAATGTAGTGATTGTTTAGAGGAAGCTATGGCTGGCGATAGCCTACACGGCGTTTTTCCCTATCTGATATCTCCGATCCGGCCTGATGGCACGGTGGATGACGAGGTTTTGGCGCGATTGTGCGATGATCTTATTGCGGCTGGGGTACATGGCTTGACGCCGCTGGGCTCAACTGGGGAGTTCGCTTACCTCTCGGCTGAGCAGCGCCGTCGTGTCGTTGAGGTCACGATTGCGGCTGCGGCGGGGCGGGTTCCCGTCATTGCGGGAGTTGCCGCCACGACGACATCGGACGCGGTTGCTCAAGCAAAGCTCTATGCTGAGCTTGGGGCGGATGGCATTCTGGCAATCCTGGAGGCTTATTTCCCGATTTCCGATGATGGCGTTGTGGCCTATTTTTCGGCCATCGGAAATACCGTTTCACTGCCAGTGGTGCTTTATACTAACCCCAATTTTCAGCGCTCCGATCTGAGCATTTCAACCATCAAGCGGCTGAGTGACATTCCAAACATTCGCTACATCAAGGATGCTTCGAGCAACACCGGGCGATTGTTGTCGATCATGAACGCTTCGGAAGGGCGGATGGAGGTGTTTTCGGCCTCGGCGCATATTCCGGCTGCGGTGCTGTTGATTGGCGGAGTTGGCTGGATGGCTGGGCCGGCGTGTGTTGTGCCGCGCCAATCGGTTGAACTCTATGATTTGTGCAAGGCCGAGCGTTGGGCTGAAGCTATGAGACTACAAAGATCACTTTGGGCAATGAACCAGGCGTTCGCCAAACATAACCTTGCTGCATGCATCAAGGGGGCCTTGAAGATGCAAGGGTATGCAGTGGGCGATCCACTGCCGCCGCAAGCACCGTTAAGCGCCGATGGAGAGTTGGAAGTGTGGGCAGCGCTTGAGCAGGTAGGGGCTGTTTGAGCGAGGTTGCTTGGCTATGATCCTTGATTGGTCATTTATCTTTAATGAAAGCACGTGAGATTGTTTATGCGTGCCTTAACTATTTGTTTTATAGACGTAATTATGGTTTATCCTGACGCAAAAGTGCGTCAACCTAAAACAATCAGGCTCCTGCTACTTTACATCTATGCCTTCAGAAATTCTATGAGGGCTTTGTTGAAGGCTTCATGCTGTTCATACATTACCCAGTGGCCGGAATCTGGGATGATTTTGGATTCAAGTTCTGGGTGGTGTTCAGCGAGGATGCCGAGCACGGTTTCGAGGTCGGGGTAGGCGACAACGTCTTTATCGCCCCAAATTGTGCGTAGCGGGACATGTACGTTGGCGAGGCCGTCGCGGACATTGGTGGTGGTGGAGTGAGGGCGCGACCGGAAGCGGCCTTTGCGAATGTTCTCTCCCTGGAGGTAGACAGCTAGATCGTCAATGCGCTCGGGCCTTGAGATCATTAAAAGTTCAAGAACCCGGCGATGAACTGCGGCCCGCTCAGTGCTTGTCATAGTGGAGCGCTCCCTGGGGAACGTCATAAGGGGGCGTTCAGTGCTGAGGGCCGAGGTTCCGATGATCAGGAAATTTTTGATATGGTTGCCCAACAGGCTGGCGGCGTAGGTGCCGATTTGGGCGCCAAAGGAAAAGCCGACGAGCTGAGTATTTCTTTCAGCCGGGATCAGCTCACGCAAACCGGCGGCCACCGCTTCGGCACTCGATTGTGGTGAGGTTGGATCGGAAGGTAGAGCGCTGTCGCCAAGGCCGGGTATGTCGAGGGCCCAGACCTCGAATTCGCGCTTGAGCACGGGGATATTTTTGATCCAATGCGTCCATGAGCCAGAACCGCCATGCAGCAGGAGCACGGGGGTGCCGTGGCCCCAGCGGCGCCAGATCATGGTACCGTCACCACAGGGTGTGGCAAATTTATTCGCCTCGGCTTCGAGGAGTTTCACTTCGTCGGGGATGATTGTTTCTGGTGTAATATTCACGGTTTCGGCTTGCTGATGGTTGCTGATCATCTGATGGCGATACAAACTTAGAGAGGAAATGACAATATGGGGGGTGGCATGTATCTCGATAGTAATATCAAAATCGACGGTGATCGGCTGTGGTCGAGCCTGATGGAGACGGCAAAAATCGGCGCGACCCCGAAGGGTGGCGTGAAGCGGCTGACACTGACGGACCTTGATCGGGAAAGCCGCGATCTGTTCAAACAGTGGTGTCAGGAGGCCAATTGCAGTGTGCGGATCGATAAGGTTGGCACGATGTTCATGCGCCGCGAAGGCATTGAGCCTGATCTGCCGCCAGTAATGATCGGCAGTCATCTGGATTCGCAGCCAACAGGCGGCAAGTTCGATGGTGCATTAGGGGTTTTGTCGGCGCTTGAGGTGATCCGTTCGCTCAACGATCTGAATATCAAGACGCGGCACGCAATCGAGGTGGTTAATTTTACCAACGAGGAAGGGTCGCGGTTTGCGCCTGCAATGATTGCTTCAGGTGTGTTTGCGGGGGCATTCGACGTTGATTATGCCTATTCGCGGACCGATACCGAGGGCAAGACGTTTGGCAATGAGCTGGCGCGGATTGGCTATGTTGGTGAGGCCCCGGTTGGGCAATATCCCGTGCATGCGTTCTTTGAAGTACATATCGAGCAGGGGCCGGTCTTGGAAGAAGAAGGCACCGACATTGGCGTCGTAACACATGCCAATGGGCAGTTTTGGTATGAGGTCACGATCACCGGGGTTGAGAGTCATGCAGGGCCGACGCCAATGGTGCGGCGGAAAGATGCGCTGGTTGGTGCGGCGGCGGTAATTCAGCGTGTCAATGAAATCGGTTTTGCATTTGAGCCCAATGCGTGTGCGACGGTGGGGATGATCTCGTCATATCCAAACTCGCGCAATGTCATTCCAGGTGAAGTGTTTTTATCGGTCGATTTGCGGCATCCGCTGGATCAAAAGCTCGCAGGCATGGATAAGGCTTTGAAGGAGGGTGTTGCGGAAATCTGTGACACAAAGGGGCTTTCCTACAAGATGGAAAGGATATTTGAATTTCCGGCTGTGGCTTTTGACGAGGCGTGTGTGTCTGCGGTGCGTGCGGCCGCAGAGAGGCTCGGGCTATCGCATCGCGATATCACATCCGGGGCGGGGCATGACGCGGTTTACATGGCACGCGTTGCGCCGACGTCGATGGTGTTCACGCCGTGTGTTGATGGCATCAGCCACAACGAGGCGGAAGACATGACCAAGGAGTGGGCGGTGGCCGGTGGCAGCGTGCTTTTGCATGCAGCGCTGGAGCTTGCCGAAATTGTGGATCAAGAGTGAGGTGTTCAGGCGTTAGACATTATGAATGCGCGACATCGAGGGTGAACTGCAGTAGGTCTTGGGCGAGGGTGTCGAATGAGACGTAGGCTGGATCGGCGTCGGGGCCTTTGCCGCGCAGGGCGTGGAGCTGCAAAAACACCACCGCGAGCTTGAATATCGCGAGCACGCGGATCGGCTGAAAATCAGAGACATCAATGCCGGTTTTGCGGGCGTATAGGTCTACGACCTGGTTGCGTGTGGGAAAGCCTGGGGCGGTCGTTGGCATCTGGGCCAGGCGCTGCATGCAGTCTGGGTCGCCGGGCTCGGTCCAGTAGCTGAGAAGAGTAGCCAGATCGAACAGTGGATCGCCGCGGGTGCCCATGTCCCAATCGACGATTGCGCGAGGCTCGAAGGTTTCCGGGGCCAGGATCATGTTGTCGAGCTTGAAATCGCAATGCAGAAGGGTCGGCAGGCGGTCGGGGATTGTTTGTTGACTGAGCCAATTGCCGATCTCAGAAGTGAGGGTTTGGGTTCTCTTTGCAGTTTCCAGTCGTTCGGCGCGGCCGCGCCAACCATTGATTGCGCGGGCTATGAAGCCTTCGGGTTTGCCAAAGTCCGAGAGCCCAATCTTACTGGTATCGACCTGGTGGATTTGAGCCAGCGTGTTGACCAGCATTTCGCCGAGACGGGCGCAGCGTTCGGGTTTGCCTTTGAGAAGTGTTTGATCGTCGCCTTTGATAACGAGGCCGGGGTGATATTCGATGATTTGGAATGGGGCACCGAGGATGGCCTTGTCGGCGCAGAAATGGAGGGATTCAGGGGCCAGTGGCAAGGCTCGATGGAGCCGTGACAGGATATGGTGCTCGCGTTTCATATCGTGCGCGCCGGGGGGAAGGTCACCGGCGGGTGGACGTCGGAGGACGGTCAGGCGACCGGCGATACTCAGGCGGTAGTTGATGTTGGCGAGCCCTGTCGCGAACTGCTCAATTGGGGCGTCTTCATCCAGGCTGAGACCGACAGACGAGAGATAAACGGACAGTTTATCGCGATCGATGGGATATGTAGATGCTGCATCTCTGAATGTGTGAGCGTCGCTATCGGTTGAGGGGGGCATTTGCGTTCCTGGTTGTTCGTCGATCGCTGGCCAGTCTTTATCCAGATTGACGTCTTTATCTAGATTGATGTCTTTTCTGGATCTAACTGGCAGCATATCATAATTGCCAACATTAAGATAAATAGCAGGCAAGCCAATTGCGCTGCATTGGGAGGACAATGGTATGGCAACACCTGATAGCGGGGAAACGTTCGACTACGTGATCATTGGTGCCGGGTCGGCGGGATGTGTGCTTGCGAACCGATTGTCGGAAGATCCTAATCTAACGGTGGCGTTGCTTGAGGCGGGCGGCCGGGATACCAACCCGTGGCTACATGTGCCTGCAGGATACTACAGGACAATGCTGGACCCCAGCGTTACATGGCAGTTCGGTGCTGGGCCGGAGCCTGAACTCGATGGTCGCGTCGTGCCGTGGCCGCGTGGTCGGGTGCTTGGTGGATCGAGCTCTATTAACGGGCTGCTTTATGTGCGCGGCCAATCTCAAGATTATGATACCTGGCGGCAGCTTGGCAATGCCGGGTGGTCCTACACGGATATTCTGCCTTACTTCAAGCGAGCTCAAGACCAGGAGCGCGGAGGTGATGACTTCCACGGCTCGGGCGGGCCGCTTGGGGTATCTGATGTGCGGATGAAAAACCCGTTATGTGAGGCCTATATCGAAGCTGGTGTTGCTGCGGGCCTACAGGGAACAGATGATTTCAACGGCGCCAACCAAGAAGGTATTGGGTATTATCAATTGACGACCAAGGACGGGCGGCGCTGTTCAACGGCAGTTGGTTATCTCAAGCCCGTTATGAGCCGTCCAAACCTCACTGTCATAACGGAAGCTATGGTGGAGCGGGTTTTATTAGAGGGCAAGAAGGCGGTTGGCGTTGCCTATGGCTATCGAGGAGTTTCGAAAACGGTTCGGGCCAGGGGTGAAGTGCTGTTAAGTGCAGGGGCAATTGGTAGCCCGCAGACGTTGCAGTTGTCGGGCATTGGGCCAGGGCAGATTTTGAAGAACGCCGGTGTTGAGGTGGCGCACGAACTGGCCGGTGTCGGGCAGAATCTGCAAGACCATTTCCATGCGCGTTTTGTTTATGAGTGTACCCTCAAAGCAAGTCTCAATACGGTTTGGCATAGCCGTTGGCAGCAAATCAAAAGCGGTTTCGACTACATGGGGTCGCGAAAGGGGATTTTGACCATCGGGGCCGGCGTTGTCGGTGTGTTTGCCAAATCGCGGCCAGACCTTGAAGCGCCCGATATGCAAATTCACTTTATGCCGCTGTCGGCGGTTGGCCCGGGTCAAGGGTTGCATAAGTTTCCTGGTGTAACAGCCACAGTGTGTCAGCTTCGACCGGAGAGTCGGGGCACGATCAATATTACGTCCAATAACAGAGATGTTCAGCCGAGCATTGTGGCCAATTATCTATCGGTAGAGTCAGATCGGAACATTCTGCTGCAAGGCATGCATCTATTACGGCGCATTTCGAGGCAGCCGGCGTTTGCGCAGTATATTGTGCGGGAAATGGATCCGGGGCCGGAAGCGCAAAGTGATGAGCAACTGATGGCATTCGCGCGCGAAAAGGGGACGACAATCTACCATCCCTGTGGGACATGCAAGATGGGCTCTGACTCGATGGCGGTGGTTGATGAGCGGCTGCGGGTGCATGGCATTGAAGGCTTGCGGGTAGTGGATGCCTCAATCATGCCGACGATGAGTTCCGGGAACACCAATGCGCCAACGATAATGATTGGTGAGAAGGCCGCGGACATGATCCGGGAAGACGCTGGCTCCAGAGTTTTTTCGTAGAGCCAGAGTTTCTTTGTGTAGAGCCAGAGTTTCTTTGTAGAGAATGGAAACACTTTAGTGTTTGAAGCGCACGAATCGTGATGCGGTTACAATGTTAGCGCCGATGCGCTGCGGGTTGATCGCTTCGGCGTGGTCGATTTCATGCAATACCGCTTCGAGCGCGTCGGCAATTTTTTGCAATTCCGGAACGCGTTTCATGTCATCTTGAATGTAGGACAGCGTTTCACGCGCGGTTGTCAGGTCGACGTGGGGTGGCCAGGGTTGACGGCGCGAAATCTTGAACACGGTTGACTTCCTAACTCGGGTACTCGTTGAGGCACCAACTGCCTATGAACCCGCTGAAGTGAATGAGCGCCGCCCTACTATGGAGCGTCAACGCTTTGTTAAGAACTGTTCTCGCAAGAAATAGACCAGCACACAACCTGAGAAATTGACAGAATATTGCGCAATTGTTTCGATTTGAAACAATTGGCCGGCAAGCGCATTTAATTTGAACTGCGAGAAAGTTTTTTTCGATTTGGTTTCCGGAAACTTTACGCGTTTCAGCGATCCTCATTTGTGAACCCTCCTGCTGTTTTATCCACTCAGCCCTATGTCGATGGGCTCGTGTCAATCGACCCATGTCGCTGGGGAAGCCCATATCGTTGGGAAGGAAGAGGCCGTGAAGCAAAAACGCGTACTGATTATTGTTGAAAACCTCACAGTCCCTTTGGATCGGCGGGTATGGCAGGAAGCCACGACGTTGCGGGATGCTGGTTATGTAGTGTCGGTGATCTGCCCGACGGGAGGGCCGTATAAGAGCAAGTATGAGCTGCTGGAAGGCATTCATGTGTTCCGCCACCCGATGCCGCTGGAGGCGGATGGGCCGGCGGGTTACGCAGTGGAATACTCGGCAGCGCTGTTTTGGGAATTCGTGCTGTCTGTGAAGGTCCATTTCAAGGTCGGCTTTGACGTTGTGCAGGCGTGCAACCCACCGGATTTGATCTTTCTGGTGGCAGGATTTTGGAAATACCTGTTCGGCAAGCGTTTCATTTTCGACCATCATGACATCAATCCGGAGCTCTACGAGGCGAAGTTCAATAAGCGCGGGTTCTTTCACCGTGTGTTGCATCGGCTTGAGCGGATGACGTTCCAGACGGCCGATGTGTCGATCGCGACAAATCAAACGTTTAAGGACATTGCCATTACGCGTGGGGGAATGATGGAAGATGACGTTTACATCGTCCGCTCTATTCCAAACCTCGAACGGTTTCAGCGTGTGGCGCCAAACGCCGACTTGAAGAACGGCCGCGAGTTCTTGATTGGATACGTTGGAATTATGGGCGCACAGGATGGTGTCGATCTACTGGTTGATGCGATGCATCAAATCGTCAACGTTGAGGGGCGGACCGATGTACAGTGCGCGATTGTCGGCTCTGGTACAGAGCTAGAGGGACTGAAGACGCGGGCGTCCGAGTATGGTCTTGACGATTATCTGACATTCACCGGGTTTTTGTCTGGCGAGCCGTTGTTGCAGGCATTTTCGACCTTTGACATCGGCGTTATTCCCGACCCTAAAAACACCTACAATGATAAGATCTCGATGAACAAGTTGTTCGAATATATGACGCTTGGAATTCCGTTTGTTCAGTTCGATCTGATCGAGGGGAGAAAAGTCGCTAGGAAATCAGCGCTTTATGCGGCTGATAACTCGCCGGTAGACCTTGCCGCGCAGATCGCGCGGTTGTGTGACGAGCCTGATTTCAGGGCGAAGCTGGCGGCTGAAGGGCTAAGTCAGTCGCGCGCACAGCTTAACTGGGGGGCTGAAAAGGCCCGGCTGCTGAGCGCCTATGCTGCGGTGCTGGGTCAGTCACATGAGCACAGTGCGCGTATCGAAGATGCAGCCGCTACAACTGCCAGTAGAAGCTAGGCACTGTCTTGCTCACGGCTATTTCTTACGAGTTCGGACCTGTGCAGGCGCGCCACAACGTGGCGGAACCACTATCGTGGCCTGAATGATTCCATAAAGAGCGGAAAGACTCTAGCCCCCACAGCCTCTGGCCACGCAGCTTAGAGCCTGGTTCACGCCTTCGATGTAAATCGGAAATACTCTAGTGCATCGGACGGTTGTTCTATCGGGCATCTGCGCTGCATTGCCAAGGTCACGTAAATCAGCGAAGCCAATTCCCCGATGGCACCGGCGAGTGCGACACCTGCAATGGAGAAGCCTTGCAGGGCTGCATACATTGCCAGGCCCAATGTCGAGGCTCTGATCAGGCCGGCGATGAGTAATGGCCAGGTTTCACCAACTGCGATTAGCGCCATGCCAGGGACTGCCTGGACCATGCGCAGACCCCACATGATTGCCAAAGCCAAGACGAGGTTTCCGAGGTCCGCATATTTTGCGCCGAAGACCAATTCAACGGCGAAACCGCCCAGAATTGAAAACCCGATGACGTAGGCTGCGGCTGCGGCAAGTGTCATCACACCCAACGAAACAACGCGGGTAGTGAAGGCTTGCGGATCGGCTTTTTTCTCGGCGAGCAGGGGGAGCATAAGAGCGTGACCGACTTTTGCGGCAATCAAGCTAGGCACCATCGTGATCATGAATACAGCGGTGTAATCGGCAAGAGATTCCATACCGAATATACGACCAATAATCATCCGATCTCCCTGATAGACCGCAACCAGGGGGATGGCGCTTAGCCAAATTGGCCAGCCAAATCGCCAAAGCCTGCCAAGGTGGTAATGCGCCCAACCCAGCGAATAGGAACGCTGCGAGACCGCGTGTGATGTGACAATGGCAGCGGTAGCCTGAATGAGCGCGATCCATACAACGGCGCTATAGTCAGGGGCAGCCATCAGCAGTGGGATTGCGGCAAGTAAAGCTATGGCCTGAGGTAAGACCTCAACCGCAATGAAGGGGGCGTTCTCCAGCGTGCGCTGGCGTCGGCGCATGTCAAGATTGAGGAAGCCTTTAAGTATTGGGATTGCGGCGATCAGCTCAAACGCCCAACGCGCATCGGGGATGCCGAAGAATGACGTCATTGGTCCGGCGAGTGCGTAGAGAAGCAGGGCTGTTAGCGTGCCGCGGGCGACAAGAAGAGAGTGAGCTGAGGCCATCAACGCTGGATTGTCGCCGTCATCGGATTGCACGATGAGGCGGTCCGCACCGAGGTCTGAAAGGGTTTCGCAGAGCTGCAATGTGAGCGTGATGCTGGCAGCGATGCCAAAGTCGCCGCGTGATAGCCAATGCCCGATCAGTGCGTTACGGCCGAATGAGAGCGCTTGCGATGTGGCAAAGCCCGAGAATAGGATGGCACCTTGGCCAGATATTTTGCGTAAAACATCAGTTTGGTTTGCCGGAGGGCATGTCTTTGAGGCCGACACTTAGGCGCTCCGCTTTTTCTCGATGATGCGGGCTTGCTCGGCACGGGCGGCGGGCAGGCGGCGCATGATGGCGGCCAATGGGCGCTCAGCCAAGCGGCCAAGGTGGTGACCTGCTGTGTCACCAGCCAAGCTGACGAGGCTGCAGGTAGTTTGCATCCAGCGAGGACGCAATGCGGCGGACCATTTGTTACGGAACGCGGTTTCCATCTGCGTGAAGGTTTCGTCTTTCTTACCGGGGCTGAGGTGTTCGAGATGAAAGTCGATAACATAGGATGTGTGGCCCATCACATCGGCTGAGAGGCAGATATCTGCGCCATAGAAATGGAAACCTTTGAGGTTGTTTGAGAATCCAATTCGGGTAGAATTTTTTATGACCATGAAGTTTTCATCAATGCTCATGGCGCGGGCGGGGAAGTTTCCCAGCCGCTGATTGCGGCCGTGCGGATCAGTTATGCGAACGGCCAGCCGGCCAGGTGCTGTGCCACCGGAGTTGCCCGCAACAGCCCAGGTAGGGTCTTTTTCCTCAAGCTCTTCTAGGCATGCTTCCAGGATCTGTCGGTTCTCTATGAGACGGATGTCCTGGTGGCAGAGGATGACATATTTGCCTTGGGCCGCATTCAGCAAGCAGTTCAGTCCGGCAAAAGCATCCGTTTGATTTGGGCCTGTATTGTCGACAAACAAAAATTCGCAGTCGTCATCGCCGAAGCCGCCCTCGTGGAAGGTCGCGCACATGGCATCATATTGTGCCGGGTCGGTTACCAGTGTGGCAATGGAGAATGCCTTGCCCGAATGTGTGCCTGAATAAGCGGGTGAGGTTTGAGCGGTTTCAATCCGTTTGCGGAAGTCTTGCGACTGGAAATCTTTGGGCATGTCAGCTCCGTTTGGGGTGCCGTGATTCTATTATTCCACACGGTTGGTGCACCGGTGTGGGTGTTAATTTGTCGATGAGGCGAATCGGCCTGAGCCGACAGAATGCGGGTTTTTTGAGCGTGTGTTTAGTGAGCCGGTCTTGGATTGAGCCTGAGACCCGGCCTCTCTGGTTGGCCCGGCCTCTCTGGTTGGATAGCCCGGTGCCCAGGTGTTGCGTCGGTTCCAGATTTCCCGCCAAGTATCGCGTGTGTTTTGGAGCGCGGCTTTGCGGACAGGGTTTTGAGTGATAGTGGCAAGAGCACCAAAAGCCATCCAGCGACTGAGAGGCCAGGCTTGCAGCAAGTAACGGCCAAGGTGTTTGGTGGCAGGAGAAAAATGGTGATTGATAAGAGTGGTTTTTGCCGCCAGGAGTTTAACCATTTTGTCGGCGCGGGTGCGCTCGGAAGCGCCGCCATAATGCGTGATGGTGGCATCGGGTGTGATCATCGGCTTGGCGCCGAGTTCGCGAGCGCGCAGGCATAGGTCGGCTTCTTCGCCATACATGAAGAACTGTGGGTTGAAGCCGCCTAGCTGTTGCCAGAACTCTCGTTCGATCAGGAAAAAACAGCCTGAGACGATGTCGACGGTGCGAACGGTATCGCGCTGCCAATTGCCAAACGCTTCGCCGTTGAAGACTTCTGATTTCGAGAACGTAGCAGCTAGGCCACTGACACGGCAGAATTGGTTCCATAGTGTCATCCGGCCCCAGCAGGATGCTGGATTGAGGGATTGGTCGGCGAATAGCGTCCTGCCGCCCCAGATCCGCGCATCCGGGCAGCAGCCAGCGAACGTTACAAGCCGCTCGATGGCGCGATCCTGAAGCACCGTGTCCGGGTTCAGTAGTAGAAGATAGCGTCCACGTGCATGCCGAGCGGCCAGAGTATTGGCGCGGGCGAAGCCGATGTTGTCGGTCAGGGCGATCAGACGAGAAACAGCAGGGTGGGTTGCGAGGCTGGCAGCAGAGCCATCGGTGGAATCATTATCAATCAGGATTACTTCATGATTGAGATGGGGTGTCTCGGCGATGATCGAGTCCAAGCAGGCGCGGGTCATCTCACAGGTGTTGTAGTTGACGATGAGTATCGAGACACTTGGTTTCTGCTGGTCGGTCACGGTTCATATCCTATGATTCTTAGCCTTCCTATTTATCGAAAAGTGGCTAACCGGCGATTAAGGCCCCGCAAAAAGACCGAATACTTCAACCGGGTGTTAACGCTGTCTGGGCACACTGCGAACTGTCGTGGGGGAAGCCTCGACTGGATTTTTCCATGCGGAGTGGCCAATATGACAAATAATGAAATACTTGCTGAAAGCCCATTTGACGGGATTATTTGTATCGGCGGTGAAGACTGGTGGTATCATAATCGCGGTCATTTTGACTTCCAGGTTATGCGGCGACTGGCGCGGCGGTGGCCGGTACTTTTTGTTAATTCCTTGGGTGTGCGGATGCCCAGCGTGCGCGGCGATCAGATGTTCGCCAGCCGGATCATGCGCAAATTAAAAAGTTTATCGCGTGGACTTGTCGAGGTTGAGCCAGGGTTTTCGGTGTTTTCACCATTTGTTGTTCCGGGGCAAACGGGGCAGAAACTATCCAACTGGGCATTGGCGCCACAAATCAAGGTCGCGGCTGTTCGGATGGGGGTAAGGAATCCGTTGCTGTGGGTGCATTGCCCGGCAGGCGCGTCGTTGGTGGCGCAACTCGACCCAGTGGGAACTGTGCTGCAGCGGACTGACCGGTTTGAAGCATTCCCCGAGGCCGATCAGGCGGTTATTGGCGCTCAGATCAAGCTGATGAGAGACGTGGCGGATCTAGTGGTTTATGCGGCTCCACATCTAGAGGAGGAGGAGCGCGGGGCGGTACGGCAATCGCTATTGGTGACGCATGGTGTTGATCTCGAAAGTTTTTCATCGGCAGGGAAGGCGCATCAGTTTGAGGCTGGGACTGGAGCTGGATCTAGGTTTCTACCTCAAGATGTTGCTGAAATATTGGAGCGGACCTCGGGGCCTCTGGTTGGTTTTACGGGCGGGATTGATCGGCATACGTTTGATCCGGAGTTGTTTCTCGAGGTCGCGCGGCAGCGATCTGAGTGTCAGTTCGTGATGGTTGGCTCCTGTTCGTTGCCTGAGGGATGGTGCTCACTTGAAAACGTGCACTTCCTGGGACGGAAGTGCTACGATGAGATTGCATCCTACATGGCTGCGATGGATGTGCTGATTATGCCATGGAATGACAGTGAATGGATCAAGGCCTGCAACCCGATCAAACTGAAAGAGTACCTGGCTGTAGGTCGGCCAATTGTAACGACCGGCTTTCGGGCGCTTGATGGATGGCGCGACGTGGTGCGGGTGGCGGCAGACGCGGATGAATTTGCCGACGGGATAACCGAGGCGCTTGCTGGTCGAACAGACTATGCGAGACGCTTTGATAAAATTTTGGGGCGGCTGGCGCTTGAGACCTGGGATGCCAAAGCGGACATGATTGCTGCTGAGTTGATTGCAGTTGCTGGTAAGCGTGCGGATATGTTGCAGGCTGCATAAATTTGTTCGGCGGTGGCAAATGAGCAGGACCGGGTCTTTTTCTGGGGCTTGGTCTAAGTCCATTATTTCCTATATTGCCATCATGGTGGAAGTTTTTGCTAAGGGGGCTGGGTACTGTGGCTTCATCCGCCTGCATAGATATGTTTTTCATTAAAACCGTCCAGCGATTGGCCTTTGAGGCGTGATCATTAAGTGTTCTGCCCGCGCCCAGCCTGTGCTTAGCCAGTGCTTGGAATAAGCTTTATCGAACTGGCGTTACATCTGTGGTTCGTGCATGCTGCGTTGCAATAGAAGCGCGGTGATGGGTGATTGGATGGATTGGGGCTTTTCAGTTCTCGGGTTTTTGGTTGGTGGGATTGTCGGGATGACCGGCATGGGTGGCGGTGCAATCATGACCGCTGCCTTGATCAGCGTGTTCAATGTTCCTCCATTAACTGCCGTGGGGACGGATTTGGTTTATGCGGGCGTCACCAAGTTTGTGGGCACGTCGGTTCATGCGCGGAATGGCAACGTGGATTGGCGGGTCGTTGGCTTGATGGCGCTGGGCTCGGTGCCTGCGGCCGGGCTATCGATTTATGGATTGCTGCTGCTGGGGCCCGACAATCCCATGGTGGCCTCTGCCGTGGCGCAAGTGATCGGGGTGGCGGTACTATTGGCGGCCGTGACGATTATTCTCCGACGTGCGGTGCGGTATGCACGGATCAAATCGTCGGATTTGACTACCCAGCAACCTGCTTCGAAGCGGCGAGCCTTGCAAACAGTGGCACTCGGATTTGCACTTGGTGCATTGGTTGCGATTTCATCGGTAGGGGCCGGGGCAATCGGTGTTGCGATTCTATTTTACCTTTATCCAAGATTGACTGCGGCGCGAATCGTTGGGTCGGATATCGCGCATGCGGTACCGCTGACCTTGCTGGCGGGACTCGGGCATTCGCTGATTGGCAGTGTTGATTGGGGGCTGTTAGGGTTACTGTTAATCGGATCTATTCCGGGGATACTTATCGGTAGTCAGCTGGCGCACTATGTGCCGGAGCGGATTTTGTTGCCGTTGCTAGCTTTGGTGCTTGCCGGAGTTGGGGTTCACCTTCTGATATTCTCGCATTAGTGGCCTTATGCTGAAGCTTCGTGTCCTCGGCGTTAGCCCTGATCGCTAGCTAACTTGTTTCTTGCGTTGAATCTTTCCAAACGCTTCAAATTTGATTCTCGAAATTAGGCGTGCGGCGCACAACACTGGTCTGAGCAGTCATTTGAGCACCATATCTTGGGAGATGCTTTAATATTTCCGTTCACCTTTGGGAGAGCTTTGGGTTCGTAGCCTTGAAGGGCAGCTCATTTCCGGCTAACCAACGGTACCGCGTGCACCGCAACAAGGCTGTGGTGCTATCGCACAGGGCATGCCGCGTCCGCCCAGATTAAAGAGGCCGGTTTCGAATTCTGAGGAGAGCAACCTTATGGCGCGTTCGAAGATTGCGTTGATCGGTGCCGGCATGATCGGCGGGACACTGGCCCATCTGATCAGTTTGAAGGAACTCGGCGATGTTACGATGTTTGACATTTCTGAGGGAACGCCGCAGGGCAAGGCGCTGGATTTGGCGCAGTCTGGATCGGTAGAAGGATTTGACGTCACGTTGAAAGGTACGAACAGCTACGCCGATATTGAGGGCGCGGATGTTTGCATCATCACTGCCGGTGTGCCGCGTAAGCCCGGCATGAGCCGCGATGATCTTTTGGGTATTAATCTGAAAGTCATGGAGCAGGTTGGTGCTGGTATTAAGAAGTACGCGCCGGGTGCCTTTGTAATTGTGATCACCAACCCGCTTGATGCGATGGTTTGGGCGCTGCAGAAGGCTTCTGGTCTTCCTTACAATCGGGTTATTGGCATGGCTGGCGTATTGGATGCCAGCCGGTTCAGGCATTTCATTGCAGATGAACTGAATGTTTCGATCCAAGACGTTTCGACATTTGTGCTTGGTGGGCATGGTGATGACATGGTGCCGTTGCCACGATATTCAACTGTTGCAGGTATTCCGTTGACGGACTTGGTCAAAATGGGCTGGATCAGCCAAAACCGTTTGGACGAAATTATCGATCGCACACGCAAAGGCGGGGGTGAAATCGTTGGGCTGTTGAAAAATGGTTCAGCATTCTATGCGCCTGCGTCGTCAGCAGTATCGATGGCTGAAAGCTATCTCAAAGATCAAAAGCGCGTGTTGCCATGCGCTGCATTCCTGAACGGTGAGTTTGGAGTGAAGGGCCTTTATGTTGGGGTGCCGGTGGTAATTGGCAGTGGCGGAATTGAGAGGATTGTTGAGATTGACCTGAATACCAGTGAACAACAGATGTTCATGAAGTCAGTCGAGTCTGTGAAGTCTCTGGTGGAAGCCTGCACGGAAATTGCTCCCAACCTTGGAGCATAAATTAGTCTGCGGATACGGCGTGCTGGAGGACAGCGCGCCGTTTTGGTTTTGGAGAATGCACAGTGAGTAAGCGCGCTATTGCTGCTGATCCGCTCAAGGCGGTCGGTCCCTATTCTGTCGCGATTCAGTCTGGCGGTACCGTCTATTTGTCAGGTCAGGTCCATCTCGACCCCGGCTCAGGCAAGCTGGTGGAGGGAGATATCGGTCGGCAAACGCGCCAATGCCTGGAAAACCTGAAGTCCGTTTTGACGGCCGCCGGGCTGAGTTTTGAGGATGTCGTGAAAACCACGGTCTTTCTTACTGATATGGCGGATTTTCCGGCGATGAATGAGGTTTATGCAACCTACATGGTGGAGCCGTTTCCGGCACGATCGACAATTCAGGTTGCCGGGCTTCCGCTCGGTGCGCGGGTTGAAATCGAGGCTATCGCGCATATCCCGTGAGCATCCGGCTAACACCCTTAACATCAGTCCCAGTCACTTAGAGGCCAGCCTCAGGAATCAATAAAAATGAATATTCACGAATACCAAGCCAAACAGCTTTACCGGCAATACGGCGTTCCAACAACGCAAGGTTTCCCAGCGTTCAGCGTGGATGAAGCTGTTGCGGCCGCTGGCAAGCTGCCAGGCCCGGTTTGGGTTGTAAAATCGCAGATCCATGCCGGTGGCCGTGGCAAGGGCACATTTAAGGAAGCGGACGCTGGCGAGGCTGGTGGTGTGCGGCTCGCCAAATCGGTGGATGAAGTGCGGACGTTTGCCGAGCAGATGTTGGGCAAGACATTGGTCACCGTGCAGACAGGTGATGCGGGTCGTCAGGTAAACCGGCTTTATGTTGAGGATGGTTCTGCCATCGAACGAGAGCTTTATCTCTCGGCGCTGGTTGATCGTGAAACCTCACGGGTAGCGTTCATCGTGTCGACCGAAGGCGGCATGGACATTGAGGCTGTCGCGCACGATACTCCGGAAAAGATAATGACGATGTCGATTGATCCGGCGTCGGGATATTTTCCGTATCATGGGCGCAAGATTGCGTTTGAGTTAGGGCTCGAAGGTGGCCAGGTAAAGCAGTGCGTTAAGTTGATTGGCGATCTTTACCGGATGGTTGTCGAGAAGGACATGAGCCTGCTTGAGATCAATCCGCTGGTCGTCACCAAGGATGGCGATTTGATCTGCCTGGATGGCAAGATGGATTTTGATCCGAATGCTCTCTACCGGCATCCCGAGTTGATGGAGCTACGGGATATTGCCGAAGAGGACCCAGCCGAAGTTGAAGCCTCCAAGCACGATTTGTCCTATGTGAAGTTGGATGGCGATATCGGGTGCCTGGTGAATGGCGCCGGGTTGGCGATGGCGACGATGGATATCATCAAGCTCTATGGCCGGGAGCCCGCGAACTTCCTTGATGTTGGCGGTTCGGCGTCGAAGGAGAAGGTGGCGGCGGCGTTTAAGATCATTCTTGATGATCCGGCAGTCAAAGGTATCCTGGTCAATATCTTTGGTGGGATCATGCGTTGCGATATCATTGCTGATGGCGTGGTTGCGGCAGCCCGCGAGATGGGCATCACGGTGCCGCTGGTGGTGCGGCTTGAAGGCACCAACGTAGACCAGGGTAAAAAGATTTTGGCAGCCTCTGGATTAGCCATCGTGCCGGCTGATGATCTGGCAGATGCCGCCCAAAAGATCACTGATGAAGTTAAAAAGCTCGGCTGAGGCTGGCAGGGAAGGGAACTTTCGACATGGCAATCCTCGTCGACCGGAATACCAAGGTCATCTGCCAGGGCATCACTGGTAGCCAGGGCACTTTTCATACACAACAGGCGAAAATCTACGGCACTCAAGTCGTCGGTGGCGTGACGCCTGGCAAGGGCGGCAGCAAGCATCCTGCCGAGGACCTAGCAGACGTGCCGATCTTCAATACGGTCTCCGAAGCCAAGGAGAAGACAGGCTGCGACGCGACCTCTATCTATGTGCCGCCGCCATTTGCAGGGGACGCAATTCTCGAAGCGATTGATGCGGAAATCCCGCTGATTATTTGCATTACCGAGGGTATTCCGGTGATGGACATGATCAAGGTAAAACGTGCGCTTTCGGGCTCATGGTCGCGGCTGATCGGGCCGAATTGCCCTGGTGTTTTAACACCAAACGCCTGCAAGATCGGCATTATGCCTGGTAATATCTTTAAGCAAGGTCATGTAGGTATTGTTTCCCGGTCCGGTACGTTGACTTATGAAGCCGTCAAGCAAACCTCGGACGCGGGACTTGGCCAATCGACAGCGGTGGGGATTGGCGGGGATCCGGTTAAGGGAACTGAGTTCATCGATGTGCTGGAGATGTTCCTTGCTGACCCTGAGACTCACTCGATAATTATGATCGGTGAAATTGGCGGTTCTGCCGAGGAAGACGCCGCCGAGTTCATCAAGAGTGAAGCCGCGAAGGGCCGCAGCAAACCAATGGCCGGTTTCATTGCTGGGACGACTGCGCCACCAGGCCGTCGGATGGGGCATGCGGGTGCAATTATCTCGGGTGGCAAGGGTGGTGCAGACGATAAGATTGAAGCGATGCGTTCCGCAGGGATCGCGATCGCGGACAGCCCAGCATCGCTGGGTACGACATTGGCCAACATTCTCACTACATAATCTATATAGTGGGTCACCCACTATATAGATTATGTCGATGTTGGTGCGACCGAGGCCCGGAACTTGTGGTCTCGCCGACGAAGGTCTTAGACGGCTTGCTTGCATATCTCAGGTAAGCCATGTGGTGCATAACTCGAAAGCGTTCATCAGGAGCGCTTTGCCTCGTTGGCATTCGGAATGTTCAACGAGGCCTTTTACGGAGACCTGCCAGTCATGGCCCGTCAAGCTCTCAATGAGGCGCTCGCCCGAACTTCATTTCTGAACGGTGTCAATGCGGCCTACATCGAAGAGATGCAGGCGATATATGAGCGTAATCCCGGTGCGGTAAGCGACGAGTGGCGGTTGTTTTTCCAAAGCTTGCATGAGGAGCAAGGGAATGCGAGCGCGGAGGCTAGCGGTCCTTCCTGGGGGGTGCCGCTGGAGCGGCTGAACCAGAGCGCCAGTAGCGATATTGTTGCAGCACTTACTGGCGATTACGCTGGGGTGGAGCAGCAACTTAACGAACACATTCAATCGCGCGCGGCGCAAGGTGGGCTTAATCTTTCGATGGCCGCCTCGTTGCGGGCCACGCAAGATTCAATTCGTGTGCTTATGTTGATCCGGGCTTATCGGGTGATGGGGCATTTGGCGGCCAATCTTGATCCACTGGGGCTGAGTGAAGCGACGGATCATCGCGAGCTTAATCCCGAGACTTATGGCTTCACGGAGGCGGACTACGACCGGCCGATCTTTATTGATTATGTGTTGGGGCTTGAGACGGCGACGATCCGGCAAATCTTGCGGATTTTGCATCGGACCTATTGCCAGTCCATCGGTGTCGAATTCATGCATATTTCGACGCCGGCGCAGAAAGCCTGGATTCAGGAGAGGATTGAGGGTGAGGAAAAGGACGTCAGCTTCACCGTGGAAGGCAAGAAGGCCATCCTCAACAAATTGATCGAGGCTGAAACTTACGAAAAATTTTGTGAGATCAAGTACACGGGCACTAAGCGGTTTGGGCTGGATGGTGGCGAGTCCATGGTGCCTGCGCTGGAACAGATCATCAAGCGTGGCGGACAACTGGGTGTAAAAGAGATTGTCCTGGGAATGGCGCATCGTGGCCGGCTGAATGTGCTGGCGAACGTAATGGCGAAACCACATCGCGCAATTTTTAATGAGTTTAAAGGCGGGTCATTCAAGCCCGATGATGTGGAGGGTTCGGGTGATGTAAAGTATCATCTGGGGGCCTCGTCTGACCGCGCATTTGATGGAAATAATGTCCACCTGTCGCTGACCGCAAACCCAAGCCACCTTGAGATTGTGGACCCGGTTGTGCTGGGTAAGGTGCGCGCCAAGCAGGACCAGCATGGGGATACCGAGCGCAAACAGGTGTTGCCACTGTTGATCCACGGTGACGCGGCATTTGCAGGTCAGGGTGTGGTGGCGGAGTGCTTCGGGCTTTCCGGGCTCAAGGGCCACCGGACTGGTGGCTCGATTCACTTCGTGATCAATAACCAAATCGGTTTTACTACGAACCCACGGCTGTCGCGGTCATCGCCTTATTGCTCGGACGTGGCGCGGATGATCGAAGCGCCAATTTTTCATGTCAACGGTGATGATCCTGAAGCGGTTGTGCATGTGGCAAAGATTGCCACAGAGTTTCGCCAGATGTTTGGCAAGCCGGTTGTCATTGATATGTTTTGTTATCGCCGGTATGGCCACAATGAAAGCGATGAGCCTTCGTTTACGCAGCCAATCATGTACCGCAAGATCAAGTCGCATCCGACGACGTTTACACTTTATGGCAAGCAGCTTGTCGATGAGGGTGTAGTTAGTGAAGGCGAAGTTGAAGGGATGCGGGCTGAGTTCCGGTCGCATCTTGATAGCGAGTTTAAGGCGGCTGATCAGTTCAGACCCAATAAGGCTGACTGGCTCGACGGAAGGTGGTCGGGGATTGGTTTTGCTGAAGATGATGCTCGGCGCGGGAATACGGGCGTCGAGCTTGATGTGCTAAAGGATGTCGGGCGGCGGACCACCAAACTGCCGGGAGATTTCAGAGCACACAAGACGGTGTCCCGCTTGATCGATCGGCGTCGGAAGATGATCGAAGATGGCGAGGGTATCGACTGGGCGATGGCTGAGCAGCTCGCGTTTGGTACGTTGATGCATGAGAAGTTCCCTGTTCGGCTTTCAGGGCAGGACGTGGAACGGGGGACATTCTCGCAGCGCCATGCCGTGCTGATCGATCAGGAAAGCGAGCGTAGATATACGCCGCTTAAGTCTGTGTCGCCCGACCAGGGGCGGTTTGAGATCATTAACTCGATGCTGTCGGAGGAGGCGGTGTTGGGGTTTGAATACGGTTACACGCTGTCGGAGCCGAATACGTTGACGTTGTGGGAGGCGCAGTTTGGTGACTTCGCAAATGGCGCGCAGGTGGTTATCGATCAGTTTTTGTCCTCAGGTGAGCGCAAATGGCTGCGGATGTGTGGGTTGGTTTTGCTTTTGCCGCATGGCTATGAGGGGCAGGGGCCGGAGCATTCGTCCGCACGGCTGGAGCGTTATTTGCAATGTTCGGCGGAAGATAACTGGCAGGTGGCGAACTGTACGACGCCAGCGAATTATTTCCATATTCTGCGGCGCCAACTGCACCGGAAATTCCGAAAACCGCTTATTTTAATGACACCGAAGTCGTTGCTGCGGCACAAGCGGGTTGTGTCCAAACTTTCAGATCTAACGCCTGACACGACGTTTCACAGACTGTTGTGGGATGATTCTGACAGATCAAAGGCGGATGACAAGCAAGCAAAGGTCAGGCTGAAGCCAGATGATCAAATTCGTCGGGTCGTGATGTGTTCGGGCAAGGTTTATTACGATCTTTATGAAGCGCGGGAAGCAGCCGGATTGGATGATATATATCTGCTGCGCGTGGAGCAGCTCTATCCGTTCCCAGCGCGGGCGATGATCGAAGAATTGGGGCGATTTGCGCAAGCGGAAATGGTTTGGTGTCAGGAAGAGCCGCGCAACATGGGATCTTGGCATTTCATTGAGCCGAATATCGAATGGGTGCTTGATCATATTGATGCCAAGCATTCGCGTCCGCGATATGCTGGCCGAGCAGCTGCGGCGTCGACGGCAACTGGGCAGTTGTCGCGGCATGTGCACGAACAGAAAACGCTGGTAGAGGACGCACTAACGGCCTGACGAAGCGGGCCACGTTGCTCATTAATAAGTACTTTGGATTTTTCATAACTGGGCCGTTAACTCAGCGGCACGACGACGAGGAATAGGACAAGACATGACGATCGAAATCCGCGTGCCAACGCTGGGTGAGAGCGTGACCGAAGCCACAGTCGGTCAATGGTTCAAAAAGCCAGGCGAGGCGGTCAATGTCGATGAGCCGTTGTGCGAACTTGAGACGGATAAAGTCACCGTTGAGGTGCCGGCACCTGCCGCAGGTGTATTAAGCCACGTCGCGGTTGAGGAGGGCATGACTGTCGAAGTCGGCACGGTGCTTGGTATCGTGACCGAAGGCGAGGGTGCTGGGGCTTCTTCGGTGGCACCGGCGGCGACTGCTCCGACAGAGTCTGCAAAGACCAGCACTGTAGCGGCCACTGAAATGCCGCCAGCGCCTGCGGCGGCCAAGATGATGGAAGAACGTGGCATCGCTGCGGGCAGCATTGCTGGCAGTGGTAAGCGCGGGCAGGTTTTGAAGGAAGATGTGCTCACAGCGAGCGCTGCCGGTGGCCCAACAGATGGCGGCCAGGGTTCTTCGGCAGCTGTGTCTTCGTTGGCACCGGCGCCTGTGCCGGTGCAGCAGATGCGAGCACCCCCGGCGGGAAATGATGCCGCGCGGGAAGAGCGGGTACGAATGACGCGGTTGCGCCAAACAATTGCGCGGCGCTTGAAGGACGCACAAAACACGGCAGCAATGCTCACGACATACAACGATGTCGATATGAGTGCCGTGATGAATCTACGCGCCGAATATAAGGTGCTGTTTGAGAAGCGGCACGGCGTGAAGCTTGGGTTTATGAGCTTCTTCGTGAAGGCCTGCATTCAGGCGTTACGGGAAATTCCCGCGGTCAATGCAGAGATCGACGGGCAGGACCTGATCTACAAGAATTACTATCACATCGGGGTTGCAGTCGGCACCGAGAAGGGCCTCGTGGTGCCGGTAGTGCGTGAAGCGGACCGGATGAGCCTCGCTGAAATTGAGATGTCGATTGCTGATTTCGGCAAGCGGGCGCGCGATGGCAAGCTTGGTATCGAGGAGATGCAGGGGGGCACGTTCACGATTTCGAATGGTGGGGTATATGGATCGATGCTGTCGTCGCCGATCCTGAATGCGCCGCAGTCGGGCATTCTCGGCATGCACCGCATTGAGCAACGTCCGGTCGTGCTGAAGGATGGCACGATCGCCGCGCGGCCGATGATGTATCTGGCGTTGAGCTATGATCATAGAGTGGTTGATGGCAAGGAAGCGGTGACGTTTCTGGTGCGCGTGAAAGAATGTTTGGAAGATCCGCAGCGATTTATCTTGGAACTCTAATCGGGTAGTTAGAGCATGCCCCGCTGGGTATTCCGGTCACCCTGGCCGTTTCGGTGGAGTCCCTTCCTGGGCGTGGTGTGCTCTAAGCTTACGATCTTGAGACTGATGGATGCCTACTAGTACTAGCAAAATTTTGATAAAGAGAGCGGGATAAATGGCTGGATCCTACGACGTTGTTGTGATCGGAACCGGGCCGGGTGGGTATGTGTGCGCGATCCGGGCAGCACAGCTTGGTATGAAGGTGGCTGTCGTTGAGAAGCGGGCGACGCACGGGGGCACATGTCTGAATGTGGGTTGCATACCGTCGAAAGCGATGCTGCATGCCTCTGAATTATACGAAGAGGCGGGACATAGCTTCGATGATATGGGGATTGGCGTTGAGCCTAAACTCGATCTCGTGAAGATGCTGTCGTTCAAGACAGAGGGCGTGAAAGGCAACGTTGATGGTGTCGCCTATCTGCTGAAAAAGAATAAAATTGATAGCTACCATGGCACCGGGAAAATCGCTGGTGCAGGCCATGTTGAGGTGACGCCAGCGGATGGTGGTGATGCCTTATCGCTTGAGGCCAAGCATATCGTGATTGCGACGGGCTCTGATGTAGCGATGTTGCCGGGTATCGAGGTTGACGAGAAGACGATTGTGTCATCGACCGGTGCGCTGGAGCTTTCTGCGGTACCGAAGAAGTTAGTGGTTATTGGTGCTGGCGTGATTGGGCTGGAGCTTGGTTCCGTTTGGCGGCGACTTGGCGCGGACGTGCTGGTGGTTGAATTTCTTGATCGTATTGTTCCGGGGATGGATGGTGAGCTGGCCAAGCAGTTCCAGCGGACGCTGAAAAAACAGGGCATGGCGTTTAAGTTGGGGTCGAAAGTTACTCGTGTTCAAAATAGTGGCGCCGGCCACAAGGTGACGATCGAGCCGGCAGCTGGTGGCAAAGCCGAGACGGTTAAGGCTGATGTGGTGCTCGTTTGTATTGGACGGACGCCTTATACGGAAGGCCTTGGGCTGGAAGAGGCAGGCGTGGCACTTGATGATCGCCGCCGGGTGACGATCGGCGATCATTTTCAGACCAATGTGCCAGGGATATATGCCATCGGCGACGTGGTTGCGGGGCCGATGCTGGCGCACAAGGCTGAAGATGAAGGCGTGGCGCTGGCCGAACGGCTTGCCGGGCAGGCGGGACATGTAAATTACAACGTCATACCGGGTGTAGTTTATACGGCGCCGGAAGTGGCCACCGTTGGCAAAACAGAAGAAGAGCTGAAGGAGGCGGGGGTTGCCTACAATGTGGGTAAGTTCCCGTTCACGGCGAACGGCCGGGCGAAGGTCAACCGCACCACGGACGGTTTCGTGAAGGTTCTTGCTGATGCTAAGACGGACCGTATTCTTGGTGTGCATATGATTGGCCCGCACGTTGGCGAGCTGATTGCGGAAGCCGTGGTGATTATGGAATTTGGTGGTTCGGCTGAGGATTTGGCACGGACGTGCCATGCGCATCCGACGTTGAGCGAGGCAGTGAAAGAGGCAGCGCTTTCAGTCGACAAACGGCCAATTCATATGTAGCAAGCAATAGGTAGCTTGGCCTTCTGCATCGGGCTAGAGTTTGCTTGATTCTAACTCTGGATGCCGGGTTTGGGGGCGGATGAAATGTCTCTATGGGGTTCATCTTTCAAGTTTCCGACTTTGAAATTGCTCACCTCAGAAGTGCCGACAGCGCCGGGTCAGGGCCGACATAATCCACTGCGGGGAATGGCGGTGATGGTGGCCGCGATGATGCTCATTCCCGTTATGGATGGGTCCGCCAAATACCTGATGAATACTCTGCCGCCCTTGCAAGTCGTGTGGGCACGCTATTTTTTTCACTTTGTTTTATTCCTGCCGTTCGTGTTTTGGCGCTACGGGTGGGCTACATTTTGGATCAACCGGCCGGGTTTGCAGATGTTGCGCTCGACGGCATTGTTGTTTTCTACGTGCTGTTTTTTCTTTGCAATCCAGCAGATGCCGTTGGCCGATACGTTAGCTGTGTTGTTTGTTTATCCATTTGTGGTGACGGGGCTTTCGTTTTGGCTGCTGGGTGAGCGTGTAGGAATTTACCGGTGGGGGGCCGTGAGCGTTGGGTTCTTGGGCGCGCTGGTGGTTATCAGGCCTGGATTTGAGACGGTTTCAAATGGAACGCTACTGGCCATTGGCGCGGGTATCGGGTACGCGGCCTATGTGCTTTTTACGCGACGACTAAGGGGTTCTGACCCGGTTTTGGTTACTTTGCTGTGGACCGCACTTGTCGGCACGATTGCGATGAGTTTTGTGCAGCCACTGGTCTGGGTGATGCCGACAGTTGGTGAGTACGGATTGATGGCATTGATCGGTGTGCTAGCGGCCGGTGTGCACTACATGATTATTCTGGCTTATGAATATGCGACCGCGCCTCAGCTAGCGCCGATTGGGTACGTTGAGATCGTGTCGGCGACGACAGTTGGGTATCTAGCATTCGGGGATTTTCCCGACGCACTGACGTGGCTTGGCATTGCGATCATTATCGCAAGCGGCATTTACATTGCCTGGCGTGAGGCTAAGCGCAACGTGCTCAAGTGATTCGGGTTATTCGATTGCGCTGACTTTATAGCCTGCCCGCCGGAAGAGTGCGACGAGGCCGGTCTTGCCACTTAAATGCAAAGCGCCAACGGCAATGAATGCCCCGCCCTTATTGAGGAGCGGCAGGCTTTTATCGCGCATGCCATAGTTTCTTTTGACAACCATTGAGTTGATGAATGCGGCCGTGCCCGTCGTTTTCAGCCCATGTATTTTAGAGAGTGCATTGGACAGTGGCATGGTTTCGGCCAGACGACGTGAAAGATAGAGTTGAATCAAAGTCTCGAACATATCTTCGCGGCGATCGAGCAACCTTAGAGATGTTTTGAGGAGTTCGAGCTGGTGGGCGTCGGAAAGGCTGGCCAGGGCGCGGAGTTGCTGGATAGGCGTTTCAAGGCCGATGACCGGGATATTTCGGGCGGCCCCCAGTTTTGCGAGTTTGGCATCAAGAAATTTTAGGCCGGAAGCCGCGCGTTTGGTTTCACATGGCGGAAGCGCCAGCAGCACGTAGGCGAACCATGGCTTGACGACGAGGGCAGTGTCAGCGGGAATACCAGACGCTTTCAACGTTTTTTGGGCGATCGAAAAATCTGCCTTAGAGAGCTTTTTATCAAGCCTTGAGCCATCTGTGTAGAAAAGCATTCCGGGAGATTTCTGGATTGCGATGCCAATTTTCGGGGCGGAGAGATCGGCCAATTCGAGGGCGATGAGGTTTGAACCTGCTAGTGCCGATTTGGTGTTGGGGGACAGAGTTGTGACGCGTGGGTCCGTTACGTGCATTGTGCCAAACAGATACGATGGCTGGAGATTTGGCTTTTCGATCTTCCACAAAATAGCATTTGCGTTCGATGTTTTAGCGGCGGCTGCGAGAATTTCGCGGTGCAGGTCGGGCCGTTGGATTTTGAGTTGATCGACGACGTTGATACCAGTGCAGGCCGGAGGCATTGATAAAGAATTGCTGGCCGCAATGGAAACCGTGGCTGTGGTGCCGGCAGCGTTTGATGACCAGGGGAAAAGGGTCAGAACGGCTAGTAATGTTGCAAAATGCGCGAGGGTGCACAGCAATGACCTGGGAGTATTGGTGCTGATCGCGCGTCCGTTTGATAGCATGTTCATTCTCTTTCGATGTATTATCGTTTGCTCAACCCGATTATAGCCACGCCTATTATTTCTGCGGATGATAGGTGAGCAGATTATCGAAAATATTACTCTTCGTGGTTTTAGGCGCGGGGGTGAGCGGCATCGTAAATTTCAAGTAAACGATCGCGCTCGACTTCGGTATATACTTGGGTGGTGGAAAGTGACGAATGGCCAAGAAGCTCCTGGATCTGGCGGAGGTCGGCGCCGGAGGTGAGCAGGTGGGTCGCGAAGGAATGACGGAGTGCGTGTGGTGTTGCGGAAGTTGGCAGGCCCAGGGTTTCGCGCATGTTTGCGATGACCAGTTGGATGATCCGCGGAGACAGCGGACCGCCTTTGGCGCCCCGGAACAAGATATCGTCGGGTTCCAGAGGGTAGGGACATATGGTGATGTAGGTGTTGATCGCATCAATGGTGAGGGAAAGAATTGGGACGAGGCGTTCTTTATGGCCCTTGCCGATGATACGGAGTACGTCGCGGTGAGGCGTTGGGGCGTCCTTCAAGGTAATGGAAAGCGCTTCTGAGATACGCAGGCCGGCGCCATAAAGAAGCAACAAAACAGCTGTGTCGCGAGCGCCAATCCAATCGAGTTCAGCATTTGAAGCAGCAGCCATAACGTCGGCTGCTTTCTCGATTGTGATGGGTTTGGGCACCGAATGCGGTATTTTAGGCATCGATAATTGTAGGATTGCCCGGTTTTTCAGGATGTTTTGAGCTTCGAGCCAGCGGAAGAATGAGCGTAGGGCAGCCAGTGAACGCGCCAGTGAGCGGCTGGTGATGCCGTTGCGGCGGCGGGCGGCCATGAAAGCGCGGAAGACCCGTGTTTCCAAGCGTTGGAGGTCAGTCAGGCAGGGTGTGCGGCCAAGTTTGGTGCGGAGGAATATTAGAAATTGACGGAGATCGCGTTCATAAGCTTCGCAAGTTTTCGTCGCGTGGCCGCGCTCGCATGTGAGGTAATCCAGCCAACCTGAGGCTGCGGCTTGCAGATCCTGATCGAGGGGGAGTTCATCGGCAGGGCCGTCGAGGCCAGGTTTTAGGATAGTAAAGATAGCATTGGTCGACCTGATCATCGCTGTTCGGCCTTGCGCGAAATGCTTGATGGAGTTGTCTTGGCGTATGATGTCGTGGGTTTGTACCGAGGGTTTTGGTATGAAATCCTGGCTCAGGATTGAGCATCGCAACGATTTGGTTAATGAATTATTACCATAGTTCGTGTTGTCGCACGCTTTCCAAGTGAGATGGCAGACGTCACTGGTTCACTCTATCGCCGAGTTCTCGTCGGCTTTTGCCTCCAATATGGAGCTGGGAATATGGGTTTCGTGACTTTTCTGGGCGATTGGCCAAGCGTGGCGCGATGGAATTATTAAACCTCGGGCTTGATGACGGGGCTGCACTACGGCGTGTGCCGGTGCTGCTGCCGATGGCGCTCGACCAGACCTATGATTATGTTGTCAATCCAGCATTTGAGGTGCAGCCAGGGGATTTCGTACTGGTGCCGTTCGGTTCGCAAAACCGGATGGGTGTTGTGTGGGATGAGCCGGCGGGGTTGCAAAAACCCATCGACCCCAAGAAACTCAAAGGCATAGAAGCCGTTGTGGAAGCACCACCCCTACCGCTGTCTTCTTTACGGTTTGCGGAGTGGGTTGCGCGCTACACTCTGTCGCCGCTCGGCATGGTGGTGCGAATGATGATGGGGGCGCGGGCGGCGTTTGAGCCGGAAAAGCCACGCAGTGGTGTCCAAATCGTGCCGGATGCGCCGTTGCCGCCACGGATGACGCCCGCCCGCACGAAGGCCATCGAGATTGCGCATGACGGGTTGGTGCGGGTCAAATCCGAGCTGGCGCGGGAAGCTGGCTGCTCCAGTGGCGTAATTGACGGGCTTGTTCAGGCTGGTGTGCTTGTCGAGGTGAGAATTCCAGAGCGGACCTATCCAACGCCAAATCCGACGCATATGACCGTTGAATTTTCGGAAGCGCAGGAGATGGCGGTTCACGGACTAAAGGCAGCTGTGGCGGCAAAGAACTTTTCAGTGACCCTATTGGATGGGGTTACTGGATCAGGCAAAACGGAGGTTTATTTCGAGGCGGTTGCAGCAGCGCTTGAGCAGGGGCGCCAAGTGTTGATCATGCTGCCAGAGATTGCGCTGACCAGCCAGTTTACTTCTCGGTTTGCAGAGAGGTTCGGTTGTTTGCCGGTTGAGTGGCACTCGGCGCTGTCGGGCGCTGAGCGCGGGCGTATTTGGAAGGCGGTTGCAACCGGTAAGGTGCGTTGTGTCATTGGTGCCCGTTCCGGGTTATTTCTGCCCTATCCTGATCTCGGAATGATCGTGGTGGATGAAGAGCATGATGGGGGCTTCAAGCAAGACGACCGGGTGCATTATCAGGCGCGCGATATGGCGGTTGTGCGTGGCAGCCTTGATAAGTTCGCCGTTGTTTTAGCGTCAGCGACACCGTCGATAGAGAGCCACGTAAATGCGCAGACAGGGCGTTATCGACACGCGATTTTGCCAGGGCGCTTTTCCGGCATCGAGTTACCGGAGATTGGAGCAATTGATCTGCGGCGAGACCCACCGGAAAAGGGCAGGTGGCTATCACCAAAGTTGGTTGAGGCGGTGGTGGAGACCATGGCGATGGGGCGGCAGACATTGCTGTTTCTCAATCGGCGGGGGTATGCGCCGCTGACGCTGTGCCGGAAGTGCGGTAGCCGGATTGAGTGTCCGCAGTGCGCGGCGTGGCTGGTTGAGCACAAGTATCGCAATCGGTTGAATTGCCACCATTGCGGGTTTTCGCTACCGGTGCCGGAGAAATGTCAAAAGTGCGGTGCTGAAGAATCCATGGTCGCTTGCGGGCCGGGTGTTGAGCGGATTTCGGAGGAGGTTGCGGAGCGGTTTCCAGAGGCGCGATGTGCGCTGTTATCGAGTGATCTTATTCCGACACTGACTGAAATGCGTGAGGTGATCAAAACCATTGAGAAAGGCGAAGTGGACATCATTATCGGCACGCAGATCGTTGCAAAAGGTCATCATTTTCCAGATCTGGCGACGGTAGGCATTGTTGATGGCGATTTGGGGCTCGGGCAGGCTGACCCGAGGGCTGGTGAGCGGACGTTTCAATTGCTCTATCAGGTCACTGGGCGGGCCGGGCGTGAACACATACGCGGGCGCGGCTTGATACAGACCTATATGCCCGAACATCCTGTGATGGAGGCTATAAAGACGGGTGATCGGGATGCGTTTCTTGACCGGGAAGTGCGGCAGCGGCAGGCGGCAATGCTGCCGCCTTTTGGCCGACTAGCGGCAATTATCATCACCGCGCGGCACAAACAGCTGGCGGAGGGGTATGCGCGGGAGGTTGCGCGGGCAGCGCCTCGGTCTGACAAGATTACGGTGCTGGGCCCGGCCGAGGCGCCGCTGGCGTTTATCCGTGGACGGCATCGTTGGCGATTGCTTGTAAAGTCACCGCGCGAGATCGATTTGCAGGGCTATATGCGGGCCTGGCTCGACGCTGTGCCGACGATTAGGGGCGATATTCGGCTTATTATTGATATTGATCCATATAACTTCTTGTGAAGTGCTTTTTGTCGTTCTGAGCAGGATAGTGCCGCTTTATTGTAGTTTTGGGCGGCAAGGAGGCTCGGATGCCAGCGACCACTGTACGAACGACGTTTCAGGGACATTCGGGCGATACGCTTGCAGCTCGACTGGATCTGCCTAGTGGTCCAGTGCGCGCCTATGCGCTGTTTGCTCATTGCTTTACCTGTTCCAAGGACCTGTTTGCGGCGCGGACGATTTCTCAGGGCTTGGCGCAACGAGGGATCGGTGTGCTGCGATTTGATTTTACGGGCCTGGGGTCTTCGGAAGGTGAATTTGCAAACACCAACTTCAGCTCGAATGTGCAGGATCTGCTGGCGGCTGCCGAACATCTCAAGCAGCGATTTGCGGCACCTAAAATTCTAATCGGGCATTCACTTGGCGGGGCGGCTGTGTTGGCGGCGGCAGGGGCGTTGCCTGACGTCAAAGCCGTCGCGACGATTGGCGCGCCGGCTGATGTTGGGCATGTATTGAAAAACTTTGGCGCAACGGTTGAGGAAATCCAGCAGCGAGGGCAGGCTGATGTCACGTTGGTGGGCCGGCGTTTCACCATTCAAAAGCAATTTGTCGAAGATGTGCAGGAGCAAAAACTCACGGCGCGCATTGCCAACATGCGCAAGGCATTCCTGGTGATGCACTCGCCAGTCGATCAGATAGTGGGGATTGACAACGCAGCCAAGATTTTTGCCGCTGCAAAGCACCCGAAGAGTTTCGTTTCGCTGGATGAAGCTGATCACCTGATGTCTGGCGCGGATGACGCTGTGTATGCATCTGGCATCATTGCGGCCTGGGCCGCGCGATTTCTGCCAGCTGATGCTTCGGATCAATCCATGCATGATGCGGTGGTGGTGTCGGAAACCGGAATTGGCAAATTTCAAAATGTGGTGCTGGCCGGGCAGCATCAATTGTTGGCGGATGAGCCAAAATCAGTGGGCGGATTGGATAGCGGGCCGTCGCCCTATGATTATCTATCAGCGGGGCTGGGCGCCTGCACTGCAATGACGCTGAGAATGTATGCGAATCTAAAGAAACTGGAGCTTGGGCGTGTCACAGTTGAAGTGCGACATGGCAAGCTCGCGACTGAGCATTGCGCTGATTGCGGCAAGGCGGCCGAAGGGGGCAGCGGAAAAATAGATAGATTCGAGCGGATTATTTCCGTGGACGGGGCCTTGGATGACGCACTTCGGGAAAAGCTTGTGGAAATTGCGGCGAAGTGCCCTGTTCATCGGACATTGGAAGCAGAAGCCGCTGTTGTGACTAGGGTTCGCGGTGCAAAAGAAGCCAATTAGCGGCGCAATTTATGATGGTATTTTAGTTGTTGAGGCGCGTATCTGATTAAATGCGGCATTCAGGCCATGTCTGAACGGTTGAAGGCGAAGCATACGCGTGGTAGAGACAGCGCGGCTTTTAGGGAGGTGCTTCGCTTATTGAGTGGAGTTTACCTTCTTGAACGTGTCCCTCCTCAGCGCGGGTGTCCAGTTCGGGTTTGATGAACTCGTGATACCCCATAACGCACGAAAGCGCGCGACGTGGCGACTGATGATGCAATGATGGCCAGCGTGGCCGGGCGATATGCCTCCGCGCTGTTTGACTTGGCTGCTGAGCAGTCCCAGCTTCCCACCGTGGAGCGGGATCTTGCTGGCATTGAAACGATGCTTGATGAAAGCGCGGACTTGCAACGCATGCTGCGCAGTCCTGTGTTTTCTGCGGCTGAGCAGTCTAAGTCGCTGGAAGCTGTGCTTGGCAAGGCTGGGGTGTCCGATTTGACGATGAACTTTATTAAGTTGATCGCGCGGAACAGGCGGTTGTTTGCTTTGCCAAATATGATCAAGGGCTTTCAGATGCTTGCTGCGCAATCGCGTGGTGAAGTGGAAGCCGATGTGTCGTCGGCAGTTGGGCTGAACGAGGCGCAGCTTGAGGCGTTAAAGGAGACGCTGAAGGCATCTACAGGTAAGGACGTTCGGATTAACTCGAAAGTTGATCCGTCACTGCTCGGCGGTTTGATCGTAAAGATTGGAAGCCGCATGATTGATTCATCGCTTCGCACGAAGCTTGTTACGCTCAAAATGCGCATGAAAGAGGTTGGCTAATGGACATCCGGGCCGCTGAGATCTCGTCGATCCTCAAGGAACAGATCAAGAATTTCGGGCAAGAGGCTGAGGTCTCTGAGATCGGACAGGTACTGTCAGTTGGTGATGGTATCGCTCGTGTTTACGGACTTGATAATGTCCAGGCTGGCGAGATGGTCGAGTTTCCCGGTGGTATCCGTGGGATGGCGCTGAACCTCGAAGCAGACAACGTTGGCGTGGTGCTGTTCGGTGACGACCGGGGCATTAAGGAAGGCGATACGGTCAAGCGGACCGGTGCCATCGTGGAGGTGCCGGTTGGCAAAGGCTTGCTTGGTCGGGTGGTCGATGGCCTCGGCAATCCGATTGACGGCAAGGGTCCGATCGAAAGCACAGAGGCTCGTCGTGTCGACGTTAAGGCGCCTGGTATTCTGCCGCGGAAATCAGTGAATGAGCCGATGTCGACTGGCCTGAAGGCAATCGACGCGCTGATCCCGATTGGGCGCGGTCAACGTGAGTTGATCATTGGTGACCGACAAACCGGCAAGACAGCAGTTATTCTCGATACGATCCTGAATCAGAAGTCGATGCATTCGGGTTCGGACGAAACTGAGAAGCTCTACTGCGTTTATGTTGCTATCGGCCAGAAGCGGTCGACTGTGGCGCAGTTCGTTAAGGTGCTCGAAGAAAGCGGCGCGATGGAATATTCCATTGTGGTGGCGGCGACTGCTTCTGATCCGGCTCCCATGCAGTACCTAGCCCCGTTTACTGGTTGCGCGATGGGTGAATTCTTCCGTGACAATGGTATGCATGCGGTGATCGGATATGATGATCTTTCGAAGCAGGCGGTTGCTTATCGGCAGATGTCTCTCTTGCTGCGTCGTCCGCCGGGACGTGAAGCTTATCCGGGCGATGTTTTCTACCTGCACTCGCGTTTGTTAGAGCGCTCCGCCAAGCTGAATGACAGCCTCGGTGGCGGTTCGCTGACAGCACTGCCCGTGATTGAGACGCAAGCAAACGACGTGTCGGCCTACATTCCAACGAATGTTATTTCGATTACGGACGGTCAGATCTTCCTGGAAACGGACCTGTTTTATCAAGGCATCCGCCCGGCGGTGAACGTTGGCTTGTCGGTGTCTCGTGTGGGGTCGTCGGCGCAGGTCAAGGCAATGAAGCAGGTTGCGGGTAAGATCAAGGGTGAGCTGGCGCAGTATCGCGAGATGGCGGCATTCGCGCAGTTCGGGTCCGATCTTGATGCAGCGACACAGCAGATGCTTGCGCGTGGTGAACGACTGACTGAGCTGCTCAAGCAGGCTCAGTTCTCGCCGTTGAAAACTGAAGAGCAGGTTGTGGTGATCTTTGCCGGGACGCGGGGGTATCTCGATGTCGTGCCGACGTCCTCGGTAGGTAAGTTTGAAGAGCAGCTTCTGCTTACTCTACGTGACAAAGGCAAAGACATTCTCGAAGCCATCAGAACCGAGAAAGAGATTTCGGGTGAAACCGAGAAGAAGTTGATTGAGATGATTGACGGTTTCGCCAGCGGATTTGTCGCTTAGGCCGGACTTGAACCACAAGGGGAGCCCGGGAGACAGAGATGGCCAGCCTTAAGGATCTTCGCAATCGTATCGCCTCGGTTACGGCGACGCGAAAAATCACCAAAGCCATGCAAATGGTGGCGGCAGCGAAACTGCGTCGTGCGCAGGAAGCTGCAACCGCCGCGCGGCCTTACGCCGAGCGAATGGAGACCGTGCTGGCCAATCTCGCCAGTGGCATGGCAAGCAAAGAAGGCGCGTCGCCGTTGCTTGTTGGCACGGGTAAAGACGACGTTCATCTGCTGGTTATTATGACGGCCGAGCGGGGCCTTTGTGGCGGCTTCAACTCCAGTATCGCCCGGTTGGCTCGGCAGGATATCGTGCGGCTGCAATCCGAAGGTAAAACGGTCAAGCTGATGTTTGTCGGTCGCAAGGGTTTTGATGCTTTGCGCCGAGAGTATGAAAGCTTGGTGGTTGAGCGAGTTAATCTCAAAGAGATCAAGCGGATTGCTTTCTCGAACGCTGAAGACATTGCGGGCAAGGTGCTTGGCATGTTTGACGCAAGTGAATTCGATGTCTGCAAGATCTACTTCTCAGCATTCAAGTCGGTTATCACGCAGATACCCACTGGTTTGCAGCTCATTCCCGTAAAGTTGCCGGAGGGTTCTGAGGAGGGTGCTTCTAAGGCAGGCGCTGCCGTTTATGACTACGAGCCGAGTGAAGAGGAAATCCTGGATTTTCTCTTGAAGCGCAATATCAGCACGCAGCTTTTCCGCGGGCTACTTGAGAATGCCGCGTCGGAGCAAGGTGCTCGGATGTCTGCGATGGACAACGCGACGAGAAATGCCGGTGAGATGATTGATAAGTTGACGATTACTTATAACCGTCAGCGTCAAGCGCAAATCACTAAAGAACTGATCGAAATTATTTCGGGCGCCGAAGCGCTCTGACGAATAATCGTGCACGAGGACGAGAGAAATGGCTGAAACTTCAAACGGACGCGTTCGCCAAGTCATGGGCGCCGTTGTGGACGTGCAGTTCACCGGAGACCTGCCGGCAATTTTGAATGCGCTAGAGACAACGAACGAATCAACAAAGTCGAAAGATAATCCTGAGGGCCGGCTGGTTCTTGAGGTTGCTCAGCACCTCGGCGAAAACACAGTGCGCACCATTGCTATGGACGCAACTGAAGGTCTGGTTCGCGGGCAGGCCGTCCGAGATACAGGCACACCGATCGAGGTTCCGGTGGGTGATGCCACACTTGGCCGGATCATCAATGTTATTGGAGAGCCAGTGGATGAGGCGGGGCCGGTTAACGCTACGGAAACCCGGCCAATTCATGCTCAAGCGCCGCCACTTGTTGAGCAGTCCACGGACGCAGAAATCCTCGTCACGGGGATCAAGGTTGTTGATTTGCTCGCACCTTACGCCAAGGGCGGCAAGATCGGCCTGTTCGGCGGCGCCGGTGTTGGCAAGACGGTGTTGATCATGGAATTGATCAATAACATTGCAAAAACACACGGTGGTTATTCGGTGTTTGCAGGTGTTGGCGAACGGACACGTGAAGGTAACGATCTCTACTATGAGATGATCGAATCCGGAGTGAATAAAGATCCGAAAGAGAATAACGGGTCGGCTGAAGGTTCGAAATGTGCGCTGGTTTACGGTCAGATGAATGAGCCGCCAGGTGCGCGTGCGCGGGTGGCGTTGACTGGACTGACATCGGCCGAGTATTTCCGCGACAAGGGCCAGGATGTGTTGTTCTTCGTGGACAACATTTTCCGCTTTACGCAGGCTGGTTCGGAAGTTTCGGCTTTGCTCGGGCGTATTCCTTCGGCTGTGGGATATCAGCCGACACTAGGCACCGATATGGGCGCCATGCAGGAGCGGATTACCTCGACGACCAAAGGCTCGATTACATCAGTGCAGGCTGTGTATGTTCCGGCTGATGATTTGACTGACCCAGCACCGGCTTCGACATTCGCCCACTTGGATGCGACCACGGTGCTTTCGCGGGCGATCTCGGAAAAAGGGATTTATCCCGCTGTTGATCCGCTTGATTCGACCTCGCGGATGCTTGATCCACGTATTCTTGGTGAAGAGCACTACACTATTGCGCGCCGGGTGCAGGAAACACTTCAGCGTTACAAGGCGTTGCAGGATATCATCGCGATCCTGGGTATGGACGAGCTGTCAGAGGAAGATAAGCTGACGGTTGCGCGGGCGCGCAAGGTTGAGCGCTTCCTTTCGCAGCCGTTCGATGTGGCTGAGATCTTTACGGGCTCGCCAGGTGTACAGGTGAAGCTTGAAGACACTATCAAAGGCTTCAAGGGGCTGATTGACGGTGACTACGATCATTTGCCGGAGCAGGCATTCTATATGGTTGGCACCATTGAAGAGGCGATCGTCAAGGCCGAAAAGCTGGCTGAAGCTGCTTAATTAGCTGGCTGGATGATCGCGAAAGGGGCCCAGATGGCCGATGAACACGCAGCAAATGGTGCTGAAAATAAATTTGGTGGCTGCTGCGAAGAGCTGAAAGAGGCGATTGCCGGGGAGGACTTCGAGCCGTTGATTTCGATTGGGCCCGAAGGTATTTTATATATGGCAGTCGGTTTAATCGAGCTGGAGGATGATGAGCCAGGAATGGTTGATCATCCGCTGTTTTATTGCCCTTTCTGCGGAACCAAGTTGCAGGATGCTGAAACAGTCAAAGCCCAGCTTGAAAGCCAGGGCGAACCCCAGCAATAAGCTTTGGTTTGATTGATGGTGGGTGCTGTTGCCCGCGAGTTAAGGACACTATAATGGCCCAGACGATCAAGTTCGAACTTGTGAGCCCAGAGCGGGTGCTAATGTCGGAAGATGTTGAGCATGTCGTGTTACCGGGCAGCGAAGGCGAATTGGGTGTGTTGGCGGGGCATTCGCCGGCAGTTGTAACGCTGCGACCAGGAATGATCACGATTATTTCTGGAGGGACGACCCGGAAGATGTTTGTGAAGGGCGGCTTTGCGGAGGTCAATCCGGAAGCTCTGACGGTGCTTGCGGAGCGGGCGCTTGATCCATCTGAAGGCGATCGATCAGCAGTTGTTGATGAGATTGCATTGGCAGAGAAGGATCTGGCTGACGCGGAGAATGACGATGCGCGCTTTGCGGCTCATTCGGCGATTGATGCTCTGCGCAGTCTTTCTTGACGCCTAAGCAATGCAGCTTCGTGTTTGAGATAAGACCTAAACGCCTCGCTTTGTTGCCTCGGCTCAGTGAGGGTGTTGCCTGCAAGTAGGCTTGGCGGTTTAGAGCGAAATCAATCGGGATAGCGTGTCTGGTTTCGCAGAGACCAAAGTTTCTTTCAGGCAATCTTAAAGTGTTAGACAAGATTATTAATTCATTGTTTTTGATGCGAAGGTTGCAATTCATAAATTGCGATTAGTGCTGCGGCAAAAAAATAACCAAGCATTAGAATGGTTTCACGAGTGAGCCTAATTGATTGACTACTTCAGAGTAGACATCCCGCTTGAAGTCGACAACCCGACTGGCAATTTCATCGAGTGAGACCCATTCCCAGGCGTCGAATTCTTTTTTATGAGCCTGGCCTTTGGGTGGGTCGAGGTTGATCTCATTTTCGCAGCCAGTGAAGCGCACGGCAAACCAGATTTGTTTCTGGCCTCGATAGCGGCCCCTCCATGCGCGGCCTTTGATCACCCCTGGTAGCTCATAAGTTATCCAGCCAGAGGTGTGGCCGAGGATATCGACAGAACTGATCGCGGTTTCTTCATGCAGTTCTCGGATAGCTGCGGCTTCAGGGTCTTCGCCTCGATCGATGCCGCCTTGCGGCATCTGCCACCATGTCCCTTTGCCTTCGGGGTCCTGGGGGGCATCAAGCCGTTGACCCATCCAAATTAAACCCTTGTTGTTGATAACCATGATGCCGACGCAAGGGCGGTAGTCGGGAAGATGGTTGTCGGCTGAATGAAGCATGGATGGTCCGATTTTTGTCTAGAGGCCGACTTCTGGTGATTGATGCGCGCTAACTGTTTCGCGGGAGGCCGCGATGCCAGCGTGGCAACTGCGAAGCCGCTAGGTGGACGCAGTCACGCGTCTTGGTCAAGGGGCGGAGGATGGATCAGAGTGCTCCTAATTTTCATCGGAATACTCTAACCGCCAGGGATTGCCGGCAAGACATGAACTTCTGCATTGTCGCTGATAGGCTGCAACAAGGCCTCCTGATAGATGATACCGTCGATTGCGACAGCCATTCCATCTTCCAGGTGAGGAGCGAGCGCTGGGAAACGCTCGCTGAGGCGCGCGAAAAGCTGCTTGATCGTGGCAGCTTCTATTTCAAGTTCGGAAATGCCGTCAGCGAACTGGCGAAGATTTCCAACAAGAGTTACGCGCACCATGTTTTTCTGTCCAATTAGATTCTTTGTCCAGTTTTCGTATCTGGGCAGTCACATTTTCAGGTCTGCGTCGTTAGCGGCCCGCGCCAAGTCTAACTGCTTCAGCACCTTGGGCGGTGACATTGGCAGCTCAGAAAAGCGGACGCCGGTGGCATCGGCGACAGCGTTTGCGATGGCACCCATTGGTGGAACGATTGCCGTTTCACCAACGCCACGTACACCGTAGGGATGGTTTGGGTTTGGCACTTCGACGATCACGGTGTCAATCATTGGCAGATCAGAGGCGACCGGAATACGATAATCCAGGAAGCTCGCGTTCTGCAGTTTCCCGTCGTCGCCATAGATATATTCTTCGTTCAGTGCCCAGCCGATGCCTTGGGCAGCGCCACCTTGGTACTGGCCTTCGACGTAGGCGGGATGAATGGCTCGTCCGGCATCCTGGATGACGGTATAGCGGATCACGGAAACCTTGCCGGTTTCTGGGTCCACTTCAACATCGACCAGGTGCTGGCCCAAACTGGGCGCGGCGCCTTGCGCATTGATCTTAGCGTTACCAATGATGGCTCCACCGGTTTTGCCAGCCATGCGGCCGATTTCGGCGATAGAAATCGGCTCATGAGCGCCGGCATTGTCGCCAGCAGGGCGGATCCAGCCGTCTTTGTAGTCTACAGCCTCTTCGGGCAACTCCCAAAGCTTGGCGGCGCGGCTGCAGGCTTCCTGGATAATCTCACGGGCCGCCTCTACGGTGGCCATACCGCTTGAGAAACAGGCTCGGCTGCCGCCCGTTAGGAAGTTATATCCGAGTTGCTGGGTATCGCCGATTATCGGGCGGATGCTTTTGTAGTCAACGCCCAATTCTTCGGCTGCCATCAAGGCCATTGAGGCTCTAAGGCCGCCAATGTCCGGTGTGCCGATGGTGAGGTTGAAGCTGCCGTCTTCATTGAGCGCCATCATCACTGTTGTTTGACCACCGATATTATACCAGAAGCCAGAGGCAACGCCGCGGCCCTGATTGGGGCCAAGTGGTGTTTTGTAGTGCTCGGTTGCTTGTGTCGCTTCCAAGGTCTCAATCATTCCTATGGGCCCAAGTTTCGGCCCGTATGCTGTTTGCGTACCTTCCTTGGCAGCATTTTTGAGGCGAAGATCAATTGGGTCGATGCCGAGTTTTCCTGCGATTTCGTCGATGACGCATTCAACGGCATACTCAGAAATCGGTGCGCCAGGAGCGCGATAGGCTGCGACTTTCGGGCGATTAGATACAACATCGAGGCCCGTGACCTTGACGTTGTCAAGCTCGTATGGAGCGAAGGCAGTCATTGCGCCCTGGGCCACGGGAGAGCCTTGGAACGCACCAGCCTGATAGATCATATCAGCTTGGCCGGCTGTGATGCGGCCGTCTTTGGAGGCACCGATTTTGACTTTGACGACAGCGCCAGAGGTTGGCCCCGTGGCGCGGATGGTATCCTCGCGTGACATGGTCATTTTGACCGGGCGACCAGATTTTTTGGAGAGCGCAAGTGCCAGCGGCTCCAAATAGACAACCGTTTTCCCCCCAAACCCGCCACCAATTTCAGATGACGTTACACGGACCTTGGAGATATCCCAACCCAGCAGGCGGGCGCAGTGTGCGCGCACGATCCAGTGGCCCTGTGTGGTTACCCACAACTCAGCCTGATTGTCGGCTGTAACATTGGCGAGGCAGGCATGAGGCTCGATGTAGCCTTGATGGACAGGCTGGGTCTTGAACTCGCGTTCAATGATCAGATCGGCGTCGGCAAAGCCCTTGTCGATATCGCCCAGCGCAAATTCCATCTGCTTTGAGATATTGGATGGCTTCTCCGGGGGCGGGTTGACGCCTGCGGTGATCATATCTTCATGCAGAATTGGCGCATCTGCCTGCATGGCTTCGACTGGGTCGATGACATGGGGCAGGAGTTCGTATTCTACTTCGATCAGTTTCAGCGCTTTTTTGGCGATTGACTTGCTGGTGGCAGCAACCGCAGCGAGGGCATGACCTTCATAGAGGACTTTATCGCAGGCGATAACATTGCGGCTGACATCAAGATAGTTGACCATCATCTCACCTGCTGCGGCGAGCGTTGGGTCCTGCTCTTCGAAGTCATCACTTGTGATGATGGCCTTCACGCCGGCAAGTGCTTCAGCTTTTGAGGTATCGATTTTGACAATGCGGGCGTGCGGATGGGGTGAACGGAGTACCAGCCCGGTCAACTGTCCAGCCATGTTGAGGTCGGCGCCATAGCGAGCCTGGCCTGTAACTTTTTCAACACCATCCGGACGAATGGCGTTGGTTCCGACCCATTTAAAATCACCATCCTTGGGGGGATTACCTACTTTTTCCTGCATGGATTTCAGGCTCCTCTCATGTCGGCGGCAGTAGCAAGAACAGCACGTATTATCTTGTCGTAACCCGTGCAGCGGCACAGGTTTCCAGCCAGCCAGTAGCGAACTTCCGTTTCGGTGGGATCGGGATTGCGCTCAAGCAGAGATTTGGCGGCGATCAAGACGCCAGGAGTACAGATGCCGCATTGAAGAGCTGCATGCTCTAGAAATTTCTGCTGTAGCGGATGCAACTTATCGCCGTCGGCCATGCCTTCGATGCTTTCGACCTTCTTGCCGTTCATTTCAACGCCCAACATGAGGCATGAGCAAACGAGCCGACCATCGACCGATACGCTACACGCGCCACAGTCGCCAGTGGCGCAACCTTCTTTGGTTCCCGTCATGTCGAGTTCGTCACGGAGGACATCGAGCAATGTTTGATCCGTATCGCAGAGTGCTTCGACTGGATCGCCGTTCAATGTGAAAGAAATGTGGTGTTTCATCAGTTTGACCTCGCGCGCTGATAGGCGATTTCTGCGGTGCGGCGAGCAATGACGGCCGCGACTTTGGTTCGATATTCGATAGTGCCGCGTTTGTCATCGATTGGATTGCAGGCAGCGGAGGCGGCGGTTGCCAGTTTTCCAAGAGCTGCTTCATCGAGCGTGGAGCCGATGAGGGCTTCGCCTGCTTCCGGCACCAACAGAGGACGAGGGGCAACAGCTCCCAATACCACCCGCGCGGCGGTTATTTTGCCTGCCTCGTCGAGGGTGAGGTTGACACCTGCGCCAACGACCGCGATGTCCATTTCAGTGCGCGGAATAAATCGCAGGTAGGCGTCACCAGAATGTGCGGGGCGGGCAGGCAGATAGAATGAGACGATGAATTCATCTTTCGCGATTGCGAGCTTGCGAGGAGCTAACATAATGTCCTCCACCGGCAATTCGCGTGTGCCACCCGGACCTACGATGGTGGCAGTAGCGCCAGCGGCGATGAGGCCGGGGACGCTGTCAGCGGCCGGTGAGCCGTTGCAAAGGTTGCCGCCCATGGTGGCACGGCCTTGGACCTGGGTAGAACCGATAAGGTTTGCACCTTCAATGACGCCTGGCCACGTATTGACCAAAGCTGCGTTTTCTTCGAGCTCGGCGCCGGTGACTGCCGCACCGATGCGGAAGCCGCCATTCTCTTCTGTGATCTGGCGAACTTCACCGATACCCTTGATATCGACAAGGAGATCTGGCTCGATTACGTCGGTTTTAATTTGGACCAACAGGTCTGTTCCACCGGCCAACACTTTTGCTTGGCCGGATTCACTCGCTAGAAGCCGAACGGCGGCATCAAGCGTTTGAGGCGCTTCGTATTTCATGCGTTTCCTCGGAGTTTCTTGATATTAGCTATTGTCCGTTGGAGGAAAACACACTGTGAGGGCTGAGCCAATACCTAAGCTCATGATTGTTGCTGAAAGACAGTCTTTTCTTGGGTTTTAGGGCGCTGATGAGTGTGCTTTGAGTGTCTTGATGCCGGCACAGGCATCAATGCTTCTGGCTGGCTGAAGTGCACGGAGCTTTGAGTAGTGTTGCTGGAATTCAGGAAATGATCGACACTGCGGGGGAGCAGCAAAGGCTGATTGTTCAGAAATGGGAGGGCATTGAATGGCCAAAGGATACTGGATTGCGCACGTCACGGTGACTGATCCGGAGCGCTATAAGGGGTACGTTGCGGCAAATGCGGTGGCGTTTGCCAAGTATAATGCGAAGTTTATTGTCCGTGGCGGGCAAAACGAGGTTCGTAGCGGCTCTATGGGTGGCAATCGGCATGTTGTGCTGGAGTTTGAAAGCTACGCGGTCGCGAAGGCTTGTTATGATAGTCCTGAGTATCGGGCTGCCGCGAAAATTCGTGATGAGGCATCCACGGCTAACGTCATAATTATTGAGGGTTATGAGAGCTAGAGCCTGATCGTTCTAGATTGAAGCACTTCTGCTTCGACCTAAAGCGTGAATCAGTCTCTAAAACAAAAGCTTAGAGCACGCTCAAACTCTCTCACGTGATTCCATCAAAGATCAATGTGCTCTAGATGTGAAGCCGCAAGAGGCTGTACTGGAGTACGTTCGTCTTTGATGGATTCATCTCAACCTGCGATGATTGAACGCGCGGCTTCGACGGTATTTTTCAGAAGACACGCAATAGTCATCGGGCCAACGCCGCCGGGCACCGGTGTTATCGCACTGGCAATGGTTTTGGCTTCGTCGAATGCCACATCGCCAACAAGCCGGGTTTTGCCATTGTCGGCAGGCAGGCGGTTCATGCCGACGTCGATGATCACTGCGCCTGGCTTTATCCAATCGCCACGGATCATTTCAGCACGACCAACGGCCGCAACCAGGATGTCGGCGCGACGAACGACAGTTGGCAGATCGCGGGTTTTGGAATGGGCGATTGTCACGGTGCAATTTTCACGGAGCAGAAGCTGCGCCACAGGCTTGCCGACGATGTTGGAGCGACCAACAACGACAGCATCCAGGCCGGACAGGTCTTTGAGCACGGATTTGAGTAGGATCAGGCAGCCGGCCGGGGTGCATGAAACCAAGCTTTTGTCGCCGGTGGAAAGGCGACCGACATTGATGGGATGAAAGCCATCAACATCTTTGGCTGGATCAATGCGTTCGATCACCTTCTTGGCGTCGATGTGATTTGGCAGGGGTAGTTGAACAAGAATGCCATGGACTTCTGAAGATGCATTGAGCTGGTCGATGAGTGCGAGCAAATCAGCTTCGGAGATGCTGGCGGGGTGACGGTGTTCAAACGATTGCATGCCGCATTCGATGGTTTGACGGCCTTTGTTGCGAACATAGATCTGGCTGGCGGGATCTTCACCGACCAGGACGACCGCCAGACCTGGAGCTATGCCGGTCGTGGATTTCAGGGCGGCTACGTCTTTTGCGATGGTTGCACGGAGATCCGCAGCGATTGCCTTGCCGTCGATCAGTTTTGCGGGGGTCATTTTGTTTTTCCTGGCGCCTGTTGGCCCGGCGGGAGTTAGCCGAGTTGGTCGGGCCTACTGAGAGAGGGCTTCTATGGTTTTGAGCTTCGCGAGCACGTCATCAGGGTTCGCGGTAATTTTCAGTGTTTTGATGCGGGACTTGGTGCCTGAGGTCAACTGAACGCTTGTTTTGGGAATTCCCAACCATTTGGCAATTAACGCTTGGGCGGCTTTGTTTGCCGCGCCATCTTCCGGTAGGGCCCTAACGTGAGCCTGCAAGGCAGGGCCTTCGGGTGTTTCGACAATACTGCCGATTTTGTCGCGGGAGGATTTGGGTGTCAGCCGAATAGTTAAACGGACATCGTAAGCGCTGGTGCGCTGACAAACCTCGCGCATGGTATATTGCCTGGCCTGTGCGGTCGCCGCGCCGCCTAATGTTCGCCGAGTGTTTTGAGTGGCACTCAAGTGACGAGCTTTGCGATGTTGGGAATGATGACGCGCTTGATGAATTCGATCCCGAGAATGAGGATGATGGGGGAAATGTCGATGGCGCCAAGATCAGGCATCATGCGGCGGATCGGGCCAAGCAATGGCTCAGTGACGGCGGCAAGCCCTTGCCACAGTGAACGGACAAAGCCGTTGTGTGGATTGATAACATTAAACGAGATCAGCCAGGAGAGGATGATGCTGGCAATTAAGATGTAGATATAGAGATCAAGAAGGTATTTGACGAAGATGAGAAGTTCGATCATGTGAGCCTGCTTTTCGAGGTCGGCGGAAGCTCTAGAGCGTCTCCAATTAAGACTGAAACACTCTAGATTTTGTCGCTCGCGGCTACTCCTCACGACGTTGGGGCCAGCGCGGGCGCGCCGCAACGCGGCGGAGCCACTATCATGGCCCAAGTGATTCCACGAAGAACGAAATCACTCTAGCGGTGTTAAAGGGTGACGAGGTGCGGGGCAAGAGCTGAAAGAGGCTCGACCACCGGAAATTTTTCTCTCGCCATTATCGGAGGCACGGGAGAGGCCCTGGACTGAGGACCTGGGTTCATCATCGATTGAGGGGCAACATCGCGGGGCTGGGGCAATCCTATGCGCGAGCGATCTTGCCGCTGAACCATCTAGCAATGATTGGAGTCACTTTAGTAGGCCGGAGACTCCTTATCATGACTTGTGGCGAAGGCGGAGAAGATGCCGAACAGATGGCTAAGTTTGCGCTCCCGCTTGGTGTCGATACTAACCGATGCCGTCATGCCGGCGCGCAAAGGTGGCTCGCCCGGGCGTAATTTCAACATCAAGCGTACCGGTAGACGTTGAACAACCTTTACCCAGTTGCCTGAGGCATTCTGTGGTGGAAGTAACGCAAATTCCGCACCGGTTGCCGGGCTAATGCTGGTCACATTGGCCTTCCATTCGATGTCCGGGTAGATATCGAGCACGATGGTTGCCGTCATACCCTGGCGAACATGGGTCAGTTGGGTTTCTTTGAAGTTGGCTTCAACCCAAGGCCGCGAATTGACGACAAGGGCAAAAAGAGGTTTGTCAGGTTCGACGTATTCACCGGGCTGAAGTTTGACATTGACGGCTATACCATCGACGGGCGCACGAATGACTGTGCGTTTGAGATTCAGCCGGGCTTCGTCGCGGGCTGCCAGTTTTTCGCGGACCTGGGGGTGCTGATCAACAGGTTGGTGGGCGTCGCCGCCAAGCTGGCTCAACATGCGCTGTACTTTACGGCGCATCATCGTGACCTGATTTTTGGCCTTTCGATGGTTATTCTGGACCTCTTCAAACTTGGTGGATGAGAGGATTTTCCGCGCTACAAGACGCTGGTTGCGATCGAGTTGGGCGTACCAATATTCGACCTGTCCGTGTGCTTCACCAAGTTCGCTTTGGGTTTCGTGCCACTGGGCGATCAAGGTTTGGACTCTTTGACGGGTCACGTCGACCTCGGCTTCCGCTTTGGCTAGCGCAATTTTGAAGTTCGATTTATCGAGGCGGAGAAGAATATCGCCCTTTTTAACTTTGGTGTGGTCCCTGACCAGAACTTTGGAGATCCGGCCGGTTACTTCGGCCGATACCCGGGCAATGTCCGCTTTGACATAGGCGTTCTCGGTTGCGATGTAGCGGCCACTCCACAGCCAGGCGGTCATCGCCAAGCCGATCGCGAGGCACGGCACAAAGACGAGAAGAATAGGACGTAGAATTCTTTTTTGCATAACTGTTTACCCCACATCTGCAGCTTGACTTGCGCTGACGGCTTCGGGGAGCCGGTCTGCGCAATCGACGATCAAAGGATCGTTGTCAGCTAACTCAAGTAATTTTGATTTCATCCGTTGTGTTAGTTCCGAGAGCTTTTGCCGCTCGGCGATAGAAAGGCCCTCCAGTGCATCGTCAACCGTAGCTTCTGCGATGGGCCAGATGAGTGTGTGCAAGTGTTCAGCACGCTCAGTCAAGTGTAGGCGATTGATACGCCGGTCATGGGGATCGGCTCGGCGCTCCAACCAACCTTTTGCCTCCATGCGGTCAATCAAACGACCGGCTGTCGCCTTCTCGATCTCCAAGACGTCCGCAACCTCGGATTGGCTGAGGCTGGGGCGGCGATGCAACCTTGCAATAACCACCCACTGTGCCCGCGTAATACCGAGCGAACGGACTCGGCGTTCAAACACGGTACGTAGGAGGCGGGCCACATCCGTCAGAGTGTAGCCGATATAGTGTTCGTCATCTGGCGACATCTGAGGGTTCCTAACTGAAGATTCCTGAGTAGCTTCGGCCAGCGCCTGGAGTTTGTGACTGGGTTGGCGCCTGGAGAAGTGTGCCTGGAGAAGTGTAAACGCCGAAAGACTATTGGAGCAGGAGCCAGCTTCAAAAGCTTTGAGCTGCAAAAGCCCCACGCATGATAATATATAGTAATCATGGATACTATCGCATAGCTTAAGGTTGTCAAAGTGAGTATTTGCATTGCAGGGTTGATTTTTCGTTGAAGTCTAAGTGGATCTGCGCTGATAAGTGGCGATGAACGATGATGCTGTTTATGATCTGACGCCGACCCAGCGGGCATCGGTGCTGTTCTTTGTTATGCTTGGAACAACAATTTATGCCGCTTCGATTTTGGTTTCCTCGGCTTTGTTGCCGAAGATTCAGGGCGCATTGGCCGCAACCCAGGACGAGGTGTCCTGGACGATGACGTTCAACATTGTGGCCACCGCAGTTGTGACGCCGATGACGGGGTGGCTGGCGGAACGGTTCGGCCGCCGGGCAACCATGGTTTGGAGTGCCAATATTTTCGCAGTATCGACTTTGATGTGCGGCTTTTCCACTTCTCTTGAGCAATTGGTTTTATGGCGCGTTGTCCAAGGAGCCGCAGGGGCGCCGCTGGTGCCGCTTGGGCAGGCTATATTGCTGGATGCCTACCCGCAGCGGCAACACACTGTCGTTATGGCTATTTTTGGAATGGCCAACATGATCGGGCCGTCGCTGGGGCCAACGCTGGGGGGAGAGGTTTCGGAGGCGTTTGGATGGCGCTGGGGATTTTGGATGATCGCACCAGTAGCAATCGTAACGGCTGTTGGATGCAGATTTGTAATTCCAAAGCGGGCGCAACGGGGGACGGCGCGGCTCGATTGGAGCGGGTTTTTGACATTGTCGATCGCAATTGCTTGCGTGCAGTTAATGTTTTCGCGCGGGCAGCGGCTCGACTGGTTTGAGTCGAGTGAGATTGTTGTGGTTGCGTTTGTTGCGGCAACGACGTTTTACATGTTTTTGGCACATAGCCTGACGGCCAAGGATCCGTTTGTGAAGCTAAGCCTCTTGAAAGACCGCAACTACGCACTTGGTTTGGCTGTGGTGCTGATATTTGGAATGCTCAATTTTGCGCCGGTGGTGCTATTGCCGCCACTGTTGCAGAACTATGCAAGCTACCCGGATTCGGCGATCGGCGTGTTTATCGGGTGGCGAGGGTTCGGGACGGCGATTGGGTTTCTCATCGCTATGTTTACCGGGCGGTTTGATCCGCGCTTGATGATGATTATCGGCTTTTCGATGCAGGGCTATGCCGGATACGAGATGATGCAGTTTGATCTGAATGTGAATCAAACCGACCTTGCGATTAACAGCATGCTTCAAGGCATGGGAATTGGTGTGACGTGGGTGCCTTTGACGGTCGTGACATTTTACACGCTTTCGCCGTCCTACCGGGCTGAGGCGATGTCTATATTCCATCTGGTTCGGAATTTTGGCTCTAGTTTATTCATCTCGATTTCTGTGGCCGAAATTGTGCGTTCAACCGGTGCCAATTATTCCCGAATGAGCGAAATGATCTCGCCGTTTAACAAGGTGTGGAATATGCCGTGGTCGACGGGGGGGTGGACGATTGAAACGGTGGAGGGAGTGGCGCGGATCGCAAAAGAAATTGTCCGGCAGTCGACGATGATTGGCTACGTCAATGCGTTTTTCATGTACGTAGTCGTCGCCTGCGCGGCCGTGCCTTTATGTTTGCTGGTGCGCGTGCATCGAAAGTCTTCCGATGACTGAGTTCAGGTGGACGCAGGTATCGGGGACGGGGCTTCATAGGGTTCCGTATTGAACGATAGCTTATGCTCGGCTGCGAAGTGGATCATCGCGCGTTCGGCAAGGGCTGTTATCGTGAGTAGTGGATTGACCCCGAGCGAGCGGGGAATGATGGAGCCATCGATCACGTATAGGCCATCGTGCACCGTTGTGGATTGGCCATCGGCCTGATTGAATACACGAGCTTTGTGGTCGACTACGCCATCGCTAGCATTATGGCCGATGCCGCAGCCGCCAAGTGGGTGTGCGGTAGCTGGTTGATGGCCCATAACGGAGCCTGCAAGTGGGTTTTTGACATATGAGCCTCCAACCGATCTAACCAACTGGCCGAGTTTTTCGTCCAGGATTTTGTAGGCTGGCTCGTCTTTTGCGTTTACCCAGGACAGTTTAAGGCGATCATCGTTGCCCAGGTGAAAGCATCCCGATGCGCTGTCATGGGAGACTGCAAAGAAGGTTTGCAGGCTGGCGAGTGGGCCCTTATAGACACCTCTGATAAGGCTTTTTAACGCACCAAGAAGACGGCCATTGGGCACAAACATAACGGGTAGAACCGGGGCAAGGGATGACGGCAGTGCGCCTTCTTGAATGCAGAGTTGGCGGGAAAGGTCATCTGGGTCGTTGATTTCCAATTGGCCGGTAACTGTGGCCCCGATGGGGGTGAGGCCCTCCTTTATGGGGTGGCTGACGCCGATCGCATTGACGGGAAGCTTTGCACCGTAGCCAAAAGCAATGATGTCGCCGTTTGCTGAAAAGCGCTCGCCAAGTTTGTTTGAAAGGTTGAGGCCGTGTGCGCGGGAGCGGAGCAGGATTTCCGTGGAACCCAATGTGCCCGCACTTAGAATAACGGTTGTGCACGACACCTTAATGTCAGTTGGGAGATCTTTATGCTGACCGCTTTGTTGTTGATCTGGTTGACGAAGGTTGACGTTTGCCAGATGGACCTGCCAGCCGCCTCCGTCTGCCTGGGTGATATGGCTGACTTTGGCGTCTGTGAACAGTTGGGCTCCGTGGCGTGCGGCGTCTGGCAGATAGCTTAACGCAACAGTGTTTTTAGCGCCAACGTTGCAACCGCCGCAGCAGTCGCCGCATCTGGTGCAAGCGGGCTGGTGTATGCCCGCAGCATTTGTACGATCTTCAAAGCTGATCGCGACAGTAGAGGCTATGGGTTTTGCGTCGAACGTTTCAGCGGCTTTGGCGAGAGATTGAAATTTTGTTTGCTCGGCGGCTTTGGGGTCGCTCATCGGGGCGAGCCATTGGCGAGCCCGCTGATAGCCTTCATCGAGCAGCCCATCTTTCGAAATTTGGCTAGGCCAAATCGTATCGGCAAAGACGCGATCGTCAGGGCGCAGCGCGACACCGGCGTTAATCAACGAGCCACCCCCTAAACCACAGCCGACAATAACGTGCATGTCTTCTCCGAGGCGGATGTCGAATAGCGCGTTCTCCTTGCCCAGGCGCACGTGTTTGCCAGTGACGCGCATTTCTGCTCGCATTTCCGGGAAGCGCGAGGGGAACTCGCCGGTTGGAACTTCCCGTCCTCGTTCAAGCACGGCAACGCGCTTGCCTGCTCGGGCGAGGCGAGAGGCTGAGACGCCGCCGCCATAGCCCGAACCAACAACTATAACATCGTAATGCTCGGCAATGTCGGAGAGAGGTTTGGCTAGTCGGGTCACTTTCGAGGCCTCATTCGTGTTTTCAAGTATCGCGCGAAGATGGTGATTGGGGTGGTCGGCCGACCCAACTCGCGCGGTACTGAGGGGCGATTTATGTATTGGGATGTGCGCGAGCGGCAGTGGTGCGGGCGAAGCCGTCGTTCAAGTCGAGCAGACGATTGAACCATTTATCGACGGCGCTACCATCCACGTAGGGTAGGCCGGGAGAAACAGTATAGGGCCACATTAAGGTGCCGAAGACGATGTAGTCGGCGTAGTTGGGCTCGGTGCCGCCAAAATAATCTGAGTGAGAGAGCATTGCTTCCAACGGATTCATGGACTGGAATAGTGCTTGGCGCTCGGCTGTTGGATCTTTCGAGAGTTCTTCCAGCGTGGTACCCAGCATCTTTTCTCGACTTTCGCGAAAGTAGGTTTTGTCTTCATCGGCGATGATGTTGAAGACATCGGCAACGCAGATGGGACGCAGGGCCGAGAAAAGAGCGCTTACGCACCAAGCTTCCACGAACCTGGCCGTGGCTTTGGCACTGTCGTCCTTCATCAATGCTGGGCGGTCGGGATAGGTGGTGTCGAGGTAGGTGGCGATCTGGCTCGAATCATGGACCCAGGTGCCGTTGTCGACAATAACGGGAACGCGACGTTGGCCGCTTTTTTCCAACAGGGCTTTTTCAGAGAATTTCCAAGGCAGGCTTTCAAAGCTCAGGGCTTTGTGTTTCAGCGCCATCTTGGTACGCCAGCAGTAGGGACTGAAAAATATGCGCTGGTCGCCACATGCAAGGTCGTACAGTTGGATGGTCATTGGCTAAGTCCTGCGGTGAAGGGCTAATCAGTGATGCGGTCTGGATCGTCAAGTGTAACCGAGTGGTTAAGCTTAGAATGATTGGGGCGTCAGGATTCTGCAAGCGTGGCCTCAGGCGGGGCTTAAAGCAAAGGAGCGGTCAAACTAGAGTTAAGTGATTCGGATTGGTTCACCCCTGAATATAGTGGTATAGAGCGCCCGTCATTTTTCAGTCCATAGTGCCGAATGGGGGCCAAATGGAGGGCTGAGCGGGACGTTTTTTAGATCTTCGCGTATTGATTTTGCGGGCCTTGTTAGGCCGCAGATATCATCGCGATGAGAGACAGGGATCAGGCTATGCCTGCGAATGAAGTAATTGTTCTCGTCGGGGTGACCTTTCTAATTGCAGGGATTGTCAAAGGTGTTTCAGGGTTTGGTCTCCCGGTGATTGCGGTGTCATTGCTGGCGGCAACGGTGGGGCTTAAAACGGCTGTGGCCGTTATTGTTGTGCCTTGCCTTGTCACCAACCTTTGGCAGGCGTTTTCTGGTGATGCCTTTGTTGCGCTGTTAAAGCGGTTGTGGATGCTGTTTTTGGGCGCGGCGATCGGCATTTGGTTTGGTGTGGGCGTGCTCGCGGCGGCTGATGCATTAATGCTGACCAGCATTCTGGGCTGCATTCTTGTCCTATATGCAGTGCTTGGGTTGGTACGCGCGGAGCTGGCAAAACCCCCTGCTGCATGGGAACCATGGTTGACGCCAGTGATTGGGGCGACCGGTGGGCTTATGTTTGGAATGGTCGGCAACTTTATGGTGCCTGGGGTGCTTTATATCCAAGCACTGGGGTTGCCGCGTGATAGATTTGTGCAGGCGCTTGGGATGACGTTTATTGTGATTACCGCTGTGTTGGCGGTATCGCTTTCGAGCCACGCCTTGATGCCTATGGAGACGGCGATGCTGTCGGCTGCGGCGCTACTGCCAACTGTGGTTGGGATGTTGATCGGACGGCGTGTTCGAGGGCTTCTGACAGAAGCACAGTTTCGTAATTTCGTGTTTATCGTAATTGGTGTCGCAGGTATTTACATGGTTGTTAGATCATATTTTTCTAGTTGAGCACTGCCTTAGTTCGGGCGATTCGGGTTTTGATCTAGCGAGGCAGGATGCCCGCATCTTGGTAGCTTTTTAGGTGCGCGATAAGGTTGTCTTCTGAAGCGACAGTGTCATGGAAGCCCGCTAGGCGTATTTTTGTCATGATCGACATCACATCGTAATTCTGATGGAAGACAAAATCGGCAAATGACCACGGCGCGATTTGGTCGAGGCGCGGTTCGACGAGATTGTGTTTCTTGCTGATTGCTTCCCAGATTGGCTGCTTGTCGGCCATCCAGGTGCCGAGGGTCCAATTGCGAGCGACGCCAGTTTCAAGGCCGAAGTGATCCGCGACGCGCTTCCACATCTGGCGCCATCGGAAAACGTCGCCATCGGTTACGTTGAACGCTTGATTGTGAGCCTCGGGACTGGTCATCATCCATTTTATGCTACGTGCGAGTTGGCGGGCGTCAGTGAGATCGCAAATTGCATCGTAACAGCCTTGTTTGCCCGGAAAGTCCAGCGGGAGGCCCAGCTCTTTCGAAATCGCTGCCCATGCGCCAATGACCGAGACAATGTTGCGTGGACGTTGTGGTGCGAAATCGTAAATCAGGTTGGGGCGTGAAGCGGACCATGTCCAGGGCTTCAGGCTGTTGGTTTGATCGAGGTTGTCGGGTTGAGTAACACGAGGTTGTTGTTTTTGACGTGCGGCAAGGAAATCTTGCTGGTCGTAATAAAAGTTGGGCGGCATGTGCCGGGGTGCATCTTCGCGTGCGGGGGTGGGGCCTGGGCCAAGATGAATGCCATACCACTTGGCACCTTCGACTAAGTGGACGTGCTGGAGGTTTGTCGCGGTGGTCTCGATTGCATCAAGAGCGTTTGCTAGCATTGCAACGTTGCTTTCGACGTCTTCGACGCCACCTTCTTTGAAGGGGGCGCGGGAGGTGTAAACGAGGTGGGTGGTTGAGGTTTCGTTCGCCAGTTGTATTCGCGTGTCCTGGGCATCCAGCAGATCGGCACGGATATAGCGAAGGCGTTTGTTCGGGCTGATCTCGGGTGGGTGACGGGAAATGCCGACGACAGACCAATTCTCATCGGCAAGCAGAGTTTCGACGAGGCGGGTTGAGGCCGCGCCGGTGGCGCCGGCAATGAGGGCTGTGTATTTCGTCATCAAATTCTCCGCTCGGATGTCACAATGCTGGAGGAGTGTATGCTCGGGCTAGTTTGGTGTGCAGGCACGAGAGAGTGCTTGGGTTTCTGGATGATGGACTAGCGAGCCCAGGATAACCATACTATCTCATAGTTATATATTGAGTGATTTCTTCGCAGTATTGGTGTGCGGTGTTACCGAAAACAATCAATATCGAACGAGCGGGGCGTTGCTGCCCGCAGTTGGCGGGTGACGAGGCCTATCGTAGGTTTTGCCGGCCTGATTTGTCGCAACATTTAAGCCCTCAGCAGGTCGTGTTGCAGGATAGAGCGCGCGTTCATCTGGCAAAGGCGCGGTGGTTCACCGTTCCATCTGTGGTTGGAGATATCCAGGCCTATGAGTATGCGCCCGCCGGGCAGTCCAATGGGCGTGATGTTTTATTGGTGCATGGATGGACGAGCGAAGCAGCATTTATGTCCGCCTTCGTGGAGCCATTGCGGCAGAAGGGTTTTCGGGTTGTTGCGTTCGATTTCCCCGCGCACGGTTTTTCATCCGGACGGCAGGCGAATTTAATTGATTGCGCGCAGGCGCTCTATGCGGTTGCGAAAGCGGCCGGGCCATTCGATTTTGTTATCTCGCACAGCCTTGGTGGCGTGGTTGTGCTAATGGTGGCAGATGGTGCCGCGCCAATTCCAGAGGCGGTCCCATTTAACCGGTTTGTGTTGATTGCCACGCCCAACAAGCTCAGTGATTTCACGCGTGATTTTGCACGACATCTCAACTTATCGCGGGCGGGGCGAAAGGCGTTTGAACGGCATCTTGAGCGGATCGGCCACCGTACGCTCGAAAGCGTTACATCGGCGCGCTACCTGCGCAGTGTAGGTCAGCCGGCATTGGTGGTGCACGCGCGGGATGATGCACAAGTTCCATTTTCAGATGCCGAGGCAATTGTGGCTGCGTGCCCCGAAGCGCAATTTTTGCCTGTTGATCAATTTGGTCATGCAGGCGTGATTTTTGCACCACCTGTCGTGCGTGCTGTTCGCGAGTATCTACTGGAAGGCTAAGGGCCTTACCGCATGCGATGGTTTGCAGTCTGTACTCGGGCTCTAGCAACAATTCCGACCGGCCGAGAGCGATAGGTCGAGAGCGATAGGTTAGGCAGCGGCACTCTGGGGCATACGACCTGCAAGCCAGACGGAAATACGCTTGTCTGGCGTTCACTGAGCAGGTTCAGGGGGACGTTTAAGGATCTCCATTGCACGCGCGCATGCAATCATATTACGCGTGCAGGAAATGCGGGATTGAGCCTGCATCGTGATGGTAAATTCTTATGATATCGAGAGCATGATTCGTCTCTGCTATTCTTGGTATAAGAATACATTCTAAATGGCAGCAGGTTTTGGCCGGATTTTAATAAGCATACATATTGTCGGTATGGATTAATGGCCTGGATTTGAGCTTTTGGTAGTTATTATTATTAACAATGGCAGTTAGCCTGATGTGATTACTGCATTTTGTTTTGCGGCAAATGTGCCAATTTCCCGTGGTGAGTAGTTTTGAGTGGTATGGCGCGGGAAATGCGGTCCCTGCGTGATAGGTGCTTGAGGTATTTTATATTTGCATCTGCGGTGGCAATGGGAAGTGCCGTGGACCCTATTCTGCGGGATTCGATCAATTTTCCACGAAAGCCAAGTATTAGCGCGAGGTTTTGTTTTGCGCGACGGACTTGCGATACCGCTGATCTGTTCCTGACCACCTTACGCAATAATTTTTCTGCATCTGGAAGTTTGCCATCCATGGCATAGGACAAAGCTAGATTATTGAGGACAGCAGGATTGCCAGGCGCCAATTTCAGTGCGCGCTTAAATTGGCTTTGGGCCTGGCGATGTTTGCCCTGAGTAGCCAACGCTGTACCCAATCCTGAATGAAGACGCCAATCTTGAGTGCCTGATGCAATGATTGAAATGAGAAGTTTTTCTGCGCGTACAACTTGACCGACTTCCAGGCTCAGCAATGCGCGCTGTTGGCTTAGTTGCTTGTTGTCTGGATATGCCTTGGCTGTGCGGTTTAAGAGAGACAGGGCCTCTGGTTTTCGCCCCTTGATGCGAAGCTGTCGGGATCTTTCCATCGCCGCGGTCAATTTGGCCGCTGAGGTCTTGCTTGAGTCCGCAAGTGTTGAGGGTGAAAGCTTTCCCGAGAGTAGTCTTTGTGCGGTGAAGGTGGATTGACCGCAACCGCTGAGGGCGAAAGAGAGACTTGCTATGCCAAAAATAGTTACAATACTTGATGATCTGCAATGACCGCGGGTTTCCGAAGAAGCAATCATTTCTATCCCCTTCATCCGCCTGCCCAGGCCACTTGGGTAAATTTAGGCGAGCATTTCATGCCGACCGTTGTGCTGCGGATTCTACGTCGGCAGGTAAGACGCAATGGCCGCTTGGCTCTCTATCTTAGAGCTAGGATTCTACGAGGATTCGGGCCCCGGGGAACCTCAAGCAGCCGTTCATCCCCAGCAATCGACGCGGCTGTTTGAGGGCTTGACTTGTGGCTCATTGGCTAGACCTCAATCGATTCGGGGCGATTTGAATAAAATTTGAATAAGAAAATTTATTATTTGGAAGCTTCATATTTGGTATTCTTAGGCAAGCGGTTGTTAATCATTTTTGGTGGATAGAATGTTTCGTGAGTTGGTGGTTTGTATTGCTATTCAAACAAAGTTTCATGGGCATGCCGCAACTAAATTAAGGGAAGCGGCCCGGGCGGTTGTAGATTTCGGTGGTAGGGTATCCCGGGATCAACGAGGAACGGTATCCATTATTTACGCTGTGACCTTCTCTGCAGTATTGGGATTTGTCGCGGTTGGAATCGATTTTGGATTAGCGTCGCTGACAAAAACCCGACAGCAAAGAGCGCTTGACGCGGCAACGTTGGCCGCATCAGATGTGCTTGGGTTGCCGGATCAGGATGTCAGGGGGGCGGCGCTTGCGAAGGCTTACTATAAAGCCAACACCAAAATTGCGACACGGGGTAGCGTAGATGAAGTGACGCTGGATGCGTCGACCGGGCGGGTGTCGACGGCCGCTCTCACCAGCGTTATGTCGACGTTGTTGCGGGGCATTGGGGTCAACAAGATTGATGTGCATGGGAGAACGGTTGTCGCAAAGGGAGCCAGCACAGTTGAGGTAGCCTTGGTTCTCGACAATTCGGGCTCTATGGGGGTCGAGATCGATGCCTTGAAAGTCGCCGCCAAAAATATGACGAGCATGTTGTTTTCTGGATTGCAAGGCACTGAGCGGATGCGGATGGCTCTGGTGCCTTTTGCTGCGTCGGTAAAGGTCGGTTCGTATTATGCCGGTGCATCGTGGATAGATTCAGAAGGGCTTTCGCCGGTCCATAACGAGAATATATCAGGTGTACGGACGCGGTTTCAGTTGTTTTCTGATGTTGGAAGGAGCTGGAAGGGATGCGTGGAGGCCCGACCTGCACCCCATGACGTATCAGATGCGCCACCAGCGACCAGCCTGCCGAGTACGCTTTTCGTGCCGATGTTTGCACCCGACGAACCTGATTCCAACAACAGCTTGGGGAAGAGCTACTCGAACAATTATCTCATTGACGACAAAGGAAGCTGCTCGCCGCAGCCGCGCACTTGTTTGCGATATAGTCGTCGTGGCAATTGCCAGAAGTGGAGTGTGGAGCCCCTGCCGCCGGAGGTCGCGCAGTCGCGGATATGCAAATATGCTGGGCAGTCTCCGTCGGGTGGTTCGGGGCCAAATCAAAATTGTACGACCGCTGCCATATTACCGCTGACGAGTGTAAAAAGTCAGGTCGATGGCGCGATTGACAGCATGCTGGCAAGTGGGTGGACCAACATTCTTGAGGGGGCAATGTGGGGGTGGCGAGTGTTATCGGATGCAGAGCCGTTCACGCAGGGACGGCCAAATTCAGATGGAAACAATCGCAAGTATCTCATCATCATGACCGATGGAGAGAACACCTATAAAACTTACGACAATCACAATGGCTCAATGTATGGAGCGTTTGGCTACAAGAGCAAGGGACGTCTTGGGACCAACAGTTCGCAATTATCGAGCGTGATGGACAGCAAGACGATCGCTGCGTGCGCTAACGCCAAGGCGACCGGGATCATGATATATACGATTGCGTTCCGTGATGCTGTTACGAATGCTGCGGCGCGGCTGGTGTTGAACGCATGTGCGTCCGACAGTACCCGGGCACTGACAGCTGCTGATAGCGCAAGCCTTGGCAAGGCATTTGAAGAAATCGGGAGGCAGATTTCGCAGTTACGCGTTGCGGGATAGAGTTAGCCGTTCATCGACGACTTTGTTTCGAATTTCGCGGACTGATGCTGAAAATAGTGGATAGGTTTGCATTATTGGCCGCCGCCGTTTGTCTCTGCGTGCCGACTCAGTAAGGCTCTAATTTTGATTGAAGGGTGTGCCGAGATATCTTCGGTCATCCTTATCGGGTAGAGCAATTATGATGAGATCGCCTTGGCAGTGCCATGGATGTTGGGTGCAGATTTGCATCCGAGGTTTTAAGTTCACCCTAGGTTTGTTGGGTGTGAGTGTTAGTTGGCTTTGTGTCGCTGGGGCATTGCATGCTGCCGAGCCGATAAAGCCGACCGACGCGCAGCATAAATCACTCCTCACTATTGGTCGCAATACAAGCCTACCTGCAGTTCGACGAGTGACAATCGGCGTCGACAAATCGATGCTGGTGGAGTTGCCGGTTCGATTGTCTAATGTGTTGGTGTCAAATCCCGAAGTATTAGATGCCGTTGTGCAAACGTCCAACCAAGTCTACCTGTTGGCTAAGGATCTCGGGGAGGCCAATGCAATTTTCATTGGCCCGGATGGGCAGAAGGTTCTGTTTCTTGAGGTTTCCGTTGCCCGAGATTTGACCGCACTGATCGATAGTCTGCGGCGATTATTGCCTGGCTCCAAGGTGAGTGTTGAGATGCTGGGGGGGAACATCGTGCTTTCTGGCAGCGTGATGAACCCCGCGGATGCCACTCGGGCCGGGGAGCTGGCTGCACGATTCACGAAGAAAAAGAGTAAGGTAGTGAACTTGCTCAGCGTGGCAGCCAAAGAGCAAGTAATGCTGCGGGTGAAGGTTGCGGAAATGGCACGCGATGCCATCAAGCGTCTGGGTGTCGATCTTCCGGGTGCAGTGGTGCACGCTGGAAATTTTTCATTTGCGCAAGTTATCAAGAATGGATTTCCAGTCACCAGTCCGCTGGTAAGCGCAGCGATAGCCGGCGTGGCGGGGCAGCCGCCTCTGGTTCAGGCAGGCAAGGCTTTGCAGCTTGGCTGGCAAAGTGGTGGTGATAGTGTTTCAGCACTATTGCAGCTCATGGAGCGTCGAGGGCTGGTCCGAACGCTGGCGGAGCCTAATCTGACTGCCATTTCGGGCGAGACTGCAAAGTTTCTTGCCGGTGGCGAATTTCCAATTCCAATCTCCCAAGAGGACAATCGGGTTACTGTCGAATACAAGAAATTTGGCGTTAGCTTATCGTTTAAGCCAGTTGTCATAAGTGCAGGACGGATCAGTCTCAAGATTTCGGCGGAAGTCAGTGAGATTAGTAGTCAAGGGTCTGTGCAAGTTGGCGGGTTAGCTCTGCCGGCTCTTAAAGTTCGACGAGCTGAGACAACGCTTGAGTTGCCTTCTGGCGGTACACTGGCGATGGCGGGATTGTTGTCGGATGAAACGCGGCAATCGGTTGAAGGCGTACCGGGACTGAAGTCAATCCCTATGCTGGGTGCGCTTTTCCGGTCGAATGATTATCGACGACGGGAAACCGAGCTGATTATCCTAGTTACACCTCTGCTTGCGACGCACGCGACCAATGAAAAACTGGCGGTGCCTGGCGCGGGATATGCAGCAGAGAGCGAGTTGAAAGAATTATTTTTCGGCCATCTCAACCGCATTTACGGTCGTGGTGAAGCGGTACGTCCAGGTTCTTACCGTGGCGATTATGGCTTCATTATCGAATACCCTGACCTTGGTATGAAAGGCTGAGTAAATGCAGGAACTTCAAGCCTCGATACGAGGCAAAGCGATATTTGGTTTTGCGCTTCTGGCGATCGGTCTGGTGCTGTTGTTATCTGGCTGCCGAGAGCGGGAGGGGCTTAGCAATTTGCATGCGGTTCATCTCAATAGCCCCGAGAAGCGGCACCCGATTCAATTTACTCGCAAAAGGGAAGCGCTGTTGGTTGAAATTCCGAGCGGTGGCCGCGGTTTGAGCCCGGAGCAGAAGACGGACGTTTTTAGATTTATCGCAAGCTACAAGGCAGAGAGTGACGGGCAATTAGCGATTTCAAGCCCATCGGGGATGCGCCGACATATGTCGGCGCGGACGGCAATCCGGGATCTGCAAGTTGTTTTGCGGCGCTCTGGAATTGCCGATAATGCAGTTTTGACAGAACGGCATGGCTACAACAGCCGCTATGGGCGCGTGTTGCGATTATCTTATCGGCGACTAATTGCGGTTCCACCACGTTGTGGCGCATGGCCTGAAGATCTCGGCGTGGATCGAGAGCGGGTACACTACAATAATTTCGGATGTGCTATGCGAAGAAATCTCGCGATAACGGCTCATAATGGGCGCGATATTATTGGACCACATCCCTCCGGTCCGCGCTCAAGCGAGCGGCGAGGAGAGATTTGGAAGGATTATGTTGACGGGACTAATAACCGCAGTGAGAAATCGCCGGCGGCGCCAGTGGGGAAGACAAATTAATTGGCCGTAGTTGGGGCGGATGCAATCCACTGGCGGTGCCAGTATAGAGCGCGACAGATAGTGGCTAAGTTAATTGCCCAAAACGTAAATTCAGACACTCAAACAAATGCTTAGACCATGCACAAACGGTTTCATGTGATTCCATCAAAGATGAATGTGACCTAGTTTCTGGTCAGGGAGATATGATCACGATGCGACAACCGTTTGGCAAGTAAAGCCAGATCCTTCTCCGTCAGCAAGGTGCGGGCCGCAGGTAGGATTATCTGTCGTTCCCAACTGATCTGTCGGCGTTCACTGGTAAAGTATGAGCGCAGCATGTAGCCAAACATGTTTGGATTTTCAGGGCGACTGCCGATGATGCCTGTCTGCAAGACCTCACGTATTTCCGAGAGCAGATCGATGTCTTGGGCTCGTTGAAATTCCAGCAAGTTTAGAGTGCGGGTGAGGCTATGCTCTTTACCGACTCGTTCGCGGACGGCAGGGAAGAGGATTTCGCTCTCGTCCTTGTAATGGCCTGTCTGATACTTTGCGAGGTTTTCCGCGGCATTTTGCGCCAGTGCGATATCGGCTGAATCCGGTAGTCCATCGGCAACGCTTTCTAAGGTTGCGCAGATTTCAAGGAATAGGCGATGCTCGGCCTCAAGGAGACTGATTGGGTCTTTTCGCTCGTTTGAGAGTGCTGAAGAATCCTTACCGTTTGATTCTTCTTCTCCATCGCGCCAATTCATCGGCCCGTGTTCCTTTGGCTGAGAGCAGGTCTTATAATGTCCAGGTGGCTCTTGCAGTCTATGGACATTGACTTGATCGCTACTAAAGTATTTTGGGATGAGGATAAACTCCTTGATCGAAGTCAAAGCTAGTATCTTGCGTTTTCGTCATAAGCCTCATTGAGGGTACTTGCGCCCAGATGGGCAGTGAACAAACGTGTTGTTCTAAAATTAATTGAGAGGGACGATTGATGTCAGCGACAAGGGGGGGGCTCCGGGCGTTCTCAGACTTGGTGGCGGTGCTTGGTTCCATCATTGGATTTGCTTTGGGAGCGTTTTTGCTGGTCGGGTCGAAGGATCCCGCTTTGGCTTTTCATGGGGTGCTGCTGGCAGTTTTCTGTTTGATTAGCGGTGGTTATATATTGAGGGTGTCGTTTGGCGGTCGCGCGAGTGCCGCTCCCGAGAGCGGGTACATGGATGGACCGGTTAAGGTAGCAATTATTGCTGCGGTGATCTGGGGCATTGCGGGTTTCTTGGTTGGCGACATCATCGCTTGGCAAATGGCGTTCCCGTTTCTCAATCTTGATCTTCCCTGGACGAGCTTCGGTCGGCTGCGGCCACTGCATACTTCAGCAGTGGTGTTTGCGTTCGGTGGGAACGTGCTGATCGCGACGTCGCTCTATGTTGTGCAGCGCACCTGCCATGCGCGGATGCCAGGCAGATGGGCGCCCTATTTCGTGGTGTGGGGGTATCAACTTTTCATTCTGATTGCAGGCACTGGCTATATATTGGGCGTGACGCAATCGAAGGAATATGCCGAGCCGGAATGGTACGCAGATATCTGGCTGACGGTGGTTTGGGTTGTCTATCTGCTGGTTTTCCTTGGGACGCTGTGGAAACGAAAAGAGCCGCATATCTATGTGGCTAACTGGTTTTACCTGGCGTTTATCGTCACCATCGCGATGCT